>Ga0160472_100011_pt1 | contig 434772 bp, 432 predicted proteins | sample HID1973M_E11MG_FD_108267 | JGI IMG/M metagenome (GOLD analysis project Ga0160472, IMG submission 108267) | Enriched mosquito-associated microbial communities from UW Madison campus, WI, USA - HID1973M_E11 MG | ecosystem: Host-associated > Arthropoda: Insects > Digestive system > Unclassified ... | reverse complement strand
CCGCGATGATATCTGTCGAGTCCTTGGGTTTCGTGGACATGTTTTCCCCCCCGGTCAGTGGCCTCCCCCCGGTTCTGCGCCGGGGGGAGGCGGGTCGTCAGTCGGCGTAGACCCCGGCGGCGTCGATCACCGGTTTCCAGCGCGCGATCTCGGATTCGAGCTTTGCCTTCAGCGCCGCGGGCGTCGCATCCTCGGCGGGCGAGGGGGCGGTGCCCAGATCGGCCATGGCCTTGATCACGCCTTCATCCGCAAGCGCGGCCTGCAGCGATTTCGACAGCCGCTCGTTCACCTCGGCGGGGGTGCCCTTGGGCGTGTAGATGCCGTGCCAGATCGCGAACTCGAGGCTTTCGAGGCCCGATTCCTTGGCGGTCGGCAGGTCGGGGAACAACTCCAGACGCTCGGGCGTGGTCACGGCATAGGCCTTGATCGTGCCGCCCTTGATCTGCTGGGTGGTGTTGGTGGTCTGGTCGCACATGATGTCGACCTGCCCGCCCAGAAGGTCGGTCATCGCCGGGCCGGTGCCCTTGTAGGGGACCGTGACCAGCGGGGTTTCCAGCGCCTGCATCAGCAGCATCCCGCACAGATGCGAGGCCGCGCCGATGCCGGCATTGGCCAGCGTCAGCTTGTCGCCATTCGCCTTGACGTAGTCCATGAAGGCCTTGAAATCGGTGGGCTCGAAATCCTTGCGCGCGACGACGACCATCGGGACTTCCGTGACCAGCCCGACATATTCGAAGGCGTTCAGGGTGTCATAGGCGAGGTTGCGGTAAAGTGTGGCCGAGGTGGCCATGCCGATATGGTGCAGAAGCACGGTGTAGCCGTCGGGTTCGGCCTTGGCGACCTGACCCGCGCCCAGCGTGCCACCGGCACCGCCCACGTTTTCCACCACGATCTGCTGGCCAAGGTCGCCGGACATCTTCTCGGCGACCAGCCGCGCCACGGTATCGGTCGGCCCACCGGCCGAGAACGGCACGACCATGGTGATCTGGCGTTCGGGATAGCCCTGCGCAAGCGCCGGCCCGGCCAGCATGGTCACGGCGCAAAGCGCGCCGAAAAGCTTCGAGAAAGCCATTTTCCCCTCCCAAGGAAAGTGATGTCGGCGGTCTGCTCCTCGTGCCGCCGCTGCGATCCAGACTGCGGCGGGCGCTGGCCGTCGCACAAACCCAAAGCGCGGTTTCGACGCGGCCTCTGCGGGTTTCTGCAAGGAATTGGGTGGAAAGGGTAACATCGCGGGCTGATGATGGGTGGAAATTCACCCATTTTACGCTCAGCTTTCCTCGTCCTCGCCGGAATCGAGGATCAGCCGCCGGTCGAGGGCGTATTTCTGCATCTTCTCGTAGAGCGTCTTTCGCGAGATGCCGAGCGTCTCGTAGACCGGGCGCAGCCGGCCGCGATGTGCGGCGATGGCGCCCGCGATCAGGCTGCGCTCGAACTCGGCCACCCGGTCCGAAAGCCGCGCCCCGGTGGCGGGGCCAAGCTCGGCCCCCTCCAGCCCAAGAACGAAGCGTTCGGCGAGGTTGCGCAATTCCCGCACATTGCCCGGCCAGTCCTTGGCCGCGAGGCCCGAGAGGAAGGCGGCGGGGGCGCTGCGCTCGGGGATATTGTGGCGGGCGGCGGCTTCGCGGACCAGTTGCAGGAACAACAGCGGAATATCCTCGCGCCGCGCGGCCAGCGGCGGGACATGCAGGACTGCGACGTTCAGCCGCCAGAACAGGTCCTCGCGGAACTCCTCCCTTGCGACGGCGGCGGCGAGGTCGACCTTGCTGACGGCGATGAAGCGCACGTCCAGCGGCACCGCGTCGTTCGAGCCGAGCCGCGTGATGACCCGTTCCTGCAGGACACGCAGCAGCTTGGCCTGCAACTCCAGCGGCATCGAGCCGATCTCGTCCAGCAGCACCGTGCCGCCGCGCGCATGTTCGAACTTGCCGTAGCGCGGCCGCAGCGCGCCGGGAAAGGCCCCGGCCTCATGGCCGAAAAGCTCGCTCTCGATCAGGGCCTCGGGCAGGGCGGCGCAGTTGATGGCGATGAAGGGCCGTCCCGCGCGGGGTGAGAGGTCGTGGAGGGTGCGCGCCACCACCTCCTTGCCCGCGCCGGTCGGGCCGATGATCAGCGCGTCGGCATCCGAGGCTCCGATCGCCCTGAGCCGATAGCGCAGGTCGACCATGACCTGCGTGCGACCGGGCAGCCGGGCCTCGACATCGTCGCGCTTGCCCGCCACGGCGCGCAGGCGGCGGTTTTCCAGCACCAGCCCGCGATGATCCAGCGCGCGGCGGATGACGGTCGCAAGCTCCTGCACGACGAAGGGCTTCTCGATGAAGTCATAGGCCCCGCCGCGGATCGCCTCGACCGCCAGCGGCACCTCGGCATGGCCGGTGACGAGGATCACCGGCAGGTCGGGATCGACCTCGCGCAGCCGGCCCAGCAGCGTCATCCCGTCCATGCCGGGCATGCGGATGTCGCTGACCACGATCCCCGGAAACCCCGGCCCCGCCAGCGCCAGCGCCTCGTCGCCGGTGGCCAGCGCCTCGACCGCGAAACCGGCCAGCTCCAGCGCCTGCGCGGTCGAGTTGCGGATCTGCGGGTCGTCATCGACCAGGAGCACCCGACCCAAGCTCATGCCGCCACCCCGGCGCTTTCCGCGACATGCAGGCGGATGCGGAACTCGGCCCCCGGATCGCGGTTGCGGCAGGTGATCTCGCCCCCGAAATCGCGCACGATATTGGCGGTGATCGAAAGGCCGAGGCCAAGACCCGCGCCGACACCCTTGGTGGTGAAGAACGGGTCGAAGATCCGCGCCTCGATGGCCTGGGGGATGCCCGCGCCACGGTCGCGGACGATGATCTCGACATGGCCGCCCTCGGAGCGGGCCGAGACGGTGATGCGGCGGTCGGCGGCATACTCGGCGGCGTCGGCGGCGTTGCTGATCAGGTTCACCAGCACTTGTTGCAGCCGCGTCGGCCCGGCGCGCAGGGGCGGCAGGGTCGCGGGCAGGTCCAGCTCCAGCTCGGCCCCGCTGGCGGCGAGCCTTGCCGCGACGATGATCCGCGTCTCTTCCAGCAGGGGGGCCAGCGCCACGGCGCCCTGCCGGTCGTCCGGCTTGCGCGCCGCTTGCCGAAGATGCCTGCCGATCGCGGCCATGCGGTCCACCAGCAGCAGGATCTGGTCGATATTCTCGCGCGCCCGCGCAAGCTCGCCCCGCTCGATCAGGACCTGCGCGCTGTCGGCATAGTTCCGCGCCGCCGCCAATGGCTGGTTGATTTCATGCGAGAGCGAGGCCGACATCTGCCCCAGCGCCGCCAGCTTTCCGACCTGCACGAGGCTGGCCTGTGCGGCGCGAAGCTCGGCCTCGGTGGCCCGGCGCTCGGCGATCTCCTGCTCCAGCCGATCATTGGCAAGGGCCAGCGCCGCCGTGCGCTCGATCACCCGGCGCTCCAGCTCGGCATGGGCAAAACGCTCCATTGCCCGCCGCTCCTCGGCCTGCACCCGGCGCTGCCGCCACATCATCGCGCCGAACCCCGCCGCGGAAAGGAAAAGGACCAGCCCCAGAACGGCGAGCTTCGCCTCGGCCCGCAGATCGGCGCTGTCCAGAAGGACATGCACCGTCCAGCCAGCCCCCGGCATGGCCTCCGAGGCGACGACATAGTCGCGGGTGCCCGTCCCGGCCTCGGGCAGGCGCAGCAGGTTCACGCCATGCTCGACCCGCCGCTCCAGCGGGAACTCGGTCAGCGGCGTCTCGGCATAGCGGCGCGAGGTGGCGCTGCGCGCCAGCCGCTCGGGCGTCAGCGGCTCGAGGCTGTTATAGAGCCAGCCCGGCTCCGACGAGAGAAAGACCGCGCCGTCCGGGTCGGTGACCAGCATGCGGAACTCTCCGCCCCGCCATGAGGCTTCGATCCGGTCGACTCCGATCTTGACCGCGACGACGGCGCTGATCCGTCCCGCATCGTCCCTGACCGGGGCCGAGAAGTAATAGCCCCGGACGCCCGAGGTCGTCCCGACCCCATAGAAGCGCGCCGGCCGCCCGGCCATCGCGTCGATGAAATAGGGGCGATAGCTGAAATTCTGCCCGATGAAGCTTTGCGGGCCGGTGGGGGTGGAATGGGCGATCGTCTCGCCATCGGGCAGGATCAGATAGATGTCCGAGGCCTGCACGGCCCGGTTCTGCTCGGCCAGCCAGTCATTTGTCTGCGTGCGCAGCGAGGGATCGCCGGGCCGGGCGGCAAGCTGGTGGATCAGGTCGAACTCGCCCACAAGCTGGGGCACGACCTCGTATCGGGCAAGGTCGGCCTGCAGCGCGTTGACGGTCAGCCGCAGCGCGGCCGCGGCCCGGCTTTCGCCCGCGGCAAGATAATGCTGGAAGGCAAGTTGCGCGCCGCCCCACAGGACCAGCGCCAAGGCGGCGGCAAGGGCTGCCGGTCGCCACAAAGGCCGACCCCCCCGGCCTGTGGCCGGAACCGTCAGGCCCATCGCCCCGAGCCACCCAAGATCACGGTCATCGCGCTTACCTCATCTCCCTGGCGGAAATGTGGCAGCTTGCCCCGCGCGGCGCAATATTGCCGTCAGATCACCACGACGCCGGAATGCTTGGCCTTGTGCTCGGGTTCGACATGGATGGTGATCAGCGCGCCGGGCAGGTCGGCCTTCAATGCCTGCTCGACCCGGTCGCAGATGTCATGCGCCTGATCAACGGTGGTCTGGCCGTCGACGACAAGGTGAAAGTCGATGAAGGTCTTCGGCCCGGCGTGACGGGTGCGCAGGTCATGCGCCTCGATCGCGCCGGTGGCGTTGTCCGAGATCGTGGTCCGGATCTGGTCGAGCGTCCCCTCGGACACCGCCTCGTCCAGCAGGCCGGAGAGCGAGGAGGTCATCACCCGCCAGCCGGACCACAGGATATTGACCGCGACCAGCGCGGCCAGCGCCGGGTCGAGGACCGCCCAGCCGGTCAGGACGGCCAGCGCGACGCCCACCACCACCCCGCCCGAGGAAATCACGTCCGACAGCAGGTGATGCCCGTCCGCAACCAGCGCGGGCGAGCGGTGGCGCCTGCCGCCCCGGATCAGCACCCAGCACCACCAGCCGTTGATGCAGCTTGCGGCGATGTTGATCAGCAGCCCGCCCAGTGGCGCCTCGAGGACGCGGGGATTCTGGAACCCGTGCCAGGCCTCGCGCAGGATCAGCAGGGCGGCGACGATGATCATCACCCCCTCCAGCACGGCGCTGAAGAACTCGGCCTTGTGATGGCCATAGGGATGGCTCTTGTCGGCGGGCTTTGCCGCGATGCGAATGGCGATCAGCGCGGCGAAGGCGGTCGCCACGTTCACGGTGCTTTCCAGCGCATCCGACAGCAGCGCGACCGACCCCGTCACCCACCAGGACAGCGCCTTGAGGCCGAGGACCACGAGTCCGACGATAATACTGCCGATTGCGATTCTCTCGGTCGCGGACATGCGCGATTCCCTCATCGAATCTGTCGAAGGGGCGTTGTAGCGGGGATTGTCGGACTCGCCAACCACTTGCGCCGCTTGTCACAGAGGGCCGGTCAGCTAAGGTCGCAACCAAGGATAAGGTGCGGCGAAGGGCGGGTGCGACGAAAAATGACACAAGACACCCCCCGGTGGAGATCCAGACTGACTGCCGTTCTCGCGGCGATTTTCTGCCTGCTGATCATCGTGTCATTCCTGATGTCGGTCTTCGTAGCGACCGTCACGTCGCTGCCCTGGGTCGCCCTGATTTCCGGCTGGGTGCCTGTTTCCGTGGTCGCTTCGACGCTTTTGGGAGGCGCGGTGATTTTCGTTGCGCCGGTTCGTCCAGAACGGCCCGTCGTGGCGCTTGTGGGTGCGCTCATGGTCGGCGCGTTTTCAGGCGGCCTACTGCTTTTGCAGACAATTCCGGCTTTGGCTGCGGTTCTCGTCGGGCAGCGGTCGGGAATTGTCCATATTGTGCGATCCCTGCCCGAACGGTGGGTCAAATGCCGAAAACCGGTCGAACTGGTCACCGGAGAAATGATCTGCAACCTTTCGGATGAGGTTCGCAGCCGTTTGGCGCCGGGCATGGAGATTGTCGTGATCGGGCGCGGCACCTGGATCGGGGTAATCCCCGATCACGTCGAACCATTTGATCGCAGCAAATTGGTGAAGGCTCCGCCGTCCTAGGGCCGCAGGGGTCTGCAAAGGAAAAGGGGGCCTCTCGGCCCCCGTTCCCTTATTCCGCCGGCACTGCCGCCAGATCGTCCACATCCGCGATGGGATGTTTCAGATGCGGCAGCATCTCCTTGGGGCAGACCTGCAGGAAGTTGGCCTTTTCCTCGGCCCAGTTCTGCAGGATCTCGCCCGCCCGGCGCGAGCCGGTTTCCTTGAAGTGACGCTCGACCAGACCCTTCACCTCGGCTTCCCAATGGTCCTGGGTCACGGGGCAGAGGATCAGCGTCTCGGCGTTGATATAGTCGCGCGCCACGCCGGTCGGGTCATAGAGATAGGCCATGCCCCCGGTCATCCCGGCGCCGAAATTCGCGCCGATGCGGCCAAGGACCACGGCGACGCCGCCGGTCATGTATTCACAACCGTTCGAGCCGCAGCCCTCGATCACCACCTTGGCGCCGGAGTTCCTGACCGCGAAACGCTCGCCCGCGCGGCCTGCCGCGAAGAGATAGCCGTCGGTCGCGCCGTAAAGCACGGTATTGCCGATGATCGTGTTGTCGGCGGCGGTCAGGGGGCTGGCCATCGGCGGACGAACCACGATGGTGCCGCCCGAGAGGCCCTTGCCGACATAGTCGTTGGCATCGCCCGAAACCTCGAGCTTGAGGCCCGGAGCCGCGAAGGCGCCCAGCGACTGACCCGCCGAACCCGTCAGGCGAACCGTCAGGTGGTCGGGCTGCAGGCTGTTCCGCATCCCGAAGGTCTGGACGATCATCGACGAGGTCCGCGTGCCGACCGTGCGCAGGGTGTTCCTGACCGCGTAGCTGAGCTGCATCTTCTCGCCATCGCTGAAGAAGCGGCTGGCGTCGCGGATGATCTCGGCATCCAGCGTGTCCGGCACCGCATTGCGCGGCTTCGAACGGTCGTAGACGATCTTCTCCGACCCATCGACGGTGATCAGCAGCGGGTTCAGGTCGAGGTCGTCCAGCGACTTGTCGCCACGGCTGATCTGCGTCAGCAGGTCGGCGCGGCCGATGATCTCGTCGAGCGAGCGGGCGCCGATGCTGGCAAGGATCTCGCGCACTTCGGTGGCGTAGAAGGTGATCAGGTTCACCACCTTATCGGCCGAGCCGTTGAACATGGCGCGCAGCTTCTCGTCCTGGGTGCAGACGCCCACCGGGCAGGTGTTCGACTGGCACTGGCGGACCATGATGCAGCCCATCGCGATCAGGGCGGCGGTGCCGATGCCGTATTCCTCGGCCCCCATCATCGCGGCCATGACGATGTCGCGGCCGGTCCGCAGCCCGCCATCGGTGCGCAGCGTGACGCGGTCGCGCAGGCGGTTCATCGCCAGCACCTGATGCGCCTCGGTCAGGCCCATCTCCCATGGCAGACCCGCGAATTTGATCGAGGTCGCAGGCGATGCGCCGGTGCCGCCGTTATGGCCCGAGATCAGGATGACGTCGGCTTTCGCCTTCGCCACGCCTGCCGCGATCGTGCCGACGCCCGAGGACGCCACCAGCTTCACCGTGATCTTGGCGCGCGGGTTGATCTGCTTCAGGTCATAGATGAGCTGCGCCAGATCCTCGATCGAGTAGATGTCGTGATGCGGCGGCGGCGAGATCAGGGTCACGCCCTTGGTCGAGTGGCGCAGCCGGGCGATGAGGTCGGTGACCTTCATGCCGGGAAGCTGGCCGCCCTCGCCGGGTTTCGCGCCTTGCGCGACCTTGATCTCAAGCTCCTCGCAGGCGTTCAGGTATTCGGCGGTGACGCCGAAACGACCCGAGGCAACCTGCTTGATCTTGGCGCAGGGATTGTCGCCATTCGGCAGCGGGTGGCTGTGCGCCGGGTCCTCGCCGCCCTCGCCACTGTCCGACTTCGCGCCGATGCGGTTCATGGCGATGTTGAGCGTCATATGCGCCTCGGGCGAGAGTGCCCCCAGCGACATGCCCGGCGTCACGAAACGCTTGCGGATCGAGGTGATCGACTCGACCTCCTCCAAGGGCACGGGCTTGCCGAGCGCCTTGATGTCCAGAAGGTCGCGCAGATGGATCGGCGGGTTCGCCCGCATGGTCGCGGTGAACTTCTTCCAGACGTCATAGGACGCCTTTTCGCAGGCGAGTTGCAGCAGGCGCATGGTATTGGCTTCCCATGCGTGCTTCTCGCCCGAGCGGCGGGCCTTGTAGAAGCCGCCGACCGGCAGCAGGTCGGTGGTCGAACCGGCAAAGCCCTTGTCGTGGATATCCTCGAGCTTCGCCTGCAACCCGTGCAGGCCCATCCCCGAGATGCGCGACTGCATGCCGGGGAAATATTCCGCGACCATCGCACGGCTCAGGCCGACCGCCTCGAAGTTCAGGCCGCCGCGATAGGAGGACAGGACCGAAATCCCCATCTTCGCCATGATCTTGAGGAGGCCCGCATCGATCGCATCGCGATAGTTGCGCATGTTCTCGATCAGCGAGCCGGTCAGCAGGCCGCGCTCGATCCGGTCGGCGATGGTGTCCTGCGCGAGATAGGGGTTCACCGTGGTCGCGCCGCAGCCGATCAGGACCGCGAAGTAATGCGGGTCGACGCATTCAGCGGAACGGACGTTCAGCGAACAGAAGGTGCGCAGGCCCTTGCGGGTCAGCCAGCTATGCACCGCGCTGGTCGCGAGGATCATCGGCAGGCCGATGCGGTCGGGCCCGCATTTCTCGTCGGTCAGGACCAGGTGGCCCGCACCCGAACGCACGGCATCCTCGGCCTCGGCGCGGATGCGCGCCAGCGCCTCGGCCATCGCCTCGGAGCCCGCGCCATCGGCGAAGGTGCAGTCGATCTGCGTTACCGTCTCGCCGAACAGCTTCGACATCTCGACGAATTCACCATTCGCGACGAAGGGGCTTTCCAGCACCAGAATCTCGGTCTGGGACGAGGATTCATCCAGCACGTTCTTGAGGTTGCCGAAGCGGGTCTTCAGCGACATGACGCGGGTTTCGCGCAGGCTGTCGATCGGCGGGTTGGTGACCTGGCTGAAGTTCTGGCGGAAGAAATGCGACATCGGGCGATACTGGCCCGACAGCACGGCGGGCGGCGTGTCGTCACCCATCGAGGCCAGCGCCTCCTTGCCGTCCTCGGCCATGGGGGCCAGCATCGATTCGATTTCCTCGATCGTGTAGCCGGCTGCGATCTGACGGCGGCGCAGCTCGTCGCCGTGGAACACCACCTGTTCGGGCAGGTCCTTCATCACCTCGGAAAGCTGGACGACCTTTTCCAGCCATTCGCCGAAGGGCTGGCTGCCGGCGAGGCGGTTCTTGATCTCGCGGTCGTGGTAGAGGCGGCCTTCCTTCATGTCGACGGCGATCAGCTGGCCCGGCCCGAGGGCGCCTTTCTCGCGCACGGCGGTCTCGTTGATCGGGACCATCCCGGCCTCGGAACCCGCGATCAGCAGGTTGTCGCCGGTCACGACATAGCGCAGCGGACGCAACCCGTTGCGGTCCAGACCGCCGCAGACCCAGCGGCCATCGGTCATCGCAAGGGCGGCGGGGCCGTCCCACGGCTCCATCACGGCATTGCAATAGGCATACATGTCCGCCCATGCCTTCGGCATGTCGGTGGTGGCCTTGGACCACGCTTCCGGGACCAGCATGGTCTTGGTCATCGGCGCCGAGCGGCCCGAACGCACCATGACCTCGAACACCGCGTCAAGCGCGGCCGAGTCGGACGAGCCGGCCGGGATGATCGGCTTGATGTCCTCGGCCATGTCGCCAAAGGTGCGGCTGGCCATGCGGATCTCATGACTGCGCATCCAGTTGGAGTTGCCCCTCAGCGTGTTGATCTCGCCGTTATGGGCCAGCATGCGGAAGGGCTGGGCCAGCCACCATTGCGGGAAGGTGTTGGTCGAATAGCGCTGGTGATAGATCGCGAAGGCGCTCTCGAACCGCTCGTCCTTGAGGTCGGGATAGAATTCCGCGACCTGCTCGGCCAGCATCATGCCTTTGTAGATGATCGACCGGCAGGACAGCGAAGCGAAGTAGAGGCCCGCGATCTGCGCGGCGATCGCCGCCTTCTCGATCCGGCGGCGGATGATGTAGAGTTCGCGCTCGAACTGCTCCTGATCGATGTCCTTCTCGCAACGGATCAGGATCTGCTCGATCTCGGGGCGGGTCGCGTTCGCCTTCTCGCCCAAGACCGAGGTGTTCACCGGGACGTGCCGCCAGCCATAGATGTAATGGCCCATGCGCAGCACTTCGGATTCCACGATGGTCCGGCAGGATTCCTGCTGGGCGAAATTCGTGCGCGGCAGGAAGACCTGACCGACGGCGATCAGCTTGGACTGGTCCGGCTCGTGCCCGGTGCGGCGCACCTGATCATAGAAGAAGGGGACGGGGATCTGCACATGGATGCCCGCACCGTCGCCGGTCTTGCCATCGGCATCGACGGCGCCACGGTGCCAGATCGCCTTCAGCGCGCTGATGCCGCTTTCGACCACCTTGCGGCTGGCCTTGCCGTCAAGGCTGACGACCAGACCGACGCCACAGGACGAATGCTCGTCCTCGGCACGGTAGAGCGAGTTCTCGGCCATCCAGTCGCGGCGGGCCTGTTCCTCTTGTTCCCAGTCCTTTTGCGTCGGATCCATCACGTCCGTGCCTCCTTAAAGCTCATAAGCTGCCGCAGCAGGTCGGGCTTCCCGCCCCGGACCATCTGCAGGTCGCAATCATATTCCGGCTTGGTCGAGCCAAATCCGGGCTGGCCCGGAAAGGAAAAGCTCACCGGACTGTCATTCGTGTTCTCGACGGCGCCGGTCCAGTCGCTCGACCGCTCGACACCGCCATAGAAGCGCCCCTGAGCGCGGCTGATGAACTGCTGTCCCTCGCGTTCGATCAGCACATCGCCGGCTTCGCTGTAGGTGGTCAGCTGAAAGCGGGTCAACTCCAGCTCCACCCCGTCGACATCGACCTTTTCGCCGGTCAGCTCGTCACGGCCGACATGGTGCAGCCGCTCGCCATTGCTGGAGCTGGTCCAGAAGTCGAAATCATCCGTGCCGGTCTGCAGAAGGGTCGAGAACGACGCATCGTCCCTTGCCCCCGGCTCAAGCGTATCGACCAGACCGCTCGGCAGGTCGGTGCTTTCCATCCACCGCGTCTCGCGGTCGATGCGGGACTGATACCGCGCCCCGTCCGGGGTGAAATAGACCACCCATTGATCACCCGGCGCATCCCCGCTGCAACGGTAATGCTGCGAGACCGTGCAGCCGCGGTTCTGCACCGTGACCTCAAGCCGGCACCCGTCGGGAGGGGTGAAATTCGCCGCCGAGGCGGGCAGCGCGGGCCATGTCAGCAAGGCTGCCATTCCCGCTGCAAGGATTCGACCGCGCGCAGCATGCAAGGCCTGCTGCCGATCTGCGCGCGGTGAACAGGCCGTGTTTGCCATGTGCACCATTGTCACGCTCCCACTATTCGGCGGCGACGCGCGCCGCGCCCGAAAGGTAGCCCACGATGCTGTCGGCGGCTTCGCGGCCGTCGCGGATCGCCCAGACCACGAGGCTGGCGCCGCGCACGATGTCGCCGACGGCGAAGACGCCCGGCAGGCTGGTCTGGTGGGTCTGGAAATCGGCCTTGATCGTGCCCCAGCGGGTCACTTCCAGACCGTCCACACCCCAAAGGCGCGGCAGTTCCTCGGGCTCGAAACCCAACGCCTTGATGACCAGATCGGCCGGCTCGTCGTAATCCGCGCCCTCGATCAGTTCGGGCGACTGGCGACCCGAGACATCAGGCGCGCCAAGGCGCATCTTCTGGATGCGGACCGAACTGATGGTCGGGACATCGCCCACCTCGTCCACGTCACGCTCCTGCTGGGTCATGGCCTCGCCGGTGACATGGCCGCTGAACGCGCCGGGGGCGGAGAGCCAGACGAATTCGACGCCCTCTTCCTCGGCGTTCTGCACCTCGCGCTGGCTGCCCGGCATGTTGGCGCGGTCGCGACGATAGAGGCATTTCACCGATTGCGCGCCTTGCCGGATCGCCGTCCTCACGCAGTCCATGGCGGTGTCGCCGCCGCCGATCACGACGACGCGCTTGCCTTTGGCGTTGAGTTCGCCGTCCTCGTAATCGGGGATCTCGTCGCCCAGATCGACCCGGTTCGAGGCGGTCAGATAGTCCAGCGCCCGCACGACGCCCTTGGCATCGGCATTGTCGAGGTCAAGGTCGCGGGTCTTGTAGACGCCGGTTGCGATCAGCACGGCGTCATGCTTGCCGCGGATCGCGTCAAAGCTGATATCCTCGCCGACATTGGCGTTCAGCACGAACTCGACCCCGCCATCGGCCAGCAGCTTGTTGCGGCGCTCGACGACGTGCTTTTCCAGCTTGAAGCCGGGGATGCCATAGATCATCAGCCCGCCGGCGCGGTCGTGGCGGTCATAGACAGTCACCTGATAGCCCATGCGGCGCAGCCGGTCGGCGGCGGCGAGGCCGCCCGGGCCCGCGCCGATGATGCCGATGGATTCCGGGCGCTCGGTCAGGGGGGCGATGGGCTGGACCCAGCCTTCTTCCCAGGCGGTGTCGGTGATGTATTTCTCGATCGCGCCGATGGTGACGGTGCCGTGGCCCGACTGCTCGATGACGCAATTCCCCTCGCAGAGACGGTCCTGCGGGCAGATACGGCCGCAGATCTCGGGGAAGGTGTTGGTTTCCTGGCTGCGCAGATAGGCTTCCTGCGTGCGCCCCTCGGCCGTCAGGCGCAGCCAGTCGGGGATATTGTTGTGCAGCGGGCAATGCGACTGGCAATAGGGCACGCCGCATTGGCTGCAGCGGCTGGCCTGTTCCTTCGCCTTCAGATCGGCGAACTCACGATAGATCTCGTGGAAATCCTCGGATCGGGACGCCGCGTCGCGCTTCTCGGGCATCTCCCGCCCGACGTTGACGAACTTAAGCATCTTTTGCGTGGCCATGGCTGCGCGTCCCCCGGTGTAAGACTGTGAAAGCCTGATATGCCAGGGCGGCGGCAAATAAAAGTCAGCTTGGTTTACCTATTTAACGATTTTTGGCCCGGAGATCGCCAAACCGGGGCATCGCGCCCCTAAAAAAGGTCAGTATAGTTTACCAACCTGCTGTCAGAGCCAGCAACGCAAGGCCCCCGACAATGATTCGCCACCATGCAAACACCGCGTAGCCATGGACCGAGACATAGTTCAGCAGCACCCGCGCCACGACCAATGCCGACAGAAAGGCGCAAATGAAGCCGATGACGATGTTTCCTGCTGCGGCTGCATCAAGGATGTCGCGGTTTTTGTAGAGATCATAGACAAATGCGCCCAGCATCGTCGGCATGGACAGGAAGAAGCTGAACTCGGCGGCGGATCGCTTGTCAGCGCCCAGGAGAAGGGCGCCCGTGATCGTCGCGCCCGATCGTGACACCCCCGGAATCATCGCGAGGCACTGGATCAGGCCGATTCCGACCGCGCGGCCGATCGGAATGTCCTCGGCCGCGTGATAGCGCGGGTTCTTCGCCATCCGGTCGACGAAGAGCAGCACCACCCCGCCGAGGATCAGCATCGAGGCGATGAGGATCGGCGTCTCGAACAGCACGGTCTTGATGATGTCATGCGCCATCACGCCGATCACCACGGCGGGCAGGAAGGCCAGCAGCACCGACAGGATGAAGCGGCGCGAGCGCGCGTCATGCGGCGCGCTGGAGAAGATATGCCACAGCCGCCCGGCATAGACGATGAGGATCGCGAGGATCGCGCCGAACTGGATCAGCACCTCGAAGGCACGGCCGGGGGAATCGAAGCCCAGGAAATGGCCGGCAAGCAGAACATGTCCCGTCGAGGAAACCGGAATGAACTCGGTCAGCCCTTCAAGCAGACCGAGCAGGGCGGCAACGATCGTGTTCTGCTCCATCAGTTCTGGCGCAGGTTCTTCGCACTTGCCGTCATCGTCTCGTATTGTCCGGACGGGCGGAAGCGCCACAGGTATTCACCAATGACGGCCGGAGCGGCGGTCGGCACGATCCCCAGATCGGCGAAGGTCTTTACCCCCGCGCTCGCGACATTCGGATGGCCAAGCGCGCGCAACTGGTCACGGGTGATGAAGCGGTTGGGAACGAAACCGCCGCTGACGACGGCGACCCCGTCCAGAACGCTCGCCATCGTGCCGGTCAGCCAGTTCGGTAGGCCGATGACGATCTTGCGGCGGTCGATCGCGGTCAGGACTTGCCCGACCAGTTCGCGCATGGTGACGACCTCGGGGCCGCCAAGCTCATAGATGCCGGGCGCGGCAGTGCCTTCGGCGCCCATCGCGGCGGCCTTGGCGACGTCGAGGACATGGACCGGTTGCAGCTTCGCCTTCGGGGCGGGCAGCGGCATCACCGGACCCAGACGCGCCGCCGAGGCGAGGCGGTTGAAGAACTTGTCATCCGATCCGAAGATCACCGAAGGACGCAGGATCACCGCGTCGGAGCGATGCTTCAGCACCTCCTCCTCGCCGCGGGCCTTGGAAACCGCGTATTGGCTGTCCGATTTCGCATCCGCGCCAAGCGCCGAGACATGCACGAAGCGCGCGACGCCCAACTGGGCCGAGATCCGCGCGATGCGGCCGGCGGCTTCCTGATGAATCGCGTCGAAGGTGTTCTTGCCCTGGCTGACAAGGACGCCGACGCAGTTGATCACCGCATCCGCATCCATCATGCAGGCGGTGACCGAACGGTCGTCGCGCACGTTGCAGGGGACCGGCTCGATCTGGCCCGGCGCGCCGTAGGTGCGCACGACCCCGGCCTCGTTCGGGCGGCGGACGGCGACGCGGACGCGCCAGCCCTGCAGGGCCAATGCGCGGGCGATCTGCCGGCCAAGGAAACCTGACCCACCATAGATCGTGACAAGCTTGGCTGCGGACATGGCTCTCGCTCCTTCGTGGCGTGCCTTGGAATGGCGTGCTTTCCTGCTCATTACCCTTGACGGCCGGAAGCGGCAAGCCGTGCGATCCGCTTCGGCCTGTGACCCGATCCGGCCGGTGCGAAGGGGGCGGAGAGGGGTGTGCAAAGAAAAAATGACGGCAGCGCGAAAAATCTGATTGCGCCCCATTGACGCCCCCCGCGACTGGCTTTAGAGACCCGCCCACACCACCTGCCCAGGTGGCGGAATTGGTAGACGCGCACGGTTCAGGTCCGTGTGCCGCAAGGCGTGGAGGTTCGAGTCCTCTCCTGGGCACCAAATAAAAAACCCCCGGAAACTTCGTGTTTCCGGGGGTTTTTTCGTTTCCCGCGGGGCATGCCCGGCTTGACAAATGCCGCTGCCAAAGGCGCATGGGCCGCGCCCCGGTTCATCGACAAGGCTTCCCCATGATCCCCGTTTACGGCCCGCCGCCCGGTCCCCGCCGCTATCGCCAGCGCAGGGGGGCCTATGCCCTGCTGATCCGCGACGGCGCGGCGCTGGTGACGTTCCAGCAGGCGCCCGAGCCGGAGTTCCAGCTTCCCGGCGGCGGCATCGATCCCGGCGAATCGCCCATCGCCGCCCTTCATCGCGAGGTCTACGAGGAAACCGGCTGGACCATCGGCACGCCGCGCCGGCTGGGGGCCTATCGCCGCTATTGCTTCATGCCGGATTACGACTTCTGGGCCGAAAAGATCTGCTCGGTCTGGCTCGCCCGGCCGATCCGTCGTCTTGGCCCGCCCTCCGAGGCCGGGCATGAGGCGCATTGGGTAGGCCTCGACCGGCTGGTCGAAATCCTGCCGGATCCCGGCTCGCGCGCTTTCGCGCAATGGCTGCTGGCGCGGCGCTGAGCCGGTTCAATGCGGGCGGGGCCGTGGTCCCAGATGCTCGACCAGCACGGCCGAGATGTCGTCGCTGCGCGCGCCCCCGGCATAATTCGCGGCCGACCAGCAGATCGATTCGAGAAGCGCATTCCCGCGCAGGATGGCGTTGGTGCGCAGGATCGCCTGCAACCCGTCGTCGCCCAGCGGCTCGCCCCGCGCGTTCTCGCTGTCGGTCAGCCCGTCCGAGCTGATGAACAGCCGGTCGCCGGGGCAGAGCGTCAACTGCACCTCCTCGAATTCCGCGCCCGGAAAGACGCCGACCGGAAAGCCGCCCTGTCCGATCAGTTCGATGCGCCCGTCGGCGCGCTGGAGGACGGGGTGGGGATGCCCCGCCTGCACCAGTCGAACCGCGCCCGTTCCGGTGTCGAGATCGGCATAAACCATGGTGAAATAGGAATCGGTGCGAAGCTCGCTCAGCATCAGCTTGTTCAGGTGCCGCACGATCTCGGTAGGCGGGCGCGGTTGGGAGTCGGAGGGGCGCAGCGCGATGTTCAACTCCGGCTCGCCCGAGAGCAGCGCCGCAAGCCGCGCGCTCAAAAGCGCCGCCGCGACCCCGTGCCCCGAGACATCGAGCGCGAAGAACCCGACCCGCCGCTGGTTGATCGGGAAGAAGCCGACCAGATCGCCGCCGACATGGCCAGCGGGCCGCATCAGGAGTGACAGGCTGAAGCTTCCAAACAAGCCATTGCGTTCACGCACAAGATCCTGTTGCAGGCGGTGGGCCTCGCGCAGGTCGCGCTCAAGCGCGGCTTCCTTTTCGCGCAGCCGGGCAAGAGTTTCCTTCAGCTGCGTGTTGGCCATGCGCAGGCTTTCCTCGACCCGCAGGATGCGTTCGGCGGCCGAAAGCCGGGCCAAGAGTTCGGCCCCCGAGACGGGCTTGGTCAGGAAGTCATCCGCGCCCGCGCGCAGCCCCTCGGCCACGTCGGCCTTGTCCTGCCGCGAGGTCAGCAGGATGAAATAGCCATAGCGTTCGCTCGGCAGCGTGCGGAAGCGGCGGCAGAACTCCAGCCCGGCAGAGCTAGAAGCCACCCAGTCCGAGATCACGATCTCCGGCCCGCGGGTCGTGCAGATCCCGATCGCCTCGTCGGCGGAGGCGGCCTCGAGCACGTCGTAGCCCGCCCGCTTGAGTTGCGCGGCCAGCGAGCGACGCTCGCCCCGGCGATCGTTCACCAGAAGGACCAGCCGCCATGTCCGCGCCCCGTTCGCGCCATGAGGTTTCGTATCGTTCATGCCGCCCTTCTAGGCAGGAAGGGCTGAAGCTTCGATTAATGCCGGGCAATTTTATCATTTGCCCGGTGGTCTGTTAGATCAGGAACTCGGCCAGGACCGGGTCGCGGGTGATATCGCGATAGCCGATGCCCGCTTCCTCCAGCCGCGCGCGCAGCCGGTCGAGGTTCTCGGGGGCATTGGTCTCGATCCCGATCAGGATCGAGCCGAAGTTGCGCGCCGATTTCTTCAGATATTCGAAGCGGGCGATGTCATCATCCGGCCCCAGCAATTGCAGGAAGTCTCTGAGCGCGCCGGGGCGCTGCGGCATCCGCAGGATGAAATAGCGCTTCAACCCCGAGAAACGCTGCGCGCGTTCCTTGACTTCGGGCAGGCGTTCGAAGTCGAAATTCCCGCCCGAGCAGATGCAGACGACGCGCTTGCCGGCGAGGTCGGGAATGTCGCGCAGCACGTCGACCGCCAGCGCGCCGGCGGGTTCCAGCACGATCCCCTCGATGTTCAGCATCTCGAGCATGGTGGCGCAGATCCGGTCCTCGGGGGCGAGGTGGACCTGATCTGGCGAGAAGCCGGAGAGCAGCCGATAGGGCAGGGCGCCGATCCGCGCGACTGCGGCCCCGTCCACGAAATTGTCGACGGCGGGCAGGGTCACCGGCTCTCCAGCGCGAAGCGCGGCCTGCAGGCTCGGGCCGCCCTCGGGTTCGGCGAATGCCGCCTCGGTCCGGGGCGAAAGCTCGGCCATGAGGCGGGTGATGCCCCCGGCAAGACCGCCACCGCCCACCGGCAGGATGATCAGGTCCGGGGTTGCGTCCAGCTGCTCCAGAACCTCAAGCCCGACCGTCGCCTGGCCCTCGATGATGTCGGGATCGTCGAAGGGCGACAGGAAGCTTGCGCCATGCGCGCGGGCGAATTCCTGCGCGGCGGCAAGGGTCTGGTCGAAGTAATCGCCGGTCAGCACGATCTCGACCGCGCCGCCACCGAAGATCCGGGTCTTGTCGATCTTCTGCTTGGGCGTGGTCACCGGCATGAAGATCGTGCCCTTCGCGCCGAAATGGCGGCAGGCGAAGGCCATGCCCTGCGCGTGGTTCCCGGCGCTGGCGCAGACGAAATGCCCCGCCGCGCCCGCACCGATCTTGCGCATGGCGTTGAAGGCCCCGCGCAGCTTGTAGCTGCGCACCGGGGTCAGGTCTTCGCGTTTCAGCCAGATCTCGGCGCCGTATTTCGCCGAAAGGTGGTCATTCTTCTGAAGCGGGGTCGGCTCGAAGAGGTCGCGTAGCGCGATCTCTGCCTGGCGGACAGAGGCGGCAAAGTTTTCCATGGCCCGCCAATGGCGCGAAACAGCGGATTTGACAAGCGGGGTTGCGCCTGCGGAGGCGGCGGATCAGGAGGGATCGCCCGTCGCGCTCCCGCCCGGTCACTGTCAAGCCTATTTTGCCCCTTCCCCTTGTGACAAGCGGCGAATGGGCCTATTCCCCTGCCGAAATTCCACGAAGGGTTTACCAGCATGTCCGACGCGCCGAAGAAAGTCGTCCTTGCCTATTCGGGCGGGCTCGACACCTCGATCATCCTCAAATGGCTCCAGACCGAATATGGCTGCGAGGTCATTACCTTTACTGCCGATCTCGGTCAGGGCGAGGAGCTGGAACCCGCGCGACAAAAGGCCCTGCTGCTGGGCATCAAACCCGAGAACATCCATATCGTCGACGTGCGCGAGGAATTCGTGCGCGACTTCGTCTTCCCGATGTTCCGCGCCAATGCGCTTTACGAAGGGCTCTATCTGCTGGGCACCTCGATCGCGCGCCCGCTGATCTCGCGCCATCTGGTCGAGATCGCGCATAAGCACGGCGCCGATGCCGTGGCGCATGGCGCGACCGGCAAGGGCAACGATCAGGTCCGGTTCGAGCTTTCGGCCTATGCGCTCGATCCCTCGATCCGCGTGATCGCGCCGTGGCGGGAATGGGATCTGACCTCGCGCACCAAGCTGCTGGAGTTTGCCGAGGCGAACCAGATCCCGATCGCCAAGGACAAGCGCGGCGAAGCGCCGTTCAGCGTCGATGCGAACCTGCTCCACACCTCGTCCGAGGGCAAGGCGCTGGAAAACCCGGCCGAGGCCGCGCCGGAATATGTCTATCAGCGCACCGTCTCGCCCGAGGAGGCGCCGAACGAGCCCGAATTCATCGAAGTCACCTTCGAAAAGGGCGATGCGGTCGCGATCAATGGCGAGGCGCTGTCGCCCGCGACGATCCTGACCCGGTTGAACGCGCTTGGCGGCAAGCACGGCATCGGCCGTCTGGACTTCGTGGAAAACCGCTTCGTCGGCATGAAGTCGCGCGGCATCTACGAGACCCCCGGCGGGACCGTCCTGCTGGAAGCCCATCGCGGGATCGAGCAGATCACGCTGGATTCCGGCGCGGGCCACCTCAAGGACTCGATCATGCCGCGCTATGCCGAGCTGATCTATAACGGCTTCTGGTTCAGCCCCGAGCGCGAGATGCTGCAGGCGCTGATCGACAAGTCGCAGGAACATGTGACCGGCACGGTCCGCCTCAAGCTCTACAAGGGCCTCGCCACCTGCGTCGGCCGCTGGTCCGAGCATTCGCTCTACAGCGAGAAGCACGTCACCTTCGAGGAAGATGCCGGTGCCTATGACCAGAAGGACGCGGCGGGCTTCATCAGGCTGAACGCACTGCGCCTGAAGCTGATCGCCACGCGGAACGCGCGCGTCGCCGGCAAGTGATCCCGAAAGGGCCGTGGTTCATCCGCGGCCCTTTCATTTCGCCTGCGCCGCGCTCAGGTGATGGATTTCTCGTAATAGACCCGGTCGAACCCGTCCTCGGACCGACGACCGACCTCGACATAGCCCAGATGAGGATAGAGCGAGAGATTCGCGGTCATCTTCTGGTTCGTGTAGAGATGCACGGCGCCAAGCCCCGGCCCGCGCGCCGCCGCCTCGCAGAAGCGAATGAGCTGCTTGCCGATGCCTTGCCCGGCGGCGGCAGGCATGACGGCCACGGCCTCCAGATGCATGTGCCGGCCCTCGGGATAGAAGACGACATAGCCCAAGAGCGCGCCTGCGGCATCCGTCGCGACATGGACCTGACCCGCTGCGATCTGGGCCGCGAAATCGGCGTCCATCGGTGCGGGCCTGCGGCCGATCGCGACGACATAGCCGCCATAAGCGGCCTCGGCGCAGGCCCGGATCGCGGGTTCGTCGGCGGCAAGGGCGGGGCGGATCGGGATGGGCTGCATGGGGCCAGTCGATCACGCGGCGCGGTCGCGGGCAATACGGGATTCCCTTTGCCGGACTTCCCCGCCAGAATGACCCCGACCCTGCAAGGAAAGCCGCCGCCATGACCCGTCCCGCCCATATCGCCATCATCACCGTTTCGGACCGCGCGAGCCGCGGCGAATACGAGGACAAGGGCGGACCGGGGGCCGAGGCGTGGCTGCGGGGCGTCATCACCTCGCCCATGGAGATCTCGCGCACCATCATCCCCGACGGCCGCGAGGGGGTGGCGGAAACGCTGCGCCGCCTCTGCGACGAGGAGGGCGCCGACCTCATCCTGATCACCGGCGGCACCGGCCCCGCGCCGCGCGACCTGACGCCCGAGGCGATGGCCGATGTCATGGAAAAGGAACTGCCCGGCTTTGGCGAGGAGATGCGCCGCGCCAGCCTGCGCGAGGTGCCGACCGCGATCCTGTCGCGCCAGACCGCCGGCACGCGCGGCAAGACGCTGATGATCACCATTCCCGGCAAGCCCTCGGCCATCGCGACCTGTCTGGATGCGGTCTTTGCCGCCGTGCCCTATTGCCTCGACCTGACCGGGGCCGCGCGGATCGAGACGGACCCGGCCCGCATCAAGGCCTTCCGGCCGGCGAAGTGACGGAAATCTGGACAAACGCGCCGTCCTTGTGTCCCATGTCCCGAAACGGCCGGGGCGGGCGCGCGGTTTGCCACGGGAGAGCGAAAGGACGGAGCGGCAATGGCCGATGATCCCTACAAGGCACTGGGTCTGGGGAAGAATGCGACTCAGGACGAGATCAAGAAGGCCTATCGCAAGATCGCCAAGACCGATCACCCGGACCTGAACCCCGATCCCGCGGCGCATGAACGCTTCAAGGCCGCGTCGTCGGCCCATGACCTGCTGAAGGACCCCGAGCAGCGCGCGCGCTTCGACCGGGGCGAGATCGACGCCTCGGGGCAGGAGCGGCCGCAGCGCCACTACTATCGCGACTTTGCCGAGGCGGGGGACAATCCCTATCGGCAGGGCGCGCAGGATTTCGACGACCTCTCCGACGTGTTCTCGGACCTGTTCGGGCAGGGGGCGCAGCGCCGCCGCGGCGCACGGAGCTTCGACATGCGGGGTCAGGACCAGCGCTTCACCATGGAGATCGACTTCATGACCGCCGCGCGTGGCGGATCGACCCGGATCACCATGCCCGATGGCGCCGTCCTTGATGTGAAGGTGCCCGAGGGGGCGCGGGACGGCCAGATCATCCGCCTGCGCGGCAAGGGTGGGCCGGGCTATGGCGACGGCGCGCCCGGCGATGCGCTGCTGACGCTGATCGTCGCCGACGACCCCGACTGGCGGCGCGACGGCGACGATGTCGAGACGACCCTGCCGATCACGCTGGACGAGGCGATCTTGGGCGGCAAGGTCGAGGCCGAGACGATCGACGGGCCGGTCATGCTGACGGTGCCGCGCGGCGCAAGCTCGGGCCAGAAGCTCAGGCTCAAGGGGCGCGGGCTGAAGGGCGCGGACGGCAAGCGGGGCGACCAGCATGTCGTCCTGAAGGTGGTGATGCCGCCGCGCATCGACGACGATCTGGCGCGGTTCATCGAGAACTGGCGTCAGGACCACGGCTACGATCCTAGGAGGGGCAAATGACTCGCAGACATTACACCCTGACCGAGGTGCTGGTCGAACTGCCCGACCTCACGCGCGAGCAGCTTGAAAGCTATGTCAGCCATGGCGTCGTGCTGCCTGTCCAGTCGGCGGGGGGACCGCTGTTTCGCGAACTCGACATCGCCCGGCTGCAACTGGTGGTCGACCTGTCCGAGGGCTATCACCTCGACGACGAGGCGCTGTCGCTGGTCCTGTCGCTGGTGGACCAGCTTCACGGCTTGCGCGGGGACATGCGGGCGATCCTCGACGCCGTGGCGCGAGAGCCGGTGGAGACGCGGGCAAGGCTCAAGACCGCGATCCGCGAGGTTCGGATCGTGACCCGCAGCTAATCGTCATGAAAGCGTCACCGGCCCGACAATAGCGCGTTACATCGCGAGGCCACATCCGCGGGGAACCCTCCAACCCCCGAGGATCAAATGACCTTTCGCCTGTCCTTCTGTTCGCTCATCGCGCTGGCCGCCGCCTCTCCGGCGCCGGCCGAGCCGGTGTTCAACCGCATTTCCAGCTTTGCAACCGCAGATAATATGGCCGAGGGCGAGGATCGCGCGCGCGAGACTTCGGCCGAGATCATGACCGCGACCGCCGACGGGATGGAGCTGATCTATTCCGACAGCCCGCTGAAGGCGATCGGCCTGATCGACATCACCGATCCGAAGGCCCCGAAGCCGCTCGGCAATATCGCCATGGATGGCGAGCCGACCACCACGGTCGTTCTGGGCGAGATGGCCTTTGTCGGCGTCAACACCTCGGAAAGCTTCACCGCGCCCTCGGGTGTCCTGCGCACCGTCGATCTGACCAGCAAGACCGTCACCGCGAATTGCGATCTGGGCGGCCAGCCGGATTCGGTCGCGCTGTCTCCCAAGGGCGACATGCTGGGCGTTGTGATCGAGAACGAGCGTGACGAGGACGTGAATGACGGCGCATTGCCGCAGATGCCCGCGGGCTTCATCGTCCGCCTGCCGATCAAGGACGGTCAGGTCGATTGCGAGCAGAAGCAGGTCGTGGAGCTGACCGGCCTTGCCGAGATCGCGCCCGAAGACCCGGAGCCGGAATATCTCGACTTCAACCAGAACGGCGACCTCGTGGTCACGCTTCAGGAGAACAACCATCTCGTCATCATCGACGCGGATGGCAAGGTCGCCGCGCATTTCAGCGCCGGCACCGTCGATCTGGACCAGATCGACACCGAGGATGACGGCAAGCTGGACTTCACGGCGAGCCTGAAGGCGGTCCCGCGCGAGCCCGACACGGTTGCATGGCTCGACAACGACCATTTCGCCACCGCGAACGAGGGTGATTATAAGGGCGGCTCGCGCGGCTTCACCATCTTCAACCGCGACGGTTCGGTCGTCTATGACGCGGGCAACAGCTTCGAACATGCCCTGATCCGCATCGGCCACTATCCCGAGGGGCGTTCGGACAACAAGGGCGTCGAGCCCGAGGCGCTGAAATACGCCGAGTTCGACGGCCAGAAGCTGCTGTTCGTCGGCTCCGAGCGCGGCAGCGCCATCGGCGTCTATGACGTCGCGAACCCGGCCGAGCCGAAACTGCTGCAAATCCTGCCCTCGGGCATCGGGCCGGAGGGACTGGTCGCGATCCCGCAGCGCAATCTGTTCGCCAGCGCCAACGAAACCGATCTGGGCGAGGATGGCGCCGCGCGCGCCCATGTGATGATCTTCGAACGCGCCGAAGGCACGGCGGCCTATCCGACGCTGGTTTCGACCGGCGAGGATCTGATCGGCTGGGGCGCGCTTTCGGGCCTGACCGTCGATCCGGCGAATGCTTCGGTCCTCTACGGGATCAGCGACAGCGCCTATGGCAGCCAGCCCTCGATCTTCCGCATCGAGGCCGCTGCAAAACCCGCCACCATCACCCGCAAGATCGTGGTGTCGAAGGATGGCCAGCCGGCCGAGAAGCTCGACCTCGAAGGCATCGCGGCTGACGGGCAGGGCGGCTTCTGGCTGGCAAGCGAGGGGGATGCCGAAAAGGAAATTCCCCACCAGATCCTGCATGTCGATGCCGAGGGCGCGATTGCCGAGCAGATCGAACTGCCCGCTGAGCTGACGGCCGGGGCGACGCGCTTTGGTCTGGAAGGCATCACGCTGGCCGAGGATGGCAAGCTGTGGATGGCGGTCCAGCGGGAATGGAAGGACGATCCCAAGGGCCAGACCAAGCTTTTGCAATTCGACCCGGCCTCGGGCGAATGGGCCGGTATCCGCTATCCGCTGGAAAAGGGCGAAGGTTGGGTCGGCCTTTCGGAAATCGCGATCCATGGCGGCAATCTCTACCTGATCGAGCGTGACAACCTGATCGGGCAGGCGGCGAAGCTGAAGCAGGTGACTTCGGTTGCGCTGGCCGATCTGAAGCCCGCCGCGCTGGGAGGCGAGCTGCCGGTGGTCGAGAAGAAGGTGGTGCGCGACCTGATCCCCGACCTGAAGCAGTGGAACGGCTATGTTCAGGACAAGGTCGAAAGCCTCGCCATCACGCCCGAGGGCATGGCATGGGTCGCGACCGACAATGACGGCGTTGACGATGCGTCCGGCGAAACCTTCCTGTGGTCCTTCCAGATGTAAGGTTCAGGGCCGGGGCTTCGGTCCCGGCCCGACCCGACGCAGCGGCAGGCTGGCCATGACGGCCAGCCTTTCCACTTCCGCCATCCCGCCCCAGCGCGCGATCTCGTCCAGCGTGCGCAGGCAACCGATGCAGATTTGCGTGGCCGGCTCGATCTGGCAGATGTCGATGCAGGGGGTCGAGGGCCTCATCCCAGAAAGCGCAGCCGGTCCAGCGCGCCTTGCAGGATATAGCCCGCCGCCACCTGGTCGATGACCTCGGCCCGGCGCTTGCGCGAAGTGTCGCCCTCCAGCAGGGCGCGCTCGGCCGCGACGGTGGACAGCCGTTCGTCCCAATAGCTGATCGGCAGCGGCGTCAGCCGTTCGAGGTTGCGCACGAAGGCGCGGGTCGATTGCGCGCGCGGCCCCTCGCTGCCGTCCATGTTGCGGGGCAGGCCCAGCACCAGTCCGACCAGCGCACGCTCCTCGACCAGCTTCAGCAGGGCTTGCGCATCGGCGGTGAATTTCGTGCGCCGGATCACCGTGATGGGCGAGGCGACGGAACGCAGCCCGTCGCTGACCGCGACGCCGATGGTCTTGGTGCCCAGATCCAGCCCAGCAACCGCGCCGGTGCGGGGCAGGGCGGTGGCGAATTCTTCCATCGTCTCGCAGATCATTGCAGTCCCGATTGCTGGCCCGCCGCCTCGACCGTGTCGAGAGCCTCGGGAATGGCGGCAAAGCGCGACCGCGCCTCGTCCAGAATGTTCTGCGCATGATCCTTTTTGTCCAGCACCACAAGGGCCGAGATCAGCCGCGCCCATTCCTCGGGCGTGCCGCCCTCGGTCGCGAGGCGGGATTCGAGGCCGGTGACCATGCCCTCGATCATCTGCTGGCGCTCGTCCGGCGACATCTCCTCGGCGGCGGCCATGGCGGCGGTGTCCGGGCCGGGCATCGCCCTCGCCTCGGGCGGGGTATAGTCGGGACGCCCGGCGAACCAGGCGAGGTCCGAGATCGCCATGCGCAGCGGCGCGGCCCAAGATTCGCTGCCATGTCCTTCGGCAAGCAGGCTGGCCCAGATCGGGAAGGCGCGGTCGGGCCGGCCGTTCTGGATCTGGATCAGCCCGGCCATGTAGCGGGCCTGCGGGTGATCGTGGTCCAGCTCCAGCGCGCGGGCCAGTTCCGCTTCGCCGTCGCGCGTGATCAGCCCGCCCGCCGCCTCGGCGTTCAGCGCGGCAAGGCGCAGGTGATCGTCGGCGCTGGCCTTGTCGCCCTTCAGCGCGATCAGCCGCGCCTGCGCCTCCTTGGCGGCGATCAGGTTCCCCAGCCGCTCCTCATGCAGGGCCAGCAATTCCTGGCCGCGCTGGTCGTCGGGGTTCTTGGTGACGGTGGCGCGAAGCTGGTCGATCAGGGCGAGGTATTCGGCATCCGCCGGCGGCCGCTCGGGCTTCGGCGCGGCCTGTTCGGCCTCGGACTGGCTCGGCCGGTTCTCGTAGAAGGTTTCCGCCAGCGCGATACGTGCGGCGATCGGCTCATCCGGCAGCCCCGGCGAGCCGAGGCGGTGATAAAGCAGCCCGGCCCCCGCGACCAGCACCACCAGAAGCGCCACCGCCGCCGGACCGCCCGGTGCCCGCCCGATCGCGCCCTCGCGCGCCAAGGCCCGGTCGGCGGCCAGCACCTTGCGGCCGATCTCGTTCCGCAGCCGCTCCGCCTCGGAGGCTTCGACCACCCCCCGCTCGCGGTCGCGCTCGACCTCGCGAAGCTGGTCGCGATAGATGCGCAGGTCATAGGCCGCGGCGGCTTCCTCGCCCGCCGCGCTCCGCCGGATCAGCGGCGCGGCAATGGCGATCGCCACGACTGCCGCCATCGCGGCGCAGATGATCCAGAACATCGCATCCTCCCCCTCGCGGCGCGTGGCCGTGCCTTCGCCTCATAGCCTTTCCGGCCGCGCGGAAAAAGTAAAACACCCGTGGAAAGCCCGCGCGGGAGATCTGCGCCGCAACCTGACGCATTTCGACAATTCACCCGTCGCAAGCCCGCCTTGCCGGATCGGAGGCGAAGATCCACTCTCGGCCCGGAGAGTCGCAAAAGGTCCGCCCATGTCCGCAAATCCCGCATCCCGCAGCACCGGCCGCTATTCGGTTTTTGCCATCGCCCGCGAGGCGATGCGGCTGCATACCGGCTGGAAACGCGCATGGGCCAGTCCCGAGCCGAAGCAGAAATATCAGGTCGTCATCGTCGGCGCAGGCGGGCACGGCCTTGCGACCGCCTATTACCTCGGCAAGAATTTCGGCATCACCGATGTCGCGATCATCGAAAAGGGCTGGCTGGGCGGCGGCAATACCGGGCGGAACACCACGATCATCCGCTCGAACTACCTGCAGGATCCTTCGGCTGCGATCTATGACAAGGCGCTGAAACTTTACGAGAACCTGTCGCAGGACCTGAACTACAACGTGATGTTTAGCCCGCGCGGCCTGCTGATGCTGGCCCAGACCGAGCATGAGATCCGGGGCTACAAGCGGACGGTCTATGCCAACCAGTTGCAGAATGTCGCGACCGAATGGGTCACGCCCGAGCGGATCAAGGAGATGCTGCCGATCATCAATATCGAGGGGCCGCGCTATCCGGTCCTCGGCGGCCTCTATCAGGAACGCGGCGGCACGGCCCGGCATGACGCCGTGGCCTGGGGCTATGCGCGGGCGTGCAGCGCTATGGGCATGCACATCATCCAGAATTGCGAAGTCACCGGGGTCGAGACCGAGGGCGGCAAGGTCCGCGCGGTGAATACCGGCAAGGGCCGGATCGAATGCGACAAGCTCGCGCTGGTCGTCGCGGGCCATTCGTCGGTTCTGGCGGAGAAGGCGGGCTTCCGGCTGCCCATCGAATCACTGGCGCTTCAGGCGCTGGTCAGCGAGCCGATCAAGCCCTGCTGCGATCTGGTGATCATGGCGAACACCGTCCACGGCTACCTGTCCCAATCCGACAAGGGCGAGATGGTGATCGGCGGCGGCACCGACGGCTTCAACAACTATTCGCAGCGCGGTTCCTGGCAGCATGTCGAGGAGACCGTCCGCGCCCTGATCGAGACCTTCCCGATGTTGTCGCGCCTGAAGATGCTGCGGCAATGGGGCGGGATCGTGGACATGACCGGCGACCGCTCGCCCATCCTGTCGACGACGCCTGTTGGCAACATCTTCGTCAATTGCGGCTGGGGCACGGGCGGCTTCAAGGCCATTCCGGGTTCCGGCTGGGCCATGGCCGAGCTGGTGGCGAACGGCACGCCCGGCCCGCTTGCCGCGGAATTCGGTCTGAACCGGTTCAGGGAAGGCCGCTTCATCGACGAAAGCGTGGCGGCGGGGGTCGCCCATTGATGGCGGCCCTCTGCTTGGCGCGGGGCTGCGGGGGCAGGTTTTCGCCCATCGCGGAGGCCGCGGAAAAATGCTGAAATTTCAAGGGAACTCTTTGGGCGATAACGCATTGGTGGTTCACGTCACCATGACCAAGGAGCTTTCTTCATGGCCGAACAGAACAAGGGCAACCTCTGGCTCATCATCGGCGCGATCGTCGTCGTGCTGGCCGTCATCTACTGGTACATGTCGTCGGGCACGCCCGAGCCGACGACCCCGGCAGAGGCACCTGCTGCGACCACTCCCGCCCCGGCACCTGCCGATGGCGCGGTCAGCGTCGAGCCTGCCGCCCCGGCAACCGAGCCTGCCCCGGCCACGCCGGCCCCTGCCGGCACCACCCCGCCCGCGAACTGAGGCGGGCAGCGCGGCTGATGCCGCGCGCAACCTGACCATCCGGGGGGCGGCTCGCCCCTCGGAGACCATCTCGTGCTGGCAGAGCCGCCGCAATGCGCCCGCCGCCCGCACAACGCCGCGCCGCGATCCCGGCGCATCGCCCGAACCGGCGCAAAAGCCGGGTTCAGAGCGTTTTTTCCGTTCTTCCGATGATCCGATGAACTGCACCGCCGCCCGCCGGGGCCGTGCAGCCGCGTCTTGGATTCACACCCTTTCAAACCAGACGACACCCGCCGGGCTGACCGCCACGGCGATTGCCTGCATGCGCGGCCTGCCGCCCAAGGAGTTCAGATGCTGACCCTGACCTGTCCCTATTGCGGCATTGCCGCCGAAGAGACCGAACTTCATGCAGGCGGAGAGGCGCATCTGAAACGCTTCGGACCCGGTTCCAGCGATGAAGATTTCGAGGACTACCTTTTCGCCCGCAAGAATCCCAAGGGCGTGCATTTCGAACGCTGGCGCCATGCCTATGGCTGCGGGAAATGGTTCCTTGCCGCGCGCTGCACGATCACGCTGGAGGTATTCGGCACCTACAAGGCGCAAAATCCCCATCCCACGCCCGAAATCGTCGATGCCATCCGCGCCCGCCGTCCCGGCTGGTCGCCAGACTGGCTGCCCGCGCCGACCTCCGCAACCTCCTCGCCCGCCGAAAGCCTGACCGAATGAGCGATACCGGACCCTTCCGCCTCTCCTCCGGCGGCCGATTGATCGACCGCGCCTACCAGCTTCCCTTCCGCTTCGACGGGCGGCAGTTCCGCGGACTCAGCGGCGACACGCTGGCCTCGGCGCTGCTGGCGAATGGGCAGCTGATGATGGGGCGCTCCTTCAAGTATCACCGCCCACGCGGGCCGCTGGCCTCGGGCGCGGAGGAGCCGAATGCGCTGCTGGGTCTGGGGCAGGGCGGCCGGTTCGAGCCGAACCAGCGCGCCACCACCACGGCGCTGGTGGGCGGCATGGTCACGACCAGTCAGAACTGCTGGCCCAGCCTCGAGGTGGATATCGGCGCGGTCAACAGTTGGCTCTACCGCTTCCTCCCGGCGGGCTTCTACTACAAGACCTTCATCCATCCGCGCTCGTTCTGGAAACATGTGTTCGAGCCGGTGATCCGCCGCTCGGCCGGGCTGGGGAAGGCCCCGCATCAGCCCGACCCGGACAGCTATGAGCAGGCCTATGCCCATGCCGATCTGGTCGTGGTGGGCGGCGGGATCGCCGGGCTGACCGCCGCGCGCGACGCCGCGCGGCAGGGCAGGTCGGTCACGGTGCTGGAGCAGAACCCGCATTGGGGCGGCCGCACCCCCACCGATCACGCGGACGGGCAAGCCCGCATCGACGCGCTGCTGGCCGAGCTTCGCGCCCTGCCGAACGTCACCCTGCGTCGCAATACGATGGCGACCGGGCTTTACGACCACGGCTATCTGATCGCCCGCGAGGCGCTGGCCGATCACGACCCGAATGCCGACCTGCCGCGCCAGCGCCTTTGGCGCATCCGCGCGGGGCATGTGATCGTCGCCTCGGGCGCGCTGGAGCGGCCGCTGAGCTTTGCGGGCAATGACGTTCCGGGGGTGATGCTGGCCTCGGCCGTGCGCGATTTCATCCGCGACTACGGCGTCGCGCCGGGGCGGCGGATCGTCCTTGTCACCAATAACGACGATGCCTATCGCACGGCGCTTGCCGCGCTGGATGCGGGGCTTGAAGTGCCGGCGGTGATCGACGCGCGGCCCACGGTTTCGGGGGCGTTGCCCGAGGCGGCGCGCGCACGCGGTATCCGCGTCCTGCCGGCAAGCGCCATTGCCGGGATCAAGGGGCATCGCGCGGTCGAGGGGGTCAAGCTCTGCTCGCATGTGGGCGAGGGCCGGGTTTCCGAGGTGATCGAGGCCGATTGCCTCGCCATGTCCGGCGGCTGGTCCCCGGTCGTCCACCTGTGGAGCCATTGCGGCGGCAAGCTGAACTGGAGCGACGCGCAGGCGATGTTCGTGCCTGACACGGCCCGGCCGCCGACCGGCGCGGATGGCAAGGCCATGGCCACGCCTGTGGGCGCGGCGGCGGGCGACCTGCTGGTCGGCGCGGCGGCCGAGCAGCCGTTGATGCCGGTCTGGGTTATGCCGATCAACGCCACGCGGGCGATGAAGTTCAAGATGTGGCTCGACTTCCAGAACGACGTGAAGGTCTCGGATGTCGAACTGGCCGCGCAGGAGGGCTACGCGAGCGTCGAGCATACCAAGCGCTACACCACCCTGGGCATGGCGACGGATCAGGGCAAGGTCAGCAATATCAACGGCCTCGCGGTGCTGTCGCAGGCGCTGAAGCAGCCGATCCCACAGACCGGGACGACCACCTTCCGCCCGCCCTATACGCCCCTGACGCTGGGCACGATCGCGGCCGAGGCACGGGGGGCGCTGTTCCAGCCCCTGCGCAAGACCCAGATGCACGGCTGGCACGAGGCGCATGGCGCCCATTGGGAGCCGGTCGGCCATTGGCGCCGCCCCTATTGCTATCCGCAGGCGGGCGAGAGCCATGCCGATGCGGTCGCGCGCGAGGTTCGCGCGGTGCGCGATGGTGTCGGCACGCTCGACGCCTCGACGCTGGGCAAGATCATTGTCAAGGGGCCGGATGCCGGCCGCTTCCTCGACATGATCTATACCGGGATGATGTCGACGCTGCCCGTGGGCAAATGCCGCTATGGCCTGATCTGCAACGAAAACGGTTTTCTGACCGATGACGGCGTGGCCGCGCGGCTCGGCGAAGACACATGGCTCGTCCATACCACGACCGGCGGCGCGGACCGGATCCATGCGCATATGGAGGATTGGCTGCAATGCGAATGGTGGGACTGGAAGGTCTGGACCGCCAACGTGACCGAACAATGGGCGCAGGTTGCCGTCGTCGGACCGAAAGCGCGCCTGCTGCTGGAGCGGCTGGGCGGCATGGACCTCTCGCCCGAGGCGCTGCCCTTCATGGGCTGGGCCGAGGGCGAGATCGGCGGCATCCCGACCCGGATCTATCGCATCAGTTTCTCGGGCGAGCTGTCCTTTGAGCTTGCTGTGCCGGCGAAGCGCGGTCTTGATCTGTGGGAAAGGCTGCATGAGGCGGGCCGGGATTTGGGCATCACCCCCTATGGCACCGAGGCGATGCATGTGATGCGCGCCGAAAAGGGCTTCATCATGATCGGGGACGAGACCGACGGCACCGTGATCCCGCAGGATCTGGGCCTCGGCTGGGCGATCAGCAAGAAGAAAACCGACTATATCGGCAAGCGCGCGCAGGAGCGCAGCTTCATGACCTCGCCCGACCGCTGGAAGCTGGTCGGCCTTGAAAGCCTCGACGGGCGGATGCTGCCGGACGGGGTCTATGCCGTGGCCGAGGGCGTGAACGGCAATGGCCAGCGGAACATGCAGGGGCGCGTGACCTCGACCTACATCTCGCCGACGCTGAACCGGCCGATCGCCATGGGTCTGGTGCGGCATGGTCCGGATCGCATGGACGAGGTGCTGGAATTCACGGTGGCCGGTCAGGAAAGCTACAAGGCGCGGATCGTCGATCCGGTCTTCTACGACAAGGAAGGGAGCCGGGCGAATGGCTGAGGCGCTGGCGAAAATCACCGAGAAGGCCGGTCTGGGCATGATCCAGATCCGGGCCGACCTCGACCCGGCGGGCGCGGCCATCGCGGAGGCGGTGGGGCTGGCGCTGCCTAGCCCCGGCATGACCACGGCGCAGAGCGCCCGCAGGCTTTGCTGGATGTCGCCGGACGAGTTGCTGCTGGTCCTGCCCGAGGGCGAGGTCGCACAGAGCATCGCGGCGCTCAACGCGGCGCTCGGGTCGGAACATGCGCTGGTCGTGGACGTCAGCGACATGCGCGTCGCCTTCGCGATCGAGGGCGCGGGGGCCGGTCAGGTGCTGATGAAGCTTTGTCCTGCCGACATCTCGGCCATGCCCACGGACGGGATGCGGCGGACGCGGGCGGCGCAGGTCGCCTGCGGCATCTGGCGCGAGGACGAGGGCTTCGGGCTGATCGGCTTCCGCTCGGTCGCGGATTATCTGCGCGGCATCCTCTCGGGCGCCGCGCGGCCAGGCAGCACGCTTGATCCGCGCTGAGCCAGTTTGCACTTGCCGCGGCGCGCCGGTTTCCTATGGATAGGGCACGATCCCGCTGGAACTGCCGATGCGCCGCCTGAATCTCGCCCTTTCGCTTCTTGCATTTGCCCTCGCGGCCCCGGCCTTCGCGCAGGAGCCGCCGTCGAGGCCGCCCCTGCATGTGATGATGTGCGAACTGGTCGATGAGAGCGGGACCGGCTGGGTGCCGGAATTCCTGATGTTCACCCGGCAGGATTCGGGCCCCCATACCGGCCGGATCGAGGTCTTTGACCCGATCCTCAAGGATCTGGTCCGCCGCCCGATCGAGGCGGTGATCACCGCCGACGATGCCCGCCAGCGCAGCTATGGCTGGGCGCTGGGCGGGGTGCGCAACCATTCGCGCCAATATGCCGAGCGGGTGGACTTTCGCCTGACAGTCGGCAAGGCTGACGGCAGCGCCGAGATGGTCGTGACCGCCGCAGGATACCAGAACATCATGCGCGGGCATGGCCATTGTGCCTCTCCGCCGCAATGAACGCGTGGAACCCTGGGATGCGTTCACGCGTTGCGCAGCCTGACGCCGCCGCCGCGCATCGGGGCTTTCCCCCGCCTTGCGGCTGTGCCAGAACCCTGTTCCGAACCCCTTGGAAAGGAAATCGAAATGGCCTTCACCCTTCCCGATCTTCCCTATGCCCATGACGCACTTGCTGCCGGTGGCATGTCGAAAGAGACCCTCGAATTTCACCACGACAAGCACCACAAGGCCTATGTCGACAAGCTGAACGAGCTGGTCGCCGGCACCGAGTGGGAAGGCAAGAGCCTTGAGGACATCGTCAAGGGCACCTACCAGTCGGGCGCCGTGGCGCAGAACGGCATCTTCAACAATGCCAGCCAGCACTGGAACCACGCCCAGTTCTGGGAAATGATGGGCCCGAATCCGGGTGCCCTGCCGGGCGAGCTGGAAAAGGCGATCACCGAATCCTTCGGCTCGGTCGACAAGTTCAAGCAGGACTTCGCGGCTGCCGGCGTCGGCCAGTTCGGCTCGGGCTGGGCATGGCTCGTCAAGGACGCGGACGGCTCGCTGAAAATCACCAAGACCGAGAACGGCGTGAACCCGCTCTGCTTCGGCCAGACCGCCCTTCTGGGCTGCGACGTGTGGGAGCACAGCTACTACATCGACTTCCGCAACGCCCGCCCGAAATACCTCGAGAACTTCCTCGACAAGCTGGTGAACTGGGAAAACGTGGCTTCGCGCCTCTGACCCTTGCCGCAGATGGAACCGGGCCCGCCATTCTGGCGGGCCTTTTCCGTTCCGGCAGGGCGTTTTGCGCTTGTCCCGGTTCCGGGGCGGGTTCATGTCGGGGCGGCTGTGAAAGGGGACCCGCGGATGAGCGAACAGGGCAAGGGCTTCTGGGCCATGATCGCGGTCTGCGTGATCTGGGGCTTTGCGCCGATCTTCTATCACGCGATTTCCGGTGTCCCGGTCATCGAAGTGCTTGCGCACCGGACCTTGTGGTCGCTGGTCCTGTTCCTCGGTATCCTTGGCCTGCAGGGCCGTCTGGGAGAGTTGCGGGCGGCGCTGACCGGCCCTGCCTTCTGGCGGCTGCTGTTCGCGGCGGTCACGATCTCGTTGAACTGGGGGCTGTTCATCTGGGCGGTGCAAAGCGGGCATGTGGTCCAAAGCTCGCTTGGCTATTACATCTTTCCGCTGGTCGCGGTGGTCATGGGCGTTCTGGTCTTTGGCGAACGGCTGAGCATCGCGCAGGGCGTCGCGGTGGTGCTGGCGGCACTCGCGGTGCTGGTCCTGACCTGGGGGCTGGGTGTCGCGCCCTGGATCAGCCTGGGGCTGGCGATCAGCTTCGGCCTTTACGGCGTGGTGAAAAAGGCCCTGCCGATGGGTCCGGTCCTGTCCGTCGCCTGCGAGGTCGCGATTCTCTCGCCCCTCGCGCTCATCTGGCTGGTCCTGCAGGCGACCGAACTTCTTCCGGCCGGCATGCTTCAGCCGATTAGCATCGGCCGCGACTGGGAAACCACGGTGCTGCTGGTCTTGTCGGGCGTGATCACCGCCGTTCCGCTGATCCTGTTCAGCTATGCGACGCGCCGGATCAGCATGGCGACGGTCGGGCTGATGCAATATCTGAACCCCACGCTGCAGTTCTTCTGCGCGGTCGTCCTGTTTGGCGAGGCCTTTACCATCTGGCACATGATCGCCTTCGCGATGATCTGGACGGCGCTGGCCATCTATTCCGGCTCGGCGGTTTTTGGCAGCCGGATCGGGACGCACAGGGGTTCGTGAAGCGATCCGCTGCGGCCCGGCATTGGCAAATGCGGGCAAGCCCGTATAAAACAGCGCGAAAGCATACGGGGACGATATGGCCAACCAGAACGACAGCTTCATCGACGAGGTCACCGACGACCTGCGCCGCGACCGTTTGTTCGCGGCCTTCCGCCGCTTTGGCTGGATCGCGATCGCCCTGATCCTTGCCATGGTCGGCTGGTCGGTCTGGCGGGAATACAGCGCCAACCAGGCCGAGGCGAAAGCCCGCGCCTGGGGTGACGCGGTGCTGGCCGCGCAGGAATCGCCCGAGCGCGCCACCGCCTTCGCGGCGGTCGATGCCGACGGTTCGGCGGGCCGCAAGCTGCTGGCCGAGATGCTGGCCGCCGGGGCGGAGGCCGAGGCGGGTGAGGCCCAGCAGGCGTCCGAGCGGCTGCTTGCGGCGGCGAATGCCAGTCCCGAGGACACGCTGCTTCACGACCTCGCGCTGCTCAAGGCGGTGATGGTCGCGGGGCCGGGCATGGATGCGGCCAAGCGCGACGGCATCCTGTCGCAACTGTCGAAGCCCGGCGCGCCTTTCGAGCTGCTGGCGCTGGAGCAGAAGGCGGTGGCGCTGATCGGCGCGGGACGGACCGAGGACGCGACCATGCTGATCCGCCAGATCCAGCAGAAGGACGGGCTCTCCGAGCCATTGCGCCGCCGGCTGGGCGAGGTGATGATCACGCTGGGTGCCGATCCCGACGAGGCGCAGGGACCGGGACCGCAATCGATGCCGATCGCGCCCTCGGAATGATCCGGCGCCCGGAATTTGTTCAAGACCAAGACCAAGATGCGGCGCATCAGCCGCAATGAGGAGACAGCGATGACGAGGTTGCCCCTGATCGCCGCTTTGGCGGGTCTCACGGCCCTGACGGCCTGCGGCCAACGGGACAAGGCCCTGCCCGGAGAGCGGCTGGACCCGAGGGCAGTGCTTTCTGCCGATGGGCCCGCCGTCATGGGCAAGCCCGGCCCGACCACCACGGCCCTGTCGCTGCCTGCGGTGCGCGCGAATGCCGACTGGCCGCAGCGTGCGGGCAGCGCCAGCCACGCATCGGGCAACATGGCGCTTGGCGCCGGAACGAACCGGGTCTGGTCGGCCCCGATCGGGTCCGCCTCGGACCGCCGGCACCGGATCACCGCCGATCCGGTCGTGGCGGGGGGCATCGTCTACACGCTCGACAGCCTCTCGACGGTCACCGCCACCACCACCGGCGGCGGCCGGGTCTGGAGCACCGGCCTGCGCCCCGCGCGGGAATCGGGGGACAGCGTCTCGGGCGGCGGGCTGGCCTATGAGGGCGGCCGCGTCTTCGCCACCACCGGCTACGGCGAGCTTGTCGCGCTGGATGCGCGGACCGGCGGCGTCGCATGGCGCCAGCGGGTCAATGCGCCGATCGCAGGCTCGCCCACGGTGGCCAATGGCATCGTCTATGTGGTCGGCCGCGATGCCGCGGGCTGGGCGGTGCGGGCCAGCGACGGCAAGGTGATGTGGCGGGTCTTCGGCAATGACGGCATGGCAGGCGTGATGGGCGGCGGCGCTCCGGCAGTCGCCGGCGGGACAGCCGTCTTCCCCTATTCGACCGGCCAGCTTGTCGGGGTCGATACCAGCAACGGCGCCCAGCTTTGGGCCGCGGATGTCGCGGGCTCGCGGCTTGGCCGCTCGATCTCGCTCTTCCGGGAAATGACCGGCGATCCGGTGATCGTCGGCAATACGGTCTATTCCGGCACCAGCTCGGGCCGCGTCGGCGCCTATGATCTGGAAAGCGGGCTGATGAAATGGGAGGCGGCGGAAGGGGCCTCCAGCCCGGTCCTCGTTGCCGGGAACTCGGTCTTCGTGGTGAACGATCAGGCCCAGCTTCTCCGGCTCGACGCCGCCAATGGCGGGCGGGTCTGGGCGCAGAAGCTGCCCTATTTCACCAAGCAGGTCGTGCGCAAGCAGGGCAAGGTGTGGAATCATTTCGGGCCGGTGCTTGCCGGAAACCGGCTTTACCTTGCCGGCTCGGACGGCTATCTGCGCGTCTTCGATCCCGCATCGGGTGCTCTGATCGGCCAGGCCGAGATTCCGGGCGGCGCCGCTGCGGCCCCGGCCGTCGCAGGCCAGACCCTTTACGTCGTCACCCATGACGGCCAGCTGATTGCATATAGATGAGCTTCACCCTCGCCATCGTCGGACGACCGAATGTCGGCAAGTCCACGCTTTTCAACCGTCTCGTCGGGAAACGGCTGGCGCTGGTCGATGACCAGCCCGGCGTGACGCGCGACCTGCGCGAGGGGCAGGGAAGGCTGGGCGACCTGCGCTTCATCGTGGTCGATTCGGCCGGTCTCGAGATTGCCGAGGATGACAGCCTTCAGGGCCGGATGCGCCGCCTGACCGAGCGCGCCGTGGACGAGGCCGATGTCTGCCTGTTCGTGATCGACGCCCGCGTGGGCGTGACCGCGGCGGATGAATATTTCGCCGAGATCCTGCGCCGCCGCGCCAAGCATGTCATCCTTGCCGCCAACAAGGCCGAGGGCCGCGCGGGAGAGGCCGGCGCGATGGAGGCCTATGCGCTGGGTCTGGGCGAGCCGCTGCGCATCTCGGCCGAGCATGGCGAGGGGATGGACGACCTTTATCGCGTGCTTCTTCCGCTCGCCGAGGAGTTCGAGGCGCAGAACGTCCAGCAGGCCCCGGAAACCGATGTCGATGTCTCCGAGGATGGCGAGGAGGGCGAGGAGGATTGGCGTCCTTCTGCCCGCAAGCCGCTGCAGATCGCGGTGATCGGCCGTCCGAATGCCGGAAAATCGACACTGATCAACAAGATTCTGGGCGAGGATCGCCTGCTGACCGGCCCCGAGGCCGGGATCACCCGCGATTCGATCAGCGTCTCGACCGAGTTCATGGGCACGCCGATCCGCATCTTCGACACTGCCGGGATGCGCAAGAAGGCGCGCGTGACCGACAAGGTCGAGAAGCTCTCGGTTGCTGACGGGTTGCGCGCCGTGCGCTTCGCCGAGGTGGTCGTGGTGCTTCTGGATGTGGGCATCCCGTTCGAGCAACAAGATCTGCGCATCGCCGATTTCGCCGAGACCGAGGGTCGCGCCGTGGTCATCGCCGCGAACAAGTGGGATCTCGAGGAAGAGAAGCCGCAGAAGCTGAACGAATTGCGCGAGGCGTTCGAGCGCCTGCTGCCGCAATTGAAGGGTGCGCCGCTGGTCACGGTTTCGGCGCGCACGGGCAAGGGCCTCGACCGGCTGCACAATGCGGTCCTGAAGGCGCATGAGGTCTGGAACCGCCGCATCTCGACCGCGCGGCTGAACCAATGGCTTTCCGCCATGACCGAGGCGCATCCGCCGCCCGCGCCGGGCGGCCGCCGCATCCGGCTGCGCTACATGACGCAGGTGAAGACCCGGCCGCCGGCCTTCGTGGTGATGGCGACCCATACCGACAAGCTGCCCGACAGCTATGCACGCTATCTGGTCAACGGGCTCAGGGCGGATTTCGACATGCCCGGCACGCCGATTCGCCTGACCTTCCGCGATCAGGGCACCAAGAACCCCTATCGGGACAAGGCGAACAAGATCAACCAATCCGGCGCGCTCTCCAAGCATCGGGTCAGGCAGAAGCCCAAGGGCACCTGATCCGGCTCAGGTGGTGACGCGCACCAGTGCGAAGGCGATGATGGCGATGCCCAGCACGGCCATCATCGACAGCGCCGCCTGCGTCGCGACCGCGCCTGCTGCCAGCCCGATCATGCCCCAGATCACCGCGATGCCATAGCTGATCGTGCGTCCCAGCCTAAGCTGGACGCTGACTCCGGCCAGCGCCGCCATGGTGACGCCGATCACCGCCGCGACGCGTTCGGGGATCCCGAATTGTGCATGCAACAAGGTCGAGACGAGGGCGCATCCCGCCAGCGTCGCCCAGCCCGCCGCGAAGCTCAGCGAGACGCTGATGCGTCCGTCTGGGGCCAGTTGCACGCCCGACAATGCCTCACCGACAAAGCCCGCCACCATCACCGCGCCCAGCAGGAAGGCTCCGCCCGGCTGCGGGGCAAGCAGCCAAGGCCAGACCGCGCCTGCAATCAACCCGATGACCAGCGCGCCATGGTGATTTGCGGGCCACCGGGCCGGAGGGCGGGGCGGCGGCGCTTCGACTGACGAGTCTTCGCGAGATGCGAAGATCTGGCTTGCGGCATGGTAAAGCAGCGCGAGCCAGGTCACGACCAGCAGCACCAGCATCGCCGGAACGCGGGGGCGCAGGAACTGCGTCACCATGTCGGGCACCGGCAGGGCCGCGCCCGTGATCGCGTCGAGTCCCATGCCGGGCAGCATCATCTCGATCGTCGGCGGCGAGGGGAGAGGCCGCATGGCATAGCCCACGGAACTGGCGACAAAGGCCAGTGTCGCCAGCATGAGGATGAGCGGGCCCGTGGGTCTCATCCTGCGGAACGCGGCTCATGCGAAAGCGGTTTCCGGTGGAGGGACGATTTCTCGCCCCCCCTCGTCGGTCAGGCCAGCGTGCCGTCGGGCTGAAGCCGCGTCTTGCCGCGCAGATAGGGGTGAAGCGCCTCGGGCAATTCGACCGATCCATCCGCCTGCTGGCCGTTTTCCAGGACCGCGATCAGCGTGCGTCCGACGGCGAGGCCGGAGCCGTTCAGCGTATGGACGAATTCGGGCTTGCCACCGGCTTCCGGGCGGAAACGGGCATTCATCCGCCGGGCCTGGAAGTCGCCGCAATAGCTGACCGAGGAAATCTCGCGATACTTGCCCTGACCGGGCAGCCAGACTTCGAGGTCATGGGTGATGCGTGCGCCGAATCCCATGTCGCCGCCGCAAAGCACGATGGTGCGATAGGGCAGGCCCAGCCGCTCCAGCACCGTCTCGGCGCAGCGGGTCATGCGGGCGTGCTCGGCCAGCCCCTCGGACGGTCCGACGATGGAAACCATCTCGACCTTCTCGAACTGGTGCTGGCGCAGCATCCCGGCCGTGTCGCGGCCAGCGCTGCCCGCCTCGGAGCGGAAGCACTGGCTGTGGGCGACCATGCGGCGGGGCAGGCTGGCCTCGTCGACCAGATCGCCATGGACGGTGTTCGTCAGCGTCACCTCGGCCGTCGGGATCAGCCAGAAGCCCTCGCGGGTCTGATAGCTGTCCTCGCCGAATTTCGGCAATTGCCCGGTGCCCTCCATCATCTCGGAAAGGACCAGAACCGGAGTCCATGTCTCGTTCAGGCCGTGCTCCTCGGCGTGCAGGTCCAGCATGAACTGCGCAAGCGCCCGGTGGATGCGTGCGACGCCATTTTGCAGCAGGACGAAACGCGCGCCGGAAAGCTTCGCGGCGGTCTCGAAATCCATCCCGGGCCTGACGCCGCCGATCTCGAAATGCTCGACCGGGGTGAAGTCGAAATTGCGCGCATCGCCCCAACGCCGGATCTCGACATTGTCGTCCTCGTCCTTGCCGGGGGGGACACCTTCGACGGGCAGGTTCGGAATGCCCATCAGCATGTCGCGCAACTGGGCGTCCAGAGCGGCGGCCTCGGCCTGAAGGCGCGCCGTCTCCTCCTTCTTGGCGGTGACGAGGGCGCGCAGGCGCTCGAACTCGGCCTCGTCGCCGCGACCCTTGGCGGCGCCGGCCTCCTTGCTGGCCTTGTTCTGCTCGGCCTGCGCAGCCTCGGCGGCGCTGATGCGGGAACGGCGGTCGGCATCCAGCGACAGGATCTCGGGCGAGAGGGGGGGCAGGTTGCGCAGGCCAAGGGCTGCGTCGAAGGCTGCGGGGTTCTCGCGAATGGCGCGGATGTCATGCATGGCTGGCCGGTTCCTCGGATTGTCTACCGAAGTTCCAATAACCCAAGCCCGGCCCGGACGAAAGCCGGGGCGAGCGGGTTCAGCCCCAGTGGCGCGCCTCGTCCAGCATGTCGCGCAGGACGGGAAAGAACCGTTCCGCGCCGGGATAGCCTTCGAAGCGCGTGACCTCCTGCCCATCGAGCAGCAGGATGAAGCCGGGGGTCAGCCACGGCATCCGGTCCAGCGCCAGCCCGTCGGGGAAGGGGCCGTCCACATCGACCATCAGCAGCGGCGCCGCCCGACCCTCGGGGTGGCTGGCATAGACCGGGCCGATCTCACGGTCCCATTGCGCGCAATAGACGCAGCCCTTGCGCCGCACCATCATCAGCCGGGTGTCGCGTCCGCGGGCAAGGGCGCTCTGCGCCGAAAGCGTCAGCCCAAGCGCCAGTCCCATGACATGGCGGCGGTTCGGCAATCTGGCATCCCGTTTCATGACGAAACCCTAGCCCGGCCTCCGGGGCTGGACAAGCGCAAGCGTTTACATGGGCTTCATGTGCAAATATCCAGTCGGGGGCGCGCGTTTCGCCGCGCCCGCATCCATCACCGGCCCGAGGACCCTATGGACGAGTTGACCGAGCCTCTGCTTCGCGGCGACCGCCGCGCGCTGTCCCGCGCGATCACCCTGATCGAAAGCACCCGCGCCGACCACCGCGCCCGCGCCCGCCGGCTTCTGGCGGAACTGCCGCCGCGTCAGGCGCTGCGCATCGGTCTTTCGGGAACGCCCGGTGTCGGCAAGTCGAGCTTCATCGAGGCCTTCGGCAAGATGCTGACCGCAAAGGGATTGAAGGTCGGGGTGCTGGCCGTCGATCCCAGCTCCACGCGTTCGGGCGGGTCGATCCTTGGCGACAAGACCCGGATGGAGACGCTGGCCCGCGATCCGCTGGCCTTCATCCGCCCCTCGCCTTCGCGCGCCGAACTGGGCGGCGTCGCGCGGCGCACGCGCGAGACGGTGCGGCTCTGCGAGGCCGCGGGCTTCGACATCGTGCTGATCGAGACGGTGGGCGTCGGCCAGTCCGAAACCCTCGTGGCCGAGATGTCGGACCTGTTCGTTTTGCTGCTGGCCCCTGCCGGCGGGGACGAGCTGCAGGGCGTCAAGCGCGGGATCATGGAGATTGCCGACCTGATCCTTGTCAACAAGGCGGATGGCGAGCTGCGCAGCAATGCGCTGCGCACGGTCGCCGATTACGCGGGCGCGCTGCGGCTGTTGCGCAAGCGGCCGCAGGACCCCGAGGGCTATCCGCGCGCCCTGCCGGTCTCGGCCCTGACGGGCGAGGGGCTGGACGAGGCATGGGGCCACATGACCCATCTGGCGGAATGGCGGCGCGAGGCCGGGCATCTGGCCGCCCGCCGGGCCGAGCAGGCGCGGCAATGGTTTCTGGCGGAGGTGCGGGCCGGGCTGCTTGCCCGCCTCGACCGGCCGGAGGTCCGCAAGCGGCTGGGCGAGGCCGGGAATGCGGTGGCGCGGGGCGAGGCCGAGCCCGACGCGGCTGCGGCAACGATGCTGGACTGGCTGCAAAAGGCGAATCGCCCCGCCGAGGCCTAGGCTCCGGCCCGGCAGGACGCCGGGTCATGTGGCGATTTCATGTCCCTCGGGCCGGGAACCGGGCCGTGCGGGCAGGAAAGGCTGGCGAAAAGGCTTGACGCGCCGCGCCCAAGCCCGTATTTCCCCGCAACAGATTTCCGGGCGCTGCCACGCGGCGCCCTTTCATATTGCGGGCGACCGCACCATCGAATCGAAGGAACAGATCATGTCGCGCGTTTGCGAACTGACCGGCAAGGGCCCGATGAGCGGCAACAACGTCTCCCACGCCAACAACAAGACCCGTCGTCGGTTTCTGCCGAACCTGAACGAGGTTTCGCTGATCTCGGACAAGCTGGGCCGCAGCTACCAGCTGCGCATCTCGGCTGCTGCCCTGCGCTCGGTCGACCACCGTGGCGGTCTGGACGCGTTCCTGGCGAAAGCCCAGGATGCGGAACTGTCGGACCGCGCCCTCAAGATCAAGCGCGAGCTGGCCAAGGCCTGATCGCCACCGCCTTTCTGACGGCCGACCGATTCGCGGCCCGAGGAGACGGACCCGGCCCCGCCCGATCAGGCGGGGCTTTGTCATATGCGATGCCCGGATCCACGCGGATCAACCGCCTGCGGCGATAAGCTTGCGGGCCTCGGTCTCGGCGATCAGCGCCTCGACCCTTGGCCCCAATGCCTCGACGATCATCGCGACGCCTGCCTCCGAGGCATGGACCTGATCGGGTTGCAGGACCCTTCCCAACTCGTGTTCCGGCAGGCTGAAGAACGGCCCGTAGAGGTTTTCAAGCAGCAAGGCCCCGTGTTTCCGGGCAAGGCGCGGCCAGATTTCCGCCCATGCCCGGCCCCGCGCCTCGTCCCGCTCGCGTCCGGCGATGCCGACCAGCAGGGTGGGCAGGTTCCTGTCGCCGATCCGCGTCAGGATCACGTCGAGGTTGCGTTCCGCCCGGCGCGGGGAAACGCCGGACAAAAGGTCGTTTCCGCCAAGTTCGACGATGACCGCATCGGGTTCCCCCCGCCGGATCGTGGCGTCGATCCGGGCTGCGCCATCGGCAGTGGTATCCCCCGATCCGCCGCCGTTCAGGATCAGCGCGTCATGCCCCCTCGCGTCCAGCCAATGCTGAAGCTGCGGCACCAGCCCCACCTCGGGGGCAAGGCCGTAACCCTCGGTCAGGCTGTCGCCGAAGGCGAGGATGCGGACCGGCTCTGCCAGCGCCACAAGCGGGGCGGCGGCAAGGGCCAGACTGAGCAGGAGGGGGCGAAGGGTCATTTGAAACCTCGTAACCGCAGGGCATTGGTAACCACAAAGACCGAAGACAGCGCCATGGCGCCCGCCGCCAGCATAGGCGAAAGCTGCGGTCCGCCAAAGGGTACCAGAAGCCCCATGGCCACGGGAACAAGCGCGGCGTTATAGGCGAAGGCCCAGAACAGGTTCTGCCGGATATTCGCCATGACTGCCCGCGACAGGCGCAATGCGCGCGGAACGCCCTGCGGATCGCCGCCGGCCAGCACCACCTCGGCCGATTCGATGGCGACATCGGTGCCGGTGCCGATCGCGATTCCGGTGCGCGCGGCCGCAAGGGCCGGGGCGTCGTTGATCCCGTCGCCGACAAAGACCGTGTTCCCGCCCATCTGCCGGATGGCCTGAAGCTTGCCTTCCGGCAGCATGCCCGCAATTACGCGGTCGATGCCCAGCCTGCCGCCAACGGCCCTGGCCGTGGCCTCGACATCGCCGGTGATCATCGCCGTTCGGACATCCAGCCCGTGCAGCTCGCGGATCGCGGCCGCCGCCTCGGGCCGCACGGGATCGGCGAGGGCGAGGGCGGCGCGATGCGTGCCGTCGATTGCCAGATGCACCGGGGTCGCGCCACCCTCGGCCCAGCCATCAGCCTCGGCCAGCAGCGCCGGATCGGGGGTGATCCCGGCCTCTTGCAGGGCGGCGGCATTGCCGATCAGCAGGTTTTTCCCCTCGACCTCGGCCGAGAGACCGCGGCCGATCGCGGCGGTGACATTGCGGGCTTCCGGCAGGTCCAGCCCCGCCTCCTGCGCGGCGGCGACGATGGCCGCGCCAAGCGGATGCTCAGAGCGCGCTTCGGCCGCGGCGGCCAGCCGCAGCGCCTCGTCCCGCGTGACGCCCGAGGTCGCGATCCCGGTCAAGGCCGGTTTCCCGAGGGTCAGCGTCCCGGTCTTGTCGAAGGCCACGATGTCGGCCTCGGCCAGATGCTGCAATGCGTCCCCGCGCCGGAACAGGATCCCCAGTTCCGCGCCGCGTCCGGTGCCCACCATGATCGAAACCGGGACGGCAAGGCCCATGGCGCAGGGGCAGGCGATGATCAGGACCGAGATCGCGGCGATCAGGGCATGGGTGATCGACCCCGTCGCGATCATCCAGATCGCGAAGGCCAGAAGCGCGAGCCCGATCACCACGGGCACGAAAACCGCCGTGATCCGGTCGACCAGCGCCTGCACGGGCAGTTTCGCGGATTGCGCCTCCTCGACCATGCGGATGATGCGGGCAAGGACCGTGTCCTCTCCCGTCGCGGTGACGCGGTAGCGCAGCGCCGAATTGCCGTTCACCGTGCCGCCGGTCAGCGGGTCGCCGACGCGCTTGACGACGGGCAGAGGTTCGCCGGTCAGCATCGCCTCATCGACCGCGCCTTCGCCCTCGACCAGCTCACCGTCAAGTGCAACCCGCTCGCCGGGGCGCAGGCGCAGGATGTCGCCGGGCCGGATCTCGGCAACCGGAAGCTCCACCGCCTTGCCGTCCCGCTCGACCTCGGCCGTCGCGGGGGCCAGTTCGATCAGCCGCCGGATCGCGGCGCCGGCGCGGCCGCGGGCGCGGGCCTCCAGCCAGCGGCCCAGCAGGATCAGCGTCACGATGACCGCCGCCGCCTCGAAATAGACGTGGCGCGCCTCGACCGGCAGCAGCGCGGGCGCGACAGTCGCGACGGTCGAATAAAGCCACGCGGCCCCGGCCCCCAGCGCGACGAGGCTGTTCATCTCGGGCCGGCCATGCCAGAGCGCGGGCAGGCCGACGCGGAAGAACACGCGGCCCGGCCAGACCAGCACGATCGTGGTCAGCACCAGCTCCGCGATCCACAGCCCGCTTTGCCCCATCAGCGCGTAAAGCTGGTGATGCAGGGCGGGGAACAGGTGGCCGCCCATCTCGGCCAGAAAGACCGGCAGGGTCAGGATCAGCGCGATCAGGAAGTTGCGGCCGACATCACGGGCATCGGCCTCATGCACATGGCCGCCGGCATGGGCGCCATGCGCCATCGGCAGCCGGGCAGGATAGCCCGCCTTGGTCACGGCATCGGCAAGGCTCTGCGCCTCGACCGAGGGCGAATGGACGACGACCGCCGCGCCCGTCGCGAGGTTCACGCTGGCCGAGGCGACGCCGGGAACCGCGCGGAGCGCCTTCTCGATCCGGCCCACGCAGGAGGCGCAGGACATCCCCTGAACCTCAAGCCGGGTTTCCAGATCCGCCGCCGGATAGCCCGCCTGTTTCAGCGCGCTGACGGCCGCGGCCATCGCCTCGGGTCCTTCGGCCCTGAAATGGGCATGTCCGGTCGCGAAATTGACGCGGGCGTCAGCGACCCCCGGCGTGGCGCGCAATGCCTTCTCGGCCCGGCCCGCGCATGAGGCGCAGCTCATGCCGGTCACGGTCAGCCGGGCGTCCGCGCCGGCGTGCTGGTGTTGTTCTGTCATGATTTCTGTCCTGTCTGAGTTGCGAGATGCAGTTCAGACAGGGCGCGGCGGTCCCTGTGGCCGTCTGGGCGCGTGCTGGGGCGGCTCGCTCAGGGCGGGCAGCAGGACCAGCGGCGGCACCCTTTGCCCGAGGGCAAGACGTGGCAGCGACGACACATGGCACCGGCAATGGCGATCGCCGCGGCCACGGCACAGGTGTTCCGGCCGCGCAATGGCGCGACGCGGTGGTCTGGTGGCGGTGGCGGTCAGGCAGCACATGGCGGTCCCCTTCAGATGCAAGCTGGGCACGATCCCGCCGCGTTTCAAGCGCGTCACGACGCTTTGAGTTGATCCCGCGCCAGCAAGACGCTACCGGCTTGGGAAATCAAGCCGGAACCCAGGACAGTAAGAATGAACCGCCGTCAGTTGATGCTGCTTAGCCTGCCGCTGCTTGCCGCGCCTTCGTTGGCGCTGGCGCAGGCGCTTCCCGCAGCCCCCGCCGCCAAGCCCGTGGCCAAGCGCGATCCCTATGCCCCGACCGAAGTTGCGATCCGCCCCGATTTCGAGGTCGGAAGCATCATCGTGGTGTCGAAGGACTTCTTCCTCTACCACGTCGTCGCGCCGGGCCGGGCGGTTCGTTACGGCGTCGCCGTCGGCAAGGACGAGCTGGTCTGGCGTGGCCGCGCCACCGTGGGCCGCAAGACCGAATGGCCCAGCTGGCGCCCGACGCCCGCGATGATCAAGCGCAAGCCCGAGCAATATGGCAAATGGGCCGACGGCATGCCGGGCGGCCCGACCAACCCGCTGGGCGCCCGTGCGCTCTACCTCTATGACGCGCGGGGCAATGACACCTCGATCCGCATCCACGGCACGACCGAGCCGGGTTCGATCGGGCGCGCCGTCTCGAACGGCTGCATCCGGATGCGCAACGAGGCGGTGATGGACCTTTACGAACAGGTCCCGAACGGCACGCCCGTCTACGTCTACTGATTGGACATTCGTCTGACATCCCTGTCGGATCCGGCCCTGGCCGGGTTCGACATGATCATCGACACGCGCTCGCCCTCGGAATTCGCCGAGGATCACCTGCCGGGCGCCGTGAACCTGCCGGTCCTTTCCGACGCCGAGCGCGCCGAGGTCGGCACGATCTATCGCCAGGTTTCACCCTTCGATGCCCGCAAGCTGGGCGGCGCCATGGTCGCCGCCAATGCCGCGCGCCATATCTCGGGCCCGCTCTCGGGCTTCGGAGGGAGTTGGCGGCCGCTGGTCTATTGCTGGCGCGGCGGGCAAAGGTCGGGGGCCTTCGCCACCATCCTCGCGCAGATCGGCTGGCGGACGGGCCGGATCGCGGGCGGCTACAAGGCTTGGCGCACGCTGGTGGTCGATCGCGTCCAGCATCTGCCGGTGCCCGCCCCGGTCGTCGTGCTTGACGGCAATACCGGCAGCGCCAAGACCGAAATCCTGAAGCGCCTTGCCGCGCGCGGCCATCAGGTCATCGACCTCGAGGCGCTGGCGAACCATCGCGGCAGCCTGTTCGGCGCGATGCCGGGCGGGCAGCCGGGCCAGAAGCGGTTCGAAGGCAGGCTAGCCTTGGCGCTCGAGGCTCTCGACCCGGCGCGGCCGGTGCTGGTCGAGGCCGAAAGCTCGCGCATCGGCGACGTGAACCTGCCCCGCGCGCTCTGGCAGGCGATGATCGCCGCGCCCCGTATCCGCCTCGCGGTCCCGGTCGAGGCGCGGGCCGCCTTTACCGCTGCGGGCTATACCGAAATCCGCGCCGATCCCGCGCGCCTTGCCGGCATCATCGACAGCCTGCGCCCCTTGCACCCGGCCGAGAGGATCGAGGACTGGTTGCGGCTGATCGATGACCATAACTGGCCCACGCTCGCGCTGGGATTGATGCGCCACCACTATGACCCGCGCTATGAAAGCCACAGGAAGCGGCATGACGACGGGCGGGGGCGGGTGGTCCCGCTACCCGACCTCGCCGACCTCGATGCCGCTGCCGCCGCTGTCGAGGCCGCCCTAGCCGCGCAGGAAGCGTCTTAGCACCCGTTCCAGCTTGGCCGCGCCAAGCGGGGCCATGGCCTTGGTATGTTCGTGGCTGATCGATTCGTCCGAGAGGCCCGCGCCCATATTGGTGATGACCGAGACGGCGGCGCAGCGTAGCCCGAGGAACCGACCAAGGATGATCTCCGGCACCGTGGACATGCCGACCGCATCCGCGCCGAGGATCCGCGCCGCCCGGATCTCGGCCGGGGTCTCGAAGCTCGGGCCGGAAAACCAGCAATAGACGCCTTCCGGCAGGTCCACGCCTTCTGCTGCCGCTGCCGCCTTCAGGCGGTTGCGCAGATCCGCGTCATGGGCATCGGTCATCGGCACGAAACGCGCGTCCGAAGCCTCGCCGATCAGCGGATTGGCCCCGGCAAAGGCGATATGGTCCGAAAGCAGCATCAGCGCGCCCGGCGGCAGGTCCGCCCGCAGCGAACCCGCGGCATTGGTCAGGATCAGCCGCCCGCATCCCAGCCCCTTCAGCACCTCCAGCGGAAGGCGCATGGCATCCGCGCGCCCGGATTCGTAGTAATGCGCCCGCCCGCCGAATATGGCGACCCGCCGCCCCTCCAGCTCGCCGATCACCAGTTGCGGCACATGCCCGGAGACTCCGGCATGGGGAAAACCCGGCAGTTCCGAATAGGGGATGGCGCAGCCCTCAACCATTCCCGCCAGATGCCCGAGGCCGGAGCCGAGGATCAGCCCATATTCCGGCGCGGCGTCCCCCGCACGCTCGCGGATCAGGCGGACGAGTTCATCGCTCTTTGACATAGGGTTCTCCGCCCGCGCGGGGCGGGATGGCGCGGCCGACGAAGCCGGCAAGGATGATGACGGTCAGGATATAGGGCAGGGCGCTCATGAACATGGACGGTATGGTCATGAAGCCGATGTCGAGGTTGGGGAAGCGGTTCGCCAATGCTTCCAGCAGGCCGAACAGGAAGGTGGCCCCCAGCGCGCTCCACGGTCGCCACTTGGCGAAGATCAGCGCGGCCAGCGCGATGAAGCCGCGCCCCGCCGTCATCTCCTTGACGAACCCGGCCGAGATGCCGGTGGCGAGATAAGCCCCCGCAAGGCCGCAAAGCACGCCGCAGATGCAGACCGCCGCGAAACGCAGCCTCGTGACCGAGACGCCGGCCGTATCGACCGAGGCCGGGTTTTCCCCTACCGCGCGCAGCCGCAGGCCAAAGCGGGTGCGATACAGCACCCACCAGGTCAGCGGCACCATCGCGAAGGCGACATAGACCAGGATCGTGTGCCCCGAGATCAGCTCGGCATAGATCGGTCCGATCACCGGAACCGGGCGCAGCGCCTCTGCGAAGGGCAGGGTGATCTCGGTGAAGCGCGCCGCCCCCTGCAGCGAGGGCGTGCGCCCGCCCAGCCCGAAGATCTTCTGCCCCAGCAGCACGGTCAGCCCCGAGGCAAGGAAGTTGATCGCGACGCCCGAGATGAGCTGGTTGCCGCGAAAGGTGATCGAGGCAAGGCCATGGACCAGCGACAGCGCCAGCGCCCCGGCGATCCCCGCGGCCAACCCCAGCCAGGCGTTGCCCGTAGCATAGGCGATCGAGGCGGCAGTGAAGGCCGCCATCAGCATCTTGCCTTCCAGCCCGATGTCGAAAACCCCGGCCCGCTCGGAATAAAGCCCGGCGAGGCAGGCAAGCAGCAAGGGCGTCATCAACCGCAGCGCGCTGTCGAGGATCTGGATGATCGTCGGAAAATCCATCATGCCCCCTTCCGCCTGCGGGCCGCGAAGAACCTCTCCAAAGGCATCCGCACCATATTGTCGAGCGCCCCGGTGAAAAGGATCACCAAGGCCTGAATGACCACGATCAACTCGCGCGGGATCGTGGTCCAGAGCGCAAGCTCCCCGCCTCCCTGATAGAGAAACCCGAATAGCAGCGCCGCCAGCAGGATGCCGACCGGATGGTTGCGGCCCATCAGCGCGACGGCGATACCGATGAAGCCCGCGCCCTCGACCGCGTTCAGGACCAGCCGCTGCGCCTCGCCCATGACATTGTTGATCGCCATCAGCCCGGCGAACCCGCCCGAGATCAGCATGGCAATGACCGTTATTCGCACGGGCGAGATCCCGGCATAGATCGCGCCCCGCTCGGACTTCCCGAAGGCCCGGATCTCATAGCCCAGCCGGCTGCGCCAGATCAGCAGCCAGACCAGCAGGCAGGAGATGACGGCGACGAAGAAGCTGACATTGGCGGGGGTGTTCTTCCCCCATTCGAACCCCAAAGCCAGCGCCATGTCCGTAAGCTTCGGCAGATGCGTGGGCTCGGCAAACCGGGCCGAGGCCGGGTCCATGCTGCCCACGGGGCGCAGCAGGTTCACCAGGACATAGTTCAGAAGCGCCGCGGCGATGAAGTTGAACATGATCGTGGTGATGACGATATGGCTGCCGCGCCTGGCCTGCAGCCAGGCCGGGATCAGCGCCCATAGCGCGCCAAAGGCGGCCGCCCCGATCATCGCGGCGGGCAGCGCCAGCGCCCAATGCGGCCATGGCACGGCCAGCAGGACCAGAGCGACGCCAAGCCCCCCCATCGCGGCCTGACCCTCGCCGCCGATATTGAAGAGGCCGGCGTGATAGGCCACCATCACCGCGAGGCCGGTGAAGATGAAATTCGTGGCGTAGTAGAGCGTGAAGCCCCAGCCATAGCTGGAACCCAGCGCGCCCTCGACCATGACCTTCAGCGCCTCTACCGGGCTTTCCCCGATGGCGAGGATCACAAGTGCCGAGATCCCGAAGGCCAGCGCCAGCGAGATCAGCGGCGTCAGGACCACATCCGCCCATTTCGGCATTCGCTCCATCAGCCCATCCCCGCGCCGAACCGGCTGCTTCTCTGTTCCGGAAATACTCCCGCCGGAGGCCAGCCGCGGTTCATCCCGCGCGCTCCGCCTGATCTTCGGGATGCGCCGCCGCGGGCGGGATCGCCTCGCCGGGCGCGACGGTTCCGGGTTCGACCCCGGCCATCAGGCAGCCCAGATCGCCGGTCGTCGTGGCCTCGGGCAGCCGCTCGCCCATGATCCGGCCGTCGAACATGACGGCGATGCGATCGGAAAGCGCCATGATCTCGTCCAGCTCGACCGAGACCAGCAGCACCGCCTTGCCCGCGTCGCGCAATTCGACGATGCGCTTGTGGATGAACTCGATTGCGCCGATATCGACGCCCCGCGTCGGTTGTCCGATCAGCAGCAGGTCGGGATTGCGGTCGATCTCGCGCGCGACGACGATCTTCTGCTGGTTCCCGCCCGAGAAATTCCTCGCCGCCAGTTCCGGATTGGGCGGGCGCACGTCATAGCGCTCCATCTTGCCGGCCGCGTCGCGGCGGATCGCGGTCTGATCCATCAGCATGCCCCGGTTGAACTCGGGCGCATCCTGATAGCCGAAGGCCACGTTTTCCCAGGCCGAGAAATCCATGATCAGCCCTTCGACCTGCCGGTCCTCGGGCACATGGGCGACGCCCGCCTCGCGCCGCGCCTCGGCATCCGGGCCGGAAAGCGGCAGCGCCTGGCCTTTCAGCCGAACCTCGCCCGAAAGTTTCGCGCCCGGTTCGGGATAGCCGGCAAGAATCTCCAGAAGCTGGCTCTGACCATTTCCGGCGACGCCGGCGATACCCACAATCTCGCCCGCCCGGATGTCGAGGTCGATGCCGCGCAGCCGCTCGACCCCGGCGGCGTCGGTCAGGCGCAGGCCGCGCACCTCCAGCACCGGGGCGCCGGGCCGGGCCGGGGTTTTCTCGACCCGCAGCAGCACCTTGCGTCCGACCATCAGCTCGGCAAGCTGGGTCGGGCTGGTTTCGGCGGTCCTGACCGAGGCCACCATCTCGCCACGGCGCATGACCGAGACATTGTCAGTGATCTCCATGATCTCGCGCAGCTTGTGGGTGATCAGGATGATCGTCTTCCCCTCGTCCCTGAGGCCGCGCAGGATGCGGAACAGGTGATCGGCCTCCGCCGGGGTCAGCACGCCCGTCGGCTCGTCGAGGATCAGGATATCGGCCTGCCGATACAGCGCCTTCAGGATCTCGACCCGCTGCTGGTGGCCGACCGACAGGTCCTCGACCAGCGCATCGGGATCGACCTGCAATTCATATTCCCGCGCAAGCCGCTTCAGCTCGCCCCGCGCGCGGGCAAGCGAGGGGCGCAGCAACCCGCCATCCTCGGCGCCGAGGATCACGTTTTCCAGCACGGTGAAGTTCTGGACCAGCTTGAAATGCTGGAAGACCATGCCGATGCCGGCGCGGATCGCGGACTGGCTGTCGGTGATGGCGACCGGCTTGCCGCCGATCAGGATCTCGCCGGAATCGGGGCGGTAGAAGCCGTAAAGGATCGACATCAGGGTCGACTTGCCCGCCCCGTTCTCGCCGATGATGCCGTGGATGGTGCCTCGCGCGACCGAGAAATGGATGTCGCGGTTCGCCTGCACCGGCCCGAACGCCTTGGAGATCCCCCGCAACTCGATTGCGGGGGACGGGCTTCCGGTGCCTGACGGCACCGACATTACTGCACCGGGCAGGTGTTGTCGGTCATGTAGTCGTGGATCTTGATCTCGCCGCCGGTGATCCCCTTGGTCGCGGTATCGACGGCCGCCTTCATGTCCTCGGTCACGAGGTCCTTGTTGTTCTCGTCGATCGCGACCGAAACCCCGCCCGAGGCGAGGTCCATGACCTTGATGACCCCGCCTTCCAGCGCCGCGCCGGTCTTGAACACCTCATAGACCGAGTTGTCGACGCCCTTGACCATCGAGGTCAGCACCTTGCCCGGATGCAGGTGGTTCTGGTTGCTGTCGACCCCGATCGAGAGGATGCCCGCATCCGCCGCCGCCTGCAGCACGCCGATCCCGGTCCCGCCCGCCGCGGCATAGACCACGTCCGCGCCCTGCGCGATCTGGGCCTTGACCAGCTCGCCGCCCTTGACCGGATCGTTCCATGCGGCGGGGGTGGTGCCGGTATAGTTGATGATGATCTTGGCGTCGGGATTGGTGGCCTTGATCCCCTGCGCATAGCCGCATTCGAACTTGTGGATCAGCGGAATGTCCATGCCGCCGATGAAGCCCATTGTCCCCGATTTCGAGGCCTTGGCCGCCATCACCCCGGCAAGGTAGGAGCCCTGTTCCTCGGTAAAGACGATCGACTGGACGTTCGGCTGCTCGACCACCATGTCGATGATCGCGAATCTGGTGTCGGGATAGTCGGGCGCGACCTTGTTCAGCACCTCGCCAAAGGCGAAGCCGGTCATCACGATCGGGTTCGCCCCGGTTTCGGCCAGTCGGCGCAGCGCCTGTTCGCGCATCGCCTCGGACTGCATCTCCAGTTCCTTGTAGGTGCCGCCGGTCTCCTGCTTCCAGCGCTCGGCCCCTTGGAAGGCCGCTTCGTTGAAGGATTTGTCGAACTTTCCGCCCAGGTCGAAGATCAGCGCCGGATCGGCCATGGCGACCAGCGGCAGCAGCGAAAGACTGGCGCCCGCCAGCAGGGTTTTCATCAGGGACATGTATCGAACCTCAACCTGTTATGCGGGCGATTCCGCCCCGCTGGTGTGAGGATTAGGGCGCATGGGCGGTTATGCGTCAACCGCCTTGTGGGCCTATAGCTGGCGCCGCATCAGGATCGCGTCGATGCCCCTCGCATAGTAGTTCCGGCGCTTTCCGACCCCGACCCAGCCCTCGGCCAGATAGAGGGCGCGCGCCGGGTCGTTGTCCGACGCCACTTCGAGGAATGCGCTTGCCGCGCCCCGCTCGCGCGATGTCGCGCAGAACTCGGCCAGCAGCGCGCGGCCCAGCCCTTGACGGCGCGCCTCGGGCGAGACGGCGACGGTCAGAAGCTCGGCCTCGTCCGCCACGCTGCGGCCGATCAGGAAGCCCGCCGGGCGCTGGATCAGGAAGTTGAGGCGGCTGCCCAGCAACTCCTCGATCTCGGTCGCCGACCAGGGGCGCGGATGGGTGCGGAAACAGCGCAGATGCAGCTCGGCGAGGGCGGCGGCGCTCATTTCAGGATGAGGGGGCCGCGGTCGCGGGCAGGGGCGGCATCGGCCGGGCGCAGATAGACCGGCGCGGGGCGCGGCAGCGCGGCCATGCCCCTGCGGGCCAGCGCGATCCTTGCGATGGCGACGGCAATCGGGTTCTGCGCCTCGAATTGCGGCGGGCCGGGTGGCAGTTCATGCGCCGGGCTCTGGTGGGGGCTCGTCTGGATTGCGGTGCCGAAATCCTGCCAGATCACTTCGCCCTGTCGCGAGGGCAGGACGACGCGGCAGGGTTGCGGCAGGTCAAGGGCGGCGGCCTCGGTCACGGTGACGCCGACGGCCGGAATCCGAAGCGAGAGCGCAAGCCCGCGCGCCGCCGCGACCGCGATGCGGATGCCGGTGAAGTTTCCCGGCCCGGTGCCGACCCCGATCACCGCGAGGTCGCCCCATCCAGCCCCGGCCTCGGCCAGCACCTCCTCAAGCAGCGGGAACAGCCGCTCGGCCTGACCACGCGCCATGTCCTCGTGGCGCAGGGCCAGCACGCGCTCGCCCGAGAGCAAAGCGGCCGCGCAATGCGCGGCCGATGTGTCGAAGCCAAGCGACAGCAGGTCAGCCAACGGGGCGAACCTCGGTCACTTCGGGGATGTAGTGGCGCAGCAGGTTCTCGATCCCCATTTTCAGCGTCAGGGTCGAGGAGGGGCAGCCCGCACAAGCGCCCTGCATGTGCAGATAGACCACGCCGCGATCGAAGCCGTGGAAGGTGATGTCGCCGCCATCCTGCGCCACGGCGGGCCGCACGCGGGTGTCGAGCAGTTCCTTGATCTGGGTCACGATCTCGGCGTCGGGGCCGTCCTGATCGTTATGCCCGCTGGTCGAGGTCGTCTCCATCGCCGGGGCGCCGGACTGGTAATGCTCCATGATCGCGCCAAGGACCGAGGGCTTCAGATGGTCCCAGACGGCGCTTTCCGCCTTGGTCACGGTCACGAAATCCGAGCCGAGGAAAACGCCGGTCACGCCGGGAACCGCAAAGATGCGGCGGGCAAGCGGGCTGCCGACGGCCGCCTCGGCCTCGGGGAAGTCGGCGGTGCCGCTGCCCAGAACGGTCTCGCCCGGTAGGAACTTCAGCGTGGCGGGGTTCGGGGTGGTTTCGGTCTGGATGAACATGGGCGTGCTCCTTTGCCCGCGATATGGGGATTGAGGGGGGTGCAAGTCAAGCTAAACGGGACGCGCGGCGATCACGGCGATCACGCCGAAGGTGCAGAGGTTGACGAGCGCGTGCAGCATCGCCCCGAACCCCGCGCTGCCCGAGCCGAGGCGGGACGCCATGGCAAGCACGCCAAGGGCCAGCGCGCCGAGGATCATGCCCACCGCGCCGCCCGGAGCATCGAGCCGCGCCGCCACGGTTGCCGGGGCGACATGCCAGAGCGTGAAAAGCAGGACCGGGGACATTGCTCCCGACCAGTCGCCCGGACCAAGTCGGAGGACCAGCGCGCCGCGCCAGAACGCCTCCTCAAGCGTGCCATTCAGAACCGCCGCCAGCGCGACCACCGCCAGGACCGGCGGGGAAAGGCGCAAGAGATAAGGGAAGGCTGCGGCGAAGAGCAGCATTGCCGAGGCGAGGCAGGCCAGCGCGACCGGCCATGGCGGCAGTCTTGGCCGCAGAGACCAGCCGCCGCGGGCGATCCCCAGCGCGAGCAGCAGCCAATAGGCCGCGAGCCCGGTCAGGGCCGCCGAAAGCGGCCTGAGCCCGGCCTCCGAGAGCAAATGGAACAGCCCCGCCAGCGCCGGTATCGCCACCAGCGCCGCGAGGGCCAGTCCGCGATCCATCAGGTGACCTGTTCGAGACGCTCGCGCGACATGCTGCCGGGGACAATGGTGATCGGGCAGGGCAGGCTCGACATCTCGCGCATCAGGCGCGAGATCAGCGGGCCCGGCCCCGAGGTCTCGGTCGAGGCGGCAAGCACGACGATGCCGATCTCGGGATCGTCGCCGATCTGGGCCAGAAGCTCGTTGCCCGGCTCGCCCTCGCGCACGACCAGTTCCGGCTCGACCCCCGGACGGTCGCGCATCCATTTCGCGAAGACCTCGAAATGGGCATGGATGCGCTCATAGGCCTCGGCCCGCATCACTTCGGCGACGCCCATGCCATGCTGGATGTCCGCCGCCTGAATCACAGCAAGAACCTGCACCGCGCCGCCCGTCTTCGCGGCCCGCATGGCGGCGAAACGGATGGCATTCAGGCATTCGCGTGAATCGTCCAGAACGACCAGAAACTTCCGCATGATCCTCTTCCGGCAGACCCGAGGTTGGCAAAGACTGGCCGAAAGGACACGCCCACGCAAGTCTGTCGCGCTTTACCCCTTGCGTTCGTTTTCAATTCACCTGCCCTATGTTAAGGCAAAAACATATACCGAGCAGACCAATCGCGTGGGACCGTGCTGTGACAATTCATCATGATTGGGACAGAAACGATCATCGTGACATGGCGTCGGTCCGGGGGGTAGGCATGTCCTGGATCGGACCGGAGGATTGTGCTGCGCGGATCGGGATGACGTTCCGCAAGCGCGCCTTCGATATTGTCCTCGCGCTGATCCTTCTTGTCCCGCTTTCGGTGGTCATGGCGATCGTTGCCGCCGTCCTCTTGGTCACTCAGGGACGGCCGCTTTTCTATGTGGCGCCACGCATGAGGGCGCCGGGCGAGCAGTTCAACCTGCTGAAATTCCGCACCATGCTGCGCGAGGATGGCGATTGCGGCGCGACCGGGGCGCACAAGCATTGGCGCATCACCCGCGTCGGCCGCATCATGCGCCGCACCCGGATCGACGAATTGCCGCAGCTTTTCAACATCCTGCGCGGCGACATGAGCTTTGTCGGCCCGCGCCCGCCTCTGCGCGAATATGTCGAGCGCTTTCCCGCCCTCTACAATCAGGTGCTGCGGAACCGTCCCGGCGTGACCGGCCTTGCGACGATGATCTATCACGCGCATGAGGACCGGATCATGGCCCGCTGCGCCACCGCCGCCGCGACCGAGGACGCCTATTACCGCCGCTGCCTTCCGACGAAGCTCAGGCTCGATCTGATCTACCAGCGCCGCCGCAGCCTGCGCGTGGACCTGTGGATCATCTGGCATACCTTCATGACGGTGCTGGTGCCGAACTGGCAGGGCCGCGGCCGTCGCCGGATTCCCAGCGGGGAGGGCCGGGTCGCGGAAGCCCAGCAGGTGCAGGGCGAACAGACCTCTCCGGCCAAGGGCGGCGTCCCGGCGGAGTGATTCTTTCAGCCGCGCGATGCGGCGAAGGGGTCAAGCGGATATCCGACACCGGCAAGATAAAGTCCCTGCGGCGGGCAGACCGGCCCGCAGGCGGCGCGGTCGCGCGCGGCAAGCGCCTCGGCCACGCGCGCGGGCGGCCATGATCCCGCGCCGACGCGTTCCAGCGTGCCGACGATCGAGCGGACCTGATTGTGCAGGAAGGACCGCGCGCGCAGGTGAAAGCGGTATTCGTGGCCCTGCGGAATGGCGATCTCCTCGATCCGGATCTCGTCCAGCGTCTTCACCGGGCTTTTCGACTGGCACATGGTCGATCGGAAGGTGGTGAAGTCATGCAGCCCGATCAGATGCGCCGCCCCTTCGCGCATGGCGTCCAGATCGAGCGGGTTCAGCACCTGCCAGACCGCGCCGCGATCATGGGTGACGGGCGCGCGCCGGGCGACGAGCCGGAACAGATAGCGCCGCTCGCGCGCGGAAAACCGGGCGTGGAACTCCTCATCCACCCGCGCCGCGCCAAGGATGGCGACCGGGGCGGGCTTCAGATGCCAGTTCAGCGCCTCGGACAGGCGGAACGGGTCCCAGTCGCGGGCCAGATCGGCATGGGCGACCTGTCCGGTCGCATGGACGCCGGCATCGGTGCGCCCGGCGGCGGCGATGCGCGCGCCTGCCGCGAAGCCGGGGTCAAGCCGTGCCAGCGCGGTCTCGATCGCACCCTGGACGCTGGGCTGGTCGGCCTGCGCCTGCCATCCGGCAAAGGGCGCGCCATCATATTCGATCAGCAGGGCATAGCGCGGCATCAGCGGGACTGCTTCTCGCCTTCGCGCGGGATCAGCAGGTCGTCGAGGGTCATCGCCCGTTCCAGCTCGGCCGTGGGCGACTGCACGCCCTCGCGGGCCAGCCGGTCCCTCAGCACGCCGATCTCGATGTCGAGGTCGTCCTTGCCGCCCTCGGCCAGCTTGCGGATCTTGGCCGAGAACTGCGTCTCCAGATCGCCGAGCAGGTTCTCGTAATCCTGCCGCGCGCGCTGGTCATGGGTCTGGGCGTAAAGATCCGCGAACTTGACCGTCGCCTCGCGCGCGCCCTCCAGATAGACGCCCAGATAGCGCCGGGTGGCGGCGATGTCGCCGGGGTCCTGCTCGATTCGGTGAAACAGCTCCCGCACGGTGGCGGCGAACATGGCGACCCGCGCCTCGAGCCGCCGCTCGCCGGTGCGCAGGATCGCGTCCTGCATCGCCTTCAGCCGCGCCTCGCCCTCGGAGATGATCCGATGCGCGCGGTCCTGCTGGAAGCTGTCGATCCCCTCCATACCCTTGTCGCGCATCGGGTCGGTCCCGAAGCCGAGCCAATGCAGCACCGCGCCTGCAACCCCGATGACGCCCGCGCCAAGCTCGGCGCCGGGAACATAGGAGCCGAGGGCGAGGCCGAGGCCGGTCAGGATACCGCCGAAAAGCTTGCGCGGGATTGCCGGCCGGCGCGCGACGCGGCGCGCGTCATAGGCGGCCTCGGCCTGCAGCCCCTCGCGCGTCAGCATCATGCCGGCGGCGATGGCGCCAAAGGCGCAGAGATGGGTGACGAGGCCGAACGGTCCCTGCCAGAACGCGCTGATCAGGAAGGGGATCGCCATGACGGTGATCCAGCGCGTGCGCGATTCCAGCGGATGGCGGATCGGACCGGGCAGGGGGCGGGCCGCCATCGGGTCGTCCCCGCCGCGCTGAAACCGTTCCTGCGGGGAAAAGCGGCCTCCGAAGCGTTTCGCCATCGACCCGCCCTCAGCCTGCGCCCACGAAGGAGGCATAGAGGGTCAGTCCCATCAGCAGGAAGAAGGACAGGCGTTGCGTCGCTTTCCGGGACATCTGCTTCCTTTCGCCCTTGAGGATTGCCCGCAGCATATAATGCCCGACCGTCCCGAAAGAAAGGGCGGCGGAGTTCGGCGTCGGGGGAAGGATGATGGAGCGGGTGATGGGAATCGAACCCACGTATTCAGCTTGGAAGGCTGCTGCTCTACCATTGAGCTACACCCGCATCGCCGTTTTCTATAAGCAGGCTCGCCGGCGCATGCAAGCGGCGCGAGGCCGCCCGGACGCAGCCGCTTGACGGAGGCCGCCGCACACGGCAAGCAATTGCCCATGATCGACGCGCGTCCCGTGGCCAATACTGTCGGCAAGCTGGTCATCACGCTGGGCGCGGCGATGATGCTGCCGATGTTTGTCGATTGGTGGGCGGGCGATCCGCATTGGAAATCCTTCCTCGAGGCGGCGATCCTGACCATGCTGGCGGGCGGGCTGATCACGCTGGCGACGCAAGGGGCCAGCAAGGCGCTGACGCTTGAGCAGGCGTTCCTGATGACCGCCGCGATCTGGGCGGTGGTGCCGGCGGCGGGGGCGATCCCCTTCATGATCGGCGCACCCCATGCGAGTTTCACCGATGCCTTCTTCGAGGCGATGTCGGGCGTCACCACGACCGGCGCCACGGCCTTCCCCGAACTCGACACCCTACCCAAGGGCACGAATCTGTGGCGGGCCTTCCTGAACTGGGCGGGGGGCCTCGGGATCATCGTCGTCGCGATGATCTTCCTGCCGGTGATGAAGGTCGGGGGGATGCAGTTCTTCAAGTCCGAGGGATTCGACACACTTGGCAAGATCCTGCCCCGCGCCTTCGACATCGCGCGCGAGATGACATGGGTTTACATCGCGCTGACCGCGATCTGCATCTCGGTCTTCATGGTGATGGGGATGAAGCCCTTTGACGCGGTCGTGCTGGCGATGTCGACCTGCTCGACCGGGGGGTTCTCGAATTATGACGCGAGCTTCGGACCCTATATCGGGCGGCTGGAATACGCGGCCGCCTTCTTCATGATCCTCGCCTCGATCCCGTTCATCCGGATGGTGCAACTGCTGCGCGGCTCGGCGGACCCGATCTGGCGCGACGTCCAGATCCGCGCCTATCTGCGCTGGACCTTCTACGCGATCGCGGCCGTCGTTATCTATCGGCTGCTCTGGCTCGATGCCAAGCATCCCGAGGAAGTCATCCGCGAGACCGTGTTCAACGTCGTCTCGACCTTTTCGGGCACCGGGCTCGTCTCGACCGATGTGACCCAATGGGGGCATTTCCCCTTTGCGGTGCTGGTGGTGGTGGGGCTGATCGGCGGTTGCACCGGTTCGACCGCATGTTCGGTCAAGGTGTTTCGCTATCTCGTGCTGATCCAGGCGGTGAAGGCGCAACTGAGGCGGATGCAGTCGCCGCATCGCATCTTTCCGCTGCGCTATGACGGGCGGCCGCTGGAGCAGGACGTGGTCGATTCGGTGATGACCTTCTTCACCCTGTTCATGCTGACCTTCGGCCTCTTGATCCTCGGCCTTGCCCTGACCGGGCTGCATCCGCGCACCGCGCTGACCGGCGCCTGGACCTCGATCGCGAATGTGGGCGTCATGTGGGGGCCGGAACTCAGCCCGAACGGGGCGGTCAACCAGCTTCCGACCGCCGCCAAATGGATGATGTCGGTCGGCATGTATGTCGGCCGGCTGGAGCTGATGACGGTGCTGGTCCTGCTGCTGCCGCGCTTCTGGCGCAGCTAGGGCAGGGTTGGCGCGGCGTTCGGCAGCGCCCCCGCCGTGCCGGAGATTACGGGGGCCGCGCCGACCATTTCGGCGGCGCTCTGGGCCGGGGGAGTCGGCTTCTCGGCCAGCTCGGCCGCCGAGGGCGAGAAGCGGGCGAGGTTATCCGACATTTCGGCGGCCATGCGGCGCTGCTCCTCGGGGTCCTGAATCGGCCAGATCAGCACGAAGCCCTGAACGTGCCCGTCCACCACCCGGCCCTCGGCATGGCCGATATGGGTGTCGTTCCGCCCGTCAAGAATGACGCTGCCGCGGTGGATCTGGCGGGTCGGCGCGGGCACCCAGCCAAGCGCGGTGACAAGCCCGGCAAGGTCCAGCATCTCCTGCTGGCCGCCCGGCTGGGAAAAGAGGATCAGCGCCGCCCCCGCCCCGTCCTTCGGCCCATAGATCGAGAGCGCGCGTTCCGCCCGGTCGAATTGCAGCCGGTCCATGGGGGCGGGCAGGGCAAGGCCTGTGTGCTGGTCGCGCAGCTCGGTCAGCCCCATCTCGGCCCGCCATGCCTCGCGGCGGCGGGTCAGTTCGGCCATCGCCGTTGCCGTGTCGGGCGAGGCGCGCAGGCGCACCAGTTCCTCGGCGATGGCGGCGCGCGTCATCGGTCCGTCCTTGCCGTCGATCGCGCCGTCGTAATGCCCGGCCCAACGCAGCGCGCGCTGGATGTCCTCGAGCGGGGGCATCGCCGGGGCCGTCCCCTCAGCCGGGGGCGGGGCAAGCTTGGGCGCGTTGCCGGCGATCGCCACCTCGCCCATGTCGTCGCCGGGGGTCAGGAAGGCGTCCTTGGGCATCACGCCCGCCGTCTTGAAGGCGGTGAGCCAGGCTTTTCCCGTCGCCTCGTCCAGAGGGCCAAGCGCGATGGCGAGGCGACCGCTAGGCAGCGTCCACAGCCCGGCCTCGGGCAGGGTCTCGCGCCGCTTGGCCAGTATCTCCTCGGCCTTGGCGCGGTCGGTGGTGGATTCGATCCGGATGAAGAATTGCGGCGGGGCGGCAGGTTCGACCGGGGCGGGCGCGGCGGCGGGCTCGGTCAACGGAATGTCCGGGGCCACCCCCACCTCTGGCGAGCTGGTGGTTGCAACCGGCGCGGATGCCGCCGCAACCCGCGTCACGTTTCGCCCGGCCGAGGGCGCAAGGAAGCTGTCGCCCGGAACCTGACGATTCGCCTTCAGCTCCCCCAGTCTCGCCGTGGCTTCCTCGCGCGGCATCGGCCCAAGGGCGATGCCGATCCAGCCATCGCTCAGCGGGAAGGTGACGACATCGTCAAAGCGGGCGCTCCACTCCGCCGCCGAGCCGCGCGCGGCCTCGTTCCCGCGCTTCGCCTCGATGCGGATAAGGACATCCTCGGCCAGCGCGGGACCCGCGCCAATCAGCGGCAGAGCCGCACCGAAGACGAAAGCAATGCGCCGCATGGGCAAGTCCCTCTCATTGACCCTGCGCCGCCCTCTGCCTAGAAGGCGGCTGACCTATGTGCCAGTTATGCAAAAGGATGCAGCGATGACTAGCCCCAAGGACGGCCAAGCGAAGCCGGTCTGCTTTCAGGAGGTGATCCTGCGGCTGCAATCCTATTGGGCCGCGCAGGGCTGCGCCGTGCTGCAACCCTATGACATGGAGGTGGGGGCAGGCACCTTCCACCCGGCGACCACGCTGCGCAGCCTTGGCGCGCGTCCCTGGGCTGCCGCCTATGTCCAGCCCTCGCGCCGCCCGACCGATGGCCGCTATGGCGAGAACCCGAACCGCCTCCAGCACTATTACCAGTATCAGGTCATCATCAAGCCATCGCCCCCGAACCTGCAGGAGCTTTACCTCGGCTCGCTGAAGGCGATCGGCCTCGATCCGATGATCCATGATGTCCGCTTCGTCGAGGATGACTGGGAATCCCCGACGCTGGGCGCATGGGGCCTTGGCTGGGAAGTCTGGTGCGACGGCATGGAAGTCAGCCAGTTCACCTATTTCCAGCAGGTCGGCGGACATGACTGCCGCCCGGTCTCGGGCGAGCTGACTTACGGTCTTGAGCGCCTCGCCATGTATGTGCTGGGGGTCGAGCATGTGATGGACATGCCCTTCAACGATCCGGCCAGCCCGATCCCGATGAGCTATGGCGACATCTTCCGCCAGGCCGAGCGCGAATATTCCCGCTGGAACTTCGAGCAGGCCGATACGGCCACGCTGCTGAAGCATTTCGAGGATGCCGAGGCTGAATGCGCCCGCATCCTAGATGCCGCCGAGACCGACAGCGCCGGCCGCGTGATCCCGATGGCCCATCCGGCCTATGATCAGGCGATCAAGGCCAGCCACCTCTTCAACCTGCTCGACGCGCGGGGCGTGATCTCGGTCACCGAACGACAGGCCTATATCGGCCGGGTGCGGGCGCTGGCGAAACGCTGCGCGGATCTGTTCGTGACCACCTCCGCCGCGACGGGCGAGCCGCTGCCCGCCTTCCCGGCCGGGGCCTGAGCTTTGGACGGTCGCATCCCCGCACTGCTGATCCTTGGCGCTGCGATCGCCGCGGGCGTGGGTGTCTGGTATGCGCAGGAATACGGCTTCTACGAAGAGGTCGACCCCGCGGGCGTCCGCATCAGCGTGATGGCTGGCGGCCAGCCCGTCCCGCTGGAAGTCGGCGATCTCGAGGCGATCGACGCCTCAAGCTCGCCCATCCGCTGGCGCGGATGCTTCCGCCTCGCGGCGCCCCTGCCGGCCGATGCCGAGGTCTTCGCCCAGCCGACCCCGCTGGTCGGGCCGAACTGGTTTTCCTGCTTCGACGCGGGCCGGATCGACGCCGACCTGAAATCCGGGGCGGCAAAGGCCTATCTCTCCCAGCCCGAGATCCGCCCCGACGTGGATCGCGTGATCGCCGTCTATCCCGATGGCCGCGCCTATAGCTGGCACCAATTCAACGACAAGACCCCCGAACGCGGAGTGATGGACTGATGCCCGACCTTCTGATCGAGCTTTTCTCGGAAGAAATCCCGGCGCGGATGCAGGCCCGCGCGCGCGAGGACCTGAAGCGCCTCGTGACCGAAGGTCTGGTGCAGGCCGGGCTGACCTATGCCAGCGCCGGTGCGTTCAGCACCCCCCGCAGGCTGGCCCTGACCGTCGTGGGCCTGACCGCCAACAGCCCGACCACACGCGAGGAGCGCAAGGGCCCGCGCACCGACGCGCCCGAGGCGGCGCTGGAGGGTTTCCTGCGCTCGACCGGCCTCAGCCGCGAGCAGCTTGAGGCGCGCGACGACAAGAAGGGTCAGGTCTGGTTCGCCACGCTGACGAAACCGGGCCGCCCCGCCGCCGAGATCGTGGCCGAGGTTCTGGCCGCCACCATCCGCGACTTCCCCTGGCCGAAATCCATGCGCTGGGGCGCGGGCGCGCTGCGCTGGGTCCGCCCGCTGCATTCCATCATCTGCATCCTGACCGACGAAGCCGGCGCCAACACCGTCCCGCTGGAGATCGAGGGTATCGCGGCCGGGAACACCACCCGCGGCCACCGCTTCATGGCCCCCGACGCCTTCACCGTCTCCAGCTTCGACGACTACGCCGCGAAACTGCGCCGCGCCAAGGTCATGCTGGACAGCGCCGAGCGCGAGGCCGCGATCCGTCAGGAAGCCGCCAACCTCGCCTTTGCCCGCGGATGGGAGATCATGCCCGATGACGGCCTGCTCTCCGAGGTTGCGGGCTTGGTCGAATGGCCGGTGCCGCTGATGGGCGCGATCGAGGACCGCTTCCTCGCGCTGCCGCCCGAGGTGCTGCAGACCTCGATGAAGGAGCATCAGAAGTTCTTCTCGGCCCGCAATCCCAAGACCGGCCGTATCGTGGGCTTCGTCACCGTCGCGAATATCGAGACGCCGGACCATGGCGAGACGATCCTGAAGGGCAACCAGCGCGTGCTGGCTGCCCGCCTCTCGGACGCCGCCTTCTTCTGGGACAACGACCTGCGTGAGGCGAAAACGGGCATGGCAGACTGGGCCGAGGGCCTGAAGTCGGTGACCTTCCAGAGCAAGCTGGGCAGCCAGGCCGACCGCATCGCCCGCATCGCGGCGCTCGCCCGCGAAATCGCGCCGCTGGTCGGGGCGGATGCGGACGCGGCTGCCAAGGCCGCCGAGATCGCGAAACTCGACCTCCGCTCCGCCATGGTCGGCGAATTCCCCGAGCTGCAAGGCACCATGGGCCGCTATTACGCGCTGGCAGCGGGCCATCCCCCCGAGATTGCCGATGCCGCCCGCGACCACTACTCGCCGCTGGGTCCGTCTGATGCCGTGCCCTCGGCACCGGTTTCGGTGGCCGTCGCGCTGGCCGACAAGCTGGATACGTTGACCGGGTTCTGGGCGATTGACGAGAAGCCTACGGGGTCGAAGGATCCCTTCGCGTTGCGGAGGGCTGCGCTGGGCGTGATCCGGCTGGTGCTGGGGAATGGGGTTCGGGTTGGGCTTGAACAACTTGTGAAGGAAGTTGTTGATCGCGAGTATCTCCCAGCTGCCCGGACCATTGGCGAGGATGAAACCAAGGCCGTTATCGAACTGCGGCGGAATCTGGACGATTCGAATTGGCACCCAACACTTTTGTCTGGTTTCACATCGCGCGCCGATGCTGAGGCTGGACTTGCCAAACTCCAAGCTAGAGCGGATGCGGCGATCCGTCATCGTGACGAGGTGATTGAGCGGTTGGCATCTGTCGTCGCCGACCTCCTCGCCTTCTTCCACGACCGCCTGAAAGTCTTCCTGAAAGACCAAGGCATCCGCCACGACATCATCGACGCCGTCATCGCCATGCCCGGCAATGACGACCTCGTCCTCTTGGTGAACCGCGCCACCGCGCTCAATGAAACGCTCAAGACCGAAGACGGCACCAACCTCCTGCAAGGCCTCAAGCGCGCATCGAACATCCTCACCCAGGCCGAGGCGAAGGACGGCGTCGAATACAGCTTCGGAGCCGACCCGAAATTCGCCGAGACCGGGGAGGAGCGCGCCCTTTTCGCCGCCCTCGACGCCTCCGAACCCGCGATCCGCGAGGCCGTCCGGCTCGAGGATTTCCCGGCCGCCATGGCCGCGATCGCCGGCCTGCGCGCCCCGATCGACGCCTTCTTTGAAACCGTGCAGATCAACTCCGACAACCAGATCCTCCGGCGCAACCGGCTGAACCTGCTCTCGCGCATCCGCGATGCGGGCCGCCTCATCGCCGATTTCGCCCGGATCGAGGGCTGACGGCTTCACTGTTTCGAAAATACCCACGGGGGTGCGGGGGCAGTCGGCCCCCGCTCTTCGCACTTGCAGCATCATCCGGCGCATGCCTAATGTGACGCCACCATGAGCGCGCTTGCAGATCCCGATGCCATCGTCGAAATCACCCCCTCGGCGGGGATCGTCGTCGCGCGTCACGGCTGGCGGGCGAAATGCCTCCAGCGCCTCGTGCGGATGGAGCTGCCGGTCCCGAAAAGCTTTGCCATCTCGGCCGATGCGGTCCGCGCCATCGCGGCCGGGCAAAGCCCCGATCCGCGCCGGCTCGCGGCGATCATCGACCGGGCCGAGGGGCTGGTCAGCGTGCGCCCCTCCGCCGCCAATCCGGCATGGGGTGGACCCGGCACGGTCCTGAACGTGGGCATCAACGACGCCTGCCACGCGCGCCTCGCCCAGTTGCGCGGCAAGCCGGCGGCGGACGCGCTTTATCTGGGTTTCGTGCAGTCCTACGCGATCCATGTCGCCCGGCTCGATCCCGAAAGCTTCTCGGATGCCGAGGGCGGGCTCGCTGCCGCGCTTCGCGCCTATGAGGACGAAACCGACGAGGAATTTCCCCAGGATCCGACCCGCCAACTGGCCGAGGTGCTGCGCAGCATGGCGCGGGCCTGGGACGGGCCGACGGCACGGCTTCTCCGGCAGGCCAAGGGCGCGCCTCCGCATGCGCCGCTCGGCCTTGTCGTTCAGGACATGGCACTGGCGATCGGGCCGGGCGTCACCGGCTCGGGTTCGATCCAGCTTGTCGATGGCACCACCGGGACGCCGCGGATCACCGGCCGCTTCCGGGGCCAGACCCAGGGCCGCGCCAAGGGCGAAGGGGCCGAGACGCTCTACCTGACCCGCGATCCGCGCGGCCCCTCGCTCGAGGAAGCCGCGCCCGAGGTCTTTGCCGACCTGATCCGCTACGGCGTCGCCGCGCGCGAACGCCTGCGCGAGGAGATGCAGGTCGAATTTGTCGTCTCCGACAGCGAGCTTTCGATCATCGACGCGGTCAGGGTCCAGCGCTCGTCCCGCGCCGGGGTGCGCATCGCGGTCGCGCTGGCCCGCGACGGGATCATCCCGCCGCAGGAGGCGGTGACGCGGATCGAGCCGCGCGCGCTCTCCGACCTCCTGCATTATCAGGTCGATCCGGCCGCGCCGCGCGACCTGATCGCGCGGGGCATCAATGCAAGCCCCGGCGCGGCGACCGGGCAGATCGTCTTTACCGCCGCCGCCGCTCAGGCCGCCGAGGCAAGGGGAGAGCGCTGCGTCCTTATCCGGCGCGAGACCGTGCCCGAGGATATTCGCGGCATGCATGCCGCCGTCGCGGTCCTGACCGAACGCGGCGGAATGACCAGCCACGCGGCGGTGATCGCGCGCGGCATCGGTCTGCCCTGCATCGTCGGCGCTTCGGGGATCTCGATCGACATCCGCGCGCGCACCATGCAATCCGGCGGCCGCCTCTTCCATGAGGGGGAGCTTGTCACCATCGACGGCACCACGGGCGAGGTTCTGGCGGGCGAGGCCGCGATGCTTGAACCCTCGCTCGACGACAGCTTCAACCAGCTCCTCGACTGGGCCGACGAATTCTGCCGCATCCGCATCCGGGCAAATGCCGATACGCCCGAGGATGCGCGCACCGCCCGGATGTTCAAGGCGCAGGGGATCGGCCTGTGCCGGACCGAGCACATGTTCTTCGACGATCAGCGCCTGCCCGCCATGCGCGAGATGATCTTTGCCGACAAGCCCGAGGATCGCCGCCTGTCGCTGGAACGCCTTTTGCCGATGCAGCGCAGCGATTTCGCGGCGCTTTTCGAGATCATGGCGGGTCTGCCCGTCACCATCCGGCTTTTCGACCCGCCGCTGCATGAATTCCTGCCCCATGACCGCGAGGGGATGCGCGAGCTTGCCGAATCGCTCGACCTGCCGCTGTCCGACGTGACCCGGCGGGTCGAGGCGCTCAGCGAGTTCAACCCGATGCTCGGGATGCGCGGCGTGCGGTTGGGGATCACCGTTCCCGAAATCTATGACATGCAGGCCCGCGCGATCTTCGAGGCCACGATCCTCGCCAGCCATAATGGCGATCCCGTCGTGCCCGAGATCATGATCCCGCTGGTCAGCGCCCGGCGCGAGGTCGAACTGGTCAAGAACCGGATCGACGCGGTCGCCGCTGCCGTCCGCAATGAGACGCGGAAGGATTTCACCTATCGCCTCGGCGTGATGGTCGAGACGCCGCGCGCCGCGCTGCGCGCCGGCGACATCGCCGAACATGCGACCTTCCTCTCCTTCGGGACGAACGACCTGACCCAGATGACCTACGGCCTTTCCCGCGACGATGCGGGGCGGTTCATGTCCTCCTATGTCGGGCAGGGCGTCTATGGAGAGGATCCGTTCCATATCCTCGACCGCGAGGGCGTGGGCGAGCTGGTCGCGATCGGGACCGAGCGCGCCCGCAGACATGCCCCCGGCATCACCATCTCGGTCTGCGGCGAGCATGGCGGCAACCCGGAATCGATCGCCTTCTGCTTGCGCGCGGGGGTCAATTACGTCTCCTGCTCACCCTTCCGGGTGCCCGTCGCGCGCCTTGCCGCGGCCCAGGAATCGATCCTGATGGCGCGCGAAGAGGCCGCCGCAGGGGTTCCGGGCGAGTCCTAAGACTCGCCAAAACTGGCCGGATCTTGCCCGTTCCTGTTTTGCGGCTAGGCGAGTTTCCGCCAGAATCCATTGATTTTGCCCGAATCCATCACCTCGCACGGTTGTGGGGTGGATCATCTGGCATGGTTCTTGGTCAGTAACCGCCAGAACCAAGACCCCCTCAAGGGTCGAAAACAGTAACTGACCGGACAGTGTGCCGGATCCTTTGTAACAGGATCAACATGTCGACTCCGACCTCCTGGCTGGCGCGCGTTTCCCTGTGTGTTGCCCTTGCGCTGCCTTCCGTTGCGGCCGTGCCCGCAATCGCCGATACCCGTGCAGCCGAAAAATCCGAAAAGACGACCGCCACGGCGATCAGCAAGAACGACCTGCAATGCCTGTCCGAGGCGCTTTATTTCGAAGCCCGTGGCGAGGGGGCGCAAGGCCAGCGCGCCGTGGCCGAGGTCATTCTCAACCGCGTGGATCATCCCCGGTTCCCGAAGACCGTCTGCGGCGTCATCAACCAGCGCGGCCAGTTCACCTACAAGAAAGCCCGTATCCGCGAGCGTGGGGCCTTTGTCCGTGCCCAGAAGATCGCGCAGGCCGCTCTGCTGGGTGCGCCGCGCAACCTGACCAAGGGCGCGACCTATTTCCATACCGGCGGCGTCCGCCCCTCGTGGTCGCGCAAGTTCGAGCGCACGACCCGCATCGGCAGCCATTACTTCTACCGCTCGGATCGCCGCCTCGCCTCGAACTGAGGCAGGCTGTCCGACACCAATGAGGCCCTGTCCCTTGCGGCGGGGCCGTTTTCCTGAGAAATGCAGGGGATGGACCAGCCCGACCGCATCCACCTGCGCGATTACGTCGTCTCGGCAGAAATCGGCGCCTTCCAGACCGAGCGGGGCCAGCCGCAGCGGCTGCGCTTCGATATCGAGGTGGAGCTTGCGAGCCATGTCGTCGGCGTCGATGACGAGGTGGACCGCATCCTCAGCTATGACATCCTGACCGGGGCTGTCGCGGCGGGGCTTGCCGACCGGCGCTATGACCTGCTGGAAACGCTGTCCGAGAAGATCGCGGCGCAGATCCTCGCGCATCCGCGCGCGGCCCGCGTCACGGTGACGATCCAGAAGCTCGACCGTATTCCCGGCGCGCTGGGGGTCACGCTTTCGCGCAGGCGGGCGATGGTCGAGGCCGCGCCGGTCGCCGCACCGATCCGCGTTCTTTTCCATGGCAGGGACGTGGCGCTGCCCTCGGGGGCCGTGGCGCTGGTTCCCGATGATCCCCGCTTGCCCTTGCCGCAAGGCGGCAACGCGCGTGAGATCGCGCTGCTGGCGCTGGATCAGTCGGCATGGGCGCTGGCGGGCCGGCTGGGGCTGACCGTCGCGGACAGCCGGACCGAACTCGACTGGGCCGCGACCGAGGGGCGGGCCGTCGTCTGGGCACCCGCGCGGATGGCGCGCGACGTGGCGGGTCTTGCGCCCGAGCCCTTGGCGCTGGCCGTTTGGCTGGCCGACCGGCTTCAGGCCGAGCGCCTCGACTGGGCCTTGCCCGATGGCGTCGAAACGCCGGATCTGCCCGCCGGCTTCCCCATTGCCTCGGGCCGGATCTGAGCCGCCGCACGCTCTGCCCTTGGGGCACAGGAAAGACCAGTGGAATGACCAAGACCTATTACCGACCGATCCCCGTGGAACATGGGCGCTGGCGCATCGCCGGAGGCTGGACCCGCTTCTCGCAGGTCGAGATCCTGCGTCGCGGCGCCGCGCCCCAGATCGGCGAGGCCGCCCCGGACGAGGTGATGCAGGCGCTGACCGCGCCCCGCCCCGATGTGCTGGACCTTGCGATGGACCGGCCCCGGATCATGGGGATCGTCAACGCGACGCCGGACAGCTTTTCCGACGGCGGCACCTATGACGGCCCGGCTCAGGCAAGGCTCCTGCGCGGGCAGGGGGCCGAGATGCTGGACATCGGCGGCGAATCGACCCGCCCCGGCGCGCAGGAAGTGCCTGAGGCCGAGGAGATCGCGCGCGTGGTCCCGGTGATCGCCTCGGCGCGGGAATTTGTCGCAATCTCGGTCGATACGCGCAAGGCCGGGGTGGCGCGGGCCGCCGTCGCGGCGGGGGCGGGGCTGGTCAACGATGTCTCGGGCCTCGATTTCGACCCCGGCATGGCCGAGGCGGTGGCATCCAGCGGCGCGCAGCTTTGCCTGATGCACGCGCAGGGCATCCCCGAGACGATGCAGGACAATCCGATCTATGGCGACGTGCTGCTGGATGTCTATGACGCGCTGGACATCCGCATCGCGCGGGCCGAGGCGGCGGGAATCCCCCGCGCGCGCATCGTGATCGATCCGGGCATTGGTTTTGGCAAGACCCAAGCGCATAATCTGGCCATCCTGCGGCGGATCTCGCTGTTTCACGGGCTGGGCTGTGCGGTATTGCTGGGCGTCTCGCGCAAGCGCTTCATTGGCGCGATAGGGGGGGCGGAACGACCGGCGGACCGGGCATCGGGCACGCTCGCCGTGACGCTGGCGGGGGTCGCGCAGGGCATACAAATCCACCGCGTTCATGACGTGGAAGAAACAAGGCAGGGCTTGGCGCTATGGCAGGCCGTGACCGGAGGGGGCGAATGAGCAGGAAACTTTTCGGAACTGACGGTGTCAGGGGCCGGGCGAACAGCTATCCCATGACCGCCGAGATGGCGCTGCGCCTTGGCGCCGCCGCCGGTCGCTATTTCCGCCGCAATGGCGAGGACCGGCATCGCGTGGTGATCGGCAAGGACACGCGCCTGTCGGGCTATATGCTGGAGAACGCGCTGACCGCCGGGCTGACCAGCACCGGCATGAACGTCCTGCTGCTGGGGCCGGTGCCGACGCCGGCGGTGGGCTACCTGACCCGCTCGATGCGGGCGGATGTGGGCATCATGATCTCGGCCAGCCACAATCCGGCGGCGGATAACGGCATCAAGTTCTTCGGTCCTGACGGCTTCAAGCTGTCGGACGAGGCCGAGGCCGAGATCGAGCAGATCGTGGCGGGTGACATCGCCCCGGCCCAGCCGGCGAATATCGGGCGCGCCAAGCGCATCGACGACGGCCGCGGCCGCTATGTCGAATATGCCAAGACCACCTTCCCGGTCGGGCATCGGCTGGAGGGGCTGAAGGTCGTGATCGACTGCGCGAATGGCGCCGCCTATCGCGCCGCGCCCGACGTGCTTTGGGAGCTTGGGGCCGAGGTCATCCCGCTGGGCGTGACCCCGAACGGGCTCAATATCAATGACGGCGTGGGTTCCACCCATCCCGAGGCCTGCGCGCGGGCGGTGCTGGAACATGGCGCCGACATGGGCATCAGCCTCGACGGCGATGCGGACCGGGTGATGATCGTCGACGAAAAGGGGCAGGTCGCGGATGGCGATCAGCTCATGGCGCTGCTCGCGGGACGCTGGGCGGATCAGGGCCGGCTGCGCGGCGGTGCGCTGGTGGCGACGGTGATGTCGAACCTCGGGCTTGAACGCTTCCTGCAAGGGCGCGGCCTGCGGCTGGAGCGCACCGCGGTCGGCGACCGCTATGTGGTCGAGCGGATGCGCGGCGCGGGCTTCAACCTTGGCGGCGAGCAGTCGGGCCATATCGTGATGACCGATTACGCGACGACCGGCGACGGGTTGATCGCGGCGCTGCAATTCCTGGCCGCGCTGGCCGATAGCGGCCGCAAGGCCTCGGAACTGGTCGCGCAATTCGACCCGGTGCCGCAGCTTCTCAAGAACGTGCGCTACAAGGCCGGGGCGGACCCGCTTTCGACCGAGGCCGTGCGGGCCGAGATCGCGCGGGCCGAGGCGCGGCTCAACGGCTCGGGCCGGGTGCTGATCCGCAAATCGGGAACCGAGCCGCTGATCCGCGTCATGGCCGAGGCCGAGGACGAGACCGTCCTGCGCGAAGTGGTCGACGGGATCGTCGCCGCGGTCGAGCGCGCGGCCTAGACCGCGGCGGTCGGGTCGTAGTCGTAAAGCCAGGCAAAGCGCCCGACCAATTGGCCGGGCGCCAGCCGCGACAGCGCCCGCAATCCGGCATGGGCCACGGCGCGGGCCGGCCCTTTCAGATGATAGTTCCGGGCATTGCCATTCGCCGCCTTGACGATCCGAAGGCAGCGCGGCTGCCGCAGGGCCTGAAAATGCGCCAGCGCTTCCGGCAGCGCGCGACCCGAGGCAAGGCAGGCCGCGAGGATCCATGCATCCTCGATCGCCATGACCGCGCCCTGCGCCATGAAGGGCAGCGTCGGATGCGCCGCATCACCGATCAGCGCGACGGCTGGCCCGTCGCCCTCGGCGCGATACCAGTGCTGCGCGACCGGGTGGCGGAACAGGCCCCAGAGCGAGACGTCTTCGACCTGCGCCAGCCATTCCGGCACCGGCCCGCCAAAGCGCGCGAAGGCGGCGCGTAGGTCATTCGGATCGCCCGGCTGCGACCAGCCCTCGTCCTGCCAGTCGGGACGCTCGAGCACGGCGACGATATTGCGCAGCCCTCCGGCCAGCGGATAGCTGACGAGATGCCGTTCCGGGCCCATGAAAACCTGCACCTTGGTCTCGGCGCCGGGTTCGAGGGGAATCAGCGCCCGCCACGCGCTCTGGCGGGTGAAGAAGGGCGTCTCCGGCCCGTTCAGCAGGGGGCGGATGCGACTTTTCACCCCATCCGCGCCGATCACCAGCCCGCAATCGCCGGGCAGGGTCGCGACCTCCTGTCCGAGTTCGATGACGGCCCCGGCTTCGCGGGCGGCCCCCTCCAGCATGTCGACCAGGCGGGCGCGATGGACGACGCGAAAGCGGCCTCCGGGCCGGAAACGTGCGAAATCCACCTGCGCGACCGCGGCGCCCGAGGCGTCGCGAAGCTCCACCCGCTCGGTCGGCAGGGAAAGTCCCCGGAACCGGTCGCCGAGGCCGAGCCGGTCAAGCACGGAAAGAGCGTTCGGAGAAATCTGCAGGCCCGCGCCCACCTCGCGCAGCGCATCCGCACGTTCGAGGACACGGACCGGGAAGCCGGCCTGCGCCAGCGCACAGGCGGCGGTCAGGCCTGCGACACCTGCACCCACGATCGTGATGGGAAAGGTTTGCGGACTGGCCATGTCCTTGTCCTTGAAAACAAAAAAGCCGCCCTCCGGCGGCGCGTGGCACCGCCGGTCAATGGGGGTGCAGAGCGATCAGTCGTCGCGGTAGACGCGTTCCTTGCGCTCGTGCTTCTCTTGCGCTTCCAGCGTCATCGTCGCGGTTGGCCGCGCGTCGAGGCGCTTGAGGCTGATCGGCTCGCCGGTCTTTTCGCAATAGCCGTATTCACCCGTCTCGATCCGGCGCAAGGCCGAGTCGATCTTGCTGACCAGCTTGCGCTGGCGGTCGCGGGTACGCAGTTCCAGCGCGCGGTCGGTTTCCTCCGAGGCGCGGTCGGCAAGATCGGGCACGTTGCGTGCGCTTTCCTGCAATCCTTCGAGCGTTTCGGCGGACTGGTCCAGCAGCTCCTGCTTCCAGGCGATCAGCTTGCGGCGGAAATACTCAAGCTGCCGCTCGTTCATGAAAGGTTCGTCTTCGGCGGGTCGATAATCTTCGGGCAGAAAGGTCTGGGCTTTCATCGTTCCTCCGGGAGCGGGTCCTGCATGCCCGCACCTTGCGGCCCCCATAAAGTATGGTGCCGGGTTTGTCACTAGGCCTTTCCGGCATGTCGGGATGCTGCGCTTGCACGGACACGCCCTGCCGCGTAGCCTCGCGCGGAATGCGCAAAGGACGGGCGGATGCAGTTTTCCTCGACAGAAACCTATGTGGCTCCGGCCGATCTGACGGTTGCGGTCAATGCCGCGATCACGCTGGAGCGGCCGCTTCTGGTCAAGGGCGAGCCGGGCACCGGCAAGACCGAGCTGGCGCGGCAGGTCGCGGCCAGCCTTGGCCTGCCGATCATCGAATGGAACGTGAAATCAACGACCCGCGCCCAGCAGGGGCTTTACGAATATGACGCCGTCTCGCGCCTTCGCGACAGCCAGCTTGGCGATGCGCGCGTCCATGAGATCGGCAATTACATCCGCAAGGGCAAGCTATGGCAGGCCTTCGAGGCGCCCGAAAAGATCGTCCTGCTGATTGACGAGATCGACAAGGCGGATATCGAGTTTCCGAACGACCTGCTGCAGGAACTCGACCGGATGGAGTTCCATGTCTACGAGACGGGCGAGACGATCCGGGCGCGGCATCGCCCCATTGTGATCATCACCTCGAACAACGAGAAGGAATTGCCGGACGCCTTCCTGCGCCGCTGCTTCTTCCATTACATCCGCTTTCCCGATGCCGAGACGCTGAAGCGAATCGTCGATGTGCATTATCCGGGGCTGAAATCCCGCCTGCTGGACGAGGCGCTGAACCAGTTCCTTGAACTGCGCGAGGTGCAGGGGCTGAAGAAGAAGCCCTCGACCAGCGAATTGCTGGACTGGCTGAAGCTGATCCTGGCCGAGGACCTTTCGCCCGAGGATCTGAAGCGCCCGGCGGGCGAGATGCTGCCCAAGCTGCACGGCGCGCTGCTGAAGAACGAGCAGGACGTGGCGCTGTTCGAACGGCTGGCCTTCATGGCGCGGCGGCAGCGATGATCCGCGAACTTCGCGCGGCGGACCGCGCCGGCTGGCAGACGCTGTATCGCGGCTATCAGGCGTTCTACGGATTCCACGACCGGCCCGGCTCCTTCTATGACAGCGCCTTCGCCCGGTTGCTCTCCGGTGAGGCCCGAGATTTCCACGGCCTCGTCGCCGAGGAGGAAGGCGCGCTGCTGGGCCTTGTCCACTACGTCTTTCACCCGAACCTGTGGCGCGAGGAGGGGGTCTGCTATCTTCAGGACCTGTTCACCGCGCCCGAGGCGCGCGGCAAGGGCGTCGGCCGCGCGTTGATCGAGGCGGTCTACGCCGCCGCTGATGCCAAGGGCGTTCCGAATGTCTATTGGCTGACGGCCGAGGACAATTACGCGGGCCGGATGCTTTATGACCGGGTCGCGGTGAAGTCGCCCTTCATCCGCTACAACCGCAAGCTCTGAACGAGAAAGGCGGCCCACGGGGCCGCCTGCCTGCAAAGGGGATCTTTCAGCGGTTCAGCGCAGGCCGGTTTCTTCCAGAAGGCCCTTTTTCTTGGCCTCGTAGTAGTAACCGCGCGAATACCATTTCACCGCCGCATCCTGATTGCCCCCGGCAACCATGTAGGCCCCGCGCAGGTATTTCACCCCGTATTTCAGGTTGGTCTCGGCATCCAGCAGGCCGCCTGCCGAACCTTGATAGCCCATGCCGCGGGCGGTGGCGGGCAGGATCTGCATCAGCCCGTAATAGGGGCCGTTGCGGGCGCCCGGACGGTGATGCGATTCCCGGATGATGACGCGATGGACCAGTTCGACGGGAACCTGATACTCGGCCGAATACTTGTTGATGAGGTTGCGCAGTTCCGGCGTCTCATTGGCATGAAGCCGCATCTGCGCCTGGGAGGCGCGCGGCTCGACCAGATAGCGGCGATCGGGATCGACCGTGTTGTCTCCGCATGCACCCAGCGCGAACACACCACCCAGCACAAGCAGACGGATCAGGGATTTCATGGCTGGCCCTCGGAATTTATTGTTGGCAGGACTTTAGCCAAGGGTTCCCGAACGGCGAAATCATAAGATAGGGCCGCCCCGGTCTGGGACGGCCCTTAGGCGGATTACCGCCGCCGACTTTCGCCGGTTCCGGTGAATTTTCGCCGATCAGACGTGGATTGCCCCGTCGCCGCAGGCCAGCGCCGCCTCGCGCACCGCTTCCGAGCAGGTCGGGTGGGCGTGGCAGGTCAGCGCGATGTCCTGCGCCGAAGCGCCGAATTCCATCGCCACGCAGACCTCGTGGATCATCTCGCCGGCGCTCGGGCCGATGATATGGCAGCCCAGCACGCGGTCGGTCTCGGCATCCGCGATCAGCTTGACGAAGCCTTCGGACTGGAACAGCGCCTTGGCGCGGGCATTGCCCATGAAGGGGAACTTGCCGACCTTGACCTTGCGGCCGCCTTCCTTCGCGGCCTCCTCGGTCAGCCCGACCGAGGCGACTTCCGGCGTGGTGTAGATGACGCCAGGGATGACCGAATAGTTCACATGGCCATGCTTGCCCGCGACGACTTCGGCGACGGCCATGCCCTCGTCCTCGGCCTTGTGGGCCAGCATCGGACCGGGGACCGCGTCGCCGATGGCATAGATGCCGGGAATGGAAGTCTGCCAGTGGTCGTCGATCTTGACGAAGCCGCGATCATTCACCTCGACCCCCAGCTTGTCGAGGCCGAGGCCCGCGACATAGGGACGGCGGCCGGTCGCGACGAGGACGGTCTCGGCCTCGATCACGTGCTCGCTGTCATCCTTGCGCAGCTTGTAGGTGACTTTCGCGGTGCCATTGTCGACCGAGGTGCCCGAAACGGCGGCGCCGAGGACGAATTTCATCCCCTGCTTGGTCAGGATCTTCTGGAACTGCTTTTGCACCTCGCCGTCCATGCCGGGGGTGATCGCGTCGAGGAATTCGACCACGGTGACTTCCGCGCCGAGGCGTGCATAGACCGAGCCAAGCTCAAGCCCGATGACGCCCGCGCCGATCACGACCATGCTCTTCGGGATATTCGGCAGCGCCAGCGCGCCGGTCGAATCGACGACGGTGCCGGCGGCATTGTCGACTTCGACGCCCTTCAGGCTGGACGGCTCCGAACCCGAGGCGATGACGATGTTCTTGGTCTCATAGGTGGTGTCGCCGACCTTGACGCGGCCCGCGGCCTCGATCTCGGCCCAGCCCTTGATCCAGTCGATCTTGTTCTTCTTGAACAGGAACTCGATGCCCTTGGTGTTGCCGGCGACGGTCTCGGCCTTGTAGCTCTGCATCTGCGCCCAGTCGACATCGACATGGGCGTTCATCAGGCCCATCTTGGCGAAGTTGTCATGCGTCTCGTGCAGCATGTGGCTTGCATGCAGCAGCGCCTTGGAGGGGATGCAGCCGACGTTCAGGCAGGTTCCGCCCAGCGTTTCGCGTCCCTCGACACAGGCGACCTTCAGCCCAAGCTGGGCGGCGCGGATGGCGCAGACATAGCCGCCGGGGCCTGCCCCGATCACGATCAGGTCATAGGTGGACATTCAGGTCTCCTTGCATCTCCGGCGTCGTTGGGGCGCCGGCTCGGTTCATGTGAATAGGCTGGTGACGATCATCACCATGGTTGCGAGAAAGCCGACAGCCCAGATCGCCGATCGCCACGGCGACCAGCCCAGGGCATAGGCGGGAATATAAAGCAGCCGCGCCAGCAGGTAGAGCCAGGCGCAGACCGCCGTCACGAGGCTGTCCGTATCGGTGACAGTGACCAAAAGCACCGCGATGGTGAAAAGGATCAGCCCCTCGAAATGGTTGTCGACCGCGCGGCGCAGCCGGCCGGTCAGGGGCGAGAATTCCGGCTGTGTATCGCGCGGGCTGGTGTTCCACTCGACCCCGGCATCGCGGTTCATCGAAGTCGCGGCAAGGCCGATCTGGACCGCCTGAAGCACCGCCGCCAGCGCAAGCGCCGTGGTCTCGGCACCCATCAAGCGGTCTCCACGAAGTGGTATTCGGTCGAAAGCACGCCGGCCTGGCTGTTGAAGACCCCGGCCGCGCCATCGAGATAGGCCTTTGCCTTCGCCGCGTCGGCGATCTGGTAGAGCGCCCAGGCCTGCGCGCCGGATTCGCGCCACAATTGCAGCAGCGACAATCCGTTCTGGCCGCGATCCTCGGCATCGATATCGAACTGGGTTCTGAAACGGTCGTAATCGGCGACATGGTAACGGGCGATCATCTGGGTCATGGCTTACTCCTCGGTTTTCGGCCGATGCCCGGTGAGCCGGATCAGCCGTCACGCATCAACGGGATCAGTCCGGAAAGAGTTGCGCTGCCCGATCACCGGGCCGCGCGCCTTGGGGTGTCGCCCGGCGCAAGGCAAGGCGCAGGCGGGGGCGGCAAAGGCCACCCCCGGTCCTAGGGATCAGAGATCCATCAGCAGGCGGCGGGGATCTTCCAGCGCTTCCTTGACGCGCACGAGGAAGGTCACGGCGCCCTTGCCGTCGACGATGCGGTGATCATAGCTCAGCGCCAGATACATCATCGGGCGGATGACGATCTGGCCGTTCACGACGACCGGGCGCTCCTGGATCTTGTGCATGCCGAGGATACCCGATTGCGGCGGGTTCAGGATCGGCGAGGACATGAGCGAGCCGTAGACGCCGCCGTTCGAGATGGTGAAGGTGCCGCCCTGCATCTCTGCCATGGTCAGCTTGCCGTCACGGCCCTTCGTGCCAAGCTCGGCGATTTCCTTCTCGATCTGGGCAAAGCTCTTCTGGTCGGCATCGCGCACGACCGGAACGACCAGACCGTTCGGGGTGCCGACGGCGACGCCCATATGGACGAAGTGCTTGTAGACCACGTCGCCGCCGTCGATCTCGGCATTGACCTCGGGCACTTCCTTCAGCGCATGGACGCAGGCCTTCACGAAGAAGGACATGAAGCCGAGCTTCACCTTGTGCTTCTTCTCGAACTGATCCTTGTAGGTGCTGCGCAGGTCCATGACGCCCGACATGTCCACCTCGTTATAGGTGGTCAGCATGGCGGCGGTGTTCTGCGCGTCCTTCAGGCGGCGGGCGATGGTCGCGCGCAGGCGGGTCATCTTGACGCGCTCCTCGCGGGCGGCGTCCTGGGCCGAGGAGGGGGCGCGCGGCGCGGCTGCCGGGGTCGGCGCGACCGAAGGCGCGGGGGCGGAACCGGCGCGGGCCACGTCTTCCTTCATCACGCGGCCATCGCGGCCGGTGCCGGTGACGGCGTCGCGCGAAAGCCCGGCTTCGGCCATGGCCTTCTTGGCCGAGGGCGCGTCCTCGACATCCTTGCGACTGGTCAGGGTCTCGGGACCGGCGCCGGGCGACTGGACGGCCGCGGCCTTCTTGGCCTCGGGCTCGGACTTGGCGGCCGGAGTAATGCTGCCCGCGGCGCCTTCGGTGATGATGGCGAGCCGTGCGCTGGCATCGACCGTAGCGCCTTCCTCGGCGAGGATCTCGGCCAGAACGCCCGCGGCCGGGGCCGGAACCTCGACCGAGACCTTGTCGGTTTCCAACTCGCACAGCATCTCGTCCTGCGCGACGGTATCACCGACCTTCTTGAACCAGGTCGCCACGGTGGCTTCGGTGACGCTCTCGCCCAGGGTGGGTACCATTACGTCAACGGATTTTCCGCTCATCTTCTTCTGTCCTTCCTGGGGCTTGATGCCCGTTTCTGCCTTGGGCAACATTTCCTCGGGGCCGGCATTGCCGACCTCCAAAATCTGGGCGAGCAGGGCGTTCGGCGTGACCGTCTCGCCCTCGGCGGCGATGATCTCGCCCAGCTTCCCGGCGACGGGTGACGGTACTTCGACCGTCACCTTGTCGGTTTCAAGCTCGCACAGCATCTCGTCCACGGCGACCGTGTCGCCCGGTTTCTTGAACCAGGTGGCGACGGTCGCTTCGGATACCGATTCCCCAAGCGTGGGGACGCGCAGTTCGACTGCCATGTCACTCCCCGATGGTGATGGCTTCGTTCACGAGGGCTTCCTGCTCGGCCTTGTGGCGCGAAGCGAGACCCGTCGCGGGTGAGGCCGAGGCGGCGCGACCGACATAGCGGGCGCGGCCATGCTTGGCGCCGATCCGCGACAGGACCCATTCGATGTTCGGCTCGACAAAGCTCCAGCCGCCCATGTTCTTGGGTTCTTCCTGACACCAGATGATCTCGGCATCCTTGAACCGCTCCAGCTCCTTCGACATGGCCTGCGCCGGGAAGGGATAGAACTGCTCAAGCCGCATCAGGTAGACATCGTCGGCCCCGGCGGCATCGCGCGCGGCCAAGAGGTCGTAATAGACCTTGCCGGACGAGATCACGACGCGGCGGATCTGGCTGTCGGGCTTCAGTTCCAGCGACGAGTTGCCGCGCTCGGCATCGTCCCACAGCACGCGGTGGAAGGTCGAGCCGGTCTGGAAATCCTCGGCGGTCGAGACGGCCATCGGGTGACGCAGCAGCGATTTCGGCGTCATCAGGATCAGCGGCTTGCGGAACGGACGCTTCAGCTGACGGCGCAGGATGTGGAAGTAGTTCGCCGGAGTCGTGCAGTTCGCGACGATCCAGTTGTCCTCTGCCGACATCTGCAGCCAGCGCTCAAGCCGGGCCGAACTGTGCTCGGGGCCCTGGCCTTCGTAGCCATGCGGCATCAGCACGACGAGGCCCGACATGCGCAGCCATTTCTTTTCGCCCGAGTTGATGAACTGGTCGAACATGATCTGCGCGCCGTTGGCGAAGTCGCCGAACTGGGCTTCCCACAGGGTCAGCGCATTCGGCTCGGCCAGCGAGTAGCCGTATTCGAAGCCGAGGACCGCGTATTCCGACAGCATCGAGTCGATCACCTCGTAGCGCTGCTGCCCGCCCCGGATGTGGTTCAGCGGGTAGTAACGCTCTTCGGTGGTCTGGTCGACGATGCCCGAATGGCGCTGCGAGAAGGTGCCGCGCGTCGAATCCTGCCCCGCGAGGCGGACCGGATGCCCTTCCAGCAGCAGCGAGCCATAGGCCAGCGCCTCGCCGGTCGCCCAGTCGAAGCCCTTGCCGGTCTCGAACATCTGCCGTTTCGATTCCAGCAGGCGGCCCACGGTCTTGTGCAGGTCGAACCCGTCCGGCACGCGGGTCAGCGCGGTGCCGATCTCGGTGAAGGTCTCCACCTCGATGCCGGTCGAGCCGGCGTTGTAATCCGCGCCCTCGGCTTCCAGCCCGGACCACTTGCCGTCCAGCCAGTCGGCCTTGTTCGGCTTGAAGTTCTTGCCGACATCGAACTCCTCGTTCAGATGCGCCTGGAACGCGGCCTTCATCTCCTCGATCTCGCCCTCGGGGACGAGGCCATCGGCGACGAGGCGGTCGGTATAGAGTTGCAGCGTGGTCTTGTGGCCCTTGATGTTCTTGTACATCTGCGGGTTGGTGAACATCGGCTCGTCGCCTTCGTTGTGACCGAAGCGGCGATAGCAGATGATGTCCAGAACCACGTCCTTGTGGAACTTCTGGCGGAACTCGGTCGCGACGCGCGCGGCATGGACCACGGCCTCGGGATCGTCGCCGTTCACGTGGAAGATCGGCGCCTCGACCATCAGCGCGATGTCGGTGCAATAGGGCGAGGTGCGCGAGAAGTGGGGCGCGGTCGTGAAGCCGATCTGGTTGTTCACGACGATATGCATCGTGCCGCCCGTGCGGTGGCCGCGGATGCCCGAAAGCTGGAAGCATTCGGCCACGACGCCCTGACCGGCAAACGCCGCGTCGCCATGCAGCAGGATCGGCAGCACCGCCTCGCGGTAGGTCTGGTCGGAAAGCTGGTCCTGCTTGGCGCGGACCTTGCCCAGGACGACCGGGTTCACGGCTTCCAGGTGCGAGGGGTTCGCGGTCAGCGACAGGTGAACGGTGTTCTCGTCGAAGGTGCGGTCCGACGAGGCGCCGAGGTGGTATTTAACGTCGCCCGAGCCGTCCACGTCATCGGGCTTGTAGCTGCCGCCCTGGAATTCGTGGAAAATCGCGCGATAGGGCTTGTTCATCACGTTGGCCAGAACCGACAGGCGGCCGCGGTGGGGCATGCCGATCACGACTTCCTTCACGCCAAGCGCGCCGCCGCGCTTGATGATCTGCTCCATCGCCGGGATCAGCGCCTCGCCGCCATCAAGGCCGAAGCGTTTGGTGCCCATGTATTTGACATGCAGGAACTTCTCGAAGCCCTCGGCCTCGACAAGCTTGTTCAGGATGGCGCGGCGCCCCTCGCGGGTGAAGGCGATTTCCTTGCCATAGCCCTCGATCCGCTCTTTCAGCCATGCGGCTTCCTCGGGGTTCGAGATATGCATGAACTGGATCGCGAAAGTGCCGCAATAGGTGCGCTTCATCAGGTCGACGATCTGGCGGATCGTCGCGACCTGCAGGCCCAGCACGTTGTCGATGAAGATCGGGCGGTCCAGATCCGCGGCGGTGAAGCCGTAGGTTTCCGGGTTCAACTCACCATGGTCGGGGATCTCGCGCATTCCAAGCGGATCAAGATCGGCGTGCAGGTGGCCCCGGATCCGGAAGGCGCGGATCAGCATGATGGCGCGGATGCTGTCCAGCACGGCACGCTTCAACTGGTCGTCCGAAAGCTGGACGCCCTTTTCGCCGGCCTTGGCCGCGATCTTGTCCAGTGCCGCCTTGGCCTCGGCCTTGGGCAGCATCGGCCATTCGCCGGTCAGCGCCGAGGTGACCTCGTCGCTGGGGGTCGGCGGCCAGTCGGCGCGGCGCCAGCTTGCGCCCTGCGCTTCGCGGGTGACGGTCGTTTCCTCATCGCCGAGGCCGCGGAAGAATGCGTCCCAGGCAGCGTCGACGGCGGCCGGGTCTTTCGCCCACTGCCCGTAGAGCTGCTCGACATAGACAGCGTTCTGGCCCTGCAGGAAGCTGGAATCGTGGAAGGTTGCGTTTGGGGATTGATCGTTCATTTCTGATCGTCCAGTTGCTTGCCGTCGCGCTCAGGCGGCTGGTGAAGTTGCAGGGCTTCGGCATGCGCCGTCTTCTGCTGGTCTGCGGGTTGTGCATGTCCGAACATCGCGTCGCCCGGTTCACGCACAGATGATGTCGATTTTGGCTGCACCCGGATCGTCGTGGGGGGCATCCAGCGGCAGCCGCACGATCTGTGCGACGGCCCGGCGTTCCAGTCCGCACAACGCCCGCGCGGCCTGCTGTTCGGCCCCCGCAGGCGCATGGGCCGGGTGATAGATCAGACGCCAGCCGGCATCGTTGCGATTGACCGTTCGCACCGACTGCGCCGGCAGGCCGGTGGACTGGTGCAGATTGGTCCGGGCAGGCACGCCGCCGGGCAGGATGTCCTCGGTCGGTCCGCGGCCGCAGCCGGAACTCAGCGTCAGAAGCAGCGCCCCGGCCAGCGGCCATGCGCAGAGGCGGGACGGGATGCTGCCGCGATCCATGACGCCGCCAAACCCCGGTCGCGGGGTGGCGTGCATATCATTCCTGATCGCGTTGCGGTCCAATCCATCCACCTGCGGCGGTTCCGGTGCAGCCCCCTAAAGGTAGGGAGGGGCTGCACCTAAGTCAAAAGTCTTACGTCACGTTACCTGCCAAGGGCCTTCAGAACGGCTTCGCCCAGACCGGCGGGGCTGTCTGCGACGATGATCCCGGCCGATTTCATGGCCTCGATCTTCGATTCCGCGTCACCCTTGCCACCGGCGACGATCGCCCCGGCATGGCCCATGCGACGGCCCTTCGGCGCGGTGCGGCCCGCGATGAAGCCGGCGGTCGGCTTCCAGCGGCCCTTGCGCTTCTGCTCGGCCAGGAACTCGGCCGCTTCTTCCTCGGCCGAACCGCCGATCTCGCCGATCATGATGATCGACTCGGTCTCCGGGTCGTCGAGGAACATGCGCAGCACGTCGATATGCTCCATGCCCTTGATCGGGTCGCCGCCGATGCCGACAGCCGAGGACTGGCCGAGGCCCACGTCCGAGGTCTGTTTCACCGCTTCATAGGTCAGCGTGCCCGAGCGCGAGACCACGCCCACCGAGCCGCGCTTGAAGATCGAGCCCGGCATGATGCCGATCTTGCATTCGTCCGGGGTCATGATGCCGGGGCAGTTCGGACCGATCAGCAGCGAATTCGAGCCTTGCAGGGCACGTTTCACGCGCATCATGTCCAGAACCGGGATGCCCTCGGTGATGGCGATGATCAGCGGGATCTCGGCGTCGATGGCTTCCAGGATCGAGTCGGCCGCGAAGGGCGGCGGGACATAGATCGCGGTCGCATTGGCGCCGGTTTTCGCCACGGCCTCGTGGACCGAGTTGTAGACCGGCAGGCCCAGATGCTCGGAACCGCCTTTGCCGGGGGTCACGCCGCCGACCATCTTGGTGCCGTAGGCGATCGCCTGCTCGGTGTGGAAGGTCCCCTGCGAGCCGGTGATGCCCTGACAGATGACTTTGGTGTCTTTGTTAACGAGAACGGCCATGGAAAATTACCCCTTCACCGCTTTGACAATTTTCTGGGCGGCGTCCGACAGGTCGTCGGCGGCGATCACGTTCAGGCCGGATTTGGAGATGATCTCCTTTCCCAGCTCGACATTGGTGCCTTCCAGACGAACGACCAGCGGAACCTGCAGGCCGACTTCCTTCACGGCGGCAATGATGCCTTCCGCGATGATGTCGCAGCGCATGATGCCGCCGAAGATGTTGACCAGGATGCCTTTGACGTTCGGGTCAGAGGTGATGATCTTGAACGCCTCGGTGACTTTTTCCTTGGTCGCGCCGCCGCCGACATCAAGGAAGTTGGCCGGCTCAGCGCCGAACAGCTTGATGATGTCCATGGTCGCCATGGCAAGGCCCGCGCCGTTCACCATGCAGCCGATCTCGCCGTCGAGCGCGATGTAGTTCAGGTCGAACTTCGAGGCGGCCAGTTCCTTCGGGTCTTCCTCGGTCTCGTCACGCAGCGCGAGGATGTCGGGCTGGCGGTAGAGCGCGTTGTTGTCGAAGCCCATCTTGGCGTCGAGGCACTTGAGGTCGCCCTTGTCGGTGACGATCAGCGGGTTGATCTCCAGCATCTCCATGTCTTTTTCGATGAACATGCGATACAGGTTCTTGACCAGCGCCACGCATTGCTTGACCTGAGCGCCGCTCAGACCCAGCGCGAAGGCGACGCGGCGGCCGTGGAAATCCGACAGGCCCGAAGCCGGGTCAACGCTGAAGCTGACGATCTTCTCGGGGGTGTGGGCCGCGACTTCCTCGATGTCCATGCCGCCCTCGGTCGAGGCGACGAACGACACGCGCGAGGTCTGGCGATCGACCAGCAGCGCGAGATACAGCTCGCGCTCGATGTCCGAGCCGTCTTCGATATAGATGCGGTTAACCTGCTTGCCAGCCTCGCCGGTCTGGTGCGTGACCAGCGTGCGGCCCAGCATCTGACGGGTCAGCTCCTCGGCTTCCTCGACCGACTTGGCCAGGCGGACGCCGCCCTTTTCGCCAGCTTCGGCTTCCTTGAAGTGGCCCTTGCCGCGACCGCCGGCATGGATCTGGGCCTTGACGACCCAAAGCGGGCCGTCGAGTTCGCCGGCAGCCGTCTTGGCCTCGTCGGCCTTCATCACGATGCGACCGTCGGAAACAGGCGCGCCGTATTGGCGCAGCAGCGCCTTGGCCTGGTATTCATGGATGTTCATGCTACTTCCCCGCAATTATCGGTTGCCGGGCTTCTTGCATATCCGCGAGGCGCTCTAAAGCGATTAGGCAGCCGGGAGAGGTAAAATCCGCTTGTTTGGCCAGTTTGTGATCACACTCATTCTGGCTGTGATCGCAAAATTTCGAACTGTTAACGCAAGCACGTCCCGCGGCGAGTCTCTGCGGTGGAAAAAGAAAGATCCCGCGGATGAACCGCGGGACCTGTCATTCGATCGTCGGGAAGCCGGGATCAGGCCAGCGAGCCGTCGATTCCCTTGCAGGCGGCGACAAGGCCTTTCACCGCGTCGACGGACTTGTCGAACATCGCCTGTTCGTCCTTGTCGAGCTTGATGTCGATGACCTTCTCGATGCCGTTGGCGCCGATCACGGTCGGGACGCCGACATAAAGGCCGTTCAGGCCATAGGGGCCGTCAACGTAAGCCGCGCAGGGCAGGACGCGCTTCTGGTCCTTGAGGTAGGCTTCCGCCATCTCGATGGCCGAGGTCGCCGGGGCGTAGAAGGCCGAACCGGTTTTCAGCAGGCCAACGATTTCGGCGCCGCCGTCGCGGGTGCGCTGGACGATTGCGTCCAGTTTCTCCTGCGTGGTCCAGCCCATCTTGACCAGATCCGGCAGCGGGATGCCGGCGACGGTCGAATAGCGGGCCAGAGGGACCATGGTGTCGCCATGGCCGCCCAGAACGAAGGCGGTGACGTCGCGCATCGAGACGCCGAATTCCAGCGACAGGAAGTGGCGGAAGCGCGCCGAGTCAAGCACGCCGGCCATGCCGACGACTTTCTCATGCGGCAGGCCCGAGAATTCGCGCAGCGCCCAGACCATCGCGTCGAGCGGGTTGGTGATGCAGATCACGAAGGCGTTCGGAGCGTGCTTGGCAATGCCTTCGCCGACCGATTTCATCACCTTGAGGTTGATGCCCAGCAGATCGTCGCGCGACATGCCCGGCTTCCTCGGAACGCCGGCGGTCACGATGCAGACATCAGCACCGGCGATGTCGGCGTAGTCGTTGGCGCCTTTCATCACGGCGTCGAAGCCCTCGGACGGGCCCGATTGCGCGATGTCGAGGGCCTTGCCCTGGGGGGTGCCTTCGGCGATGTCGAACAGGACGACGTCGCCCAGTTCCTTCATCGCGGCCAGGTGCGCCAGCGTGCCGCCGATCTGTCCTGCGCCGATAAGTGCGATCTTGGGTCGGGCCATGATTAACCTCCGATTTCCATGATAGGTTCGCGCGGTGGCGTATTCCCCTTGGATGGGAATCGCAAGCCTCGGCCCACCTCTCCAGCCGAATTTCGCTGCGGCGCGGCTAGGGGAGCGGCCGCATTTCATGCAGTTAGCGTTAGCACCTCCGGCGATTGCAAAGCACCCGGCCATGTCCTAGTCGGGGCGGGAAATGCAAGGAGCGATCGTGGGACTGGATCTCTGGGGCTGGAGCTTGGGAATTGTCGCGGCCTTCGCGGTCGGTCTGGCCAAGGGCGGGCTTGCGATGGTGGGCGTGATCTCGGTTCCGCTGATGTCGCTGGTCATGTCGCCGGTGCAGGCGGCGGGGATCCTGCTTCCGGTCTATATCGCCTCGGATATCGGCGGGCTGATCGCGTTCCGCCGCAATTTCGACCGCCGGGTGCTGGCCACATTGCTGCCCGGCGCCATTCTCGGCATCGGCCTTGGCTGGGCGACGGCGCATCTGGTGAATGAGCGTTATGTCACGCTGATCGTGGGCATCATCGGGTTCGTTTTCGCCCTCAACGCCCTGCTACGGCGGGGACGCCCGCCGACTGCGCGGTTCCCGAAGCTGGCTGCCGGCTCGTTCTGGGGCGTTCTGGCGGGCTATACCAGCTTCGTCTCGCATTCCGGGGCGCCGCCCTATCAGGTCTATGCCCAGCCCCTGCGGATGGAGCCGATGATCTTCGCCGGCACCACCACGATCTTCTTCGCGATCTGCAATGCGGTGAAGCTGGTGCCCTTTGCCTTCCTTGGCCAGCTTTCGCCGCATAACCTCTCGATCGCATTGGCGCTGATGGTTCCCGCCATTCTGGGCGTGGTCTGCGGGCTATGGATCCTGCGGCGGATGCCCGCGACGATATTCTATGGCTTCATCACCTGGGCCTTGGCTCTGGTCTCGGCCCGCCTGATCTGGACCGCGCTCTGATGCCGCGCTGCGGCAGAGAATGCTTGCGATTCGTTCCGCTTCCATGCAGCTTTCGCCGGGAAATTCCAGTGAGGCCCGCATGACCCGCCCTTACCGCTCTGTCCTCTATATTCCCGCGTCGAACGCGCGCGCGATGGAAAAGGCCCGGTCACTGGCCGCCGACGCGATCATCTTCGACCTCGAGGATGCGGTGGCGCCGACCGAAAAGATACCGGCGCGGGACCTGCTCACGCAGGCGCTTTTGGCCGACTACGGCGGGCGGGCGCGGATCGTGCGGATGAACGGCCTCGACACCGAATGGGGCGAGGGGGATGCCCGCGCATTCGCGCAAGGGGCGGATGCCGTCCTGATTCCCAAGGTCAGCCGTTCGACCGATGTGGACCGCGTCGCCGATCTCGTGCCCGAAACGCCGCTCTGGGCGATGATGGAGACGGCGGAGGGGATGCTCAACGCCGCCGAGATCGCGGCCCATCCCCGGATCCGCGGCATGGTCATGGGCACGAACGATCTGGCGAAAGAGTTGGGTTCCCGCTTCCGACCGGACCGGCTGCCGATGGCGGCGGGACTGGGGCTGTGCCTTCTGGCCGCCCGCGCGCAGGGGCTGGTGATCATCGACGGGGTATTCAATGCCTTCAAGGACGAGGACGGTCTGCGCGCCGAATGCGAGCAGGGCCGAGACATGGGCTTTGACGGCAAGTCGCTGATCCACCCCTCGCAGCTTGCCGTCGCGAACGAGGTCTTTGCCCCGTCCGAGGACGAGCTGGACCTCGCCCGGCGCCAGATCGAGGCCTTTGACGAGGCGAAGGCGCAGGGCCGCGGCGTCGCCGTGGTGGACGGCCGGATCGTCGAAAACCTGCATGTCACGACCGCGCGGGCCATGCTGGCGCGGGCGGAGGCGATTGCCAGACTGGCGGGCTAGGTCCAGTCTGGCCCCGCCACACATAAGCATCGAGCAAAGGAAACCAGCCAGATGTTGATCCTGATCCTCGGAGTCGCGCTCTGGTGGGGCGCACATCTCTTCAAGCGCCTCGCGCCAGCCGCGCGTGCTGGTCTTGGCGATGCGGGCAGGGGCGCGGTCGCGGGCGCGCTCATCGTCTCGGTCCTCCTGATGATCATCGGCTACAGGATGACCGACGGTCCCTATTGGTGGGGCGCCTCGGCCCCGCTCAAGGGGAGCAACAACCTGCTGGTCCTCGCCGCCTTCTATCTTTTCGCCGCCGCCGGGATGAAGACCCGCGTGACCGCGCATCTGCGCCACCCGCAACTGACGGGCTTCTCGCTCTGGGCACTCGCGCACCTACTGGTCAATGGCGACCTGCCAAGCTTCGTGCTGTTCGGCGGGTTGCTGGTCTGGGCACTGGCCGAGATGGTGGCGATCAACCGCGCCCAGCTCGGCTGGACCCCGCCAGCCGGACCCTTCCCGATGCGCAAGGAAATCATGGCCGTGGTTGGCGCGGTCATCGTCATGCTGGTGGTGGGCCTGATCCATCGCTGGCTTGGTTACAACCCGTTCGGAGCCTGAAATGTCCAAGATCTACCGCCTGCTCACCGAGGACGACACCTCGGCCTTCTGCCACAAGGTCAGCCTTGCCTTGTCGAAGGGGTGGGAACTCCACGGCGCGCCCTCGATTGCATTCGATACGGGACGCGGCGTCATGCGCTGCGCGCAGGCGGTCACGAAAGAGATCGAGGCCGATTACGACCCCGACATGAAGCTGGGCCAGCAATAGGATCACCACGCCCGCGTCTTTCACCGTTTCCCAAATACCCTGCGACGCCTGCAACGGGAAGCGCACCCGGATCGTGTGGCGGTATGGTGGCGATACTCGGCCTCGGGCAGCGTAACGCACTGGACCATCCCGCAGAACCGCGACGCCGCCCGAATCCGCTATCGGGCGGACAAAGATGAGGGAATCGCTAGGGAATCGCGTCGCGACGGCCGCGCGTATCGTGATACCGCAATCATTTCCGTCGATCGCGCCAAAGCGTGATCACAGGTTATTCCTGCGTGATCACAAAGGTCGGAAATTTCCCTCATTCCCCCTTTCGTCTGGTCGCGAACCGTGACAGATGCGACAAAACGACTAGAAGCAAACCCAATTTCTCGGCCAGCCCTTGCCGCCAGCCGCCGTGCTGTGAGGGCCCCTGAACGCAGGAGAGCACACCATGGCTGACGTCAACCGGGGCAACCGGCCGCTGTCACCGCATCTGCAGGTCTATCGCCTGCCACTCGCCGCCGTCACTTCGATCATGACCCGGATCACCGGTCATGCGCTGGTTGCCGGCATCGTGCTGATCGTCTGGTGGCTTGTCGCCGCCGTCGCCTCGCCCGGCGCATTTTCCTGCGCCGACTGGGTGATGCGGTCCTGGCTGGGCTTCATCATCCTGACCGGGTCGATGTGGGCGCTCTGGTATCACATGCTGGCCGGCATCCGGCACCTGTTCTACGACGCGGGCTACGGTCTCGAGATCAAGCAGGCCGAGCGTTCCAGCCAGGTGCTGATCGCGGGTTCGGTCCTGCTGGCCGTGCTGACCCTGATCATCTTCTTCCTGTTCTGAGGAAAGGCGGCATCATGCGTTATCTTACCCCCCGCAAATCCGCCGTCGGTCTGGGCGCGGCCCATGAAGGGACGCAGCACCACTGGCAGATGACCGTCAGCGCCGTCGCTCTGGCGATCCTGACGCCCCTGTTCATGATCACCATCGCCTGCGCCATCGGGCTGCCGCGCGAACTGGTGGTGGCCTATTTCGGCCGTCCGCTGCCGGCGCTGATCACCGGGCTTTTCGTCATCGTGGGCATGGTGCACTTCATCAAGGGCACGCGCATCATGATCGACGACTATTGCCACGGCTGGACGCGCAAGGGCGCGATCATCCTTTCCGCCATCTTCGGCTGGGCGGTCATCGCCGCTGCCGTCTACGCGCTGGTCCGCATGGGCCTTGGCGCGATCATCGTCCTCTGAGGTTCCGCCATGGCTGATTACAAATACGAAACTCACGATTATGACGTGGTTGTCGTCGGCGCCGGCGGTGCGGGTCTGCGCGCGACGCTGGGCATGGCCGAGCAGGGCCTGCGCACCGCCTGCGTGACCAAGGTGTTCCCGACGCGCTCGCATACCGTCGCCGCGCAGGGCGGCATCGCGGCCTCGCTGTCGAACATGGGCCCGGACAGCTGGCAGTGGCACATGTATGACACCGTCAAGGGCTCGGACTGGCTGGGCGATACCGACGCGATGGAATACCTCGCGCGCGAGGCCCCGAAGGCGGTCTACGAGCTTGAGCATTACGGCGTGCCGTTCTCGCGCACCGAGGAAGGCAAGATCTACCAGCGCCCCTTCGGCGGCCACACGACCGAATTCGGCGAAGGCCCGCCCGTCCAGCGCACCTGCGCCGCGGCCGACCGGACCGGCCACGCCATCCTTCACACGCTTTACGGCCAGTCGCTGAAGGAAAAGGCCGAGTTCTTCATCGAATATTTCGCCCTCGACCTGATCATCACCGATGGCAAATGCACCGGCGTCGTCTGCTGGAAACTGGATGACGGCACCATGCATGTCTTCAACGCCAAGATGGTGGTGCTGGCGACCGGCGGTTATGGCCGCGCCTATTTCTCGGCCACCTCGGCCCATACCTGCACCGGCGACGGCGGCGGCATGGTGGCGCGCGCGGGCCTGCCGCTTCAGGACATGGAATTCGTGCAGTTCCACCCGACCGGCATCTACGGCTCGGGCTGCCTGATCACCGAAGGGGCACGCGGTGAAGGCGGCTACCTCACGAACTCGGAAGGCGAGCGGTTCATGGAACGCTATGCGCCGACCTACAAGGATCTGGCCAGCCGCGACGTGGTCTCGCGCTGCATCACGCTGGAGATCCGCGAGGGTCGCGGCGTGGGCGAGCACAAGGACCACATGTTCCTGAACCTGCAGCACCTGCCGCCGGAATCGCTGGCCGAGCGTCTGCCGGGCATCTCGGAATCCGCCCGCATCTTCGCCGGCGTCGACGTGACGCGCGAGCCGATCCCGATCCTGCCGACGGTCCATTACAACATGGGCGGCATTCCCACGAACTATTGGGGCGAGGTGCTGAACCCGACCGAGGACGCGCCGGACGGCGTCTTCCCCGGCCTGATGGCGGTGGGCGAGGCGGGCTGCGCCTCGGTCCACGGGGCGAACCGGCTCGGTTCGAACTCGCTCATCGACCTCGTGGTCTTCGGCCGCGCCGCCGCGATCCGCGCCGGTCAGGTCATCGACCGCGAGGCGCCGATCCCGACCACCAACGTGGAATCGGTGCAGGACGCGCTCGACCGTTTCGACCGCATCCGCTTTGCCGACGGCACCACCTCGACCGCCGAATTGCGGCTTGAGATGCAGCGGACCATGCAGGCCGACGCCGCCGTCTTCCGCACCGACAAGACGCTGGCCGAAGGCGTCGACAAGATGCGCGACATCGCGGCCAAGATGAATGACCTCAAGGTCACTGATCGCAGCCTGATCTGGAACAGCGACCTGATGGAAACGCTGGAGCTGACCAACCTGATGCCGAACGCGCTGGCGACCATCGTCGCGGCTGAGGCGCGCAAGGAAAGCCGCGGCGCCCATGCCCATGAGGACTGGCCCGAGCGGGATGATGCCAACTGGCGCAAGCACTCGCTTGCGTGGATCGAAGGCAACGATGTTAAACTGGCCTATCGGCCCGTTCACCTCGAACCTCTGACCACCCAAGAGGAAGGCGGGATCGATTTGAAAAAAATCGCACCCAAAGCGAGGGTTTATTGATGCGTCTTCCCCTGATCATGACTGCCGCCGCGCTGGCCCTCTCGGGCTGCGTGGTCCAGAATCCCGGCCCGGTGCCCGCGCCTCTGCCGCCGGTGGTCGCGCCGGCGCCGGACGCGGCCCGCTCGAACGCGCGAGTCGTCGTCAACCGCGAGATGGCGCGCCGCCTGCCGGGCGCCAATGTCGCACCCTATACGGATTGCGTCATGCAGAACGCGACCTCGGCGGAACTGGCTACGATCGCGGATTCCGCGACCAGCGCCAGCGGCACGGTCGCCTCGATCGTCAGCCGGCCGACGACCACGCAATGCATCGCCGGTGCCGCTGCCGCGGCCAAGGGCGCTGCCTGATGTGCCCTCGCGGCGCGCTGAGGCCATTGACCCCCGCGATGCCGGGGGCGATGGCCTGCGCGCCGATCCGGCCCGCGCCGGGCAGCGATGTGACGGAGGGCTAGGCGTGTCGCTGCTTGCCACCCTTCGCCGCACCGGCGGTCGCCTTGCGCGGGAGGCCGCGCTTTATCCAGCAGCCCTCCGGGGCAGGCGCGCGGCACGGCGGATCGCCTTCCTGCCCAGTGACGCGCGTGTCCAATCCAGCATGCTGCGCGCCTACAATATCGCCGGGGAACTCGACAAGCGGGGTTGGGCAACGCTGGTCGTGCCGAAACAGCTCACGCTGGAGCAGCGCCGCCGCCTTCTCGCGGTGTTCCGGCCCGAGCTGGTGGTCGTGCAACAATGCCGCCATCCGCTGAACCGCCTCGCTCATGTCAGGGAATGGCCCTTCGTCCTTGATATCGACGATGCCGATTTCCTTGATCCGGCGCTTGCCGACGCGCTGGAGGACATGGCCCGTCACGCTTCGGGCGTGATCTGCGGCAGCCGCTATATCCGCGATTGGGCGGCGCAGTTCTCGGGCAATGCCGTGGTGATCTGGACCACGGCCCCGATCACGCTGCGTCCGGTCGTCGAGGCCGGCCGGCGCGAGCCGATCGTGACCTGGGCGCAATCCTCGCCGCTGGGCTATCCGGGCGAACTCGCCTTCGTGGCCGAGGTGATGCGAGGGGTGGCACGGCTGCGCGGCGGGGTGCGCCTGCGCCTCTATGGCTGGGACGGGTCGCGGGACCATCCCTTGCTGGACGCGATGGCCGGGGACGGGGTCAAGGTCGAGTTGCTGCCCCTTATGCCCTACGAGGCCTTCATCGCCTCGCTCAGCACCGCTGCCGTCGGCCTCTCGCCCATCGTTCCCGAAGGGTTCAGCCGCGGTAAGTCCTTCGGCAAGATCCTGGCCTATCTCGATGCCAGGGTGCCGGTGGTCTGCAGCGACGAGGTTGATCACCAGTTGTTCTTTACCCGGCAATCCGGCGTGGTCAGCAACGACCCCGAGGAGTGGATCGCCGAAATCGCCCGCCTCCTCGATGAGCCTTCGGCGCGCACCGCCATGGCCGAGGCCGCCTATGCGGACTATACCCGCCGTCTCTCCACCAATACGGGCGGGCGGCTGACATTCGAATATCTGAGCGGGCTGCTCGGGCGCGAAACGCGTCCGGCAGTCTGAAGAAACCGTCCGCTGCGGCCCCCGGCCTCCAGCGGCCAGCAACACGAGCCAGTCGGCATCGGCCGAACAGACGAGCCAAGGAAGAGGTCAAGATGGTCCAGTTCAACCTTCCCAAGAACTCCCGTATCCGGGTCGGCAAGACCTGGCCGAAGCCCGAGGGCAAGAATGTCCGCCGCTTCAATATCTATCGCTGGGATCCGGATACCGGCGAGAACCCGCGGATCGACACCTATTTCATCGACCTCGACAAATGCGGTCCGATGGTTCTCGACGCGCTGATCAAGATCAAGAACGAGATCGACCCGACGCTGACCTTCCGCCGCTCCTGCCGCGAGGGGATCTGCGGCTCCTGCGCGATGAACATCGACGGCGGCAACCGTCTGGCCTGCATCTTCGGCATCGACGAGGTGACGGGCAAGGATGTGAACATCTACCCGCTGCCGCATATGCCGGTGGTCAAGGACCTGATCCCGGACCTGACCCATTTCTATGCCCAGCATGCCTCGGTGAACCCCTACCTGATCACCGAGACGCCGACCCCGGACAAGGAATGGCGCCAGTCGATCGAGGACCGCAAGAAGCTCGACGGTCTCTATGAATGCGTGATGTGCGCCTCCTGCTCGACCGCCTGCCCGAGCTACTGGTGGAACGGCGACCGCTACCTCGGCCCGGCGGCATTGCTGCATGCCTATCGCTGGATCATCGATTCGCGCGACGAGGCGACCGGCGAGCGTCTGGATGCGCTCGAGGATCCGTTCAAGCTCTATCGCTGCCACACGATCATGAACTGCACGAATACCTGCCCCAAGGGCCTGAACCCCGCCAAGGCGATCGCTTCGATCAAGCACATGATGGTCGACCGCATCGTCTGATTTGCCCTCAGGGCATGGCCGCTATGCCGACCGAAACACCTTACGCCGCGTCGCCGCACTGGAAAATGCTGCGGCGCGGCGCTATTTCACGGGCAGGGAGAGATTGACATGATCCGACCCCGGAGAGCCCGATGAGCAAGACCGATCCGCAAGCCCGCAACCTGACCGTCCTGAAAGCCGCCGCCGACAAAACCGCGACGGAGGCACAGGCCGTTCTCGAGCAAATGCTTGGCTATTTCAGCTTCGAGCCCGCGCCGCTCGAACGCGCCGAGGAACGCCTCGCCGCCTGATCTCGGCAAAAAAGTCCTTGAATGATGATGGCGCGGCCTGCCAGCCGCGCCTTTGTCGTGTCGATCCTGCGCCGCCGTCATGGCTGCGCCGTTGCCATGGGTATTTATGAAACAGTGAAAATCCACGCGGTGTTTCTGGCTTTCACCGTTTTCCAAATACCCAAGCGGGTTTTCCGCAGGTGCGGCATCTAGAAAGTGATCGGCTCCATCACCACAGGCTCGATGACATCGACGCCGGGCAGTCCATCATTGAGCGCTTCGGCATTCTGCTCGAGCAGCGGGAAGGTCTTGTAATGGCAGGGGATGACCGTCTTGAAGTCGAAGTATTTCTTCGCCGCCCAGGCTGCGCGCTTCATGTCCATGGTGAAATGGCCGCCGGCGCAGAGGATACCGATATCGGGCTGGTGGTATTCGCCCATCCAGCCCATGTCGGCCATGATGTCGGTATCGCCAGAAACGTAGATCACATGGCCTTCGCCCGCGATCATGTAGCCGGATTCGTGGCCGGCATAGACCGGACCCTCGTTGCCTTCGAAGGATGAGGAATGCGAGGCGTTGACCATGGTCACCTTGGCGCCGCCGAGATCGACCGTGCCGCCCTTGTTGAAGCCGATGCCATGGATCGCCTGATGTGTCTGCCAGGTGCTGACAAGGTCGTAGATGCCGACGACAGGGATATTCAATTCGCGCGCGATGGTCAGGGTGTCGCCGGTGTGGTCGCCATGACCATGCGTCAGCAGGATGTGGGTGGCGTCCTTGATCGCCCGCTCGCGCGCGTCGTCGGGGAAGGAGGGGTTGCCCGAGAGCCAGGGGTCGATCAGGATCACGGCTTGTTCGATTTCAAGCCGGAATCCGGAATGGCCAAGCCAGGTCAGTTTCATGGGATGCTCCTTTTTCGCTGGGCGCATCCTGCCAAGCCCGGGGCGGCGCGTAAAGTTCCGCAGCGGGTCGCGCTTGCCCCGCCCCGGCGCGGGCGGTAAACCCTCGGCCAAGCGAAAGGAACCCCCATGTCGATCACAGAGGATGAAGCCCGCAAGGTCGCGCATCTGGCGCGCATCGCGGTCGATGATGCCGACCTGCCGGCGCTCGCGCAGGAGTTGAACGGCATTCTGCATTTCATGGAGCAACTGAACGAGGTCGATGTCGATGGCGTCGAGCCGATGACCGGCGTCGAGCCCATGCGTCTGAAACGGCGTGAGGACGTCGTGACGGATGGCGAGATGCAGGATCTGGTCCTGAAGAACGCGCCCGATGCGCGCGAGGGCTTCTTTGCGGTGCCGAAGGTGGTGGAATGAGCGATCTGAACAAACTGACGATTGCCGGGGCCCGCGATGCGCTGGCCAAGGGCGAGGTGAGCGCGGTCGAATTGACCGAGGCCTGCATCGGGGCGATCGACGCCTCGGGCGCGCTGAATGCTTTTGTCCATGACACGCCGACCCTCGCGCGGGACATGGCGAAGGCTGCCGATGCCCGGATCAAGGCGGGCGATGCCGCGCCCCTGACCGGTATTCCGGTCGGCGTGAAGGACCTGTTCTGCGTCAAGGGCGTGCCCTCGCAATCGGCGAGCCGCATTCTCGAAGGCTTCCTGCCGCAATATGAATCGACCGTGACCCGCAATCTCTGGGATCAGGGCGCGGTCATGCTGGGCAAGCTGAACCAGGACGAGTTCGGCATGGGCTCCTCGACCGAGAACAGCGTCTATGGCGCGACCGTCAACCCGTGGAAACTGGAGGACGGGGTTTCCCGCACTGCGGGCGGTTCCTCGGGCGGCTCGGCGGCGGCGGTGGCGGCCGACCTTTGCCTTGCGGCGACCGCGACCGATACCGGCGGCTCGATCCGCCAGCCCGCGGCCTTCACCGGCACGGTGGGATTGCGCCCGACCTATGGCCGGGTCAGCCGCTGGGGCGTGATCGCCTATGCCTCGTCGCTGGATCAGGCCGGGCCGATCACCAAGACGGTTCGCGACGCGGCGATCATGCTGGGCGCCATGGCCTCGGTCGATCCGAAGGATTCGACCAGCGCCGATCGTCCGGTCCCGGATTACGAGGCGGCGCTGAGCGGCGACATTCGCGGCAAGAAGATCGGCATTCCCCGCGAATACCGGATCGAGGGGCTTTCGGACGAGATCGACGGCCTGTGGTCCCGGACCGCCGAGATGCTGCGCGATGCCGGGGCCGAGATCGTCGATATCAGCCTGCCGCATGCGAAATACGCGCTGCCCGCCTATTACGTCATCGCGCCGGCCGAGGCTTCGTCGAACCTCGCGCGCTATGACGGCGTGCGCTATGGCCGCCGGGCGAAGCTGGGGCAGGGCGATGGCATCGTCGAGATGTATGAGAAGACCCGCGCCGAGGGCTTCGGCCGCGAGGTCCAGCGCCGGGTGATGATCGGGACCTATGTGCTGTCGGCCGGGTTCTACGACGCCTATTACAACCGCGCCCGCAAGGTGCGCGCGCTGATCAAGCGCGATTTCGACCAGGCCTATGCCGGCGGGATCGATGCGATTCTGGCGCCGACGACCCCCAGCGCAGCCTTTGGCCTTGGCACCGCGAACAAGGGCGATCCGGTCGAGATGTATCTGAACGACGTCTTTACCGTGACGCTGAACCTTGCGGGGCTGCCCGGAATCTCGGTTCCGGTCGGGCTGGACAAGCAGGGTTTGCCGCTTGGAATGCAACTGATCGGCCGGCCCTGGGACGAAGCGGGGCTGTTGAACCTTGCGCAGGCCCTGGAAACTGCGGCAGGCTTCACGGCGAAACCCGCGCACTGGTGGTAGGCGCAGAGAACTGGGAGTGTGCTTGATGCGGAAACTCGCGACGCTGGGAATGCTTGCCTCTGCCCTGACGCTGACGGCTTGCGCCGAGAATACCGGCTGGAACCCGAATTACAGCGCGATCAACAACGGTTCGGGCTATTCGAAGTATCTCAGAGAGCGCGAGGCCGCATTGCACGGGACCGGACCCGTCCCGCAGGCGATTCCGATCCAGTTGCCCGCGCATTCCCCCTCGGTGCTGGATGTGGGCGGCACGCCGACCTCGACGGTGCCGGCCAAGGTGCAGATCGGCGCGACCGCCACCACGGCGCGGCCAAGCGGGGCGATGCCGGTGACGACCAGCGGACCCTATGCCGGGACGACGCCGGTTCTGGTGCGCTATGCCTATGAGCAGAAGCAGGATCCGGGCAACACGGTCTTCAAACGCACCGGCGGTTCGGTCGCGCAGGCGGCACGGATCTGCAGCAGCTACCCTTCGACCGATGCCGCGCAGCGTGGCTTCATCGCGCAGGGCGGGCCGCTGATCGACCCGCGCGGCATGGATCCCGATGGCGATGGCTATGTCTGCGGCTGGGATCCGCGCCCGGTCCGCCAGCAAAACGGGCTTTGAGCCTTTCGCCCAATCACGGCGACCGGCGTGGGCAGCGGCCGGAACTGATCGTGCTGCATTATACCGGCATGGCCGACGGAGCCTCGGCGCGGGCTCGGCTTTGCGATCCCGAGGCCGAGGTCAGCGCCCATTGGCTGATCCATGAGGGCGGGCTGACCGAGGCGCTGGTGCCCGAGGACCGGCGGGCATGGCATGCGGGCGCGGGAAGCTGGCAGGGGCGGGACGATGTCAATTCCCGGTCCATCGGCATCGAACTGGTCAATCCGGGCGATCGTCCCTTCCCCGAGCGGCAGATGGCGGCGCTGGAAAGCCTGCTGGTGCAGATCATGGCGCGCTGGGATATTCCGCCGGAAGGCGTGATCGCCCATTCCGATCTTGCCCCCGACCGCAAGACCGATCCCGGCCCACGTTTCGACTGGCTCAGGCTGGCGCGGCAGGGATTGGCGGTCTGGCCCGAGGCGGGGGGCGATGACCTGCCGCTGTCGGAAAGCCTTGCCCGGATCGGCTATCCCGAAACCGCCGCCACGCTGGCCGCGTTCCGGCTGCGTTTCCGGCCCGGCTCGAGTGGCCCCGAGGATGCCGAGGATCGAAGGCGCGCCGCGGCGCTGGCCTATAGCCGCGTGTAAAGCGCCTTGATCCGGCGGGCCTCGTCCTCCAGCCCGTAGGGCGGGTTCAGCACGAACATGCCCGAGCCGACCATGCCATGACCGGGGCGCGCGGGGGGAAAGCGCACTTCCGAGATCAGCGCCTCGGGCTGGTCGCGGCGCAGCGCCTCGATCATCGGTTTCTGCCGATCGTCGGTCAGGATCGGATACCAGAGCGCGATGACACCCACGTTCCATTTCCGCGCGATCTGGGCGATGTGGCGGGGGACCGCGTCGTAATCGGCCTTGACCTCATAGCTGGGGTCGATCAGCAGCATCCCCCGGCGCGGCGTCGGCGGGCAGACGGCCTTGGCCATGGCGAAGCCGTCCTGCCGGTGCAGATGCGCGAAACCACCGACGCGGGACAGCGCCTCATGCTCGGCCGGGTGCAGCTCGGCCAGATGGGCCTCGTCCTCGGGGCGCAGGAAATAGCGGGCGATCAGGGGCGAGCCGGGATAGGCGTCCGGCCCGTGCAAACGGCGGATCTGGTCCAGCGCGCCAAGCAGCGGGTGATCGGCGGGCAGCCAGTCCTCGGTCAGCGCCCGGCCGATACCGGCGCGTGCCTCGCCCGTCTTTTCCGATTCCGGCCCGGCAAGGTCATACAGCCCGCGCCCGGCATGGGTTTCGAGATAGCTCAGCGGCTTCGGCTTGGCGGTCAGGTAGTCAAGCATCCATGCAAGCAGCGCGTGCTTCTGCAGGTCGGCCAGATTCCCGGCATGATAGGCGTGCTGATAGGACAACATGTCCTGCGAATATCCGGCCTGACTGAAAATGAAAAGCGGCGGTGCCCAGGGAGGAGGAGGGGCACCGCCGCGGAACGCTGGCCCAGGGAGGAGGAGGGGCCGCGTATAAGGCGCGGCGATGGCAGGGAGGAGGAGCCATTCACCGCTAGCTGACGACCCCAGGGAGGAGGAGGGAGCCGTCGCATTCCATGTTCCCGACCGGAGGTTTTTGGCGGCACCCTCAGGGAGGAGGGGAGGGCGCCGCCGGAACCGCAAAGCCCAGGGAGGAGGAGGGCTTCGCCGTGTCGGTGGCGGCTTCCCCAGGGAGGAGGAGGGGAAAGCCGCCTGAACCGTGAAACCCAAGGGAGGAGGAGGGTTTCACCGTATCTGGTCGGCGGCGCCCTCAGGGAGGAGGAGAAGGGCGCCGCCTGAACTGCAAGGCCCAGGGAGGAGGAGGGGCCTTACGGTATGAGATCGGTGGCACCCTCAGGGAGGAGGAGGAGGGTGCCACCTGAACCGCGAAGCCCAGGGAGGAGGAGGGGCTTCACCGTATTAGAGCGGCGACATCCTCAGGGAGGAGGAGGAGGATGTCGCCTGAACCCGGACCCAAGGGAGGAGGAGTGGGTCGGGTATTCTATTCTTACTTCGTACCCCAGGCGGCTTCGTAAGCCACGCCCCGGATCATCGAGCGGTTGATCCCCAGATCGGCAAGCTCGCGACCGGACAGGTCGTTCAGCTCACGCACGGTCTGGCGATACAGCGCACGGCGTGCAAGGTAATCGCGCAGGTCAGCAATCAGGTTCCCGAAGCGGCCTTCGGCGGCCTGGCTGCGATGGGCAGCGTCATGGTTCAGATCGAGAACAGCCATCTCACACACTCTACTTTGTCGTTCCTAGCTCCGGTCATCGTTGCCGTCGCTTTGTTAGGGCGAACATGCGCCTTTCGCTGCGCTTGCACAATAGACGGAGGCGTGATGCTGCTATGCAGAAATCGAATAGCTGTTGAAAATCGGGGTCACAAACGGTTCATAATCCTGGGTTTTTTGAAGTGGCTTGGGGTCAGTATCAATGAAACCGGTATAATCCACGACAAGTTATGTGGGGATTCAGCGGTTTATATTCGAGGCGACCCGGACGCCTTGCCGAGCCGGTGTGAACTTGCCATGCTGCCCGCGCTTTGAATGCGGGGGTTGCCATGGCCATATCACGAGAAGTTGTGCTGTCGGAGCTGCAGCAGATAGCGGTTCCGGGGGGCGGAAATCTGGTTTCGGCCGATCTCGTCCGGGCTTTGGCGATCGACGGCGGGACGGTTCGATTCGTCATTGAGGCTGCGGATGCAGCCACGGCGCGCGCCCTTGCCCCGGTCGAGGCCGAGGCGCAGCGCCGCCTTGGCGCGCTGCCCGGCGTTGAAAAGGTCCAGATCGTGATGACGGCGCCGGCCGGTCCGCGGCAGGCGCCGCAGGCCGGGGCGGATGTGGTCGCGCGCTCGGGTCCGGCGGGGGCCGAGCCCCCCAGCCTCAAGATCGGGCGGCATCCGACGCCGCAGACCGGTCCCGCGCCGGTCAGCGGGGTCGCGCGGATCCTTGCCATCGGCTCGGGCAAGGGTGGGGTCGGGAAATCCACCCTGACCTCGAACCTCGCGGTGGCGCTGGCGCGGGCGGGTCGGCGGGTCGGGCTGCTCGACGCCGATATCTATGGCCCCTCGCAGCCGAGGATGCTGGGGCTGACCGGCCAGAAACCCACCAGCGACGGCCAGATGATCGAGCCGCTGCGCGCCCACGGCGTCACCGTCATGTCGCTGGGTCTGATGATGAAGGAGGGCGAGGCGGTCGTCTGGCGCGGGCCCATGCTGATGGGCGCGCTGCAGCAGATGCTCAATCAGGTGAAATGGGGCGAGCTTGACGTGCTGCTGGTCGACCTGCCGCCGGGAACCGGGGACGTGCAGCTTTCGCTGTGCCAGAAGGCGCAGGTGTCGGGGGCGATCATCGTCTCGACACCGCAGGACGTGGCCCTGATCGACGCGCGGCGCGCCATCGACATGTTCAACAAGCTGAAGACGCCGGTCCTTGGCCTGGTCGAGAACATGTCCACCTATGTCTGCCCCAATTGCGGGCATGAGGCGCATCTTTTCGGCCATGGCGGCGTCGCCACCGAGGCGCAGCAATTGGGCCTGCCCTTCCTGGGCGAGATCCCGCTGGATCTGGAGGTGCGGCTGGCCGGCGATGCCGGCACGCCCGTGGCCGCGACCAAGGGGCCGGTGGCCGATGCCTTCACGCGATTGGCGAAGCGGCTGATCGACGGTGGAATGGCCTGAGCCGACCGTTTGCGGAAGATTGTCGAAAGGGGCCCATGCGGCCCCTTTTTCCATTGCCGGGCAAAAGCGCCGCCGGGCTGGGATTTCATGGGAAAGACCGCCGAATCCACGAATCACTCGGCCGTGAGCCAATGTGAGACCCGGCATTTCCTGTCGAATCGCGCGGAGGATGGCCGGCCGTCATAGCGCTTCCCCCGGCCGGAGGCAGGGGCATTTGTGCGGTTTCCGGGAAATTGTGGGATTTCTGCCGCACCCCATCGAGGATACCATATCTAGTGGTCTGTTCGCGATGAACTTCCATCCCTTCCATTCGTGACATTTTTGCGGCTTTTCGTTCAACGCTTGTTCCCGGGCAAAGAACCGCTTTCGCCCGCATTCCACCCTAACAAACCCATTGCGTCCCATGCATTCCCATGTCATCCCTTTGATCACGGAAACGGGCTCAAGGGGCATCAAGACCCCAAGGCGAAAAGCAGGCTTCATACAGGCACCCGCTTTCCGAACATGCTTCTGTGGCGCGCGAGCAGCACCTCCCCCAGGTGGCGCAAACACAGAGCACGATCCCCGAAACTACGGGGCCCAGAGATGGGAACGAGGGCGGCGGATCGGGCAGTGGCAGCAGCCCGATCCGCCCTTTCCTTTTCGGGACACCGGAAAGGCCGGGACAGTGGAAGGAGTGCGGGCCAGTGGCGCGCAGGTTCAGAGGATCCGAGGAGGTCAAGGTCGACGCGAAAGGTCGCGTTTCGATCCCGGCCAAGTTCCGCCGGGTCTTCGAGGCATCCGATCCCGACTGGTCCGCCGGCAAGCGCCCCCAGCTCGTCATCGTCTACGGCACGCGCGACTGGAAGCATCTGCAACTTTTCACCGTCGAGGCGATGGACGACATCGACGCCCAGATCTCGCGTCTGGGTCGCGGCAGCGCCGAGCGGAACCTGCTGGAAAACATCTATCACGGCCATGCGGAAGAGGCCGAGATCGACGGCGATGGCCGTCTGGTCCTGGCGCAGAAGCTGCGCGAGAAGATCGGCCTTGCCGACAGCGCCTTCTTCATCGCCGCTGGCGACAGCCTGAAGGTCTGGACCCCCGAGAATTACGAGACCGAGGAGCGCCGCCTCGAGGAACTGGTGCCCGATTTCGAGCCGGGCGCCGACCCGCTGTCGCTGCTGGCCGCGGCCGAGAAGGGCGAGGGCTAGGCGATGTCCACGATGGATGATCCCCATGTTCCCGTCCTGCTTGGCCCGCTTCTGCGGGCCGTTGCGCCTGTGGCCGGAACCTGGATCGACGGCACTTTCGGGGCCGGGGGCTATTCGCGCGGCCTGCTTGCGCAGGGCGCGGACCGCGTCATCGGCATCGACCGCGACCCGTCGGTCTTTCGCATGGCGGCGGCATGGGCTGGTGAATATGGCGACCGGCTGAAGCTGGTCGAGGGCACCTTCTCGGACATGGACCGGCTTGCGGGCGAGCAGGTCGATGGCGTCGTCCTCGACCTTGGCGTCAGCTCGATGCAGCTCGATCAGGCCGAGCGGGGCTTTTCCTTCCTGCGGGACGGGCCGCTCGACATGCGGATGGGCGGCACCGGTCCGACCGCCGCCGAACTGCTGAACGCCGCCCCGGAATCTGTCATTGCCGACGTGCTTTATGTTTACGGCGAGGAGCGCGCCTCGCGCCGCATCGCCAAGGCGATCGTGGCCGCGCGCCCGCTGAGCCGGACCGGACAGCTTTCCGAGATCATCGCGGGCTGCCTGCCGCGCCCGAAACCGGGGCAGAGCCATCCCTCGACCCGCGCGTTTCAGGCGATCCGCATCTGGGTCAATGACGAATTCGGCCAGCTTGTCGCGGGCCTTGCCGCGGCCGAGCGCGCCTTGCGTCCCGGCGGCAAGCTGGCCGTGGTCAGCTTCCATTCGCTTGAGGACCGGATCGTCAAGCGCTTCATGCAGGCCCGGTCGAACAGCGCCGGCGGCGGCAGCCGCTATGCGCCCGAGGTCGTCCAGTCCGAGGCCGCCTTCCGGCTGCCCTTCCGCCGCGCCATCGGCCCGGACGAGGCCGAAACGGCCATCAACCCCCGCGCGCGCTCGGCCCTGCTCAGAGTCGGCATCCGCACCTCGGCCCCGCCCGGCGGCGTCGAACCCGAGGCATTGGGGCTTCCGCGGCTGGATGAAAGGGGCATGTGATGCGATCGGTCCTCTACCTGCTGACGACATTGCTGGTAATGGGGATGGCCTTCTGGGCCTATCGCGAGAATTACAGCACCCAGGCCGCCCTGACCGACATGGTCAAGGTCCAGCGCGAAATCGCGGCCCTGCGCGAGGATCTGGGCGTGCGCCGCGCCGAATGGGCCTATCTCAACCGTCCCGAGCGGCTGCGCGAGCTGGTGAACCTGAATTTCGAGAAGCTGAAGCTCGTCCCGTTCAGCGCCGAGCAATTTGTCGATGTTCGGCAGGTGGCCTTCCCCCTGCCCAAGGCCCCGCCGCCAGCCGACGCGATCGGGACGGGCTTCCCCACCGCGATTGAACGCCCGGCCGGATACCCGCCGCTCAGACCACAGGAGAGGACGCCATGATCCGCACACCCCTTCGCCCGCTGGCGCGCATTCTCCGAGCCCGTGAAAAGGGCGAGAACCCCGACGCGATCGAGGCGGAGAACCGCGCCCAGCGTCACGCCGTCATTCAGGACGGCGCCCGCAGCCGGGCCGAGGGGCGGCTTTTCATCCTCGCGCTGGCCTTTGTCGGCGCCTTCGGGGTGGTCGGCCTCAGGATGGGCGCGCTGGCGGCGACCCAGCCCAGCGAGCCACAGATGCAGGTCACGGGCGCGCAGATCATCTCGCAGCGTGCCGACATCACCGACCGGCACGGGCGGGTGCTGGCGACGAACCTGCTGACCCATTCGCTTTATGCCCATCCCCGCCAGATGGTCGATCCGAACGGCGCGGCCGAGAAGCTGGCCGCGATCTTTCCCGATCTCAAGCTCGAACGGCTGAAGGAGGATTTCTCCGGCAAGCGCAGCTTCCTCTGGATCAAGAAGAAGATCTCGCCGGAGCAGATGCAGGCCGTCCATGACATCGGCGAACCGGGCCTGCTGTTCGGCCCGCGCGAGATGCGGCTTTACCCGAACGGACGCATCGCCAGCCATATCCTCGGCGGCTCGACCTTCGGCAAGGAGGATGTGGCCAGCGCCGAGGTCGTCGGCGTCGCGGGGGTCGAGAAGGCTTTCGACCGCTGGCTGCGCGATCCCGCGAATGACGGCGCGCCACTGACCCTCTCCGTCGACCTGAGCGTCCAGTCGGCGATGGAAGAAGTGCTGTCGAACGGCATGAAGGTGATGAACGCCAAGGGTGCGACCGGCATCGTCATGGAGGTCCATACCGGCGAGATCGTCGCGATGGCGAGCCTGCCCGATTTCGACCCCAATGACCGCCCCCGGCCGCTGCTCAAGGGCGATCCCTCTGACAGCCCGCTTTTCAACCGCGCGGTGCAGGGGCAATACGAGCTTGGCTCGACCTTCAAGATCTTTCCGGTGGCACAGGCGATCGACCTGAAGCTGGTCAGCCCGACGACCATGATCAACGCCAATGCGCCGCTCAGGATCGGCAAATACCTGATCAACGAGTTCCGCAATCACAATTACGGCACGCTCACGGTCACGGACATCATCGTGAAATCCTCGAACGTCGGCACGGTGCGGGTGGCGCAGATCCTTGGCGCGGACCGGCAGAAGGATTTCCTCGAGAAGCTGGGCTTCTTCGAGCCGACGGCGGTGGAGTTGAGCGAGGGGCCGACCGGCAAGCCGCTGGTGCCGCACCGCTGGCCGGCCGTCACCTCGGCCACGGTCGCCTTCGGGCACGGGCTGGCGGCAAGCCCGCTGCATCTCGCCTCGGCCTATGCGACTGTCGCGAATGGCGGCAAACGCGTGAAGCCCACGCTGGTCCATGACCGCAACCGCCGCGACGGCGAGCAGATCCTGTCGGCCGAAGCCGCCCGGACCGCCGTGCAACTGCTGCGTCAGGTCGTGGTCCGGGGCAGCGGCCGCAGCGCCAATGTCGAAGGTTATGAGGTCGCGGGCAAGACCGGCACCGCCGACAAGCCCCGCCCGACCGGCGGCTACTACGGCAACAAGGTGGTTTCGACCTTCTCCTCGGTCTTCCCGGCCAGCGATCCGAAATATGTGGTCGTCGTCTCGCTGGACGAGCCCACCTCGGTCAAGGGCGGCGGCGAGAGCCGCACCGCGGGCATGACCGCAGCACCCGTCGCGGGCGAGGTGATCCGCCGCGTCGCCCCCCTTCTGGGCCTGCGCCCGCTGACCGATGAGCCGCTTCCCATGGTTGAACGGCCTCTGGTGGATGGGCTAAAGCTCGTCTCGAACTGAGATGTGGGGTTTTCGTGACTGACAGGGCGATGCGGCTGTCCCTTCTGGGGCTTCGGGGGGACAAGGGGCGCGACCCCGAAGTGACGGGAATTTCGCTCGACTCGCGCGATGTCAGGCCGGGGCACATGTTCGCGGCGCTGCCCGGATCGACGGTGCATGGCGGAGAGTTTATCCAATATGCGCTGCGTCAGGGCGCCTCTGCCATCCTGACCGATCGGCAGGGGGCCGAGATCGCGGCAGCCGAACTTGCCGCTTCCGACGCGGCGCTGGTCATTGCCGAAGATCCCCGCGCGGTGCTGGCCGCCGCGGCGGCCCTATGGTTTGCCGCGCAGCCCGAAACCATGGTCGCGATCACCGGCACTTCCGGCAAGACCTCGGTCGCGACCTTCACCCGGCAGATCTGGCAGGCGCTTGGCCATAAGGCGATCAGCCTTGGCACAATGGGCGTTCAGGGCGATTACGAGGCGAAGCTTGCCCATACCACGCCCGATCCCCTGACGCTGCACCGCGTTCTGGCCGAGGCGGCGGCCGCAGGCGTCACCCATGCCGCGATGGAGGCATCCTCGCACGGGCTCGACCAGCGCCGGCTGGACGGGGTTCGCCTGAAGGCCGGGGCCTTCACGAATTTCAGCCAGGACCATCTGGATTATCACAAGGATTTCGATTCCTATTTCGCCGCCAAGGCGCTGCTTTTCGATCATGTGCTGGAGGAAGGGGCCAGCGCAGTCGTCAATATTGACGATGTCCGGGGCCGCCAGATCGCCGAGATCGCGCGCGGGCGTGGCCTCAACCTGATGACCGTGGGTCGCGACGGGGCGGCCGACCTGCGTATTCTGGGCCAGCGCTATGACGCCACCGGCCAGGACCTGCGCTTTTCCTGCAAGGGGCGGGCGCATCTGGTCCGCCTGTCCCTGATCGGCGGCTTTCAGGCCGAGAACGTGCTGGCCGCCGCCGGCCTCGCCATGGCCGCCGGGGACGAGCCCGAGCGCGTGATCGAGACGCTGCCGGGGCTTGCCACCGTGCGCGGCCGGATGGAGCTTGCCGCGATGCGCGCGAATGGCTCGGTCGTCTTCGTCGATTACAGCCACAAGCCCGGCGCGCTGGCCTCGGCGCTGCAATCGCTGCGCCCGCATGTGATGGGCCGGATCGTCGTCGTCTTCGGCGCGGGCGGCGACCGCGACCGGCTGAAGCGCCCGCTGATGGGCGAGGCGGCGCGCGAATTTGCCGATGTCGTCTTCGTCACAGATGACAACCCCCGCTCGGAAGACCCCGCCGCGATCCGGGCCGAGGTTCTGGCCGGCGCCGGACCCGACGCGATCGAGGTCGGCGACCGGGCCGAGGCGATCCTGCGCGGCGTCGATGCGCTGCAACCCGGCGACGCGCTGCTGATCGCCGGCAAGGGGCACGAGACCGGCCAGATCATCGGCCATGACATCTATCCCTTTGACGACGCGGAACAGGCCTCGGTGGCCGTTGCGGCACTGGATGGCAGAATATGAGCTTGTGGACCTCGCAGGAGGCCGTCGCCGCGACGGGCGGGCGCGCCACGCGTGACTTCGCGGTCACCGGTGTTTCGATCGACACCCGCACCATCCGGCCGGGCGACCTGTTCGTCGCGCTCGAGGCGGCGCGGGACGGTCATGATTTCGTCGCCCAGGCGCTTGCGGCAGGCGCGGGCGCCGCACTGGTCAGCCGCACCCCCGAGGGCGTAGCCCCGGACGCGCCGCTTCTGGTCGTGCCCGAAGTGCTGCCCGCGCTCGAGGCATTGGGGCGCGCCGGTCGCGCCCGGATGGGCGGCAAGGTCATCGGCATCACCGGATCGGTCGGCAAGACCTCGACCAAGGAAATGGCGCGCATTGCGCTTGCCGGGCAGGGCCATATCCACGCCGCCGAGGCCAGCTACAACAACCATTGGGGCGTGCCGCTGACGCTGGCGCGAATGCCCGCCGATACCGATTATGCCATCATCGAAATCGGCATGAATCACCCCGGCGAGATCGAGCCGCTGGCCCGCCTCGCCCGCCCGCATGTCGCGATGATCACCACCGTCGCCGCCGCCCATCTGGAGGCCTTCGGCGCGATCGAGGGCATCGCGCGGGAAAAGGGCGCGATCTTTCGAGGCCTGATGCAGCCCGGAACCGCCGTCATCCCCGAGGATCTGCCGGTCACCCAGATCCTGCGCGACCTCGCGGACGAGGCCGGGGCCATCGTCATCGGCTTCGGTCAGCAGGGCATGGCGCGTCCGGTCACCGCCAGGACCGAGGACGGGGTCACGCAGGTCCGCGCCCGTGTGCTGGGCGAGACGGTCGATTTCACGCTGGAAAGCGCCGGCACCCATTTCGTGATGAACGCGGTCGGCGTCCTTGCGGCGCTGTCGGCGGCAGGGGCAGATGTCGCGGCATCGGCGCGCGCGCTCTCCGACTGGCGCCCCCCGCTCGGGCGCGGCGCGGTCGAGGATCTGGGCGGCATCCGCCTGATCGACGACGCCTACAATTCCAACCCGACCTCGCTTTCCGCCGGGCTTGCGACGCTGGCGCGCCTGACCGGCGGGCGTCGCGTGGCGATCCTCGGCGACATGCTGGAACTGGGCCCCGAGGAAACCGCCATGCACCGCGCCATGGCCGATGACCCCGCGATGGCGGCGGTGGATCTGGTTCATACCGCCGGGACGCTGATGCGCGCCCTCCACGACGCCCTGCCCGAGGCGCGGCGGGGATTTCACGCCGCGACCGCCGAGGAGCTTGCGCGGCAAGCCGCCGAACTCGTCGCGCCCGGCGATATCGTGCTGGTCAAGGGGTCCAAATCCTCGAAGGTTTCGACGGTGGTTGACGCGCTGCGGCGAAGGCTGCAAAGCACGCCGCCTGGCGAAAGGACTGAGTAATGCTCTATTGGCTTGCGACCCTCTCTGACGGTGGCGATTTTTTCAACCTTTTCAGGTATATCACCTTCCGTGCCGGAGGGGCGTTCTTCACCGCGCTGATCTTCGGCTTCATGTTCGGCCGCCCGCTGATCGATCTTCTGCGCCGCAAGCAGAAAAAGGGCCAGCCAATCCGGGATGACGGCCCGCAGAACCACTTCTCCAAGGCGGGGACGCCGACCATGGGGGGGCTGCTGATCCTCGCGGCGCTGATCGTCGGCACCCTGCTCTGGGCGCGGCTCGACAACGGCTATGTCTGGATCGTGCTGATGGTCACGCTGGGCTTCGCGGCGATCGGCTTTGCCGACGACTATGCCAAGGTCACCAAGCAGCACCATGCCGGGCTTTCCGGCCGCGTCCGGCTGCTGATCGGCCTGATCATTGCCGCCGCCGCCGCGATCGCCGCCGCATGGCTGCATCCGGCAGCCCTCAGCGGCCAGCTCGCCCTGCCGTTCTTCAAGGATGCGCTGATCAATCTCGGCCTCCTCTATGTCCCCTTCTCGGTGCTGGTGATCCTCGGCGCCGCCAATGCGGTCAACCTCACCGACGGCCTCGACGGGCTCGCGATCATGCCGGTGATGATCGCCGCTGCCACCTTCGCAGTCATCGCCTATATGGTCGGCAACGCCAATTTCGCGAATTACCTCGGCGTCCATTTCGTCCCCGGCACGGGCGAACTCGCGGTCTTCGTCGCGGCGCTGATCGGCGGAGGCCTCGGCTTTCTCTGGTATAACGCCCCTCCCGCGGCGGTCTTCATGGGCGATACCGGCTCGCTCGCGCTCGGCGGCGCGCTCGGCGCGATCGCGGTCGTGACCAAGCACGAGGTCGTCCTCGCCATCGTCGGCGGCCTCTTCGTGGTCGAGGCGCTGTCGGTCATCATCCAGGTCCTCTATTTCAAGCGCACTGGCCGCCGCGTCTTCCTGATGGCCCCGATCCACCACCATTTCGAGAAGAAGGGCTGGGGCGAGGCGCAGATCGTCATCCGCTTCTGGATCATCGCCCTCATCCTCGCCCTGATCGGCCTCGCCACCCTCAAGCTGCGCTGATCCTCTCACCGTTTTCCAAATACCCTCGGGGGGTCCGGGGGGCGAAGCGCCCCCGGCCTTCCTCAGCCAAGGAAATGCCATGATCCCGGTCCAGGGCGTCGAAAACCAGACCATCGCAGTTCTCGGCCTCGGCCGTTCGGGCCGCGCCACCGCCGCCGCGCTCGCGGCTGGCGGGGCGAATGTCGTCGTCTGGGACGACGGTGTCGACACGCGCGCCGAGGCCGAGGCCGAGGGGATGCGCGTCCTCGACCTCACGCGCGAGCAGAACTGGGACGGCATCTCGGCGCTGATCACCAGCCCCGGCATCCCGCATCTCTACCCGAAGCCCCATCCCGTCACCGCCATGGCCTATGCGCTCGGCGTGCCGGTCGACAACGATATCGGCCTGTTCTTCCGCAGCTTCGCCACGCGCGAGTGGGAGGAGTTCGACACCATCCCCCGCGTCATCGCCATCACCGGCTCGAACGGCAAGTCGACCACCACCGCGCTCACCCACCACATCCTGCGCGAGGCCGGGCGCCCGACCCAGCTCGGCGGCAATATCGGCACCGGCGTCCTGTCGCTCGAACCCGCCCATGATGGCGAGGTCGTGGTGCTGGAGCTTTCCAGCTACCAGACCGACCTTGCCCGGTCGCTGACGCCCGATGTCGCGGTCTTCACCAATCTCTCGCCCGACCATCTCGACCGGCATGGCGGGCTTGGCGGCTATTTCGCGGCCAAGCGCCGGCTTTTCGCCGAAGGCGGGCCCGACCGCGCCGTGATCGGCGTCGATGAGGTCGAGGGGCGCTATCTCGCCGGCCAGCTCGCCATGACGCCCGCCGACGACCGGGTCATCCGCATCTCCTCGGGGCAGAAGCTCGAGGGCTTCGGCTGGTCGGTCTTCGCCCGCAAGGGGTTCCTCTCGGAATACCGCAAGGGCCGGCAGGTCGCTTCGATCGACCTGCGCGAGGTGACGGGCCTGCCGGGCGAGCACAACCACCAGAACGCCTGCGCCGCCTATGCCGCCGCCCGCGCCGTGGGTGTCGCCCCGCGCGAGATCGAGCGCGCCTTCCACAGTTTCACCGGCCTGCCGCATCGCAGCCAGACCGTGGCCGAGATCGGCGGCGTGCGCTGGGTCAATGACAGCAAGGCCACCAATGTCGATGCCGCCGCCAAGGCGTTGACCGCCTTCGCCAATATCCGCTGGATCGCCGGCGGCATGGGCAAGGAGGGGGGGATCGAAGCCATCGGCCCGCATCTGGGCCAAGTGGTCAAGGCCTATCTGATCGGCCATTCCGCCCGCGACTTCGCCCTCCAGATCGGCCAGACCCCCTATGAGATCGCCGAGACGATGGAGCAGGCGGTCGCGCATGCCCATGCCGAGGCCCAGCCCGGCGATACCGTGCTTCTGGCCCCCGCCGCGGCGAGCTTCGATCAATATCCGAATTTCGAAAAGCGGGGCGAGCATTTCACCGCCCTTGTCGAGGCCCTGAAGGCTTAGAGACGGCAGGGGGCGGGGCCTCCGCATCCCCCGCCCTTTGGGGCGGGGTGGCACTTTCCCGGCCAGATGCGGACGCCGTGAGGCTTTCCGGCCATTGCCTGACGCTGCGGCAGATCCCATCTTTCTAAGATACCCTGCCGCTGCGGAGCGAGCCGATGGAAGAAGAATTGCGGAAGCTGTTCAAGCGATACGAGAGCTTCTTCAGGCGTTCGCTCGCCGCCGATCTCGACAAGGAGGAGGTTGCGGACCTCTATGCTTCCGAATTTATCGCGGCCTCTCCTGCCGGTGTCATGGGCGGGAAGAACGACGGGGCATTCGTTCAGGCGATGGTTCAGGGCTACAGGCATTACAGGGAAATCGGCACCCGGGAGATGCGGATACGCGGTCTTCGCCTCTCGCCGATAGACGATCTGCATTGCGTGGCCCATGTATCCTGGACGGCAATCTATGCGCGCGACGATCTGCCCGAGACAGCGATAGACTTCGACGTCCACTATCTTGTTCAGGTTCTGGATGGTGATGCGAAGATCTTTGGCTGGGTGTCGGGCGATGAAACGGCGCTGCTGAAACAGCGCGGCATCATCTAGCCACCGCACCCCTTTGCAATCCTTCGCCCAAGATGCCAGATCAGCCGGTCACACTCAGACGAGGAATATCGCGTTGAAGGCTTTGATCATCATCGACATGCAGATGGAGATGCAGCATCGCATCGAGGCAGGCATGGATTGCGTGAATCCCGACGCCCCTGACCGGATCGCGGCTCTTGCCGAGGACTTTCGCCGCAAGGGAATGCCAATCCTCCACATCCGGCACCGCGACGAGGACGCCGCCTCGGCTTTCCATCAAAGCGCGGCGGGCTTTCCGGTAATGCCCTGCGCCGAAGCCTGTGACGACGAACTGGTTTTCCTCAAACGAACGTCCTCGGGCTTCGCCTCGACCGATCTGGCGTCGCATCTGCGCGCCGAGGGCATCACCGATCTGGTCGTGACCGGGGCCGTCGCGGGGTTTTGCGTCAACAGCACGGTTCGGAACGGCGCCGATCTCGGCTTCAAGATGACGGTGGTTCGTGACGCGGTGATCGGCTTCGACCTGCCCGACGCCGGGCTGTCGGCCAAGGTGATCTTCGATGTGACGATGGCCCATCTGGAGGCCGATTTCGCGCAGCTGGTCGATACATCGGATATTCTGGCGGCCTAGCGCCAGACAACGGCAGGGCGCGCGCGCCTGCCGACCCCGCCTCAGGCCGCCGCCGCGGCTCTCAGCCCCATGACGCGCCGGTCATAGGTCGCCAGAGCCTCGGCTCCGCCCTCCTGCATCACGTCCTGTCGCAGTTCCTCGGTAAAGAGTTCATTGATCCGGGTCAGGCTGATTCGTGACGCCTCGTGCATTTTCATCTGCCCGTCGAGCTTGCGCAGGAAATGCGCCCCGGCATGAACCGGATGGTAGACCAGCCCGGTCGGAGGCATCCCGGAAATCCGCCGATGCGACATCGGCAGGCCGAAGCGGTAGGTTTCGGAGGTCGCGAGACGATGGCCCATGCCGTTCATATTGCTGCAGCGAAACGCGGCCTCGTTCAGTACCGTCGACATGAAGGATTCGTCATTCGGCCATCGCCGTGCCGGATCCTGCGACAGGACGTCGGCGAAGCCCTCGGACATGCGCTGACGCTCGGCAAGGGCATGGGTCAGGGCCTTGCGGCCGACAGCCACGACCGGGAACAGGCAGGCATGGACCCTTGTGCTGAAATGGTGCATCGGTTCATGCCAGTTCCAGTTCGGGCCAGCCTCGCGCATCATGAAGGCCAGAAAGTCGATGGCCGGGTCGGCGAACAGATCGAAGAACTGCCGGGACTCGGTAAAGCTCAGCCGCACGTCATATTCGACCAGCCAATAGCGGTCATAGTCGGGAAGTGCCCGCATTGCGGTGAACAGGAAATAGTCGCCGCAGAGCCAGGCAAAATTCCGTGGGGCGTGCAGGCCCATCGCCTCCACATGCGCGCGATCCAGCCCGATCTTGACCCGGCCCTTGCCTGCATCGACCCGGGCGCGGCCCTCCTCGCAGATCAGCGCGACATCGCGGCCCGAGGTGTCGTGCAGGTAGTCGAACAGCTCCCGCGTCGCGTCGTCAAAGGTATGGGTCCGCAACAGGACAAGTTCACGCATTGAAGGCAGCTCCCCAAGAACCTTTCCGCTTCGAACACGGCGACACCTGCTTTTGCCCGTGGCAGGGCACTCGCCGTGAAGGGTGTAGCTATGCCGCGCATGAAACCCCGGTCAAGCCGGGGCCGGTCCGCGATACGCGCCGCTGGCCCGGTTCCCGCGAACGGAAAAAGGCCCCGCATCCGTCGCGGGGCCTTCCTTTTTGCGGCTTCTGCGGATCAGAAGCTGTAGCCGATCCGCATGCCGATGCCCCAAAGATCGTTGCCTTCCATCTTGGCGCGTTTCTCGTCGGGCGTCCCGGTCTCGGCATAGGCGTCGCCCAGCTTCATGTAGCTGATGCCGGTGGTGATCTTCATCTGGTCCATGGTGTAGATCGCGGCCAGCGTGACCCCCTTGCGCCCGTTCGTAGGTGCCAGCGGCGAGACGAGATCGTCGGTTTCCGGTTCATAGGTGATCGAGGCGGTGCCGGCCCAGTTCTCGGTGAACTTGCGGCCAATGCCGATCGTGTAGGTCGTGGTGTCGTCAAGCTCGACCAGCCCGTCCTCGACCCCGAAGCCCGCGGGCGGGGCCGAGACGAGAAGCCGCGGGTCCACCTTGAACTCGGACCAGTTCACCCAGCGGATCGACCCGAAAAGCAGCGTGTCCGGCGCGATGCCGGTCTGGCCCTCCAGCACCCAGGAGCGCGGGGTCTTGACCGTCGTTTCGCTGTCGACGCTGAGCGGCGGCAGCGCGCCTGCAATGCCCGGATGGGTTTCGGTCGTGTCGAAGTCATGTTCGATCGGCGAGTTGTAGGTCAGCGAGATGCGGGCCGCGATATCGGGGATCTCATAGGCGGCGCCAAGCACCCAGCCCACGCCCCAGGCGCCGTCGAGATCGACGTTGTAGCCGGAGAGCGAGCTGTAGGCGAGGCCGCGCAGCGTCACGTTCCCCTCGGCATGGGAGCCGCGCAGACCGCCATGGATCGAGAAGTTGTTCTCGAACTTGTAGCGCAGCAGCGCGGTATAGGTGGTCGAGTTCACCTCGACCGCGGTGCCGCCCAGCATCACGGATCGCGTCGGGTCATAGGTGATGTCGGCGCCGAAGGGCTGCTCCACGATGAAGGCGGCCGACAGGTTCTCGGTAAACTGGTGCTTGTAGGCGAGACCGACGAAGCCATAGCCCTTGGCGACGTCGCCGGTTCCGCGACCGCCATAGATGTCGAGGTCATTCCCCTCGACGGTCGGATCGACGCCGCCGAAGCTCAGCTCGACATATTTGCCTTCCTCGAAAAGCACGGCAATGGATTGCGGCGCGCGCTCGATGCCCCCGGCAAATACCGGGGCCGCGCTGGTCAACAGCACCGCCGTTCCGGTCAAAATCTTTTTCATGTTTATCCTCCCATTCGGGCCCGAGGGCCTTGGAGCGAGCTTTTCGCGGTGCTTCCGTCCACGTCAATCATATGACCGATCTGACGCGGCGTCGTAAGGCCGGTTCAATCAATGCGCGTGTCGATGCGGCCACGTTACAACACCAGCGTGGGGCGAGAGGGCTATGCATCCGCTGCGAATCTGCATTGCGGGGCCATGTCGGTGCTGGACAATTCCAGCGGCTCGTGAAATGGGAAACTGCCAAACGAACCCCTGACAAGGATGCTCCCATGCAGATTCGTGAGGCTTTGACCTTCGACGATGTTCTTCTCGTACCTGCGGCATCCTCGGTGATGCCCTCGACCGCCGATGTGACCACCTGGGTCACGCGGCAGATCCGGATGAACATTCCGCTTCTGTCCAGCGCCATGGACACCGTCACCGAGAGCCGCATGGCCATCGCCATGGCGCAGGCCGGTGGTATCGGCGTGATCCATCGCAACCTGACCGCCGAGCAGCAGGCCGACGAGGTCCGCCGCGTGAAGCGTTTCGAATCCGGCATCGTCTATAATCCGATCACGCTGCGCCCCGACCAGACCATCGCTGACGCCAAGGCGCTGCAGGACCGTTACAACGTGACCGGCTTCCCCGTGGTGGACGAGATGGGCCGCGTCGTCGGCATCATCACCAACCGCGACATGCGCTTTGCCAGCGACGATCGCACCCCGGTCCGCACGGTGATGACGAACGACAATCTCGCCATCCTGCACGAGCCCGCCGACCGGGCCGAGGCGATCAGCCTGATGAAGGCCCGCCGGATCGAGAAGCTTCTGATCACCAATCGCGAAGGCAAGCTGACCGGCCTTCTGACCCTGAAGGATACCGAGCAGTCGGTCCTGAACCCGCTGGCCTGCAAGGACGATCTGGGACGCCTGCGCGTCGCCGCTGCCTCGACCGTTGGCGACGAGGGGTATGAGCGCAGCCTCGCGCTGGTCGATGCCGGCGTCGACATGGTGGTGATCGACACCGCTCACGGCCATTCCGAGGGCGTGGCCAAGGCCGTCGCCCGCATCAAGTCGCATTCGAACGAGGTGCAGGTCGTCGCCGGCAACGTCGCGACCGCCAGCGCCGCGCGCGCGCTGATCGACGCGGGCGCCGATGCGATCAAGGTCGGCATCGGCCCCGGCTCGATCTGCACCACCCGCATCGTCGCGGGCGTGGGCGTGCCGCAGCTGACGGCGATCATGGATGCGGTTTCGGGCGCGGGCGATATTCCGGTGATCGCCGATGGCGGGATCAAGTTCTCGGGTGATTTCGCTAAGGCCATCGCCGCCGGCGCAAGCTGCGCGATGGTCGGCTCGGCCATCGCCGGGACCGATGAAAGCCCGGGCGAGGTGATCCTCTATCAGGGCCGCTCGTTCAAATCCTATCGCGGCATGGGCAGCCTTGGGGCCATGGCCCGCGGCTCGGCCGACCGCTACTTCCAGAAGGACGCGGCCTCGGACAAGCTGGTGCCCGAAGGGATCGAGGGGCAGGTGCCCTACAAGGGTTCCGCCGCCGCCGTGATCCACCAGCTTGTCGGCGGGCTGCGCGCCGCCATGGGCTATACCGGCAATGGCACCGTGGCCGAGATGCGGGGCGGCTGCGAATTCGTGCGCATCACCGGTGCGGGCCTCAAGGAAAGCCACGTCCACGACGTGCAGATCACCCGCGAAAGCCCGAACTACCGGTTGGGCTGACCATCTGGGGCGGCTTTGGCCGCCCCTTTTCGCTTGCGGGCGAAACCAAGTCTTAATCCCTTGCCGCTATCGCTGACCCGAACCCGCCGCTTTCGGGATTGCGATGGCACTACTGCTTCGGCTTCTGATCCTGCTGCTTCTGACGACCGGCACGGCCTATGCCATGCCCGCGGCCGAGGTTTGCGAATGGGCCGCGGTCAAGGCTGCGGAGGAGGCGGGCATCCCGCCCGAGATCCTCGGTGCCCTGACCCTGACCGAAACGGGCCGCCGGCTGGACGGCGTGGTCCGCCCCTGGGCCTGGAGCGTGAATGCCGAGGGTGAGGGGACGTGGTTCGACGACCCGCAAAGCGCCGTCGCCTTTGCCGAGGACAGGGTGGCGGCGGGGCGGCCGAACATCGATATCGGTTGCTTCCAGATCAATTATCGCTGGCATGGCGAGAACTTCCGCTCGGTGGCGCAGATGTTCGACCCGCTCGAAAACGCCAGATATGCGGCGCGATTCGTCCGGCAACTCCATGACGAGCTGGGCGACTGGCGACGCGCGGCGGGCGCGTTCCATTCCCGAACCACCGTGCATGCCGACCGCTATCTTGCGCGCTTCGACACGCTTCGCACCATGCTGCGCGAACGTGGCTTTCAGGGGATGACCGGCTCTCCCAAGAGCTATAACAGCTTCGCCTCGATCGGCGCGGAAAGCCGCGTCCGCGTGCGGCAGCGCCTGATGCTGCTCGGCGCGCCACTGGGAACAGGGGTGACGGGCACCCCCGGCTCGCTTGCCGCGATCGGCGCGGGGCGGGGCAGCGCGCTTGCGGCGGCGCGGGGGCCGCTGATCGCGCTCAGCGGGCCGGATGCGACCCCGCCCGAGGATGCGGGGTTGTGAGCGCCGCTTGACATCGCGGGTCGCAGCGACTTTCTGGGGCGGACATATCCGAAAGCCGCGAATTGCCATGACCCCTGCCGCCCGTGCCGAGGCCGCCATCACCGTTCTTGACCAGATCATCGCCGGACAGCCTGCCGAGGCGGCGCTGATCCGCTGGGCGCGCGGCAGCCGCTTCGCGGGCTCGGGCGACCGCGCCGCGGTGCGCGATCTGGTCTATGACAGCCTGCGCCGGCAGCGCTCCCGCGCGGCGCGCGGCGGGGCGCTGACCGGTCGCGGGCTGCTGCTTGGCATGTGCCGCGAGGAGGGGACGAATCCCGCGACGATCTTCTCCGGCGACCGCCATGCCCCGGCCCCCCTGACCGAGGCCGAGCTTGGCGAGGGTCGCGCACCTTCCGGCCCGGAGGTGATGGACCTGCCGGACTGGATCCTGCCCTTGTGGTCCGCCGCGCTGGGGGATGAGGCCGCGCCGGTCGCCGCCGCGATGCGCGAACGCGCGCCTCTCTGGCTCAGGGCCAATGCGCTGCGCGCCACGCCGGAGCAGGCGTTGGAAGCCCTGCGCGAGGACGGGATCGAGGCCGAACCGGCCCCCGACCTCGCCAGCGCGCTGCGCGTGGCCGAGGGTGGCCGCAAGGTCGCGGGTTCGCGCGCCTATCGCGACGGGCTGGTCGAGCTTCAGGACCTGTCGCCGCAACTCGCCTGTGCGGCCCTGCCGCGTGCGGCTGCGGTGCTGGATTATTGCGCGGGGGGCGGTGGCAAGGCGCTTGCCCTGGCCGCTGCCGGTGCGCAACGCGTCGTTGCCCATGATGCCGATGCCGCCCGCATGGCCGACCTTCCCGCCCGCGCCAAACGTGCGGGGGCGAGGATCGAGATTGCCGCCCCCGGTCGGGTCCGGGGCCAGTTCGATCTGGTGCTGACCGACGTTCCCTGTTCCGGCAGCGGCACCTGGCGGCGCACGCCAGACGCGAAATGGCGGCTGGACCGCGCGGCTCTGGATCGGCTGACGGGGCTGCAGGCCCGCATCCTTGACGAGGCAGCGGGGCTCGTCGCGCCGGGGGGGCATCTGGCCTATATGACCTGCTCGCTCCTCGACGAGGAGAATGCCGCCCAGATCGCTGCCTTCCGCGAACGGAGCGGCTTCGAGGTCGTGAAGCAGCGGCGGTTCACGCCGCTCGACGCCTCGGACGGATTCTATCTCGCGCTGATGCGGCGCCGTTAACCCCCCGTTAATCCGCAGCGGATAATCCAACCTCGAATGGCAGGGGGATGGATGGCTCACGCGATGCGGTGGCGTTTCCGGGCGGCGGGAATACTGGCGGTGGCTCTTGCCGGGATGGCTCTGTTCGTCGGGCATTTCGGAAAGCTCTCCTCACTTGCCCCGGCAGAGCTTGCGGCGATCCTCGGCGCGGCTCTTGCGCTCTCTATGCTGGGCACGGCCATCCCGGCGGCGCGGGTGGGTACGCTCTGGCGGCGTCGCCGAGCCTGGGCGCAGCTTCAGGACCGGCTTCACCGTCAGGAAGGCGCGGCGCTCGCGATCGGGCCCAGCGGGCGGATCGTCGCGCAGACGCCGTCCTCGGTGGCGCAGATGGGCAATATGGTCGGCTGCCGCGTGACGGACATGCTTGCGCTGCGCCATGCCGATCCCGCCGCCGCCTGGCGCGAACTGGGCCGGCAGCTTGCCCGCTCGCGCGAATACCGCGCCGATCTGGGACCGCTCGGGGTCTTCCTGATCCGGCGCGAGCTACCCTCGGCCTGGCAGATCTGGACGGCCGAGGAACGGCCCGCAGCCTCGCTGGCCGAAGCCCCGCGCGCTGGGGGGGAGGAGTTCGACAGGCTGCCCGTGCCGCTTCTGATCCTCGACCCCTCGGCGCGAATTTTGCGGATCAACGAGGCGGCCCGGCTGCTGCTGGGCGACGCCCAGCCCGGCGCGCATCTGTGCAATTTCCTTGACGGGGCCGGGCGCGAGATCGGGGACTGGGTCTCTGACGTCTGCGTCGGCCGGACCGCGGGCGGTGCCGAGGTCCTCCACCTCAAGGGCGAGGGCAGCGACCGCTTCCTTCAGGTCAGCCTGACGCGGAGCGAGGGGGATTGCGCAACCGTGGTCCTCTCGGATGCCAGCGCCTTGAAGACCCTGGAGGCGCAGTTCGTCCAGAGCCAGAAGATGCAGGCTATCGGTCAGCTCGCCGGTGGAATTGCGCATGATTTCAATAACCTGCTGACTGCCATCACCGGCCATTGCGACCTTCTGATGCTGCGCCACGACAAGGCCGACCCGGATTTCGCCGATCTGGACCAGATCAGCCAGAACGCCAACCGGGCGGCGGCTTTGGTGCGGCAACTGCTGGCCTTCTCGCGCAAGCAGGTGCTGAAGCCCCAGATCATCGACCTGCGCGACACGCTCTCGGACCTGACCCATCTGCTGAACCGGCTGGTGGGCGAGCGGGTGGTCCTGACCTTCGACCACGATCCCGCGTTGCGCATGATCCGGGCCGATCGGCGCCAGCTTGAGCAGGTGATCATGAACCTCGTCGTCAATGCCCGTGATGCCATGCCGGATGGCGGCGATATCTCGATCCGGACCGACAATCTGGAGTTGAAGCAGCCGATCGAGGTCGGGCGGGCGCGGCTACCGGCTGGGGATTATATCCGTGTCGAGGTCTGCGACCAGGGCTGCGGCATGGCGGCGGAGGAGCTGAGCAAGATCTTCGAACCCTTCTATACGACGAAACGGACGGGGGAGGGGACCGGGCTCGGCCTCTCGACCGCCTATGGCATCGTCAAGCAGACGGGCGGCTACATCTTTTGCGACAGCACGCCGGGGGTGGGCAGTGTCTTTTCGCTGTTCTTCCCGGCGCATGACCCTCTTCGCCCCGACCTGGCGGAGGAGGTTGCTCCGGTGGCAGCCCCCATGCCGGCGCGGGCCGAGACGGATGCGACGATCCTTCTGGTCGAGGATGAGGCGCCGGTGCGGGCCTTTGCCAGCCGTGCTTTGAAATTGCAGGGCTATTCGGTGCTCGAGGCGGCCAGCGCCGAGGATGCGCTCGCCCTGCTGGCCGATCAACGGCTGAAGGTCGATGTCTTTGTCACCGATGTGGTGATGCCGGGCATGGACGGCCCGGCCTGGGTCAGGACCGCGCTGCGCGACCGTCCCCGAACCCGGGTCATCTTCATCTCCGGCTATGCCGAGGATGTGTTTGCCGAGGGGCATGCGCCGGTGCCGAACTCCGCCTTCCTCGCCAAGCCCTTCTCGCTCTCGGATCTGACCGCCATGGTGGGGCGCCAGCTTGCGCTGGAACCCACGGATCAGAGCGTTTCGTAAAGCGCGACGTCGCGTTGCAGGAAATGGCGAAGTTCTGCCTCCTGTTCGTCCCGCAGCGATACGTCGACGGCCGGCGGCACGTTCACTCGCGGCAGGCTGATCGCGCAATCCAGCCGGTCCTCGAGGAAATGGGTGAAGCTCTCGATCTCCTCGTAGCGGAAGATCTGGTCGACGCGATCCTGCTGCTTCGTCAGGAAATCGCATTGCGTGCCGATCCCGCGATAGGCCTCGTCCGATGCCGCATAGGCCCGCGCGAAATCCGCGAAGCTGACGCCGACCATGGCGTGATCTGGGTCATCCACATCGTCCCGCTGCCGGAACCGATACCAGCTCCGCAGCCAGCCGATCGGCTCGCGCATCAGCGCGACGGTGGTGAACGTGTCTCCGGTCGCGTGATGCAGCCAGGGCTCGATATGGCGGCGGTAGCTGGCCAGATCGGTGTGCTTCAACTCTGACGGACGCTGCACGGCGACATTCGAGAGGGCTTCTAGCGCGGATTCGATTGCCGTCGAGCCCGCTTTTGGCGTGGCAAGAAAAACGAGACGTTTTTCCCAGAAAATCAGCATCTTGAGCGGTTCCGAGCGATTGATGGGCGGGTCAGGGAATAGCCGCAGCCCCGGCTGCTGTAAACGGATTCTTAATCTTCTGTTGCAAGGATCGCACCCATGCGGCCGGGAGGAGGGCGGTGAAACGATGAGAGTTCTTGCTTTCCGCCGCAGATTCGATCAAATAAGAACAACCCGTGAACATGTGACGGGCCGGGCACTGATTGCCCCGACGGGCGGGGTATGAAATAAGCATGAGGACCGCATGGCAGGGGCAACACTTTTCGACATGAACGACAAGCGATCGGCAGACAAGCAGAAGGCTCTGGACAGCGCGCTGGCCCAGATCGAGCGGCAGTTCGGCAAAGGCTCGATCATGAAGCTCGGCAGCGACAATCCGGTGGCCGAGATCGAGGCGACCTCGACCGGGTCGCTGGGTCTTGATATCGCGCTGGGTATCGGTGGCCTGCCCAAGGGGCGCATCATCGAGATCTTTGGCCCGGAAAGTTCGGGCAAGACCACGCTGACCCTGCATGTCGTCGCCGAGGAACAGAAAAAGGGCGGCGTCTGCGCCTTTGTCGACGCCGAGCATGCCCTTGATCCGCAATATGCCAAGAAGCTTGGCGTCAACCTTGACGAGCTGCTGATCAGCCAGCCCGACACGGGCGAACAGGCGCTGGAGATCGTCGATACGCTGGTGCGCTCGGGCGCGGTCAACCTGGTGGTGGTCGATTCCGTCGCCGCCCTGACGCCGAAATCCGAGATCGAGGGCGACATGGGCGACATGCAGATGGGCAGTCAGGCCCGTCTGATGAGCCAGGCCATGCGCAAGCTGACCGCCAGCATCGGCCGGTCGAACTGCATGGTGATCTTCATCAACCAGATCCGCATGAAGATCGGCGTCATGTTCGGCAACCCCGAGACGACGACCGGCGGCAATGCGCTGAAATTCTATGCCTCGGTGCGCCTCGACATCCGCCGCACCGGCTCGATCAAGGACCGGGACGAGGTCGTGGGCAACTCGACCAAGGTCAAGGTCGTCAAGAACAAGGTCGCGCCGCCCTTCCGCCAGGTCGAGTTCGACATCATGTATGGCGAGGGGATCTCGAAGGTCGGTGAGTTGATCGACCTCGGGATCAAGGCCGGCGTGGTCGAGAAATCCGGCTCCTGGTATTCCTACGGGGATGAGCGTATCGGTCAGGGTCGCGAGAATGCAAAGCAGTTCCTGCGCGACAATCCCGAGATCTCCTACGCGATCGAGGACAAGATCCGCGCCAGCCACGGTCTCGATTTCGGCGCCAGCGACGAGGGCGACGACGCCCTGACCGAGGACTGATCCCGCCTTTAGGCTTCCGACGCGCCCCTCATCCGGGGCGCGTTTCTGTTTCCTGTCCCGGTTGGCCGAGCGATCCGGCTTTACGCCCGCCCGCCCCTCGGTTATTTGCGGGTTCTGCCCATCCGGAAAGATTGTGCCATGCCAAGCCTGAACGACATCCGCTCGACGTTTCTGAACTTCTTCGAACGCAATGGTCACCGCATCGTCGATTCCAGCCCGCTGGTTCCGCGCAACGACCCGACGCTGATGTTCACCAATTCCGGCATGGTCCAGTTCAAGAACCTGTTCACCGGGGTCGAGACGCGGGATTACAAGCGCGCGACCACCGCGCAGAAATGCGTGCGCGCAGGCGGCAAGCACAATGACCTCGACAATGTGGGCTATACCGCGCGCCACCACACGTTTTTCGAGATGCTGGGGAATTTCAGCTTCGGCGACTATTTCAAGACCCAGGCGATCCCCTATGCGTGGGAGCTGCTGACCAAGGATTTCGGCATCCCCAAGGACAGGCTGCTGGTCACGGTCTATCACACCGATGACGAGGCCGCGGATATCTGGAAGAAGGTCGCGGGCCTTTCCGACGACCGCATCATCCGCATCCCGACCAGCGACAATTTCTGGCAGATGGGCCCGACCGGCCCCTGCGGCCCCTGTACCGAGATCTTCTTCGACCACGGCGACAAGATCTGGGGCGGCCCGCCCGGCTCGCCCGACGAGGATGGCGACCGCTTCATCGAGATCTGGAACCTCGTCTTCATGCAGAACGAGCAGTTCGAGGACGGCTCGATGCGCGCGCTCGACATGCAGTCGATCGACACCGGCATGGGGCTGGAGCGGATCGGCGCGCTCTTGCAGGGCAAGCACGACAATTACGACACCGACCTGATGCGCAGCCTGATCGAGGCTTCGGCGCATGCGACCTCGAACGATCCCGACGGGCCGGGCAAGGTGCATCACCGCGTCATCGCCGACCACCTGCGCTCGACCAGCTTCCTGATCGCGGATGGGGTCATGCCCTCGAACGAGGGGCGCGGCTACGTCCTGCGCCGGATCATGCGCCGCGCCATGCGCCACGCGCATATGCTGGGCGCCAAGGATCCGGTGATGTTCAAGCTGGTGCCGGCGCTGGTCCGCGAGATGGGCGCCGCCTATCCCGAGCTTGGCCGCGCGCAGGCGCTGATCGAGGAAACGCTGAAGCTGGAGGAAACCCGCTTCAAGCAGACGCTGGACCGCGGGCTGCGGTTGCTCGATGACGAGCTTTCGCGCCTGCCAGAGGGCGCCGATCTGCCGGGCGAGGCGGCGTTCAAGCTCTACGATACCTACGGCTTCCCGCTGGACCTGACGCAGGACGCGCTGCGCGAGCAGGGCCGCACGGTCGATACCGCCGGTTTCGACACCGCCATGGCCGAGCAGAAGGCCAAGGCCCGCGCCGCCTGGGCCGGGTCGGGTGAGACCAAGGACGCCGCGATCTGGTTCGACCTTGCCGAAGCGCATGGCGCGACCGAGTTCCTCGGCTATGACACCGAGGAGAGCGAGGGTCAGGTTCTGGCGCTGGTTCAGGACGGTGCGGCGGTCGAGCAGGCGGGTGAGGGCCAGCAGGTCCAGATCGTCGTGAACCAGTCGCCGTTCTATGCCGAATCCGGCGGCCAGGTCGGCGATACCGGCCTGATCAAGACCGAGACCGGGGCGGCGCGCGTCACCGATACCCGCAAGTCCGGCGGCGTCTTCATCCATGTGGCCGAGGTCACGATGGGCACCATCAGCCGCGGGCAGGGCGCGCAGCTTTCCGTCGACCACGACCGCCGCAGCGCGATCCGGGCCAACCACTCGGCCACCCACCTGCTGCACGAGGCGCTGCGCCGTGCCTTGGGCGAGCATGTCGCGCAGCGCGGCAGCCTCAACGCGCCCGACCGGCTCCGCTTCGACTTCAGCCATACCAAGGCGATGACCTCCGAGGAAATCGCCCAGGTCGAGCGCGAGGTGAACGAATTCATCCGGCAAAACACCCCGGTCGAGACGCGAATCATGACCCCCGACGATGCGCGCGGTCTTGGAGCGCAGGCGCTTTTCGGCGAGAAATATGGCGACGAGGTCCGCGTGGTCTCGATGGGCGAGCTGGACGGCTCGGGCAAGGGCACGAACGGCCGGACCTATTCGCTGGAGCTTTGCGGCGGCACCCATGTCGGTCGCACCGGCGATATCGGCATGTTCGCCCTGGCCACGGAAACCGCCTCGGCCGCCGGCATCCGCCGGATCGAGGCGCTGACCGGCCAGGCGGCAATGGACGCGCTGCGCCGCGTCGATGGCGAGCTGGGCGAGATCGCGGGCATCCTCAAGGCCCAGTCGGGCGACGTGGTATCGAAGGTTCGGGCGCTGGCCGATGAGCGCAAGTCGCTCGCGAACGAGGTCGCGCAACTCAAACGCCAGCTCGCCATGGGCGGCGGTTCGGACGAGGCGCCCAAGGAAATCAACGGCATCAAGCTGATCGCGCGCCGTGTGGACGGCGTCAGCGGCAAGGAACTCGGCCCGCTGGTCGACGAGATGAAATCGCGCCTCGGCTCGGGCGCCGTGGTCGTTCTGGCCGAGGCGGATGGCAAGGCGACCGTCGCTGCCGGTGTGACGCCCGACCTCACCGCCCGGATCAGCGCGGTCGAGTTGGTGCAGGCCGCGACGGCTGCGCTTGGCGGCAAGGGCGGCGGCGGCCGCCCCGATCGCGCGCAGGGCGGCGCCCCCAGCCTCGCCTCGGCCGACAGCGCCATCGCAGCCGTCGAAACCCTGATCGGAGAGAAAGCATGACCGCCCTCTGGATTGCCCATGTGAACGTCACCAACCCGGAATCCTACGGCGAATATGCCAAGCTCGCCGGTCCGGCGATCGCGGCGCATGGCGGCGTCTTCCTGGCCCGCGGCACCCGCTACGTCCAGCTTGAGGGGAACGAGCGGGCGCGCAATGTCGTCGCGCGCTTCCCCAGCGTCGAGGATGCGGTAGCCTGCTACCACTCGGCGGAATATCAGGCGGCGCTGGAACATGCCAAAAATGCCGCAGAGCGCGATCTTGTGATCGTCGAGGAAAACCCGGCCTGAGACTTTCGGATGATTCCCCGCAGCTTTCGTGCAAAGCTCGGGAAAAGCACGAAGGGGACAGGCATGTGTCGCTGGGCAGCCTATATTGGCAGTCCGATTTTCCTTGAGGACGTGATCTGCCGGCCCGGCCATTCGCTGGTCCGGCAAAGCCATGGCGCGACGCGCTGCCACACGGCGGTCAATGCCGACGGCTTCGGCATGGCCTGGTATGGCGAGCGCGAGGAGCCGGGGCTCTATCGCGACATCATGCCGGCATGGTCGGACAGCAATCTGAAAAGCCTGACCGCGACCCTGAAATCGCATCTTTTCCTCGCGCATGTCCGGGCCTCGACCGGCACCGCGACCAGCCGGAACAATTGCCATCCCTTCGTGGTCGGCAAGTGGAGCTTCATGCATAACGGCCAGTTCGGCGGCTATGAAACCTATCGCCGCCATGCCGAGGTCCTGATCCCCGACGAATATTACCCGCATCGCAAGGGCGCGACCGACAGCGAGGCGCTGTTTCTGACCGCACTCGGCGAGGGGCTCGCGACCGACCCGGCAGGCGCGATGGCCCGCGCCACCGCGCGTTTCGAGGCGCTGGCGCGACAGCGGGGCGAAGCGCCGCATGTCCGCCTGACGGCGGCCTTCTCGGACGGAAACCGGCTCTACGCGCTGCGCTATGCCAGCGACGATCAGGCCCCGACGCTCTTCCATCGCTGGTCCGACAACCGGGGCGGACGCGCCGTGGTGTCCGAACCTCTGGAAAGCGACGAAGATGGCTGGCTCGAGGTTCCGGCGCAAAGCTTCTGCGTCTTCGACGGCGCGGACGTGGTCGTCACGCCCTTCCTGCCGCGCCCGCTGGCCGCTGCGGCCTGATCCTTCACCGTTTTCCAAATACCCAAAGCCCGAGGCAGGCAATCCGCGACGGGCCGGGGTGGATCACCCCGCTAGCGCCAATCCCCCCTCGCGGACGAGAAATCTGACGATCTCGTCCACGCCCTCGCCATGGCGCAGCCGGGTCATGACAAAGGGCCGTCCGTCCCGCGCCGTCCGCGCATCGCGTTCCAGCAGGTCGAGATCGACGCCCACATGCGGGGCAAGGTCGGTCTTGTTCACCACCAGCAGATCGGACCGCGCGAGGCCCGGACCCCGCTTGCGCGGAATGTCCTGCCCGGCGGCGGTGTCGATGACATAGATGGTCAGGTCGGCCAGTTCCGGGCTGAAGGTCGCGGCGAGATTGTCGCCGCCCGATTCGATGAGGATCAGTTCCAGATCCGGGAATGCGGCGCGAAGCTCGGCCACGGCAGCCAGGTTGATGCTCGCATCCTCGCGGATCGCGGTATGGGGGCAACCGCCGGTTTCGACGCCGCGGATGCGCTCGGCCGGCAGGACCTGCGCGCGCATCAAGGCCTCGGCATCCTCGCGCGTGTAGATGTCATTGGTGATCACCGCCATCGACAGGCGGGGTGCCAGGGCGCGGGCAAGCTGCTCGGTCAGGGTGGTTTTGCCGGCGCCGACGGGGCCGCCGATGCCGACGCGCAGGGGACCGTTATGGCTCATGTGCGGAAGATCCTCACGTTCAGGGTTTCATGCCGCATGGCCGCGAGATCGGCCCCGAAGCAGCAGGTTTCAAGCGCCTCTGGCCCGGCTGAGGCGGTGCCCTCGGCGACGGCAGAGATGACGGGATGCAGACCGGCCAGCAGCCTTTGCCCCTGCGCCTGACCCAGCGGAAGGAAGCGCGTCGCGGCCGAGACGAGATTGCCGGCAAAGGCGTGGAGGTAGTGCGCGATTACCTCGGTCGGGGGCAGGCCAAGCCCGCGCGCCGCCATCCCCACGGCCACCGGCAGGGGATGGGGCGGGACTGCCGCGCCGGTCAGCGCCGCGATGGTATCGGCAAAGGCGCGGCCCTGCTCCATGGTCTCGCGCAGCCGCTCGGCCGATCCGGCCTGCGCCTTTGCGAGGTCGGACAGGGCTTCGGGATCGCCGCCGCGCAGGACCAGCCCCAGCACCACGGCATCGGTCCAGCCCGCGCCATGGCGCAGCACATCCGCGACCCAGGCCGCGATGTCATCCGCATCGCGCAACCCGTCGGCCATCGCCTGCTCAAGCCCGTGCGAATAGGCAAAGCCTCCGGTCGGGAAGGCCGGGGACAGCCATTGGATCAGCGAAAGGCGGGCGGGCAGGGACATTTCAATGCGAATGAGGGCCGGGCCCGTGGTCATGGCCCATGGTTCGGCCATGCCCATAGGCCCCACCCTCGGGGGCAAAGGCAGAGATGGTCGGCGTCACCACGGCGCCAAGCCCGCGCAGCATGGCTTCCAGCACATGATCGGCGCGGATCAGCAGGTGATCGTCAAGGATCTGGCAGGGGGTGTGGCGATTGCCGATATGCCAGGCGAGGCGGGGCAGCGGCCCCTCGACCCGCAAGCAGGGCTCCATCGCGGCAATGACGCCGATCAGCCGGCCATCGTCGAGGCGGAAGGCGTCGCCGGGATCGAGGCTGACCGTCTCGGCCAGATCGACAAGGAACGAGGTTCCCGCCCGTGAGACCAGCCGCTTGCGCCGCAGAAAACGCCCCTCGTAATCGAGGGTGACGCTGTCGCCCGCGGGCGTCGCGCGCAGGATGCCGGTCGCACGAAGCTGAAGAAGGGGCACGCTCATCTATGCGCACCCCTGATGGTCTGGATCAGAGCCAGATCACGTCGCGGAAGACGTGATAGACGATGCGGTCGCGCTTGATGCCCATCTTGGCAAGCTCGGCGTCCGACTTGGCCTCGAGGGCCTCGATCTGCGAACTGCGCGAGCGGTGCTCGACATAGCTGCTCATGTACCGGCCGATGCGGGCCAGGATTGCATCCACGCGGCCGCGAAGGGACGGAGCGAATTCGGTCGATTGGATAGCCATTGGAAACCCTTCCGGTATTGGCGAACGGTTTCCTCCCATGCCCTTGAATATAGGTCGTCATTCTTGTCTCATCCATGGCGTTTTTTGCAATGCTGCCTTGCGGAGCACGTCAGAACAGGAAGTAACGCTGCGCCAGCGGCAATTCCGTCGCGGGCTGGCAGGTCAGCAGCTCGCCATCGGCGCGAACCTCATAGGTCTCGGGATCGACCTCGATCACCGGGGTCGCGGCATTGAGCTTCATGTCGGCCTTGCCGATGCCGCGCGTGCCACGGATGGCGATGGCGGATTTCAGCAGCTCCGCACCGGCCCCGGCATCCAGCCCCGCCTGCGACACGAAGGTGACGCTTGATGCCTGCATGGCGCGGCCCATCGCGCCCCACATCGGGCGCATATACATCGGCTGCACCGGGATCGAGCCGTTCGGGTCGCCCATCTGCGCCCATGAGATCATGCCGCCGACCAGCACCATCTCGGGTTTTGCTCCGAACATCGCCGGATCCCAGATCACCAGATCGGCGCGCTTGCCGGGTTCGACCGAGCCGATTTCATGCGCGATGCCATGCGCGATGGCGGGGTTGATCGTGTATTTCGCGACATAGCGGCGGGCGCGGATATTGTCGTTCTGGCCGGTCTCGTCCCCCAGCCGACCGCGCTGCACCTTCATCTTGTGGGCGGTCTGCCATGTCCGGGTGATGACCTCGCCCACGCGGCCCATGGCCTGACTGTCCGAGGAAATGACCGAGAACGCGCCCATGTCATGCAGGATGTCCTCGGCGGCGATGGTCTCGCGGCGGATGCGGGATTCGGCGAAGGCCACGTCCTCGGGCACGCGCTTGTCGAGGTGATGGCAGACCATCAGCATGTCGAGATGCTCTTCCAGCGTGTTCGCGGTGAAGGGCCGGGTCGGGTTCGTGGAACTGGGGATGACATTCGCCGCGCCGACCAGCCGGATGATGTCGGGGGCATGGCCGCCGCCCGCGCCCTCGGTATGGAAGGCGTGGATGGTGCGGCCCTTGATCGCGGCCAGCGTATTCTCGACAAAGCCCGACTCGTTCAGCGTGTCGGTATGGATCGTGACCTGCACGTCCATCCGATCGGCGACCGACAGGCAGCAGTCGATGGCGGCGGGGGTGGTGCCCCAATCCTCGTGCAGCTTCAGGGTCGAGGCCCCGGCGCGCACCATCTCCTCCAGCGCCTCGGGGCGGGAGGTGTTCCCCTTGGCCGAGATCAGCATGTTCACCGGCACCGAATCCATCGCCATCAGCATCCGCCCGATATGCCACGGCCCCGGCGTGCAGGTGGTCGCCAGCGTGCCATGCGCCGGGCCGGTGCCGCCGCCCAGCATGGTGGTGATGCCGGAGGCGATCGCGTCCTCGATCTGCTGGGGACAGATGAAATGAATATGCGCGTCCATGCCACCGGCGGTGACGATCCGGCCCTCGCCCGCGATGATCTCGGTTCCCGGCCCGATGACCAGCGTGACGCCGGGCTGGGTATCGGGATTGCCGGCCTTGCCGATGCCGGCGATGCGGCCGTCGCGCAGCCCGATATCGGCCTTGTAGATGCCGGAATGGTCAAGGATCAGGGCATTGGTGATGACCGTATCCATCGACCCACCCGCGCGGCTGACCTGTGACTGGCCCATGCCGTCGCGGATGACCTTTCCCCCGCCGAACTTCACCTCTTCGCCATAGGTGGTCAGGTCGCGCTCGACCTCGATGATGATCTCGGTATCGCCCAGACGGATGCGGTCCCCGGTGGTCGGGCCATACATCTGGGCATATTCGGCGCGGGAAATGGTCAGGGCCATTCAGTCCTCCTTGAAACGCTCGTCCACCGGCACGGCGAGGGCGGTGGCAAGGGCATTGGTCTGGCTGGCCATGGCGATCACGGCCAGCAATTCGGCATGCTGCTCGGGCGTCATCCCCTTGGCCCGCGCGGCGGCGGTATGGGAATGGACGCAATAGGCGCAGCCATTGGCGGTCGAGACCGCGATATAGATCAGCTCCTTGATCAGCGGATGCAGCGCGCCGGGGGCCATGACATGGGCCGCGCGCTCCCATGTGGCGCGCAAAAGCTCCGGGTCATGGGCCAGCGCGCGCCAGAAGTTGTTGACGTAATCGGTGCCGCGCGCCTCGCGGATCTCGTCAAAGACCGCGAGGCTGGCGGCGGGCGCGTCGCCGTCGGACAAAAGGGGCAGCGTCGCCATCAGACCATCGCCAGAATGCGGGCGGGACCGCCCGTCCCGCGGGCATGTTTCGGCGCGCCGACAAAGATCGTGGCGCCCGTCGCGGGAAGCTGGTCGACATTGGCGAGGTTCTCGATCCCGTAGCGTCCGCCCGGCAGCCATGAGTTATGGACCGCGAAATCCGCCGAATTGCCGGGATCGAGCGAAAGGCTGTCGCTGGCGATGGCCGCCGCCCCCATCTCGGCCAGAAGGTCGGTCGCGGATTTCCCGAAACCGGGGAAGGCGAATTTGCCATCGGGCGTATTGCGAAACTCCGGCGTCGCGACCTTGGCCCCCCAGCCTGAATTCATCGCGACGCAAGCGCCCTTGGGAATCTCGCCATTGGCGGAAACCCATGCTTCGACATCCTCCGCCTCAAGCGCGGCATTCGCATCGTCGCGCGCCTTCGCGGTGATGTCGATGACGCAAAGCGGGCAGATCAGCGATTCCGCCGGAAGCTGGTCGACCGAGGCGCCGTCCTTCGAGAAATGCAGCGGCGCGTCGATATGGGTGCCGGAATGTTCGAAGATCGTCAGTTTCCAGAGCTGGTAGCCCGACTTGTCGAAATTCACCGCCTCCTCATAGGCGATGCCGGGCACGCCGTCGAAGGTCGGGAATTTCTCGTCGAAAACATAGGTCAGATCGACGACCTTGCCGGTCGATTGCGCCAGCGCCGGGCGGGCGCTGATCGCGCTGGCGGCGATGGCGGCCGCGCCGCTGGCCGCCGCGCTCATGAACAGGTTGCGGCGGCTCAGCATCGACGCCTTGACGCTTTCGATCACACAGGCATTGCACATTCCCAGTTCCTCCCCAAAAAAGGTCAGTCCAGCGGACCCATGACCTTGCCGTTGAAACCCCAGACCTGCCGCGCCCCCAGATAGGGGATCAGCCGCACCTCGCGCATCTGGCCGGGTTCGAAGCGGACTGCGGTTCCCGCCGCGATGTCCAGCCGCATCCCCCGCGCCGCCGCGCGATCGAAGTCGAGACCGGGATTGGTCTCGGCGAAATGGTAATGGCTTCCGACCTGAACCGGGCGGTCGCCGGTATTGGCGACCATCAGCGTGATCGCATCGGCCCCCGCATTCAGGGTCAATTCTCCCTCGGCCGGAAATATCTCGCCCGGGATCACGGCATCACCGCCAGCGCCAGACCCGCCGCCGCGGTCACGCCGCCGAGGATGCGGCTCGCGCCCAGCTTGCCAAGGCCGATCCCGGCCAGATGCAGCGCCGCCGTCGCAAGGACGAAGCCCGCGGCATAGGCGGCAAGACCGGCCGCCGGTCCCTCGGCCCCATGCGCATGGCCGTGGAACAGGCCGAACAACGCGACGACCGGTAGGGCAAAGCCCAGCGAGGGACGCAGCGCCAGCGCCACCGCCAGTCCGAGAACGACCGAGGAGGCGAGGATCATCGGTTCGACCGCCGGCAGATGAACCCCAGCGGCACCCAGCATGCCGTCCAGAATCATCGCCGCCACGAAGCCCAGCGGCAGCGCCCAGATCCCGCGCCGGTCGGTCGCGGTCGCGGCCCAGAGCCCGACCGCCACCATGGCGAGGATATGGTCGACGCCGCCCAGAGGATGCATCCACCCCTCGGTGAAGGGGGCCGCATGACCCGAATGGCCGGGATGCGCGAAGGCCATCGTCGGCATCAGAAGAAGAAGGGGGACAAGTCTTTTCATATCAGCCTCTTACCGGATTGGATCATGGACGGTCACCAGCTTGGTGCCATCGGGAAATGTCGCCTCGACCTGAACCGAGTGGATCATCTCGGGAATGCCGTCCATGCATTGCCCCCGTGTGATGACATGGGCGCCCGCCTCCATCAGGTCGGCGACGGAGCGCCCGTCGCGCGCGCCCTCGACCACGAAATCGGTGATCAGGGCGATGGATTCGGGATGGTTCAGCTTGACGCCGCGCGCCAGCCGGTTGCGCGCCACCATCGCGGCAACCGAAACCAGCAGCTTTTCCTTTTCGCGGGGAGAGAGGTTCATGGACGGATCGGGCTCCTCAGGTCGAATTCAGATCTGCCAGACGCGGGGCAGGGGGCCGGGGCGGATGGCATGGAGAAGGCGGATGACGGCCTGGCGCAGCGGCCAGCCATCCCCGGCCATCAGCCGCGCGACCAGCTTGCCGTCGAAGGCGCTGGCCGCGCCATCCGGGCCAAGCGCCTCGCGTGCGGGGCCGAGCCGGTCGGCGGCGTCGGGCGCGACAAGGACCAGCGTGGCAAAGGCGCGGCTGCCCGCCAGCATCGCCGGACCCCCGCCACTTGCCAGCGCTGCATCGTCCAGCCGCAGGTTCTCGATGAAAACGGGCTTGCCCCCGCGGCTGATGCGGCGGCGATCGGTCAGGTCAAGCTGGCGCACCGCCTCGCCCATGGCGGCGCGGCCCAGCACCAGCGTCTCGACCCAGAGGCAGGTCGCGTCATGGGCCAGCGCAACCTCCTGCTCGCGATGGAGGGCCGAGCGGTCGAAAAGGATGGTTTCCTGCGGCAGAAGGTCAAGATGCCCCCCCGGCCCGACGCTGAACCGCGCGGAAACCCGCGCCCGGCCGGTGGTGGTGCGATAGACGCGCTCGGCCGTCTGGGTGGTCGCGGTCAGGCGGGTATCCTCGGCCTGCTCGACCAAGATCTCCATCCGGTCGCCCCCGGTCAGCCCGCCCGAGGTGTTCAGCATCACCATCTCGCATCCCGGCGCGGGGGGCAGCATCGCCTTGGCGCTGCCCGCCTGATAAAGCCGGGCAAGCCGCGTGGCGCCGCGGGAATACGCGAATCCGGCGCGAAGCGTGCCATGCGCGCGGGGCAGATCGGGTGTCAGGTTCTGGTGCAGCATCACGGCCTCTTGCCCAACCCATGCGCAAAATCAGGTCGATTTCGCAATGGTGTGGCGTAGCTGTCCATCGATTCTAAACGCGGCGACCAAATTTTCAGCGGAAAGCCCAAATATTAGCCAATGGGAATTCAGCTTTCACCCTGCGGCCTCAGTGATTATACCCGTTCCCGGCATTCATGACCTCAAGAAGGAAACCAACATGGCCAATGTGGTGGTCGTCGGCGCGCAATGGGGCGACGAGGGCAAGGGCAAGATCGTCGACTGGCTCTCCGAACGTGCGGATGTGATCGCGCGGTTTCAGGGCGGCCATAACGCCGGCCACACGCTGGTCATCGGGAACGAGGTCTTCAAGCTGTCGCTGCTGCCCTCGGGCATCGTGCGCAAGGGCAAGATGGCCGTGATCGGCAATGGCGTCGTCCTCGATCCCTGGGCGCTGTTCAGCGAGATCGCGAAACTCGAGGCGCAGGGGGTCGAGATCAGCCCCGAAAACCTGATGATCGCGGAGAACACGCCGCTGATCCTGCCGCTGCATCAGGACCTCGACAAGCTGCGCGAGGAAGCCGCCGGTGCCTCCAAGATCGGCACCACCGGGCGCGGCATCGGCCCCGCCTATGAGGACAAGGTCGGCCGCCGCACCATCCGCGTCGCCGATCTGGGCGACGAGGAAACGCTGGATTCGCGCCTCGACCGCCTGCTCGCGCATCACGACGCGCTGCGCGAAGGGCTTGGCGCGACGCCGATCGACCGGGCCGAGCTGCGCGCGAAGCTGCTGGAAGTGGCGCCGAAACTGCTGCAATACGCGCAGCCGGTGTGGAAGGTGATGAACGACTATCGCCGGGCCGGAAAGCGCATCCTGTTCGAGGGCGCGCAGGGCTCGCTCCTCGACATCGACTTCGGCACCTATCCCTATGTCACCTCCTCGACCACCATGTCGGGCATGGCGGCCAGCGGCACCGGCATGGGCCCCAGCGCCATCGGCTTCGTCTTGGGCATCGTCAAGGCCTATACCACCCGCGTCGGCTCCGGTCCCTTCCCGACCGAGCTTGACGACGCCGACGGCCAGCGTCTGGGCGAGCGCGGCCATGAATTCGGCACCGTCACCGGCCGTAAGCGCCGCTGCGGCTGGTTCGATGCGGTGCTGGTGCGCCAGACCTGCGCGATCTCGGGCGTGAACGGCATCGCGCTGACCAAGCTCGACGTCATGGACGGGTTCGAGACCATCAGGATCTGCACCGGATACGAGATCGACGGCACCCATTACGACCACCTGCCGACCGCTGCCGCGCTGCAGGCAAAGGTCACCCCGGTCTATGAGGAAATGGAAGGCTGGACGGAATCGACGCAAGGCGCGCGGAGCTGGGCTGACCTGCCCGCGAACGCGATCAAATATGTCCGCCGGATCGAGGAACTGATCCAATGCCCGGTGGCGCTGCTCTCGACCTCGCCCGAGCGGGACGACACCATCCTCGTCACCGATCCCTTCGCGGACTGAGATGGACCTGAAGGCGCGCAAACGCTGGTCGCTGGTCATCCTGCTGGTCGGGCTGCCGATCTATATCGTGGTGGCCGTGACGCTGGTGAACCTGATGGACCGCCTGCTGGGCCGCCAGCCGATCCTGCTTGAGCTTGCCGTCTATGTCGGGCTGGGGATCCTCTGGATCCTGCCCTTCCGCCGGGTCTTCTCCGGCATCGGCAAGGGCGAATGAGCGTCCTCGCCAGCCACCGGCCGGTCACGCTGATCGGCGGTGGCGCCTTCTCGAAGGATGATATCGACGACGCACTCGCTTTGGCCCCGGTGGTCGCGGCCGCCGATGGCGGGGCGGATGCCGCATTGGCCCATGGCCTGATGCCCGAGGCGGTCTTTGGCGATTTCGACTCGATCTCCGACCATGCCCGCGCAGTGATCCCAGCCGGTCGGCTGCATCGGATCACCGAACAGGAACATACCGATTTCGAAAAATGCCTGTCTCGGATCGACGCGCCGCTGGTCCTTGCCGTTGGCTTCGCGGGCGCGCGGCAGGACCACTTTCTCGCCGCTTTGAACACGTTGGCCCGTCGCGTCGGGCCGCCCTGCATCCTGATCGCGGGCGATGATGTAATTACGCTTGCCCCCCCGCGGATCGCCCTCGATCTCGCAGCGGGGACGCGGGTGTCGCTTGTCCCGATGGCCCCCGCCTCGGGCCGCTCCACCGGCCTCAATTGGCCGATCGACGGCCTCGACTTCGCGCCCGACGGCCGCGTCGGCACCTCGAACGAGGCGACCGGGCCAGTCAAGCTCAGCGACATGGCGGGACCGATGCTCCTGATCCTGCCGCGCGCCACCCTCTCGACCTTGGCCGCCGCCCTCTGAAACGGTCGTTTCACCGTTTTCCAAATACCCGACCGCGACCTTGCCGCCCTAGCGGCGCCGGGTGCGGGGATCCATCGCATCCCTCAGGCCGTCACCGATATAATTGACCGAAAGCACCGTCAGCGAAATGAACAGCCCCGGCAGGATCACCCGCCACGGATATTGCTGCATCTGGTCGACCGCGTCGTAGAGTAACCGCCCCCAGGTCGGGAAATCTGGCGGAAACCCCAGCCCGAGGAAGGAGAGCGCGCTTTCCGTGATGATCGCGGTCGCGATCCCCAGTGTCGCCGCCACCATGATCGGCGACAGCACGTTCGGCAGCACATGGCGCAGGATCATCCGCACGGGCGGTGTCCCGATCGACCGCGCCGCGAGGATGAACTCGCGTTCCTTCAGGCCCAGCACCTCGCCCCGGACGATGCGCGCGGTTTGCATCCACGAGGTCACGCCGATGGCCGAGACGATCAGCAGGAAGATCCCGCCCGCCGGTCCCAGCGCCTTTCCCAGCGGCTCGCGGAACAGCGTGACCATCAGCAGAAGCAGCGGCAGCAGAGGCAGGGCCAGAAACAGCTCGGTCACGCGCATCAGCGGTGCATCCAGCGTCCGGAAAAAACCCGAGAGAATGCCGATCAGGCTGCCCAGCGTCAGCGCGATCGACATCGCGGTCAGCCCCACCGCAAGCGAGATGCGCCCACCCGCCATCAGCCGCGCCAGCATGTCGCGGCCAAGCTGGTCGGTGCCCAGCGGATGCAGCCACGAAAATCCCTGATTGCGGGCGCGGATATCGACGAAGGTCGGCTCCATTTTCCAGACCAGCGGACCGAGCAGCGCGAAAATCAGGATTGCCACGAAAAGCGCCAGCGCGATCATCGCGCCGCGATGGCGGCGGAATTGTCGCCAGACATCCTGCCACTGGCTGCGGGCCGGGGTGCCGGGGGCGTTGGGCGGCAGTGCCTCGGCGCCGGGGGCGGCGGCGTTGGTCGCGCTTTCTTCGACCAGCAGGGGGGCTTGCGGGTCAGTCATAGCGGATCCTCGGGTCGAGGACGCCATAGAGCAGATCGGCGATCAGCGTGAAGGCGACGATCAGGATCGCGAAGATGAAGGTCAGGGTCATCACCATGGGTATGTCGTTGGAATTGATCGCGAGGATCAGCAATTGCCCCAGCCCGTTCACCTTGAAGACCTGCTCGGTGATGATCGCGCCGCCGAAGACCGCGGGCAGACCCAGCGCGATGACGGTGACGACCGGGATCAGCGAATTGCGCAGGACATGCTTCAGCACCACGACGCGTTCGCCCAGACCCTTGGCGCGGGCGGTGCGGACATAGTCCTGACGCAGGTTGTCCAGCATCGAGGCGCGCATGAACCGGCTGATCTGCGCGGCATTGTAGAGCGCAAGCACCGTGACCGGCATCGCCATTTGCCGGACCTGCACGACGAAACTGTCCCAGTCGGTGACACGGTGCGTGGTGTCATAGATTGACGGGAACCATTGCAGCTTGATCCCGAAGACGATGATCAGCACGACGCCGGTGAAGAAGGTCGGCAGCGAGAAGCCCACCATCGAGACGAAGGTGCCGATCTGGTCGAACCAGCTATATTGCCGGTAGGCCGAGATGATCCCGATCGGCAAGGCAATCAGCAGGCCGATCAGATAGGACAGCCCCACCACCGTCAGGGTTTGCGGCAGGCGCTGGGCGATCACGTCAAAGGCCGGGCTGCGGGTCTGGAAGCTGATGATGCGCTGCATCCCCTCGCTGAATCTGGTGCCGGAGATGTGGTCGAACCAATGCAGCGGTTCGACCCAGAAGAACTGCTTCAGCCACAGCAGATAGCGGATATACCAGGCCTGACCGAGGCCAAGCGCCTCGCGCATCTTCTCCTTGACCTCGGCCGGGATGGTCAGGGGAATGTTGCCCAGGGGATCGCCGGGCGATGCTTCGAGCAGCAGGAAGATCACCAGCGAGATGAACAGCAATGTCGGAACTGCCAGCAGCAGCCGACGCAAGGCATAGACCAGCATGACACCCCCTCATGCGCAGGAATGCGGATGGATGCGCCCCGGATTGCCGGGGCACGTCGGGCGTCACTTCACGCGGTGCCAGTCCGCGATATTCCAAAGCTCGCTGTCCCAGGTGTTCAGCACCACCCCGCCAAGGCTGTTCGCATGGGCCGAGACGCGGCCGCGATCGACCAGCGGAACAATGGTCATGCTGTCTTTGGTGATCATGTCGTTGAGCTTTCTGGCGATGGTCGCGCGCTCCTCCATGTTCGCGGTCTTGCCAAGCTCGACGATCAGCTTGTCATATTCCGGGTCGCAATAGCGGTTCACGTTCTCGCCCTGCCATTGCGATTCGGGGCTGGGCACCTTCTCGCAGGTGTAATGGGCAAGATAAGGCTCGGGATCGGTGCCGTCGAAGTTGTTCGCATACATCTCGACATCGGCATAGAAGCGCTGGAACGTGTCGGGCGAGCCCGCGTCGCCGCCGAAGAAGACCGAGGCATCGACCGTCTTCAACTCGGTCGAGACGCCGATATCCTGCCACCATTGCTTGATCAGGGCCTGGAAATCCTGCCGGATCGGGTTCACCGAGGTCTGGTAGAGCAGGTGCAGTTTCTTGCCGTCCTTCTCGCGGATGCCGTCGCCGCCGACCGTCCAGCCCGCCTCGTCCAGCAGCGCCTTGGCGCCGTCCACGTCCTGCGTCAGGCAGCCGGTATTGTCCGAGGCAAACATCTCGGGCGCGGGAACGAGGTTGCAGGTCGGCCGCCCCGCCTCGCCGAACCCGATCTCGGTCAGCAGCGTGCGGTCGATCGCCATGCTGAGCGCGCGGCGCACGCGCTCATCCGACAGAATGGGGTGGGGGTGCTTGGTGGTCGCGCGCTCGCCCTCGGGCAGGTCGGGCGAGGGGTCGGTCAGGTTCATCTCGATCCGCTCGACCAGCGTGCCGAAGCCGGTGACGATCTTGCCCTTGCCCGCCCCTGCCATGCCTTTCAGCGCGTCGGGCGGAACCAGCGTGTTCCACGCATAGTCGAACTCTCCGGTTTCGAGGACCGAGCGCGCGGCAGCCGCCGCATCGCCCCCGCCCTTGATCACCGCCTTGGCGAATGCCGGCTTTGCCGGGTCGCGATAGTTCGGATTGGCCTCGAGCGTTACGGCGTCATTCGTGCGGAATTCGACCACCTTGAACGGGCCGGTGCCGATCGGGCCGAAATTCTCGGCCGTGCAGGCGGATGCGCCGGTGCCCGCGCATTTCTCGAACTGCGCCTTTTGCAGGATCGGCGATTGCGAGCCGGTGAAGGCGGTGAAGGGGTTCGGGCGCGGCTCCCTGAAGTGGATGATGATGGTCAGGTCATCCGGCGTCTCGATGCTCTCGATGCCCTCGTAACGGGCAAGCTGCGCGCAGCCGCCTTCGGGATGCATGCAGTAATCGGCAGTGAATTTCACGTCCGCCGAGGTTACGGGCGAGCCGTCCGACCATTTCAGGTCCGGCTTCAGCTTCCAGGTGACGGTCTTCAGATCCTCCGAGATGCCGCCATTCGCGGTGCTGGGGATTTCGGCGGCGAGTCTGGGGTAGACGACGCCCTTCTCGTCGAACCCGGCCAGCGGCTCGATCACCAGCGACGAGGCCTCGAGATCCTTGGTCCCCGAGGACAGGTAGGGGTTCAGGGTCGAGGGGGCCTGCCAGTAGATGATATTGACTTGTCCGTCCGCGCCGCGCTCTGCGAAGGCGGCGGGGGCCATGGCGGCGGTCGCCACTGCGCCCAGCATCAGGGTCTTCAATCTCATTGCTAACTCCTGTTGGACTGTTGGTTGTCCGCCGGGCTTCCGGGCTGTCTTTTCTTGTTCTTTCCGTGCCTTCCCATGTCTGCCGTGCTGTCGGCATCATTGCCTGCGGAACAGGGTCCGAGTTTCGGACAGGTGCCGCAAAAAAAGCAACAATCAAGTTCGATCCCGAAACATGTTGCAATATGGCGGTCCGGTTTTAGCCTCTGGATTGATCAACAGGCATAAGGGCCGCCCGATGCTCGACGCTGATGAGAGCCTTCCGCTCGTCTCGATCCGCGGGCTGCGCGTGACCTTCCAGACCAATGACGGCCCCGTCACCGGCGTCGAGGAGCTGAGCTTCGACATCGCCGCAGGGGAATGCGTCTGCGTGGTCGGAGAGTCGGGTTCGGGCAAGTCGGTCAGCTCGCTCTCGCTGATGCGGCTGGTCGAATTCGGCGGAGGCGAGATCGCGCAGGGCCGGTTGCTGTTCCAGCGCGAGGCGGGCGCGGTCGATCTGGCCAAGGCCCGGCAAGGGGTCATGCGCGACATTCGCGGCAACGAGATCGCGATGATCTTTCAGGAGCCGATGACGGCGCTGAACCCGGTCTTTACCGTCGGCGACCAGCTGTCGGAGGGGCTGATCACCCATCGCGGCCTGACCCGCAGGCAGGCGCGGGCGCGGGCGCTGGACCTGCTGCGCGAGGTCCGCATCCCCGAACCCGAGCGGCGGCTGGGCCAATATCCGCATGAGCTTTCGGGCGGCATGCGCCAGCGCGTCGTCATCGCCATGGCCATGGCCTGCCGCCCCCGCCTGCTGATCTGCGACGAGCCGACGACGGCGCTGGACGTCACCATTCAGGCCGAGATTCTGGCGCTGATCGACCGGCTGAAGCGCGAGACGGGAATGGCGGTCCTGTTCATCACCCATGACATGGCCGTGGTGGCGCAGATGGCTGACCGCGTCGTGGTGATGTTTCGCGGCAGGAAGGTCGAGGAGGGGCCGGTCACGGAGATCTTCGAGGCCCCGCGCGAGGCCTATACCCGCGCGCTGCTGGCCGCGGTGCCGCGTTTGGGCGAGATGACCGGCCGTGACGCGCCCGAGCCGATGCGCCTGATGCGCAGCGCCGAGGCGGGGCAGGCGGCGCCGGTCCGGCCGCGCGACCCGCAGCCTTTGCTGGTGGTCCGCAATCTCTGCACCCGTTTCGCGGTCCGGGGCGGGCTGCTGCGCCGCACCGTGGCCGAGGTTCACGCGGTCGAGGACGTCTCCTTTACCCTCAACCGGGGCGAAACGCTGGCTCTGGTCGGCGAATCGGGCTGCGGCAAGTCGACCACCGGGCGTTCGATCCTGCGACTGGTCCAGCCGTATTCCGGCTCGGTCCATCTGGACGGGCGCGACGTTCTGGGCATGAGCGCGTCCGGGTTGCGGCGCGCGCGGCGGGACATGCAGATGATCTTTCAGGATCCCTTCGCCAGCCTCGACCCGCAGATGAAGCTGCTGGATCAGGTCGAGGAGCCGATGCTGAACTATGGCATCGGCAATCGGGGCGAGCGGCGCGACCGGATCGCGCAATTGTTCGACCGGGTCGAACTGCCGCGCAGTTTCATGAACCGCTATCCGCACGAGATGTCGGGCGGGCAGCGCCAGCGCATCGCCATCGCCCGCGCGCTTGCGCTGAACCCGCGGCTGCTTGTCGCGGACGAGGCGGTCTCGGCCCTCGACGTGTCGGTGCAGGCGCAGGTCTTGAACCTGCTGATGGAGTTGCAGCGTGATCTGGATATCTCGATGGTGTTCATCAGCCATGACATGGCCGTGGTCGAGCGCGTCAGCCATCAGGTCGGCGTCATGTATCTGGGTCGGATCGTCGAGATCGGCAGCCGGCGACAGGTCTTTGAAAGCCCGCAGCACAGCTATACCCGCCAGTTGATGTCCGCCGTTCCGGTCGCCGATCCGCGCCAGAGGAGGATGAGCGAGGAGCTTCGCTTCCGGCCCATCCCCTCGCCGATCCATCCCGTCGGGCAAGTGCCGCCCCCCTCCACCTATCGCGAGGTCGCGCCGGGACATCTGGTCCTTGTCGATCCGTCCACGCATCAGTAAGCGGGCATCATGCAGACTGGTGGCCCGATCTCGATCTCCGATCCCGCGCGTTTCCCCTCGGCCCCGCCCGATCGGGCGGATGTGCTTGTCATCGGCGGAGGTATCGCCGGGGTGATGACGGCGCTTTACCTCGCCGAGGCTGGCCAGCGCGTCACCCTGTGCGAAAAGGGGCGGATCGCGGGCGAACAAAGCTCGCGCAACTGGGGCTGGGTGCGCCAGCAGGGCCGCGACCCCGACGAATTGCCGATCATGGTCGAGGCGCTGCGGCTTTGGCAGGGGTTGCATCAGCGGCTGGGCGATCGGGTGGGCCTGCGCCAGACCGGCACGACCTACCTTGCCCGGACCGAGGCGGATCTGCGGAACTTCACCTCATGGCTGCCGCATGGGGCGGCGCATGGGCTGGACACGCATCTGATGAGCCGGGCCGAGCTGGATGCGATGCTGCCCGGTTCGGCGGGCTGGATCGGGGCGCTGCGAACCTCGAACGACGCGCGGGCCGAGCCGTGGACGGCCGTTCCCGCCATCGCCGAACTGGCGGTCGAGGCGGGCGTCACCATCTGCGAGGATTGCGCCGTGCGCGGGGTCGAGGTGACGGGCGGGCGTGTTTCGGGGGTGGTCACCGAGAAGGGCAGGGTCTCCGCGCCGCTGGTCCTGCTGGCGGGCGGGGCATGGTCCACGCTTTTCGCCGGGAATGCCGGGATCGGTTTTCCGCAGCTTTCGGTCCGCGCGACGGTGGTGGCGACCGAAACGATGCCCGATTTTCACGCAGGCAATGCGGCGGATTCCGGTTTTGCGCTGCGCCGCCGTCTGGATGGCGGCTATACGCTGGCGCCGGGGATCGGCCATGATTTCTGGATCGGGCCGGCGGCGTTTCGATACCTGAAGGATTTCCTGCCGCAGGTCCGGCGCGACCTTCGCCATACCCGGCTGAGCCCGGCCGCGCCGCGCGGCTATCCCGATGCCTGGGGCACGCCGCGCCGCTGGAGCCTTGATGCGCAATCGCCCTTCGAACGGCTTCGCGTTCTGGATCCGCCGCCGAATCTCGCCCGCATCGAAAGGCTGCGCGGGGATTTCGCCAAGGCTTTCCCCCGGCTTGGCCGCCCCGCGATCCGGCGCGCCTGGGCTGGCATGATCGACGTGACGCCCGATCAGGTGCCGATTCTGGACGAAAGCCCGGTGCCGGGGCTTTTCGTCGCAACGGGCCTTTCCGGACATGGCTTCGGGATCGGGCCGGGGATTGGCAGGGTCATGGCCGACCTGATGCTTGGCCGCGCGCCCGGACATGACCTGTCCCGATTCCGCTTTGCCCGTTTTTCGGACGGATCGAGGATCGAGCTGGGTCCGTCGATCTGAACTGGGTCCAAGGCTTGCGGCGGCATGCCAAAACGGCCAATCTTCGGCCGAAGGAGATGTCACATGCCCGTCAAGAACCGCTTCGCCGAACTTCTGCCCGAAATCACCGCCTGGCGGCGGGATTTCCATCAGCATCCGGAACTGCTCTACGAGGTGCATCGCACCGCGGGCAAGGTCGCCGGGCTGCTGCGCGGCTTCGGCGTCGATGAAGTCGTCGAGGGGATCGGCCGCACCGGTGTCGTCGGCGTGATCCGGGGAAAAAGCGACAGCCGGGGTCGGGTGGTCGGCCTGCGCGCCGATATGGACGCCTTGCCGATCCGCGAAATCACCGGGGCGGAATATGCCTCGGCGACGCCGGGCATCATGCATGCCTGCGGCCATGACGGGCATACCGCGATGCTGCTTGGCGCGGCGAAATACCTGGCCGAGACGCGGAATTTCGACGGCACCGCCGTGGTGATCTTCCAACCCGCCGAGGAGGGTGGCGGCGGTGGCCTGGCCATGGTCGAGGACGGGCTGGTCGACCGCTGGGGCATTCAGGAATTCTTTGGGATGCACAATATGCCCGGCCTCCCCACCGGCAGCTTCGCCATCCGCGAGGGCGCGATGATGGCGGCGGCGGATCAGTTCGACATCGTCGTGACCGGCAAGGGCGGCCATGCCGCGAAGCCGCATGAGACGATCGACACGACGCTGGTTTCGGCCCAGATCATCGTCGCGCTGCAATCCATCGTCTCGCGCAATGTCGATCCGCTGAAGAACGGAGTGGTCTCGGTCTGCGTGGTCGAGACGGATTCGACCGCGCATAACGTGATCCCCCAGGTCGTGATGCTGAAGGGAACGGCGCGCAGCCTTGACGCCGGAGTGCGGGATCAGCTGGAAGAGGGGATCAACCGCGTCGCCGCCAATATCGCCGCCGCCTTCGGCGCGAAGGCCGAGGTCGATTACCAGCGGGGCTATCCCGTCACGATGAACCACCCCGAGGCAACCGGCCATGCCGCCGAGGTGGCGCGGCAGGTCGCGGGCGGGGTCGATCTGGACATGGTGCCGCTGATGGCGGGAGAGGATTTCAGCTATATGCTGAACGAGCGTCCGGGCGCCTATATCTTCATCGGCAATGGCGATACCGCGATGCTGCATCACGGGGCCTATGATTTCGACGATGACGCGATCCCGGCCGGGGCGAGCTGGTATGCGGGCATGATCGAGGCGCGGATGCCGGTTCCGGCCTGAGCGCGCTACCGGGGGCTTCGCGCCCCCGGACCCCCGCGGGGTATTTCGGAAACGATGAAAAGGGGGGCCGTTATGGCCCCCTTTCGCGTCAGAAATGGATGGTGCGTCCGTAGGCGGAGAGGACGGATTCGTGCATCATCTCGCTGAGCGTCGGATGCGGGAAGACCGTCTCGATCAGTTCGGCCTCGGTCGTTTCGAGCGTGCGGCCGATGACATAGCCCTGGATCAGTTCGGTCACTTCGGCGCCGACCATATGGGCGCCGAGAAGCTCGCCCGTCTTGGCGTCGAAGATGGTTTTCACCAGCCCCTCGGGTTCGCCGAGCGCGATGGCCTTGCCATTGCCGACGAAGGGGAAGCGGCCGACCTTGATGTCATAGCCCTCGGCCTTGGCCTTTTCCTCGGTCAGGCCGACGGAGGCGACCTGCGGGTTGCAATAGGTGCAGCCGGGGATCGAGTTCGGCTTGATCGGGTGGGGGTGCTGGCCCGCGATCAGTTCGGCAACCATGACGCCTTCATGGCTGGCCTTGTGCGCAAGCCACGGCGCGCCCGCGACATCGCCGATGGCATAGAGGCCATCGACCCCGGTGCGGCAATATTCGTCGGTCACGACATGGGTGCGGTCGATCTTGACGCCCAGCTTCTCGAGCCCGAGGTTTTCCACGTTCCCGACGATGCCGACGGCCGAGATGACGGTGTCGAACTCATGCGTCTCGGTCTTGCCGCCGGTCTCGATATGGGCCGTCACCTTGCCCTTGGCGCGGTCGAGCTTCTTGACCGTCGCCTTTTCCATGATCTTCATGCCCTGCTTGACGAACTGCTTCTTGGCGAGGCCCGAGATCTCGGCGTCCTCGACCGGCAGGACGCGGTCCATCACTTCGACCACCGTGGTATCGGCGCCGAGCGTGTTGAAGAAGCTGGCGAATTCGATGCCGATGGCGCCCGAGCCGATGACCAGCAGCTTGCCCGGCATCCGCGGTGGGTTCAGGGCGTGCTTGTAGTTCCAGACCAGATCGCCATCGGGCTCAAGCCCCGGAAGCTCGCGCGCGCGGGCGCCGGTGGCGAGGACGATGGCCTTGCCGGTGACTTCCTCGGTGCCCTTGTCGGTCTTGACGCTGATCTTGCCGGGGGCGGTCAGCGTCGCCTCGCCCATGATCACCGTGACCTTGTTCTTTTTCAGCAGGTGGCCGACGCCGCTCGCGAGCTGCTTGGCCACCCCGCGCGAGCGCTGGACCACGGCGGGCAGGTCATAGCCGATCTTGTCCGCGGAGAGGCCGAATTCCTTGGCGCGGTGCATCAGGTGAAAGACCTCGGCCGAGCGCAGCAGCGCCTTGGTCGGGATGCAGCCCCAGTTGAGGCAGATGCCGCCCAGATGCTCACGCTCGATGCAGGCGACCTTGAGGCCGAGCTGGGCGCCGCGAATCGCGCTGACATAGCCGCCGGGACCAGAGCCGATCACCACCATATCGAAGGATTGCGCCATGAAGTCCCCCACTGGAAAAATATAGTTGAGCGTTAAACCAATTATTCGAGAGCATCAAGGAGCAGCTTGCCGGAGACCAGCGCGCCATATCCGCCCGCCTCCATGACACGCTTTTCCGCCTCGGTTGGCGCACGCCCCAGGGCGGCATTCCGCCAGGGAAAGCGGCCGAACCGGGCGATGGTGTCGCGATGAAGCTCGGCATGGCGCAGGTTCTCGCCCGGCATGAACTCGGCGAAAAGCTCGACCGCGCGCTCCTGATCGGCGAGATCCTCGCTATGCTCGAAGGGAAGGTAGAAGAACTGCCGGCCGGGCGGCGGGGTCTTGAGGTCGTGGCCTGCCCCGATCGCCTGATCGGCGATGCTGCGGGCGAGGTCGTCCGTGGCGAAGGCGCGGGAATCCTCGCGGAACATGTTGCGGGGGAATTGATCGGTCAGGATCAACGCGGCCAGCGCGCCGGATGGCGTGCGGGACCAGTCGCGCGCGACGCTGTCGGCCTCGGTCCAGCTTGCCATGAAGCGGTCGCGGATCTGCTGGTCGAGCGCATCCGAGCGTGTATACCAGCCCTTCTCGCCGACCTCGTCCAGCCAGAAGCTGTTGATCTCCTCGGGGGTGGCAATGCCTGACGTCATGGTGGCCCTCCGTTGCCTGACCGGGGGATGGTCGCAGAGCGCGGGCGGGGCCGCAAGCCCACGGCTTCAGCCGGCCGGCTTCGGGGTGTCGTCGGAGCCGGCATTCTCCAGCGCCGCCTCGACCGCGAGGGGGGTGGCCGAAGGGGCGATGACCGCGAAGTTCTGGTCCTGCGCGGGCGTCGGACGGCGGGTGCGGCGCCAGCCGGCATAGATCGTCAGCGCCGCGAAAAGGACGCCGATATAGACCCAGAACCCCTCGGGCCCGAGGGTGGACATCAGCCAGCCGGTGATCAGCGGGCCGGTCATCGCGCCGATGCCGTTGATGAACAGAAGCCCCGCCGAGGCCGCGGCCATGTCGCTCGCATCAAGGAAGTCGTTGGTATAGGCGAGAAGGAGCGAATAGACCGGGTTCGCGACCCCGCCGATCAGTGCGGCGGTCAGCAAGAGGCCCCAGATCCCCGGCTGCAGGTAGAGCGTCACGAAGCTGACCAGAAGCCCGATCAGCGAGAGGCCCATCACGATCATCCGCCGGTCGCTGTGGTCCGAGAACCAGCCGACCGGATATTGCAGGACCAGCCCGCCGACATAGATCGCCGCGACGAAAGCCGATATCTCGGTCACGTTGAGGCCCTTGAGCGAGCCCCAGACCGAGGCCATGCCGAAGATCGCCGAAAAGACCCCGCCCATCAGGAAGATGCCGATGCAGCCGAGCGGCGAGACCTCGAACAGGCGGGCGAAGGACATCCGCTGGATCGTCGAGAATTGCGGCGCGGGCTGGCGCGACAGCAGGATCGGCAGGAAGGACAGGCTGACCAGCACCGAGGGGATCACGAACAGCATGTAGCCGCCCGGATCGCTGGTGTTCATCAGGAGTTGTGCCGTGATGATCCCCAGCATTTGCACGATCATGTAGGCCGAAAGCGCCTGACCCCGCGTCTCGTTCCGGGCGCTGGCGTTCAGCCAGCTTTCGGCGGTGATGTAGACGCCCGAGAAGCAGAAGCCGACGCCAAGCCTGAGCAGCGACCAGAAGATCCAGTGCGGATAGACCGCATAGAGGATCAGGACCGAGGAGATCATCGAGGCCAGCGCCGCGAAGACGCGGACATGCCCGACCTTCTGGATCATGTCGGGCACCATGCGCGACCCGATCAGGAAACCGCCGAAATAGCAGGCCATGACCACCGACATCTGCTTGGTCGATATGCCCTCGATGGCGCCGCGGATGCCCAGCAGGGTGCCTTGCATGCCATTGCCGACCATCAAGAGCAGGATGCCCAGAAGCAGGGGCCAGGTCGTGCGCAGGACCGTCAGCATCTTCGCAAGCCTCTAGGGAATCAGAAGGGAAGCGTCACCGTAACTGAAGAAGCGATAGCCCGAATCAACCGCATGGCGATAGACGTCGCGGATGCGGTCCTGTCCCATCAGCGCGCTGACCAGCATCAGCAGCGTCGACTTCGGCAGGTGAAAATTGGTCATCAGCGCATCCGTGGCGCGGAAGCGATAGCCCGGATAGATGAAGATCTCGGTCACGCCGCTGAAGGGGTGGACGAGGCCATCCTCGGTCGCGGCCGATTCGATCAGGCGCAAGGCGGTGGTGCCGACCGGGATGATCCGGCCTCCGGCGGCGCGGGTGGCGTTGATCGCCTCGGCTGCCTCGGCCGTGACCTCGCCCCATTCGCCATGCATCCTGTGGGTCGTGACGTCATCGACCTTCACCGGCAGGAAGGTGCCCGCGCCGACATGCAGGGTCACATGGACGAAGCGCACGCCCTTGGCCTTCAGCGCCGCCAGCAGCGGCGGATCGAAATGCAGGCTGGCGGTCGGCGCGGCGACGGCGCCGCTGCGGTTGGCCCAGACGGTCTGGTAATCCTCGCGGTCGGCCGCGTCGGGCGCGCGCAACGCGGCGATATAGGGCGGCAGGGGCATGGCGCCCACCTTGTCCAGCGCCGCGTCGAAAGCCTCGCCCGTCGCGTCGAAGCGCAGGACCAGTTCCGCCTCGGCGATCTCGGCAACCTCGGCCGAGAGCGTCTCGCCAAAGCGGATCGTCTCGCCCTGTTTCAGCTTGCGCAGGGGTTTCGCCAGCGCCTTCCAGCCGCCATCGGCGGTCGGCTCCAGCAGCGTGACCTCGATCCGTGCTGTCGCCTCGCCCTGCGGGGTCTGCCGCGTCCGGGTGCCGGAGAGGCGCGCGGGGATGACCTTGGTATCGTTCAGCACCAGCAGGTCGCCCGGCCCAAGCAGTTCCGTCAGGTCGCGGACATGCAGGTCGCGCATCGCATCGCCTTCGGCCACCAGCAGGCGGGCCGAACTGCGCGGCCGCGCCGGCCGGGTGGCGATCAGCCCCTCGGGCAGGTGAAAGTCGAAATCGTCAAGTTTCATGGGCTGGGCTTGTCGCGCTGCGGCGGCGAGGCGTCAAGCGGCGGATAATCACAAAGTGAAAAACTCGGGCTTTACATGTGTGAGTGAATCAGTCAGGTTTGGCGGCGTTCGAGAGTGAGTTCCGATGATCATTTGCCACTGCACCCAGATCTCTGATCATGACATCCGCGCCGCAGTGGACTGGATGCGGGCATCAGACCCCGAGACGATCATCACTCCCGGCAAGATCTACCACGCGCTCGGCAAGCGTGCCGATTGCGGCGGTTGCATGCCCTTGTTTCTAGACACGATGCGCCATTGCGATAATCTGGCTGTGCCCCCGATCCTGCGGGGGCTACGAGCCACGCGCAAAGGAGCGAGCCATGAAGGGCGACGCCAAGGTCATCGAGTTTCTCAACGCGGCGCTTCGGTCTGAACTGACCGCCGTCAGCCAGTATTGGCTGCATTACCGCCTGCAGGAGGATTGGGGCTACGGCAAGATCGCCGACAAGTCCCGCGCCGAATCAATCGAGGAAATGCATCACGCGGATCGCCTGATCCAGCGCATCATCTTCCTCGAAGGCCATCCCAATCTGCAAAAGCTCGATTCCCTGCGTATCGGACAGAACCTCAAGGAGACGCTGGAGGCCGACCTCGCGGCGGAATATGACGCCCGCACCCTCTATGTCGAGGCGCGGGATCATTGCGAATCCGTCAAGGACTATGTCAGCAAGGATTTGTTCGAAGACCTGATCGCGGACGAGGAAGGGCATATCGACTTCCTCGAAACCCAGCTCGATCTCTACGAATCGATCGGCGCGCAGAATTACGGCCACCTCAACGCCAAGCCGGCGAGCGAGGCCGAGTAAGCCGCGATCTTCAGGGGAAGGGGCCTCGGGCGCCCTTCCTCACGCGCCGAGCCAGTCCTCGGCCAGGGCGGGCAGGTCGTCGAAATGGGCGAGCATCGCTTCGGGCGCAAGGCGCGACAGCGCCTCTCCCTCGGGGCCAAAGGCGACCAGCGCCACCCGGACCCCGGCGGCTGCGGCGGTCTTGCGGTCGGTCTCGGTGTCACCGACCAGGAAGGACCGCGCGATCTCGCCCCCCGCGCCCTCGACCGCCGCCGCATAGGGGCGGGGATCGGGCTTGCGGACGGGCAGGGTGTCCGCCCCGATCATCGCGGCGAAGCGGTCGCGGATTCCGAGTTCCTTCAGCAAGATCTCGGCCAGTCCCTCGGGCTTGTTGGTGCAGACGGCCAGTCTGTGGCCCGCCTCGGCCAGCCGGTCCAGCGCCGCCTCCGCGCCGGGATAGAGGCGAGTGTGATGCGCGATGCCATCGGCATAATGGTCGAGAAGACGGGGATAATCCTCGTCCTCGGCCCCCGGCGGCAGCAGGATCTCGCTGCCCATGCGGGCATATCCGGCGCGCAGCATCGCCCGCCCGCCGTGGAAGGCGATCAGCGCGTCGGCCACCGGATCCAGCAGCGCCCCCAGCCCGCGACCCTGAAAACAGGCATTGGCGGCGGCGATCAGGTCGCCCGAGGTATCGGCCAATGTGCCGTCCAGATCGAAGACCACCGTTCCTGCCATGCTGTAACCTTCCGTCAAGATGTTTGATCTGCCGGGGTCTTTCCCCCATGTCGCCCCCTAGGTAGAACGCCAGCATCAGATAAGAAACAGGCAAGAGGCCGTCATGTCAGACAAACCCGTCGCGCTCATCGTTCTGGCGGCCGGCCAGGGCAGCCGCATGCAGTCGGACCTGCCCAAGGTCCTGCACCGCCTGGGCGGCGTGCCTCTGGTGGCCCATGCGCTGGCGGCGGGGCGTGTCCTTGACCCGCAGCTTGTCGCGGTCGTGGCCGGACATGGCGCGGCGGCCGTCGAAAAGGCGGTGGCGAAGCTTGACCCCGAGGCCCGCATCGCGCTGCAGGAGGAACAGCTTGGCACCGGCCATGCCGTCCAGCAGGCGATGCCGCTGTTGGAGGGCTTCGAGGGGCGGGTGATCGTGCTTTACGGCGATACCCCTTTTCTCGGCGAAGATACCTTGCTTGCCCTGTCGAGCCATCCCTCGGACGTGGTGGTCCTTGGTTTCGAGGCCGCCGATCCGGGCCGCTACGGCCGGCTTGTGACCGGGCCGGAGGGGTTGGAGAAGATCGTCGAATACAAGGATGCCGACGAGGCGACCCGCGCGATCCGTCTGGTCAATTCCGGGGTTCTGGCCGCCGATGCCGCGCTGCTGCGCAGCCTTCTGCCGCAGCTCGGCAACCAGAACGCGGCGGGTGAATACTACCTGACCGACATTCCCGCCCTTGCCCGCGCCGAAGGTCGCCGCGTCGACGTGGTGACCTGCGATGAGGCCGAGACGCTGGGCATCAACACGCGCGAGGAGCTTGCCGCCGCCGAGGCTGCCTTCCAGTCCCGCGCCCGCGCCCTCGCGCTGGAGGATGGCGTGACGCTGTCCGATCCCGCGACCGTCTGGTTCGCGCTGGACACCGTCATCGGCCGCGACGCGATCATCGGGCAGAACGTGGTCTTCGGCCCCGGCGTCACCATCGAGAGCGGGGCCGAGATCCTGCCCTTCTGCCATCTCGAAGGCTGCCATGTCAGCGCCGGGGCCACGGTCGGTCCCTTCGCCCGCTTGCGCCCCGGTTCGGAACTGGGCGGCGACGTCCATGTCGGGAACTTCGTCGAGATCAAGAACGCCGTCCTCGACGAGGGGGTGAAGGTCGGGCACCTGACTTATCTGGGCGACGCCCATATTGGCGAGGCCACGAATATCGGCGCGGGCACCATCACCTGCAATTATGACGGCGTCGGCAAGCACCGGACCGAGATCGGGGCGCATGCCTTCATCGGTTCCGACACGATGCTGGTCGCGCCCGTCCGGGTGGGTGCGCGCGCCATGACTGGCTCGGGCTCGGTCATCACCGAGGATGTGCCGGATGACGCATTGGCCCTCGGCCGGTCGCGGCAGGTGACGAAGGCCGGCCTTGCCACGAGGCTGATGCAGGCGCTGCGACAGAAGAAGGGTCAATAATCATGTGCGGCATCATCGGGATTCTGGGCAGCCACGAGGTTTCGCCCCAACTGGTCGAGGCGCTGAAGCGTCTGGAATATCGCGGCTATGACAGCGCCGGCGTCGCGACCGTCGATGCCGAGGGCAGGCTGGACCGCCGCCGCGCGGTCGGGAAGCTCGTCAACCTCTCGGACCGGCTGGTGCATGATCCGCTGCCCGGACATGCCGGGATCGGCCACACCCGCTGGGCAACCCACGGCCCTGCTACCGAGGCGAACGCCCACCCGCATCGGCGCGGGCCGGTGGCGGTCGTCCATAACGGCATCATCGAGAACTTCCGCGAGCTTCGGGACGAAATCACCGCGCTCGGGATACGCCCTGAATCGGATACCGACACCGAGACCGTGGCGCTGCTGACCGCATGGCACATGTCGCAGGGCAAGGGGCCGGTCGAGGCGGCGCGGGCGACGCTTGCGCGGCTGCATGGCGCCTTCGCGTTGGCCTTCCTGTTCGAAGGCGAGGGCGATCTGATGATCGCCGCCCGCAAGGGCAGCCCGCTGGCCATCGGGCATGGCAAGGGCGAGATGTTCATTGGCTCGGACGCGGTGGCGCTTGCGCCCTTCACCGACCGGATCACCTATCTTGAGGATGGCGACCATGCCATCGTCACCCGCAGGGGCGTCGAGATCTTCAGTGCCGAGGGCCAGCCTGCCCATCGCGATATCCAGCAGATCGATGTCGGCGCGACCCAGATCGACAAGGGCGGCTATCGTCACTTCATGGCCAAGGAGATCGCGGAACAACCGGCTGTGTTGGGCGATGCTCTGAACCACTACATCAAGGGTGATCGGATTGTCCTGCCGGACGCGATCGACTTCTCGGGCGTGGACCGGCTGACGCTTGTGGGCTGCGGGACCGCCTATTACGCCGGTTGCGTCGCGCGCTACTGGTTCGAAAGCATCGCGGGCCTGCCCTGTGACATCGACGTCGCCTCCGAGTTCCGCTATCGCGAGCCGCCGCTGTCGCCGGCTAGCTGGGCCATGTTCATCAGCCAGTCGGGCGAGACGGCCGATACGCTGGCGGCGCTGCATTACGCGCGCGGCAAGGTCGCCAAGACCGTGGGTCTGGTGAATGTCGGCACCTCGGCCATTGCGCGCGATGCCGATATCGCGCTGCCGACACTGGCCGGGATCGAGGTGGGCGTGGCTTCTTCCAAGGCGTTTACTTGCCAGCTTGCGGTGCTGGGGGTACTGGCCCTGAAGGCGGCGCAGGATCGCGGGCGGCTGACCGATGCCCAGCTTGCCACGCATCTGGCGGAACTGCGGGCGCTGCCGGGCCTCCTAAATCAGGCGTTGGCGGTCAGCGACGAATGCCGGCGGCTGGCAAGCTGGCTCTCCGAGGCGCAGGACGTGCTGTATCTGGGGCGCGGGGCGCTGTTCCCCGTCGCGCTGGAGGGGGCGCTGAAGCTGAAGGAACTGAGCTATATCCATGCCGAGGGCTATGCCTCGGGCGAGCTGAAGCACGGGCCGATCGCGCTGATCGACCACAATGTGCCGGTAGTCGTGGTCGCGCCGCGCGATGCGCTGTTCGAAAAGACCGTCTCGAATATGCAGGAGGTGATGGCGCGCCATGGTCAGGTGCTGCTGATCTCGGATGCCGAGGGGGTCGAGAAGGGCGGCGACGGCGTGCGCGCCAGCCTGACCATGCCCTCGGGCGGGGGGCTTTTCGAGGCGATCCTTTATGCCGTGCCAATGCAGTATCTTGCCTATCACACGGCGGTCGCCAAGGGGACCGACGTGGACCAGCCGCGCAACCTTGCGAAATCCGTCACGGTCGAGTGACGCGGCTGGTCGGGTCGGGCGGGGTCAGTCGGTCTCGCCCACGGCCTTCCAGATGATCGCGCCGATCGCGGCACCGATCAGCGGCGCGACCCAGAACAGCCAGAGTTGCGAGAGCGCGGTGCCGCCCGCAAACAGCGCCTGACTCGTCGAGCGCGCCGGATTGACCGAGGTGTTCGTCACCGGGATCGAGATCAGGTGGATCAGCGTCAGTGTCAGGCCAATCGCCAGCGGGGCAAAGCCCACCGGGGCGCGGCCATGGGTGACGCCGAGGATCACGATCAGGAAGAACGCGGTCAGCACGATTTCGATGATCAGGCCCGACAGCATCGAAAATCCCTGCGGCGAGGCCGTGCCATAGCCGTTTGAGGCGAAGCTGCCGATCTCGGCCCCCGGCTTGCCGGTCGCGATCACATAAAGCACCGCGGCGGCAAGGATCGCGCCGATCAGCTGCGCGACGATATAGGGCAGCACGCGGCCCGAAGGAAAGCGCCCGGCAACCGCAAGCCCGACCGTCACCGCCGGATTGAAGTGAGCGCCCGAGATCCCGCCCACGGCATAGGCCATGGTCACGACCGTCAGACCGAAGGCGAGCGCGACGCCCAGAAACCCGATGCCCAGATCGGGAACGCCGGCCGCGAGGATGGCGCTGCCGCAGCCCCCGAAGACCAGCCAGAACGTGCCGAGAGCTTCCGCACCCAATTGCTTCTGCATTTATGCGACTCCACGAATGATGATCCGCGCGGCACCTGAAAAGCGGTGCAATGCGCGGAAATGCTCTCATCAAGTCGGGATTGCGTGAAACGAATCTGCTTGCAGGGCGAATACTTGGCCCGAAACTGTTGCAGTGCCGTCTCAGTCGCGCAGGGGCATGAAAAAGCCGCCCGGTTCGCTTTGAACGGGCGGCGCGTCTTGAGGCTGATCGGGCAGGGGGCGCGGCTGCGCCTTGCCGATCAGAGGTTGATGGTGCGGAAGGCCGAACGGCTGATGCCCAGCGTCTCAAGGTCGCGGGTCGCGGGCAGCCGGTGCATCTCCACCGCCGAAGCGACGCGAACCGCCGCTTGAAGCGTGCTGAAGGCCGAACGGATGGAGTGGAGGACGGTCATTTGCTTTCCTGTCTGATCTCGTTGTTTCGATACCGGACAGATGGGCGTTGGCGGCGGTTTCTGCAATGCAGCATAAGGTCAATGCCGCCATGACGCAGAAGCATGGCAAGCCCCGGCCCACCGTGGCGGACCGGGGCAATTCGGGGGTTCAGTCCTCGTCGCCGCCCAGTTGGGCAAGGACCTGGCCCTTGCCGCGCGCGCGCAGGATCAGCGGCACGACCAGCGCCAGCAAGGCGAGGCCCAGCAGGGTCGCCGCGATCGGCGATTGCACCAGCGTCGTCCAGTCGCCCTGACTGATCGAGAGGGCGCGGCGAAGCTGCTGCTCGGCCATCGGGCCAAGGATCAGGCCGACGACGATCGGCGCGATCGGATAGCCGAAGAGGCGCATGACATAGCCAAGCACGCCGAAGCCCAGCAGCATCCCCAACTCGAAGCTGGAGGGGTTGGCGCCGATGGTGCCCAGCGTCGCGAAAAGCAGGATGCCCGCGTAAAGCCACGGCTTCGGCACGGTCAGCAGCTTCACCCACAGCCCGATCAGGGGCAGGTTCAGCACCAGTAGCATCGCGTTGGCGATCAGGAGCGAGGCGATGAGGCCCCAGACCAGCGTGGGGTTGGTGGCAAAAAGCAGCGGACCGGGTTGCAGGCCGAATTGCTGGAAGCCCGCCAGCATGATCGCCGCCGTGGCCGAGGTCGGAAGGCCCAGCGTCAGCAGCGGCACCAGCGTTCCCGCGGCGGAGGCGTTGTTCGCGGCCTCGGGCCCGGCGACGCCCTCGATGGCGCCATTGCCGAATTCCTCGGGATGCTTGGTGAGCTTCTTCTCGGCCGCATAGCTCAGGAAGGTGCCGATCTCGGCCCCGCCGGCGGGCATGGCGCCGATGGGAAAGCCCAGGAACGTCCCGCGCAGCCACGGCTTCCACGACCGCGCCCAGTCATTGCGGCTCATCCAGACCGAGCCCTTGACGGCTGTGACCTCATCCTCCTGCTGGTTCATCTGGCCGGCGATGAACAGCGCCTCGCCGATGGCGAACATGGCGACGGCCATGGTCGTGACCTCGATCCCGTCGAGGAGTTCCGGCACGCCGAAGGACAGGCGGGTCTGGCCGGTCAACTGGTCGATGCCGACGCAGGCCAGCGCAAGGCCAAGAAACAGAGAGGTCAGCCCGCGCAGCGCCGAATCCCCGAAGGCGGCCGAGACGGTGACGAAGGCCAGCACCATCAGCGCGAAATATTCGCGCGGGCCAAAGACCAGCGCCACCTTGACGATGCTGGGGGCAAGGAAGGCCAGCAGAAGCGTGGCGATCAGCCCCGCGACGAAGGAACCGATGGCGGCGGTGGCCAGCGCCGGGCCGCCGCGACCCTTGCGGGCCATCTTGTTCCCTTCGAGCGCGGTGATGATCGAGGCGCTTTCGCCCGGCGTGTTCAGCAGGATCGACGTGGTCGAGCCGCCATACATGCCGCCGTAATAGATGCCCGCGAACATGATCAGCGACCCCGCCGGATCGAGGCGGTAGGTCACGGGCAGCAGCAGGGCCACTGTCAGCGCCGGGCCGATGCCGGGCAGGACACCCACGGCCGTGCCCAGCGTCACCCCGATCAGCGCGTAGAGCAGCATCATCGGCTCGGCCGCGGTGGCGAGGCCCTGCATCAGGAAATCGAATGCACCCATGGCTCAGCCCCTCGGAAAGAACAGATGCTCAAGCGGGCCCGTAGGCAGGTGCAGCATCAGCAATTGGGCAAAAACCACCCAGACGACAAAGGCAAAGACGATGCCCAGCGGAATCGTCATCGCAAGGTTGCGCCTGCCGAAGGCCCGCGCGGTGAAGGCGAAGAGAACCCCGGTCGAGATCGAGAATCCGGCCGGTTGCAGCAACAGAAGCTGCGCCGCAAGCCCGGCCACGATCCACAGGATCGGCGGCACGTTCTGCGCCGGCCGCTCGGGGAAGTCGCCCTTCAGCGCGGCAAAGACGGTCCAGACCGACAGGCCGAGCAGGCAGAAGGCGACGACGCGGGGAACGCTGGCGGGGCCGACGCCGGAATAGCCGCCCAGATCGGCAAGGCGGGCGCTGTCCCACAGCATCACCACGGCGACAAGGGCGAGGCCCAGGGCGATGACAAGCGCCGCCGTATCACGGCGGCGCTGTCCTTGCGGCTGGCTGGCGCTCATTTCACCAGACCGATGTCCTTGAGGACCGCCTCGGTCGAGGTCACGTCCTGCTCAAGCTGGGCGTCGAATTCCGGGCCCGCCAGATAGGTGTCGATCCAGCCCTTGTCGGAAAGCTGCTTCTGCCAGCTCCCGGATTTCGCCATCTTCTCGACATCCGCCGTGACCTTGGCCTTTTGCTCGTCCGAGAGGCCCGGTCCGGCTGCGACCATGCGCCAGTTCTGCAGCTCGACGTCAAGCCCGGCTTCCTTCAGCGTCGGCGCGTCGGCGCCCTCGATACGCTCGGGCGAGGAGACGGCCAGCAGGCGCAGCGTGCCCGCCTTGATCTGCGCGTCGAACTCGCCCAGCGAGGAGATGCCCGCCGTCACCTGATTGCCGAGGATCGCGGCCAGCGCCTCGCCACCGCCGGAATAGGCGATGTAGTTGATCTTGGTCGGATCGACGCCCGCCGCCTTGGCGATCAGGCCGACCGCGATATGGTCGGTGCCGCCCGCCGAGCCGCCGGCCCAGCTGACCGCGCCCGGATCCTTCTTCAGCGCCTCGATCAGCCCGGCGATGTCGGTGATGGGCGAGGCGGCGGGAACCACGATCGCCTCGTATTCGCCGGTCAGGCGCGCGATCGGGGTCACGTCCTTCAGCGACACGGGCGAGTTGTTGGTCAGGATCGCGCCGACCATGACATAGCCGCCGACGATCAGCGCGTCGGGGTTGCCCTTGTTCTGGCTGGCGAATTGCGCAAGCCCGATGGTGCCGCCCGCGCCGGGGACGTTCTGGACCTGCACCGATTTCGAGATGCCTTCCTCTTGCAGCACGGTCTGCATGGTGCGCGCGGTCTGGTCCCAGCCGCCGCCGGGATTGGCGGGCGCGATGATGGTGTAATCGGCCATGGCCGGCATGGCGACGCAGCCGGCGAGCAGGCTGGCGAGAACGAAATGCTTCATGACTTTCCTCCGCAGGGCGCCGCGGCGGTCAGGGCCGCGCGGTCGCAAGGTCTTTTCTTGATCCGAATCCCGCGTCTCTCCCAAGGCGTCGGGTATCCTCCTCGGTCCCGGCACAGGGGCCGGTCCGCTCACCTTTCGATCACAGTAACCTGTCATCAAGCTGACATCACCGGAAAAATTTCGCGGGTCAGTGTCCGGCGATCGCCTCGTTCCAGCGCGCGATCAGCCGCGCCCGCGTCGCCCGGTCCAGATAGGCGAGGAGGCCGGGGCTGACCGGAACCGGCTTCAGCCTGAGGCCGGTCAGATCCTGCATACCCCCCGCCGGGCTCTGCTGCCCCGCGACCTCGAGGCTGACGGCGGAGAGCCTGAGCGTGCGGGACAGCAGCATCTGCCCCTCGGAGGACATCAGGAACGCCAGCATCCGCCCGCCAAGCTCCGGTTGCCGCGCGGCCGCGGGCACCAACGCCACGCGCGAGACGACGACCGTGAAGTCGCGGGGCAGGATCAGCCCGACATCGGGATGGCGCCGCGCCCAATCCGCGGCGTAGGAGCCGAGGATGTTGTAGCCGATCGCCAGCCGCCCGTCGGCGATCCGTTCGAGGAGCGCGCCCGAGGTCGGGAATTGCTGGACCCCCGCGCGCCCCATCGCCGCGACTACCGACCAGATGCGGGGATAAAGCTCCTGATCCCGGGCCATGAACAGGTAACCGACGCCCGAGCGGGTGATGTCATAGGTGCCGATGCGGCCCTGTGCGCGGTCGGGATGCTCGGCGATCCAGCGCATCAGGTCGGCTCGGGTCGAGGGCGGCTCCTCTCCGGCGAAGCTGGGCTTGTGATAGGCGAAGACGGCAGGCTCGAAGGTCAGCGCATAGGCGGTGTCGCGCCAGTTCGCCCAATCGGGCCAATGCCCGGTGTCGGGCGTCACCACCCGGCGCGCGAATCCGTCATTGGCCAGCTTGATCTGCAGGTCCATGGCCGAGGAAAACGCGAAATCCGCCGTGCCGGTCCCGGCCAGCGTCTCGGCCACGATGCGGTCGTGCAATTCTCCGGTCAGCAGGTTCTCGTAGCGGACCGAAATGTCGGGGTTCCGGTCCTGAAACGCCGCGATCAGCGGCGCGGCAAGGTCGTTGTCGAGCGAGGAATAGACCGAGACCTCGGCATTAACCGCGCCCGAGGGTGCCGGAAACATCGTCATCTGCGCCCTGACCGGACCAGAGGTCAGGACAAGCGCAAGAAGCAATGCTGGCATGAGGGCGGGCAGGCGCATGGTCGCGACAGATTGCCCGAAGCCGATGGCCCTGCACAAGCGGCGCGAGGAATTGTCGGCAATCCCGTCGCGGCGGTTTCAAAGTTTCCGCGTGCCCGCTAGTCTGCGCCGGCTGACGGCGCGCGGGAGGATCAGTTGCGCATTTTGCTGGTCGAGGACAACCTGTCGCTGGCCGAGGGGCTTTCGGCGCTGCTGCGCCAGTCGGGCTACGCGGTCGACATGGTCCATGACGGCGCCTCGGCCGAGGCCTTAGCGGCGGCCGAAAGCTTCGATCTGGTGATCCTCGACCTGAATCTGCCTCAGATGGACGGGCTTGAGGTGCTGCGCGCGATGCGCGCCCGGCGCAATCCGGCGGCGGTGATGATCCTGACCGCGCGCGGCGCGCCCGAGGAGCGGGTGCGCGGCCTCGACCTCGGCGCGGATGACTATCTGATCAAGCCCTTCGACATTGGCGAATTCGAGGCCCGGATCCGCTCGCTCCTGCGGCGTCAGGCCGGGCTACGGACCGCGACGGTCAGTTTCGGCGGGCTGACCTTCGACCAGAGCAGCCGCAGCTTTTCGGTGGATGGCCAGCTCCTCGACCTCCCCGCGCGTGAGCGGGGGCTGTTGGAGCTGCTGATCACCCGCGCGGGCAAGGTCGTCCCGCGCGAGGCGATCGTGCAATCGCTGACCTCGCTGGAGGACGATCTTTCCGCCAACGCGATCGAGCAATATGTCAGCCGGTTGCGCAAGCGGCTGGGACCGGCGGGGTTGACGGTCCGCACCGCGCGCGGCATCGGCTATTTTCTGGACCGGGCCACACCGTGATGCTGCGCCGGCCCTCCTCGATCCGGCGGCGGCTGCTGGTCTGGCTGCTGGTCGCGACGGCCGCCTTCGGGATGCTGGCCCTGATCGATACGTGGCGCGAGGCCCATCGCATGGCGAATGCGCTGGCCGACCGTGTGTTGGCCGGCTCGGCGCTGGTCATCGCCGAGCGCGCCTCGCTGGACGAGGACGGCCAGATCGCCATCGAGATCCCCTATGGCGCGCTGGAAATGCTGAGTTCCGCCGCCGAGGACCGGGTCTTCTACCGCGTCGACGGACCGCCGGGACATGTCGTCACCGGCTATGAGGATTTGCCGGTCTCCCGCGCGGTTCAGGGCGGCGAGCCTGCCTTTTCCGACGGCATCTTCCGGGGCGAGCCGGTGCGCGTCGCCAGCCTTGCGCGCGGGGCCTCGACCGGGATCGACGAGGTTCCCTTCGTCGTCACCGTGGCCGAGACGACCAAGGCGCGAGTGGAACTGACCCAGGCCATCCTGATGCGGTCGGCGGTGCGGCTGGCGCTGATGATCCTTGGCGCGGCCCTGATCGTCGGGATCGCCGTCACCGTCTCGCTGCGGCCACTGCACCGGCTGGGAGAGGCGATTGCCGAGCGCAGCCCCGACGACCTCGGCCCGGTCGAGACGCCGGTGCCCTCCGAGGTGCGGGATCTGGTCGGCACCATCAACCTCTTCATGCTGCGGCTGAAATCGGCGCTGGACGGGCTGCGCAACTTCACCGGCAATGCCGCGCACCAGTTGCGCACCCCTCTGGCGGTAGTCCGCACCCAGCTTGCGCTCGCCGCCCGCGCCTCGAGCCTTGCCGAGGCGCAGGCTGCCGCCGCCAAGGGCGATGCCGCCGTAGCCCATGCCGAGCGGATCCTGGCCCAGCTTCTGCTGCTGGCGCGGGTGGACGCGGCGTCGGGTCAGGCGCATGAGGCGCTGGATCTTGCCGCCTTCGCCCGCGCGCAGACCGCCGAGCAGGTGCCGCGCGCCGCCGAGGCCGGGATCGACCTTGGCTATGAGGGCGAAGACGGTCCGCTGATCATCCGGGCCGAGCCGCTGCTGCTGGGCGAGGCCTTGCAGAACCTGATCTCCAACGCGCTGCTGCATACCGGGCGGGGCACCGTCGTCACCGTCCGCACCCGGCGCGAGGCGGGCGGCGCGATCCTCGAGGTCGAGGATGACGGCCCCGGCGTTCCGGCAGAGGCGCGGGGCGCGGCGATCAGCCGCTTCGCGCGCGGCAGGACGCAGGGACGGGGCACGGGCCTCGGGCTGCCGGTGGTCGAGGAAATCGCCCGCCTTTTCGGCGCGACACTCAGCCTCGGTCAGGGCCAGAACGGGCGCGGCCTCTGCGCGAGATTGCGCTTTGCCGTGTCCGGCGCGTGACAACCTGACGCCTGTTAGCGCAAGAATTTCAGAACAGGCTTGCGTTTTGGTCATGGATTATCCATTTTCCGGTCATTCGCGAAACCGTGAATACAGTTTGGTGTCCGGGCCCCTCTGGCGAACGTGGCGGCACGTTCGTGATGTCGGCATCGATCTCTTACCAGCCGCCTGGACCTTTTTCTCATGCAGCACGAAAGCAACCCTCACGCGGGGGGAACCGCGAATGGAGCCCAAGTATCAACCCTCAGCTATTTCCGCTGGTCATTCATCGTCACGGCCATCGGTCTGGCGCTGGGCGCGGCGCTGGGATGGCAGACGACCGGAACCATAGGGGGCACCCTCTCGGTCTTCTTCATCTGCGCCGTCCTCGCGGTGCTGGAAATCTCGCTCAGCTTTGACAACGCCATCGTCAACGCGAACAAACTCAAGGACATGACCCCGGCCTGGCAGCGCCGCTTCCTGACCTGGGGCATCATCATCGCCGTCTTCGGCATGCGGATCGTCTTCCCGCTGCTGATCGTGGTCGTCGCCGCCAATATCGGCCCCTGGCAGGCGATGGTCATGGCCGCGACCCAGCCCGACCAGTATTCGGCGATCATGCATGACGCCCACCTGCCGATCGCGGCATTCGGCGGCACCTTCCTGATGATGGTCGGCCTGTCGTTCTTCTTCGACCACGAGAAGGACGTGCATTGGGTCCGCTGGCTGGAAGACAAGATGACGCGCTATGCCACCATCCGTGGCATCGAGGTCGCGATCGTGCTCGTGACCGTGCTGATCTTCTCGAGCTTCCTTGGCGAGGCCGAATCGGAGGTCTTCTTCCGCTCGGCGATCTGGGGCCTCTTGACCTTCCTGCTGGTCGAGGTTCTGGGCGGGCTTCTGGACAGCACGCAGGAGGCGCTGAAGGCGGGCGCGAAGGGCGGCCTTGGCGCGTTCCTCTATCTCGAGGTTCTGGACGCCTCGTTCAGCTTCGACGGCGTGATCGGGGCCTTCGCCCTGACCCACAACCTGTTCGTCATCGCCATCGGCCTTGGCATCGGCGCGATGTATGTCCGCTCGATGACCATCATGCTGGTCGAGCGCGGCACGCTGGCCGAATACCGCTTCCTCGAACATGGCGCCTTCTACGCGATCATCGCGCTTTCGGTGATCATGTTCGTGCAGCCGCTGGTCCATATCCCCGAGGTCATCACCGGCCTTGGCGGTGCGACGCTGATCGGGATCTCGCTCTGGTCCTCGATCCGCTGGAACCGCAAGCGCACCGCCGCCTGACGGCGCGATCGGTCGAAATCCGGGCCGTCCCCTCGCGGGGGCGGCCTTTTTTGATGCCTAAGCGCCACGGCCTCGGTGTAGCATCGGGGCCAACAGGCAATTTGAGCGAGTATTCCCGGTGCGTTACCTGCTTTTCATCTGCGTCCTTATGGCGGCGCTTCTGTCCTTTTATCTCGCCTTTCGCTTGCGGGGGTCGGGCTGGATCCCGCGCGTCGCGCTGATCGCCGCCGGGCTTGCGGTCCTGACCCTCGGCACCTGGCGCATGATGCCGCAGGCCGCCCCGGCCTTTGATACGGGCGAGGATGTGCGCCCGCTTTACGCGCAAAAGCGCGTCCTGCCCAAGGGGCCGATCCCGGTCTATCACCTTGGCCACAGCCTTGTCGGGCGCGACATGCCGGCGATGTTGGCCCAGCTTGCCGGCCATGACTACGCCCTCCAGCTTGGCTGGGGCACGGCGCTGCGCGAGCATTTCGAGGGCAGGCAGGCCATCAACGGCTTCGACAAGGAAAACGCGACGCCGAAATACCGCGATGCGCATGAGGCATTGAAAAGCGGCGGCTACGGTGCCTTCGTGATGACCGAGATGGTCAACCTGCGTGATGCGATCCTCTACAAGGACAGCGCCACATTCGCCCGGAAATGGGCGGAGGAGGCGGTGGCGGGGCGGCCGGATATCGACATCTTCCTTTACGAGACTTGGCACAGCCTCGATGGCGAGGAGGATTGGCTGAAGCGCCTGCCGGGCGATCTCGAGGGATTGTGGAGCCAGGTCCTGTGGCCCGCCGCGCGCGGGGCAGGGCGCCCGGTCTGGGTGATCCCGGCGGGGCAGGTGATGGCGCGTCTGGTTACGGAGGCCGAGCAGAATGGCGGCATCGCCGAACTCAGGTCGCGCGAGGATCTGTTCGCGATGACCGAGGACGGCAAGCGCGACCAGATCCACCCGAACGATCTCGGGATGTATCTGGTCGCGCTGACCCATTACGCGGTGATCTACGGCAAGTCTCCGGTCGGCCTGCCGCATGAATTGCTGAAGGCGGACGGCTCGCCGGCGGTCGCGCCCTCGGCCGAACTGGCGCGGCGGATGCAGGAGATCGTCTGGGAGGTCGTGACCTCGCAACCACTGACAGGGCTGTGAAAAAAGGAACCACCGGCCGGGTTTTCGCGTCTGTTTCCTGAAGGCGGCCTTGGGCCGCCACAAGACAAGAAAAGGAGAAGGCGATGAAACTTCTGTCGGCAGCCCTGCTTGGAGGCATGTTTCTGGCGCTGGCCGGATGCGGCGACAACCCGACCGAACGCGCGGCGACGGGCGGCATCGGCGGTGCGGTGGTCGGCGGGCCGGTAGGGGCGGTCGCGGGCGCGACCGTCGGCGCGGCGACCGCGAACTAGCGCATCAGGGCGAGCCAGTCGCGGATGGCGCGAAGCGCCTCCGGCTCGTCAAGAAAGGGGATATGCCCACGGTCCGGCACCTCGGCAAAGATCATGTCGGGGCGGCGGTGGCGCATCTCCTCGGCCACTTCGGGGGCGAGCAGGTCCGAATTCGCGCCGCGGATCAGCGCAAGCGGCAGATCCTGCGCGGCATCGAAAAGCGGCCACAGGTCCACCCCCGGCCCGTCGAATGCCGCAAGGAACGAGTCGCGCAGCGCCGGGTCATAGGTAATCCGCAGCCCCTCGGGCGTCGCGTCGTAATGGCGGCGGCTTTCCTCGAGCCAGCGGCTTTCGGGCACATTCGCGAATTCGGGCATCAGCTTCGGGAACTTCCCGGCCAGATCCTCATGGGTCTGGGCGGCGGGGTTGCGGCCGACGTAATCCTTGATCCGCTCCAACCCCGGCCGGTGCAGGACCGGGCCGATATCGTTCAGGCAAAGGCCGTGCAGGCGGTTCGCCGATGTCGCGGCCAGCAGGAGGCCGATCAGCCCCCCGCGCGAGGTGCCGATGATCGCGGCCTGTTCCAGTTCCAGATGGTCGAGCAGGTCCAGCACGTCCCGCGCCTCCTGCTGGACGGTGTAGCTGGGGCCGCCGGTCCATTCCGACGCTCCGCGCCCGCGATAGTCGGGACGGATCAGCCGCACGTCGCCAAGATGCGGGGCCAGATAGTCAAAATCCCCTCCGGTCCGCGTCAGCCCTGCCAGCGCGAGGACGGGCAGCCCCTCGCCCTCGTCGCGATAGGCGAGTTTCGCGCCGTCTCTGGCAAGGAAATGACGCGAGGCCATCAGAGGTTTTCCGACTGTGGCATTCCCAGGACGTGATAGCCGCCATCGACCAAAATGATCTCGCCCGTGGTGCAGGCGCCCCAGTCCGAGCAGAGCCAGACCGCCGTGCCGCCGATCGCCTCAAGCGTCGCGTTGGCACGCAGCGGCGCGTTTGCCTCGGTATGGCGGAAGGTCTTGCGGGCGCCGCCGATCGCTGCGCCGGCCAGCGTCTTCATCGGGCCGGGGCTGATCGCGTTGACGCGGATCCCCTCGGGGCCGAGGTCGTTGGCCAGATACTTGACCGCGGATTCCAGCGCCGCCTTGGCCACGCCCATGACGTTGTAGAAGGGCGTCACCCGGTTCGATCCGGCATAGGTCAGCGTGATGATCGTGCCGCCCTCGCCCATCAGCGGGCGGGCGCGGCGGGCCACATCGACCAGCGAATAGCAGGAGATGGTCAGCGAGTTCCTGAAGTTCTCGCGCGTGGTGTCGACAAAGCGCCCGGTCAGTTCGTTCTTGTCCGAGAAGGCGATGGCGTGGACGAGGAAGTCGAGCTTGCCCCAGCGCTCGGCGATCCGGCCGAAGCCCGCGTCGAGCGATGCGTCATCCATCACATCCATATCGACAAGGAAGTCCGAGCCGACGGATTGCGCCAGCGGCTCCACCCGCTTGCCGAAGGCCTCGCCCTGATAGGAAAAAGCCAGCTCCGCCCCCTGATCGGCCAGAGCCTTCGCAATGCCCCAGGCAATCGAGCGTTCATTCGCGACACCCATGACAAGGCCGCGTTTTCCCATCATCAATTCTGACATGTCACGTTATCCGATATACTTGGACAGCAGCATCGACCCGTTCGTGCCGCCGAAGCCGAAGGAATTGGTCATCACCGTATCAAGTCCCGCGTTTTCGACAAGACGCGTGGCGATTTCGCCCGCATGGATCGCATCGTCGAGGTTCTCGACATTGATCGAGGGCGCGATGAAGTCATTCTCCAGCATCAGCAGGCAATAGATCGCCTCCTGCGCGCCGGTGGCGCCCTGGCTGTGGCCGGTCATCGACTTGGTCGAGGAGATCAGAGGTGTCGAGCCGGTGCCGAAGACGCGGCGCACCGCCTCGACCTCGCCCACGTCGCCGACCGGGGTCGAGGTGCCGTGCGCGTTGATATAGCCGACCTTGCGGCCTTCCTGCAGGGTTTCCAGCGCAAGGCGCATGGCGCGCTCGCCGCCCTCGCCCGAGGGGGCGACCATGTCATGCCCGTCCGAGGTCGCGGCATAGCCCGTCACCTCGGCATAGATCTTCGCGCCGCGTGCCTTGGCGTGCTCCAACTCCTCAAGCACGATGATGCCGCCGCCGCCCGAGATCACGAAGCCGTCGCGGTTCGCGTCGAAAGCGCGCGAGGCCTTTTCCGGCGTGTCGTTGAACTTCGAGGACATCGCGCCCATCGCGTCGAAGAGGCAGGAAAGCGTCCAGTCCAGTTCCTCGGCACCGCCGGCGAACATCACGTCCTGCCGGCCCATCGCGATCTGCTCGGCGGCATTGCCGATGCAATGCAACGAGGTCGAGCAGGCCGAGGTGATCGAATAATTCACCCCCTTGATGCGATAGGCGGTCGAAAGATTCGCCGAGATCGTCGAGCTCATGCATTTCGGGACGGCGAAGGGACCGATCCGCTTGGGCGAGCCCGAGGACAGCACCGTCTGATGCGCCGCGAACATGGAGGAGGTCGAGGGTCCGCCCGAACCGGCGATCAGGCCGGTGCGCGGGTTGACGATGTCGGTTTCCTCAAGCCCCGCATCGGCAATGGCCTGTTGCATGGCGATATAGGCATAGGCCGCACCCGGCCCCATGAACCGCAGCAGGCGCTTGTCGACATGCTCCTTGATGTCGAGCTTGACGGCCCCCGCAACCTGGCTGCGAAAGCCGTATTCCTTCATGTCCTCGTTCGCGGTGATGCCGGATTTTCCGGCCTTCAACGCGGCGAGGACTTCATTCCTGTCGTTTCCGATGCTGGAAACGATGCCTAAACCAGTGACGACGACGCGGCGCATGGGCGTTCTCCTGAATTCGAAGTCAGCTTTCCGATAGCGCGACTTTCATGTCTTGGACCTGGTAGATGACCTCGCCATCGGCTTCGACGCGACCATCCGCCACGCCCATGGTCAGGCGGCGGGTCTGCACGGCCTTGGTGAAGTCTACATGATAGCGCAAGAGCTTGCGATCGGGCCGGACCATGCCGGTCAGTTTCACCTCGCCGACGCCAAGCGCATAGCCGCGCCCCTGCCAGCCGCGCCAACCAAGGTTGAAGCCGGTCAGCTGCCACAGCCCGTCAAGGCCAAGGCAGCCGGGCATGATCGGATTGCCGGGGAAATGGCAGGCGAAAAACCACAGGTCGGGGGTCACGTCGAATTCGGCCACGACATGGCCCTTGCCATGCGCGCCGCCATCGGCCGAGATGTCGGTGATGCGATCCATCATCAGCATCGGTGGCTCGGGCAATTGCGCATTGCCGGGGCCGAACAGCTCTCCGCGGGCGCAGGCCAGCAGATCGTCCTTGTCAAAGCTTGTCCGGGTCATCGTCATGCGCGTTCAGTCTCCCTCGATCCGACGTGGCGTAAGCTTGGCAGCCGCTTCGGGCGGGACCCGGCGCGAAACCTTTGGCAGGGTCTATCATTCACGCCGACAAAGGCGCAAGGCCCGGAGCCTTCGACTCAGGGGCCGCCGACCTTCGCGCGGCCTAGAACCACTGCCCCGGTTCCATCAGCCCGAAATCCATGAGTTGCTGCGACTGCCAGCGGAAGGGCTGCGAGTTGCGCCAGGCGAAGGTCTCGATCCTGCTGCGCGAGCCGGGATTGCGCGCCAAGGCCTTCGCCACCCGGAACGAGGCGATCGCGGCGGTCAGGTTGTGGTGCCAGGGGCAGGAATAGGTGTTGTATTCGGCGACATTGAAGCGGTGATCGGCCAGAAGCCGCAGGCCGGGCTGGCTGCGGAACAGCGAGATGCGGTCGATCCGGCGCTTGTCGGCGGGCACATGCTCCTCGAACCGCCAGCGCAGCCCGCCATGGAAATCCAACTGCCGCTCCAGATGCTTGCCGTCGCGGTCGCGGCGACCCAGCGCGAAATAACCGGTGCGGTCGAACATCGCCTCGTTGATGCTGACCGCGTCGGGAAAGCGGTTCAGGTCCGGCGCATAAAGGTCGATCACATAGCTCAGCATGGCGCGCCGCCGTTCCTCGGTATGGAAGGCCAGCATCTCGCCCACGGTGCGGGTTTCCGAGAAGGGATAGAACAGGAACTCGGCGTTGAAGCCGTAATACATCCAGACATCGGGCGGCACGGCGTCCAGCACCGCGTTGACCGCGACTGCATGGGCCTCGGGGCGGCGGACGTCGAAGTGCAGGTTGACGATGCAGCCCTCGGGATCCTCGGGAAGGACATGGGCGGGCAGCGGATCGGGCGACAGAGCGAGGATCAGCCTGAAGCCGCATTTCAGGTGATGGGAAAGGCTTTGCCCGACGGCGATCGCATCCTCGATCAGCAGGATCGCGATGGGGCCCTTCTGCAGGCGGTCATTGGAATTTCTAAGGAAATCGGCAAGTCGCGGATGTGTCATGTCGGTCAGCCCCGAACCATGCCGAGCGGCTTGCCCGTTGACGGAAGCCGGCCCGCCACGGCGCTACGAATCGTGTTTTCCAGCCCGGCAAGGAACCGCATGGCGCACTCCGTCAGGATGTTCCCCTGATCCCATCTATGGCATGGAGCCGCGACTGTGGTAAAGTCGTCTTCAACCCGGCGGCGAATGACCCGCCACGGGCCTGCGAAACACCCGGTTCCATGCGCGAATCCGGTTGAAATACGCGTTTCGCAGGACTATCTAACCGCGCAAACCCTCGGCGATACAAGGAAGACAGCCATAGCCCGCAGACCGCATAACGCTCCGCCCACCCGTGACACCGGCCCGCGCGTCAACGAACGCATACGAGTCGCCGAAATCCGCCTGATCGGCGCTGAAGGCGAAAACATCGGTGTCGTGACCCCCGCACGGGGTCTGGAGCTTGCTCAGGAAGCCGGGCTGGATCTTGTCGAAATCTCGCCCAATGCCGTGCCGCCGGTCTGCAAGATCATGGACCTCGGCAAGTTCAAGTATGAACAGCAGAAGCGCGAAGCCGAGGCCCGCAAGAAGCAGAAGATCATCGAGATCAAGGAGATCAAGTTCCGTCCCGGGACCGATACCCATGATTACGACGTCAAGATGCGCTCGGTGATGAAGTTCCTGGGCGAGGGCGACAAGGTCAAGGTGACGCTGCGCTTCCGCGGCCGCGAGATGGCGCACCAGCAGCTTGGGCTTGAGCTTCTGAACCGCGTCGCAGGCGACGTGGGCGAGGCTGGCAAGATCGAATCGATGCCCAAGCTTGAAGGGCGTCAGATGGTCATGATGATCGCCCCGAGATAAGGCAGGGACATGGCAGCCGAAGTGACGATACTGGTTCTGCGCGAACCGGGCGCCGATCCGGCGCTGCCCTTGCCGGAATACCAGACCGCAGGCTCGGCCGGTGCCGACCTGCGCGCCGATCTGGGCGGCGAGGCGCTTGAGCTTCAGCCGGGCCAGATCCGGCTGGTGCCCACGGGCCTGCGGGTGCAGATCCCCGAAGGGTATGAGATGCAGATCCGCCCGCGCTCCAGCCTTGCGCTGAAGCATGGCGTGACGCTGCCGAACACGCCGGGCACGATCGACAGCGATTATCGCGGCCCGCTGGGCGTGATCATGGTCAATCTTGGCCAGCAGCCCTACACCGTCCAGCATGGCGAGCGGATCGCCCAGGCGATCGTCGCGCCGGTAACGCGCGCGCGCTATGTCATGGCCGAGGTGCTGGAGGATACCGCGCGTGGCGCGGGTGGCTTCGGCTCGACCGGCCGGGCCTGATTTCATGTTTCTTCTGCTGACGATGGCTGCCGTGCTTGCCGCGGGGGCCGTCCTTGGCTGGCCGCCCTTGCGCGCCTGGATCGTTGTCGCGCTGCTCTGGCTGCTGGCGCTTGCCACGCTGACCCTTGCGCCGGGATCGACGGCCGCGCGCATCGTGGGTGGCGATCCGCGTCTCTGGCTCATCGGCGGAGGTGTCGCGGCGCTGATCCTCGGTTATCGTGCGATGCTGCGACAATTGCACCGGAGGGCGAATCCCTTGCCAGAACCCCAATCCCCGCCTGCGCCGCCGACCGGCCCGCTGGCCGATGCCGAACTGGACCGCTATGCCCGCCATATCGTGCTGCGCGAGCTCGGCGGTCCGGGTCAGGCGGCATTGCGGCGGGCGCGGGTGCTGGTGGTGGGTGCGGGCGGGCTGGGCGCGCCGGTCTGCCTTTACCTCGCCGCGGCGGGCGTCGGGCGGATCACGGTCGCGGATGACGACCGGGTCAGCCTCTCGAACCTTCAGCGGCAGGTGATTTTCCGCAGCGACGACGATGGCCGTCCCAAGGCCGAGGCCGCGCGGGGCGCGATGCTGGCCCTGAACCCGCATGTCGAGGTGGTGGCGCTGGACCGCCGGATCACCGCTGGGGATGCCGAACTGATCGCCGGGCAGGATCTGGTGATCGACGGCACCGACAGCTTCGCCGCGCGGCAGGAGGTGAACGCAGCCTGCGCCGCCGCGGGCGTGCCGCTGATCGCGGGCGCCATCGCGCAATGGGAGGGGCAGGTGACCGTCTGGGATCCGCGCCGCGACGCGCCCTGCATGGCCTGCATCTTTCCCGAGGCCCCCGCCGCCGGCCTTGCCCCCGCCTGTGCCGAGGCCGGGGTGGTCGGCCCGCTGCCGGGGGTCATAGGCTCGGTCATGGCGCTGGAGGCGATCAAGCTGATCGCGGGCGCGGGCGAGCCGTTGCGTGGGCGGATGATGATCTTCGACGGCCTCTGGGGCGAGCACAGGATGGTCAGGATCGCGCGCCGCGCCGATTGCCCGGTCTGCGGCTCTGGACATTTCCCGCTGGGGTGAAAGACTCGCGCCGACCGCAATGGAGGCGCGCATGAACCCCGAACTCACCCATTGGACCGGCCCGCTGGGTCTGCCCCGCTTCGACCTCATCCGCGACGAGGACTTCGCCCCCGCATTTGACGACTGCCTGAAGCTGGCGGCCGACGCGGTCGAGGCGATCGCCGCCAATCCCGCCCCTCCGAATTTCGAGAACACGGTCGCCGCGCTCGAGACGGCCGAGGATCCGCTGAACCGGCTCTGCGCGATCTTCTTCACCCTGACCGGGGTGGATTCCAACCCCGCGCGCGAAGATTTGCAGCGCCAGATCGCCCCCCGCCTCGCGGCGCATGGCAGCAAGGTCAGCATGGACCCGCGGCTTTTCGACCGGGTCGAGGCGATCATGCAGGACCGCGACCAGCTTTCGCCCGAAGACCGGCGGCTGGTCGAACTGACGCTGCGCGGCCTGCGCCGCGCGGGCGCTGGCCTGACCGGAGAGGCGCGCGACCGGATGGCCGCGATCCGTGAGCGGCTGGCGGTGCTCTCGACCGATTTTTCGCAAAACGTGCTGGCGGATGAGCGCGACTTTACCATGCCGATCCCCGACGCGGGGCTGGCGGGGCTGCCCGACTGGCTGGTCCGGGCGATGAGGGCCGCCGCGCGCGAACGCGGGATGCCGGGCCAGATCGTCACCCTGAACCGCTCGCTGATCGTGCCCTTCCTTGAATATGCCGAGGATCGCGCCCTGCGCGAGGCCGCGTGGCGCGCTTGGACCGCGCGCGGCGACGGCACCGGGGCAGGGGGCGAAAAGACCGACAATCGCGGCATCGCGGCCGAGATCCTGAAGCTGCGGCATGAGCGCGCCACGCTGCTCGGCTATGCCGATTTCGCCAGCTACAAGCTTGAGCCCGAGATGGCCGGGACCGCCGAAAACGTCGAGGCGCTGCTTTCCGAAGTGTGGACCGCCGCGAAACGCCGGGCCGAGGCGGATGCGGCGAAGCTTGGCCAGATGCTCAATCAGGACGGGATCAACGGCGCGCTGGAACCTTGGGACTGGCGCTATTACGCCGAGCGCCGCCGTCAGGCCGAGCACGAGCTGGATGAGGCCGAGGTCAAGCCCTACCTGACGCTAGACGCGATGATCGGGGCGGTTTTTGACACCGCACAGCGCCTCTTCGGGCTGGAGGTGCGCGAGTTCGAGGCGCCGCTCTGGTCCCCCGATGTCCGGGCGTGGGAGATCACGCGCGACGGCAAGCAGATGGCGGTGTTTCTGGGCGATTATTTCGCCCGGCCCAGCAAGCGTTCGGGCGCGTGGTGCTCGTCGCTTTGCCAGCAGCACGGGATCGGCGCGGGCCAGCGGCCGATCGTTGTCAATGTCTGCAACTTCACCCCGCCCGAGGAGGCGGGCGCCCCGGCCTATCTGAGCTGGGATGATGCCCATACGCTGTTCCACGAATTCGGCCATGCATTGCACCATATCCTGTCCGACGTGACCTGGCCCTCGATCTCGGGCACCTCGGTCGCGCGGGATTTCGTCGAACTGCCGAGCCAGCTTTTCGAACATTGGCTGGAGCAGCCCGAGGTGCTGGACCGTCACGCACGCCATGCCCAGACCGGAGAGCCGCTGCCCGCCGCCCTGCGCGAGCGCATCCTTGCGGCGAAAAATGCCGATCAGGGCTTTGCGACCGTCGAGTATCTGGAAAGCGCGCTGGTCGATCTGGCCTTCCATCGGGGCGAACCGCCCGCCGATCCGATGGCGCGGCAGGCCGAGGTTCTGGCCGAACTGGGCGCGCCATCGGCCATCCCGATGCGCCACGCCACGCCGCATTTCGCGCATGTCTTTTCCGGGGACGGCTACTCCTCGGGTTATTACAGCTACATGTGGTCGGAGGTGATGGATGCGGATGCTTTCGACGCCTTCATGGAAAAAGGCGATGCCTTTGACCGCGAAACCGCCGAAAAGCTGGAACGCTGGATCCTGTCGCGCGGTGATTCTGCCCCCGCGGATGAACTTTGGTTGAAATTCAGGGAACGAAAACCGGGGGTTCACGCTTTGTTGAAAGGACGCGACCTTCTGGACGTTGCTTCCTGAAACAACGGGAGAACTCGACATGACCAAGACGAAGACCCTTTACGCCCTCGCCGCTGCTGCCGTGCTGGGTGGGCTTGCCGCTTGTGACCAGGCCGGGCCGGTGACGCCCGAGGATACCCCCGGCCCGGTGGCGCAGTCGAGCGCGCTGAACGGCACCTACAATCTCCTGCGCTCGGACTGCGGTGATCCGAACAGCGACAAGAGCCTGGTCATCGACGGCAACAGGTTCATCTTCCCCGCCGCCACCTGCACGGTCGCCAGCTCGGAACGTCAGGTGAACCAGACCCGCGTGACGCTGGCCTGCGAAGGCTCGCCCGCCGCCGGAAACCGGGTCGTCGACCTGCAGATCCGCAATGACGGGACGCTGCGGATCTCGGAGAACTCGATCACGCTGACCTACTTCCAGTGCATGAAGGCTGCGGCCAGCAGCAGCTCGCTGGCCGGTCAGGCCATGTGATCGGCGGGAATATCGCCAGACGAACGGGTCGCCCTGCGGGCGGCCCGCTATGCCTCCGGCCCGGTCATTCGCGGGTTTCGTCCGGGTCGACGCCCCAGATCGCGGTTTTCGGAACCCAGCCCTTTTCCCCGCCGCCCGAGACGCGGCACCAGGTGGGATTGCATTCGTGCAGGCGGACGATCGCCCCCGCCTCGGCGCGCGCGACGACATTGCTGTGCTCGTCAGGCTTGGCCAGCAGCTCCAGCATGTCCTTGCGCACGATGGCGGTGCGCACGCCCGACAGCAGCGAGTAATGGACCCAGCCGCCCGCGCCGTCCTGATCCTCGACCCGGCGCCAATGCCCGAACTCGGCGACCACGCGCAGCGGCATGCCGGCATGGCGAAACACCCAGTCGATCCGGTGCGACAGGCTGGGGCCGCGGCGGGCATTGCCCTCGCCACCCTTGAGGCTGACATAGCGCGGAAGCGGCAGGTTGGTGACGGAACCGCGCCCCGGCTCGGGTCCGCCATCGGGGTGGCGGCTGATCTCGGCATCGGCCGAGATGGCCGGAATTTCCTTGGCGTCCAGCGTCTCGCCCGGATCGGTCGCCTGGGCCAGGGCTGAACCCGCCAGCCACGTCGCTGCGGCAAGTGCCGCCGCACTCTGCCAGAGCACTCTGTCAATCATCTGCCCGTCCTGCTTTTCCGGGACCTTGTGCCTGCCCCGCATCGCATGCACTTTGCCAAAGGCCGTCCGGTTTTGGAAGAGAGGTCGGCCGCAACGGAGGTCAAGCGTGATGTCAGCGGCGGAAAAGCGACGCACCCGGCTCAGGGTCACGGTGACGCGGCGGTTGCCCGAGGTGGTCGAGGCCCGCATGGCCGAGCTGTTCGAGGTCGTGCTTCGGGACGAGGACACCAAGCTCACGCGCGAGGAACTGGTGGCCGCAATGCAGTCGAGCGACGTTCTTGTCCCGACCGTGACCGACCGGATCGACACCGAGATGCTGTCGCAGGCCGGTGACCGGCTGAAGCTGATCGCGAATTACGGGGCGGGCGTCGATCATATCGACGTGCAGGGGGCGCGGCAGCGCGGCATCCTCGTCTCGAACACGCCGGGCGTCGTGACCGAGGACACGGCCGACATGACCCTTGCCCTGATCCTCGCCGTGACGCGCCGCCTGCCCGAGGGCATGGCCGAGATGCAGGCGGGCCGCTGGCAGGGCTGGGCGCCCACGCTGCATCTGGGCGGGCGGCTTGGCGGGCGCCGACTTGGCATCCTCGGCATGGGCCGGATCGGGCAGGCGGTCGCGCGTCGCGCGCGCGCCTTCGGCTTGCAGATCAACTATCACAACCGCCACCGCCTGCGCAGCGAGGTCGAGGAGGAGCTTGGCGCAACCTATTGGGAAAGCCTCGACCAGATGCTGGCGCGGGTCGACATCATCAGCGTCAATGCGCCCCACACCCCCTCGACCTTCCACCTTCTGAACGCGCGGCGGCTGAAGCTGCTCAAGCCGACGGCGGTGGTGGTGAACACCTCGCGCGGCGAGGTGATCGACGAGAACGCCCTGACCCGGATGCTGCGCGCCGGCGAAATCGCGGGCGCCGGTCTCGACGTGTTCGAGCGCGGGCATGAGATCAACCCCCGCCTGCGGCAGCTTCCGAACGTGGTGCTGCTGCCGCATATGGGCTCGGCCACGGTCGAGGGCCGGGCCGAGATGGGCGCGAAGGTCATCTTCAACATCCAGACCTTCGCCGATGGCCACAAGCCGCCGGATCTGGTGCTGCCTTCGATGCTGTGACGATCGCGACTGTTTCATGGGCGAATTGCGACATGTCGCTTTTCAGCCGGGAAATGTCGCGGACAGTCTCCCGGTCGGGCTGCGCTCTGCCACAAATCGCCACTGGGAACAGCCCGCGCGCAAAAGGAGTCGCTTGCCATGAAAACCCATGTGAAGGCCCTTGTGGTCGGAGGCGGGGCCGTCGGTTGCGGCATCGCGCTGCACCTCGCACGGGCGGGCTGGGACACGCTGCTGGTCGAGCGGGACGAACTGACCGCAGGCTCGACCTGGCACGCGGCGGGCCTGCTGCCGCTTTTCAACATGGGCTATGCGACCACCCATATCCACGACTACTCGGTCAGGCTCTATGCCGAGCTTGAGGCACAGACCGGCCTGAACGCCGGTTTCACCCGCTGCGGCAACCTGCGCATGGCCCAGACCGATGCGCGGATGGATGAATACATGCTGTATTCCGCCACCGCCGAAACGGTCGGGATCGAGCATGTCTTCCTGACCCCGGCCCAGATCAAGGAGCGCTGGCCCCTGATCCGCACCGAGGATCTGAAGGGCGCGCTGTTCCACCCGACCGACGGCTATATCAACCCCGCCGACGTGACGCAGGCCATGGCCAAGGGCGCCCGTATGGCCGGCTGCACGATCGAGCGCAGGATTCAGGTGAACGGCTATTTCTGGACCGGCGACGAATGGATCGTCACCTGCGAGCGGATGGTCGAGAAGGGCGGCAACCTCGTTCCCTCGGGCGAGGTGTTCGAGATCCGCGCCGAGCATGTCGTGACCGCGACCGGCAACCATGCGCAGCGGACCGCGCGCCTGTTGGGCATCAAGATCCCCGCGATCCCGGTCGAGCACCAGTATATCGTGACCGAGCCCGACCCGGCGCTGGTCCAGTGGCGCGCCGCGGGCAACCCCGAGCATCCGGTGCTGCGCGACGCGGACGCCAAGTGGTATGTGCGCGAGGAACGCGGCGGCTGGATCCTCGGCCCCTATGAGCGCAATGCCCCGGCCCGCTTCCTCTATGACGTGCCCGAGAGTTTCCGCGCCGACCTCTTCCCCCTCGATCTGGAGCGGATCGAGGAGGAATACATGTCGATGATCCACCGGCTTCCCTCTTCGGAGACGGTGGGCCTCAAGGACGATTTCAACGGCCCGATCTGCTACACGCCCGACGGCAATCCGCTGGTCGGCCCGGCGCCCGGCCTGCGCAACATGTGGCTGGCCGAGGGCTTCAGCTTCGGCATCACGGCGGCGGGCGGCACCGGCCATTACCTCGCGCAGATGATGACGCAGGGCGAGGCCGAGATCGACATGGCCGCGCTGGACCCGCGCCGCTTCGGCGGCTGGATGACCACCGAATATGCCGCGAAGAAGAACGAGGAAGCCTATGAGCATGTCTTCGTCCTGCACCACCCCGATGAAGAGCGCGAGGCCTGCCGCCCGCTGCGCACCGCCCCCGCCTATGACCGCCAGATCGCGGCGGGCGCGCAGATGGGGCAGGTCAACGGCTGGGAGCGTCCGAATTACTACGCCCCCGCCGGGTTTGACGATCATGCCAGCCGCAGCTTCCGGCGCGGCGGCTGGTGGGAATACGCGGCCAGCGAGGCCAGCGCGATCCGCGAGAGCGCGGGGCTGATCGACGCCAGCGCCTTCGCCAAGCATCGCGTGACCGGGGCGGGGGCGACCGCGTTCCTCGACTGGCTGACGACGAACAGGCTGCCCAAGGTCGGGCGCATCAACCTGACCTATGCGCTGACCGAGACCGGGACGACCCGCACCGAATACACCATCGTGCGTCTGGCCGAGGATGACTACTATCTGATCTCGGCCGGGGCATGGGCGGATTACGACGGCGACAACCTGCGAAAGCTGGCCGAGGACAAGGCGGGCGATTTCGGCGCGATCACCGTGCAGGACATCACCACGCAATGGGGCGTCTTTGCCCTGGCCGGACCGAACAGCCGCGCGATTTTGAACGAGATCGTGCGCGATGCCGATCCGACCACGGTTCTCGGCAACAAGCGTTTCCCGTGGCTGACGATGCGCAATATCGAACTGGGCATGTGCCCGGTCCGCGCCATCCGCGTCGCCTATACCGGCGAACTCGGCTGGGAGTTGCACTACCCGATCGAATTCGGCCGCTACCTGTGGGATCTGCTGGTCAAGGCGGGCGAGGGGCAGGGGCTGAAGCTGGTCGGCGCGCGGGCGCAGAACTGGCTCAGGCTGGAGAAATCCTATCGCGCCTTCGGGACCGAACTGGGCCGCGATGCGACGCCGCTGGAGGCGGGCCTCGACCGCTTTGTCGATCTGGAGAAGGATTTCCGAGGTAAGCAGGCGATGCTGGACAAGGGCATCCGCTCGAAATGCGTGACCCTGCTGATCGACGGCCCCGCCGATGCCGATCCCTGGGGCCGGGAAGGGCTGTTCCTGAACGGGGAGCGGGTCGGGCGGCTGACTTCGGGCGGCTGGTCGGCGGCCTTCGGCAAATCGATCGGCATGGGCTATGTCCGCCCCGATCTGGCCGAACCGGGAACCCGGCTGAAAGTGCGGATGCAGCGCGAGTTCTGGGATGCGGTCGTGACCGAGGACAGCCCCTACGACCCGGAGAATGCAAGGATCCGCATTGACGGCTGAAACTCTCCCCCCGCCGTCGCGCAAACTGGCCCGGTCCCGACCGGGCCTTTCCTGCACGCAAGGTCTGCGTGTGTTGCGTGGTGCAGGGAGGATGGCGGGTCGGGCTGTTTAGCCAGTAAATGCTTGGATTTTGCTGTGACAGGCGCAGACCGGGCGCACACAGGATGTGCGCCGCTGGTGCACGACGAGCACCGGGGTGAGGCGAAGGTTTTAGTTCATAGCCGTCATTGAGTGAAGGTGTCATATCACTAATCAGCAGGATCAAGCTGGAGTATGGATATGGACCATAGTGGAAACGGATGGGAAACCTCCGCAAACGCATGGATCAGCGCCATGGGCGACAGCGGCGACTTTGGCCGGGTGCATGTTCTTGATGGCCCAATGATGGAGCGCGTCCGCCTGGGGAAATTTGAACTTGCGCTTGATGTAGGATGCGGCGAGGGCCGGTTTTGTCGTATGTTGCGCGCGGCGGGCATAGAGGCCGTAGGCGTGGAGCCGACAACCAGCTTACGCGAGGCAGCCAAGGAACGTGACAAGCAAGGCCGCTACATCGATGCCAGCGCCGAAAGCCTTCCGTTTCTCGCAGATAGTTTTGATCTTGTTGTCAGCTACCTGACACTCATCGATATCGAGGGGCTCGACCAGGCCATCGGAGAAATGGTGCGAGTGCTCCGCCCCGGCGGTTCGCTGCTGATCGCAAATCTGAACAGTTTCAACACTGCGGGCGGATGGAAGCGACCAGAGGGCGAAAAGCAGTATTTCGAGATGGATGACTACCTGGAGGAACGTCCGATCTGGCTGGCTTGGGGCGATATCGCGATCAGGAACTGGCACCGGCCATTAAGCACCTACATGAGATTGCTTTTGGGAAACGGCCTTCGGTTGGTTCATTACGATGAGCCAAGACCGACAGGTGGCGATCCGGAGAAAGCCGCCCGCTACGTCCGCTCACCATACTTCAACCTCATGGAGTGGCAAAAAACCTGATCAGTTCACCGGCAACTCCGTCCGCATGTCTACCGAACGCAACTCAGGACAGTGCCAGTAGGCCGAAGTTGGAAATCAGCGATCCGACAGGTAGTCCGCTGAGACGTAACCCGAAACGCCGGGCTTGTCGGTGAGCGAGACCATGCACCAGAGTTTGCCGGCTGTCGTCACGCAGCTATGGCGCGTGAGGCGCGTTCCGTCGGGAAGGCCGAGGATGATCTTGTGGTTGAGGCCCGGACCCTCGCGGAGCTTCAGAAGGTCGTCCGGCCCGGCGCCCTTGACCACCGTGCCGCCACTGACCGCGCAGCCGGCGACGATCATGAGGGCGAGAAGAGCAGCAAAATATGTTCGCATAATCTGACCTGAATCGTTTTCGCTATCACTACGTCACCGCCGCACCAAAATACAGCGGGCAGGAACGGGATGCGCGGATACACAGGGCAAGGCGCTGAAGGTCCGCCGTCCCGCAGTCCCGTCCCTCATCCCCGCAGCCCCGCCAGCCGTTCGTCCAGCTCGTCATGTAATTCGCGCCGTTCCTCGGGAGAGAGGAAGGCGCCCAGTTCGACCTCGCGCCGGCCATCGGTCAGGACCAGATAATCCTCGATCGGGCCGCCGTGGCGCAGGGCCACGCGCACCCAATAGGGGTTGGTCCGCCAGATCCGGTCCGGGCGGCCATGGTCGGAACGGGTCAGCGTCAGGTTCGACCGGGTCATCACCAGCACCTCGCCCCGAGGGCCGCTGCGATAACTGCGCCGGATCGCCTGCCACAGCCCCCAGATGGCGAGCAGCGCAAAGGGCAGCATCACCCAAAGCGCCAGCGAGCCGAGCACCGCCAGCAGGGGCAGGGCAAACCCACCGGCGGTCAGCGCGATCACCCAGACGAAGCCCTTGGGTGGCAGGGAATGATGGGGCCAGACCTCCAGCCGAAAAGCAACGGCCCCGGAATGCTCCGGGGCCGTGTCGCGCCATTGATAGGGCATCGCGCTGGGGTCAATGCGCGTGGCTGCGGTCCCAGTCCTCGGGCCGGGGCAGCGTCTCGAACGTGTGCTCGGGCGGCGGCGAGGGCAGGGTCCATTCCAGCGTGTCGGCATGCTCGTTCCAGTAGTTCGGAACGTTCACGCGCTGTCCCTTGAACAGGGTGTAGAAGACGATGCCGATGAAGAACAGGAACGAGGCGAAGGACAGATAGGCCCCCAGCGACGAGATGTTGTTCCAGTAGGCGAACTCAACCGGGTAGTCGATGTAGCGGCGCGGCATGCCCTGACGGCCCAGGAAATGCTGGGGGAAGAAGGTCATGTTCGCGCCAATGAACATCATCCAGAAATGCAGTTTTCCGGCCCATTCCGGGTATTGGCGGCCCGACATCTTGCCGATCCAGTAATAGACGCCGGCAAATATCCCGAAGACCGCGCCCAAGGACATCACGTAGTGGAAATGCGCCACGACGTAATAGGTGTCGTGATAGACCCGGTCCAGCGGTGCTTGGCTCAGCACGACGCCGGTGACGCCACCGACGGTGAAGAGGAACAGGAAGCCGAAAGCCCAGAGCATCGGCGTCTTGAACTCGATCGAGCCGCCCCACATCGTCGCGATCCACGAGAAGACCTTGATGCCCGTGGGCACGGCGATGGTCATGGTGGCGAGCATGAAATAGCTCTGCTGGGTCAGCGACATGCCCACGGTATACATGTGGTGCGCCCAGACGACGAAGCCGAGGATGCCGATCGCCGCCATGGCCAGAACCATCGGCAGGTAGCCGAAGATCGGCTTCTTGGCGAAGGTGGCGATGACGTGGCTGATGATGCCGAAGCCCGGCAGGATGATGATATAAACCTCGGGATGGCCGAAGAACCACAGGATGTGCTGGTAGAGGATCGGGTCCCCGCCGCCTGCGGGATCAAAGAAATGCGTGCCGAAGTTGCGGTCCATCAGCAGCATGGTGATGGCCCCGGCCAGCACCGGCAGCGCCAGCAGGATCAGCCATGCGGTGATGAAGACCGACCATGCGAAGAGCGGCACCTTGAACAGCGTCATGCCCGGCGCGCGCATGTTCAGGAAGGTGGTGATGATGTTGATCGCGCCGAGAATCGAGGACGCGCCCGAGACGTGGACGGCGAAGATCGCGAGATCCATCGAATAGCCGGATTCGGTGGTCGAGAGCGGCGGGTAGAGCACCCAACCCACGCCCGAACCGGGCTGGTCGCTCCCCCCCGGCGCAAGCAGCGAGGCGATGCCGAGGCAGACGCCGCAGACATACATCCAGTAGCTGAGGTTGTTCAGGCGCGGGAAGGCCATGTCCGGCGCACCCAGATGCAACGGCATGAAATAGTTGCCGAAACCGCCGAAAAGGGCCGGGATCACCACGAAGAACATCATCAGGACGCCGTGATAGGTGATCATCACGTTCCACAGATGTCCGTTCGGCGTGCATTCCGCCGAGGCATCGGAAATGAGGCGTGCCCCTTCGAGGCACATGAACTGTACGCCCGGATGCTGCAGCTCCATCCGCATATAGACGGTGAAGCATACCGAGATCAGGCCGACGATGCCGGCCGTGAACAGGTACAGGATTCCGATATCCTTGTGGTTTGTCGACATGAACCAGCGGGTGAAGAAGCCGCGGGTGTCATGCTGGTCTCCGTGGCCGTGAACGGCTGCGTCTGCCATGCTGAACTCCCTAAACATGCGCGAGGCCGGCCGTTCAGGCCGACGGACTCGGCTAGACTTCTAGAACACAATCTTGCGACCGGCAACGCGCAGCTTGCGCATCAGGGCGGCGGAAGTGCAGGCGAAAGCCGGTCCCGGTGCCCCTGTTGCAGCTTCGCGACAGGTCGCCCGATCAGTTCGTGGCCGGTGCTGCAGCCGGGGCGGTAGCGGCGTCCGTCGCCGGCGCTCCTCCCGCATCGGGAGAGTGCTGGGCAAGGAATGCAACCACATCCGCCTGATTCTTGTTGAGCTTGAAGGTCATCTTGGTCTTGAGGGATTTGTCCCCGACCTTCTCCTCGACATATTTGTTCGGATCGGTGACGTAGCCCGCCAGATCCTCGGCGGTCCAGACTTCGCCCGCTTCGCCCAGCTTCACCAGCGCGTCGGAATATTTGAAACCTTCCAGAGTGCCGGCCTTGCGGCCGACCACGCCGTAAAGGTTCGGACCGACCTTGCCGCCCTTGACCACATCAGTGCCGTCCGGCGACTGGATCATGTGGCAGGCCTTGCATTTGCGGAACTCCTTCTCGCCGTTTGCTGCGTCCTGTGCCATGGCCGGCAGCGCAAGCGAGACTGCGGCAAGAGTGGCATAGATGCTGATCTTCATGGCATTCCTCTAAGCGTCAGATTCCTCAAGACGGACAGGAATCCGCCTCCCTGAGGCCGAGGGCTACCATGTCGGCGGGCGGGCTGGATACCGTCAAAAGGTCGCATATCCCGCAAGGGTGATAGCGGAGCGCGAAGAAAATCAGCCTTCGAGGGGTGGGAAGATCGGTGTGAAGCAGCGCTTCAGCGCCACGTCCAGATCACCCAATCCGGCCGGATGGCCCAGATCGACAAGGCTGGTGACGCCATGGCCCGCGATGCCGCAGGGCACGATCCCGGCGTAGTGGCCGAGGTCGGGTTCGACATTGATCGAGATGCCATGGAAGCTGACCCATTTGCGCAGCTTGACCCCGATCGCGGCGATCTTGTCCTCGCGCATCGAGCCATCGGGCAGGGGGGCCTTGTCGGGGCGCTGGATCCAGACGCCGACGCGACCCTCGCGGATCTCGCCCCTCAGGTTGAACTCGGCCAGCGCGTCGATGACCCAGGCCTCGAGCGCACCCACGAAGGCGCGGATGTCGCGGCCGCGCCGGTTCAGGTCCAGCATGACGTAGATGACGCGCTGGCCGGGGCCGTGATAGGTGTATTGCCCGCCGCGCCCTGCCGCGAAGACGGGAAAACGCGCGTCGAGCAGGTCCTCGGCCCTGGCGCTGGTGCCGGCGGTATAGAGCGGCGGATGCTCGACCAGCCAGATCAGCTCATCCGCCTCGCGTGCATGGATCGCGGCGGCCCGCGCCTCCATGAAGGCGACGGCTTCCTCGTAAGGGGTCAGTCCGGGGGCGGTGATCCATTCGGTCATGTGGCGGCAGATATTCCTGCGGGCGGCCTGCCGCAAGGGGGCGCCGCCCTTGGTGGGGGCGCCGCCCTTGGTGGGGGCGCCGCCCCCACGCCCCCGGGGTATTTGGGAAACGGTGAAAGATGAATCTGCTGCATGATCATTGTGCGGATGTTGAATTTCACTAAATGACCGCCTGCGTCTATATAGACGACTTCACAAGTCCGGACCGCGCCATGACCCTGCCCAAATCGCCCGTATTCGAAGCCATCCGCGCCGCCGCGCGCGACCGCATCCTGATCCTTGACGGGGCGATGGGGACGCAGATCCAGCAGCTTGGCTTTGGCGAGGGTGATTTCCTTGGCCATGGCGGGGCCTGCGCTTGCGGCTGCCATCCGCCTGCCTTGGGCGAGCATCCGCAGCAGGGCAACAACGACCTGCTGATCCTGACCCAGCCTGAAGCGATCGAGGCGATCCATTACCGCTATGCCAAGGCGGGGGCGGATATCGTCGAGACGAACACTTTTTCCTCGACCACCATCGCGCAGGCCGATTACGGCATGGAACACGCGGTCTATGACCTGAACTTCCACGGCGCGCGCCTCGTGCGGCAGGCGCTGGACCGCGCCACGGCCGAGGATGGCCGCCCGCGCTGGGTCGCGGGGGCGCTGGGGCCGACCAACCGCACCGCCTCGATCAGCCCGGACGTGAACAATCCGGGCTATCGCGCCGTCACCTTCGATCAGTTGCGCGTGGCCTATGCCGAACAGATCCGCGGGCTGATCGATGGCGGCGCGGACATCATCCTGATCGAGACCATCTTCGACACGCTGAACGCCAAGGCCGCGATCTTTGCCTGCGAGGAGGTGTTCGAGGAAAGGAACCTGCGCCTGCCGGTGATGATCTCGGGCACGATCACCGACCTTTCCGGGCGGACGCTTTCGGGCCAGACGCCGACCGCCTTCTGGCATTCGGTGTCCCATGCCCAGCCGCTGACCATCGGCCTCAACTGCGCGCTGGGGGCCGAGGCGATGCGTCCCCACCTGTCCGAGCTTTCGGGCGTCGCGGACACGCTGATCTGCGCCTATCCCAATGCCGGCCTGCCGAACGAGATGGGCCAGTATGACGAGACGCCCGAGGACATGGCCCGTCAGGTCGGGGATTTCGCGCGCGAAGGTCTGGTGAATATCGTCGGCGGCTGCTGCGGCTCGACCCCCGAGCATATCGCGGCCATTGCCCGGGCCGTAGCCGACATTCCTCCGCGTGTCCTGCCCGAGATCGAGCCGCGCCTGCGCCTGTCGGGGCTGGAGCCCTTCGTCAAGACCGACGACATTCCCTTCATCAACGTGGGCGAGCGCACGAACGTCACCGGCTCTGCCCGGTTCCGCAAGCTGATCACCAATGGCGATTACGCTGCCGCGCTGGACGTGGCCCGCGATCAGGTCGAGAACGGCGCCCAGATCATCGACGTGAACATGGATGAGGGCCTGATCGATTCGAAGCAGGCGATGATCGATTATCTGAACCTGATCGCGGCCGAGCCTGATATCGCCCGCGTCCCGGTGATGATCGACAGTTCGAAATGGGAGGTGATCGAAGCCGGGCTGAAATGCGTGCAGGGCAAGGCGGTGGTGAACTCGATCAGCCTGAAGGAGGGCGAGGCGCAGTTCCTGCATCACGCGAGCCTGTGCCGCCGCTATGGCGCGGCGGTCGTGGTCATGGCCTTTGACGAGACCGGCCAAGCGGATACCGAGAACCGCAAGGTCGAAATCTGCGCCCGCGCCTATGACCTGCTGGTGAACACGGTCGGCTTCCCGGCCGAGGACATCATCTTCGACCCGAACATCTTCGCCGTCGCCACCGGGATCGAGGAACACGACAATTACGGCGTCGATTTCATCAATGCCACGCGGCGCATCATGCAGTCGCTGCCCCATGTCCATATCTCGGGCGGGGTGTCGAACCTTTCCTTCAGCTTCCGCGGCAACGAGCCGGTGCGCGAGGCGATGCATGCCGTGTTCCTGTATCACGCCATTCAGGCGGGCATGGATATGGGCATCGTCAATGCGGGCCAGCTTGCGGTCTATGACCAGATCGACGCCGGTCTGCGCGAGGCCTGCGAGGACGTGGTCCTGAACCGCAAGCCCGCGAATGGCCGGACCGCGACCGAGAACCTGCTGGATATCGCCGAACGCTTCCGTGGCGAAGGCGGCGCGAAGGGTCGTGAAAAGGACCTGACATGGCGTGAATGGCCGGTGAACAAGCGCCTCGAACATGCGCTGGTGAACGGCATCACCGAATATATCGACGAGGATACCGAGGAGGCGCGGCTGGCCGCCGAACGCCCGCTGCATGTCATCGAAGGCCCGCTGATGGACGGGATGAACGTCGTCGGCGACCTCTTCGGCGCGGGCAAGATGTTCCTGCCACAGGTGGTGAAATCCGCCCGCGTGATGAAGCAGGCCGTGGCCCATCTGCTGCCCTATATGGAGGAGGAGAAGGCCGGCAGCGGCGCGTCCTCCAGCGCGGGCAAGGTGCTGATGGCGACGGTCAAGGGCGACGTGCACGATATCGGCAAGAACATCGTCGGCGTCGTCCTCGCCTGCAACAATTACGAGATCATCGATCTTGGGGTCATGGTCCCGGCGACCAAGATCCTTGAGGTCGCGAAGGCGGAGAAGGTTGATATCATCGGGCTGTCGGGGTTGATTACCCCCTCGCTGGACGAGATGGTGCATGTCGCCTCCGAGATGGAGCGCGAGGGCTTCGACATCCCACTGCTGATCGGCGGCGCGACGACGAGCCGCGTGCATACGGCCGTGAAGATCAACCCGCGCTACGCCAAGGGCCAGACCGTCTATGTCACCGACGCGAGCCGCGCGGTTGGCGTCGTGGGCAGCCTGCTCTCGGGTCAGAAGACCGCGTATGTCGAGAACATCCGCAGCGAATACATGGATGTGGCGAACAAGCACGCCCGCGCCGAGGCCGAGAAGAAGCGCCTGCCGCTGGCCTCCGCGCGCGACAATGCCGTCTCGATCGACTGGACCCGGTTCGAGGCGAAGGCGCCGGAGTTTCTGGGCAGTCGCGTGATCGACGATTTCGACCTGGCCGAGATCGCGCGTTATATCGACTGGACGCCCTTCTTCCAGACATGGGAGCTGAAGGGGGTCTATCCCCGCATCCTCGATGACGAGAAGCAGGGCGAGGTCGCGCGCCAGTTGTTCGCCGACGCGCAGGCGATGCTGAAGCGGATCATCGACGAGGCGTGGTTCAGGCCCCGCGCCGTCATCGGCTTCTGGCCGGCGAACCGGGTCGGGGACGACATTCGCCTGTTCACCGGCGAGGATCGCGAACAGGAGCTGGCGACCCTGCACACCCTGCGCCAACAGGTCGCCAAGCGCGACGGGCGGCCCAATGTGGCGATGGCCGATTTCGTCGCGCCCGAGGGGCAGCGCGATTACGTCGGCGGCTTCGTGGTGACGGCGGGGGGCGAAGAGCAGGTGATTGCCGACCGCTTCAAGGCCGCGCATGACGATTTCTCGGCCATTCTGGTGCAGGCCCTGGCCGACCGCTTCGCCGAGGCGCTGGCCGAGATGATGCATGAGCGGGTGCGCAAGGACTATTGGGGCTATTCGGACGAGGATTTCGCCCCCAGTGAACTGATCGGCGAGCCCTATCCCGGCATCCGGCCCGCGCCCGGCTATCCGGCCCAGCCCGACCATACCGAAAAGACGACGCTGTTCCGCCTTTTGGACGCGACCGCGGCGACCGGGGTAGAGCTGACCGAATCGATGGCGATGTGGCCCGGAGCCTCGGTCTCCGGCCTCTATCTGGGCCACCCGGAGGCCTATTATTTCGGCGTCGCCAAGGTCGAGCATGACCAGGTTCTGGACTATGCCGCGCGCAAGGGAATGTCGGTCGCCGAGGCCGAACGCTGGCTTGCGCCGATCCTGAACTACATCCCGCAAAGCGCCGTCGCGGCGGAATGAAAAAGACTGCGCGGGGGGCGAAAATTGCCCTTTTCATCCGCCGCGCAACCGTCTAATAGGCGCTAGCTACGAAATGCGGTCGTGGCGGAATTGGTAGACGCGCAGCGTTGAGGTCGCTGTTCCCTAACCGGAGTGGAAGTTCGAGTCTTCTCGACCGCACCATAGTAGCAGATGGCGAAAGTGGCCGGCGAAAGCCGGCCTTTCGTTTTTTCTCCGTCCGATATTTTCAGTCCTGAACAGCCTTTCGCGACCTGCGCGGCGGGTTCGGGCATATGCATTTTGCGTCATCCATATGGCATGATTGCGGCGCGCCGGCGACCCTGCGTGGCGCGCTCCCTGCCATTGCCCGAAGCCTGTGCGCAAATCCGGTCCCGACACCCAGCGGCAGGCCGCGCGCCGATTTCGCCAATCTTCCAGCAGGCTTCGTCTCTTGGCCTTTCGGCTTCGGATGGGTCGCCCTGGCCCGGTTGCACCGACCCCGCCATTCTGCGTGGTTTTGCGGCATTGCGAGGGCGCTGCCACCCTATTGCACATGTCAGTTGCAATCCTGCGCGAGCGGCGCATAGGCTTGGCTTGCGGAAAACAAGAACCACGAGAAACAGGGAGTCCCGCATTTGGCAGTCGCAGCCGCAAACGACGCATTCGTCGTCTTTGACCATGTGCAGAAAAGCTATGACGGTCAGACTCTGGTCGTGAAGGACCTCAACCTCAGCATCGGCAAGGGCGAGTTCCTGACGATGCTCGGTCCCTCGGGTTCGGGAAAGACCACCTGCCTGATGATGCTGGCCGGATTCGAGACGGCGACCCATGGCGAAATCCGCCTGAACGGGCGCAATATCAATGACGTGCCACCCCATAAACGCGGCATCGGCATGGTGTTCCAGAGCTATGCGCTGTTCCCGCATATGACCGTGGGCGAGAACCTGTCCTTCCCGCTGGAAGTGCGAGGCATGACCTCGGCCGAACGCAGCAGCCGCGTCGCCCGCGCCCTCGACATGGTGCAGATGGCGAAATTCGCCAATCGTCGGCCCGCGCAGCTTTCGGGCGGCCAGCAGCAGCGCATCGCACTGGCCCGCGCGCTGGTCTTCGACCCCGAGCTGGTGTTGATGGACGAGCCGCTTGGCGCGCTCGACAAGCAGTTGCGCGAGCATATGCAGTTCGAGATCAAGGCCCTGCACGACCGGCTGGGCATCACCGTGGTCTATGTCACCCATGATCAGGGCGAGGCCCTGACCATGTCCGACCGAATCGCGGTTTTCAATGACGGGCGCATCCAGCAGCTTGCCGCGCCGCCGGTCCTTTACGAGCAGCCGGGGAACAGTTTCGTCGCCGGCTTCATCGGCGAGAACAACGCGCTGCAAGGCCAGATCGAGCAGTTGCAGGGCGACAAGGCGCTGGTCCGGCTGGGCAATGGCGACCTGATCGACGCCACGGCCGTCAATATCCGCGAATCCGGCTGCCCCACCACCGTCTCGATCCGGCCCGAGCGGGTCGAGTTCAAGCCCGACCTGATGCCGCACGGAGCGCATACGCTGGAGGCCGAGGTGCGCGACGTCGTCTATATGGGGGATATCCTGCGCGCCCGGCTGAAGGTCGCGGGGCAGGACAACTTTGTGATGAAATACCGAAATACGCTGGGTCAGGTGAGGCTTACCCCCGGCGAAAAGATCCGCATCGGCTGGCACCCCGAGGATGCGCGCGCGCTGGACCCGGTGTGATTTGAGGGAAAAGAATTCACAATGAGGGAGTTATCATGAAACGAATGCTGGTCCTGACCACGGCGCTGGTGGCGATGGCCGCCGGTGCCCAGGCGCAGGAGAAACAGGTGAACCTGCTCAGCTGGGGCGGCGCCTATGGCAACAGCCATGTCGAGGCCTATGCCAAGCCGTTCGAGCAGAAGACGGGCATCAAGGTCTCGGTCGCCGATGCCGACAACCCGGCGACGCCCCTGAAGGCGCAGGTCGAGGCTGGCAACGTCTCGACCGATGTGGCTTCGGTCGAATATGCCGACGCGGTGCGGCTCTGCGACGAGGGGCTGCTGGAGGAAATCGACGCCTCGATCCTCGTTCCCGCGGCCGATGGCACCCCTGCCGCCGATGACTTCATCGAAGGTGCGGTGACGGATTGCTTCGTCGGCACGGACGTCTATTCGATGATCCTGGCCTATGACGACAGCAAGTTCGCCGATGCCAAGCCGTCCAGCCCGGCCGATTTCTTCGACACGGCGAAGTTCCCCGGCAAGCGCACCATGCGCAAGGGCGCGAAATTCAACCTCGAATTCGCGCTGATGGCCGATGGCGTTCCGGCCGATCAGGTCTATGAGGTCCTCGGCACGCCCGAGGGCGTCGACCGCGCCTTCGCCAAGCTTGGCACGATCAAGAACGATGTGATCTGGTGGGAGGCCGGCGCGCAGCCGCCGCAGCTTCTGGCCGATGGCGAGGTCAGCATGGCCTATGCCTTCAACGGCCGGATCTTCAACGCCTCGCAAGGCGAAGGGAAACCCTTCAAGATCGTCTGGGGCGGCCAGATCTACGAGATGGAGGGCTGGGTCGTGCCGAAGGGCGCCCCGAACCTCGAAGCCGCGAAGGAGTTCATCGCCTTCTCGACCTCGCCCGAGCCGCAGGCCCGCGCCGCCGAGTTCATCAGCTATGGCCCGCCGCGCAAATCGGCCGCCGCGCTGGTCGGCAATATCGAGGGCACCGAGGTTCCGATGGGGCCGAACCTGCCGACCTATGCCGAGAACATGAAGGAGGCGCTGGCCTCGAATCTCGACTTCTGGGTCGATCACGATGCCGAGCTGAACGAGCGTTTCAACGCCTGGCTCGCGAACTGAGTTTTTGGCCGCGGCGGCCTGTCCGCCGCGGCCCCATTCGCGCCGATGGCGCCAAGAACCACGGCCAAAGCGCCGGGACAACCAACAGGGAGAAAGAGAAAATCATGAAGAGAATGCTCATTCTGTCCTCTGCCCTCGGCAGCTTCGCCCTCGCGGCGCAGGCGCAGGAGGTCAATGTCGTCTCCTGGGGCGGCGCCTACGAGAAGTCGCAGGTCGAGGCCTATAACAAGCCCTTCACCGAAAAGACCGGCATCAAGGTCAACATGATCGCCGCCGACAATCCCGCGACGCCATTGAAGGCGCAGGTCGAGGCGAAGAACGTCACCGGCGACGTCTTCGACATCGAGACCTCGGACGCGATCCGGCTGTGCGACGAGGGCGCGCTGCTGGAGATCGACCCGGCAAGCCTGCCCGCCGCGCCCGACGGCACGCCCGCGACCGAGGATTTCATCCCCGGCGCCCTGCAGGATTGCGCGGTGGCGAACATCTTCTGGGGGACGGTCATCGCCTTCGACACGACCAAGTTCTCGGGCGAGAAGCCGAAGACCGCGGCGGATTTCTTCGATACGACGAAATTCCCCGGCAAGCGCGGCCTGCCCAAGAACCCCAAGCGCACGCTGTATCTGGCGCTGATCGCCGATGGCGTGGCCGCCGATCAGGTCTATGAGGTGCTGGCCACCCCTGAAGGCGTGGACCGCGCCTTCAAGAAGCTCGATACGATCAAGAGCGACGTGGTCTGGTGGGAGGCCGGCGCCCAGCCGGTGCAATTGCTGGCCGATGGCGAGGTGGTGATGGCGACCGGTTACAACGGCCGCTTCTTCGACGCCATGGTGGCCGAGGGCAAGCCCTTCGAGATCATCTGGGACGGGCAATACATGGACATGGACATGTTCGCCATCGCCAAGGATTCGCCCAATCCCGAGGCTGCTCTGGAATATCTGAAATTCGCCACCGACACCCAGCGCCTCGCGGATCAGGCGAAATGGATTGCCTATGGTCCGTCCAGGAAAAGCTCGGCCGCGCTGGTCGGCAAGTATCAGGACGGCAAGACCGACATGGCACCCCACATGCCGACCAATCCCGAATACATGGCAACTGCGGTCATGGACGACCCGGAGTTCTGGGCCGATCATCAGTCTGAAATGTCCGAGCGCTTCAACTCCTGGTTGGCGGCCGGCTGAACCCCGGCGCCGCCGCGTCGCGTTCTGTCGCGGCGGCGCTTTTCAACTTTCGAATATCGCTGCTGAAGGACCATGATGGCCAACGCTCTCGACCCTCATGCCGCCATTGTGACCGAGGCCGGCGGCCTCGCGCCCGGCGGCACGCTGAAAACGGCGGATGGGCAACCGCTGTCCCGCGCGTTGGCGCGCAGTTCGCGCCGCGCCCGCCGCCGCGCCTTCCTTCTGGTCCTGCCGCTGCTGTTGTTCATCCTGCTCACCTTCGTGGTGCCGATCGGGCAGATGCTGCAACGCTCGGTCAAGAATGACGGGTTCTCGGCCAACATGCCGCAGATGACGGCGTGGTTTCAGGCCAATCCACGCGGGACCGAACCTGACGAGGCGGCATGGGGGGCACTGGCCAGCGACCTCGAGGCCGCGGCGAAGGAGCGAACGATCGGCATCGTCGGAACGCGGGTCAATTATGACCTGCCGGGCACGCGCTCGCTTTTCACCTCGGCCGGGCGCAAGGTTCGCGACGGGCTGGAGCCACCCTATCGCGAGGCGATGCTGGACATTGACAAGGACTGGGGCAATCCGCGCCTCTGGTCGGTGATGCGCGAGGCCTCCTCGGCCTATACCGGGAATTTCTACCTTGCCGCGATGGACCGGACACGCGACGACAACGGCAATATCGTGCAGGTGGCCGAGGAGCAGCGCATCTACCTCAAGCTGTTCATGCGCACCTTCTGGCTGTCGCTGGTCATCACCGCGACCACTTTCCTGCTGGGTTTCCCCATCGCGCATCTGCTGGCGACGCTGCCGATGCGCAAGTCGAACCTGCTGATGATCCTTGTCCTGCTGCCGTTCTGGACCTCGCTTCTGGTCAGGACCACGGCCTGGATGGTGCTGCTGCAACAACAGGGGGTGGTGAACGACATCCTCGTCTGGCTGGGCGTCATCAACGACAATCAGCGCCTGCAGATGATCTTCAACCAGACCGGCACGATCATCGCGATGACGCATATCCTGCTGCCGTTCATGATCCTGCCGCTCTATTCGGTGATGCGGACCATCAACCCCTCCTATGTCCGCGCGGCGCGCAGCCTCGGCGCGACAAGCTGGACGGCCTTCCGTCGCATCTATTTCCCGCAGACGCTGCCTGGACTTGGGGCGGGGGCGCTTCTCGTCTTCATCCTTGCGGTCGGTTATTACATCACGCCCGCGCTGGTCGGCGGCTCCTCGGGGCAGCTCATCTCGAACCTGATCGCGATGCACATGACGCAGACGCTGAACTGGTCGATGGCCGCCGCGCTGGCCTCCCTGTTGCTGGCCGGGGTCCTGATCCTCTACTGGGTCTATGACCGCCTCGTCGGCATCGACAACCTGAAGCTGGGGTAAACGCCATGGCGCTTCCGACCTATGCCACGCCGCTCGAGAAAGCCTGGCACTACGCCTATATCGTGATCTGCGCGGCGATCTTCTTCTTCCTGATCGCGCCGATCGTGGTGGTGATCCCGCTCTCGTTCAATGCCGAGCCCTACTTCACCTTTACCGACAAGATGCTGTCCTTCGACCCCGAGGGATATTCGATGCGCTGGTATGACAGCCTGCTGACCTTCGGCATGGCGAGGCCGGACGCACCCCGCGACCTCAGCTGGTGGGCAGATGCCTGGCAGAACGCGAAATGGGTGCAGGCCGCGAAAAGCTCGATGATCATCGGCTTCTTCTCGACCATCGTGGCGACGGTGCTGGGCACGCTCGCCGCGCTCGGTCTCTCGCGCCCCGAGATGCCGTTTCGCCGCGCGATCATGGCGATCCTGATCTCGCCCATGATCGTGCCGATCATCATCACGGCGACGGGGATGTTCTTCTTCTACTCGAATCCCTGCGCGCCGCTGAGCTGGATCGGGCTGAACCCGCAATGCGGCAGGCTGGCCGGGACCTATCTGGGCGTCATCCTCGCCCATGCGACGCTGGGCATTCCCTTCGTCATCATCACCGTCACGGCGACGCTGGTCGGCTTCGACCAGTCGCTGTCGCGGGCCGCGGCCAGCCTTGGGGCCAATCCGCGCACCACCTTCTTCCGCGTCATCATGCCGCTGATCCTGCCCGGCGTGATCTCGGGCGCGCTTTTCGCCTTCGTGACCTCGTTCGACGAGGTGGTCGCGGTCCTCTTCATCGCCGGTCCCGACCAGCAGACCATCCCGCGCCAGATGTGGAACGGCATCCGCGAGCAGATCAGCCCGGCGATCCTCGCCGTGGCGACCCTGCTGGTGATCTTCTCGATCGCGCTTCTCACCGTGGTCGAGATGCTGCGCCGCCGGTCCGAACGGCTCAGGGGCGTGACCCCCGGCTAGGCACACATTTCGCATTCACCGTTTGCCAAATACCCCCGCCGGAGGCGGAACCAGCCCAGTCCGGCCGCCTCAGGGCAGGACCGAGATCCAGAACCAGATCGTCAGCATGGAAAGCGCGGTCGAGACCAGCACCGTCGAGGCCGCGACCCGCTTTGCGGAATTGTAGATCGCCGCGAACAGATAGGCATTCACCCCCGGGGCCATGCTGGCCGTGATCACGGCCGAGCGCATGGCCTCCGTCGGCAGCTTGAAGACGAGGCCGAGGCCATAGGTCGTGACCGGATGGACCACCAGCGAGCAGATGCAGCACAGCGCGATGGCGGTGCTGTCTCCCTCGGGCCGATAGCGGTGCAGGACGCCGCCAAGTCCGAACAGCGCCGCCGGCAGCGCCGCCCGCGCCATCATGTCCGAGGCCGCCCAGAAGCCCTGCGGCAGGACCAACCCCGCGCTCAGCAGCAGGTTCATCACTGCGCCGCACAGGATGCCGATGATCAGCGGCGTATGCAGCACGCCCGACAGCGCCCGCATGGCGATCTGCCCGACGCGCAGGCTCTGGCCGCGCGCCCGCGTCACCTCCATCATCGTGATCCCGAAGGTATAAAGCAGGGGCGAGTGGATGGCGATGATCGCGACGTTCCCGGCCACCGCCTCGGCGCCATAGGCGCGCTCCATGATCGGGATCCCGAGCAGCAGCGAGTTCGAGAAGAGGCAGCAGAAACCGATTGCGACCGCATCCTCGGGGCTGCGCTTCAACGAGACCCGCGCCAGCCCCCAGCCGATGAAATAAGACAGGAACGCCCCGGCATAGAAGGCGATCCACATGCCGATATTCACGTCCTTCGACAGGTCCAGCCGCGCGACATTGGTGAACAGCAGCACCGGCACCGCGAAGTTCTGGGCAAAACGCATCAACCCGTCGACCGCCACCTCGGTGAACATCTTTCGCCAGGCGACCAGATAGCCGAAGCCGATGATGATGAAGACCGGAAGGATGACGTCGAAAAGAACGGTCATTTCAGATGCAGCACCAATCCGTCATGGGCAGGAATGACGTTCTCCGGCGTTTCCGCCATGACATCGTCGTAGTCGAGGTCGATATGCATGTTGGTGAGGACGCCCTGCGCACAGCCCGAACGGGCGATCCATGACAGGGTCAGCGCCAGATGGGCGTGGCTCGGATGCGGCTTCCGCCGCAAGGCGTCGCAGATGAAGATTTCCGTGCCAAGAATGGCCGGCCACGCCGCCTCGGGGATGTCGAGGACATCGGGCAGATAGACCAGCCCGCCGCCTTCCGACGGGATGCGGAATCCCAGCGCCGTGGTGTCGCCGTGGTCCACCTCGAAGGGCAGGAACCGGATCGTCCCTCCGGCGCCCGTGATCTCCACCGGGCCGGTGATCAGGTTCATCCGGCAGATCGGCGGATAGGAGGAGCCGGGCGGCGTCTCGAAAATGTAGCCGAAGCGGCTCATCAGCGCCTCGGCGGTCTCTGCATCCGCATGGACCGGCATGCGATTGCCGGTGTTGAACACGATCTGGCGCAGGTCGTCGATGCCGTGGATATGGTCGGCATGGGCATGGGTATAGACCACCGCGTCGATCTCGCCGATCCCGGCATCGAGAAGCTGGGGCACGAGGTCGGGGCCGGTGTCGATCAGAACACGGGTGATGCCCTCCAGCCCCTCGCGCTCGACCAGAAGCGCGCAGCGCCGTCGCCGGTTCCGGGGATTCCCGGGATCGCAATCGCCCCAGCGGCCGCCCAGTCGCGGCACCCCGCCGGACGAGCCGCAGCCGAGAATCGTGGCTCGGATCATTGAGCTGCCTTGGGAAAGAGCCGGTCGAAATTGGCCGTGGTCAGCGCGGCGAATTCCGCCTCGGTCATGCCGAGCGCCTTGGCGCCGACCCGCGCGGTGTGGACGACATAGGCCGGTTCGTTGCGCTTGCCGCGATAGGGCGGGGGCGCCAGATAGGGCGAGTCAGTCTCGACAAGGATGCGGTCGCGGGGCGCTGCGGCAAAGATCTCGCGGATCTCGGTCGATCGCGGGAAGGCCGCGATACCGGACATCGACAGATAGAACCCGAGGTCGATGGCGATGCGCGCGAGTTCCGGCCCGCTGGTATAGCAATGCATCACGCAATCGAAGGCGCCGACCCGATGCTCCTCGGTCAGGATGCGGGCCATGTCCTCGTCGGCGTCGCGCGAATGGATGATCAGCGGCAGGCCGGTGCGGCGCGCGGCCTCGATATGGATGCGCAGGCTTTCGGCCTGGATGATCGCGCTGTCCCGGCTGTAGTGATAGTCGAGCCCGGTTTCCCCGTAGCCCACGAATTTCGGGTGCCGCGCCAGCAGGACCAGCTCCTCGACCGCGACCAGCGGCTCCTCGGCGGCATGCATGGGATGGGTGCCCGCGGTGTAGAACAGGCCCTCATGCGCCTCGGCCAGCGCGCGCACTTCCGCTTCCTTGCGCATCCGGGTGCAGATCGTGACCATACGGCGGACGCCCGCCGCCTTGGCGCGCGCGATCAGCTCGGCCTCCTCGCCGGCGAAATCCGGGAAGTCGAGGTGGAAGTGGCTGTCGACGAGTTCGGGCAGGGCGGAGCTATCGGACATCTGGGCTTTTCCCGGCAAGGCGGGCCTTTATGCGGCAGGCTGATTTGCAAGCCCGATCAGCATATCCATGACCAGAGCGGAAGGGTCAAGGTTCACCGCCCGCCCGGCCCGCGCCCGGGCAGAAAGCTCGGCCTGCGCGCCCGCCCAGAGTTGGGCTGCCCGCTGATCGGGCGAAATTCTGCTCAGCACCTCGGCCTCGCCCGGCGCCGCCTCGGGCAGGGGGGCGCCCAGCAGGCCCGTGCGGGCCGCGCGGGTCAGGAAGCGGTCGAGAAGCGTCACCACCAGATCGAAGGGATCGCCCTCGGCCCCGGGGCGGGCGGCCGCGATCTCGGCAAGACTCGCGGCGGCGCGGCGGTCCATGCGCGGAAAATCGACGAAAAGCCTGACGATCGAGGCATAGACCGACAGCCCGTCCTGCGCGGCCAGCCTGACCGCCTCGCCCGCCGAGCCTCCGGCGAGCGCGCCAAGCCGTTCGGCATCGCCATCTATCCCCAGATCCCCGAGGATGCGGCCCATGTTCTCGGGCCCCAGCGGATGCAGGCGAAGCTCGCGGCAGCGCGAGCGGATGGTCGGCAGCAGGCGGCCGGGCTGATGCGCGATCAGGATCAGCGTCGCGTCGCGCGGCGGCTCCTCAAGCTGTTTTAGCAGCGCATTCGCGGCGGCCATGTTCATCTCGTCCGCGGCGTCGATGATCGCGACGCGGTGCCCGCCCTCCGCGGCGGACATGTGGAAGAAGGATTGCAAGCGGCGCACTTCGTCCACGGTGATTTCGGCCCGGAGGCGGCCGGATTTCTCGTCCACGGGACGCCGGACCAGCAGAAGCCGCGGCTCGGACAGCGCGCGGATGCGCCGGACGACCGGTGCCTCGGGATCGACGTCGAGCCGGTCGGAACCGCCCCCCGACAGCAGCCATTTCGCCATCGACCAGGCAAGCGTCGCCTTCCCGGTGCCGCGCGGGCCGGTCAGCAGCCAGCCATGATGCATCCGGCCAGCCTGCGCCGCGGCGAGGAAGTCCGAGACGGCGCTCTCCTGACCCAGCACCTGCCGGCTGTCGCGCGGATGCGGCGCGCCCGAGGCGCGGTCGGCTTCGGGCAGATCCTCGGCCGTCATGGCAGGGCGGCAAGGACGCGCGCGGCGACCTCGTCCTCGGATCCGTTGCCGTCGATGACGCGGATGCGCGCAGGGTTTTCCGAGGCGAGGTCGAGGAAACCCTGCCGCAACCGTTGCTGGAAGCCCAGCCCGATGCTTTCGAACCGGTCCTCGACCCCGCCGCGCAAGGCGCCGCGCGTCAGCGAGACTTCTGCCGCGATGTCGATGATGAAGGTGAGATCGGGTTCGATCCCGATCATCAGGCGGTGCAACTCCTCGACCAGCCTTCGATTCTCGGCCCTTGCGAGGCCCTGATAGACGCGCGAGGAATCTGCGAAGCGGTCGCTCACCACAATGGCCCCGCGTGCGAGGGCGGGGCTGATCAGTCGCTCGACATGGTCACGCCGCGCGGCGGTGAAGAGCAGAAGCTCGGTTTCGGGCGACCAGCGATCCTCGCCGCCCTCGACCAGCAGCCTGCGGATCTCCTCGGCGCCGGGGCTGCCGCCGGGTTCGCGGGTCAGGACGACCTCGGCCCCGCGCGCGCGCAGGCGCTCGCTCAGCAGCCGCGCCTGGGTCGACTTGCCCGAGCCGTCTATGCCTTCGAAGCTGATGAACATCGGTCCGGTCAGTTGGTTGCGGCCTCTATCGCGCGCTGGCCCAGGCGCTCGGCGGCATTCTGCAGCCGGCCGAACACGCCGGCCCGGCCGACATCGCTGGCCGCGATCAAAGGCAGGCGGGATTGGCCGGCGCCGGGGATATTGACCAGAAGCTCGCCCAGCTTGTCGCCCTTGGTGATCGGCGCCTCGATCGGGCCATTGAACACGGCCTCGGCGGTGACGCCGGATTGCGAGCCGGCGGGCAGCAGCACCTTGACCCCGTCGCCGGTCGTCAGGCCGACGCGGCCCTGTTCGCCCAGCCAGACCGGAGCCTGCGCCACGATCTCGCCCTTGGGGACGATGGTGCGCATGGTGAACTGGCGATAACCCCAGTTGACGATCCGCTCGGCCTCCTCGGAGCGGGCGCGCTCGCTTGGCAGGCCGGTGACGACGAAGATGATCCGGCGATCGCCCTGCACGGCCGAGCCGACGAGGCCATAGCCCGCCTCCTGCGTGTGGCCGGTCTTCAGCCCGTCGGCTTTCCAGTCGGCGGAGCCAAGGCGCAGCAGCGGGTTGCGGTTGTTGGCATTCGAGGGCACCCGACCCTTGTAGTTGTATTCGGTCAGCGCGAAATTCTTGTAAAGCTCAGGAAACTCGGTGATCAGCCGCGTGGCGAGGATGCCGAGATCATGCATCGACATCCGGTGCTGCGGATCGGGCCAGCCGGAGGAATTCGCGAAATGCGAGTTCGTCATGCCAAGCTGCTTCGCGCGCTCGTTCATCAGGCGGGCAAAGGCTTCCTCGGTCCCCGCCAGCCCTTCGGCGACGACGACGCAGGCATCATTGCCTGAGTTGATGATGATGCCGTGGATCAGTTCCTCGACCGTGGGGCGGTCCGCAGGCTCGACGAACATTTTCGAGCCGCCCATATGCCACGCCTTGGTCGAGACGGGGAAGGTCGTGTCCATGGCGACGCGCCCGTCATGCAGGGCCTCGAACAACATGTTGAGCGTCATCAGCTTGGACATGGAGGCGGGCGGCAGCGGCTCGTCCGCGTTCTTCTCCATCAAGACGGTGCCGGTTGCGACATCATAGACCCATGCCGCGCTGGCATTGGTGTCAAACGCCCGCGCGGGCAGCGCGAATGCCATGACGAGAGCGATGATGCGGAGCGTCAGAACGCGCATAGGTAATCCTTGGTGCCGGTTTTCGCGCATATGGTTATCGCAGCCATCGCCCCGCCGCAACGCCGGTCGACCGCCCTGCCTGCAAAGTGAAGCCGGTGATCCGAATGCCGGCGACGGGATCAGTAGCTGCGGATCAAGCCGACAAGGCGTCCCTGAACAAGCACCTTCTCCTCGGGCAGGACGCGCGTTTCATAGGCGGGGTTCGCGGCTTCCAGCGCGATCATGCCCCCCTTGCGGCGATAGCGCTTCAACGTCGCCTCGAAACCTTCGACAAGCGCGACAATGATGTCGCCATTATCGGCCGTGTCCTGTTCGCGGATCACGACAACGTCACCATCGTTGATCCCGGCATCGATCATCGAGTCGCCCTTCACCTCCAGCGCGTAGTGGTGGTCCTGCGTCGTCAGCATCGAGCTTGGGACGGCGATATGGTGCGACACCTCCGATATCGCCTCGATCGGGACGCCGGCGGCGATGCGGCCCATCACCGGCAGGTCGATCGCGGAGACCGAAACATCCATCGCGCCGCGGGGTTGCGGCGCGCTGCGATCGGGTGCGTCGCCGGGGATGACGCGGGGGCGGAAGCCCGATCCCTTGCTGAGCGTGTCGGGCAGGCGGACGATTTCCAGCGCGCGGGCGCGGTGGGGCAGGCGGCGGATGAAGCCCCGCTCCTCCAGCGCCGTCACCAGCCGGTGGATGCCGGATTTCGAACGCAGGTCCAGCGCGATCTTCATCTCGTCGAAGGAGGGGGGCACGCCGTCGCGGGCCATGCGTGCCTGAATGAATTCAAGCAGCTGGATTTGCTTCTTGGTCAGCATCGTCTTTTCCTGCTCTGCCGCGACTGCCATGATGTTCCTTGAATGTTCTAGAACGATCAACACCTTGCGTCAATGACTAAGCCGATTCGAGTAAAGATAAGCTTAACCTTGTCAGAGCCTGATGAATGTGACCGGGTCACCGGCCTTTCGCGCCGGATCATCGGCGGGGCGAACCAGCAGCGCATCGGCCTCGGCAAGGATCCAGAGGCGGGCGCTGTCCTGATCGGTGAAGGGGTCGATTACCGGCCGTCCACTCTCGATCCGCAGGCGCGCGCGCTGGTAATGCTGGCGGTCGCCCTCGGCCGGAAGGTCGCGGGCGAGGGTGCCGCGCTCGGTCTCGTCCCCGGCCGGAAGGCCCTGCATGGCGCGGATCAGGGGCTGCATGAAAAGCCGCGCGCAGACGATGGCCGAGACCGGGTTGCCCGGAAGGCCAAGCATCGCGGCATTGCCGATCCGCCCCGCCATCAGCGGCTTTCCGGGGCGCATGGCCAGCTTGTAGAAGGATTGCTTCATGCCAAGCCCCGCCGCTACCTTGCCGATCAGGTCGTGGTCGCCGACCGAAGCGCCGCCGATGGTCACGATCAGGTCCGATCCCCCGGCTTCGGTGAAGCGGGCGCGCAGGCTTTCCTCGGTGTCGTGGGCAAGCGGCAGGACCGTGACCTCCGCCCCCGCCTCGCGGGCCATGGCGGCAATGGCGATGTCGTTCGAACTGATGATCTGGCCGGCGGCGGGGTCTTCGCCCGGTCGGACCAGCTCGTCCCCGCCGGCCAGAACGGCGACGCGGGGGCGGCGCGCGACGCTGATCCGCGCGACGTTCATCGCCGCGATCAGCCCAAGGTCGGATGCCCGGAGCGGGCGCTGCGGCATGAACTCACGCCCCTCGGCGAAGTCGTTGCCCTTGCGGCGGATGTGAAGGTTCGTCCCGGCATCCGTCACCGTGACAAGGTCGTCCCGACGCTCGGCATGTTCCTGCATCACCACCCGGTCATAGCCCGGAGGAACCGGCGCGCCGGTAAAGATGCGGATGCTGGTGCCGGGCGGCGTCTCGCCCGTGAAGGGCTGGCCCGCCGCCGCCGTGCCGATCACCCGCAGCGGTCCCGGCAGATCGGCCGAACGCAGCGCATAGCCGTCCATTGCCGAGGCATCGAAAGGCGGCTGGGTCAGGCGCGCGATGGCGGGCGCGGTCAGCACCCGGCCAAGCCCCTCGCCGACTTGGATCTCCTCAACCTCGGGCGCGGAGGCGAGGGCGAGAACGAGGGCATGGGCTTCTTCGACGCTGATCATGGTATCCCTCAGGGTGCGGCGCGGAACTCGCCCGACTTGCCGCCGGTCTTGGAGAGCAGGCGGATGCCTTCGATGCGCATGTCCTTTTGCGCCGCCTTCAGCATGTCATAGACGGTGAGGCAGGCGGTCGAAACCGCTGTCAGCGCCTCCATCTCGACCCCGGTTTTCCCGGCGGTGCGGACGGTTGCGGTGACGCGGATGCCGGGCAAAGACGGGTCGGGGACGAGGTCGACGGCGACCTTGGTGATCGGCAGCGGATGGCACAGCGGGATCAGGTCCGAGGTGCGCTTGGCCCCCATGATCCCGGCAAGCCGCGCCACGCCCATCACGTCGCCCTTGGCCGCGCCGCCCTGCGCCAAAGCCAGCGTCTCGGGTGCCATGATCACGACGCCCTCGGCCACCGCCTCACGCGCGGTCTCGGGCTTGTCCGAGACATCGACCATATGGGCCTGACCCTGAGCGTCGAAATGCGTGAGGCTCATGCCGCGAGGCCCAGGATGTCGCGCGTCGCGCCGGTCACGTCCTCCTGCCGCATCAGGCTTTCGCCGATCAGGAAGCGTTTCACCCCGGCATCGGCCATGCGGTTCAGGTCGGCGGCGGTGAAAAGCCCGCTTTCGCAGACCACATCGCGCTCTGCCGGCACTAGCGGCGCAAGGTCGAGGGTCGCCTGCAGGCTCACCTCGAAGGTCTTGAGATTGCGGTTGTTGATCCCGACCAGCGGCGATTTCAGCCGCAAGGCGCGCTCAAGCTCCTCGCGATCATGGACCTCGATCAGCGCGTCCATGCCCCAGTGGAAGGCCGCGTCCTCAAGCTCGGCGGCCAGCGTATCGTCGACCGAGGCCATGATGATCAGGATGCAATCGGCGCCCCATGCCCGCGCCTCGGCCACCTGATAGGTGTCATAGAGGAAATCCTTGCGCAGCGCCGGCAGGTTGCAGGCGGCGCGCGCGGCGGTCAGGAACTCGGGTGCGCCCTGAAAGCTGGGGCCATCGGTCAGCACCGAAAGGCAGGCCGCGCCGCCCGCCTGATAGGCCCGCGCCAGCGCCGGCGGGTCGAAATCCGGCCGGATCAGACCCTTCGAGGGGCTGGCCTTCTTGATCTCGGCGATCAGGGCATGGCCGGTCGCGGCATGGCGGGTCAGGGCATCGGCAAAACCACGCGGCGCGTCGGCCGCGCGGGCCTCGGCCTCGACCCCGGAGAGCGGGCGGGCGGCCTTGGCGGCGGCGATTTCCTCGATCTTATAGGCTTTGATGCGGTCAAGAATATCCATGCGCGTTTCTACTCCGCAGCGGGTGTTTCGGAAAGGGCCCAGTCAATCGGGGCCTCGCCCCGCGCCGCAAGCCAGTCATTGACGATGGAGAACGGGCGCGAGCCGAAAAAGCCGCGCCGGGCCGAAAGGGGCGAGGGGTGCGCGCTCTCGATCACCAGATCCTCGGCGCGGGGCAGGCCGGCCAGCGCCTTCTGCCCATGCGCGCCCCAAAGGACGAAAGCCAACGGACGCTCGGCCTGCGCGCGCCGGACGGCCTGTCGCGCAAGCCGGTCCCAGCCCCATTTCGCATGAACCCCGGCCTGACCGGGCAGCACCGACAGAGAGGTGTTGAGCAGCAGAACCCCCTGCCGTGCCCAATGGCTCAGATCGCCGTTCGGGGGCGCGGCGCCGATATCGTCGCGCATTTCGGCATAGATATTCTTCAGCGAGCGCGGCAGCGCGGTTTCCGGCGTCACCGAAAAGGCGAGACCGTTCGCATGGCCCGGCGTCGGGTAGGGGTCCTGACCAAGGATCACCACCCGCGCCGCCTCGGGCGGCGTCAGGTCGAGGGCGGCAAAGACCCGCGCGGGACCGGGCAGCCAGTCCTGACCGTCAAGCCGGGCCGCAATGGCGGGCCAGTCGTCGCGGAAGAAGGGCAGGTCGGCCCAGGAAGCGGGCAGGCTCATGCCTCGGGCGCGCCGACCCGTGCGGCAAGCCGGTCGAGCTTCTCGGCGGCCTTGCCGCTGTCGATCGACTCGCGCGCCATTTCGGCCCCTTCGCGCAGATCAGCGGCCTTGCCCGCGATCACCAGCGCGGCCGCGGCATTCAGCAGCACCGCATCGCGATAAGCGCCCTTTTCGCCGCCCAGAAGCGCGCGCAGCGCGGCGGCGTTCTGTGCCGGCTCGCCCCCCAGCACGGATTCGAAGGGATGGACCGGTAGGCCGGCATCCTCGGGCGAGATCTCGAACTCGGTCACGTCGCCGTCCTTCAGCTCCGCAACCCAGGTCGGACCCGCGATCGAGATTTCATCCGTCCCGTCCGAGCCATGCACAAGCCATGCCCGGTCCGAGCCAAGCTCGCGCAGCGTCTCGGCCATCGGCCGGTTCCAGATCCGGTCGAAGGTGCCGGTCAATTGCCGGCGAACCGCGCCGGGATTGGTCATCGGGCCGAGCAGGTTGAAGATGGTCCGCGTGCCAAGTTCGGTCCGGGCCGGGCCGACATGGCGCATCGCGGGATGATGCATCGGCGCCATCATGAAGCAGATGCCGGTCTCGGCCAGCGCGGCTTCGGCCATCTCGGGCGTGACCATGACGTTCAGGCCCAGATGGGTCATCGCATCGGCCGAGCCGGATTTCGAGGAAAGGTTGCGGTTGCCATGCTTGGCGACCGGCACGCCCGCGCCCGCGACGACAAAGGCCGTCGCGGTCGAGATGTTGAGCGTGCCCTTGCCGTCGCCGCCGGTGCCGACGATGTCGATCGCGTCGTCCGGCGCCTTGATGCGGTTCATGCGGGCGCGCATGGCGCGGGTGGCGGCGGCCATTTCCTCGACCGTTTCGCCGCGCACGCGCATCGCCATCAGGAGGCCGCCGATCTGGGCGGGGGTCGCCGCGCCCTCGAACAGCGCGCCGAAGGCCGCCTCGGCCTCGGTCCCGGTCAGCGGGCGGGTTGCCGCGATCCCGATCAGCGGGCGGATATCGGAGGGCGCGATCATGCCGCCGACTCCAGGTTCGAGCAGCGGCGCAGGAAGTTGCGGATCATCTCGTGCCCGTATTCCGAAGCGATGCTTTCGGGATGGAACTGCACGCCCTCGACCGGCAGGGTCTTGTGCATCAGCCCCATGATGGTGCCGTCCGGGGCCGTCGCGGTCACGCGCAGGCTGTCGGGCAGGCTCTCGGGCTCCACCGTCAGCGAGTGATAGCGCGTCGCCGTCAGGGGCGAGGGCAGGCCGCTGAAAACGCCGGTGCCGTCATGGCTGATCGCATCGGTCTTGCCGTGGACGATGCGGTCCGCGCGCACCACCTTGCCGCCGAATGCCTCGCCGATGGCCTGATGGCCAAGGCAGACCCCGAACAGCGGCAAGCCGCGCTCGGCCGCCGCCTTGATCAGCGGGACGATGATCCCGGCCTGCGCCGGGTCGCAGGGACCGGGAGAGATCAGGATCCCCTGCGCGCCCATGCCAAGGGCTTCCTCGACCGTCAGCGCGTCGTTGCGCCAGACCCGGACATCCGCACCGGCTTCGCCCATGTAGTGGACGAGGTTCCAAGTGAAGCTGTCGTAATTGTCGATGAGCAGGATCATGGCTTGGGCCTTGCATTGGGGGGTGAACCCCGGAAAATCTGCGGCTATAGATGGTGCAAAGCCGGCAGGAGGGTCAACCCCGCGGGCAATAAAAACAGGGGCGGACAGGGCGGAGCAGCTATGGCAAGGGGATTTGCGGCGGGACTGTTTCAGGGGGCGCTTCTTTCGGGCGCCGGACTGGTCGTCCTGTCGCTTGCCCTGCCGCAGCCGCCCGGACCCGCGCCTGAGGTGCTGATCGAGGCTCCCGCCACTGCCTTGGCCCCAGCCCCCACTCCCGCCCCGCCCGAGATGCCCGCGTCTTTGCCGGCGCCCTCCGCCGACATCGCCCCGGCCAGTTCCGAGCCCCGATCCTCGCCCGATCCCGCCCCGCCCGCGGTCAGCCAGCCTGCCCCGAAGGCGACGGTGCCCGGTTTGCCCGAAACTCCTCCCATAGCCGAGGAGCCGGTCATCCCCGCAGGATCCGAGTTCGCGCGCGGTTCCGATACCGCGCCGCCCAGACCCGAACCGATGGCGGCGGTTACCCCGCGTGAGGCAGAAGCCCCCGCCGTGTCGCTGCCCGCGGGTGAAATCTCTCCGGTTTCGGCAAGCCCGATCCCGATGCCCGAGGCGGGTGGTGCTGCGCCTGCCGCACCCCTGATGCCCGCGCCCGCCTCCGATGCGGTGGACCTGCCGACGTTGGCCGGAGCCGCGCCCGCCCCGCAAGCGCCGACGGCCTTTGTCTTGCCCGGTCCCGATCCGCTGCCGGTGCAGCCGGTGGCCGCCATCGACGAAATGCCAGCCCCGGCCGAGACGCCCCTGCCGTCGCCGCTGTCGTCAACTTCCGGTTTCGACCTTTCCACCCCGCCCGATTTCGGCGCGCTGCGCCTGACCGAGCCGAACTGAGTGAATCCATGCTGCCGCTGAATCCCGCCCTCGCCGCCACCTTCCGCCCGCCGGTCATGGAGGCGCGGCGCTGGCTCGATGGCGTGACCTTCACGCCCGATCGCCCGCTGATCAACGTGAGCCAGGCCGCCCCCGTCGATCCGCCGCCGGAACCGCTGCGCCGGGCGATGGCGGATGCCGCGCTGAACCAGCCGGACGCGCATTTCTATGGCCCCGTGCTGGGTCGGGGTGAGTTGCGCGAGGCGGTGGCCCGGGACTGGAGCGCCGCCTATGGCGGCAGCATCCGCGCGGGTCAGGTCGCGATCACGCAAGGCTGCAATCAGGCCTTCTGCGCCGCGATCCAGTCGCTGGCCGGCGCGGGGGAGGAGATCATCCTGCCGCTGCCCTGGTATTTCAACCACAAGATGTGGCTCGACATGCAGGGCATCCGCGCGGTCGGGCTGCATTGCGGGCAGGGGATGATCCCGGACGTGGCCGAGGCGGCGCGGCTGATCACCGACCGCACCCGCGCGATCGTGCTGGTCAGCCCGAACAATCCCTCGGGCGCGGAATACCCGGCCGAGACTCTGCGGGCTTTCTTCGAGCTTGCGCGGTCGCGTGGGATCGGGCTGATCGTGGACGAGACCTATCGCGACTTCGACTCGCGCTCGGGCGCGCCGCATGGGCTTTTTGCCGATCCCGACTGGGGCGACACGCTGATCCACCTCTACAGCTTCTCCAAGGCCTATCGCCTGACCGGCCACCGCATCGGCGCCCTGATCGCGAGTGAGACGCGCATGGTCGAGGTCGAGAAATTTCTCGACACCGTCGCCATCTGCGCCAGCCAGATCGGCCAGATCGGCGCGGCCTGGGGAATGGAGCATCTGGGCGACTGGCTGGCTGGCGAAAGGGTCGAGATCCTGAACCGCCGCCGCGCCATGGCCGAGGGCATGGCCGCGCTCGATGGTTGGAAGGTCAAGGGCTGCGGCGCCTATTTCGCCTGGGTCGAGCATCCGTTCGACCTGCCCTCGCCCGAGCTTGCCAAGCGGCTGGTGCGCGAGGCGGGGGTGCTGCTGCTGCCCGGCACCATGTTCATGCCCGAGGGCGATGCCGAGGGCGCGCGCCATGTCCGCATCGCCTTCGCCAATGCCGATGTCGCGGGGATCGGTGGGCTGATGCAGCGTCTGGCCGGGTTCCGCGCCTGACTTCACCCGCGCGTTTGTGAGGCGGGGTCGCGGCCCCCGGGAGGGTCGCGGCACTTGCCGACAGGGTTTTCGCACCCTAAAGACTGCAAGGACGAAAAAACGGGCAGGACAGGCTAATGCGCGGCAAGGGCAAATCGACCATCGTCTGGTTGCTGATGGGGATGCTGGTCCTGGGACTTGGCGGCTTCGGCGTCACCAATTTCTCCGGCGGCACGGCGGATATCGGATCGGTCGGAAATGTCGAGGTTTCCTCGCAGGACTACGCGCGCGCGCTTCGGGCCGAGATGCAGGATTTTTCTGCCCGCACCGGCCGGCAGCTCACGCCGACCGAAGCCCGCGCGATCGGTCTTGATCAGGCGGCGCTGTCGCGGCTGATGGTCTCGGCCGCGCTGGAGGACGAGTCGAACCGCCTTGGCATTTCGGTCGGCGATAAGGCCGTGGCCGAGCAGATCACCACTGCCGCGGCCTTCAAGGGGCTGGATGGCAAGTTCGATCGCGCGCGCTATGCCGACACGCTGAAGCGCGAAGGCATCCGCGAGGCGGATTTCGAGCATGACCTGCGCATGGACGAGGCGCGGCTGATCCTGCAGCGCGCCGCGCTTGCGGGCGTGACCGCCCCGGCTGCGGTCTCGGACCGGACGCTGGGCTGGCTGCTGGAGACGCGCGACATCCATTGGCGGGAACTGACCGCCGCCGATCTGCCCGCGCCGATCGCGGCCGCCGATGACGCCACGCTGGAAGCCTGGCACAAGGCGAACGAGGCCCGCTTCACCTCGCCCGAAACCCGCAAGATCACCTATGCCTGGCTGACGCCCGAGATGCTGGAGAAGGATGTCGAGGTCGATGAGCAGGCCCTGCGCGACCTCTACCAGAGCCGCATCGATGAGTATCAGCAGCCCGAGCGCCGGATGGTGGAACGTCTTGTCTTCCCGACCGTCGCCGCAGCCGAAGCCGCCAAGGCCCGCATCGAGAAGGGCGAGGTCAACTTCGAACAGCTTGCCGCCGAGCGCGGGCTGACGCTGGCCGATGTGGATCTTGGCGAGGTGACGAAGGCCCAGCTTGGCGCGGCCGGCGACGCGGTCTTCGCACTTGAGCAGCCCGGCGTCGCGGGACCTGCCAGCAGCGACCTCGGCCCGTCGCTTTTCGCCATGAACGCGATCCTCGAGCCGGTCGATGTCTCTTTCGAGGCCGCGCGGGACGACCTGCGGGTCGAGGCGGCGATCGACCGCGCCCGTCGCCAGATCGACGAGCAGGCCGGCAGCATCGCGGACCTGATCGCGGGCGGCTCCACGTTGGAGGATCTGGCGAAGGAGACCGGGATGCAGCTTGGCCAGATCGACTGGACCGGGACCGAGGAAGCCTCGCCGAACAGCATTTCCGCCTATCCCGAGTTCCGCCAGAAGGCCGCCGAGATCACCAAGTCCGATTTCCCCGAGGTCACGACCTTCGAGGATGGCGGTATCTTCGTGCTGCGCCTTGACGAGATCCAGCCGCCGGCGCTGATCCCCTTCGCCGAAGTGCGCGAACGTGTGCTGGCCGACTGGACCCAGAACGAGACGATGCGCCAGCTTCTGGCCCTGGCCGAGGAGCGCAAGGTCGCGACCGAGGCCGCGGCCGACCCGGTGCCTGCCGCCCCGGCGGCGACTGCGCCGGTGGCGCAGGCCGTGGGGGCCGCGCCCGCCGCGACCGGAACCGCGCCTGCCGCCCCGGCGCCCGAACGGGGACAGGCCCAGATGGCGTTGAGCCGTGGCGGGTTCATCAATGGTGTCCCGCAGGACGTCGTAACCCGCGCCTTCGAGATCAAGGATCCAGGCACGACCGAGGTTGTCGATGCCGAGGGCCGGGTGTTCCTGGTCACGCTCGACCAGGTCCATGCGGCCGAGACGGACGGCCCCGACGCCACCCAGATGCGCGACGGGATCCAGAACCGGCTGGGCGATTCCATGCGCCAGGACGTGTTTGAATACTTCACCCGCGCGATCCAGACCCGCAGCGGCGTGACCGTGAACCAGACCGCCGTTGACGCGGTCAATGCACAGATGCAGTGATGGACATCTCTCCCGATTTTCCCGATTTCGAACGCGGCTGGGCTGCGGGCCGCAACCAGCTTCTGACCATCCGCCTTGCCGCCGACCTCGACACGCCGGTCAGCCTGATGCTGAAACTGGCCGAGGCGGCGCCGAACAGCTTCATGCTGGAAAGCGTGACCGGGGGCGAGGTGCGCGGCCGCTTCTCCTTCGTCGGGATGAAGCCGGACCTGATCTGGGACTGCCGCGACGGCAAGGCCCGGATCAACCGGAACGCGCGCTATTCGGACGAGTTCGAGGCCGATGACCGGCCCGCGCTGGACTCCTTGCGCGCGCTGATCGCCGAATCGCGCATCGACATGCCGGACGGCGTGCCTGCGGGCGCGGCCGGGCTTTTCGGCTATCTCGGCTATGACATGATCCGGCTGGTCGAACGCCTGCCGGACGTGAACCCCGATCCGCTGGGCCTGCCCGACGCGATGATGATGCGCCCCTCGGTCGTGGCCGTGCTGGACGGCGTCAAGGGCGAGGTGCTGCTTTGCGCCCCGGTCTGGCATCAGGACGGGCTGCCCGCCCGTGCCGCCTATGCCCAGACCGCCGAGCGCCTGATGGAGGCGCTGCGCTCGCTCGACCGGCAACCCAGCGAGCCGCGCGCGCTTGGCCATGACCTGAAGGTCGGGGAACTGCGCTCGAACTTCTCGAAAGAGGCCTATCTCGCCGCTGTCGAGAAGGCCAAGGACTATATCCGCGCGGGCGACATCTTCCAGGTCGTGCCCTCGCAGCGTTGGGCGATGGATTTCCCGCTGCCGCCCTTCTCGCTCTATCGCAGCCTGCGCCGCACCAACCCGTCGCCCTTCATGTTCTACCTGAACTTTGGCGGCTTCCAGATCGTCGGCGCCAGTCCCGAGATCCTTGTCCGCCTGCGCGGCGGCGAGGTGACGGTGCGCCCGATTGCCGGCACCCGCCCGCGTGGTGCGACGCCCGAGGAGGACAATGCGCTGGAAGCCGACCTGCTCGGCGACGAGAAGGAACGGGCCGAGCATCTGATGCTCCTCGACCTTGGCCGCAACGATGTCGGCCGCGTCGCGCGCATGGGCACGGTGAAGCCGACCGAGCAGTTCATCGTCGAACGCTACAGCCACGTCATGCACATCGTCTCGAACGTGGTGGGCGAGCTGCGCGAGGGCGAGGATGCGCTCTCGGCCCTGTTGGCCGGGATGCCCGCGGGCACGGTCAGCGGCGCGCCCAAGGTCCGCGCGATGGAGATCATCGACGAGCTGGAGCCCGAGAAACGCGGCGTCTACGCGGGCGGCGTCGGCTATTTCGCCGCGAATGGCGAGATGGACATGTGCATCGCCTTGCGCACCGGGGTCATCAAGGACCAGACCCTCTATATCCAGGCGGGCGGCGGCGTCGTCTATGACAGCGACCCCGAGGCGGAATTCGTCGAGACCGAGAACAAGAGCCGGGCGCTGAAGCGGGCGGCCGAGGAAGCTGCGCGGTTCGTCAGGGGGAACGGCTAGGGCGGCCTGTCATGGGAAAATCGGAATAGGCGCCCGAAAACCGATCTCGCCGGGTCGCGAAGCGGAGTAATGACTCTCCATGCTGTTTGATCTTCCCGACTTCCACACCCTCTATTCCGCCATGCTTGCCCGCGACGAACGCTATGACGGGCAGGCCTATGTCTGTGTCGCCTCGACCGGGGTGTTTTGCCGCCTGACCTGTCCGGCCAGAAAGCCCAAGGCCGAGAACTGCACCTTCTTCGCCACGATCGGCGAATGCATCGAAGGGGGTTATCGCCCCTGCCAGCGCTGCCACCCGCTGCGGGCGGCGGCAACCGCCGATCCGGTGATCGCGGCCCTCCTGCGTGCGCTGGATGAAAGGCCCGACCTGCGCTGGTCGGAGGGGCATGTCGAACAGCTTGGCTATGACCTCTCGACCGTCAGGCGCAGCTTCAAGCGGCATTTCGGCATGACGTTTCTGGAAATGGCCCGGCAACGCCGCCTGCGCGAGGGGTTCGAGTCGCTGGCAATGGGCGGGAAGGTGATCACCGCCCAGCACGAGGCCGGGTTCGATTCCCCCAGCGCCTTTCGGGCCGCCTTCGCCCGGCTGCTGGGATGCGCGCCGTCCGACCTGCGCGCCGACCGCCTCTTGCGGGCGACATGGATCCCGTCACCCTTGGGCGACATGATCGCGGTCAGCAGCCGCAGCCATCTGCATCTGCTGGAGTTTCTTGACCGCAAGGCCCTGCCGGCAGAGTTGAAGCGCCTGCAGGCCGCCTCGCGCGAGCCGATCGGAATTGGTCCCGCCGCCCCTTCGGATCAGGCGGCGGCCGAGCTTGCCGATTATTTCGCGGCGCGATCGGGCCGGTTCCAGACTCCGCTGGCTCTCGCCGGAAGTCCGTTCACCTGCGAGGTCTGGGAGGCGCTGCGCGACATCCCCGCCGGAGAGACGCGCAGCTATTCCGATATTGCGCGGCGCATCGGCAGGCCCACGGCCACGCGCGCCGTGGCGCGGGCGAATGGCGCGAACCAGATCGCGCTGATGATCCCCTGCCACCGCGTCCTTGGCGCCGACGGGTCGCTGACCGGCTATGGCGGCGGTCTGTGGCGGAAACAGCGGCTGATCGAGATTGAACGACAGCTCAGGGATGGAACGCCGGAGGCGGCGCTTCCCTCGACGTGAAGCCGGCGCGGGATGCCTGAGGGCAACCGCGCCGGTCGTCCCTCAATCCTCGCCGCGATAGGGCTGGACGTATTGCAGCGCCATGTCCCAGGGGAAGAAGATCCAGGTATCCTGGCTCACCTCGGTCACATAGGTCTGGACCATCGGGCGGCCCTTGGGCTTGGCGTAGACGGTGGCGAAATGCGCCTTGGGGTAAAGCTTGCGCACATGCTCCAGCGTGCGGCCGGAATCGACCAGATCGTCGATCACAAGGATACCGTCGCCATCGCCCATCAAGTCATGATCCGGCGCTTTCAGGACCTGGATCTCACCCTGTCCGGCCTCGGCACCCACGCCCTTGTAGGATTTGACTGAGATCGTGTCGATCGTGCGCACGTCAAGCTCGCGCGCGACGATCATCGCGGGGACCAAGCCGCCACGGGTGATCGCAAGGATCGCGCGCCATTCCCGGCCGTCCAGACGCCATGCCAGCGCGCGCGCGTCGCGATGCATCTGGTCCCAACTGATGTGGAAGCCGCGTTCATGCGGTAGCCGGTCGTTCATTCCTTCGATCCTTTCAATGCTTGACGATCAACATGAGGCCCAGCAGCGCCATGGCAGTGGCTGCGGTCCGGTCGATCCAGAATTTCGCGCCAAAATAGCGCCTGCGCATGGTCGCTGTCGACATCAGAACGGCGACCAGCGCATACCAGAAAAGCTCGGTCGCAAGACAGGTCGCATAGATCAATGCCTGACGCTGCGGCGCCATCGGCTCGGGGAAGACCGAAAGGATCAGCGCGGCGTAGAAAAGCGCGGGTTTGGGGTTCGAGAGATTCAGCGCGATGCCGCCGAAGAACCCCTTGGAGGCGCCCTTGGCCGCGTCGGGCAATGGTTCGGTCGATGCCCGCCACAAGCCCCAGGCGAACCACCACAGATAAAGGCCGCCGAAGATCTTCATCGCCGCGAAAAGCTGGGGATGCAGCCTGAAAACGACCGCCAGCCCCAGCAGCGCGAAGATGCACCAGAGCGACGCCCCGGTCGCCAGCCCCAGCGCATAGGGCAGGGCGCGCTGGCGGCCATGGGCGAAGGCGGTCTGCACCGTCGCGATGATGGCCGGGCCGGGCGACAGGATCGCCAGCGTAAGCGCCGAGACAAGCGCGATGACCTGCTCGACGCTCATGGCCGGTGATCAGTCCTTCTTGACCGTGGAGATGTCGGGCGCGTCCACGGCCTTCATGCCGACGACATGATAGCCCGCATCGACGTGATGGGTTTCGCCGGTGACGCCCGAGCCAAGATCCGACAGCAGATACAGCGCCGACTTGCCGACCTCGTCCTGCGTCACGTTGCGGCGCAGCGGCGAGTTCAGCTCGTTCCATTTCAGGATATAGCGGAAATCGCCGATGCCGGATGCGGCCAGCGTCTTGATCGGACCGGCCGAGATGGCGTTCACGCGGATGCCGTCCTTGCCCAGATCCTCGGCCAGATAGCGCACCGATGCCTCCAGCGCGGCCTTGGCGACGCCCATCACGTTGTAATGCGGCATGACGCGCTCGGCGCCGTAATAGGTCAGCGTGACGATCGAGCCGCCATTCGGCATCATCGCTGCGGCCCGGCGGGCAACGGCGGTGAAGGAATAGACCGAGATGTCCATGGTCATCAGGAAGTTGTCGCGCGTCGTGTCGGCATAGCGCCCGCGCAGCTGGTCCTTGTCCGAGAAGCCGATCGCATGGACGATGAAGTCGATGCTGTCCCAGCGCTCGGCGATGGCGGTGAACAGGCCGTCGATCGAGGCCTCGTCCGAGACGTCGCATTCCGCGATCAGGTCGGAACCCAGTTGCGCGGCCAGCGGCTCGACGCGCTTCTTCAGGGCATCGCCCTGATAGGAGAAGGCAAGCTCCGCCCCGTGATCCGCGAGCGCCTTGGCGATACCCCACGCAATCGACTTGTCATTCGCGAGACCCATGATGAGGCCGCGACGCCCCTTCATCAGCCCCATACCGGCTTCACTTGACATGATGCTGCCCCTCGCGCTTCTTCGGTTCCGGCAGGATTAAGACAACTGCAAAGAGGCATCAAGTGTCAGCGAGGACCAGCGCATGACGGACCGCACCGGAATATTTGCGGGAGACGATCCCTTCGACATCGCGAGGGTCTGGCTGGCCGAGGCAGAGAGGACCGAGCCGAACGATGCCAATGCCATCGCGCTGGCCACCGTCGATCCCGCGGGTCTGCCCGATGTGCGCATGGTCCTTCTGAAGGATATAGAGGGGCAGGGCGACGATGGTTCCTTTGTCTTCTACACGAATTTCGAGAGCGCGAAGGGGCAGCAGATCGAGGCCACGGGCGTGGCCTCCTTCGTGATGCACTGGAAGTCGCTGCGCCGGCAGATCCGGGTCCGCGGCCATGTCTCGCATGTCGAGGCGGAGGTGGCGGATGACTATTATGCCTCGCGGGCGCTGCAGTCGCGCATCGGGGCATGGGCCTCGCGGCAAAGCCGGCCGCTGGCGAGCCGGGCCACGCTGATGGCCGAGGTGGCGCGGCAGGGAATCAATCTTGGGTTGCGACCTGCCCGTCCTCCCCATTGGGGAGGCTACAGGATTCGGCCGGTTCAGATAGAGTTTTGGGCCGATGGAGCCTTTCGCCTGCATGACCGCTTCCAGTGGTTGAAACGGGATTATGCCAACGAAAGCGGCAACCTAATCGGCGGATCTCCGTCTGTCGGGGAAACTTTATGGACCGTCCAGCGTCTTAGCCCTTGATGCGGAAGATCGTTTTATTCATGGTATGGAAAACCTGACCTATTTTTCTTTGGTCCGCTCAGTTCATCCCTGCGTTGTCAAGGACGGGACCATGCGGGCAAGGGGGTGGGTTAGGCTTTCACTATTGGATATGTGAGCGAAATGACTGATAACGACGATCAGCTGCGTGAAGTCGCCGGGGTCGTGAAATGGTTCGACGGCAGCAAGGGGTTCGGTTTCCTGACCGATCCTGACGGTGGCTCCGACATCCTGCTCCATGCCAATGTGCTGCGCAATTTCGGTCAAAGCTCTGTCGCCGAGGGCGCGCGCGTGCGCGCCATGGTGCAGCAGACCCCGCGCGGCATCCAGGCGGTCGAGATCCTGGAGATCGATGCCCCGGCAACCGAACCCATGCCCGCCATTGCCGATCTCTGCTCGGCCACGCCGGAGGAGGTTGCGAAGCTTCCCCTGCTTCCCGCCCGGGTCAAATGGTTCGACAAGGCCAAGGGCTTCGGCTTTGCGAATATCTTCGAGCAGAAGGCGGATGTCTTCCTGCATGTCGAGGTGCTGCGCCATTCCGGCTTCTCGGACCTCGCCGTAGGCGAGGCGATCGCCCTCAGGGTGGTCGACGGCCGAAGGGGGCTGATGGCCGCCCAGGTCCTCTCATGGGAGAAGGCGGCGACAGAGGCGCGTGGGCTACAACCGGGGGGAGCGGCCGCGCTCGCTAAACTGCGGCTGGTTGCGGGCGCGGTATGAAATGGCAGGCCGCAGCTGTTGTTCTGATCTTCACGACCACTAATTCCCTGTTTGCTGCGACCCCCGATGCAGGTGTTACCTGCTCGGAGGGGAGCGCGCTGTTCATTGATGGCAAGAAGACCGTCCAGGTGGCGGTCGAGATCGCCGACGATGCCGAGGAGCGCGCGCGGGGCCTGATGTTCCGCAAGAACCTGCCGGAAGGCCAGGGGATGCTGTTCATCTACGAGCATCCCCAACCTGTCGGTTTCTGGATGCGCAATACGCTGATTCCCCTCGACATGATCTTCATCGACCAGAGGGGCGAGGTTCGTCACATTCATCCGATGGCGCGCCCGCTGGACGAGACCTCGATTCCCGGCGCGGCGGTGGGCGATCCCTCGCCTGACCGCCTGATGGTGCTGGAGGTCGCGGGTGGCGAGGCCGCGCGGCTTGGTTTGCGTCCCGGCATGGTGCTGGCCCATCCCCGGCTTCCGCAGCAGGATGCGGCGGCGCGCTGCAACTAGTGCGGATGTCGGATTTCCCCTTTCCCCGGCGCGATCAAGCGGCTATCTAGCCCGAGGTTCGGGGCGTAGCGCAGCCTGGTAGCGCGACGGTTTTGGGTACCGTAGGCCGGAGGTTCGAATCCTCTCGCCCCGACCAGCACCCTGTCCGAGCCGCTTATGGGCATTCCGGCGCGGCACCGGCGACCATCCCACCTCCGCTAGGCAAGCTTCGTCATTGGCAACCGCTCTTCCGGCGCCTCCGACAGCCAGGCTTCGCGCCATTCTTCATTGATGCTGGCCGACTGCTTTTTGGTCCGGGCGGGCTCGAAGGACTGCTGCTGTTCCTGCGGCTCCGCGTCCAGACGTTCGAGGATTCGCTTCATCAGGCCGGGGCGGATGCTCGGGTTGACGAGATCCTCGAAGGCGATGCGAAGGGCCGGCAAATTCTGTTTCGACAGAAAGATGCTCCAGTAATTGTTTTCGGCGCGCAGATTGTTCAGGCTTTGCTCGATGGCGTCGTAATCATATCTCGGTTCCGCCTTTCGGGGCGCGCCGGAAATCCATTGGCCGGTCTGGGCCGCGATCGTGTATGAGATCGCCTGACCGAGTATGTCGCGGCGGTAGATCCAGAGCACCGTGCGAATATCCCCGAGAACCTCGATTCCGTGCTCTTTGCGGAACGGGAAGAACTGGTGCCAATGGGCCTTGAGCCCGAACCACCCCGTCGCTCCGGTCCGGTGCCGGATCACCTCGCGCAGCGCAGCCTGCGGGTCATCGGTGCCGAAGCGGTGCATCCACAGCTTCAGGTTTCCGCGATGGAGGTATTCCAGCGGCACGCCGAATGGCCCCGCATCCTTCAGCAGGTGCCCCAGCATGTGGCTGCCGGATCGGGCCGTGGAGGCGATGAGATAGGTGCGCACCGGACCATCATGGGCGGGCAGGTCCATCTCGGGTGAGAACTGCTGGGGATAGGGGCTGAGCTTTTCATAGATCGTTTTCATCGTTCGGCCATCTTTTGGGAGAATTTGTTTCTCAGCTTAGAGGGGATGGGCCGTCTCGCAAGTCTTCAACCGCTTTGGGTGGGCAATGATCTGACCAACCGCCCGGAGGCGTGACGCTCTGCCGCCGGGCGGCTGGTCTCCTTCTTCCACAATCTCAGGACAATTCCTTTCGGCCCTTGCCCTTTGCTGGCGCGCCCCATAGAAGCGCCCCCTGAAATCCTGGCTGCTGGGGGCAATATATGCCGCTTCTGGTAATGAAATTCGGCGGCACCTCGGTGGCCGACCTCAACCGCATCAAGAACGCCGCGACGAAGGTCAAGCGCGAGGTCGAGCGCGGCTATGACGTTATCGTCATCGTCAGCGCCATGTCCGGCAAGACCAACGAGTTGGTGGGCTGGGTCGAGGCGACCTCGCCCCTGTTCGATGCGCGCGAATATGATGCGGTCGTCGCCTCGGGCGAGAACGTGACCGCCGGCCTGATGGCCCTGACCCTGCAGGAGATGGATGTCCCCGCGCGCAGCTGGCAGGGCTGGCAGGTGCCGATCAACACGACGGCGCAGCATTCCTCGGCGCGCTTCGTCGATATCCCCCGCAAGAATATCGACCAGAAATTCGCCGAGGGGATGCGGGTCGCCGTCGTTGCCGGCTTCCAGGGCATTTCGTCCGAGGGTCGCATCACCACGCTGGGTCGCGGTGGTTCGGACACCACGGCCGTGGCCTTTGCCGCCGCCTTCGGGGCCGAGCGCTGCGACATCTATACCGATGTGGACGGTGTCTATACCACGGACCCGCGCATCACCTCGAAGGCGCGCAAGCTTGACAGGATCGCCTTCGAGGAAATGCTGGAACTGGCCAGCCTCGGGGCGAAGGTGCTGCAGACCCGCTCGGTCGAGCTGGCGATGCGCTACAAGGTCCGCCTGCGGGTGCTGTCGTCCTTTGAGGATACCGACGAAACCAGCGGCACTCTGATCTGCGATGAGGATGAAATCATGGAATCGAAAGTCGTCAGCGGCGTCGCCTCTTCCCGCGAGGAAGCCAAGATCACCCTGGTCACGGTCGAGGACAAGCCCGGGATTTCCGCCGCGATCTTCGCGCCTCTGGCCGAAGCCGGCGTGAACGTGGACATGATCGTCCAGAACATCTCGGAAAAGGACTACGACGATCACCCCGGCAACGTGACGGACATGACCTTCTCGTGCCCGGTCAATCAGGTTGCCCGCGCCAAGAAGGCGATGGAGGACGCGAAGGCCGCAGGCACGATCGCCTATGACGATCTGGTCGTCGATACCGAGGTCGCCAAGGTTTCGGTCGTGGGCATCGGCATGCGCAGCCATGCCGGCGTCGCCGCGCAAATGTTCAAGGCGCTCGCTGATGAGAATATCAACATCAAGGTGATCTCCACCAGCGAGATCAAGATTTCGGTGCTGATCGACCGCAAGTATATGGAACTCGCGGTTCAGGCACTGCATGATGCCTTCGAACTGGAACAGGCCTGAGCCGGCGCTCGGGCCGTGATCGGAGGATCCGTGCCCGAACGCAAGGACAGCGACTCGCGCAAGCTGCTGCTGAGGCTGCGCGAGATATTGGCGGCACCGGGGGGCGGACAGGACCGTCTGGACCGGATCACCCATCACATCGCGGATTCGATGCGGACGCAGGTGTGCTCGATCTACCTGTTCCGCGATTCCGAGACGCTTGAACTCTGTTCGACCGAGGGGCTGAAGCCCGAATCCGTCCACCGCACCCGCCTTCGGCTGGGTGAGGGGCTGGTCGGGCGCGTCGCGCGCTATGGCCGGCCGATCAATACCGCCGACGCCCCGTCCGAGCCGGGCTTCCGCTATATGCCCGAGACCGGCGAGGAGGTCTATTCCAGCTTCCTCGGCGTGCCGATCCAGCGCGTCGGCGAAAAGGTCGGCGTGCTTGTCGTCCAGTCCCGCGATGCCCGGCTGTTTTCCGAGGATGAGGTCTATGGCCTCGAGGTCGTCGCCATGGTGCTGGCCGAAATGGCCGAGCTGGGCGCCTTCGTCGGCACGCAATCGGACAGCATGCCGCTGCGCCACCGCTTTCCCGTGCTGTTCCGCGGCGGCACCGGGCAGGAGGGCGCGGCCGAGGGCCGGGTCTGGCTGCATGAGCCGCGCGTGGTGGTGACGAACCCGGTCGCCGAGGATCCGCAGAAGGAAAAGGCCCGGCTGGGCGAGGCCGTGGCGATGCTGCGCGTCACCGTCGACTCGCTGCTTGCCGGAAATCAGATGGGGCCGGGCGAAAGCACCGAGGTGCTGGAAACCTATCGCATGTTCGCCCATTCCCGAAGCTGGCTGCGCCGGATGGAGGAGGCCATCGACCTTGGCCTGTCGGCCGAGGCGGCGGTCGAGAAAGAGCAGAGCCAGGCCCGGGCGCGGCTGGAAAGCGCCGCCGATCCCTATCTGCGCGACCGCCTGCACGATCTGGACGACCTGTCGAACCGGCTGCTGCGCATCCTGACCGGACAGGGCAGGGACACCGGGGCCGAGATGCCCGAGAACCCGATCCTCGTCGCCCGCAATATCGGTCCGGCCGAGTTGCTGGATTACGGCCGCAAGCTGCGGGGCGTCGTGCTGGAGGAAGGGTCGGTCGGCAGCCATGCCGCGATCGTGGCGCGCGCCTTGACGATCCCGCTGGTCATCCATGCCGAACGCATCACCTCCGAGGCGCTGAACGGCGATCAGATCCTTGTCGATGGCGACATGGGCACCGTGCATCTGCGCCCCGAAGAAAGCATCATCGGGGCCTTCCGCGACAAGATTGCGATGCAGGCCGAGGCGCAGCAGCGCTATGCCGGCCTGCGCGATCTGCCGGCGACGGCCGGCTGCGGCACCACCATCCAGCTTTACATGAATGCCGGGCTGATGGCCGACCTGCCCAGCCTCGAAAGCTCGGGGGCGGAGGGGGTCGGGCTGTTCCGCACCGAGCTTCAGTTCCTCGCCCGCACCAAGGTGCCGAGGCGGGGCGAGCTTGCCGCGCTTTACACGCGGGTCCTCGACAGCGCGCAGGGCAAGCCCGTGATGTTCCGCACGCTCGACATCGGCTCGGACAAGGTGCTGCCCTACATGAAGCCGCAGGACGAGCCGAACCCGGCCATGGGCTGGCGGGCGATCCGCGTCGGCCTCGACAAGCGGGGCGTGCTGAGGATGCAGCTTCAAGCGCTGATCCGCGCCTCGGCGGGGCGTCCATTGCATGTGATGTTCCCCTTCATCACCGAGATGGGCGAGTTCGAGGAAGCCCATCGCCTGCTGATGGAGCAGGTCGCGCGCGAGCAGCGCCTCGGCCATCCCATGCCGACCGATGTGCGGGTGGGGGCGATGCTCGAAACGCCCTCGCTGGCCTTCGCGCCGAAGAAGTTCTTCGAGATGTGCGATTTCATCTCGGTCGGCGGGAATGACCTGAAGCAGTTCTTCTTCGCCGCCGACCGCGAGAACGAGCGCGTGCGCCGGCGCTACGATTCGCTCAACACCACCTTCATCAGCCTGCTCGAGCAGATCCTGCAACGCTGCAACGAGGCGCGGGTCCCGGTTTCGTTCTGCGGCGAGGATGCCGGGCGGCCGATCGAGGCCGTCACTTTCGCGGCGCTCGGCTTCCGGCGGCTGTCGATGCGTCCGGCCTCGATCGGGCCGGTCAAGCACCTGATCCGCCGCGTCGATCTGAACGAGTTGAAGAACGTCATCAACGAGGCGCGCGAGCAGGGGGAAACGAACCTCCGCCATCCCGTGACCGACTGGCTTGCCCGCCAGTGAGGCGCGGGCAGCGCGCGTATCAGCCCATCAGGTAGAATGTCCCGACAGCCGGCCGCCCAAGACGGAAAATGGCGGGTTTTTCCCTTGGCGTTGAGGGCGCAGCCTGCTTTGCAGGCAGGGCATCAACATGTTTTCACTAGCCCGTGTGCCTGAGGCCAAGGCCGGTTGCGCAGGCCGCCCCCGGATGAGATGCAGGCGGGATCCGCGATGGAAAAGGATGACATGACTGCCCCTGCAAGGCCGATCGGGCCAATCCTGTATCTCGATCAGATCGACGATTGCGCGGTCCATCTGGCTGCCCTTTTCATTGCGGCCTCCGATGCGCAGCTTCCCCCGATCCTGACCGACGGGGGCGAGGTGCCGTTGCAGCCGCTCGCCGAATATCGCGCGGCGACGGTGTTCCGCGCGCGGTTCACCCTGCCGCATGACGCTACAGCCTACAGCTGGAACGGCGAGAGCTATCCGGTCTCGGTCGACCTCACTGGTGATGCGCGTCTGGCCTATGTCTCCTGCAACGGCGAGGAGGTCGGCGATCTGGACCGCGAGGGGTCCGAGCGCAACGTGATGTGGGCGCGCCTGCGCCGGGAGCATGAGCGCGCGCCCTTCGCCTTGCTGCTGCATGGCGGGGATCAGGTCTATGCCGACGAGGTGACGCGCGGCCATCCCCTGACCGAGCGTTGGCCCGATCACATCCCCGACGCGCCATCGGACCTGTCCGGGCTGCGTGAGCATCTGCGGGAACAGTTCCTGCACCGCTATGCCGCGCTCTATGCCTCGCCGGATTTCGCCCGGATTGCCGCGCGGGTGCCGTCGCTGATGCAATGGGACGATCACGACATCTGCGATGGCTGGGGATCGCTGCCGGATTCGGCCACCGGCTCACCCATCGGGCAGGCGCTTTTCGCCAGCGCGCGAGAAGCCTTCCTGATCTTTCAGGCCGCCGCAGTCGAGGGCGACCTGCCGCCGCGCTTTGCCGATCCGCAGGGCGGTCATCTGGGATGGACGCTCCGCGCGCCACGGCTGCGGCTGGTGGCGCCCGATCTGCGGTCGGAACGCACGCGCAAGCGCATCATGGGGCCGGGTGGCTGGGCGATGATGACGGCGCAGCCGCCATTGGCTGCCGGCGAGCGCTGCATCCTCCTGTCCAGCGTGCCCCTGCTGGGACCGCGCCTGTCGCTTCTGGAGACGCTGATGATGGCCGTGCCTCGGATGCAGCGATACGAGGACGATCTTCGTGATCAGTGGCAGAGCCATTCCCATCGCGAGGAATGGAAGCGGATCCTGAACCTGATGATCGAACTGGGCCGGTCGGGTCAGAACGTGATCGCCCTCTCGGGCGAGATCCATCTGGCGACGCGGGCGACCATGCCGCTGGAGGACGGGACCACGCTTCACCAGCTGGTCGCCTCGGGTATCGCGCATCGCCCGCCGCCCCGGTCATGGGCGCGGTTTCTCGGCGCGCTCTCGACGCTGGGCGAGGGGCCGCTGCCGGACAGGCAGATCAGGATCGACCGCATCCCCGGTCAGGCCGGGCGCTATGTCGCCCAGCGGAACTACCTGACGCTCGACCGCAGGGGGAATGACTGGCTGGCAAGCTGGGAGCTGGAGGAAAGCGGGACATCCCCGGCGCTGACCCTTTGACCCCGGGCAATCATGTAAAGCACCCTTGACATGAAGGGCGCTGCCGCCGCATGTGTAAAGAGTGCTTTACATGTGGGGGATGGCGATGCGTGGACTGATTTCACTTCTGGCCGGGTTGGCCGCCTATATCGCGGCGCTGGTCCTGTCGCAGAGGTTTCTTGAGGGCGGCGTCGAGGGGCAGGGCATGCGCATCGCGATCTCGCTTGCCCCGATGCTTCCCGCGCTGTTCATCTGCGCGGCGGTTGTGCGCAGCATCCGCAATCTGGACGAGATGCAGCGAAAGCTGCAATTCGAAGCCCTCGCGCTGGCTTTCGCCGGAACTGCGTTGATCACCTTCAGCTACGGCTTTCTCGAGGGGACGGGCTTCCCGAAGCTCTCGATGTTCGTCGTCTGGCCGCTGATGGCGACGATCTGGTTCATCGGCGTGATGCTGGGGCGGCTTCGCTTCAGATGAACAACCGCATTCAGGAGTTGCGCCGGCAAAGAGGCTGGTCGCAAGCGGATCTTGCCGCCTGTCTGAAGGTGTCGCGCCAGACCGTCAACGCCTTGGAGCGGGGGCGCTATGACCCCAGCCTCCCCCTCGCGTTCAGTATCGCGCGGCTTTTCGGGCTGGCGGTCGAGCAGGTCTTTCAGCCGGACCAGGACTGACCGGTCCGGCGTTTCTCAAGGGCGGATCAGCCTTGCTGGCGAATGGCCTCGGCCAGCTTGTCGAGGTCGAGGCGCAGGACCGTGTCATTCGCGCCCTCGCGGTAATCGGGGTGGTCCTTCTCCGTCGGGGTCTTGACCGTCACGAAAAGCGCCTTGCCCTGCTCACCGGCCGCGAGGCTGTTCGGATGCCCCGCCAGCGCGATCCGCGCCACGGGGGCAAGGCTGGTCCCGTCAAGAATCACGATTCCGCCGGTGCCTTTCGGGTGTTCCCGGTCAACGCCGCGATAGGTGACGAAGATCTGGTCGGTCTGCGCGACATGGATCACATCCAGCGTGCCAAGGCCGATCGGAACGGTCTTGAGGACTTTGCCGGTCCCGGTGTCAAAGACGTAAAGCTGGCCGCTATTGGCATCGGTCGCAAACAGCCGCCGCCCCTCGCCATCCAACGCGAGATTGACGAAGAAATGCTTCGAGGCATCCGCGCCCTCCGCCGTCGTGTCCCCGGTCGAGAAAGCGCCGACCCGCTCGCCCGACTTCGCGTCGACGACCAGCACCTCCTCCATGCCGCCGCCGCTGACATAGGCCAGCCCCTTGGCGGGATCATGGGCGAGCCCGGCGGCCCAGAGCCCGGCATTGTCGATGCGCTGGACGGCATTGTCCTTGCCCGCCTCGACGATCCACAGCGTCCCGGTCGGCGAGGGGCTGGTGACAAAGACCCGGCCGCTTTCCTCATCGACCTCGATCATGCGGGTATGCTCGAACCACTCGCCATCCTTCCGGCCAAGCTGGACGGTATCGAGCAGCGCGCCACTCTTCAGGTCCAGCACGCTCAGCGAGCCGTCGAGCGTATTGCCGACGAAAAGCTTGCCGCGCTTCTCGTCCATAGCCAGCGCGAAGGCGCGGCGCGGCAGTTCGATGCGGCTTTTCTGGCTCAGGTCCACGGGGTCGAGCAGGTCGACATAGCCCGGCGTGCCCGCGTCGAAACTGGGGGTCGAGGCAACGAAAAGCGTGTCGAGGCCGGGGGCTTCGATCAATTCGTAGACGCCGCGGATCGAGTCCTGACGCGCCGTTGCCGTCGCGATCTCGGCCGGGGTCAGTTCCCTCGCCGTGGCGCCATCGGCCGCGAGGGCGGGGGTCGAGACCAGAAGGCAGATCGCCGTGACGATGCTGCTGGAGCGGGCATGAAGGCTGTTGAGGGCCATGTTCGATGGCTTCCTTGTATCAGGTTGAAATCTCTGCCGGGGACGTCCCGCAGGGACACCTGGGTATTGCAGTTGTTCGAGGCGTATCGCCCGCCGACCACGCGGCAGGGCGGATCATTCAGAATTTCCGCGCCGGTTGCAACCGGAGGCCGCGAGGGGTGACAGCATATAGGGAGGGCGAGGTGCCCGGAAATGGGCGGAAACGCCCTTGGTCTCCGCCTTGTCAGAAGGCGGTGATTTCCGTGTCGGGAACAGCCGGTAACGGCTCTCGAAAATTAAAGAAGCCTCCCGAAGGAGGCTCTTTAATTGTCACATATCTTCAAGGAGATAAATGGCGGACCCGGAGCGATTCGAACGCCCGACCCCCAGATTCGTAGTCTGGTGCTCTATCCAGCTGAGCTACGGGTCCGCTGTGAGCCGGTGATTTAGAGACAGGCGCGGGGGGGTGCAAGGCCAAAATGAAGAATTTCGGAATATCGCGTGAAAAACTTTTCCGAAGGCTACTCCGCCACCGCTTCGGGCATGACCGACAGCCCCGCCAGTTCCCGCGGCAGGTGCAGGCAGAACTGGCTGCCATCCTCGTCGCTGCGCAGAAGCTCCAGCCGGCCGCCGTGATTGCGCACGAGGTCGGCGGCAATCGCGAGGCCCAGCCCCGTGCCGCCCTTGCGCGAACCGCCCGAAAAGGGCTGGAACAGATAGTCGCGCGCCCTTTGCGGTAGGCCGGGGCCGGTATCGCCGACGCGGATGAACCACTCGCCCTCGTCCTCGCCGGCGCCGATCTCGATGGTGCCGGGGCGGCGCGTCGCCTCGATCGCCTGCCGCGCATTGCGCACGAGGTTTGAGAGCACCCGGAAAAGCTGGTCGCGATCGGCGCGGATCATCATTCCGGGCGGCACGTCGGTCAGGAACTCGATCGGTTCGGCGCCGTCGATCCGGTCGGCTGCCAGCGACTCGGCCTCGGCCACCTCCTCCACAAGGCTCGCGAGGTTGAACCGCGAAAGCGACGGCGGCGGTTCCTCGGCCTTGCCGAAGGCCAGCGTCGTCTCGCACAGGTTCACCGCGCGGCTGATCGAATTGACCAGCTTCGGCGCGGCGCGGCGCACTGCGGGATCCTCGCTGGTCTCCAGCCGGTCGGCGAAGATCTGCGCCGTGGTCAGGATATTGCGCAGGTCGTGGCTGATCCGCGCCACTGCCTGCCCAAGCTGGGCAAGGCGCGCCTTCTGCTTCAGGGCCGAGGTCACGGTGCGCTGCATCGCCGCCAGCGCCGCCTCGGCTTCGTTCAGCTCTGCCAGCCGCGCGGTCGGCGTGATGATCGAGCGCGCGTCCTCGGGCGCATTGGCATAGGCGGTCATGTGGTTGATGACCCGGCGAATCGGCACCAACAGCATCCGCTGGGCGGCGACGTTCAGCAGAAGTGCGGTCAGGATCGAGAAGGCGGCCGAGATCAGCAGCAGCCGCAGGCCGTAATCGATCATCTCGCGCCGCAGCCGCTGGGTATCCATCGTGATCTCGATCAGCTGCCCGGCCTGGTTCACCGGCTCGCCGATGATGCGGATGACCCGATTCTGCGGGTCCAGCAATTGCGCCACCGCGTCGCGGGCCGAGGTCCAGAAGGGCTGCTCGCGCAGGTCATAGGTGGCCGCGATCGGGCCGGGGATGGGCGAGGACAGCACGAGCTGGCGCACATCGTTGCGGCGCAGCACGACGTTGAAGACGCCCGCATTCTCCAGCAGCTCGGATTCGAGGTCCGAGGCGAGCGACTCGTCGGTCGCGAGCAAGGCAAGACTGGCGATCTGCGCCCGCTCGAGGCGCGATTCCAGGAAGTCCAGGCGATAGTTCGCAAGTGACGGCAGCAGGATCAGCAATTCGGCCAACAGCACGAAGATCCCGGTCAGAAGTGCGAATCGCCCGGAAAGGGTATTCAGGGACATGTTAACCTTTTGTATTCCACCCTAGTCCGCGGCGCAGGCGAGGCAGCATCAGTTGCATCGCTTCCGTTCAAACATGCGTGAGGGCGTGCTGGTTCCCCATGACTCCTTGCCGTGGTGATTTATCGGCATTGAGGTTGACTTGGCCGCGGGCTGCGACTATGCACCGGGCCTCGAATAGACCGGCGCGTCTTGCGTGGGCCGATTGCCCATACCCTGACACGCCCTGACCCGGAGTTACAAGATGTCGAAACGCACCTACCAGCCGTCGAACCTGGTTCGCGCCCGCCGTCACGGCTTCCGCGCGCGCATGGCGACCAAAGGCGGCCGCCGCGTGCTGAACGCGCGCCGCGCCAAGGGCCGCAAGTCGCTCAGCGCGTAAGCCTCGCGCCGAAAGGCGTGGGCGGACGAGATGGAGCGTGCAGCCGAAAGCGCCGCCGCTGACCGGAACGCCCCGACGGGGCAACCGGACAGGGCGGCTTCCGGCATTTCCGGGGGCGTGAAGCCCCCGAAGCCGGAGATCCTGCGCAAGCGGGCGGATTTTCTGCGCGCCGCCTCGGCCCGCCGTCATGGCGCGCCGGGCTTTTTGCTGCAGGCCCGCCATCGCGGCGAAGGCGAGCCGCAGGGCATCATCCGCATCGGCTTCACCTGCTCCAAGAAGATCGGCAATGCCGTCGCACGCAACCGCGCCAAGCGCCGGCTGCGCGCGCTGGCGCGTGATATCCTGCCGGGTCGTGCGCAGGCTGGCTGGGACTATGTGCTGGTCGGCCGCCCCGGTGCCACGATCGAGCGCGACTTCGCCGCGCTTCGTCAGGATCTCGAACAGGCGCTCGACCGCATCCATTCCGATCCCCGCACCGAACGCCGGGGCGGACGATGAGCCCGCTGGCGCGGATCGTCGCCCTGCCGGTCCGTGCCTATCGGCTGGTCGCAAGCCCGTGGGTCGGCCATGCCTGCCGCTTCCAGCCGACCTGCTCGGCCTATGCGCTTGAGGCGCTGGACCGGCATGGCGCTTTTCGCGGCAGCCTGCTGACCTTGAGGAGGCTTTCCCGTTGTCACCCCTGGGGCGGGCAGGGCTTTGACCCGGTGCCCGGAACCGGGGACGAGGCGGAAGGCCGGGACTGACGCCCTTGCGTCATCCGTGATATGAACTTGCGCGACAGCGCCAATCAGGACCGACCGATGCGGGACGAAATCGACAGCCAGGACGACGCCGAAGGCGAAGAGATCCACCCGCTTTTCCGCGGCGCGCCCTCCTCGACCGAGTTTCGCAAGCTGAGGAAGCGCCTCGTGCGCGAGACCCGCGCCGCGATCGAGGCCTATGACATGATCCGCCCCGGCGACCGCTGGCTGGTCTGCCTCTCGGGCGGCAAGGACAGCTACACGCTGCTGGCGGTCCTGCACGAGCTGCAATGGCGCGGGCTGCTGCCGGTCGAGCTGCTGGCCTGCAACCTCGATCAGGGCCAGCCGGGCTTTCCGGCGACCGTGCTGCCCGAGTTCCTGACCGAGCGTCAGGTGCCGCATCGCATCGAATATCAGGACACCTATTCCATCGTGAAGGAGAAGGTGCCCGAGGGCCGGACCTATTGCGCCCTCTGCTCGCGCCTGCGCCGGGGCAACCTCTACCGCATCGCGCGCGAGGAGGGGTGTTCGGCGGTGGTCCTTGGGCATCACCGCGACGATATCCTCGAAACCTTCTTCATGAATCTCTTCCACGGGGGACGGCTGGCCTCGATGCCGCCGAAGCTGCTGAACGAGGAGGGCGATCTGAACGTGCTGCGCCCGCTGGCCTTCATCGCCGAGGCGGATTGCGAGCGGTTTGCCCGCGCCATGAACTATCCCGTCATTCCCTGCGACCTCTGCGGCAGTCAGGAGGGCCTGCAGCGCGTGCAGGTCAAGAAGCTGCTGGACGAATGGGAGAGCCGGGCGCCGGGCCGCCGTCAGGTCATGTTCCGGGCGCTGATGAACGTGCGCCCCTCGCATCTGCCGGATCCGAAGCTGTTCGACTTCACCTCGCTGATCCCGAATGCTTCGGATTTTAGCGAAAAACCCGGTTCCGAAGTGCCGCTTCTGCGGGAACGTTAAACGAACGGGAACCTTCCGGCGTCTAGCCTTGTCCCCGGTAACGGCGGAATCGGGGTTGGGCAATTGGCTTACATCAGGACGGCGCTGGCGCGGTGGCGGCAATGGCAACGGGGCGGGGACGCGCCGCCTGCCGAGGGGGTGGGGGAGGCGATCGGGCTTCGTCCCGATCAGGTTCATGTCGCGTTCCTGCCGCAGCTTGGCTGCGAGACCTGCCGCGTCACCGGCTTGCGGATCGTGACGGGGTTCGACCTTCCGGGTGGCGGCACCCTGACCCTGGACGAGGTTCAGGCGCAGCTTCCCGACGATCTTCTCGGCAGCAGCATCATGGCCGGTTTCAGACTTGCCCTGACGGCTCTGCGGCGCTGGGACCGGCTGGGCGTCGGCCCCGGCGTCCTGACCCTGCCGCTGGCCCCTGGCGCGCTGGCTGACGGCTTTCTGGTCCAGGAGATGCTGTGGGAACTCGACCGCCAGAACATCGAGCCATGGCGGATCGAGGTCGAGTTTCTGGAGCCGGAGGGCGGCGACATTGACCGGCTGCGCGTCGCGGACGGGGTGCAGACCCTGTCGCGGGCCGGGTGCCGCATCGCCATGGGCGGGTTCGGCAGCGGCGGGGCGCCGGCCGAGATGCTGCACGCGCTCGGCGTCTCGCGGGTGCGGATCGGACGGCGCTTCGTCGCGCATTGCGACAGCAGGGCCAGCCAGCAGCAGATGATCCTTCCCATCCTCGCGCTTGCCCAGCATTTGCAGCTTGAAACCCTTGCCGACGGGGTCGCGACGGCAGGAGAGAGGGCGTTCCTGACCCAGATCGGCCTTGGCGCCATTCAGGGGCGGGGCGTGCTGCCGGTCCTCTCCGGGGCGGCGATCGACGACATCCTCCTTGGTCAGCGCGGCGTCCGACCGCTGGCGATTCCGCTGCGGAATGCCGGCTAGCCCGCGCCGAGGTTCTTTGCGCCCGCCGCCGAGTCGGTGTATGTCGCGGCAAGGCGGGCGGGACCGCGGCATCTGGCGAGTTCAGGACGGCGGAGCAATCCGCGGCTGAACGCGATGGAATGGCGCGATCCGGCCAAATTCCCTTGACCTTTGGCGGTCGCTTCTGTTGAAGCGGCCCGAACCCGCTGGGTCATGGACGACGAAGGGCTGGACCGGAATGGAAGACAATAATCGCAACCTCATCCTGGCGATGGTGCTTTCGGCCCTCGTCATTCTTGTCTGGTCGTTCTTCTTCGCCCCCGAACCGGCACCACCACCCCCAGCGACCGAGACGGCGCAGAGCCAGACGGTTGACGGGCAGGCCGCACCCGCGACACCGGGCGCGGCCGGGCAGGGCACGACCGCTCCGGCCCTTGCCGGTGCGACCGGAAGTTCGAACGATCCCTCGGCCCAGGCCGGGCGCCTGCGGATCGAATCGCCCTCGCTCAAGGGTTCGGTCTCGCTGGCGGGCGGTCGTATCGATGACCTCGAACTGACCAGCTATCACGAGACGCTGGACCCGGATTCGCCCTATGTCCGGCTGCTTTCCCCGACCTCCGGGCTGGAAGTGCAGGCCGAGGGCTCGCCCGTCGCGCCGGGCGGCAATCCCGGCCTTGCGGTGCAAAAACCCTATTACGCGGTCTATGGCTGGATGCCCGCCGCCGGCACCGATCCGGCGCTGGTCCCCGGCCCGGCGACGGTCTGGCAGATCGAATCGGGCGATGTCCTGTCGCCCGGCAAGCCCGTCACGCTGCGCTGGGACAACGGCGCGGGCCAGATCTTCCGCCGCACCTATGCGCTGGACGACAAGTATCTGTTCACCGTGTCCCAGTCGCTGGAAAACACCGGCAGCGCACCTTTTGCCGCTGCGCCCTATGGCATTCTGGCCCGTCACGGCCGCCCGGACACGCAGAACTATTACGTCCTGCACGAGGGCGCGGTCGGCATGACCGACGGCAAGCTGCTCGAGAAGAAATACAAGGCCATCGCCGAACTGGCCACGACCGGTGCCGAAGGTCCGGCCCAGCTGGTCGAGGTCAAGGAAAACGGCTGGATCGGCTTTACCGACAAATACTGGATGACCACGCTGGCCCCCGCGCCCGGCTCGGCCTTCACCGCCGTGGTGAAATACGCTCCCGGCGCCGACATCTTCCAGACCGAAGCGCGGATGCCTGTGCAGACCGTCGCCCCCGGCGCGACCGGCACCAGCTCCAGCTATCTTTTCGCCGGCGCGAAGGTGTGGGAGACGATCAACGGCTACCAGCAGGATCCGGGCATCGACCGCTTCGTCGACTCGATCGACTGGGGCTGGTTCTATTTCCTGACCAAGCCGATCTTCCGCATCCTGCACTGGCTGCATGGCTTCATCGGCAACATGGGCTGGTCGATCATCGGCCTGACCTTCATCCTCAAGCTGCTGGTCTTCCCGCTGGCGCGCAAATCCTACATCTCGATGGCGAAGATGAAGGAAATGCAACCCCAGATGGAGGCGATCAAGGAACGCACCGGCGACGACCGGATGAAATACCAGAAAGAGGTGATGGAGCTTTACAAGCGCGAGAAGGTGAACCCCGCCGCGGGCTGCCTTCCGGTCCTGCTGCAAATCCCGATCTTCTTCTCGCTCTACAAGGTGATCTTCGTCACTATCGAGCTGCGGCATGCTCCGTGGATCGGCTGGATCCATGACCTTTCCGCGCCCGATCCGACCAGCCTGTGGAACCTTTTCGGCATTCTGCCCTGGGCGACACCGGGCGCCGGCAGCTTCCTGCACAGCTTCACCCTACCGATCCTCGCCATCGTGCTCGGCATCTCGATGTGGATGCAGCAGAAACTGAACCCGGCCCCCGCCGACCCGGCGCAGAAGATGATCTTCGCCTGGATGCCGTGGATCTTCATGTTCATGCTGGGCGGCTTCGCCTCGGGTCTGGTGCTTTACTGGATCACCAACAACGTCATCACCATCGTCCAGCAATATACGATCATGTCGATGCACGGGCACCGGCCGGACTTCTTTGGCAACATCAAGTCGGGATTGCCGACGCGGCAGAAGAAGGCCGATGACAAAAAGGGCGGCAAATGACCGCGAGGATCGCCAGGATCCGGCGCTATCCGATCAAGTCGATCGGCGGACAGGACATGACGCGGGCCGAGCTTTCGGCAGCGCGTCGCCTGCCGGGTGACCGGATATGGGCGATCCTGACCGACGCGGGCGAGCGTCATGCGGGTGACGGCCCCGAGCCGGACCGTTGGTTGCCCAAGTCCTGCTTCCTGCGCGGCGTCGCCGCCTCCGGGCTGCAGGCGGTCAAGGGCGGCTGGGCCGAAGATGCGCCCGAGGGAGCGATCACGCTCAGCCATCCGGCCTTTTCCGACCTGACCTTCGATCCCGAAACCGAGGGGCAGCGCCTCATCGATTGGGTTGCGCCGCTCTGGCCTGCCGACAAACCCGCGCCGACCCGTCTGGTCCGGGGACCGACCGGCTGGACCGATGTGAGCCAGCCCTGGATCTCGATCCTGTCGCTTTCGAGCCTGCGCGACCTCGAGGGGCGGCTGGACCAGCCTTTGGGGATCGAACGCTGGCGGGCCAATATCTGGGTCGACGGCTGGGAGCCCTTTGCCGAACGCGCCCTTGTCGGGCAAATCCTGAACGTGGGGGGCGTCGAGCTGCGCGTGACCGAGATGATCGGCCGCTGCGCCGCGACCAGCGCCAATACCGATACCGGCCAGCTTGACAGCGACATGCCCGCCGCACTGACCTCGAACTATGGCGACCATTGCTTTGGCGTCTATGCCGAGGTGGTCACGGGTGGCACCATCGCCCTTCAGGACGAGATCCGCGCATGAAGGTTTCCTTTCCCGTCGCGCCCGAACCCGATCCCGAGGTCGCCGAGGCGGCGCGCAAGTTGTTCGCGGGCCCGGTTGAATTCCTCAAGGGCGTCGTCGCCATGGACGGCCTGCCCCCGGCCGACCGCCCGGAGGTCTGCTTTGCCGGCCGCTCGAATGTCGGCAAGTCCAGCCTGATCAATGCCCTGACCGGGCGCAACGGCCTTGCCCGCGCGTCGAACACCCCCGGCCGCACGCAGGAGGTGAACTACTTCACCCTCGGCGAAAGGGCTTATCTGGTCGACCTGCCGGGCTATGGCTTTGCGAAGGCGCCGGTGGCGGTGGTCGCGAAATGGCAGGCACTGCTCAAGAACTACCTTGCCGGCCGGCCGACGCTGCGCCGCGCCTTCGCGCTGATCGACGCGCGCCACGGCGTCAAGGATGTCGATCACGAGATCATGCGCCTTCTGGACCGCGCGGCCGTGCCCTTCCAGGTCGTGCTGACCAAGGCCGACAAGATCAGTGCGCAGGCCATGGTCGCCACCATCGCGCAGGTCGAGGATGCCTTGCAGAAGCATCCCGCCGCCTATCCCGAACTGGTCCTGACCAGCTCGGACAAGGGGCAGGGGATCGCCACCTTGCGCGCGATCATCGCCAGTCTTGACTAAGGCGTGAAGGCGATCCGATGGTCTGGACCTTGCCGGGGCGAGGTCCTAGGCTCGCGCCCGAAGAACAGGGGCTCCTGATGAGAAAGCAGAACATGAACCGTGACTGGATTGCCACCGCTCGCACCCTTTCGGAAGCGCTGCCCTATATGCAGCGATATTCCGGCGCGGTGGTGGTGGTGAAGTTCGGCGGCAACGCGATGGGTGACGACGCGGCGATGGCCGAGTTCGCCCGCGACATCGTGTTGATGAGGCAGGTCGGCATCCATCCTGTCGTGGTTCATGGCGGCGGCCCGATGATCAACGAGCTTCTGGGCAAGCTGGGCATCGAGAGCCGCTTCGTGCGCGGCAAGCGCGTCACCACCCGCGAGACCGTCGAGGTGGTCGAGATGGTGCTGTCGGGCCTCGTCAACAAGCGTATCGTTCAGGCGATCAACGACGCCGGGGGCCGCGCCGTCGGCATCTCGGGCAAGGACGACGACCTGATGGTCTGCGAGGCGGATGATCCGGAGCTTGGCTTCGTCGGTCGCCCGGTCGAGATGAACGTGCAGATCATCCGCGACCTCTACAATGCCGGGCTGATCCCGGTGATCGCGCCCGTCGCCACCGGGATGGAGGACAACGAGACCTTCAACGTGAACGGCGACACGGCCGCCGGGGCGATTGCCGGTGCGCTCAGGGCCGACCGGCTGCTGCTCCTCACCGATGTCGCGGGTGTCAAGGACGCCTCGGGCGAGATCGTGACCTCGATGCATCCCGATCAGGTGCGCGCGATGATCGCCGATGGCACCATTGCGGGCGGCATGATCCCCAAGACCGAAACCGCGCTGAAGGCGGTGGAGGAGGGGGTGCGCGCCGTCGTGATCCTCGACGGCCGGGTTCCGAACGCCTCGCTGCTGGAGCTTTTCACCGAGCATGGCGCCGGATCGCTGATCCGCACGACCGAACCGCGCGTGAAGCCGCGCGGGTTGCGGCAGGGCGGCGACGAACTCTGATTCCCCGCGCCTGAAACGAGTTCTTGCCCGTCCCGCGAAAGCTGTGGCAGGCTCGGCCCCATCTACCCCTGTCCGCAAAGGCGAATGCATGACTCCGCTTGGTTATCGTCGGTTGATCCTGACACGTCATGCCAAGTCGTCCTGGGACGATCCGGCGCAAGATGACCACGACCGGCCGCTGAACGATCGCGGCCGACGCTCGGCCCGCGCGCTGGGGGACTGGCTGGCCAGTCGCGGCTATGAACCCGAGGAGGTGCTGTGCTCGACCTCGGTCCGCACGCGCGAGACCTGGGATCTCGTGGCGGGGGCGGCGCTGGAAGTGCGGCCCAATGTCCGCTACGAGCCGGGCCTCTATCAGGCGACGCCTCAGGAGATGCTGGCGATCCTGCGGACGGCTACGGCGCAGACCGTGATGATGCTCGGCCACAATCCCGGCATCGCCAAATTCGCGGCCGAACTGCCCGCGCGCGCGCCGCTGGACCCGGAGTTCCGCAGCTATCCGACCGCCGCGACGCTGGTTGTCGATTTCCAGATCGATAACTGGTCCGAGGTGAAGCCGGGCGAGGGCAGCGTGCTCGACTTCATCCGGCTGGACGGCCGCGCCTGAAAAGGCGCGGGCGCATCCGCGATGACTGGCGAGGTCAGCCGTCGCGACCGGGGAGGTTCAGCCTACCGGCGCTGACCGGTGCGCCTGGTGGGCACCGCCTTCGCCGCTGATCCATGACGAGAGATCCCGACCGATCAGCCTGCCGGTCTCTGCAAGATCCTCTTCATAGAGCGACTGCAGATACAGCCGGTCCTCGGCGCTCATCTCGGGCAGGTCGGCGCCACTCTCAAGTGGGCGGATCACCTGCTCGCTCGGATAGCTTTCCGGCGCGGAGCAGCCGAGAAACTCCCAACAGGTCTTCAGCGACCGGGGGAGGGACGAACCTATATCCTCGGTGGTCAGGAACAGGGTCCGGTCTGGCGGGAAAAGGCTATGCAGTCGCCTGATCTGCGGCGCGTAGAAGCCCCGGTCGACATAGGTGTGATGCAGCTTGCTGAAGTTCGCCCTCGAACGTCCCTGACGGATCGCTGCCGAAAAGCCCAGGTTCTCGGTCCTCCTCGTCTTCTCCATGCGCCAGTGCGAATAGGCGCGATCGACAGGATTGCGAAGGACGATGATCAGCCGGAGCGCCGGATTGTAGGTATGGATCCGCTCCATCGCTGCCGGAATGAAGATATATGCCGGGGTTGCCTCACCTTTGATCTGTCCGGGTGCTGCGCCAGCGAAGTTCTTCTCGTAATCCTCATAGTCCGGTTGCGTCCAGTCGGTCGCCTGGTCCCGGTTGAAGAAATGCAGCTCCTTGCGCTGCGACATGAACACCTGGGGATGATGCTGAAGAAAGGTCTGGAGGGCGGTCGTCCCCGCCTTCTGCACACCGATGATCATGAAATCGACAGAGGGATGACGAGGTTCTTCTGCCACGAGGCTATTTTCCGGGTCGTTGTTCGCGCTCAGCTTGCGGCGGCGAGCCGTTCAGATCAACCCGTATATCCCGAAGATTCCTCGTCGTTCCTCCCGATTTTTCGAACCAATCCTTGTCCTGAGCTTTGTTGGTCCGTCACCCGATCGTCGCGCGAACAAGCTTCTGATTGCGCGGGTGATTCCAATCCCGGACGGAGTCGATCTTCCACGGCAGATCGCGTGCGAGATGGGACAGATCGCCATCGCGGTAGTGGAACGGATCCTTGTGGGGATGCGTCGTGACGCCGCCGCGAGCCTGAAGGCATGACGCATCTATCGCCGTGCCCGGTTCGGCCTCGAAGACCGTGAAGAGGAAGGTGGCTGGTCCCTGCAGATGGCTGGCGAGCCGCGCAAGGCATTGGCGCAGGTGGTTCAGGGGAAGATGCGTAAAGACCGACTGGGCAACGATGAAATCGAATTGGCGCGGCACACTCCGAAAGGTAAATTCCGGGTCGCGGACGAGGTTGCCACGAGGCAGGCGGTCCTGAAGTCCCAGGGGGACAATCTCACGCCGATATCCGGCCTCGATAAGCGCCTCGACAAGATCGGTGGCCCAATAATTGCCGGGATCCAGATAGGGAACGGCCTTGGTTCCGAGGCGCAGGCTGCCGCAACCAATATCGAGCAACCGGTGTTCCGGCTTCAGGCCTTCATCCCGAAGCATGTCGATCTGGAGGTCGCCGATCTCGTCCCACATCCCGCCGATGATTTCGCGATGGCCGCCCTCGGTGGCGATCTTGTTGATCTTTTCGTCGTCGTAATAAACGGAGTGCATCATGTCCTCGATCGGGGCGCTTCGGCTCACCAGATAATGCAGGGCAGGGCGTTCGATGCAAACCTTACACTCGGGCGTCGACGCGTGAGGCGATTCACTGGGGCTGTTATGTGACGCCTCCAATTTTTTGGCTACCTGTCGATCTGGTGGCCGCCTCAGCGCATCGCGAACAGTTCCTGATGGAAGCGTTCTTCTACCGGCATCCCCTGGCGTGCGAAATCGGCGCGTAACGCGTTGCCGAAACCGGGAGGGCCGCAGAACCAGATGCTCGCCGCTTTCCAGTCGGGCACGTCGGCGCGGATCCGCTCGCCTGTCAGCAGGCCATCGCGTGCGTCGAGAAACAGATGGAGATGCACGCCCGCCGCCTCGGCATCCGCTCGCAGCTTGGCCATGATTGCCTCGCTGTAATCAGCGGTGGAGTGGAACAGGTCGATCGCCAGCGAATTCGGACGGTTGGTATAGGCCTTCCGATCCATCGCAAGCTGCTTCATCCGGGCAATGAACGGAGTGATCCCGATGCCTCCACCGATCCAGATCTGCCGCGAACGGTCGTCATCGAAGGTGAAGCATCCATAAGGTCCCTCGACCTCGACCGGTTGTCCGATCCGCAGCTTCTCGGGAAGGTGTCGGGTATAATCGCCGAGTTCCTTGACGATGAAGGTCAGCCGAGGTTCCGCCGGGTTCCATGTCGAGGCGATGGTGAAGGGATGCGCGTGCTCGCCGTCATGCGCACTGACGAAGGCGAACTGCCCCGGCTGGTGTCCGGGCCAGCCGTGAAGGGAACCGATCTCGCCTTCCAGAGAGTGAAGTTCGGGCTGGTAATTCAAACTCGTGATTGTGCCGGCCACCTTGCGGTCCGCGCCGATGCGCCGGAACAGCACGATGACCGCGGCCCATGTTCCATAGGCGAAAAGCGCGGCCATCAGCACGCCAAGCGGCGACGTCCAATAGGCGAATTTCAGCAGGATGATGGAGTGGAAGACCAGCACGAGAAAGGCCAGAGCCAACAGGCTGTGCGTCCTGTAGAACAGCCGATAGGGAATGCGCTTGATCAGTGCCACGGCGATCAGGATCACTGCGGCATAGAAGGCCCACTCGCCCACGGATTCGGCCGTGCCGCGCCAGGACCGCAGGGCCTGCTCGATCCCGCTGGTATCAGATGCCGGACCGCGCTGCGGCCGCTGGAACCAACCGAAGCCTGCCACCCATTTCGGGCCTTGCGCCCAGAGCCAGTGGACGATGGCCAGCACCAGCCCGCCGATGCCCAGCCACTTGTGCAGGCGATACATCTTGTCGAGACCGCCGATCCAGCGCTCGGGCCACTGAGGTCGTAGCGCAAGGATCATCGCCAAGCTCATGCAGGTCATTGCCAGAAGGCCGCTGAGCTGGACCATCGAGCCACGAAACGGAAAGAAACCGGTCTGCTGCAGGACCAGAGGATCGGCGATGAGCCAGAGCAAGGCGACCACTGCCAGAGAGGCCCAGAACAGAACCTTGATACGTCCCATGGTCACAATCTCGCTCTCGAAACCTGATTGTCCGGGACTTGAGATCATACAGGGAAGGGGGTTAGCGTCAAAGGCATGGATTGCTGACCCGGAGATGCGGTGCCGCGCTGAGGCGTCGAGGGAGGTTGCGAGTCTCTCGAAGTTGCTTATGCTGTCGGATCGGTAGCTTTGATCATCCGACGACAGCCATGTGCCAATGTGGGGCTCAAGGATCCACGAAAGGGAGAGATGCCGCCGATGCGATTTCTCATGCCGAGGCTTGCCGTATCATGACACCGGCCTGCCGGTCTGTCACCGCAGGGCGAAGACAATCCCGCCTTGGGTTGCGCTCTCCGCGTGGCCTCGGGGTGGTCCATGCCCGGAGCGCCGCAGAGCAACCTGCACAGACAGCGCGAGAAGCCTGCGAGCGAAAACGGGATTGTCCGCGAGGACAGCGTTATCTGGCCGGACAGGCCAAGGTTTCCCAACAGTTTCAACATATCATGTAGGGAAATGGTAGCGGAGGAGGGATTTGAACCCCCGACACAAGGATTATGATTCCTCTGCTCTAACCAGCTGAGCTACTCCGCCACGGAGTGCGCGCTAACTACGGTGCGGAGCGGGGGGCGTCAAGGGAGTTCCGCGAGATTCTTTGCCTTTTCCCACGGATTTTTACCGGTGCCGCCAGACCTGCGGAAATGCCATAGCCGAACGCTGGCCAGAGAAGAAAAAACGGGGCGGCCGCATCGGCGGCCACCCCGTTCATGTTCCTGGAAACGCTGGAAAAACGCCTCAGCCCCGCGCCCGAACCACCTGCAGTAGCGGCATGACGTCGGACATGTCGGGACCATGCGCCTGACCGGTCAGCGCCTTTCGGAGCGGCATGAACAGGCCCTTGCCCTTGCGGCCGGTGGCCTCCTTCACGGTGGCGGTGAATTCGCCCCAGCTCGTATCCGTATAGGGCGGCGGCGGCAGCAGCTTCATGGCCTCGGCGATGAACGCCTCGTCCTCGGGATCGACCTGCGGCTCGGCCCCTTTCGAGAAGATGTCCCACCAGCCTGCCAGATCATCCAGCTTGGTGATGTTCTGCGACGCGACGCGCCAGAAACGCTCGGCCTGATCGGCGGGAACGCCGAGCGCCGCGATGCGGTCCCTGACGGCCTCGAAAGGCCGCGCCTGGTTTGCCTCGCGCGTCAGCGGCCAGAGGTCCTCGGCGTCGAACTTGGTGGGCGAGGCGCCGAATTGCGACAGCTCGAACCCATCCGCCAGCTCGTCCAGCGACATCCGCAGCTCGACCGGCTGCGAGGAGCCGAGGCGGGCCATCAGCGACAGCAGCGCCTCGGGCGCGACGCCGTTCTCGCGCAGGTCCTTGATCGCGAGGACGCCAAGGCGCTTCGACAGTTCCTCGCCCTGCGCGCCGGTCAACAGGCTGTGATGGGCGAAGGCCGGGGGCGTGCCGCCAAGGGCGCGGATGATCTGGATCTGGGTCGCGGTATTTGTCACATGGTCCGCACCCCGCACGATATGCGTGACGCCCATATCGGTGTCATCGACCGAGCTTGCGAAGGTGTAAAGCACCTGTCCGTCGGCCCGGATCAGCACCGGGTCCGAGACGCTGGCCGCGTCGATCGAGATGTCGCCGAGGATGCCGTCCGGCCATTCGATCCGTTCCTGATCGAGCAGGAAGCGCCAGTAGCCGTCGCGCCCATCGGCCCGCAGCTTGGCCACGTCATCGGGCGAAAGGTTCAGCCCGGCGCGGTCATAGACCGGCGGCTTGCCCATGTTCAGCTGCTTCTTGCGCTTCAGGTCCAGCTCGGTCGGCGTCTCGAACACCTCATAGAGGCGGTTCGCGCCGCGCAGCCCCTCGGCGGCCTCGGCATAGCGGTCGAGGCGGTCGGACTGCCGCTCGATCCGGTCCCATTGCAGGCCCAGCCATTCCAGATCGCGCTGGATGCCGTCGGCATATTCCTGTTTCGACCTCTCGCGGTCGGTATCGTCCAGCCGCAGGATGAAGGTGCCGCCCGCCTTGCGCGCGATCAGGTAGTTCATCAGCGCGGTGCGGAGGTTCCCGACATGGATATGGCCGGTGGGGGAGGGAGCGAAGCGGGTGGTTGTCATCGGAGGTCTCCTGTCGGCTTCGCTCTTTCACATGTGGCGGTTTTTGTCCATATCGGGGGCCAAAGACGAGGTGGCCCGATGCTGGACTGGAAGAATGCCGAAGCGCCCGACGCGGCGACGATCGAGGAACTGGCGCGCGAGACGATCGCGGGCCTGCCGCCGGAATTCGCCGGGCCTGCCGCGCAGGTGGTGCTGCGGGTCGAGGACTTCGCCTCGGAGGAGTTTCTGGACGAGCTGGAGATCGACGATCCTCTGGAGCTGACCGGCCTCTATGACGGCGTGCCGATGACCGAGAAATCGGCGAGCGACCCCCAGCATTTTCCCGACACCGTCTGGCTGTTCCGCCGCGCCATCCTCGATGAATGGGCGAGCCGGGGGGATATCACGCTTGGCGCGCTGGTCGCGCATGTGGTGGTCCATGAATTCGCGCATCATTTCGGCTGGTCGGATGCCGATATCGCCGCGATCGACCGCTGGTGGGAATAGCCGCACACTGCCGCCTGCGACAATCACGACGCTTTTCCAGAGCCCGGTTTTCTGGCAGATGGCAATGACCGGGACGGGGAGGGGGATGAGGAACAGGCCGTCAAGCATCGCGAAACCTGCCCTGTGGCGCCTGCCGCTGCTGCGGGCGCTCGCGCTTTTGCTGCTCTGGCCCTTCATCAGCTTCTCGCTGATCCAGCCCGGAACCATGCCGGCCAGCGACGGACATGGCCGGGTGACGATGATCCTCTGCGGCAGCGATGCGCCGGTCGAAATGGCGGTCGCGCCGGACGGGACGGTGACGCCATTGCCGGAACGGCATGGCAGCTCCGCGCCCTCGCATGACACCTGCGACTGGGCGCCGCATCAGCAGGCGCTGAACGATCCGGGCGATGCTCCGGCGATCGCGCCCGCCCCGGTCGTTCATGTGCTGGCCCGCGACCTCGGGCTGCGCGGTCCCCATCCGTCGACCGTTGCCGTCCCGCCCTCGGCAAGGGGTCCGCCCGCATTCCTGTGATCCATCCGACGAGGGGGCGTTCGCCGCCTCGGTCCCGTGACATCAGTTGGAATGCCCATATGAAAAACCAGATTCTCGCCGCTCTGACCGGCGCAACCCTGACGCTTTCGGCCCTTCCGGCCCTGGCCCATGCGTCCTTCGAGAAATCCGAAGCCCCGGCCGGATCGACCTTCAAGGCCGTGATCCGCATCGGGCATGGCTGCGACGGCAAGCCCACGCGGGTCCTGCGGGTCAGGATCCCGGACGGTTTCTATGACGCCAAGCCGATGCCGAAACCCGGCTGGCAACTCAAGACCGTGACAGGCGACTATGCCCGTCCCTTCGACAGCCACGGCACCCAGATGAAGCGCGGCGTGCGCGAGATCGTCTGGTCGGGCGGCGAGTTGCCGGATGAATGGTATGATGAATTCACCTTTCGCGGCAGCGTGGGACCAGAGGTTGTGCCCGGCAGCGCGATCTATTTCCCGACCGTTCAGGAATGCGGCGGCAATGCGAAGGAAGCGTGGATCGACGTGACCGGGGCCGAGGGCGTGGCCAATCCCGCCCCCGCCTTGCGTGTGACCGAGAAGCGTGCCGAGGGCGGCCATGCCCATCATGCGGCGGCCAAGGCGGAGGAGGTCCGGCTGGGCGATCTCGCGATCACCGATGCCTATTCCCGCGCGACCCCGCCCGGAGCGCCGGTCGGCGGCGGCTATCTGACGGTGACGAACAGCGGCCCGGCAGAGGATCGTCTGGTCTCCGCCACGTCTCCGGCGGCCGGTCGGGTCGAGATCCACGATATGGCGATGGAGGGCGAGGTCATGCGGATGCGCAAGCTTGACGACGGCCTGCCGCTGCCTGCCGGCAAAGGGGTTGAACTGAAGCCGGGCGGTTTGCACCTGATGCTGATGGACCTCAAGGCCCCGCTGGCCGAGGGGGATACCCTGCCCGTGACCCTGACCTTTGAAAATGCCGGGCAGGTCGAAGTGAACCTTGCCGTCAGGCCGATGAACGCGAAGGAGGCCGAACATGCCCACCACTAAGCCCGCTTCCCTGCGGCCGATCCGCGTCCTGCTTTGGGTGCTGGTCGCGATCGCGGTGATGGCGCTGGCCTGGTTCCAGCTCATCTCGCCCCGGTTGCAGATGCTGAGCGAGAGCGGCACCGACAGTCTCGGGCGCGGCGACTACCGGCTGGTCGCGACGGATGGGTCGGATTTCACGCAGGAGAGCCTGAAGGGGCAGCCGAGCGCCGTCTTCTTCGGCTTCACCCATTGCCCCGACGTCTGCCCCACGACCTTGGGCGAGGTCGCCGGTTGGCAGGAGGAGATGTCGCAACAAGGCCAGAACCTGCGCGTCTTCTTCGTGACCGTCGATCCCGAGCGCGACACGCCCGAGGTGCTTGGCGACTATGTCTCATGGGTGCCGGGCGTCGTGGGGGTTTCGGGTACGCCTGATGAAATCGCGAAGGCCGTCAAGGCCTTCCGTGTCTATGCCCGCAAGGTGCCGGGCGAGGATGGCGACTACACCATGGATCATTCGGCGATGACCCTGCTGTTCGATGCGGAGGGCAATTACTCCGGGCTGATCGGCTATCAGGAAGCCCCCGAGCGGACCAAGGCGAGCTTCGACAAGCTGCTGAAGGGTTGAGGAAAAAACGAAATGCCGGGTCATCGCCCGGCATTTTTCATTTGGTTGGAGAATGTCGTGATCCTGGCTTGACCTGGCGGGATGCTGGAACGGGCGGGGATCAGGGGGATGCTGGCTGGCGATGCGCTGGCTTGCTTTCCTGATCCCGGACTTAGGTGGGCGGCAGGATGATGTCAAGAAACAACTTTGAAATCAAATAGTTGACATAAAAAGTAGGGTTCTGTGGACGGCAAGCCCGTTGCCACGACCGGGTTTCACGCGGGCCGTGGATTGCACCGGCCTTGACGGCCCCCGGTCCATGGCTAGCTTGGCCAAAACGATGGAGGGCGCGATGGATCTGATGGCGAAGGCGACGGCGGCGGTTGGCGCGGTGATGGTGGCGCTGCGGCGCAAGGATTCGCCGCGCGAACAGGCCTTTGGCAGCAGCCCCGCGATTCCGGTGGCGAGAGAGCAGGGCATCATGACGCTGAAGATGCCGAGCGCGCGCGGCTGGGCGCCGGGACATGCGCCCAAGGCGGCGCCGGGCCTGCGGGTCAATGCTTTTGCCAGCGATCTGCATCACCCGCGCTGGATCGAGGTGCTGCCGAATGGTGACGTGCTGGTCGCGGAATCGATGCAGGCCGACCGGAAGCCGCAATCGCTGATGGACAATGCGATGATCTCGACCATGCGCCGGGCGCGCGCGGTGGGAGAGAGCGCGAATCGCGTCACGCTGTGGCGGGACGAGGATGGCGATGGCGTGGCCGAGCGGCGTGAGGTCTTTGTCGCGAACCAGAACCAGCCCTTCGGCATGGCTCTGGTCGACGACACCTTCTATCTTGGCAATACCGACGGGATCGTGGCCTTTCCCTATCAGCCGGGCGCAATCAGCCTTTCGGGCGAAGGCAAGCGGCTGGTCGAGTTCAAGCCGGGTGGGCACTGGACGCGCAGCCTGATCGCCTCGTCCGACGGCAAGCGGCTCTATGCCGGCGTCGGTTCGCTCAGCAATATCGGCGACCATGGTATGGCGGTCGAGGAGGGGCGGGCCGCGATCTGGGAACTCGATCTGGAAACCGGGAAGGCGCGGATCTTCGCGGGCGGGTTGCGCAACCCCGTCGGTCTTGCATGGGAGCCCGTGACGCAGGCGCTGTGGACCGTGGTGAACGAGCGCGACGGGCTGGGCGACGAGACCCCGCCGGATTACCTGACCTCGGTGCGGGAGGGGGGCTTTTACGGCTGGCCCTATTGCTATTGGGGCAAGACGGTCGATGACCGCGTTCCGCAGGATCCGACGCTGGTGGCCTCGGCGATCCAACCCGATTTCGCCCTTGGCGGTCATACCGCGTCGCTGGGGCTGTGCTGGATGCCCGAGGGCACCTTGCCCGGTTTCCCCGCCGGCATGGTGATCGGGCAGCACGGATCCTGGAACCGCTCGATCCTCAGCGGCTACAAGCTGATCTTCGTGCCCTTCGCGGACGGAAAGCCCTCGGGTCCGTCGCGCGACATCCTGACCGGCTTCCTGTCCGAGGACGAGAAATTCAGCTACGGTCGCCCGGTTGGCGTCGTGGTGGGACCGGACGGCAGGTCGCTGCTGATGGCCGATGATGTCGGCGACGTGATCTGGCGCGTCACCGGGGCCTGAGCCGGGAAGCGTTTGACTTTTCCGGCGCGGCGCAATCTTAGGCTGGTTCTGGTCACGACGGGCTGAAGGAACAGGACGATGGCAGAGCTGGAACAGATCGCAGAACTTCGCGCGCTGGGCGACGAGGCGAAGGCGGCCGAGCTGGCCGCCTATCACAAGGCGCCGCGCGTCTATCTGGGCGTCTCCGTCCCCGCGATCGACGAGTTGGCGCGCGGCTGGCGGGCGGATCTGGACGTTCCCGGCCGGGTCGCGCTGGCCGCCCGGCTTTGGGAAAGCGACATTCACGAGGCCCGCATCGCCGCCGCGAAGCTTCTGGTTCAGGCACGCATCCGCCCGGATGATGACGTCTGGCGACTGATCGCCTCATGGGTGCCGTCATTCGACGCCTGGGCCATCGCGGACCACGCGATGAAGGCGGGCGAGCGGCGGCTGGTCGCCGATCCGTCGCGGCTGGACGAGGTCGAGACATGGCTTGACCATCCGAATTTCTGGGTGCGCCGCGCCGCGCTGGTGGGCACCCTGCCATGGACGCATCTGCGCAACCCCAAGCCCGCGGAGCTTGCCCAGCGTGAGCGTATCCTCGGCTGGCTGGAGCGTCTGGCCGATGATCGCGAATCGTTTATCCAGAAGGCGGTCGGCTGGTGGCTGCGCGACCTGTCGCGCCATGATCCGGAACGCGTGCAGCAATGGCTGGAGGCGCATGGCGCGCGGCTGAAGCCCTTTGCCCGGCGCGAGGCGAATCGCTGGCTGAAAAAGGCTCAGCCCTCGTAAACCTCGATCTCCGGCAGGTCGGTCAGGCTGACACCCAGCATTTGAAGCGCGGGCAGCGAGACCTGGCTGCCGCCGCTTGCCGGCCCCCCCAGCGGGATCAGCCGCACATTCGCCGATTTTCCAGTCGCCGGGTTGACGATGCGACCATTTGTCTCGGACCCGACCAGCGGGGTCTTGATCCAGAACCCGGCTTCGGACGGATCACCCAGCGAGGCGATGGTCACGCCAAGCTTCCGCCCGCTGCCGGAAGGGGCTGCCGCCTGCGCCTTCTCGGCCCGGCTGGTGGTGTCGAGCTGGGCGGCGGATTGCCCGGCCGAAGCCCCGATCGTCGATGCCGATACCGTCTTGCCCGAGCTGCGCGGCGCGGTGGCCCCAGGGATTGCAGCGGATTCGGTGGTCACGCCGATATCGTCGGCACCGCCGCCCCTTGCGGATTGTTGGCCGCTATCCCCCCTGGTGCATGCGGACGCGATGGCGACGAGGGCAAGGATGCCAAGAAGCCGAGGGATGTGCCTGATCATGGTCGGTTCTTTCCTTCGTCGTCCGCTGCCGGGTCATGGCCAAGGCTAACGCCGCTTTCCGCGCCCTGTCCACCGCAAGTCGCCGGTTTGGTTGCTACAGTGTTAACGGGTTGGCCGGCTTGTGCCGATCTTCGGACGCTCCTATCTTCACTGCATGGACGCGCCGGCACCCCTGATCGACCCCTTTGCCAGACCGATCACCTATCTTCGGGTCTCGGTGACGGATCGCTGCGATTTTCGCTGCACCTATTGCATGGCCGAGCACATGCAGTTCCTGCCCAAGCGCGACCTACTGACGCTGGAGGAACTGGACCGGCTGTGTTCGGCCTTTGTCGGGCTGGGGGTGCGCAAGCTGCGCATCACCGGGGGCGAGCCGCTGGTGCGTCGCAATATCATGGAATTCTTCCGCGCCATGTCGCGGCATCTGGGGCAGGGGCTGGACGAGCTGACCCTGACCACGAATGGCAGCCAGCTTGCGCGCTTCGCGGGCGAGCTGGTCGAATGTGGCGTGCGGCGGGTCAACGTCTCGCTCGACACGCTGGATGCCGACCGGTTCGCGCAAATCACGCGCTGGGGACGCCTCCAGCAGGTGCTGGAGGGGATCGAGGCCGCCAAGGCCGCCGGGATGCGCGTCAAGATCAACACCGTCGCGCTGAAGGGCTTCAACGAGGACGAGTTGTTCCCGCTGCTGGACTGGTGTGCCCGCAATGACCACGACCTGACCTTCATCGAGGTCATGCCGATGGGCGAGATGGGCGAGGAGGAGCGGCTGGACCAGTATTGGCCGCTCTCGGACCTGCGCCACCGGCTTCAGGAACGCCTGACCCTCACCCCGCTGGCCGAGCGCACGGGCGGCCCGGCGCGATATGTCAGGATCGAGGAGACCGGCCAGAAGATCGGCTTCATCACCCCGCTGACCCATAATTTCTGCGAAAGCTGCAACCGCGTGCGCGTGACCTGCACGGGCGAATTGTTCATGTGTCTGGGGCAGGAGGACCGGGCCGATCTGCGCGCCCCCCTACGCGCCGGGCCGGATGACCGCCCCGTGGTCGATGCGATCCGCGAGGCGATCACCCGCAAGCCCAAGGGCCACGACTTCGACTATTCCCGCCGCCATGTCTCGGGGCAGGTCAGCCGCTTCATGAGCCATACCGGCGGCTAGCGGTAATCCAGCGCCACGATGTCCTTGATGTGCCGGGCGCCGCGTATGTCGCCCGGCACGACCATGCGCAATCCGTCGGGGATCGGTGCGCCATTCAGTTCATAGGCCAGCAGGATCGGGCGCGCGCCGAAATCCGGGGCGATCTCGCCGACCGAGAAGGCGACCTCATGCCCGTCGCCCGCGCTGACCAGCAGGACATGGCGCAGCGCCGATTTCGGATCCTCCACCAGCCCTCGCGCGGCCAGGATGTCCCAGAGGAGGACGCCCTTGTAGATGCCGGTCTCGATCCCTTTCGAGCTGCGATAGGCCGAGGCGACCTCGGTAGCCGGAAGCTCTGCGAGGCTGCCCGCATCCACGGTTTCGGGCGGGTGATCGGGCAAGGTGAGGCGCGCGGAATCAGCCGCCAGCGCGGGCCCGGCCAGAAGGGCCGCGAGCAGGATGGGGATGATTCGATATGTTTCTGTCAGCATATCGAAACGCTAGCATCCGCTTCCGGATCGGGCAAACCAAATTCGCCGGCCGCCCGTGTTCGCATTTTGTCCCATTTACGGTTGCGATTCTGCCGCGGATGCCTATCTCATGCGCTTGGCGGAATCAGGACGTGGCGATGGAACAGAAGTTCATCGAGGTTCGCGGCGCGCGCGAACACAATCTGAAGAACGTGGACATGGACATCCCGCGCGACAAGCTGGTGGTGATCACCGGCCTGTCGGGCTCGGGCAAGTCCAGCCTCGCATTCGACACGATCTATGCCGAGGGGCAGAGGCGCTATGTCGAAAGCCTGTCGGCCTATGCGCGGCAGTTCCTCGACATGATGGGCAAGCCGGACGTGGACCATATCAGCGGTCTTTCCCCGGCGATCTCGATCGAGCAGAAGACGACCTCGAAGAACCCGCGCTCGACCGTGGGCACCGTCACGGAAATCTACGACTATCTGCGGCTGCTGTTCGCCCGCGCCGGCACGCCCTATTCGCCGGCGACCGGTCTGCCGATCGAGGCGCAGCAGGTGCAGGACATGGTCGACCGGGTGATGGAGATGCCCGAGGGCACGCGCGCCTATCTGCTGGCCCCGATCGTCCGCGACCGCAAGGGCGAATACAGGAAGGAATTCCTGGAGCTTCGCAAGCAGGGCTTCCAGCGTATCAAGGTGAACGGCGAGTTCTACGAACTGGACGAGCCGCCGACGCTGGACAAGAAGTTCCGCCATAATATCGACGTGGTCGTGGACCGGATCGTCGTGCGCGAGGGGATGGAGACGCGGCTGGCCGACAGCTTCCGCACCGCGCTGGACCTTGCCGACGGCATCGCGCTGCTGGAAACCGCGCCTGCGGAGGCCGAGGGCGAGCCCGAGCGCATCACCTTCAGCGAGAATTTTGCCTGCCCGGTTTCCGGCTTCACCATCCCCGAGATCGAGCCGCGGCTGTTCAGCTTCAACGCGCCCTTCGGGGCCTGCCCGGTCTGCGACGGCCTCGGGATGGAGCTGTTCTTTGACGAACGCCTGATCGTGCCCGACCAGACGCTGTCGGTCGCGCAGGGGGCGCTTGCGCCATGGGCAAAGTCCAAATCGGCCTATCTGACCCAGACCATCAACGCGCTGGCCAAGCATTACGCCTTTGACAAGAAGACCGCGTGGAAGAGCCTGCCCGAGGAAGTGCGGCAGATGTTCCTGCACGGATCGGGGAAGGAGGAGATCCCCTTCCGCTTCGACGATGCCGGCCGCGTCTATGAGGTCACGCGCCAGTTCGAGGGCATCATCCCGAACATGGAACGCCGCCTGCGCGAGAGCGACAGCGCCTGGGTCCGCGAGGAGTTCGAGAAATATCAGAACAACCGCCCCTGCGGCGCCTGCGGCGGCTACCGGCTGAAGCCCGAGGCGCTGGCGGTCAAGATCGCGGGCAGCCATATCGGCAATGTTACCCAGCTTTCGATCCGCGAGGCGCTGGCCTGGGTCACGGACGCGCCGAACCACCTGACCAAGCAGAAGAACGAGATCGCCCACGCGATCCTGAAGGAAATCCGCGAGCGGCTGGGCTTTCTGGTCAATGTCGGCCTCGATTATCTGACGCTGTCACGCGCGGCGGGCACGCTCTCGGGCGGGGAAAGCCAGCGCATCCGGCTGGCCAGCCAGATCGGCTCGGGTCTGACCGGGGTTCTCTATGTGCTGGACGAGCCGTCGATCGGCCTGCACCAGCGCGACAACGACCGCCTGCTGGGCACGCTGAAGGGGCTGCGCGATCAGGGCAACTCGGTGCTGGTGGTCGAGCATGACGAGGATGCGATCCGCCATGCCGACTATGTCTTCGACATGGGGCCAGGGGCAGGGGTGCATGGCGGCGAAGTCGTGGCCAAGGGCACGCCGGCCGAGATTGCCGCGAATCCGGACAGCCTGACCGGGCAATACCTGTCGGGCCTGCGCGAGATTCACATCCCGGACGAGCGGCGCGCGGGCAATGGCAAGGCGATCAAGGTCGTCGGCGCGACCGGCAACAACCTCAAGAACGTCACGGCCGAATTTCCGCTGGGCAAGTTCGTCTGCGTCACCGGCGTCTCGGGCGGCGGCAAGTCGACGCTGACCATCGAGACGCTGTTCAAGACCGCCAGCATGCGCCTGAACGGCGCGCGCCAGACGCCCGCCCCCTGCGAGACGATCAAGGGGCTGGAGCTGCTGGACAAGGTCATCGACATCGACCAGCGCCCGATCGGACGCACGCCCAGATCGAACCCCGCGACCTATACCGGCGCATATACCCATATCCGCGACTGGTATGCGGGCCTGCCCGAATCGAAGGCGCGCGGCTACAAGCCCGGCCGCTTCAGCTTCAACGTCAAGGGCGGCCGCTGCGAGGCTTGTCAGGGCGACGGCGTCATCAAGATCGAGATGCACTTCCTGCCCGACGTCTACGTCACCTGCGAGACCTGCAAGGGCAAGCGCTACAACCGCGAGACGCTGGATGTCCAGTTCAAGGGCAAGTCCATCGCCGACGTCCTCGACATGACCGTCGAGGACGCGCAGGAGTTCTTCAAGGCCGTGCCCTCGATCCGCGACAAGATGGATGCGCTGGTCGAGGTCGGGCTGGGCTATATCAAGGTCGGCCAGCAGGCGACGACGCTTTCGGGCGGCGAGGCGCAGCGGGTCAAGCTGTCGAAGGAACTGTCGCGCCGGGCGACCGGCAAGACGCTCTATATCCTCGACGAACCGACGACCGGGCTGCATTTCGAGGATGTGCGGAAGCTGCTGGAAGTGCTGCACAGCCTCGTCGATCAGGGCAATACCGTGGTGGTGATCGAGCATAACCTCGACGTCATCAAGACCGCCGACTGGATCATCGACATCGGCCCCGAGGGTGGGGACGGCGGCGGGCGGATCGTTGCCGTGGGCACGCCGGAGGAGGTTGCGGAGGTCGCGGAGAGCCATACCGGCCGCTATCTTGCCCCGATGCTCGACGCCGCACGCCAGCGCGCGGCCGAGTGATGGCGCCCGCGCGGGGCTGGCAGCAGGCCGAAGGCGCGGGGCTGGGCCTTGCCGCTTTCGCCATCGCCGGGCTGGCCGGGCCGGGCTGGCCCTGGTGGATCTGGCTGGCGATTCTTCTTGCCCCGGATCTGAGCATGCTTGGCTATCTCCTCGGGCGGCGGATCGGGGCGGCGGTCTATAATGCCGCGCACCTCTATGCGACGCCGTTCCTGCTGGTGATGGCGGGCGTCGGCGCGGGCTCGCCCGGCCTGATTGCGGGCGGCGCGCTCTGGCTTTCGCATATCGGGTTTGACCGTGCGCTGGGCTATGGGCTGAAGCTGCCGGGCGGCTTTCGCGACACCCATCTGGGGCCGATCGGGCCGCAGAAAACCGACTAAAACATTCCGGTTATGCGCTGTTGCCGCCTGTCGTTGCGGCAATGTGGTGGTCGCGGCATCAAGGCCGGGTTACAATGCGTCCTGTCGAGGTTCCCCACCGTTGACCCTGCCCGCGGGCGGGTCTAAAGGGGCGCTAGCCAAACCCATCGCGGGACGCCAGTCGGGTTCCTGCGAGCGAAAGGGAGCCCAAATCCAGTGGAATACCTGCTGCAAGAATATCTGCCGATCCTGGTTTTTCTGGGAATGGCCTCAGCGCTGGCGATCGTGCTGATTCTGGCCGCCGTCGTGATTGCCGTCCGTAACCCGGATCCGGAGAAGGTCAGCGCCTATGAGTGCGGCTTCAACGCTTTCGACGATGCGCGGATGAAGTTCGACGTCAGGTTCTACCTGGTCGCGATCCTGTTCATCATCTTCGATCTCGAGGTTGCATTCCTGTTCCCCTGGGCCGTCAGCTTCGCCGGACTTACCGAAGTCGCCTTCTGGTCGATGATGGTCTTCCTTGGCGTCCTGACGATCGGCTTTGCCTATGAATGGAAGAAAGGTGCGCTGGAATGGGCGTGATGACCGGTGCCAATACGGCCGGGGCGGATCGTGAATACGCCACGGCCGAACTCAATCGCGAATTGCAGGACAAGGGCTTCCTGCTGACCACGACCGAGGACATCATCAACTGGGCGCGCAATGGTTCGCTGCACTGGATGACCTTCGGCCTGGCCTGCTGCGCGGTCGAGATGATGCAGACCTCGATGCCGCGCTACGACATCGAGCGTTTCGGCACCGCGCCGCGCGCTTCTCCGCGCCAGTCGGACCTGATGATCGTCGCGGGCACGCTGACGAACAAGATGGCGCCGGCCCTGCGCAAGGTCTACGACCAGATGCCCGAGCCGCGCTATGTCATCTCGATGGGATCCTGCGCCAATGGCGGCGGCTACTACCATTATTCCTATTCCGTGGTGCGCGGCTGCGACCGCATCGTGCCGGTGGACATCTATGTTCCGGGCTGCCCGCCCACTGCCGAGGCGCTGCTTTACGGCATCCTGCAACTTCAGCGCCGCATCCGGCGCACCGGCACGTTGGTGAGGTAAGCCATGGTCGATACTGCTGCCCTGGCCGAGCTGGCCGAGCATATCTCGCTGCGCCGCCCGAATGACATCGTCTCGACCGAGATTGCCTTCGACGAGCTGACGGTGAACGTCACGCTCTCGGGTCTGGTCGGGTTGATCGAGTTCCTGCGCACCGATTCGAACTGCCGTTTCTCGACGCTGATCGACATCACCGCGGTGGACAATCCGGCGCGCCCGGCGCGCTTCGACCTCGTCTACCACATGCTGTCGATGTATCAGAACCACCGCATCCGGGTTAAGGCCCAGGTGCGCGAGGACGAAATCGCGCCCAGTCTTTGCGGGGTATTCCCCGGCGCCAACTGGTACGAGCGCGAGATCTTCGACCTGTTCGGCATCCTCTTCTCCGGCCACCCGGACTTGCGCCGCATCGTGACCGATTACGGTTTCCGCGGCCATCCGCTGCGCAAGGACTTTCCGACCACCGGCTATGTCGAGGTGCGCTGGAATGACGAGGAGAAGCGCGTGGTCTATGAGCCCGTGAACCTTGTTCAGGAATACCGCCAGTTCGACTTCCTGTCTCCGTGGGAGGGCGCGAAATACGTTCTTCCGGGCGACGAGAAGGCGCCCGAGGCCAAGAAGTGACCGCAGCGGCGCAGCCTCGACTGCGCGCCACGCACCGCATGTAAGGGATGACCATGGACGGCGACATCCACAAGAACAGCTATGATGACGGATCGGTGGACGCCCTGACCGGCGAACAGAGCATCCGTAACTTCAACATCAACTTCGGACCCCAGCACCCTGCCGCGCACGGCGTGCTGCGCATGGTGCTGGAACTCGACGGCGAGATCGTCGAGCGTGCCGACCCGCATATCGGCCTGCTGCATCGCGGCACCGAGAAGCTGATGGAAAGCCGCACCTATCTGCAGAACCTGCCCTATCTGGACCGGCTCGACTATGTCGCGCCGATGAACCAGGAGCATGCATGGTGCCTCGCGATCGAGCGTCTGACCGGCACGGTCGTTCCGCGCCGCGCCAGCCTGATCCGGGTTCTCTATTCCGAGATCGGCCGCATCCTGAACCACCTGATGGGCCTGACCACCGGGATGCTGGACATCGGCGCGCTGACCCCTCCGCTTTGGGGATTCGAGGCGCGCGAGCAGTTGATGATCTTCTATGAGCGGGCCTGCGGCGCGCGCCTTCACGCGGCCTATTTCCGGCCCGGCGGCGTTCACCAGGACCTGCCGCCCGACCTGATCGACGATATCGAGGAATGGTGCGAGCAGTTCCCGAAGCTGGTCGACGACCTGACGACGCTTTTGACCGAGAACCGCATCGTCAAGCAGCGCCTCGTCGATATCGGCATCGTCACCGAGGAAGACTGCCTCGACTGGGGTTATACCGGCGTCATGGTGCGCGGCTCGGGCCTTGCCTGGGACCTGCGCCGCAGCCAGCCCTATGAGTGCTACAACGAGTTCGATTTCCAGATTCCGATCGGCAAGAACGGCGATTGCTACGATCGCTACCTGTGCCGGATGCAGGAAATGCGCGAATCGACCAGCATCATGAAGCAGGCGATCCAGAAGCTGCGGGCCGAACCGGCTGGCGACGTTCTGGCGCGCGGCAAGCTGTCGCCTCCCCGGCGCAGCGAGATGAAGCGGGACATGGAAAGCCTGATCCATCACTTCAAGCTCTATACCGAGGGCTTCAAGGTTCCCGCGGGCGAGGTCTATGCCGCCGTCGAGGCGCCCAAGGGCGAGTTCGGCGTCTATCTGGTCGCGGACGGCACCAACAAGCCGTGGCGCGCCAAGCTGCGCGCACCGGGCTTTGCCCATCTCCAGTCGATCGACTGGATGTCCAAGGGTCACATGCTGGCCGACGTTCCGGCGATCATCGCCACTCTTGATATCGTTTTCGGAGAGGTTGACCGCTGATGCTGCGCCGTCTTTCCCCCATCCAGCCGGACTCGTTCGAGTTCACGCCTGCGAACCTCGAATGGGCCCGCGCCCAGATGACCAAATACCCGGAAGGCCGCCAGCAATCGGCGATCATCCCGGTCCTCTGGCGCGCGCAGGAGCAGGAGGGCTGGTTGTCGCGTCCGGCGATCGAATATTGTGCGACCCTGCTCGGGATGCCCTATATCCGTGCGCTGGAAGTCGCGACCTTCTACTTCATGTTCCAGCTGTATCCGGTGGGCACGGTCGCCCATATCCAGATCTGCGGCACCACGACCTGCATGATCTGCGGGGCCGAGGATCTGATCCGCGTCTGCAAGGAAAAGATCGCGGCCCAGCCGCATACGCTGTCGGCCGATGGCCGCTTCAGCTGGGAAGAGGTCGAGTGCCTTGGCGCCTGCACCAACGCGCCCATGGCCCAGATCGGCAAGGATTTCTACGAGGACCTGACCGTCGAAAAGCTGGCGGCCTTGATCGACAGCTTCGCCGCGGGCGAGGTTCCGGTTCCCGGCCCGCAGAACGGCCGCTTCTCGGCCGAGCCGCTGGGCGGTCCGGTCGCGCTGGCCGACCTGAAGGGGACGGGCGAGACCTATAACGGCAGCGTTGCGCTGGCGGTGGAACTGGGTGACACGGTCAAGCGCATCGACGGCACGGAGGTCGCGATCACGACCCCCTGGCTTGGCGCAGGGGACAAGACCGCGACGGCGAAGGATGGTATCAACGGCTGAGAGGGCCGGCGGGAAGGCGGGAGACGATGGAACAGTCGGAGCGCTACAGGAATTGCTGGGTCATGGGGGCGATCGCCGGAGTGGTGGTCCTGCTGTTTACCGCGGGCATCGGCGATCTGGATTGGGCTGGCGGCCTGTTTCTCGGCTTCGTCACCTTCCTGCTGCTGGGCGCGACACTGGTCTGGATGATCCGCGATGACCGTCCCGAGCCTGTCGCCACCGATGCCGGGATGACGGTTGCTGACTGGGAGCGTGACGTGGCCGACCGTCAACCTGCCGCGCTGCTGGCCTCGGGTTCGCTCGGGCCCGAGCAGCCGACCTCGCTGACGCAACTGCCCATCGTCGCGGGCGCCATGCGGCGCAGCGCCGGGGAAAAGCCCGAGCCGGTCGAGGCCGTTTCGGTCGTGGTGGCGGAGGTCGAGCCGATCCCGGAACCGGCCGCGGCACCTGTCACCACGACGGCGACGGAGCAGGCGGACGACCTGAAGCGGATCAACGGCATCGGCCCGAAGCTCTCCGAGTGGCTGGCCGAGAACGGGGTGACGCGGTTCGAGCAGATCGCGGCCTGGGATGCAGAGGCGCAGGCGGAATATGCCCGGCGTCTGGGACGGCGGGGACGGCGGATCGCCTCGGACGACTGGGTCGGTCAGGCGAAGCTGCTGGCGGCCGGGGGCGAGACCGCGCATTCCCGCGCGGTCGATCGGGGCGAGTCCACTTGATGCCGGCCCCGGCAAAGGATAGCTCCACGCGCGCGGCGGGGAGACGCCCGGCGGATGCGGGCCAGATGCGGCTCGTGGCGGTCGTGATTGCGGCGACGATGCTGCTCTGGCTTGGGGTGCAATGGGTGGGTGGCCAGATGGACTGGCCGGCGAAATTTGCCTTTCTCGCCGATCTGGCGGCGATGGGGGCCTTGATCTGGTCGCTTCTGGTGACCTGGCGGATCTGGCGGCGGCGTAATGCGTCCTCGCAGGGACAAGGATGAATTTGGGATGCTGAACGATCAGGACCGGATCTTTACGAACATCTACGGCATGGGCGATCGCAGCCTGGCCGGGGCGCGTAAGCGCGGCCACTGGGACGGCACCGCCGGAATCATCCAGCGCGGCCGGGACAATATCATCAACGAGATGAAGGCCTCGGGGCTGCGTGGCCGTGGCGGCGCTGGCTTCCCGACCGGCATGAAATGGTCCTTCATGCCGAAGGAATCGGATGGCCGCCCGGCCTATCTGGTCATCAATGCCGACGAATCCGAACCCGCGACCTGCAAGGACCGCGAGATCATGCGCCACGATCCGCATACCCTGATCGAGGGGGCGCTGATCGCAAGCTTCGCCATGGGCGCGCATGCCTCCTACATCTATATCCGGGGCGAGTTCATCCGCGAGCGCGAGGCCCTGCAGGCCGCGATCGACGAATGCTATGACGCGGGCCTTCTGGGCAAGAATGCCGCCGGCTCGGGCTGGGATTTCGACCTTTACCTGCATCACGGCGCCGGCGCCTATATCTGCGGCGAGGAAACCGCGCTGCTGGAATCGCTGGAAGGCAAGAAGGGCATGCCCCGCATGAAGCCGCCGTTCCCGGCCGGCGCGGGCCTTTACGGCTGCCCGACCACGGTGAACAACGTCGAATCGATCGCGGTGGTCCCGACCATCCTGCGCCGCGGCGGCGAGTGGTTCGCGGGTTTCGGCCGCCCGAACAACGCGGGCGTCAAGCTTTACGGCATGACCGGCCATATCAACACGCCCTGCGTCGTCGAAGAGGCAATGTCGATCCCCATGCGCGAGCTGATCGAGAAGCATGGCGGCGGTGTGCGCGGCGGCTGGAAGAATCTCAAGGCCGTGATCCCCGGCGGCGCGTCCTGCCCGGTGCTGACGGCCGAGCAATGCGAAACCGCCATCATGGACTATGACGGGATGCGCGAGCTGCGCTCGTCCTTCGGGACCGCATGCATGATCGTGATGGATCAGGACACCGACATCATCAAGGCGATCTGGCGGCTGTCGAAATTCTTCAAGCATGAAAGCTGCGGCCAGTGCACGCCCTGCCGCGAGGGCACCGGCTGGATGATGCGCGTCATGGAGCGTCTGGTCCGCGGCGAGGCCGAGGTCGAGGAAATCGACATGCTCTTCGACGTGACCAAGCAGGTCGAAGGCCACACCATCTGCGCGCTTGGCGACGCTGCCGCATGGCCGATCCAGGGTTTGATCCGCAACTTCCGCGAGGAGATCGAGGACCGGATCAAGGCGAAACGCACCGGGCGCATGGGCGCCATGGCGGCGGAGTAAGTCGGATGGCCCCGACCCCTCTCCATGCGGCAGGCGTGATCCCCGGCGGGGATCGACTGCGCATGTCCGCAGGGGTGGGGCGCCGCGAGGTTTCACGCGCTGGTGTGCATCCTGCGCGCGATCTGCGTGTTATGGCTGAGTATTCCCGGAAAGGAGCACTTGCCATGAAAGCCCTTGGAACCGTCCTGATTGCCGCGACCCTGCTGTCAGCGTCCCCCGCCGTCGCGCTGGAGCCGCTGAGCCAGGAGAAATACGTCAATGATCGGTTGATCGCCGCGCGCATCGCGGACCGCATCCGGCGCAATTGCCCGACGATCGACGCCCGCATCCTCTATGCCTATGGCGAGGCCCGCAAGCTCAAGCGCTATGCCGAGCAGAAGGGCTATTCCGCCAAGGAGATCGACGCGTTCCTCGACAGCAAGACCGAGAAGCAGCGCATCTATGCCGTGGCCGAGGACTATCTGAAACGCAAGGGTGTCCGGGCCGATAACCCGAACAGCTTCTGCGTGCTCGGCAAGCAGGAGATTGCGGCGAAGAACCTGATCGGCAGCTTTCTGGTGGCGAAGAAATGAAAAAGTGGATGAACCGCATCGGCATTGCCCTGATGGCCGCCTCGGCCGCCGCAATGATCGCGGGGGACGCCTTCGCACAGGAGAGTTCGTCGCCTTTCACGCCGACATCGCAGAAATTCTATCTGGAGTTCACGATCTTCACCCCGACCGGCATGCAGTGCAAAGCCGAAGGGCCGGGGGTCAGGACCAAGCTCAGCCGCAATATCGCGGGCCAGCCCGTGCTGCGCGTCACCGGCAATGCCAAGGGCGCTGATATCAGCTGTTGGCTGCCGGATGGCACCCGCTACACCACCGACGTGAACCGTCAGGTGAAATACAATACCGCCGGGGCAGTCTATGCCACGGTCCTGTTCGACCGGGGGCGCGACGACATGAGCATCGAGCTGCGCCGCGACAATCAGGACGACCGGATCATCTCGCCCGTCATCCCCCGCGCCTTCGTGAAGGTGCGGTGATGAGCGGGCGCGACATGGACATAACGGCGGCAAACACAACCGGGCCAGCCTTCGGCCAGCATTTACAACGCGCGGAAACCGCCGGGGACCTCTCCGGCGGGCTTCGTCGGCGCGCGGGATAAGGGAAGTCCAGATGGCAGATCTTCGCAAGCTCAAGATCGACGACAAGATTATCGAGGTCGATCCGAACATGACCCTGATCCAGGCCTGCGAGATGGCCGGGGTCGAGGTGCCGCGTTTCTGCTATCACGAGCGGCTGTCGATCGCCGGCAACTGCCGCATGTGCCTTGTCGAGGTCGTGGGCGGTCCGCCGAAGCCCGCCGCCTCCTGCGCGATGCAGGTCAAGGACCTTCGCCCCGGCCCGGATGGCGCGCCGAGCGAGATCAAGACCAACTCGCCCATGGTCAAGAAGGCCCGCGAGGGCGTGATGGAATTCCTGCTGATCAACCATCCGCTCGACTGCCCGATCTGCGATCAGGGCGGCGAATGCGACCTTCAGGATCAGGCGATGGCTTACGGCGTCGATTTCAGCCGCTACCGCGAGCCGAAGCGCGCCTCGGAGGACCTGAACCTCGGCCCGTTGGTCGAGACGCATATGACGCGCTGCATTTCCTGCACCCGCTGCGTGCGCTTCACCACCGAGGTCGCGGGCATCACCCAGATGGGCCAGACCGGCCGGGGCGAGGACAGCGAGATCACCAGCTATCTGAACCAGACGCTGGTTTCGAACATGCAGGGCAACATCATCGACCTTTGCCCGGTCGGCGCGCTGGTCTCCAAGCCCTATGCCTTCACGGCGCGGCCGTGGGAGCTGACAAAGACCGAAACCATCGACGTGATGGATGCGCTCGGCTCCAACATCCGCGTGGATACCAAGGGGCGCGAAGTCATGCGCATCCTGCCGCGCAACCACGACGGCGTGAACGAGGAGTGGATCTCCGACAAGACGCGCTTCGTCTGGGACGGCCTGCGCCGCCAGCGCCTCGACAAGCCCTATATCCGCGAAAACGGCAAGCTGCGCCCGGCCTCCTGGCCCGAGGCACTTGAAACCGCCGCCCGCGCGATGAAGGGCAAGAAGGTCGCGGGCCTGATCGGCGATCTGGTTCCGGTCGAGGCTGCCTTCAGCCTCAAGCAGCTGGTCGAGGGTCTGGGCGGCCGCGTCGAGTGCCGCACCGACGGGACGCGGCTTCCGGCGGGCAACCGCTCGGCCTATGTCGGCAATGCCTCGATCGCCGATATCGACAGCGCGAAACGCATCCTGCTGATCGGCACCAACCCGCGCGAGGAAGCGCCGGTCCTGAACTCGCGCATCCGCAAGGCCTGGACGCATGGCGCCGATGTGGCGCTGATCGGAACCCCAGTCGACCTGACCTTCGATTACCACCATCTGGGCAGCGACCGCGCCGCTCTGGCCGGGCTGCTCAATGATCCCAAGGTCACCGAGGGCATCGACGAGCCGGGCCTGATCATCGTCGGGCAGGGCGCGCTGAACGAGGCGGACGGCGAGGCCGTGCTGGCCCATGCCATGCGCCTTTGCGAGATCGCGAACTGCAAGCTTCTGGTCCTGCATGGCGCCGCTAGCCGCGTCGGCGCGCTGGACATCGGCGCCGTGACCGACGGCGGGCTTGCCGCCGCGATCGACGGGGCCGAGGTGATCTACAATCTCGGCGCGGACGAGGTCGAGATCGGCGCCGGTCCCTTCGTGATCTATCAGGGCAGCCACGGCGACCGGGGTGCGCATCGCGCCGACCTGATCCTGCCGGGCGCCTGCTATACCGAGGAGAACGGCCTCTTCGTGAACACCGAGGGCCGTCCGCAACTGGCCATGCGCGCGAATTTCGCGCCGGGCGAGGGCAAGGAAAACTGGGCCATCCTGCGCGCCCTTTCGGCCGAACTGGGCAAGACCCAGCCTTGGGACAGTCTTGCCGGCCTGCGCCGCAAGCTGATCGAGGCGGCCCCGCATCTGGCTGAGATCGGCTCGGTGCCGGTCAATGACTGGCAGCCGCTGGAGCTGCGCGACATGGGCAAGGCGGGCTTCCGCCTTGCGGTGAAGGACTTCTACCTGACCAACCCCATCGCGCGCTCCTCGCCGCTGATGGGCGAGCTTTCGGCAATGGCTGCGGCGCGCAAGGCGCCGCCACTGGCAGCGGAGTGAAATCGCATGGGGAGCCGCATCGCGGGTCTGCTTGGCTTGGGGCTGATGGCGTCTGTTCTGACGGGATGTGGCACGGGGCAGTCCGATGATTCGCGGCCCCCGACCAAGCCCGAGGAACTGAACGTGGCCGTGCTGCACAGCGACGCGGGCGCGCCCGACAAGCAAGTGTTGTCGCGGGGCAGGATCTCGACCAAGTCGGGCGATATCCTGATCCTCGAACCCGACGGCTCGGTCAGCGAGATGACGCTGGACAGCCCCGAGGGCCGGGATGCCTTCGCGGTGACCGAGGCCGACCTGCTGTCGCTCAACGACAATATGGGGCTGGACCTGTCGGGCGTGGCGGCGATGGGGCCGGTCAGCCAGCGGGGGCCGACCGCGCAGGAACGCGCGCTGGCCGAGTTCAAGGCGCGGACGCAGCCGATGCGGCTGGGCCTGCCCGCGAGCTTCGCCGCCGATCCGCAGGATTTCGAGGGCGCGGCCGTCAAGGCCTATCCCAGCAAGAAGAAATCGGGCGCGAGCCTGGTGGAAGTGACGGCAAATCTTCGCAGTGGGGTGGACGCCGACACGGCCTTCGCCTATGCCACATGCGCGCTGGCCAATTGGGCGGATGCGAACGGCACTCCCTACGCCCGCCACATCAGGACGCTGCGCGACAAACGCAATGGAAAGATGATCGTCGGTTCGGTTTTCACTCTTTCAGAGTCGAAGCCGATGGGGCTGACGGTGATGACAACGAAAGACACCTTGCAGGAATGCAAGTCGCGCGGCATTCCCGCGGCGTGATGAGAGGGACGAAAGATCATGGCTGAATTTTGGGCCTCATCCTACGGTTTCGCGCTGAGCCTGCTTCTACAGGGCCTGGCCGTTATCGCCTTCGTCATGGGCTCGCTGATCTTCATGGTCTACGGCGACCGCAAGATCTGGGCTGCCGTGCAGATGCGCCGCGGCCCGAACGTGGTCGGTCCCTGGGGCTTGCTGCAGACCTTTGCCGACGCGCTGAAATACGTCGTCAAGGAAATCGTGATCCCGGCCGGCGCCGACAAGTTCATCTTCTTCCTCGCGCCGTTCCTGTCGATGATGCTGGCGCTGTTCGCCTTCGTGGTGATCCCCTTCGACGAGGGCTGGGTCATGGCGAACATCAACGTGGGCATCCTGTTCGTCTTTGCCGCCTCCTCGCTCGAGGTCTATGGCTCGATCATGGGCGGCTGGGCCTCGAACTCGAAATACCCGTTCCTCGCCTCGCTGCGTTCGGCCTCGCAGATGATCTCCTACGAGGTCTCGATGGGTCTCATCATCATCGGGGTCATCATCTCGACCGGGTCGATGAACCTGACCGAGATCGTCCACGCGCAGAAGGGCAGCTACGGCCTCCTGAACTGGTACTGGCTGCCGCACCTGCCGATGGTCGTGCTGTTCTTCGTCTCGGCGCTGGCTGAAACAAACCGCCCGCCCTTCGACCTCGCCGAGGCGGAATCGGAGCTGGTCGCGGGCCACATGGTCGAATATTCGTCCACGCCCTACCTGCTGTTCATGGCCGGTGAATATATCGCCATCTACCTGATGTGCGCGCTGCTTTCGCTGCTGTTCTTCGGCGGCTGGCTGTCGCCCGTGCCGTTCATCGCCGACGGCTGGTGGTGGATGGTCATCAAGATGTGGTTCTGGTTCTACATGTTCGCCATGGTCAAGGCGATCGTGCCGCGCTACCGCTACGACCAACTGATGCGGATCGGCTGGAAAGTGTTCCTGCCCCTGTCGCTGGGCTGGGTCGTGCTGGTCGCCATCCTCGCCCGCTACGAAGTGCTGGGCGGTTTCTGGGCCCGCTTCGCGATTGGAGGATAAGCCATGTATTCCAACAAGCTAGCCGAGGCATTCGCCAAAGCCAGTGAGACCGACAAGATCGAACTGGCCCATTTCCTCGCCAACAATCTCGACACGGCGGAACATGCGAAGGACGGCGCGCGGGTGCGCGAATATGTCGCCGCATTCGACCGCTTCGCGGCACCCAGGGAAGGGGAGCGTTTCTGATGGCCTTCGATTTCGCGCGGGCGACCAAATATTTCCTGATGTGGGATTTCATCAAGGGCTTCGGCCTCGGGATGCGCTATTTCGTCTCGCCCAAGCCGACGCTGAACTACCCGCATGAGAAAGGCCCGCTGTCGCCGCGCTTCCGGGGCGAGCACGCGCTGCGCCGCTATCCGAACGGCGAGGAACGCTGCATCGCCTGCAAACTCTGCGAGGCGGTCTGCCCGGCCCAGGCCATCACCATCGACGCCGAACCGCGCGAGGACGGCTCGCGCCGCACCACGCGCTACGACATCGACATGACGAAATGCATCTATTGCGGCTTCTGCCAGGAAGCCTGCCCGGTTGATGCCATCGTCGAGGGGCCGAATTTCGAATACGCGACCGAAACCCGCGAAGAGCTTTTCTATGACAAGGAAAAGCTGCTGGCCAATGGCGAGCGCTGGGAATCCGAGATCGCGCGCAACCTGCAACTGGATGCGCCCTACAGATGAGCGACGCGTTCACCAAGCTTTTCGCGCAGATGCTGGCCTCCGGTCAGGAGATGGCCCGTGCGTGGAACCCCGCGCTCGAGCATTTCGACATGCGCGGGATGGAAAAGCTGGTGCCCGTGATGCCGGCCGACATGCTTGAGATGTGGTTCGGCAAGACTTTCAACCGCGAGGGGCTGGACGCCAAGACGCGTCTGCTTCTCACCATCGGCGCGATCACCGTTCAGGGCGCGCTGGCCGAGCCGCAGCTTCGCCTGACAATCCGTCAGGCGCTTGCGGCCGGCGCCACCAAACGCGAGATCGCCGAGACGATCTACCAGATGAGCATGTTCGGCGGGCTGCCTGCGATGCAGAAGGCGCTCGAGATCGCCCAGAGCGTCTATGCCGAGGAGGACGAGAAATGATGATCTTCGCTTTCTACCTGTTTGCGATCACCCTCTGCGTGGCAGGTTTCGGGGTCGTGATCGCCCGCAACCCGGTCCATTCGGTGTTGTGGCTGATCCTGGCCTTCCTGTCCGCCTCGGGCCTCTTCGTCATTCAGGGCGCGGAATTCGTCGCGATGCTGCTGATCGTCGTCTATGTGGGCGCGGTCGCGGTTCTGTTCCTGTTCGTCGTGATGATGCTCGACGTCGACTTCGCCGAACTCAAGGGCGAGCTGGCGCGGTCGCTGCCGCTGGCGCTGATGATCGCGCTGGTGCTGCTGGCGCAGCTTGGCATCGCCTTCTCGGGCTGGGCGCCTTCCGAGGCCGCCGAGGGCCTGCGCGCGGCGCCCATCGTCGATACGGTGCACAACACCCAGGGCCTCGGCCTGGTCATCTATGACCGCTACCTGCTCAACTTCCAGATCGCGGGCCTGATCCTGCTGGTTGCGATGATCGGGGCGATCCTGCTGACCATGCGCCACCGCCGCGGCATCAAGCGCCAGAACGTGCTGGAGCAGATGTGGCGCGACCCGGCCAAGACCATGGAACTGAAAGACGTGAAGCCGGGGCAAGGGCTGTAAGCCCGCCCGACCGGCAACCGAAAGCCAACACGGGCCGCCGACCGGGCGACCCATCCAGCGAACGGATATTCAACGGGTGTGCGACCCGGAGGGACCAGGAAGATGATCGGATTGACACATTATCTTGTCGTGGGGGCGATACTATTCGTCACCGGCATTTTCGGGATCTTCGTTAACCGAAAGAACGTCATCATCATCCTGATGTCGATCGAACTGATGCTGCTGGCGGTGAACGTCAACTTCGTCGCCTTCTCGGCGCATCTGGGCGATCTGGCGGGGCAGGTCTTTACCATGTTCATCCTGACGGTCGCCGCCGCCGAGGCCGCCATCGGCCTTGCCATCCTCGTCGTCTTCTTCCGCAACCGCGGCACCATCGCGGTGGAAGACGTGAACGTGATGAAGGGTTAAGACGGCATGGAAAAGATCGTCCTCTTCGCGCCCCTTCTGGGTTCGCTCATCGCCGGCTTCGGCTGGCGCGTGATCGGCGAGAAAGCCGCGCAATACCTGACCACCGGCATCCTGTTCCTGTGCTGCCTGCTCAGCTGGATCCTGTTCCTCGGCTTCGACGGCGTTCCGCGCCACATCCCGGTCATGGACTGGGTGGTGTCGGGCGATTTCGTCTCGGAATGGTCGATCCGGTTGGACCGGCTGACCGCGATCATGCTGATCGTGGTCACGACCGTCTCGGCGCTCGTTCACCTCTACTCGGTGGGCTACATGGCCCATGACGAGAACTGGGAGCATGGCGAGCATTACAAGGCGCGCTTCTTCGCCTATCTCTCGTTCTTCACCTTCGCCATGCTGATGCTGGTGACGGCGGACAACCTGCTGCAGATGTTCTTCGGCTGGGAGGGCGTCGGTGTCGCCTCCTATCTGCTGATCGGCTTCTACTACAAGAAAGCCAGCGCCAATGCCGCCGCGATGAAGGCCTTCATCGTCAACCGCGTCGGCGACTTCGGCTTCCTGCTGGGCATCTTCGGCCTTTACTGGCTGACCGGCACGATCGGGTTCGACGCGATCTTCGCGCAGGTGCCGCAGATCGCGCAGACCCAGATGCATTTCCTGTGGACCGACTGGAACGCCGCGAACCTGCTGGGCTTCCTGCTGTTCGTGGGCGCGATGGGCAAATCGGCGCAGCTTTTCCTGCACACCTGGCTGCCGGACGCGATGGAAGGCCCGACCCCGGTTTCGGCCCTGATCCACGCCGCGACCATGGTGACGGCCGGCGTCTTTCTGGTCTGCCGCATGTCGCCGCTTTACGAATTTGCCCCCGACGCCAAGAACTTCATCGTGATCGTCGGCGCGACCACCGCCTTCTTCGCCGCGACCGTCGGTCTGGTGCAGAACGACATCAAGCGCGTCATCGCCTATTCGACCTGTTCGCAGCTTGGCTACATGTTCGTGGCGGCGGGCGTCGGCGTCTATTCGGCGGCGATGTTCCACCTGCTGACCCACGCCTTCTTCAAGGCGATGCTGTTCCTCGGCGCCGGTTCGGTCATCCACGCGATGCATCACGAACAGGACATGCGGAACTATGGCAACCTCAGGAAGAAGATCCCGCTGACCTATTGGGCGATGATGATCGGCACCTTCGCCATCACCGGCGTCGGCATCCCGCTGACCCATATCGGCTTCGCGGGCTTCCTGTCGAAAGACGCGATCATCGAAAGCGCCTGGGCGGGCAACACCTATGCCTTCTGGATGCTGGTCATCGCGGCCTGCTTCACCAGCTTCTATTCGTGGCGGCTGATCTTCCTGACCTTCTACGGGAAGGAACGCGGCGATCATCATGCGCATGAACATGCCCATGAAAGCCCCGCGGTCATGACCATTCCGCTGGGCGTCCTCGCTATCGGCGCGATCTTCTCGGGCATGATCTGGTTCGGCCCCTTCTTCGGCGACCACCACAAGGTGACGAACTTCTTCCACATGCCCACGCATGAGGCGAGCGCCGAGGGCGAGGCTGCTGCCCCGGCCGAGCATGGTGCGGCCCCGGTCGAGCATGTCGCGGCCGATACCGCCGCCGAAGGCGAAGCCGCGACGGCCGAGCACGCAACCGAAGGCGAACATGCCGAGGTTGCCGCCCCGGTCGGTGGCGCGATCTACATGGGCGCGGACAATCACATCATGGACGAGGCACACCACGCACCCGCCTGGGTCAAGGTTTCGCCCTTCATCGCGATGCTGATCGGTCTGTTCACCGCGTGGATCTTCTATATCCGCAGTCCGGAAATTCCGGGGAAACTGGCAAGGGCCCAGCCCGCGCTTTACCAGTTCCTGCTGAACAAATGGTATTTCGACGAAATCTACAACTTCATCATCGTCCGCCCGGCGCTGTGCCTTGGTCGCATCCTTTGGAAAAAGGGCGACGGCGCGATCATCGACGGGACGATCAACGGGGTTGCCATGGGGATCATCCCGCGCCTGACGCGCGCGGCGGTCCGGGTGCAATCGGGCTATCTGTTCCACTATGCCTTCGCGATGGTCGTCGGCATCGTGGGTCTCTTGATCTGGGTGATGATGCGGGGCGCGCACTGATATGACGAACCTTCTTTCCATCATCACCTTCCTGCCCATCGTCGCGGCGGGGATCATGGCCCTGTTCCTGCGCGGTCAGGACGAGGCGGCGGCGCGCAATGCCAAATGGCTTGCGCTGCTGGCGACCACGGCCACCTTCCTGATCTCGCTTGTCGTCCTTTTCGGCTTCGATCCGCAGAATACCGGCTTCCAGTTCGTCGAGGACAAGGCCTGGATCATGGGCCTGCGCTACAAGATGGGCGTGGACGGGATCTCGGTCCTGTTCGTGCTGCTGACCACCTTCATGATGCCGATCACCATCCTGTCGTGCTGGACGGTCGAGACCAAGGTCAAGGAATACATGATCGCCTTCCTCGTGCTGGAAGGTCTGATGATCGGCGTGTTCACCGCGCTGGACCTCGTCCTCTTCTACCTGTTCTTCGAGGCGGGCCTGATCCCGATGTTCCTGATCATCGGCATCTGGGGCGGCAAGGACCGCATCTATGCGGCCTTTAAGTTCTTCCTCTATACCTTCCTCGGCTCGGTGCTGATGCTGGTCGCGATGATCGCCATGTATCGCATGGCGGGCACCACCGACATTCCGACGCTGCTGACCTTCGACTTCCCGCACGAGACCTATCGCCTGCTGGGCATGACGGTTGTTGGCGGCACGCAGACGCTGCTGTTCCTTGCCTTCTTCGCCAGCTTCGCGGTCAAGATGCCGATGTGGCCGGTCCATACCTGGCTGCCCGACGCGCACGTTCAGGCCCCGACCGCCGGTTCGGTCCTGCTGGCCGCGGTCCTCCTGAAGATGGGCGGCTACGGCTTCCTGCGCTTCTCGATCCCGATGTTCCCGGTCGCCTCGGACATCCTGCAACCGCTGGTCTTCTGGATGTCGGCGATCGCGATCGTCTACACCTCGCTGGTGGCGCTGGCGCAGTCGGACATGAAGAAGGTCATCGCCTATTCGTCCGTCGCGCATATGGGCTATGTCACCATGGGCATCTTCGCCGCCAATCAGGTCGGCGTCGATGGCGCGATCTTCCAGATGCTGTCGCACGGCTTCATCTCGGGCGCGCTGTTCCTTTGCGTCGGCGTGATCTACGACCGGATGCACACGCGTGAGATCGACGCCTATGGCGGTCTGGTGAACCGGATGCCGAAATACGCGATGATCTTCATGTTCTTCACCATGGCGAATGTGGGCCTGCCCGGCACCTCGGGCTTCGTGGGCGAGTTTCTGACCCTGCTCGGCGTCTTCCGGGTCAACACCTGGGTCGCGCTGGTCGCCGCTTCGGGGGTGATCTTCTCGGCCGCCTATGCGCTCTGGCTCTATCGCCGCGTGACGCTGGGCCAGCTGATCAAGGAAAGCCTGAAGTCGATCACCGACATGACCCCGCGCGAGCGTTGGATCTTCGTGCCCCTGATCGCGATGACGCTGATCCTGGGCGTCTATCCGCGCCTCGTGACCGATGTGACCGGCCCGGCTGTCGCCGCGCTGATCAATGACTACAACCAGGCCCAGCCGGTGGTGGAAACCGCCGCGGCTGCGACAAGCCACTAGGGGGCGGACATGACCTCGCTCGATTTCACGACCATTCTGCCCGAGGCGCTGCTGGCAGCCTATGCGCTGGCCGCCCTCATGGTCGGGGCCTATTTCGGCAAGGACGGCATCGCCCGGACGCTGCTTTGGTCCACGGTTGCGGCCTTCCTTGTCGTTGCGGCGATGATCGGCCTTGGCAACCGCACCGACGGGACGGCCTTCTACGGCATGTTCATCGATGACGGCTTCTCGCGCTTTGCCAAGGTGGTGATGCTGGTCGCCGCCGCCGCCGTCCTGGGGATGAGCGTCGACTATCTCGATCGCCGCCGGATGCTGCGGTTCGAGTTTCCGATCCTCGTCACGCTTTCGGTCATCGGCATGATGCTGATGGTCTCGGCGGGGGACCTGCTGACGCTCTACATGGGGCTCGAGCTTCAGTCGCTCTCGCTTTATGTGATCGCCGCCATCCGCCGCGATTCCGCCCGTTCGTCCGAGGCTGGCCTGAAATATTTCGTGCTGGGCTCGCTCAGCTCGGGCCTGCTGCTTTACGGCGCCTCGCTGGTCTACGGCTTTGCCGGGACGACCAGCTTCGCGGGCATCATCACGACGATGCAGGGGGGCGAGCTGTCGCTCGGCGTTCTCTTCGGCCTCGTCTTCATGCTGGTCGGGTTGTCCTTCAAGGTCTCGGCCGTGCCGTTCCACATGTGGACCCCGGACGTCTACGAAGGCTCGCCGACGCCGGTGACCGCCTTCTTCGCCACTGCGCCCAAGGTCGCGGCCATGGCGCTGATCGCGCGGCTGGTCTTCAACGCCTTTGGTCAGGTCATCGACGACTGGAGCCAGATCATCGCGGCCCTTGCGGTCATGTCGATGTTCCTCGGTTCGATCGCGGGGATCGGCCAGACCAACGTCAAGCGGCTGATGGCCTATTCCTCGATCGCGCATATGGGCTTTGCGCTGGTCGGCCTCGCCGCCGGTTCGGCGGTCGGCGTGCAGGCGATGCTGATCTACATGACGATCTATGCGGTGATGAACGTCGGCACCTTCGCCTTCATCCTGTCGCTGGAGCGTGATGGGGTGCCGGTCACCGACCTCGCCTCGCTGAACCGCTTCGCGTGGAGCGAGCCGACCAAGGGCCTTGCCGTGCTGGTGCTGATGTTCAGCCTTGCCGGTGTCCCGCCGACCCTTGGCTTCTTCGCCAAGTTCGGGGTGCTGAATGCGGCGGTCGATGCCGGGATGGGCTGGCTTGCGGTGCTGGGCGTGATCGCCTCGGTCATCGGCGCGTTCTATTACCTGCGCATCGTCTACTACATGTATTTCGGCGTCGAGAATGATGGCGTGACCAGCCGGATGGGTCCGGTCCAGTATCTGGCCCTGATGATCCCGGCCGCCGCGATGCTGTTTGGCGCGGTCAACATGCTGGGTGTCGATACCGCCGCCGGGCGTGCCGCCGAGACGCTGGTGGCCCCGGCCACCGCCGGAATGGCCGCGCCCGAGGCCGTCCTGCCGGCCGAGCCCGATCGCGTTGAGTGATCGCTGGCCCGAAGGGGTGGGCCGGCATGTGCTGGCCCGCACCGACAGCACCAATGCCGAGGCGATGCGCCTTGCCCCCTCGCTGAGCGGGCCGGCTTGGATCATGACGCATGAGCAGGTGGCCGGTCGTGGCCGCCGTGGGCGCGAATGGGTGATGCCGGCGGGAAATTTCGCCGGCACGCTGGTTCTCAGGCCCAAGGGTGGCCCCGAGGCTGCGGCCCAGCTTTCCTTTGTCGCCGCCCTCGCGCTTTATGACGCGCTGAGCGATGCCTGCGGACCTGCCGCGCGGCTCGCGATCAAATGGCCGAATGACGTTCTGCTGAATGGCGGCAAGATCGCCGGCATCCTGCTGGAAAGCATCGGATCGGGCCGCGAGGTCGGGGCGGTCGCGATCGGCATCGGCGTCAACCTTGCGGCGGCCCCCTCTGGCGACTCCGTCGAGGCGCGGGCCGTGCCCCCGGTTTCGCTGCGCGAGGAGACGGGCTTCATCGTCGGGGCCGAGGAGTTTCTGGACCTGCTGGCCCCGGCCTTCGCCCGCTGGCTGGCGCAATTCGAGACCTATGGCTTCCAGCCGATCCGCACCGCATGGCTTGCCCGTGCCGCGAAGTTGGGCCAGCCGATCATCGCCCGCACCGGGCGCGAGGAGACGCAGGGCGTCTTCGACGGCATCGACGAAACCGGCGCATTGGTGCTGACCACCCCGTCCGGTCGGCGGACCCTGCCTGCCGCCGACGTCTTTTTCGGAGGTTGAGCGATGCTGCTCTGCATCGACACCGGCAACACGAATACCGTCTTCTCGGTCTGGAACGGCGAACGCTTCCTCGCGCTGTGGCGGATCTCGACCGATCATCGCCGCACGGCGGATGAATATTTCGTCTGGCTCTCGACGCTGATGTCGGTCCAGAAGTTCGAGTTGGACATCACCGACTGCATCATCAGCGCGACCGCGCCGCGCGTGGTCTTCAATCTGCGCGTGCTCTGCAACCGCTATTTCGACACCCGCCCGCTGGTGGTCGGCAAGCCCGACTGCCTGCTGCCGGTCGCGCCGCGCGTCGATCAGGGCACGACCGTCGGTCCCGACCGGCTGGTGAACACCGTCGGCGCCTTCGACCGCCACGGCCCTGACCTGATCGTCGTCGATTTCGGCACCGCGACCACGTTCGACGTGGTGGATACGGACGGCGCCTATGTGGGGGGCGTGATCTCTCCGGGCGTGAACCTGTCGCTCGAGGCGCTGCATATGGGCGCTGCGAGCCTTCCGCATGTCGACGTGACGATGCCCGCAAAGGTCATCGGGACCAATACGGTCGCCTGTCTGCAATCGGGGATCTTCTGGGGCTATATCGGCCTTGTTCAGGGCATCGTCGAGAAGATCCGGCAGGAGCGCGCCCGCTCGATGAAGGTGATCGCGACAGGCGGGCTTGCGCCCCTGTTCGATCAGGGGTTTGATCTTTTCGACGCGATCGAGGATGACCTGACGATGCATGGTCTGCGCCTGATCCATGATTTCAACAAGGAGATGGCACATGGCTGAGCGCCTGATATATCTGCCGCTGGGCGGCGCGGGCGAAATCGGCATGAACGCCTATGTCTACGGCTATGGCGAGCCGGGACGCGAGCGGCTGATCGTCGTCGATCTGGGCGTGACCTTCGGCGACATGGAAAGCTCGCCGGGGATCGACCTGATCATGGCCGATGTCGCCTGGCTCGAGGAGAACCGCGACCGGATCGAGGCGATCTACATCACCCATGCGCATGAGGATCATGTCGGCGCCCTTGGGCTGCTCTGGGGCCGGATCAAGAAGCCGATCCATTGCCGCCGCTTCACCGGCGCCATCGCGCGGCTGAAGATGGAGGAGATGGGCCAACCGGTCGATCAGATCCACATCCACGCGCCCCGGCCCGAGGTCGTGACCACCGGCCCGTTCCAGGTGCAGTTCGTGCCGGTCAGCCACTCGATCCCCGAAAGCTCGGCGCTGATCATCGACACGCCGGCGGGGCGGATCGTCCATACCGGCGACTTCAAGCTGGACGGAACCCCGGTCGTGGGCGAGCCCTTCGACCCGATCATGTGGCACGAGATCGCCAAGGAGGGCGAGGGGGTCAAGCTTCTGACCTGCGATTCCACCAACATCTTCTCGCCCCATCCCGGCCGGTCCGAGGCGCTGCTGGCGAACCCGATCCTCGACTTCGTCATGTCGCAGCGCGAGTTGGTGGTCGCCACCACCTTCGCCAGCAACATCGCCCGCCTCAGGACGCTGGCCGAGGCCGGGGTGGCTGCGGGCCGCAAGATCTGCCTGCTGGGCCGGGCCATGCGCCGCATGGTCACGGTCGGGATCGAGACCGGCATCCTCGACCGCTTCCCGCCGGTGATCAGCCCCGAAGAAGCCTCGGACCTGCCCCGCGAAAAGGTGATGCTGATCGTCACCGGCAGCCAGGGCGAGCGGCGCGCCGCCAGCGCGCAGCTGTCGCGCGGCCGCTATCTGGGGATCGAGCTGAAGGAGGGGGACAGCTTCCTCTTCAGTTCGCGCACCATTCCGGGGAACGAACGCGGCGTGATCCGCATCCAGAACCAGCTGAGCGAGCTGGGCGTCGACCTCTACGACGCCGAGGACGGCACCTACCACGTCTCGGGCCATGCCAACCGCCCCGACATCGAGGCCGTGCATGACCTGCTGAAACCGCAGATCGTGATCCCCATGCATGGCGAGCATATGCACCTGCGCGAGCATGCGAAACTGGCGGCGGCGCGCGGGATCGCCTCGATCGTCGCGACCAATGGCACCATGGTCGATGTGTCCGGCCCGGTGCCGCGGGTGGTCGACCAGATCGACACCGGCCGCCTTTACCTTGACGGCCAAACCCTGATCGGCGCGATGGACGGCGTGGTCCGCGACCGCATCCGCATGGCGCTGAACGGGCACGCCATGGTCTCGGTCATCATCGACGAGGATGACAACCCCTTGCCCGATGCCTGGGTCGAGCTTTCCGGCCTGCCCGAGCGCGGCCGTGGTGGGATGCCCCTGTCTGACAATATCGAATCCGAACTGGCCGAGTTCCTCGAACGCGCGGACGACCGCACGGTCATGAACGACGACCGGCTGGAGGAGGCGATCCGCAAGATCACCCGTCAGGCCTCGATGGAGGAGATCGGCAAGAAGCCCGAGGTGACGGTGATCATCTCGCGTCTCGCCGCGGAATGACTTGACCTTCTGCCGCGCGCTTTCTATGCGCGCGGCATGAGCGAATTCGATCCCAACCCGCCGCGCCGCAATTTCTACGGCCGCCGTCACGGCAAGACCCTGCGCCAGAGCCAGAAAGGCTACCTTTCCGAGGATCTGGGCAGCCTGCGTCCGCGCGGCATCACCCAGGCCGACAACCCCGAGCGGGTTCCGGTCGCGCCGGCCACGATCTTCGGCGACGACCGCCCGATCTGGCTGGAGATCGGCTTCGGCGGGGGCGAGCATATGGTCCACATGGCCGCGACCTATCCCGAAATCGGCATCATCGGCTGCGAACCCTTCATCAACGGTGTCGCCATGCTGCTGGGCAAGATCCGCGCGGCGGGGGTCGAGAATGTCAGCGTCCATCCGGGCGATGCGCGCGATCTGATGGACGTGTTTCCCGACGCCTCGGTTAGCAAGGCCTTCCTGAACTATCCCGATCCTTGGCCGAAATCGCGCCATCACCGCCGCCGCTTCGTAACGCCCGAGCATCTGATCCCGCTTGCCCGCGTGATGAAACCCGGCGCCGAATTCCGCGTGGCGACCGACATCCCCGACTATGTCCGCCAGACGCTCGAGGAAGTGCCGCCCGCCGGTTTCGATCTGGTCGGCGAAGGGCCGGAGCCTTGGGACGACTGGCTCAGCACGCGATATGAGCAGAAGGCGCTGCGCGAGGGGCGGGTGCCGCATTACGCCACCTTCCGCCGCAAGGACTAGGGGGATCGCGGCTGATTGCAAGCCGCGCGCGTGACCGCTATCACCGGGGCCGACCACCAAGGGGGCCTCTCATGTCACATTCCGCCGAACCGCTTCCGATGACCGCCCACCGCTCCGGCCCGCTTACGGGCGAGGCGAGGATCCCGGGCGACAAGTCGATCAGCCACCGCGCCCTGATCCTCGGTGCGCTCTCGGTCGGCGAGACGCATATCACCGGCCTTCTGGAAGGGCAGGACGTGCTGGATACTGCCAAGGCCATGCAGGCCTTCGGGGCACAGGTCGAGCGTCTGGGGACCGGCGAATGGAAGGTCAACGGCGTCGGCGTCGGCGGCTTTGCCGAGCCCGAGGGCGTGATCGATTGCGGCAATTCCGGCACCGGCGTGCGCCTGATCATGGGCGCGATGGCGACGACGCCGATCACCGCGACCTTCACCGGCGATGCCAGCCTCAGCCGCCGCCCGATGGGCCGCATCACCGACCCGCTGGAGCTTTTCGGCTGCGAGGTCACTGCGCGCGAGGGGAAGCGCCTGCCGGTCACGATCAAGGGCGCGGCCGAGCCGGTGCCGGTGCGCTACAAGACCCCCGTGGCCAGCGCGCAGATCAAATCCGCGGTGCTGCTGGCCGGGCTGAACGCGCCGGGCGAGACGGTGGTGATCGAATCCGAACCGACCCGCGACCATACCGAGCGGATGCTGACCGGCTTTGGTGCAACCGTCACCACCGAAGTGACCGGTGAAGGCCGCGTCATCACCCTCAAGGGCCGCCCGGAGCTGATCCCGCAGCCGATCGCCGTGCCGCGCGACCCATCCAGCGCCGCCTTTCCTGTCGCCGCGGCGCTGATCGTCCCCGGTTCGGAGATCCGCGTCCCCGGCGTCAGCCGCAACCCGACCCGTGACGGGCTCTACATCACCCTGCTGGAGATGGGCGCCGACGTCACCTTCGAGAACGAGCGGGAGGAAGGCGGCGAGCCGGTCGCGGATCTGGTCGTGCGCCATGGCCCGCTGAAGGGCGTGACCGTGCCCCCCGAGCGCGCGGCCAGCATGATCGACGAATTCCCGATCCTCTCGGTGATCGCGGCCTTTGCCGAGGGCAGCACGGTCATGCAGGGCGTCCATGAATTGCGCGTCAAGGAAAGCGACCGGATCGAGGCGATGGCGGTCGGTCTGCGTGCGAACGGCGCGAGCGTCGAGGATACCGAGGACACGATGACCGTCCACGGCACCGGCGGCCTGCGCGGCGGAGCAAGCGCGAAAACCCATCTCGACCACCGCATCGCCATGTCCTTCCTTGTCGCCGGTCTGGCCTCGGACCAGCCGGTCAGCGTCGATGACGGCAGCCCGATCGCCACTTCCTTCCCGGACTTCCTGCCGCTGATGCAGGGACTCGGCGCCCGGATCGACTAGACCCGTTCGGACTTTCACCGTTTCCCAAATACCCAATCGCGGCGCCTGACAGGGGCGCCGCGCCCGCCTTTTCGGGCAAGACCCGTCAACCGGCCTGCGAACCAGCGGGAAAGCCGAGGCCGCGCAGCGCCGCGCGGATCCCGTCCAGCGTGTCGGGATCGTCTATGGTCGCGGGAACCTTGTACTCCTCGCCATCGGCGATCTTGGTCATGGTCGCGCGCAGGATCTTGCCCGAGCGGGTCTTCGGCAGACGGTCGACCACGCAGGCCAGCTTGAAGGCCGCGACGGGGCCGATCCGGTCCCGCACCAGCTTGACCACCTCGGCCGCCACCTGTTCCTGCGAGATGCCGCTGCCGGTCTTGAGGCAGAGGAGGCCCAGCGGCACCTGACCGCGCAGCGCATCCGCGACCCCGATCACCGCGCATTCGGCGACGGCGGGATGGGCGGCCAGCACTTCCTCGATCGCGCCGGTCGAGAGGCGGTGGCCGGCGACATTGATCACGTCATCGGTGCGGGCCATGACGTGCAGATAGCCGTCCTCGTCGATGATCCCGGCATCCCCGGTCTCGTAATAGCCGGGGAACCGGGCAAGGTAGCTCTTGCGGAAGCGATCCTCGGCATTCCACAGCGTCGGCAGGGTTCCGGGCGGCAGGGGCAGCCGGATCGCCAGCGCGCCCAGCGTGCCGGGGGGAACCTGCTGGCCATCCGCATCGAGGATCTGCACATCATAGCCCGGCATCGGCACCGTGGGGCTGCCCAGCTTGGTCGGCAGGGTCTCGATCCCGATCGGGTTCGCGGCGATGGCCCAGCCCGTCTCGGTCTGCCACCAGTGATCGACCACCGGCACGCCCAGATGCTCCTGCGCCCAGCGGACCGTCTCGGGATCGGCGCGTTCGCCGGCAAGGAACAGGGCCTGCAATTCATGCAGCTTGTAGCGGCGGATCCATTCCCCGTCCGGGTCCTCGCGCCGGATCGCGCGCAGCGCGGTCGGCGCGGTGAAGAAGCTCTTGATCCGGTGGTTCTGGATCGTGCGCCAGAAGACGCCGGGATGGGGCGTGCCGACGGGCTTTCCCTCGAAGACCACGGTGGTGGCCCCGGCCAGCAGCGGGCCATAGCAGATATAGCTGTGCCCGACGACCCAGCCCACGTCCGAGGCGGTCCAGAACCGGTCGCCCGCCTCGATATTGTAGATGTTCTTCATCGACCATTGCAGCGCGACCAGATGGCCGGCGGTATGGCGCACCACGCCCTTGGGCTGACCGGTCGTGCCGGAGGTATAGAGGATATAGGCCGGATGGTTCCCCTCGACCGGGACGCATTCGGCGGGCTTCACCCCGTATTGGAAACCGTGCCAGGCGAAATCGCGGCCCTCGACCAGCTTCGCCACCTCCTGCTCGCGCTGGAAGATGACGCAGAATTCGGGCTTGTGGCTCGCGATCTCGATCGCGCCGTCCAGCAGCGGCTTGTAATGCACGATGCGGCCGGGCTCGAGGCCGCAGGAGGCTGCGATGATCGCCTTGGGCTGGCAATCGTCGATCCTGACCGCCAGCTCGTTCGCGGCAAAACCGCCGAAGACCACGGAATGAATCGCGCCAAGCCGGGCGCAGGCCAGCATCGCCTCGATCGCTTCGGGAATCATCGGCATGTAGATGATGACGCGATCGCCCTTTTCCACGCCCCGCATCCTCAGCGCCCCGGCCAGCGAGGCGACGCGCTCCTGCAATTGGCGGTAGGTGATGCCCTTGGTGGTGAGGGTGATGGGGCTTTCATGGATGATCGCGACCTGATCGCCGCGCCCGGCCAGAACATGGCGGTCGACCGCGTTCCAGCAGGTATTGATCAACCCGTCCGAGAACCATTCGTAGATCGGCGCCTTCTCGTCGAAAAGCGCCTTCGAGGGCTTGCGATACCAGTCGAGCGCCTCGGCGGCCTGCATCCAGAATTGCTCGGGATCGGCCCGGCAGGCCTCGTAAACTTCTTGATATCCCATCCCGTTCTCTCTCTCCCCATCGAACATGGGGAGAGTTAGGACCGGCATTTCGCGCGCGGCAAGAATGTTCGCGTTAGCAGCGGCGGGAAATCTGTGGGAAAGGGACCGGCAAACATGCCGGCCCCGGTTTTTCAGCCGTAATGGCCGACGGGCGTTCCGGCAAGGACGCTCATGTTCAGCAGGCCGCGCGTCGTGACCGAGGGGGTGACGATATGCGCGCGGTTGCCCATGCCCATCAGGATCGGCCCGACCTCCAGCCCGTTCGCCTTCATCTTCAAGGCGTTCCTGACGCCCGAGGCGGCATCTGTGCCGGCGAAGATCAGGATGTTCGCGGCACCCTCAAGCCGCGAATGCGGCATCAGGCGTTCGCGCACGGTTGGGTCCAGCGCCGCGTCGACATGCATCTCGCCGTCGAACATGAAATCCACCTTGCGGGCCTGGAGGATCTCCATCGCCTCGCGCATCCGGCGGCCGGAATCGGTGTCGAGATTGCCGAACTGCGAATGGCAGCACAGCGCGATCTTGGGCGGCAGGCCGAAGCGCCGGACATGCCGCGCCGCACCGATGGCGCTTTCCGCGATCTGCTGCGGGGTGGGGACGTGATGAACCTGCGTGTCGGCGATGAACAGCGGCCCGTCCTCGAGGATCATCAGCGACAGCGCGCCATGCGGGCGCAGACCGTCGCGGGCAAGGACCTGGCTGATATAGTTCAGGTGCCAGCTGAACTGGCCGAAAGTGCCGCAGATCAGGCTGTCGGCCTCGGCCCGGTGAACCATGACGGCGCCGATGGCGGTGGTGTTGGTGCGCATGATCGCGCGTGCGACCTCGGGCGTCACGCCGCGCCGCGCCATCAACTCGTGATAGGTGCCCCAGTAGTCCCGATAGCGGGGGTCGTTCTCGGGGTTCACGATCTCGAAGTCGCGGCCGGGACGGATCGGCAGGCCGGCGCGCTCGGCCCGGACCTCGATCACCTCGGGTCGGCCGATCAGGATCGGAACATCGGTCGTTTCCTCAAGCATGGCGTTGGCCGCACGCAGCACGCGCTCGTCCTCGCCCTCGGCGAAGACGATGCGCCGTTTGACCGTCGCCGCTGCCTCGAAGACCGGGCGCATGATCATGGCCGAGCGGAAGACCGAGCCGTCGAGCTTGCGCTTGTAGAGGTCGATGTCATCGAGCGGACGGGTCGCCACGCCGGTTTCCATCGCGGCCTTGGCCACGGCGGTCGAGACGACGCCGATCAGGCGCGGGTCGAAGGGCTTCGGGATCAGGTATTCCGGGCCGAAGGTCAGCGTCTCGCCGCGATAGGCCATCGCCGCCTCGGCGCTGGTGGTGGCGCGGGCCAGCGCCGCGATCCCCTCGATGCAGGCAAGCTGCATCTCGTCATTGATCGTGGTCGCGCCCACGTCCAGCGCGCCCCGGAAGATGAAGGGGAAGCAGAGGACGTTGTTCACCTGGTTCGGATAGTCCGAGCGTCCGGTGGCGATGATCGCGTCGGGCGCGACGCTGCGCACGTCCTCGGGCAGGATCTCGGGCGTCGGGTTCGCCAGCGCGAAAACGATCGGGCGCTTGGCCATTTTCGCGACCATCTCGGGCGTCAGCACGCCGGGGCCGGAAAGGCCGAGGAACAGGTCCGCGCCGCCGATCACGTCATCCAGCGTGCGAAGGTCGCTTTTCTGCGCATATTCGGCCTTCTGCGGCGTCATCTGCTCTTCCCGGCCCTCGTGGACGAGGCCGGCAATGTCGCAGAGCCAGACATTCTCTCGCTTCACGCCCAGCTTCAGCAGCATGTTGAGGCAGGCGATGCCGGCGGCGCCCCCGCCGGTCGAGACGACCTTGATCTCGTCGAATTTCTTGCCTGCGATGCGCAGCGCGTTGGTCGCGGCGGCGCCCACCACGATGGCGGTGCCGTGCTGGTCGTCGTGGAAGACCGGAATGTTCATCCGCTCGCGGCAGAGCTTCTCGACGATGAAGCAGTCGGGGGCCTTGATGTCCTCGAGGTTGATGGCGCCGAAGCTCGGCTCCAGTGCGCAGACGATCTCGGCCAGCTTCTCGGGGTCGGGTTGGTCCAGTTCGATGTCGAAGCAGTCGATATTGGCGAATTTCTTGAAGAGGACGGCCTTGCCCTCCATCACCGGCTTCGAGGCCAGCGCGCCGATATTGCCAAGGCCCAGAACGGCCGTCCCGTTCGAGACGACGGCGACGAGGTTGCCGCGCGCGGTATAGCGCGCTGCGGTGGTCGGGTCGGCCTTGATCTCGAGGCAGGCTTCGGCCACGCCGGGCGAATAGGCCCGGCTCAGGTCGCGGCCATTGGCAAGGGGTTTGGTTGCGCGCACCTCAAGTTTGCCGGGGCGGGGAAACTCGTGATAATCCAGCGCGGCCTGCCTTGCGCTATCCTGCCTGCGTTCTTCCATGACGCGACCTCCTCTCAAGATGGTTCAGCGTTAAACTATTTTCCGGCCGACGAACAGGGGGCCTGCCCGCTTCGTGTCGGACTTGCATCACCATGGGGCCGGGCGCAATGATGAAGCCCGGAATGACGGCGATGTGAAAGGTGGGCCATGACGCTACTGGATGCGGCGCGCGAGGTGCGGGAGCGGGCCTATGCGCCCTATTCCAAGTTCAAGGTCGGCGCGGCCGTCCGGGGTGCATCGGGCGCGATCTATCGGGGCTGCAATGTCGAGAACGTCGCCTATCCCGAGGGCACCTGCGCCGAGGCCGGAGCCATCGCCCTGATGGTGGCCAGCGGCGAGACCGAGCTGACCGAGGTTGCGGTGATCGCCGACAGTCCCAGCCCGGTGCCACCCTGCGGCGGCTGCCGCCAGAAGCTGGCCGAGTTCGGACGGCCCGACACCCCGGTCCTGCTGGCCACCACGGCGGGCAGGACGCTTGCGACCACCATTGGCGAGTTGCTGCCGGGGCGGTTCGACATCTCTCACATGTCGGGCCTCGAATGAATCCAGCCGATCCGCGCCCGGTGATTGCGGCGGTCCGCGACGGGCGCGGGCTGAACGAGAAGGGCGCGGCCCTGATCGCGCGCGGGTTGGCCGAAGGCTGGGTCAGCGATGCGCAGGCCGGGGCATTCGCCATGGCCGTGCTGTTGGCTGGACTGGGGGCAGAGGGTCGCGTCGCCCTGACCCGCGCCATGCGGGATTCGGGCAAGGTCCTGCGCTGGGATCTGCCCGGCCCGGTCGTCGACAAGCATTCGACCGGCGGCATCGGTGATACGGTTAGCCTAATCCTTGCCCCGATCCTTGCCGCCTGCGGGGCCTATGTCCCGATGATCTCGGGGCGGGGGCTTGGCCATACAGGCGGCACGCTCGACAAGCTCGAGGCTATTGCGGGCTTCCGCACCGCGCTGCCCGAGGCCGAATTCCGCAGCGTCGTCGCGGCGACCGGCTGCGCCATCGTGGCGGCGGGACGCGACCTCGCGCCCGCGGATGCGCGGCTTTACGCGATCAGGGACGAAAGCGCGACGGTGGGGTCGATCGACCTGATCACCGCCTCGATCCTGTCGAAAAAGCTGGCGGCGGGTCTCGATGCGCTGGTCCTGGACGTGAAGCAGGGCAGCGGTGCGTTCCTGCACTCGGACCGGGCCGCGCGGGAACTGGCGCGTGGGCTGGTCGAGACCGCGAATGGCGCCGGTTGCCGCGCCCGCGCCTGCATCACCGACATGGACCAGCCGCTTGCCCGCGCCGCCGGTAACGCATTGGAGTTGCGTGAAGCCATCGCCGTCCTCAGGGGCGGCGGCGGCGCGCTGGCGGAACTCTCGGTCGATCTCTCGGCCGTCTGCCTCGATATGGTCGGGGGGCAGGGCGCGGCCGAGGCGTTGGCCTCGGGCCGCGCGGCCGAGCGTTTCGCCCGCATGGTCGTGGCGCAAGGCGGCCCCGCCGACCTTCTCGAGCGGCCCGACGCCCATCTGCCGCCCGCGTCGGTGATCCGTCCCATTCCCGCGCGGGGCCGCGTCGCCGCGATCGATGTCGAGGCGCTGGGTCATGCGGTCGTGGCCCTTGGCGGCGGGCGACTGCATGCCGGGGACCGGATCGATCCCCGCGTGGGCCTTGCGGAACTTCTCCGCATCGGCGAAGAGGCGGGCCCGGACCGGCCGCTGGGTTTCGTCCATGCCGCAAGCGACGCGGCGGCCGAGGCGGCGGTCGCGACCGTCGGGGCCGCCTATCTGATGGGCGACGGCCCCGAACCCGGCCCCCTGATTCGAAGCGAGGTGCTGCCCGAATGACCGACCCGACCCAGAGGCGCGCCTTTCTGATGGTGATGGATTCCGCAGGGATCGGCGGCGCACCCGATGCTGCCGGCTATTTCAATGCCGGGCGGCCCGATACCGGGGCGAACACGCTGGCCCATATCGCGCAGGCGCGGCCCCTGCACATGCCGAACCTCGACGCGCTGGGTCTGGGGGCCGCGATCCGTCTGGCCAGCGGCGAGGATGCGCCCGGCCTCGGGGCCGAGCCGCAGGGCCTCTGGGGAGCGGCCACCGAGACCTCACCGGGCAAGGACACCCCTTCCGGCCATTGGGAGATCGCGGGCGTGCCCGTGCCGTGGCAATGGCACTATTTCCCGAATACCCGCCCAAGCTTCCCACCCGAGCTTTCGGCCCGCATCGCCGAGGCGGCGGGGACCGAGGGGATCCTCGGCGATGAACATGCTTCGGGGACCGAGATCATCGCCCGACTGGGCGAGGAGCATCTGCGGACCGGCTGGCCGATCTGCTACACCTCGGCCGACAGCGTATTCCAGATCGCCGCGCATGAGGAAAGCTTCGGCCTCGACCGGCTCTATCGCCTGTGCGAGGCGGCGGCGAAGATGGTCCATCCAATGCGCGTCGGCCGCGTCATCGCGCGCCCCTTCATCGGCAGCCCCGGCAATTTCACCCGCACGCCCAACCGTCGCGACTATGCCATTGCGCCACCGGGCCGCACCATCCTCGACGCCGCGCAGCAGGAGGGCAGGGCGACCCATGCCGTGGGCAAGATCGGCGACATCTTCTCGCATCGCGGGATCGGCGCGCTTCACAAGGGCAAGTCCGACGCCGATCTGGGCGCACATCTGCTGCGACTGGCGGAGGAGGCCGAGGCGGGCAGCCTGACCTTCGCCAATTTCGTCGAGTTCGACAGCCTCTATGGCCATCGCCGCGACATCGCGGGCTATGTCGATGCGCTGGAATGGTTCGACGGCATCGCCGGGCAGATGATCGCCCGGTTGCGTCCGGGGGATCTGGCGATCTTCACCGCCGATCACGGCAATGATCCAAGCTGGACCGGCACCGACCACACGAGGGAGCGCGTGCCTGTCCTTGGCTGGGGCTATGGCGCGCGCGCGATCGGGCAGGTGGGCTTCAGCGATATCGGCGCTTCGGTCGCGGCGCATCTGGGTCTGGGCGCCGTCGGGCCGGGAAGGTCGTTTCTATGAAATCCCTCAAGAAGGTCGAGCTTCACCTGCATCTGGAAGGCGCCGCGCCGCCTGCCTTCATCCGTGGCCTCGCCTCCGAAAAACGCGAGGATCTCTCGGGTCTTTTCGACGAGCGCGGGGGATATGCCTATCGCGATTTCCGCGATTTCCTGCGCGTCTACGAGGCGGCGACGGGGCTCCTCTCCGGCCCCTCAGACTATGCCCGCCTGCTTTCGGCCGTGCTGTCGGAATGCGGCGAGCAGGGCGCGATCTATGTCGAGCTTTTCGTCTCGCCCGAGTTCTGCGGCCGGGGCGATCTTGGGGCATGGCGCGATCATGTCGCCGCGATGGAGGAGGTGGCGCGGGCCTATGCCCTCAGCGGCGTCGAAAGCCGCGCGGTCGCCACCTGCATCCGCCATCTGGGCCCGGAGCGCGCCAGAAAATCGGCGCTATGTGCCGCTGAAACCGCCGGGGGATGGGTTGCGGGCCTTGGCCTTGCCGGGGCCGAGGAGGCGGGCGAGGCCGGGGATTTCGCCTGGGCCTTCGATTGCGCGCGCGAGGCCGGGCTGGGCCTGACCGCCCATGCCGGCGAATGGTGCGGCCCCGCCTCGGTCCGCGCGGCGCTGGATCTGGGCGTCACCCGCATCGGCCACGGCATCCGCGCCGTCGAGGATCCGGCCCTTGTCCGCGACCTGGCCGAGCAGGGCGTGACGCTGGAGGTCTGCCCCGGCTCGAATGTCGCGCTGGGGGCGGTTCCCGACTGGAAAAGCCATCCCATCGCGCGGCTCGCCGATGCGGGGGTGCGCGTCACCGTCTCGACCGACGATCCGCCTTTCTTCCGCACGACGCTGGGTCGCGAATACGAGATGCTTGCGGAAACCTTCGGTTGGGCGGAAACCGAATTCCGCCAGATGAACCTCTGGGCCGTCGAAGCAGCCTTTTGCGACGAGGCCACCCGTGACCGCCTGAAACAGGAGCTGACAACATGAACCCGCCCCATCTGACCATCGTTGACCACCCGCTGGTGCAGCACAAGCTGACCCTGATGCGCGACAAGACCACCTCGACCGCCAGCTTTCGCCGCCTCCTGCGCGAGATCAGCCTGCTACTGGCCTATGAGGTGACGCGCGAGCTGGAGATGACGACCACCAGCATCGAGACGCCCCTGATGCCGATGGATGCCCCGCTGCTGGAGGGCAAGAAGCTTGCGCTGATCTCGATCCTGCGGGCCGGGAACGGGTTGCTCGACGGCATCCTCGAACTGATCCCGGCGGCGCGCGTGGGCTTCATCGGCCTTTACCGCGACCCCGAGACGCTGCAGCCGGTCGAATATTACTGCAAGGTTCCGAAGGAACTGGACGCGCGCATGACCATCGTCGTCGATCCGATGCTGGCCACCGGCAATTCCTCGGTCGCGGCGGTCGAGATGCTGAAGCAGCGCGGCGCCCGCAATATCCGCTTCCTCTGCCTGCTGGCGGCGCCCGAAGGCGTCAAGCGGATGCAGGAGGCGCATCCGGACGTGCCGATCGTGACCGCATCGCTGGACGAGCGGCTGGACGACCACGGCTATATCGTGCCGGGGCTGGGCGATGCCGGTGACCGGATGTTCGGCACGAAATAGGGCCGCGTTAACCGAAGCTTCAGCCCTTTGCCCCTATCACCCCGGAAAGGGATCAGGGGCTGAAGATGGGACGAATCCTCTATTGGGCGTTGATCGTGGTGATTCTGCCCTTCGCCGCATCCGGGCTTGACCTGCGCCCGGCCGAGGTGCCGCCGGCGGATTTCATCGCGCGGCAATACATCGACAGCAAGGGCTGCGTCTTTCTGCGCAGCGATGCCGGGCGGTGGGAGGCGAGGGTCGCGCGCGATGGCGCGCCGATCTGCGGCTATCCACCGTCGGCCACGATCCGGGGCCTTGGCGGGAAAAGCCGCCTCCGCGCCCTTGACCCGGATGCAGGGAAAAGCCGTGCCGAGCGGATGGAGGCGGCGCTCGCGAGCGCCATCATCCCGAACCTGCGGCCGGGCGAGCTGGCCAGCGACCCCCTCGCGCCCGAGGTTTTGCCCGACATGGGGCCGGAGCCGATGGGGTCCGAGCCGCTGGACGCACTCAAGGCCTCGCTCCGCGTCGCACCCGAGTTGCGCGAGGCGATGGCGCGCGAGATCCAGCCCAACAGGCGGCTCTGCAGGCTGCTCGGCTATGACGCGACCCCCGGACCGGACACGGGCCCTGACCCGACCTCGGGCTATTGCGGCGATGCGCCGGGGGCGAGCCTCTCGCGCCTGACCTTCGCCCGCCCTGTGGCGAGTGTGGGGACGGTCCCTGACCAGCCCGCCCCCCCGGCTGTCACGACGCGAAAGCTGCCGGACCGTCGCGACAGCGGCGGGGTAAAGCCCGAAAGCCGCCGGGGCGCGGACACGATCCCGGCATCGGCGCGCTATGTGCGGATCGGGACATTTCCAGCGGGCGAGGCGGTGGCAGCAGCAGCCCGGCGGGTTGCCGGGCTGGGCTATCCCGTCCAGCGGCAGAAGGGCGGGCCTCTCACGCAATCCACTCTGCTGGCCGGCCCCTTCGACACGCGCGAGGCGATCGTGCGCGCCCTCGACCGGCTGCGCCGGAACGGCTTCGCCTCAGCCGTGCCGCGCTGAGCGGGCGTGGGAATGCCGGAACGTCATGGCCGCCGGATGCCGCGCCCGGCTACTGGTCGCAGATTTCCTCCAGCGCGACCCAGTCGCGATCGCTCAGGACCGGCTTCGGCGGCGAGGTGCGGAAGGGATCGGCCTCGATCAGGCCCAGCACCGCCTCGCCCGTGGGATCGAGCGAGCGGGCATAGGGCTCGCTCGATACGCGGGCCCGCGCGAAATAACCAAGGACGGCCTCGTCCTCGGCGCGGGGTGGGGGAGCGGACAGCAGCCGTTCGCCATAGCCCGCCAACGCGCCTGCGGGCAGCGTCCCCTTGGTCAGCAGGTGGAAGGTGGCGCGCGGCCCGGCAAATCGCAGCGCCTCAAGCAGCGGATCGCTGGCGGAGGCGGCGGCCTGCGCGGCAAGCACATGGCCGGCGGCGATCTCGGGCGTGGGCTGATCCGCGATCAGATCCTCGCCGATGATGGTGATCGGGCCCGGCAGCCGCCTTGCACCCTGCAGCGTCGCGGGCAGGACGGCGATATCCGCATCCGGCCCGATCAGACGCGCGGCAAGGCGGTGGCGCACCATGTCGCCCGCCGGGCGCGAACAGGCTCCACCGACGGATTTCTCGATATCGGACAGGATCATCTGCCCGATCTCGGCCCGCTGGGCGGGCGGGGCGATGTCGGCGGCGTGGCGCAGCAGCGCGGGCGGCACCCAGAACGCGGCGGCCACCACCATGGCGGCGGCGGCAAGCAGTAGCATCCAGCCGCGCAGGCGTCCCGCCGGCGGGCGGTTCGCCGCGATGACGTGATGCACCTTCTCGATCGCCGAGATCATCAGCGGATCGTCCAGTTCGATCATCTCGGCATCTTCCGGTCCCGGCGCATAGCGGGCAGGGCTTTCGCCGGGATTGAGGCGCATGACGGCGGGAAGCGACCAATGCGACAGCGGCACATCTGTCTTCAGGTCGGTCAGAACCAATGTGGCATCGCCGAGCGAAACGACGATTTCGCGTGGCGTGGCGCCGGGCTTTTCACGCCAAGTGCCTGCGGCCTCGAGCCGCTGATATTGGTTTAGCGCCGTCATGCTTGCGCCACGGACCCCCGCTGCACGGATCTGAGCATATGCCTGCGCTGCTGCCGGTCAACCGGCAGCCGTGGCGCTCGCCCGCGTTTTAGCTGGCTGGCCGCCACGGGAAAGGGGTAATGCGTCGCCGTCGATCGTGGCACACGCCCCGAACCGCACCCGCGCGGCCCGGACCGGTTCAGGCAAGACCTGTCCAATCCCGGTTCGCCTCAGATCTTGTCGGGCACGGTGATGCCGCGCGCGCGGGCCAGTTCGCGGATGCGGTTCTGAAGCTTCTCGAAGGCCCTGACCTCGATCTGGCGGATCCGCTCGCGCGAGACGTCATAGCGGGTCGAGAGATCCTCGAGCGTCATCGGATTGTCGCGCAGCCGGCGCTCCATCAGGATGTCCTTCTCGCGATCGTTCAGGACGTCCATCGCCGCGATCAGCATCTCGCGCCGGGTCGAAAGCTCGTCAGCCTCGGCGAAGGCCTCGGCCTGGTTGGCGGTATCGTCCTCCAGCCAGTCCTGCCATTGCGCGGTGGAATCGCCGTCGCTGCTGCCGACCTGCGCGTTCAGCGAGGCGTCGCCCCCCGACAGGCGGCGGTTCATGTCGATGACTTCCTGCTGCGAGACGTTCAGGTCATGCGCGATCTGGGCCACGTTCTCGGGGCGCAGGTCGCCTTCCTCCAGCGCGCCCAGCTTGGCCTTGGCCTTGCGCAGGTTGAAGAACAGCTTCTTCTGAGCGCTGGTCGTGCCCATCTTCACCAGCGACCACGAGCGCAGGATATATTCCTGGATCGAGGCGCGGATCCACCACATCGCATAGGTCGCGAGGCGGAAGCCCTTTTCCGGGTCGAAGCGCTTGACCGCCTGCATCAGCCCGACATTCGCCTCCGAGATGACCTCGGCCTGCGGCAGGCCATAGCCGCGATAACCCATGGCGATCTTGGCGGCGAGGCGCAGGTGGCTGGTCACCAGCCTTTTCGCGGCCTCGGGATCCTCGTGATCGACCCAGGCCTTGGCCAGCATATATTCCTCCTCCGGCTCCAGCAGGGGAAACTTGCGGATCTCCTGCAGGTAGCGGTTCAGGCCCTGTTCGGGGCTCGGCGCCGGAAGGTTCTCGTAACTGGCCATCTTGAAATCCCTGTTCCGCGCCTTTGCGCGGTATCTGAAAACTCGATCATGGCCTCCCCGGTTCCGCGAGGGAAGCTCATTCCGCCCGAGGGCCGCGCAAACCCTGCAAAAGCAGGGCCATGTCCTCCGGCAGCGGGCTTTCGAAGTTGAGCCGCTCGCCGCTGACCGGATGCTCGAAACCCAGCTCGGCGGCGTGGAGCGCCTGGCGCGGGAAGGCTGCGATCGCCGCTGCGGCCCCCGCTCCCAGCGCCTTGGCCGAGGGCTTGCGAGCGCCACCATAGACCGGGTCGCCGACCAGACCCAGCCCGGCATGGGCCATATGCACGCGGATTTGATGAGTCCGGCCGGTTTCAAGCCGGCATTCCACCAGCATCGCGGCGGGCGGGTGGCCAAAGCTTTCCAGCAGCCGCGCCCGCGTGACGGCATGGCGGCCTCGGTCAAAGCTGACCGCCTGCCGTTGCCGGTCCGACGGGTGGCGGCCCAGAAGCGTGGTGATGCGCAGGACGCCCCCCGGCTCGAATGCCAGCCCCCTGAGGCCGCGTAGCCGCGGATCGGCCGCATCGAGCGTGCCATGCGCGATGGCGAGATAGCGGCGATGCGCCGAGTGATCCGCGAATTGCCGCGCCAGCCCCTGATGGGCGCGATCCGTTTTCGCGACCACCAAGAGGCCCGAGGTCTCCTTGTCGATCCGGTGGACAATCCCCGGCCGCGCCGCGCCTCCGATACCCGAGAGGCTGTCCGCGCAATGCGCGAGCAGCGCGTTGACCAGCGTGCCGTTCGGCGCGCCCGGCGCGGGATGGACGACCATGCCCGCGGGCTTGTCGACGACGATCAATTCGTCATCCTCATAGGCGATCGACAGCGGGATCGCCTCGGGCAGCGCCTCCAGCAGCTCGGGCTCGCCGATCTCGATGCGGTAGATGCCGGGCAGGGCGCGGGCCTTGCCATCCGCCACCGGGCCGGAGGGGCCGGTCACGGCATCCTCGGCGATCAGTTTCGCGAGGCGCGAGCGCGACAGCGCCGCCTCCTCTGGCGCGAGGCTGGCAAGGGCTTTATCAAGCCGGTCAGACAGTCCCTCGGGGACGTGGATCAGGATTTCTGGCATGGGACGGAATGATAGGGCGGAACCGGGGGCCGAGGAAGCGCTGCCGATGTTGCGCTGGCTGCGTATCCTCGTGACCTCTCTGGCCGCGGTGATGGGGATCGGGGTGCTTGCGATCGTGGCCTTGCTGTGGCTCAGATTGGCCGAGGCGCCGCTGCCGACGCTGCCCGACCAGATCGCGCTGCCCGAAGGAGCGGTTCCCGCCGCCGTCACCTTTGCCCGCGACTGGATCGTGGTGGTGACGGAAGCGGGCGAGATCCTGCTTTACGATCAGCAGGGCCGGCTGAAGGATCAGGCCTCGCCCTGAGCCGGGGCCTTGCCCTCCAGCGCATCGAGGCGCGCGCGCAGCTCGGCATTCTCGGCCCGCGCCTTGATCGCCATTTCGCGCACGGCCTCGAATTCCTCGCGGGTGACGAAGTCGCGCTCCGCCAGCCAGCGGTCGATCCAGCTGTTGAAGGCGGTCTGGGCCTCGTCCTTGGCGCCCTGGGCCACGCCCATGGCATTGGTCATCAATTTCGAGAGATCGTCGAATAAACGGTTGTTCGCGGTCATGGCGGGCCTTTCGATTTCCGGTTGCCGCCTATATGGCCCCGACAGGGCCGCGGTTCAATCGGGGGCCGCATGTTGACACACCCGCCCGGGCGACTAGCCTGCCCCCGGCTGATGAGGAGCCCATGATCCCCTTTCCCCAGATTTCGCCCGAGATTTTCACCATCCACCTGTTCGGGCTCTCGCTCTCGCTGCGCTGGTATGCGCTGGCCTATCTGGTTGGCCTGCTCGTCGGCTGGCGCATCATCGTCGGGCTGATGCGTCGTCCGGCGCTCTGGGGCGACCGCGCGCCGATGCCGCCCGAAAAGGTCGAGGAATTGCTGACCTGGGTTGTTCTCGGCGTGGTGCTGGGCGGGCGGCTGGGCTTCGTGCTGTTCTATGAGCCGGGCTATTACCTCGCCAATCCGGGGCAGATCCTGCAGCTCTGGAACGGCGGCATGTCCTTTCACGGCGGGTTCCTGGGCGTCGTGCTGGTGTCCTGGGTCTATTGCCAGCGTCACGGTATCCCGCCGCTGCGGCTGGCCGATGCGATGGGGGTTGCGGCCCCGATCGGGCTGGGGCTTGGGCGGCTTGCGAATTTCATCAATGCCGAGCTTTGGGGCCGTCCGACCGACCTCCCCTGGGGCGTGATCTTTCCGGGCGATGCCGCGCAGGCCTGCCCCGGCGTGACCGGGCTTTGCGCCCGCCACCCGAGCCAGCTTTACGAGGCCGCGCTGGAGGGCATCCTGCTGGCCGTGGTCCTCTTCGCGCTGGTCCGCCGCGGTGGCCTCAGGCGGCCGGGCCTCGCGCTTGGCGTCTTCGTCATGGGCTACGGCCTCTCGCGCTTCGTGGTCGAGTTCTTCCGTCAGGCCGATGCGCAGTTCATCACGCCCGACAACCCGCTGGGCCATGTCGTCGGCGGCGCGGTCTGGGGCCTCAGCATGGGCCAGCTTCTGTCGCTGCCGATGGTCCTTGTCGGACTGGCCTTCGTCATCCGGGCGCAGAGCCGCCCGCCGGTGGCACGGGCCGCCGCATGACCCCGCTGGGGCGGCTGATCGCCTCGCGCATCCGCCTGTCGGGGCCTCTGCGCCTTGACGAATACATGCAGCTTTGCCTGCTGCATCCCGAGCATGGCTATTACGCGACCCGCGATCCCTTCGGCGCGGCGGGTGATTTCATCACCGCGCCCGAGATCAGCCAGATGTTCGGCGAGATGGTCGGCCTCGCGCTGGCGCAGGCCTGGCTGGATCAGGGCCGTCCCGCGCCCTTCACCCTGGCCGAGATCGGGCCGGGGCGCGGCACGCTGATGGCCGATATCCTGCGCGCGATCCGCGCCGCCCCCGGCATGGCCGAGGCGGCTGAACTCGTGCTGATCGAGGCCTCGCCCCATCTGCGCGAGGTCCAGCGCGGCAGGTTGGGCAAGGTCCGGCATCTGAACACCGTGGCAGAGCTGCCGCGCGGGCCGCTGTTCCTCGTAGCGAACGAGTTCTTCGACGCGCTGCCGATCCGGCAGTTCCAGCGCATGCCCGAGGGCTGGGCCGAGCGGATCGTCGCCCTCGACCCCGATGGGCGGCTGACCCTCGGCCTCGCCGCACCGCAGCCGGGGCCAGCGGCACCGCCGGGCCAGATTCACGAGACCTGCCCGGCCGCCGGACCGATCATGGCCGAGATCGCGGGCCGCATCGCCGAGGCGGGCGGGGCGGCGATCCTGATCGACTATGGCAATTGGGATGGGCAGGGCGACACCTTCCAGGCCCTGCGCGCGCACCGGCCCGAGGATCCCCTGCTTCATCCCGGCGAGGCCGACTTGACCGCGCATGTCGATTTCCGGCCGTTGGCATTGGCCGCGCGGGCGGCGGGGGCGAGCGTGTCGGGAATGGTCACGCAGGGCGACTGGCTGCTCCAACTCGGCATCAGGGCGCGGGCCGACCGGCTTCAGGCGGCGGGGGATGCGGGCGCGGCGGCCGCGCTTCATCGCTTGACCGCGCCCGAGGAAATGGGCCAGCTATTCAAGACGCTCGCGATCTGGTCGCCGGCCGCAGCGCCGCCGCCCGGTTTCAACCCCTTGGAGCCCCATGCAGACCACGCTTGAGATCCTCACCCATCCGCTGCTCGAACCAGTCCGGCACGGTTTCTTCACCCGCCGCGGGGGCGCGTCCTCGGGGCTTTTCGCCGGGCTGAACTGCGGCTTCGGCTCCAGCGACCAGGCCGAGATCGTCGCCATCAACCGCGGCCGTGTCGCCGAGGCGATGGGTCTTCCCGCGAACCGCCTTGCCACGGTCAACCAGATCCATTCGGCCGAAATCGCGATCCTTCGCGCCGGCGACCAGCCCGCCGACCTTGCGAGGATCCGGGCCGACGGCATCGTCACCGACCAGCCGGGCGTCGCGCTGGCCGTGCTGACCGCCGATTGCCAGCCCGTCCTGCTGGCCGACCCCGAGGCCGGGATCATCGGTGCGGTCCATGCCGGCTGGCGCGGCGCGCTGGTCGGCGTGCTCGAGGCGGCGGTCGGCGCCATGGCCGATCTTGGCGCGACGCGGATCCGCGCGGTGATCGGCCCCTGCATCAGCCAGCGCGCCTATGAGGTCGGCGACGAATTCATGGAGGAGGTTCTGGCCGAGGATCCCGGTCATCACCGTTTCTTCGCCGGCGGCCCGAATGGCCGGCCGATGTTCGACCTGCCCGGCTTCGGCCTGATGCGGCTGCGCGAAGCCGGGGTCGAGGCGGAATGGACCGGGCATTGCACCTATAGCGACCCCGGCCGCTTCTATTCCTATCGCCGCAGCACCCATCAGAACGAAGTGGATTACGGGCGCCTGATCTCGGCCATCCGGCTGTGATGCGCGGGGGCGGATGCAAGGCCCTTGCCCCCTGACCCCGATGGCGACGCGCGCCGGAAACCGCCCGGCCAGCTGATGCGCATGGCGGCGGCGATCTTCCGCGCTTTCGTCGTGATGGTGGTGCCGCTGGCCCTGTGGCGGCTTGCCGCGCCGCTGACCGGCTGGGCCGCGCTCGCGCTGCTGCCGCTGGGCGCCGCGATCTGGTGGGGCATCTACCATCCCTTGCGCAGTCGCCGGCAGGCCGAGCTTGCCGTCGCCATCCTGCCCGGCGCGCGGCTGGGCCGCTGGCTGACCGGACGCCTTGGCGCGGGGATCAATGCGACGCTGGGCGTGCTGGTGGCGCTGCCGGTCCTCGGCTGGCTCGCGCTGGGCGGAAAGGGACCGGTGCTTGTGGCCGTGGCGGTGACGGGGCTGCTGGCCGGGATCCTCTCGATCACGGCGACGCGGCTGCTGTCGGCCACGCTGACAAGGCCCTATGCCCGGCTTGCCGGACAGCGGATCGGCAGCGGGATTGCGGCACTCGCCGGGCTGGCGCCGCTGGTCTGGATAACTTGGGCGGTGATCCCGGTCCCGCATGAGATCACCTCCGCCAGTCTCTCCGACGCAATGTCCGCCGCGCTGGCCGCGCGACCAGCCGGGGACGGCTGGCCGGGCGAGGTCATGGGACTGTTCGCGGCCCTCGACACGGCAAAGCTGTGGCTCGCCGCGCAATATCGCGAGGCAGCGTGGGTCGGGCTGGTCTTCAGCATTGATGCCGCGCTGGTCTCCTTCGTCGCGGCGCGGTCCTTCGTTGCGGTGCTGGAGTTCACGCGCATGATCGCAAGGGCGCGGGAATGAGGCGGGGAAGTCTTTTCATCCGCAGCTTCTGGGGCGCGATCCTGCTGATGGCGGCGCTGGTGATCGGCATTTCGGCTGCGGCGCTGATGCGCGGCCATCCGGTCGTGGCCTGCATCCTGCCGCCACCCGCGCCGCAGATCCACGAGATCCCGGAAACCCGGCTCGGCCAGATGATCCGCGCGGCGGGCGAGGCTGCCTATCACGCGCAAGCCCTGCGGCTCGACGATCTCCTCGCCTCGGCCTATGCGCCGGCCTATGCGGGGATTCCTGCCTATGCGGATTTCCACTACAGCCTGCTTGGCGAATATAGCGAGCTCGGCGCGGCGGCGCTCGGCCGGATGGGCGAGGGGATGGAGCAGCGGCTTTTCCCCGATCTCGCAGAGGGATTGCAGCGCGTCGCCGCCGATCTCGACCACGGGTTCCTCGACACGTTCCGCCAGACCCTCGACCGGCAGGTCGGGACCGAGCTTGCCGCCTCTGACAGGCCTGCCGTTCTGGGCGATGTGACGCGACGGATACAGGAGGACGCGATTGCCCGCATCGGCGTGACTGCGCCGGTCGCGGTGGCAATGACACTGGCGGCACAGCCCGCGATCAAGGTGACGGCCGCGCTGATGGCCAAGAAACTCGCCACCAAGATCGCCGGGAAGGCCGCGGCAAAAGGCGCGGTCAAGGCGACGGGGATCGGCGGTGGCGCGGCAAGCGGGGCCGCGATCTGCTCGCCGGGCGGGCCGATTGCCAGCATTCTCTGCGGCGTGGGCGCGGCTGCGGTGATCTGGTTCGGCACCGATGCCGCGATCGTCCATCTCGACGAATATTTCAACCGGGACGAGTTCGAAGCCGAGTTGCGCGCCATGGTCGACGAAAATCGCGACGCCGTCCGGGCAGAGATGCTGGCTGCTCTGAACGCCCGCCGCGTCGCGACCGAGGATTTCACCTTCCGCGAAGCCGCAGGCTCCGCCCGGTGAGGAAGGGCGCGACCGCCACCTTCACTGTTTCCGAAATACCCTGCGGGGGTCCGGGGGTGCAAAACCCCCGGCGGCAACGCGGCGCTAGCCCAATGCGGCCGCGCGCATCTCGACCACCTCGAAGGGCACGCCGGGCTCGTCCTTGGCGCAGCGGATCACCAGGCTCGTCTTGACCGAGGCGACATTCGGGGCCGAAGTCAGGCTGTCGGTCAGGAAACGCTGGAAGCTTGGCAGATCGGGCGCGACGCATTTCAGGATGAAATCGATTTCACCATTCAGCATGTGGCATTCGCGCACCAACGGCCATGTCCGGGTCAGCGCCTCGAAGGCGGAAAGATCCTTCTCGGACTGGCTCACCAGCCGGACGAGGGCGAAGACCTGCACCTCGAAGCCCAGTTCGCGGGCGTCGATCTCGGCATGGTAGCCGCGAATATAGCCCAGTTCCTCAAGCGCGCGCACGCGGCGCAGGCAGGGCGGGGCCGAGATCCCGACACGGCGGGCAAGCTCGACATTGGTCATGCGCCCGTCGGCCTGAAGCTCCGCAAGGATTTTTCGGTCGATCTCGTCTAGTCGGGCGCCGCTCATGGATTTCCTCATTGGCCCGTTCTCGGGCCGGTTTTCATGCGGGAAGCTAGCGTGCCGGGCGTGTCCGCGCAATATTCTTTCGACCCGCATGCCCCTTCGTCGGGCACGTTGCATGAGGCAGCGGGGGTGATTACCTAGGCGCGTAAACGCGAAAGGTCCAGTTGCCATGTCCCATGCCCCCGCAGATTCCGCCCCCGACACGCTGCCCGCGCATACCCGCGTGCTGATCATCGGCTCGGGCCCGGCGGGTTACACCGCTGCCGTCTACGCTTCGCGCGCGATGCTCGAACCCGTGCTGATCCAGGGCATGCAGCCGGGCGGGCAGCTTACCATCACCACCGAGGTCGAGAACTGGCCCGGCGACACCGAGATCCAGGGCCCCGACCTGATGGTCAAGATGGAAGGCCATGCCCGCGCGATGGGCGCGCGCATCTTCATCGACACGGTTACGAAGCTTGACCTGAAGGTGCGGCCCTTCGTCGCGGAGCTGGATTCGGGCGCGCGCATCACCGCCGATGCCGTCATCCTCGCCACCGGCGCGCAGGCGCGCTGGATCGGCCTCGAGAGCGAGGAGAAGTTCAAGGGCTTCGGCGTCTCGGCCTGCGCGACCTGCGACGGCTTCTTCTACCGCAACCGCGAGGTCGCGGTGATCGGCGGCGGCAATACCGCGGTCGAGGAGGCGCTGTTCCTGACCAATTTCGCAAGCCGCGTGACCCTGATCCACCGCCGCGACAGCCTCCGGGCCGAGAAGATCCTGCAGGAGCGGCTGTTCCGCCATCCCAAGATCCGCATCCTCTGGGATCACGAGCTGGTCGAGGTCGAGGGCGAAAGCAATCCGCTGGGCGTCACCGGCATCCGGCTCCGCCATACCGGCCACGGCGCCGAGCAGGTGATCCCCGCCGACGGCGTCTTCATTGCCATCGGCCACGCGCCGTCCTCGGAACTGGTGCGGGATCAGCTGGAGCTGCATCACGGCGGCTATGTGAAGGTCGAGCCCGGCTCGACCCGCACATCGATTCCCGGTGTCTTCGCCGCGGGCGACCTGACCGACCATATCTACCGGCAGGCGGTGACTTCGGCGGGCATGGGGTGCATGGCGGCGCTGGACGCCGAGCGGTGGCTTGCCGAACATCACATGGCTGGTGCGCCCAATCCCGACGCGGCAGAAATTCCCGCCTGACGCGGGCCGCGCGGATCGCATTTCGCGAAGCTGCGGGAAGGGCGGAACCGGCCGCCCTTTCCGATCCTGTACGACCGAACGGCGGCACCGTTCAACCCAGCGCATTTGCTGGCAATTTTCCGCAAGATCCGGGGAAATCTCAAAGCTTGTGTTGAAGCCGCCAAACCACGGGGCTTAATGGCGGTCGGGCCGGTGCTGGTCTTTTCTACGCGCCAGCTCACCCAAAGGCGTCTGCCCTCGGGCAGGAAGCTGTTCCCGATCAACCGTCGAGAGATCTGATGACCTTGCCGAACCTCGTCCCGATCCCCGAACTCTACGTCAGTGCCGAATCCGCGCAGAAGCTCAAGGCCGAGGCCGGCAACATGCTGTCCTGGGATCTGACCCCGCGCCAGATCTGCGATCTCGAACTCCTGATGAACGGCGGGTTCTATCCGCTGCGGGGCTTCCTGACCGAGGCCGATTACAATAGCGTGCTGGATGACATGCATCTGAGCTGGGGCGGTCTCTGGCCAATGCCGATCAACCTCGATGTCAGCCAGGACTTCGCCGACAAGGTCGAGCCGGGTCAGGATATCGCGCTGCGCGACCAGGAAGGCGTGATCCTTGCCATCCTCTCCGTCACCGACAAGTGGAGCCCGGACAAGTCGCGCGAGGCCGAGAAGGTCTTTGGCGCGGATGATGTGGCGCATCCTTCGGTCAATTACCTGCATAATGTCGCGGGTCCGGTCTATCTCGGCGGCCCGATCACCGGCATCCAGCAGCCGACCCATTACGATTTCCGCGCCCGCCGCGACACGCCGAACGAACTCCGCGCCTATTTCCGCAAGCTGGGCTGGCGCCGGATCGTCGCCTTCCAGACCCGCAACCCGCTGCACCGGGCGCATCAGGAACTGACCTTCCGCGCCGCGCGCGAGGCGCAGGCGAACCTGCTGATCCATCCGGTCGTCGGCATGACCAAGCCGGGCGATGTCGATCACTTCACCCGCGTCCGCTGCTACGAGGCGGTGCTGGACAAGTATCCGCATGCCACCACCCACCTGTCGCTCCTGAACCTCGCCATGCGCATGGGCGGACCGCGCGAGGCTGTCTGGCACGGCATCATCCGCCGCAATCACGGCCTGACCCACATGATCGTCGGCCGCGACCATGCCGGCCCCGGCAAGAACAGCAAGGGCGAGGATTTCTACGGCCCCTATGACGCGCAGGACCTGTTCCGCAAGCATCAGGACGAGATCGGCATCGAAATGGTCGATTTCAAACAGATGGTCTATGTGCAGGAACATGCGCAATACGAACCCGCCGACGAGATCGAGGAGGGCGTGACCGTTCTCGACATCTCGGGCACCGAGCTGCGCCGCCGGTTGCGCGAAGGGCTGGAGATCCCCGAATGGTTCTCGTTCCCCGAGGTGGTGACCCAGCTTCGCCGCACCTCGCCGCCGCGGAACAGGCAGGGCTTCACGGTCTTCTTCACCGGCCTCTCCGGCTCGGGCAAGTCGACCATCGCCAATGCGCTGATGGTCAAGTTGATGGAGATGGGTGGTCGCCCGGTCACGCTGCTCGACGGCGACGTGGTCCGCAAGCACCTGTCGAGCGAGCTTGGCTTCTCGAAAGAGCATCGCGACATCAACATCAAGCGCATCGGCTATGTCGCGTCCGAGATCACCAAGAATGGCGGTATCGCGCTTTGCGCCCCGATCGCGCCCTATACCGCGACCCGCCGCGCCGTGCGCGAGATGATCGAGGCCTGTGGCGCCTTCATCGAGATCCATGTCGCGACCACGCTGGAGGAATGCGAGCGCCGCGACCGCAAGGGCCTCTACAAGCTGGCCCGCGAAGGCCGGATCAAGGAGTTCACCGGCATCTCGGACCCCTATGAGGAACCGCAGAACCCCGAGCTTCGCATCCAGACCGAGGGCTATGACGTCGATTATGCCGCCCAGCAGGTCCTGCTGAAGCTGGAGCAGATGGGGCTGATCGGCCTCGAATGAGGGGCTTCGCGAAATGACACGGGGCCGCGCCGGCGTTGACCGGCGCGGCCCCTTCGCCTATCCGGGGGCGCGTTGCAGCAGTGGCAGGAATAGCAGATGACCGAGCCCGTCCTGATCCTGACGATGAAATGGGGCACGCTTTACGGCGCGGCCGATGTGAACCGCCTCTACCGGCAGGTGCGCCGCCATCTTTCCCGGCCGCATCGCTTCATCTGCTTTACCGACGACGCCGAGGGCATCGATCCCGGCGTCGAGGCACTGCCGCTGCCGGAACTGGGCCTGCCCGCCGGCCATGGCGACACCCGCTGGCGCAAGCTGGCGCTGTTCCGCCACGACCTTGGCGGGTTCACCGGGATGACGGCGCTGTTTCTGGACCTCGACCTTGTGGTGGTCGATGACCTCTCGGCCTTTTTCGATCTGCCCGGCGCCTTCTATATCATCCGCGACGACGATCTGTTCCGCGCCAAGCCCCTGCGCAAGATCAACCCCGAGCGCGACCGCTTCCTGAACTCGGTCGGGAACTCCTCGGTCTTCCGCTATGAGGTGGGGGCGCATTCCTACATCCTCGACGCCTATCTGTCCGACCCCGAGGCCGCGACGCAGGATTACGAGATCAGCCAGCAGTTCCAGAGCGCGCAACTGGCGCTGCACGGGCATCTGCATTACTGGCCGCAGGGCTGGTGCGTCAGCTTCAAGAATGATTGCGTGCCGCGCAATGTGCTGAGCTATTTCGGCGATCCGCGCCTGCCCGAGGGCGCGAAGATCGTCCTTTTCGCCGGCGCCCCGAAGATGGAGGACGTCTTTGACGGGCGGGGCGCCACCTGGTATCGCCGGATCGGCAATATCGACTGGCTGAGGAAGGCGTGGCAGGGATGATCGCCGATGCCTTCCGGCGCTGGAAGCAGCATCGCCGGATTTCCCATGCCGAGGCCGAGATCGCGTCGCGCCGCGTCGATGCCCGCCCGCATGGGCTGGATGCGCCGCTGATCGTCAGCCTGACCAGCTATCCGGCGCGCTTCGCCTCGCTTCCGCTGGTTTTGCAATCGCTGGCGAAACAGACGGTTCGGCCCGACCGGGTGATCCTGTGGCTGGACGAGGGGGACGCGGACGCGCTGCCGCCCGAGATTGCCGCATTGGGGGTCGAGCTGCGGATATGCCCCACATGGCGGTCCTACAAGAAGATCGTGCCCACCCTGATCGAGGCGCCGGATGCCTATGTGGTGACGGCCGATGACGATGTCTATTACGGCCCCGACTGGCTGGAGACGCTGGTGCGCCATGCCGGAGCCGGGGTGGTCTGCCACCGCGCCCATCGCGTCACCTTGCAGGACGGAAGGCCGCGCCCCTATGGCGACTGGCAGCGCAATATCGGCCGCCCCGAAACCTCACCCCTGATCTTTCCGACCGGGGTGGGCGGGGTGCTCTATGCGCCGGGCGTGTTTCATCCCGAAGTGACGAATGCGGCGCTGTTTCAGGCGCTTGCGCCTTCGGCGGACGATGTGTGGCTTTACTGGATGCACCGCCTTGCGGGGTCGCGCCCGGCCAAGATCGGCGGGCGCTTCCGCATCACCGAATGGCCGGGATCACAGGCGCAGAACCTGCGCGGCGGCAATCTGGGCGGCGACGGCAATGACCGCGCCGTCCGCGCCATGGTCGAAAGATACGGCTTTCCCGGCTGAGGCCTATTTCACCCCGATCATCACGTCGGTGGCCTTGATCACGGCAGAGGCCTTCCCGCCGACCGTCAGGCCCAGTTCGGCCACGGATTCGTTCGTGATAGAGGCCGTGACGGTGGTGCCGCCGATATCCAGCTTGACGTGACTGGTGACCGCGCCCTTCACGATTTCCGTGATGGTGCCGTCAAGAACATTGCGCGCGCTGAGTTTCATCTGGTCGCTCCGTCCGGTGCTTTCCCTGTGCCGGGCAGTGTGCCGTCCGCGGGAAACCTCCGCCAGCGATTCGGCCGGGGACTCGTCGCGCCGGCGGCAAGTCGCCGACGGAACCACGAGCCGTCGAGATCGTTGCTGAACACGTGTCCGTTACTTCTGGGGAACATCATGCAGATCAAGCATATGACTGGGAACGTGCCGAACCATCTGAGCAGGGGGCTGGGCATCGCCCTGATTTCCTGCGCGCTGCTGGCCGCCTGCGAAAGCACGCAGGAAAAAGCCGTCAGCGATCCCGACCACCTGACCGTGACCGTCGCAGGCGGCAAGCTCATGGGACAATACAATCCCGCAGGCTTCGACGCGCAGATTGTCCGCCAGTCCCTTGCCGCCAATTGCATCGGCGGTCAGGTCGCCACCTATGAGGAAGCGGCAGGCGTCGACGGGCTTGTCGCCTTTACCGCCACCTGCGTCCAGGGCACCACGCAGGACAGCGGCACCTTCACCTATCGCCGCCTTTCGACCGCACCCGCGCCCGCGGCCACGGTCGCCGCCGGAGAGGGTGGCGGCGGCTCCGGCTACTGAGGCAGGGCGTCAAATGCATTGCGCCGCCATCCTTCGCGGAGGGCGGCGCCACAGACGGGATATCCCGCAGCGTTCAGTGGACGCTGACGGGGGTCAGTTCATTTTGCCGCGCCAGCATGAAGGCCATGCTGCGGTCGGCCACCAGCGCCAGGCGTTCGCCATCGACGCCGTGGACTGCGTAAAGCGCGTCGGCATCGGGCACCTGACGGCGCACATCCTCGGGCAGGGTGTCGATCTCGACCCGGCGGATATAGACCAGATTGCCCGAGGCTTCCGGTCCGAAGCTGAATTTCTCGTTCATTTGCGATCCCCTTTCATTTGCGGCTGATCGGTATGGTCTGCACGATGCTGTCGGGCACCGAACGGCTGAGGTCGATGTTCAGCAGTCCGTTTTCCAGTCCCGCCGCCACGACCTCGACCCCGTCGGCCAGAACGAAGCTGCGCTGGAACGCGCGCGAGGCGATGCCCCGGTGCAGGAAGACGCGCCCCTCGTCCAGTTCGGTCTGACGCCCGCGAATCACCAGTTGCCGGTCTTCGAGCGTGATCGCGAGATCGTCGTCCGAGAAACCCGCGACGGCCAGCGTGATCCGGAACCCGTTCGGGCCCTGATGTTCGATGTTGTAGGGCGGATAGCCCTCGGCGCCCTTGGCGGCGCGTTCGGCCAGACGCTCAAGCTGGTCGAACCCCAGCAGGAACGGATGAGCGGCCAGACTGATCTTGGTCATCTTCCCAAGCCCTTTGCATCAAAGCGACTGTCGGCCGGATCCCAGGATGGCGACCCGGCTTCGTCAATATGTGGTGGGGGTCGGCGCTCTGCAAGGGCGGGGTATTCGCGGCCTCCCGCAGCTAGGCCATTAACAGTGCGTATTCGGTGGGTTATAAACGGATCAGACAAACCGAGGCCCCAGATGAACGCCCTGCATGAAATGTCCCATGAAGAGATCGCCCGCACCCGGCTTGAGGTGCTGCGGCGCGAGCATCGGGACCTTGATGCGGCGATCGACGCCCTGTCCAGCCAAAGCCTGATCCACTCGTTGACCCTCCAGCGCCTGAAAAAGCAGAAGCTGTCGCTGAAGGACCGCATTGCGCGGCTCGAGGATGAGTTGACCCCCGATATCATCGCGTAAGATTGCATCGCTGCCCGGCCCGCGCTAGGGCGGGGGCAACGATGCGAACATGGGGTCTGGTCTTGGAAAAACCCGTCGGAATCATCATGGGCAGCCAGTCCGACTGGCCTACCATGCGCGAGGCAGCCGCCATTCTGGACGAGCTGGGGATCGCCTATGAGGCGAAGATCGTCAGCGCCCATCGCACGCCCGACCGGCTGTGGGACTACGGCAAGACCGCCGTGTCGCGCGGGCTGAAGGTGATCATCGCCGGGGCTGGCGGCGCGGCGCATCTGCCGGGCATGATGGCCTCCAAGACGCGGGTGCCGGTGATCGGGGTGCCGGTCCAGACCAAGGCCCTCTCCGGGGTCGATTCGCTTTATTCGATCCTCCAGATGCCCAAGGGCTATCCGGTGGCGACCATGGCGATCGGCGCCGCAGGCGCGGCCAATGCCGGGCTGATGGCGGCGGGGATCCTTGCGGTTTCCGACCCCGCGCTGGCGGCAAGGCTGGATGCCTGGCGTCAGGCGCTCTCCGATTCCATCCCCGAGGAGCCGAAGGATGACTGAGCTGAAACCGGGCGCGACCATCGGCATCCTTGGCGGCGGGCAACTGGGGCGGATGCTCTCGGTCGCGGCGAGCCGGCTGGGCTATCGCACCCATATCTATGAGCCGGGCGCGGCCCCGGCGGGCGATGTCGCGCATAGCGTGACGAACGCCCCCTATGAGGACGAGGCGGCACTGCGCGCCTTCGCCGGCGCGGTCGATGTCATCACCTATGAGTTCGAGAACGTGCCGACCGCGGCGCTGGATCTGCTGGAATCGATCCGGCCGATCCGCCCGAACCGCCGTGCGCTGGCCGTATCGCAGGACCGCCTGACCGAGAAGGATTTCCTCAGCGGCATCGGCCTTCGCACCGCCCCCTATCGCAATGTCGAGACCGAGGCCGACCTGCCCGCCGCGCTGGCGGAACTGGGCGCGCCCTCGATCCTCAAGACCCGGCGCATGGGCTATGACGGCAAGGGCCAGATCCGCTTTCGCGATACCGAGAGCCGGGAATGGACCGGCGCTCCCTCGGTGCTTGAGGGCTTCGTCGATTTCTCGGCCGAGATCAGCGTGATCGTCGCGCGCGGCGCGGATGGAGAGGTTGCGGCCTTCGATCCCGGCCTGAACGTTCATCGCGAGGGCATCCTGCGCACCACCACCGTGCCCTGCGGGTTGCCCCAATCGCTGCTGACCGATGCCGTGCTGATGGCGGCGCGGATCGTCAATGCCCTCGACTATGTCGGCGTCATGGGGGTCGAGCTTTTCGTCACGCGCGAGGGCCTGATCGTCAACGAGATCGCGCCGCGCGTCCACAATTCCGGCCATTGGACGCAGGCGGGTTGCGCCGTCGACCAGTTCGAGCAGCATATCCGCGCGGTTGCAGGCCTGCCCTTGGGCGATGGCCAGCGCTATGCCGATGTCGAGATGGAGAACCTGATCGGCGACGACATGGACCGCTTGCCCGAATTGCTGCGACGCCCGCGCACGCAGGTCCATCTTTACGGCAAGGGCGAGGCGCGCCCCGGCCGCAAGATGGGTCACGTCAACCGGGTTCTTTAAGCGCCGCCGCGAGGCGGTCGAACTCGGCCCGGTCCGCGGGGATGCCAAGGCGGATCCAGCGCGGATGCCAGGGAAACACCCGGCTCCAGATCGCGGCGCGGGCCAGCAGGTTCTGCGCCGCCTGCGCATCCGGCGTCTCGTAAAGCCGGAAAAGATGCGTGCCCCCCACCAGCGGCCAGCCCGCGCCGGTGACGATCTGATCCAGATGCAGGCTCGCCTCGGCCAGCCATGTCACCGTCGCGGCGGACCATTCGGCATCGGCAAGGGCGGCCGTCCCGATCTCGATCGCGGGGCCGGAAACGGGCCATGGCCCGGCGCGCTCGGCCATGCGCGCAAGCAGATCCGGCGCGCCGATCGCGAAGCCCAGCCGCAATCCGGCGAGGCCCCAGAACTTGCCGAAGCTGCGCAGCACCGTGACATTGCCGGGCCGCATGGACGCGACCGAGAGGTCGGGCCGGGCATCGGCAAAGCTTTCGTCGACCACCAGATGCCCGACCCGCGCCGCGAGGCGGGCGATCTCGGTCGGCGAAAGGCAGCGCCCGTCAGGGTTGTTCGGATTGACGACGACCGCAAGGTCGCCCGCGAGCGAATCGGGGTCGGAGGTCGCCTCGACCTGCCATCCGGCGGCGGCGAGGCTCGCCGCATGCTCGTTATAGGTGGGCGACAAAACCGAGGCGCGCTTGCCGGGCAGCAGGCGGGGCAGAAGCTGGATCGCAGCCGAGGCCCCGGCGAGGGGCAGGATCTCGGCCTCCGGCGCGCCATAGCGGGTCGAGGCGGCGCGGATCAGCCCGATTGCGTCGCCATGCGTGGGCAAATCCCGCAGCGCATGGGCGGAAAGCGCCGGGGCAGGATAGGGGCGACGGTTGATCCCGGTCGAAAGGTCGATCCACGCCGCACCGCCGAAATCCGAGGCCGCCCGGTCGATGTCCCCGCCGTGGTCCCTGCTTTCCCAACCAGTCATACTTGGTTCCCCTTGCGTCCCTGTCACCGGATGCAGATGCAGCAAAACCGGAGGCGGTAACATTATTTTCTCTTTACACCCTGATGGAACAGTCACACGATATCTTGTAGGCACATTCCGGAAACTACGCCGGGTGTAGTCGAGGCCCACCAGAGTTGGGGGTGGGCTTGCCCTACTCTGGAAAGGCAGGGGGAACATGACGCAGCTAGGTGACTTCATCCATAGTGACGAAATCCATCCCATCGACATTGTCGAGACGGTTGCTGCCCATCACGAATGGGATTTCGACCGTCTTGCCGAAGATCAGATCGCCATGGCGGTCGAGGGGCAGTGGCGCAGCTATTCCATAACGCTCGCCTGGTCCCCGCGCGAGGAAGTCCTGCGACTGATCTGCACCTTTGACATGGACCCGCCGGCCGAGCGGTTGCCCGCCCTCTACGAGGTGCTGAACCTCGCCAATGACGAGGTCTGGGACGGCGGTTTCACCTTCTGGACGAAACAAAAGCTGATGGTCTGGCGCTATGGGCTGGTCCTATCGGGCGATGCGATCGCCAGCCCCGAGCAGATCGATCAGATGATCCGCAACGCGATCGAATCGGCCGAGCGTTTCTATCCCTGCTTCCAGCTTGCCTGCTGGGGCGACACGACGCCCGAGGCGGCGATGAACATCGCAATGTCCGAGGCCTACGGCCGCGCCTGACCGAATTGACTCTCCCCGCGAGGCAGGAGGCTTCGCGGGGCTGCCGGGCGTGTGCGGAAATACCCCGCCATTGCGCCATTCGGTGCCGCCCGGCCTTCCGTCCCGCCGGGCTTTGCGCAAAGATGCCTCCGATTGTGACCGCGGGCAGGCTGGCGCCGCGATGAAGGCAGGGACTGGGAAGAATGACCGATATCTCGACATTGAACAGCCGCGGGCTGGTGCTGGTCGGCTGCGGCCGGATGGGTGGCGCGCTGCTTGACGGCTGGCTGAAGAACGGGCTGGAGCCGCGGGCGGTCCGCGTCATTGATCCCAAACCGCGTGCGGATCTGTCGGCACTGGGTATTTCAGTAAACGGTGAATTGCCACCCGACCCCGCCGTCCTCGTCATCGCGGTGAAGCCGCAGATGATGGCCGATGTGCTGCCCCGCCTGACGGTCGGGCTGGACACGCTGGTTCTTACCGTGGCGGCAGGCGTCACCATCGCCGCCTATGAGGCGGCGTTCCCGCAATCCCCGGTCATTCGTGCGATGCCGAATACCCCGGCGGCGATCGGGAAGGGCATTACCGCGATCATCGGCAATGCCAAGGCAGGCGAGGCGCGGATGGCGCTGGCCGAGATGCTGCTCTCCGCCGTCGGTCGCGTCGTGCGGCTGGAGGCCGAGGAGCAGATGGATGCGGTGACGGCGCTTTCCGGCTCGGGTCCGGCCTATGTCTTTCACATGATCGAAGCGATGGCCGCGGCGGGCGAGGCCGAGGGGCTGTCGCCGGACCTGGCGCTGGAACTGGCCCGCGCGACGGTGGCCGGGGCAGGGGCGCTTGCGGTCCATGAGGACGAGGACCCGGCGGTGCTGCGCGAGAACGTGACCTCTCCCGGCGGGACCACCGCCGCCGGGCTTCGCGAGCTGATGGATCCCGAGCGAGGTTTGCCGCCGCTGATGCGCCGCACGGTAGCGGCCGCCGCGGCCCGCGGGCGGGAGCTTGGGAAATGAGCGGCGCGCCCGCTGCCCCGATCGGCTGGGACGACTTCGCCGCCGTCGACATTCGCGCCGGCCGCATCCTGCGCGCCGAGCCTTTCCCCGAGGCACGCCGCCCGGCGATCAAGCTGTGGCTGGATTTCGGCCCCGAGATCGGCGAGCGCAAATCCTCGGCCCAGATCACCAGGCATTATTCGCCCGAAGCGCTGGTCGGAAAGCAGGTGTTGGCCGTGGTGAATTTCCCGCCGCGCCAGATCGGGCGGTTCATGTCGGAGGTTCTGGTGCTGGGCCTGCCCGACGAAGCGGGCGAGGTCGTGCTGATCGCGCCCGACAAGCCTGTGCCGGTCGGCGGGAGGATGTATTGATGAGATTGCTGGTCACGCGCCGGATGACGGAAGCCGCCGAACGCGCCCTTTCGGGGCGGTTCGATACCGTGATTCTCGAACGCGAGCAGGGCTTCACGCCCGAGGAAGCCGCGCAAGCGATGCAGGATTTCGATGTCGTGATGCCGACGCTGGGCGACCGGTTCACCGCCGGGGCGTTCCGGGGCGACCTGCGCTGCAAGCTGATCGCGAATTTCGGCGCGGGCTACAACCATATCGACGTGGCGGCGGCGGCGGATGCCGGGGTTGCGGTGACGAATACGCCCGACACCGTGACCGACGCGACCGCCGATATCGCCCTGACGCTGATCCTGATGACCGCGCGCCGCGCGGGCGAGGGCGAGCGGCTGTTGAGGCGCGGGGAATGGGCCGGCTGGCAGCCGACGCAGCTGATGGGGCGGCATGTCACCGGCGCGACCGTGGGCATCATCGGCATGGGCCGGATCGGCAAGGCCATCGCGCGGCGCTGCCATCTGGGCTTCGGCATGCAGGTGCTGTTCCACAACCGCTCGATCGTGTCGTCGCTGGACATTCCGGCGCATCAGACCTCGGGGCTGGACGAGTTGCTGACGCAATCGGACTTCGTGGTGATCGCGGTGCCGGGCGGGGCCGGGACGCGGCACCTGATCGGCGCGAGGGAGCTTGGGCTTCTGGGGCCGCATTCCTTCCTGATCAATATCGCGCGGGGCGATGTGGTGGACGAGGCCGCGCTGGTCGAGGCGCTGGCCAATGGCCGCATCGGGGGCGCGGGGCTTGATGTCTATGAGCGCGAGCCGCAGGTCTCGCCCGGCCTGACGCGATTCGAGAACGTGACACTGCTGCCGCATCTGGGCACCGCGGCCGAGGAGGTGCGCACCGCGATGGCGATGCGGGCCATGTCCAATCTGGTCGCCTATTCCGAGGGGCGCGCGCTGCCCGACAGGGTGAACTGATGTCGCCCTCGGAGCGGGCGATGGCGCTGATCCAAGCCGGGATCGCGGCCGCCGATCCGGCCGCCGCCGTCACGCGCGGGCTGGCCGGGGCGCTGGCGGACCCGCCCGGACCGGGGGGGCGTTGGCAGGTCATTGCCCTTGGCAAGGCGGCGCGTGCGATGGCCGGGGCCGCGCTTGCCCGGTTGCCGGGGGCTGGGGCGCTGGTCGTCACCAATGCCGGGAACGACGCGCCGCTGCCCGGTGCCCGCGTGCTGCGCGCGGGCCATCCCGAACCCGATGCCGATGGCGCCGCCGCGGCGATCGAGGTCGAGCGGCTTCTGCGCGCCACCCGCCCCGAGGATCGCGTCCTTGCGCTGATCTCGGGCGGTGGATCGGCTATGCTGCCTGCGCCGGTCGAGGGCCTGAGCCTCGAGGAGAAGCAGGCGGTGAACCGGCTGCTGCTGGGCTCGGGCGCGGATATCGCGCAGGTGAACCTGATCCGGCAGGGCCTGTCGCGGCTGAAGGGCGGCGGCTGGCTGCGCCTGTCGGCGGCGCCCGTCACCGCGCTGATCCTCTCGGACGTGCCGGGGGACGACCTGCGGGTCATCGCCTCGGGCCCCACGGTCGCGCCGGTGGGCAGCCGGGCCGAGGCCGTGGCGCTGGCCCGGAGGCTGGGCATCTGGGACCGGATGCCCGAAAGCGCCCGCGCGGCCTTGCTGCGCGAGGGCGAGGCGCAGGCCTTGCCGCAAGCGCGGAATATCCTTGTCGGCTCGAACGCCATCTCGGTCGCGGCCATGGTCGAGGCAGGGGCCGATGCCGCGCCGCTGCCGCTGGAAGGCGACGTGCAGGACTGCGCCGAGGCGATCTGGCGGCTTGCCCCCGGCCTTCAACCCGGCGAGGCGCTGGCCTTTGGCGGCGAAACCACTGTGCGGCTGACCGGCGACGGCATGGGGGGGCGCAATCAGGAACTCGCATTGCGGCTCGCGCTGCTGGCCGAGGCGCAGCCGGTGGGTTTCGACTGGGCCTTCGCGGCGGTCGGAAGCGACGGGCGCGATGGGCCGGGCGAGGCGGCGGGGGGGCTGGTCGGCCGCGGAACTCCAGAGGCGATCCGCGCGGGCGGCGTCGATCCGGTCGCGGCATTGGCGCGAAATGACTCGACCCCCGCGCTGGCCGCAGCGAAGGCGCTGGTCGTCACCGGTCCGACCGGGACGAATGTGGCCGACCTCGCCGTTCTCGTCCGCGCCTGAACCCTATTCCGCCGCGATGCGCGGATCATCGGGCGGCGGACCCGAGGTCACGGCGGCGCGGGAAAAGCGCGCACGCGCCTCGCCCTCAAGATAGGTCAGCCGACCGGCGCAGATCGTCGCCTCTACCTCGCCGGTCTCGAGCGAGATGATGGTCAGGTCGGCGCGGCAGCCATGGTCCAGCCGGCCGCGATCCGAAAGGCCCATGATCTCGGCCGGGCGCTCGGACATCAGCGCCCAGATCCGGGGCAGGCGCGCAAGGTCGGGACCGGCCAGCGACAGCGCCAGCGGAACCATCCGCTCGGGCGCCCCGTCCGAGATGATCACGTCGCCCAGCCCCCCGCGCAGGAAGTCGCGCAGGCGATCCTCGTCCGCCGCCGACAGCAGGACCGGGTCGCCCATGGCGCGCGCCGCCGCTGCCGCGGAATGGGCGGCCGGGCGCGCGGCGAGGCCAGCGCCGATCATCGAATGCGTCTCGCGCATCGCGCCGCCGGTATCGCCGATGCTGCCATAGCGGGCGCGGATCTCGTCAAAGACCTCGGCCAGCCGGCACAGATGGCGCGGCACATCGCGCCTGCGTCCCGCCGCGTCATCCAGCGCCGCAGCCAGATCCGCGACCGGCATCTCCTGCCGCGCGGCCTCGACCCCGAAGGCCAGTGCGTCATGCAGCATCAGGTCGCGCAGGCGGGCGAAATCGCTCTCGAACCAGGCAAGCCGGATGCCGCGCCTCTGGCACATGTCGATCAAGTGCTGGGTGCAATCGGCCCGCGAGCTTTCGATGGAAAGCGCCGGGCGCAGGTCGGGAACGCTGTTTCTCGGCATCGCGGCCAGCAGCGCCTCGGCCTGTTCCGGGGCATCGGCACCCCCCTCCCAGGACCAGCCCGGCGTCAGCCAGGCCGTGGTGATGCCCGAGCGCGCGGCCAGTTGCGCCGACCCGCGCAGCCTTGCGCGCGCGTCGTGTCCCGGCCCCGGCCTCAGCAGCATGTCGACGATGCCCGGCAGCACCAGATAACCGGTCAGGTCCACGCCGGGCAGCGGGCCCTTGCCGATCCTGCCGCGCGAGATGGCGACGGATCTCTGGCGAAGCTCGCCTTCGCGCAGGATGGTGGCGCCGACCAGGCGCAACGGAGGCAGACAGGACATCGCAATACTCGGCGGGGTTGTTCCGTGCAGAATGGCCGCGAGGTATGAAATGCGCATGACATTCCTGTCCGGCGGCGAATTTGCGGCCATGTGTTGCGGTCTTGACGCCGCCAGTCGCGCTGCGCAGGCTGGCGCGAGATTTGCGACGAGGTCACGATGCTGCACGCCTATGCCCGGAGCGGGTCGGGGCCCGGTCTGGTTCTCATGCCCCTCGGCGCGCGGCTGGAGGACGCCCTGTGGGTCGACCTTTACCGCCCGCTGCCCGAGCAGGTGGCCGCCGTGACCGCGCTTGGCTACGAGGTCCCGACGCTCGCGGATATGGAGGAGATCGAGATCTCGAACCGCCTCTATATGGAGAAGGGGGTCTTCTACATGACCGGGGTACTGCCGGGGCAATTGCCGGACGGGACCTCGCTGGCAATGCCGGTGACCTTCATCCTCGACCGCGGGCGGCTGGTCACGGTGCGCCATCACGAGCCGCGGCCCTTCGTCACCTTTCCCGACCGCGCCGACCGGTCAAGCGCGGGTTGCGCCACCGCCGAGCATCTGTTCCTGGGCCTCGTGGACGAGATTGTCGGCCGCCTCGCCGACATCTCGGAAGGGGTGGGCCGCGTCCTTGACGTCAGCGCGGCGAAGGTGCTGGGAAAGGCCAGGCCGGGCGAGGCCTCGGACCTCGAATCGGCCCTCGTCACCATCGGGCAGCAGGCCGAGTTGATGGGCCGTGTGCGGATGGGCCTTCTGTCGATGGACCGGATCCTCGTCTATCACCGCGCGGTCAGCGGACAGGACAAGGAGGACCCGGCGACGCGCAGCGTGCGCGGGGCGATCCAGCGCGACATTCAGGCGCTCGAGGTCCATGCCGATTTCCTGACCTCGCGGATCGGGATGACCATCGACGCGGCCATGGGCATGATCGGGCTGCAGCAGAACGAGAGGGTCCGCCTGCTCTCGGTCATCACGGCGCTGTTTCTGGCCCCCACGCTGATCGCCAGCATCTACGGGATGAACTTCGAGGAGATGCCGGGCCTCGATTTCGGCCTCGGCTTCGCCATGGCAATTGGGCTGATGGCGGTTTCCGTCATCGCCGTGCTGGTCGTCCTCAAATGGAAGCGGTGGTTCTAGCCCCGCAGCGGGAAATCCTCGATACGGTGCATCCGGCCCTCGGCATCCTCGCCGACCAGCGAGACCGCGCGGACCGGCATCGGCGTTTGGACGAGCGGGGCCAGCACCGGGCCAAGCGCCCCGGCCAGCGCCTCGCCCTCGGCACGCGGCAGGCTTTTCGAGAGCGTCAGGTGATAGTTGAACAGGTCGAGGACGAAGGGATAGCCCCAATGATCCAGATGGGCGCGGGCCTTTTCCGGCAGCGCATCGGGCTTGCGCCTTTCACGCTCGGCGGGCGTCAGGGGCGCGCGCAGATCATCGAGCCGGGTGACAAGCGCCTGCTCCAGCGCCAACAGTTCCGCTGGCTGCCGCCGGGGACGCAGCGCGACGAAGCCCCAGTCGCAGCTCAACTCCAGATCCAGCAGGAACGGCGCCAGATGGTCGCAGATCAGTGCGGCGCGCAGCACCAGATCGTCGGGCGAATGCCCTTCGGCCAACCGGAAAGGGGCCTTCAGCGTGGCGTGAAAGCCGTAGCGGCGCGGAACGGATGTGATCTCCGCCGCGGTCGCCTGAAGGCCCGCCACGTCGGGCCGCGCCGGAGCCTTGCCCGTCCGCGCATCCCAGCCGAGCCACGCGGCGCCGAAATCGCCCAACTCGCCATCGGGGAGGTGATAGATCGCAAAGCGCGCAAATTTCATCAAACTCTCCTGCCTCAGACGCATTTCCGGTTCGCGCGTGGCGAAATCCCGACCGCGCGGGTTGTCCGCAAGGCGCGTGCAGCTTATGGCTGCTAGGGCAGGTCCACAATCGGGGACGCCGGATGAAATCCACGCTTCGCTACATGACCTGGCCCTTCATCGTCACCGGTGCGGGGCTTCTCCTTGCCGGTCTGATCGGCTGGCAATACCAGGCGACCGCCGGGGGCGCGCTGGCCTTCTTCCTGATCGCCGCCGTGCTCGCGGTGCTGGAAATCTCGCTCAGCTTCGACAATGCGATCGTCAACGCCAACAAGCTGAAGCAGATGACGCCGAAATGGCAGCGCCGCTTCCTGACCTGGGGCATCGTCATCGCGGTCTTCGGGATGCGGGTGCTGTTTCCCTTGCTGATCGTGGTCATCGCCGCCCGCCTCAACCCGGTCGAGGCGGTGCGCCTCGCCGCCACAGAACCCGCCCGCTATGCCGAGATCATCCATGAGGCGCATCTCCCCATCGCCGGCTTCGGCGGCGCATTCCTCATGCTGGTCGCGCTGAACTACTTCTTCGACCAGAGCAAGGACGTGGACTGGATCGCAGGGGTCGAGGGCGCGCTGCGCAAGATCGGCGAGATCCGGGGGATGGAGGTCGGCTTCGTCCTCGTCTGCGTGATGGTGGTGCTGCATTTCATGCCCGCCGGAAAAGAGCACAGCTTCATCATCGCTGCGATCTGGGGCGTCATCACCTATCTGCTCGTCGATGCGCTCGGCCATGTGCTCGACCGCTGGGGCGGCGGGCGGTCGGCAGCGCGGGGCGCGGCGCAGGGCGGCTTCGGGGCCTTCCTCTATCTCGAGGTGCTCGACGCCTCCTTCAGCTTCGACGGCGTGATCGGGGCCTTCGCGCTCACCCAGAACCTGTTCCTGATCGCGATCGGCCTTGGCATCGGCGCGATGTATGTCCGCTCGATGACGGTAATGCTGGTCGAAAAGGGCACGCTCGCCCAGTTCCGCTATCTCGAACACGGGGCTTTCTGGTCGATCTTCGTCCTGTCGATCATCATGTTCATCCAGACCCTGCGCCCGATCCCGGAATATATCACCGGGCTCCTGGGCGCGGCCTTCATCGCCGTCGCCTTCGTGAACTCGCTGTCCTGGCGTCGCCGCCACCCCGACAAGGCCAATGCCAGAACCGAATGAGCGAGGGCGCGCGATCCCCCGACCGCGCGCCCTTTTCATCGTTTTCCAAATACCCGAACGCCAACGCCGCGACCGGCGCGGCGCCTGCCGGTTTCAGGCCGTCGTGGCAAGCGGCCGGGTCGCCGCCTCCAGCCAGTCCCGCGTCTCGGGCGCGACCAGCGGCTCGATCAGGCGCCGGACCTGGGCGTGATAGGCGTCGAGCCAGGCGATCTCGTCTCGCGACATCAGCGCGGGGTCGATCATCCTCCGGTCGATCGGGCAGAAGGTCAGCGTCTCGAAACCCAGCATGCTGCGCCCGTCGGGGCTTTCGACCGGCTCGACCACGATCAGGTTCTCGATGCGGATGCCGTATTCGCCCTCGCGGTAATAGCCCGGCTCGTTCGAGAGGATCATGCCCGGTTGCAGCGGAATGTCCGAGATCCGCGACAGCCTGACCGGCCCCTCATGGACCGACAGTCCCGCGCCCACGCCATGCCCGGTGCCGTGGTCGTAATCCATGCCCTCGGACCAGAGCGGCGCGCGAGCCAGCGCGTCCAGATGCGCCCCGGCGACGCCCTTGGGGAAACGCGCGCGCGACATCGCGATCATCCCCTGCAGGACGCGGGTATAGGGCCGCCGGATCGCGGGGTCGAAATCCCCCATCGGCAGCGTGCGGGTGATGTCGGTCGTCCCGTCGGAATATTGCCCGCCCGAATCGATCAGCACGATGTCGCCCGGCAGGATGCGCCGGTCGCTCTGCTCCGAGACGTGGTAATGGTTGATCGCGCCATTCGGGCCCGATCCCAGGATGGTGTCGAAGCTGACATCGATGATGCCGCGCGCCACGCGCAATTCCTCGAGCTTGCGGCAGATGCCGATCTCGGTCAGCGGCTCGGACGCGAGGGTGGGCGCGCGCCCGTCCAGCCAGCAGAGCAGATCCGCGACCGCCGCCCCGTCGCGCAGATGCGCCGCGCGCATCCCCGCGATTTCGGCCGCATTCTTGCGGGCCTTCGGCATGATCACCGGGTCCTGCGCTTCGCGGATCGGGGTGTCCATGCTTTCGATCAGGGCAAAGACCTTGTCGGGCGCGGTTGCCGGATCGACGATCACCGGCCCGGCAAGGTTGGTCAGCGCCGGGACCAGCGCGTCGGGTGGCAGCAGCGTCACCTCATTGCCAAGCGCCGTCCTGACCTCGGGTCCGAATTTCGCGGGGTCGGCAAAGACGGCGACGCGGCCATCCTCCTCGATGATGGCGAAGGACAGGACGACCGGGTTCTTCGGCACATCCGCCCCGCGGATGTTCAGAAGCCACGAGATCGAGTCGGGCAATGTCAGCACGGCGGCCTGCGCCTCGGCCTCGCGCAGCAGGCCCGCGATACGGGCGCGCTTGTCGCCCGCCGTCTCGCCCGCCAGCGCGTCGGGCCACAGCCGGACCTGCCCCACCGGAGGGGCGGGCTGGTCCTGCCAGATCGCATCGACCGGGTTGGTTTCGACCGGGACCAGCCCGATGCCCGAACCATGCAGGCCCTTCTCGATCTCGCGGATTTCGCGCCGGGTGTGCAGCCAGGGATCATAGCCGATGCGACCACCCTCGGGCAGCGCCTCGCGCAGCCATTCGGCGGCCTTGACCTCGGGCCAGTTGACCGGGGTGAAATGGCCAAGGTCGATTTCCGATTTGACCTGAACGCGGTAGCGGCCGTCAACGAACACGCCGGCGCGGTCAGCCGTCACGATGGCAAAGCCCGCGCTGCCGCTGAAGCCGGTCAGCCAGCCCAGCCGCGCGTCATGGCCTGCGACATATTCGCTTTGATGGGCGTCCGCGCGCGGCACGATGAACCCGTCGAGTCCGCGCCCCGCCAGTTCGCCGCGCAGGGCGGCCAGTCGCGGCACATGCTGCGCCGGGTCGGAATGGCTCTCGTAACTCTGGAACATCTTAACCTCTTCGTCTTGGTTCTCAGGCAGTTTTCGCCCGCCGCAGCCGGACCTCGGCCCCCGGCATGGTGCGGGCAAGGCCGTCGGCGACGGCCTCGGCGCTGCGGCGGTGATGGAATTCCTCGGCGACGCGCGCCCGCGACGCATGGGCCAGCCGTCCGGCGCGTTCGGGATCGGCCAGAAGCGCCGCGATCTCGTCGGCCATGATGTCGGGGCGCTCGGGCGGGACAAGGACGGCGTCGCGGCCCGAGGTGATCAGCTCGTGATTGCCGCCGACATCGGTGACGATGACCGGCATCTCCATCGCCATCGCCTCCATGATGGCGACCGAGATGCCTTCGTTCAGGCTGGCCAGCGCAAAGACATGCGCCCGTTCAAGCCCCTCGCGCACCGCGCCTTCGCTGACCGCGCCCAGCAGCGTCACCGCATCGGAAAGACCCATGCGCGCGATCAGCCCCTCAAGGTGGTGCTGGCGATAGCCGCTGCCGCCCAACTCGTCCTCGCCCGCGATCTCCAGCCGCGCGTCGATGCCGCGCGCGCGCAGCATGGCCACGGTCTCGATCAGGTGGTCATGGCCCTTGATGGCGTTCAGGCGGCCGCAACTGAAGATGCGCAGCGGCTCGCCGGGGGCGGGCGGCTGCCATGGCGTGCTGCGCCGGATCTGGTCGAGGTCGACGCCCATCGGGGCGATATTGACCACCGGGGGCAGGTCCGTCCCGATCTCGCGCTCGGCCACGCCGGTCAGGAGGCGCGAGATGATGGTGGCAAAGCGCGCATGTCGCCATTTCTGCCGCTGGTTCGGGCCATAACCCTCCAGCGTCGGGCCGTGCAGCGTCAGGCTGTATCCGGGACCGCCCAGCCGCTGAGCCAGCATCGCGACATTGGCACTGTCGGCGCAGGAATGGACGTGGATATGGTCCCAACCCTCCTCGCGCGCGATGCGCTTCAGCCGCGCGCCCATCGCCAGCAGCGCGAACATGCGCAGCCTTTGCTTCGCCCCGCCCTTGGTCTCGGCCGAGAGCGCCGCGCCGACCGCCCGCACCGTGCCAAGCGGGGAGCGCATCATCTCGACCGCCGCGCCCGCAAGCTGGCCGCCCGAGATCGGCATGAGATAGCGGGTCTGGCGCTGTGCCTCGGCCGTCCAGCTATGCGAGGCGACCGCACGCGGCGGCGGCCGGGTCGAGACGAGTTCCGCCTCGATCCCCAGCTCGGCCAGTGCCTGCCGCTCACGCCAGAGGAAAATATGGGTCTGACCGGGAAATTCCGGGATGAAAAAGCCAATCTTCAACACGACACGCCTCCAAGGATGCCGAAGTGGTCGCACAGGCTGCGACATCAAATCAAGCAAGCTTCGCGCGCGATCGCCGCCCTTCAGGCCCGCCGCATCGCGCTAACGCCAAGTGCGCGGGCGCGTTTGCGCGGGTCGGCCTCGAAAAGCCCGGCAAGCTGCTCGGTGATTGCGCCGGCAAGCTGCTCGGCATCTGTGATGGTGACGGCGCGCTGGTAATAGCGGGTTACGTCATGGCCGATGCCGATCGCCAGCAACTCGACCTGCCGCCGCTTCTCGATCATGGCGATGACGTCGCGCAGGTGCTTCTCAAGGTAGTTGGCGGGGTTGACCGACAGGGTCGAGTCATCAACCGGCGCCCCGTCCGAGATCACCATCAGGATGCGCCGCGCCTCGGCCCGACGGGTCAGCCGCCGATGCGCCCATTCCAGCGCCTCGCCGTCGATATTCTCCTTCAGCAACCCCTCCTTCATCATCAAGCCAAGGTTGGGGCGGACCCGCCGCCACGGCGCGTCGGCCGCCTTGTAGATGATGTGGCGCAGGTCGTTCAGGCGACCGGGATGCGCGGGGCGGCCATTGGCCAGCCATTGCTCGCGGCTCTGGCCGCCTTTCCACGCGCGGGTGGTGAAGCCGAGGATCTCGACCTTGACCTGCGACCGCTCCAGCGTGCGGGCCAGCACGTCGGCGCAGATCGCGGCAATGCTGATCGGGCGTCCGCGCATCGAGCCGGAATTGTCCAGAAGCAGCGTCACCACGGTATCGCGGAACTCGGTATCCTTCTCGACCTTGAAACTCAGCGGCATGGTCGGGTTCGCGACGACGCGGGCAAGGCGGCCGGCATCGAGGACACCCTCCTCCTTGTCGAACTCCCAACTCCGGCTCTGTTGCGCCTGCAGGCGGCGTTGCAGCTTGTTCGCCAGGCGCGAGACCGCGCCCCGCAGCGGCTCAAGCTGCTTGTCGAGATAGGCGCGCAGCCGCTCCAGCTCGGCCGGTTCGGCCAGATCCTCGGCCCGGATCTCCTCGTCGAATTCCTGCGTAAAGACGCGGTAATCGGGGCTTGCGTCGCTGACCGGCGGCGGGATGTCGGGCGGGCTTTCGGCCTCGGACATCTCGGCCTCGTCGGCCATTTCCTCGTCGGACTGGTCGTCCATGCTGACCTGGGCCTGGCGCTCGTCCTGGGTCTGCTCCTGCGTGCGCTCGGGGGCGGCTTCGGCCTCCTCGTCCTCGTTCTGGTCGCGGGATTGGTTGTCGCCCGATTCCTCGTCCTGCTCGGCGCTGTCCTCGGCATCGTCCTCCTGCGGCTCGTCCGGGTCCTCGCCCAACTGGTCGCCATAGCCGAGGTCCGAGATCACCCGCCGCGCCATCCGCGCGAAGGCCGCCTGATCCGAAAGGACGGTATTCACCTCCTCGAGATCCGCGCTCGCCTGCGCCTCGACGAAGGGCCGCCAGAGATCGGCGACGTGCTGGGCGGCTGCGGGCAGGGCGCGTCCGGTCGCCATCTGCCGCACGATATAGCCCGCGGCCACGGCCAGCGGCGCATCGGCCGGGGCCTTGATCTGGCCATAGCCCTTGCGCTCGGCCTCCTGCCCCAGCTTGGCGTCGATATTCGAGAGCGCGCCGGGCATGTCCCGCGCGCCAAGCGCCTCGCAGCGCGCCGTCTCCATCGCTTCGTAGAGATCGCGCGCCATCGGACCGGCGGGGGTGTATTTCGCATGCGTCGCGGCATCGTGGTGGCGCAGCTTCATCGCCAGCGCATCGGCGGTGCCCCGCGCCAGCAAGACCTCGTCCCGCGTCAACCGGCGGCTGACCTGTGGCAGACGCATGGTATCGCCCGAAACCCCGGGGGGATCGGCCGAGAAGGTCACGTTCAGCTCATGCTCCTCCGCCAGCGCACGGGTCGCCTCGGTCAGAGCCCTCTTGAACGGATCGGCGGGGTTGTCGGACTTTTTCATGCCCCGTTTCTGAGCCAGATTTCTGCCGCTGTCGAGGGGGCAGCGGGCCGAAACGCCCGGCCGGGACCGTCCTGATCCGCAGGGGGCGAATGCCCTTTTCATTTCATTTAAATTTGATATTAGAAAAACATGAATTGATGGAAAGCCGATGAACCTGCCGCAAGATATTCTTTCCGACCTCACCGCGATGGAGGAGGGGGCCGGGCGCGCCTCGGGCTTTCTCAAGGGGCTCGCCAATCCCCAGCGCCTGCTGATCCTGTGCTGCCTCTCGCAAGGAGAGCGGCATGTCGGCGCGCTGGTCGAAGCGACGGGGATCGGCCAGACCTCGATGTCCCAGCATCTGGCCCGGCTGAAGGCCGAGGGCATCGTCGCCGTCCGTCGCGATCACCGCATGCTCTACTACCGCATCGACCATGCCGCGGTGACCCAGATCATGCAGGTGATTCACCGCCATTTCTGCGAAGGAAAATCCGAATGACGCAAAAAACCGTTTCCGCGGTCGAGGCCGCGCGCTGGCTTGCCGAAGGCAGCGCCGTGCTGGTCGATGTCCGCTCGCCCGACGAGTTCCGCGCCGAGCATGCGCCGCTGGCCGTCTCGATGCCACTGGACGGGTTGGCGCAGGCGCTGCCCACGCTGGCCGGGCGGCGCGTGGTGTTTCAATGCGAGAAGGGCGGGCGCGGCGCCTCGGCCTGCGCCCTGGCCGAAAACCGGCTGAAGGAAAGCTACAACCTCGAGGGCGGCCTTGCCGCATGGAAGGCCGCGGGGCTGCCCGTCGTCGCCGCCTCGCGGGCGCTGCCGCTGTTCCGGCAGGTGCAGATCGTGGTCGGGCTGATCGTGCTGGCGCTGGTGGTGGCGGGATTCACGCTGTCGCCGGTCTTTTTCGCGCTGGCCGGGCTGATCGGGACGATGCTGGCGGTGGCGGGTGTCACCGGCTGGTGCGGCATGGCGCTGTTGCTGCAGCGGATGCCGTGGAACCGGATCGCCGCCGGGGGCTGACGCCTGCGCCGGGGCTCTTCAGTTGGTCTGAAGAAGCCCCTTGCCGACCAGATCGTCGATCATGCCGATGCAGCCGAAATACTGGTTGGCCAGCGCCATCTGGAAGGCGGCTTGCTGATGCGCGTCGCCCCGGCTCTTGCTGTATTCGGACGCGATATTGCTATGGATCGTGTCCGAACCGTCGCGGAATCGTTCAGCGGTCATGGCAGGGTCGAGGCGGCTGGCCGCAGCCGGCAGGTCTGGGGCGGTCGCGGCAAAGAACGCGCCCGATTCCGGGGGCGCGATTTCCATCTGGTTCTCGGTCATGAATTGCCAGACCGCCGCACAGACGACGGCATTTCCCGCCGTCGCGTCATGATGCGGACGGTCTCCCACATCATAACGCTTGGGCGCCTCGACGGCCGAGGCCGCCCAAGCGGAAAAGATCAGGATCAGAGCGGCAAGCCGTGACATCACCCCGCCTTGACCGCCGCGCTTTCCGGCAGCTCCTCGTCGAACAGGCGCTGATAGAACTCGGCGACGGTCTGGCGCTCAAGCTCGTCGCATTTGTTCAGGAAGGTCAGGCGGAAGGCATAGCCCACATTGTCGCCCAGGATGCGGGTGTTCTGGGCCCAGGTGATCACCGTGCGCGGGCTCATCACCGTCGACAGGTCGCCCTGCATGAAGGCGGTGCGGGTCAGGTCGGCCAGCGTCACCATCTGGTTGATGATCTTGCGGCCCTTCTCGGTGTTGTAGGTCGGGTTCTTGGCCAGCACGATCGCGGCCTCGGCGTCGTGGCTGAGATAGTTCAGCGTCGAGACCAGCGACCAGCGGTCCATCTGGCCCTGGTTGATCTGCTGGGTGCCGTGGTAAAGCCCGGTCGTGTCGCCAAGGCCCACGGTGTTCGCGGTGGCGAACAGGCGGAAATAGGGGTTCGGTGTGATGACCTCGTTCTGGTCCAGCAGCGTCAGCTTGCCGTCGGCCTCCAGCACGCGCTGGATCACGAACATCACGTCGGCGCGGCCCGCGTCATATTCGTCGAAGACGATGGCGGTCGGGTTGCGCAGCGCCCAGGGCAGGATGCCCTCATGGAAGACCGTGACCTGCTTGCCGTCCACCAGCTTGATCGCGTCCTTGCCGATCAGGTCGATCCGGGAAACGTGGCTGTCGAGGTTCACGCGCACGCAGGGCCAGTTCAGCCGCGCCGCCACCTGCTCGATATGGGTGGATTTCCCGGTGCCGTGATAGCCCTGGATCATCACCCGACGATTATAGGCAAAGCCCGCCAGAATCGCCATCGTGGTGTCGGGATCGAATTTGTAGGTCGGGTCGATCTCGGGCACGCGGTCGCTCCGCTCGGCAAAGCCCTTGACCCTCATGTCGCTTTCGAGGCCGAACACCTCGCGCAGGTCGATTTCTTCGGTGGGTTTCGCGTTCACGTCCAGCATAGCTCAGGCCCTTTTCTCGCAACCATGCCTTGATTGCGCATTCGGGCAGCGCGTGCAAGCTCCCGCGCATGGCGGATCTTCGCCGGTGCGCTTCATTGACGCCCGCCCGGACGCTTTCTAAGCTTTCGCGGGATTGCAGCGAAAGGACCGGACCGGTTTGAACGACGCCCGGCGGGTCGCATTGGAGGAAATGATCGCCCGTGTCGCCCTTGGCGACCGGATGGCCTTCGATACGCTTTATGACGCGACCTCGGCCAAGCTGCACGCGATCTGTCTTTCGCTGCTGAAGGACCGGCCAGAGGCCGAGGAAGCCCTGCAGGAGGTCTATATCAACATCTGGCGCGGCGCCGGGCGCTATTCGGCGAACGGGCTGTCGCCGATGACCTGGCTGATCACCATTGCCCGCAACCGGGCCATCGATCGGCTGCGGGCGCGTGACGCAAGGCCCGGCTTCGCCCCGGCCGAGGCGGCTGCGGTGGTGCCGTCCCCCGATCCCGGTCCCGAACTCGCCACGATCCGGTTGCAGCAGCAAAGCCTGCTTGCCGCCTGCCTGGAGGAGCTGGGGTCCGCGCAGGCGGGCGCGGTCCGCGCCGTCTACCTCGAGGGGCTGACCTATTCCGATCTGGCCGCGCGCGAGGGCGTTCCCGTCAATACCCTGCGCAGCTGGCTGCGCCGTGGTCTGCTGCGGTTGAAGGACTGCGTGAGCCGATGAGCGACGAGCTTCCCCCGCCCCCCGACCTGACCCCCGAGGAGGAGGACGAGATCCTCGCCGCCGAAATGGCGCTTGGCCTCGTCTCGGACGAGGATGCGCAGCGGGGCGTCGCCCGTCTGGCCCAGGACCCGGCATTCGCCCAGCGGGTGCGCGACTGGCAGGAGCGGCTGGCCGGCCTCGCCGATGAGCTTACCCCGGTCATGCCCCCTGCGCGGGCGCGCCAGCGCATTCGCGAGGATCTGGGCCATGTCCATGCGCCGCTGAGCGAGGTGATCGACAGCCGCATCGGCTGGTGGCAGCGGCCATGGGCGCTGTTCTCGGGGGCGGCGGCCGTGGTGGCTCTGGCTCTGGCGCTCTTGATGCCGGTCCTGATCAGCCGCGACCTGCCGGGCTATCGGGCCGAGCTGGTCTCGGCCGATGCCTCGATGCGCGTCGATGCCCATGTGGAGGGGCGCGAGGTCGAGGTGATGCTGATGGACGGCGAGGTCCCCGAGGGGCGCGATTGGGAGGTCTGGTTCGTCATGCCCGACGGCTCGGCCCCGATCTCGCTGGGCCTCGTCGCGCGCGAAGGGCCGATGCGCACGACCCTGCCGGCGGGAACCGACATGGTCGAGGGCGTGCGCATCGCGCTCTCGGACGAGCCGGCTGGCGGCTCGCCCACCGGTCAGGCCACCGGCCCGGTCATTGCCATCGCCCCCCTCACGCCGACGTGACCTGATCTTCCGGCGTGGTGCGCAACTTTTTCGCGGACCCTTCGTGACTGGGGGCATGGACGCGATAGATGCGTCCGCCCAACGGAGGAAGATGCGATGACTGTCCGTCAGAATTCCCTTATCATCCATGCTCTTGTATCTGCCTTGGCGTTGTTTGCGCTTTTCGCGCCCGCGGCCAAGGCCGGCAATACCATGGTCGGCGGGGCCGAGATGATGCCAAGCATGACCATCGTCGAGAACGCCTCGAACTCGGCCGACCACACCACGCTTGTCGCCGCCGTCAAGGCCGCCGGTCTTGCCGAGACGCTTTCCGGCCCCGGCCCATTTACCGTCTTCGCCCCGACGAATGCGGCTTTCGACAAGCTGCCGAAGGGCACGGTCGAAGACCTGCTGAAGCCGGGGAACAAGGAGCGTCTGGCCGGGATCCTGACCTGCCATGTCGTCGCGGTCGATGCGATGTCGCCCGCCATCGGCAAGATGATCATGGATGATGGCGGCATGCATCCGGTCAGGACGGTTGGCGGCTGCCTCCTGACCGCCTCGATCAACCCCGCGAACAATGCCCTGCAACTGACCGACGAGAACGGCAATGTCGCCACGGTGACGATCCCGGATGTCGACCAGTCGAACGGCGTCGTCCATGTGATCGACACGGTCCTGTTGCCCAAGATGTAGCCGATGCCCCGGCGGCCTGCGGCCCGCGCATCCGGCAATGCGCGGGCCGCTTTCATGTCTGCGGATGAACCGGGCTTGCCCATTTGGCGTTCCTTGGCCAGAAATCGGATCACCGGGCCGTGATCGGCCGCAGGACGAAGGGATGACGGATGAGCGGCTTGCTTGCGCTTCTGGATGACGTGGCGGGGATCGCCAAGATCGCGGCGGCCTCGGTCGACGATGTCGCGGGGCAGGCGGCCAAGGCCGGAGCCAAGGCGGCGGGCGCGGTGATCGACGACGCGGCGGTCACGCCGAAATACGTCCACGGCTTCGACGCCTCGCGCGAGGTGCCGATCGTCCTCAGGATCGCGCGCGGCTCGATCGTGAACAAGCTGGTGATCCTGCTGCCGGTGGCCTTGCTGCTTTCCGCCTTCGCGGATTGGGCGATTTCGCCGCTTCTGATGCTGGGCGGGGCCTATCTGTGCTTCGAGGGGGCCGAGAAGGTGCTGCACGCCCTCGGCGACCACAAGATCAACGAACCCAAGCTGCGCACCACCGAGGAAGGCGCCGCCGGGCTGGAGGAGGAGCGGGTCAAGGGCGCGATCAAGACCGATTTCATCCTCTCGGCCGAGATCATGACCATCGCGCTTGCCGCCATTCCCGATGGCGACCCGATCTGGATGGAGGCGCTGATCCTCGCCGTCGTCGCCATCGGCATCACCGTGGCGGTCTATGGCTTTGTCGCCGTGATCGTGAAGGCGGATGATTTCGGGCTGCACCTTGCCGAGCGGGGCGGGATTCTGGCCGGTTTCGGGCGCGGCCTCGTGCGCTTCATGCCGGGTTTCATGAAGGTGCTCACTATCGTCGGCACCGCCGCGATGATCTGGGTCGGCGGACAGATCGTGGTCCACGGCCTGCATGATCTCGGCTTCCACCAGCCCTATGAATGGGTCCGTGACCGGGCCGAGGTCGCAGCCCATGCCCTGCCATGGGCGCCGGGCGCGGCAAGCTGGGCCACGACGGCCTTCCTCGACGGGATCTTCGGCCTGATTCTGGGTTTCGTCCTGATCCCCGTCGCGAACCATATCGTGGGGCCGATGATCGGCGCGGTGAAGGGCATGTTCGGCGGGGCCGAGGCCTGAAGCCGCCGCAGGCCAGCCATGCGCTTGCCCTCGGGCCGATGGCGGGATTATCAACCGCCAGACAATCAGGAGGGAACCCATGCCGATAACCGCCTTGGCCGCAGAGGCGCTGAGCCAGCTTCTTGGCGCGCGTTTTTCCCAGTCTCAGGCCGATCGCGACCTGCATGGCGCATCCGAGACCTTCCACCGCGCCCCGCCGCCCGATGCCGTGGTCTGGCCGGTCTCGACCGACGAGGTTTCGGCGATCATGGCGATCTGCCACCAGCATCGCATTCCAGTCATCGGCTGGGGCACCGGCACCTCGCTGGAAGGGCACGCGCTGGCCGTCCATGGCGGCATCGTCATGGACCTGATGAAGATGGACAGGGTCCTCGACATCCGGGCCGAGGATCTGCAGGTCAGCGTGCAGCCCGGCGTCACGCGCGAGGCTCTGAATACCGAGTTGCGCGCCACCGGCCTGTTCTTCCCGGTCGATCCCGGCGCGAACGCGAGCCTTGGCGGCATGGCCGCGACGCGCGCCAGCGGCACCACCGCCGTGCGCTATGGCACCATGCGCGACAATGTCCTCGCGCTCGAGGTGGTGCTGGCCGATGGCCGCATCATCCGCACCGGGACACGCGCGGCCAAGTCCAGCGCCGGCTATGACCTGACCGGGCTTTTCGTCGGCTCCGAGGGGACGCTCGGCATCATCACCGAACTGACGCTGCGCCTGCACGGCCAGCCCGAGGAGGTCGCCGCCGCCGTCTGCGCCTTCCCGACGCTGGAGCAGGCCGTGGAATGCGTGACCGCGACGATCCAGTCCGGCATCCCGATGGCGCGGATCGAATTCGTCGATGGCGACGCGGCGCGGGCCTTCAACCAGTCCTCCGGCAGCCATATGCGCGAGCAGCCGCATCTGATGGTCGAGTTCACCGGCTCGCCCGCCTCGGTCCGCGAGGATGCCCAGAAATTCGGCGAACTCGCGGCCGAGTTCGGCGGCGAGGGCTTCGACTGGGCCACCACGCCCGAGGAACGCGCCGCACTGTGGCGGATGCGTCACGGCGCCTATCGCGCCTGCCTCGCCCTGCGCCCCGGCGCGACGGCGGTGGTCACGGATGTCTGCGTGCCGATGTCGCAACTGCCCGAGCAGGTCGCCGCCGCCGCCGCCGACATCAAGGCCGAGGGTCTGCTCGGCCCGATGGTCGGCCATGTCGGCGACGGCAACTTCCACTCGCAGCTTCTGATCATGCCCGGCGATGCCGAGGAGCTTGCCGCCGCCAAGCGCGTCGCCACCCGCATGGCCGAACGGGCGCTGGCCGTCGGTGGCACCATCACGGGCGAGCATGGCGTCGGCGTCGGCAAGCGCCCCCTGATGCGCGCCCAGCATGGCGAGGCGATTGGGGTGATGGCCGCGATCAAGCAGGCGCTCGATCCCGATAACATCATGAATCCGGGCAAGCTGATCCCCGACGCGGAGTGATCCGAGGATGGCGCTGACGCTTGTTCCAGGCTTCATGCTGGACCGCGACCTGTGGACCGATGTTGCCCCGGCGCTGGGGCGGTTCGGCCCGCTGATCCATGCCGATCCTGCGAGGGCGACCACCATCGCCGGGATGGCGCGGGATACGCTTCAGGCCGCGCCCGCGCGGTTCGGGGTGATCGGCTTCTCGATGGGCGGATATGTCGCGCGCGAGATGGCGCGGGGCGCGCCCGACCGGGTCTCGCGTCTGGTCCTGATCGCGACCTCGGCGCGCGGCGACAGCGAATTGCAGGCGCGGCGGCGGGCGGTCGCCTCGACCGCCGACACTTCGGCCTTTCGCGGTATCGCCCGGCGTTCGATCGCGCAATCCCTCGCGCCCGAGCGGGAGGAGGACGAGGCCCTGATCGGGCGCATCCACGCCATGAGCCTCAGGCTGGGCGGCGAGACCTTTCGCTGGCAGGCCATGTTCCGCCGCGAGGGGGATCTGGACCGGCTGTCCTCCATCACCTGCCCGACGTTGGTGGTGGCGGGCGACCGCGACCGCCTGCGCAGCATCGAGGAAGCCGAGGAGATGGCGGCGGGCATTCCCGGCGCCCGGCTGGAGATCCTGCCCTCGGGCCACATGATCCCGATGGAGGCGCCCGGCCCATTGGCCGAACTGCTGGCCGATTTCCTTGGCGAGGGAATGTGAGGGCGCAGTGCGACCGTCCTGCAACAGGTCAATCGTGATCGCCTGACAGCATCGTGACTGTCACGCCATCGTGACAGAACCCCGTGCCTTTGCGATAAAGGTCCAAAGCCCGAAAAATGCGGGCAAGGGGCAGAGGGCAGTGATGAATATTCTGGGCAAGATACTTTGCATGGTTCTGGTCGTCGGTCTTGCGGCCTGCGGGGGCGGTCGTCGCGGCCCTGCGGCGGTGACGGTCGGCTATGGAGCGGGGCCGCAATTCGGGGATTCCGCCCCACATGCCTGGGTCGGGGGTCATCCTTATGACCATCCGGTCCACGGCATCGACATCTCGCGCTATCAGGGCGATATCGACTGGGGCAGGGTGCGCGGGTCAGGCATCAGCTTCGCCTTCATCAAGGCGACCGAAGGGGGCGATCACGCCGATCCCAACTTCCGCCGCTATTGGTACGAGGCCGGGCAGGCGCGCATTCCGCGCGGCGCCTATCATTATTTCTACTTCTGCCGCTCGGGCGCGCAGCAGGCGGCGTGGTTCATCGCCAATGTCCCGCGCGAGCGTGGCGCGATGCCGCCGGTGATCGATCTGGAATGGACGGCCTCCAAGACCTGCCCGCGCCGGCCGCCCAGCAACGAGGTCCTGCGCGAGGCCAAGATCTTCAAGGACATCCTGCATCGCCATTACGGGCAGCGTCCGATCATCTACACCACGGTCGATTTCTACCGCGACAACAACCTTGGAAGCTGGCCCGAGGAGTTCTGGCTGCGCTCGGTCGCCGGTCATCCCCGCATCGTGTATCCGGGCCAGCCCTACAGCTTCTGGCAATATACCGGCACCGGCGTCGTGCCCGGCATCCGCGGGAATGTCGATCTGAACGTCTTCGCGGGGAGCCCGCAGCAGTGGCGCCTGTGGCTGAATCGACGGCTGCAATAGCGCGCCGCCTGCGCTGGGCCGAGTTCGGGGCGCTCTATATCGGCGCCCCGCTTGGCATCGCGCTGTTCATGCCCGGCCATATGCTGTTCGAGGCGCTGGCCGTCTTCAGCATCATCGGGCTGGGATTGCTGTGGCTGACCGGGGGCTTTGCCTGGCGCGGGCTGATCCGGGGCTGGACGCGGCTGCCCTGGCGCGAGCTTGCGGGCATGGCGCTGGCCAGTTTCGCCATCGGGGTCGCGCTGCTCTGGTGGTTCCATCCCGGCGCGCTTTTCAACATGGTGCGGAGCCGGCCGGAATTCCTGCTGGTGATCTGGACCTTCTACCCGATTCTGTCGGCCCTGCCGCAGGAGCTGATCTTTCGCCCGTTGTTCTTTCACCGCTACGGCGCGCTTCTGCCCGAAGGGCGCGCGGCGATCACGCTGAACGCGGCGATCTTCTCCTTCGCGCATCTGATGTATTGGTCATGGGTGGTCGCGATCCTGACCTTCATCGGCGGCTGGTTCTTCGCCCGCGCCTATCTGCGGCACGGATTCCCCTCGGCCTGGGCGCTGCATGCGGTGGCGGGGAACGTGCTGTTCGCGGTGGGCATGGGGATCTATTTCTATTCCGGGAACGTGGTCCGTCCGTTCTGAATGCTTGACTTCCCCCGGCGCACGCGGTTCATGCGTGCGCTATCACCAAGGGGAAATGATGATGAGCGTCTATCGCAGCCATACCTGCGGCGAGCTGACCGCCGCGAATGCCGGTGCCGAAATCCGTCTGTCCGGCTGGGTCCACCGCGTCCGAGATCATGGCGGCGTGCTGTTCATCGACCTGCGCGACCATTACGGTATCACGCAGGTCATCGCCGACAGCGACAGCCCGGCCTTTCCGGCGCTGGAGAAGCTGCGCGCCGAAACCGTCATCCGCATCGACGGCCGCGTCAAGCTGCGCGACGCGAGCCTGATCAACCCCAAGTTGCCGACCGGCGAGATCGAAGTCTATGCGACCGCGACCGAGGTTCTGGGCCCGTCCGACGACCTGCCGCTGCCGGTCTTCGGCGAGCAGGACTATCCCGAGGAAACGCGCCTGACCTATCGCTTCCTCGACCTGCGCCGCGAGAGCCTGCACAACAACATCATGCTGCGCTCGAAGGTCGTCCGTTCGATCCGCAACCGCATGTGGGATCAGGGCTTCACCGAGTTCCAGACCCCTATCATCACCGCTTCCTCGCCCGAGGGCGCACGGGACTTCCTCGTGCCCTCGCGTCTGCATCCGGGCAAGTTCTACGCGCTGCCGCAGGCGCCCCAGCAGTTCAAGCAGCTGATCATGGTCGCGGGCTTCGACAAGTATTTCCAGATCGCGCCTTGCTTCCGGGACGAGGATCCGCGCGCCGACCGCTCGCCCACCGATTTCTACCAGCTCGACCTCGAGATGTCCTTCGTCGAGCAGGAAGACATCTTCCAGACCATCCAGCCGGTCATTCAAGGCCTCTTCGAGGAATTCGGCAATGGCCGCCCGGTCGATGCCGAGTGGCCGCGCATCGCCTATGCGGAATCGATGCTGAAATACGGCAGCGACAAGCCCGACCTGCGCAACCCGATCGAGATGCAGATCGTTTCGGACCACTTCCGCGGCTCGGGCTTCGCGATCTTCGCGAAACTGCTGGAACAGGACGGGACCGAGGTTCGCGCCATCCCCGCGCCCACCGGCGGCTCGCGCAAGTTCGCCGACCGCATGAACGCGTTTGCCCAAGCGCAGGGCCTGCCGGGCATGGGCTATATCTTCTGGCGCAAGGCCGAGGACGGCTCGACCGAGGCCGCCGGCCCGATCGCCAAGGCGCTGGGGGCCGAGAAGACCGAGGCGATCCGCGTCCAGCTGGGTCTGGGCGAGGGGGACGCCGCCTTCTTCCTCGGCGGCAAGCCCGAGAATTTCGAGGCCGTCGCCGGCCGCGCGCGCAACGAGATCGGCCGCGAGCTTGGCCTGACCGACGAGAACCAGTTCAAGTTCGCGTGGATCGTCGATTTCCCGATGTATGAGAAGGGCGATGACGGTCGGATCGATTTCAGCCACAATCCGTTCTCGATGCCGCAGGGCGGGCTCGAGGCGCTGTCGGGTGATCCGCTGACGGTCAAGGGCTACCAGTATGACCTCGCCTGCAACGGCTATGAGTTGATCTCGGGCGCGATCCGGAACCACCGCCCCGACATCATGTTCAAGGCCTTCGAACTGGCGGGCTACGGTCATGACGAGGTCGAGAAGCGCTTCGGCGGCATGGTCAAGGCCTTCCGCTATGGCGCGCCGCCCCACGGTGGCTGCGCGGCGGGCATCGACCGTATCGTCATGCTGCTCGCGGACGAGCAGAACATCCGCGAGGTCATCATGTTCCCGATGAACCAGCGCGCCGAGGATCTGATGATGGGTGCGCCATCCGAGCCCACCAACGAGCAGATGCGCGAATTGCGCCTGCGCTCGCTGCCGCGCGAGTGACCGGACCGACGCTTGCCGGAGGCCCCTGCCGGGGCTTTCGGCAAGAGTCCGCGACGCGGCGGGCCTGTCCCGAAAGCGTGTACTGACCTTCTGCCCGAGGCATGAGATAACCGGGGCCGGGACCATATTTCCCGTGCCTGCAGGTTTGTGCATGACCCTTGATTTTCCCCGGATCGCGGCGATCCGCCTTGGCTATGGCCTGTCCCCGCTCGCGCCTCCGGCCGAGGACGCCGATGCGTTGCTGGCGGGTATCGGCGCCTCCGGCCCGGACACGGACGCGGTCAGCACCGCGATGGCGCAAAAGCAGACCGGGCGTCACATCGAACTTCGCAAGGCCATGGAGAACGGCACCGAGGCCGCCAAGAAGGAATTCCAGGCCTACAACCTCGAGAACAGCAGGCTTCAAATCCGCGATCTCCAGCGCCGCCTTGCCCGCGCGGTGGATGATCCTGCCGGATTTGGCGAGCGGCTGGTCCAGTTCTGGGCCGACCATTTCACCACCCGCACCGTTGACGGCACCCATAATGCGCTGGCCATGGCCTATGTCGACGAGGCGATCCGCCCCCATGTCGGCGGCCGGTTCGAGGACATGTTCGTTGCCGCCGACACCCATCCGATGATGCTGGTCTATCTGAACCAGAACAGCAGTCGCGGCCCGAATTCGGTCGCCGCCAAGCGCCAGAAGGGCAAGAGGCTTGGCCTGAACGAGAACCTGGCGCGCGAGGCGATGGAGCTGCATTCGCTTGGCGTCGGCGCGCCCTATACGCAAAAGGACGTGCGCCAGCTTGCCGAATTGCTGACCGGTCTCTCCTATTCCCACAAGGACGGTTTCTCCTATCGCCCGCAGATCGCCGAGCCGGGGGCCGAGATCGTGCTGGGGCGGCGCTATGGCGGCCCCGGCGACGGCAATCTGCGCGACATCCGCGCGGCGTTTCGCGACATCGCGCGCCGGCCCGAGACGGCGCAGTTCGTCTCGCGCAAGCTGGCGGTGCATTTCATCTCGGACAGCCCGTCGCCGGAACTGGTCGACGCCATGGCCGCGACCTGGCGCGAGACCGGCGGCAATCTGCCGGATGTCTATCGCGTGATGATCAACCATCCCGAGATGGCATCGAACCTGCGCCAGAAGGTCCGCCAGCCCTTTGACCTGATGGTGGCGGGGATGCGGGCTTTGGGTGTGAGCGGGCAGCAGGTCCGCAACCTCGATTTCCCGCAACTGCCCGCCTGGACCACGCGGCAACTGATGATGATGGGCCAGTCCTGGGGGCGCCCGCCCGGACCCGATGGCTGGCCGGAAGGGGCCGAAGCCTGGATCGAGCCGCAATTGCTGGCCGCGCGGATCACCTGGGCGATGAAGATCCCGCGCGCCCTTCTTGGCAAGCTGCCCGATCCGCGCGAGTTGATCGAGACGGCGCTGGGGGGCACGCAATCCGAGCAACTGGCCTGGGCGGTGCCCAAGGCCGAGAGCCAGGCCGAGGGCGTGGCCCTGATCCTCGCCTCGAACGACTTCAACCGGCGATAGGGAGCGATTGCGATGATCGAACTGGACCGGCGCCTGTTCCTGAAATCCGCCGCGCTGATCGGCTGTTCGGCCGCGGCGCATCCGCTGATGACCTCGATGACCTTTGCCGCGCTCCCCTCGGACAACCGGCTGGTGGTGATCATCCTGCGGGGCGCGATGGACGGGCTGGACGCGATCCAGCCCTATGGCGACCCGATGCTGGCGAAGCTGCGCCGCAATATCTCGGTCGGGCCCGAGAATGGCGCGCTGGACCTTGACGGGTTCCATGCGCTTCACCCCCGCCTCGCGCCGCTGATGCCGCTTTGGAATAAGGGCGAACTGGCCTTCGCCCATGCCGTCTCGACGCCCTATCGCGACAAGCGCAGCCATTTCGACGGGCAGGATTTGCTGGAGGCCGGGACCGGAACCGACCTGCCGGTGGACTGGCGCGTCGGCGGCTGGCTGAACCGCCTGCTTCAGGCGATGCCCGGAACCACGGCCGAGACCGCCTACGCGATCGGCCTCGAACAGATGAAGATCCTGAGCGGCGCGGCCGCGCATCTGGGCTGGGCGCCCAGTGCCTCGGTCTCGCTTTCGCCGCAGGCGCAGATGCTGCTGGACCATGTCTATCACGACGACCCGATGTTCCGGGACGCGGCGCGGGATGCTTTCCGCATCACCGCCGAGACCGAGATGACCGAACGCGGCAAGGGCCCCACGGCGGATGAGGCCGCGCTTGGCGCCTTCGCCGCCTCGCGGCTGAACGGCACCGCGCGTATCGCCGCCTTCTCGATCGCGGGCTGGGACACCCATGCCAATCAGGGACCGGTGATCGGCCGCGCGCTCGACAAGCTCAGCGCCGCCATCCTCGCGCTGCGCGACGGGCTGGGTACGAACTGGGGCAGCACCACCGTCCTCGCCATGACCGAGTTCGGCCGCACGGTGCGCGAGAACGGATCGAACGGGACGGATCACGGCACCGGGGGCGCGCTGCTGATGGCGGGGGGCGCGATCAAGGGGGGGCGGGCCTTCGGCGACTGGCCGGGACTGGGCGAGGGCGACCTTTATGCCGGGCGCGACCTGATGCCCACGCGCGACATCCGCGCCTATGCCGCATGGGCGATGCGCGGGCTTTTCGGGACCGAGCGCGAGATGCTGGAAGGTTCGATCTTTCCGGGCCTTGACCTTGGCGACGATCCGCGGATGCTCGCCTGAAACCACCCATCCGAGGCAGGCATGTCAGACCGTCCCATCGGCCCCGTCGTCACGGGCTTCGCGCCCCCGCCGCCGCCCGGCCCGGCGATTCCGGGCCGCTTCGTCACGCTTGAGCCGCTGGACCCGGCGCGCCATGCCGACGATCTTTTCGCCGCCAATCGCGGCCATGACTGGCTCTGGGACTACATGCCCTATGGTCCGTTCGAGGATCAGGCGACCTATCGCGTCTGGCAGGAGAGCGTGGCTGGCAAGCCCGACCCCTTCTTCTTCGCCCTGCGCGACAACCGATCGGGCAAGGTCGGGGGTGTCGCGTCCTTCCTGCGCGTCGACCGCCCGAACGGGGTGATCGAGATCGGTCATATCCAGATCGCGCCGGTCCTGCAGCGCGGCCCCGCCACCACCGAGGCCATCCTGCTGATGATCCGCTGGGCCTTCGAGGCCGGCTATCGCCGGGTCGAGTGGAAATGCAATGCGCTGAACGAACCCTCGATGATCGCCGCCCGGCGCTACGGCTTCGCCTATGAGGGCACGTTCCGCCAGCACCTCGTTGTCAAGGGCCGCAACCGTGACAGCGCGTGGTTCTCGATCATCGACGGCGAATGGCCCCGCCTGCGCGCGGCCCATGACGCATGGCTCTCGCCCCAGAATTTCGATGCGGATGGCAACCAGCGCCAACGGCTCTCCGAATTGACCGCGCCCTTGCGTCAGATCCCCTGAACCGAGGCCAGCCGATCCTGCACCATGCCGCTGATCCGGGCGAGTTCGGTCGCGATCTCCTGACCCTCGGCATGATCGCGCGCCAGCGCCGAGGCCGCATCCTCCAGTGGGCGGTCATGGGCCGAGCGCGCCACCCCGGCAAGGAAGCGCGCGATATAGTCGATCGCGGTCACGTCATCGGCGACCGAAAGCACCTCGGCCACATGGGCGAGGTCGTCGCGCAGCGCGGCATGGTCGGGAATGATCACGTCATCGGCGACGAGGCGCAGACCGGACGGGCGCATCTCGTCCGGCAGACAGGCCAGAATCGCCTGCTGGAAGCCCGCGAGACTCTCGATCGGTTTCAGCAGGAATCCGTCGGCGCCCGCCGCCATCGCCGGGGCGCGATTGGCCTCGTCCCCGGAAATGCCGAGGATCACCGGCACGCGCGGCGTAGCGCTGGCGATGCTGCGGATCATGTCCGCGCCATTGCCATCGGGCAGGCCCATGTCGATGACGATCGCACCGGGTCGATAGGTCTGCAGGTGCCGGATCGCCGCGCGGATCGTGTCGGCCCGCCGGATGCGTGCGCCCGATCGCAGGCAAAGCAGGCGCACCGCCTCGGACGCGTAGCGCGAATCCTCGACCACCAGCACCGTCAGCCCGGTCAAAGGTCGGTCGGGCAGTTTCAGGCGCCAAGTGGAGGTGTTGTCGAAAGCATTCGTCAAATCGTCGCGCATCGTCAAAATCCCTTGGAAGAATCCCTTTATGCCGCCACGGTCGCGCCTTTCCCCTAAGAAGCCGTTAATGCGACTGGCAGGATTTCGGCTTTCAACCTGCCGGCACGCGGCCTAGAACGGCGGGGATCGAGGGAGGAAAGAATGATCGGACGCCTGAACCATGTCGCCATCGCGGTGCCGGACCTTGCGGCGGCCACGGCGCAATACGCGAACACTCTGGGCGCGAGCGTCGGCCAGCCGCAGGACGAACCCGACCACGGGGTCACGGTCGTCTTCATCGAACTGCCGAATACCAAGATCGAACTGCTTTATCCGCTGGGCGAGGACAGCCCGATCCGGGGTTTCCTCGAGAAGAATCCCTCGGGCGGCATTCATCACATGTGCTTCGAGGTCGATGACATCCTTGCCGCACGCGACCGGCTGAAGGCCGAAGGGGCGCGCGTCCTCGGCTCGGGCGAGCCGAAGATCGGCGCGCATGGCAAGCCGGTGCTGTTCCTGCATCCCAAGGATTTCAACGGCTGCCTGATCGAGTTGGAGCAGGTCTGATGAACCTGACCGGCGGCATCGTCCTCTACGCAGTCCTGTGGTTTCTGGTCCTGTTCGTCCTGTTGCCCATCGGCCAGAAAAGCCAGGCCGAGGCGGGCGAGGTGACGCCCGGCACCCCGGCAGGTGCCCCGCATGAGCCGAAACTGAAGAAGAAGATGCTGTGGGCCACGCTGATCTCGGCAATTCTCTGGGGGGTGATCGCCTATGTCATCCTGGGGGGCATCATCACTCGCGCCGATATCGAGGCCTGGACCAGCTAGCGCCGGGCCAGGTGAAAAAGGTGGGTGAAGCCCGCCGCCGCCAGCACCGGCACCAGCACGTTGAGGAATGGCACCGTCAGCAGCAGGGCGATCAGCACGCCAAGCAGCGTTGTCCGCGTCGCGAGGCTCTGGCGCAATGCGGTCGCCTGCGGTGCATGCAGATGACGCCGGGCCGCCATCTGGAAGAACTCGCGCCCCAGCAGCCAGCCATTCCCGAGGTAGAACAGCACCGAGGCCAGCGGCCCGAGGAACGGCGTCAGCAAAAGCGAGACCAGCGCGACGCCGATCACCGCCCCCATCACGGCGAGCGATTCCATCAGCCCGGCCATGAATTCGACCGGAAGCCCCTTTGCGTCGGGATAGTGGATCTCCTCGACCGCTTCGGCCACGCGCTCGGCGAAAAGGCCGGCGAAACCGGCCGTGACCGGCGCCATCAGGAAAATCGACATGATCGGGAACAGGACCAGCGAGCCCCATGACAGCGCAGGGGCGATGCTGATCTGCCCGATCCAGGGCAGGGTCATCGTCTCGGGAGCGAAAATGCGGATCGCCCAGAAGGCGGCGGCCTGAAGCACGACGAACAGAACCAGAGTCAGCAGCACGCCCAGCAGAACGACGCCGAAGATGCGGGGGCGAAACAGATCGCCCCACGCCCGCGAAAGCGCGGTCAGCACCATCAGAGAAACACCGTCTTGGCGGCGACATCGGGGCGCGGGCGGTCGGGTGGGGTTGCGCCGCGCTGGCCGATATGGATCAGGCCGACAACACGTTCACCGGCGCGGACGCCCAGATGTGCCTCGGCAAATTCCGGCTGTGCGGCGGGGCCGGTCAGCCATGCCGCGCCGAAACCGGCGGCCAGCGCCGCGTTCAGCAATTCGAGGCAGACGGCGCCCGCAGACAGGAATTGCTCCCATTCCGGGATCTTCGGGCTATCGACCGGTGAGGAAACCACCGCCACGATCACCGGCGAGGCGAAGGCCGACTTCGCCTTCTCGACCGCCGCTTCGTCGCCGCCCTGCCGGGCCACGAACTGCCCCAGCACGGGGGCGAGGCGGTCCAGCGTCTGCCGCTCCAGCACGACGAAGCGCCAGGGCTCCAGCTTGCCGTGATCGGGAACGCGGGCGGCCAGCTCCAGCAGGTCCATCAGCTCGCGCTGCGAGGGGGGCGGCGCGCTCAGGGTTTTCGGCGGGTGCGAGCGGCGGTGGCGCAGAAAGGAAAGGGTCGTAGGATCAATATGTTGCATTCAGACCTCGAAGAACTCGGCGAGTTCGCCCAGATAGGACGAGACGGGGTTTAGCCAGCGCGCATCCGGTTGCCGGCGGGCGATGACCTGGGCCAGCGGATCGGGCGCGTCGATACCCGAGCCCGCCAGTTGCGCGACGACGGCATGGCCGCAAAACGGCACATAGGCTTCGGAATAGCCGCCCTCATGGACCAGCACCAGACGGCCCGCGCAAAGATCGGCGGCCGCCTGCTGCAAAAGTGCGGTCATCGCGCGGAACCCCGCGGCCGAGACCAGCATCCGCCCCAGCGGGTCGAGTGCGGCGGCATCGAAACCGCAGGCGACGATGATCACCTCGGGCTGGTGCCGGTCGAGCAGCGGCAGCACGATCCGCTCCATCGCCTCCAGATAGCTGGCATCGCCGCAGCCGGGCGGCAGCGGGATGTTCACGTTGGACTTACGCGCGCCCCGCACCGAGGCCGCGCCGGTATCCTGCGGATAGTTATGCTCCTGATGGAGCGAGATGGTCAGGACGTCGGGATCGTCAAGGAAGATCGCCTCGGTCCCGTTGCCGTGATGCACGTCCCAATCGACCACCGCAAAGCGCCGGGCCAGTCCTTCAGCCTTTGCTGCATGGATCGCGACCGCGATATTTGCCAGAAGGCAGAAGCCGTTCGGGCCGTCCGGCAGGCAATGATGCCCCGGCGGACGCGAGAGGGCATAGGCGCTGGAAAGCCTACCCCGCAGCACCTGTCCGATCGCCCCTTTGGCGAGACCCGCCGAGAGCGCCGCGATCTCGTAGCCGCCGCGCTGGAAGGGGGCGTGATGACCAAGCTCACCCCCGCCCGCATCCGAAACCGCCTTGAACCGGTCGAGGTAATGGGCCGGATGGACGCGCAGCAGATCCTCGCGCCCGGCCGGAGGCGCGGATTGCAGGGCGAGTTCGCGCATCAACCCGCTCACATGCAGCAGATTGACCAGCCGCCGCTTGCTCTCCGGGCTTTCGGGCAACCCGGCGCCGGGCTGGACGAAGCCGCCGACGGGCAGGGTCAGCGCGTAATCCCCACCACCGTGCCAAAGGGTCAATTCGTCATGGAAGAAGCCTGTCGCCATTGATTTCCGCCGCCGTTCCGGTTTTGTGAAACCATGACCGATCTCAGTCAATTCGCGCAACCCGGCACCGAATTCGCCGTCCGCGTCACGCCGCGAGCCTCGCGCAATGCCGTCGCGGTGGAGGAGGGCAGGCTGCGCGTCACCGTCACCACCGTGCCCGAGGACGGCAAGGCGAATGCGGCGGTCGTCAAGCTGCTGTCGAAGGCGCTGGGGGTCGCCAAGACGCGCATCGTGCTGGTGCGCGGGGCAACCTCGCGCGACAAGGTCTTTCGGATCGAGGACTGAGCCTAGCGGCGTTCGAGGCGATAATTGCCCTCGGGCAGGTTCAGGGCGGCCCGCAATTCGTCGAGTTGCTCGATGGTCAGGACCACCTGCGCCAGTTCGCCCGTATCCGGGTCGAACTGCTCGACGACCACGCGGTCATCGAAGGTCTGGATCACCACATCCTCGTTCAGCGGGCGCGCGGCGATTGCGCTGCCTTTCGGCAATTCGTCGATCAGGGTGATGACGGTCGCGTCAAAGTCATGCTCGATCGTGAACATCGCGGGCCTTTCCGGGCGGTTGCGCCCCAACTTTCGCGTGATTCTCATGTGACGGCAAGAGCAGGGGTTGGCGCTGGCTGAACGGGCCGGATAAGGTGGCGCGACATGCGGCCCGATCCGCCGGGACCGCAGGCAGGAGAAGCCAATGTTCAAGGCCTGGAAGGCAGCAATATCGGTTCTGGCGCTTGCGCTGGCGGGCTGCGTCTCGCAGCAGATGCCGATGCCTGGGGATGCGACCGTGCCGGCGCTTCCCGCCATGGCCCCCGATACGCCCGCCGGGGCGAGAGAGTCGGCGCGGTCCTTCATCCAGGTCCTGGGCCGGATGGAGCCCGCGGTCGAGCGCGAGTGCCTGCAGCGCCGGACCCAGCCGATCAATTGCGATTTCCAGTTCGTCGTCGACGACCGTTCGGGGCTGGAGCCGAATGCCTTCCAGACCATCGACAAGAACGGCCGCCCGATCATCGGCTTCACCCTCTCGCTGATCGGCGAGGCGCGGAACGCCGACGAACTGGCCTTTGTCATCGGGCATGAGGCGAGCCACCACATCCTCGGTCATATCAACCGCAAGACGAGTGCCGCGGCAATGGGCGCCGTGATCCTCGGCGGGCTGGCAAGCGCCTATGGCGGCAATCCCGAGGCGATCCAGAGCGCGCAGCAGATGGGCGCGCAGTTCGGCGCGCGCTACTATTCCAAGGAATGGGAGCTTGAGGCCGATTATCTGGGCGCGATCATCGCGCTCAAGGCAGGCTTCAATCCGCAGCACGGTGCACAATTTTTCGCCCGTATTCCGGATCCAGGCGACCAGTTCTTCGGCACGCACCCGCCAAGCTCCGCGCGGATTGCGCAGGTGGATCGCGCGGTCGCAGACTTTCGCAGCGGGCGGGCAAGATAATTTCGTTCTGTGACAAGGATGCAGCACTATCTGTCACATGCAAGTATCTGACGGATCAGGGTATATTGGAAATTTCCGGCAAATGTCCCGCGCGCGTTGGCGGATCGACGATTCTGCCTCTTAAAGAAGTCCTAATTGCAACCACGCGTTGAATAAATCCTTTCATCGGCAAGAGTTCGCCGATAGGTTTCCCCTCATAACTAAGGAAGGCCCTGCTGCAAGAAGGGCACATGGTTACCGGGGGAAGGGAATTTATGATCGGAGTTGTATTGTGGAGCAAACCGCCGAGGGAGACTGCCATCATCTGGTGCGAGGACAATGCCGCGCTGGCCTATCTGCAGGGCCGCGAGAATCTGGCCAGCGGGGGCGACTGGCCGGAAACGGGGGATCTGGTCGAGCTTGAATGCGAGACTTCGGGCACGCTCCGATACGCGCGCCGGGTCGAGGTCGTGTCAGGCTATCGCCGTTCGGACCTGCCCGAGATCCTGCGCGGCATGTCCCATGACATTCCCGTCCAGCCCATGCTGCGCGTGATCACGAACGACGCTCTCTGCGCGGAAGACCCGCGACCGCAGAAAATCGCGATCGCGGGCTAGGAAATTCAGACGCCGCGCGCCAGGGCAGCGACCCCGGTGCGCGCCAGATCCGACAGGCCGAGGGGGCGCATCAGGTCGGCGAAGGCATCGAGCTTCTCGGGCGTGCCGGTGATCTCGAACACAAAGCTTTCCAGCGTGGAATCGACCACATTCGCCCGGAAGATCTCGGCGATGCGCAGCGCCTCGACCCGCTTTTCGCCCTTGCTCGACACCTTGTAGAGCCCAAGTTCGCGGCCGACGCAGGGGCCTTCGACGGTCAGGTCATGGACCTCGTGCACGGGCACGATGCGGCCGAGTTGCGCGATGATCTGCGCGATCACGGCCGGTGTCCCCCGCGTCACGACGGTGATGCGCGAGCGGTGGCCCAGATGGTCGACCTCGGCCACGGTCAGGCTGTCGATGTTGAAGCCCCGGCCGGAAAACAGGCCGATGACGCGGGCAAGGACGCCCGGCTCGTTCTCGACCAGCACGGCGAGGGTGTGGCTCTCGATCGTCTGGGCATTGGGGTCGCGCAGGTCATAGGCCGAATGGCTCGATGCGCCCTTCTGGATGTTCAGTGCCGCCATGTTCATCTCACTCGATTTCGTGTTTCGCCGGGCTCAGACCAATGCCGCGCCGGTGCCGGTGATGGCGCCTTCGGTCGAGGATTCGCCCAGAATCATCTCGTTATGCGGCTTGCCCGAGGGGATCATCGGGAAGCAGTTCTCGTGCTTCTCGACCATCACGTCGAGGATGAAGGGGCCGTCGTAGTCCAGCATCTCCTGAATCGCCGCGTCGAGATCGGCGGGATCGCTGACCAGCCGGCCCTTGCAACCGAACGCCTCGGCGAGCTTGACGAAATCGGGCAGGCTCTCGGACCAGCTCTGGCTGTAGCGTTCGCCATGCAGAAGCTGCTGCCATTGCCGGACCATGCCCAGACGCTCGTTGTTCAGGATGAACTGCTTGACCGGGGCGCGGAACTGAACCGCCGTGCCCATTTCCTGCATGTTCATCAGCCAGCTCGCCTCGCCCGCGACGTTGACGACCAGCGCCTCGGGATGGGCGACCTGCACCCCGATCGAGGCGGGCAGGCCATAACCCATGGTGCCCAGCCCGCCCGAGGTCATCCAGCGGTTCGGATCCTCGAAATGCAGGAACTGCGCGGCCCACATCTGGTGCTGGCCAACCTCGGTCGTGATGTAGCGGTCGCGGCGATGCGCGGTCAGGGCTTGCAGCCGCTCCAGCGCGTATTGCGGCTTGATGACCTTTTCCGAGTTGCGGTAGTTCAGGCATTTCACCGACTTCCACGCCTCGATCTGGGCCCACCATTTGGTCAGCCCGGCCTGATTGACCTTGCGGCCGCGCGACTTCCAGATCTTCAGCAGATCCTCGAGCACATGGCCGACATCGCCGACGATCGGCAGGTCGACATGGATGACCTTGTTGATCGAGCTGCGGTCGATGTCGATCTGCACCTTGATCGAGCCGGGGCTGAAATCCGCGACCCGGCCGGTGATGCGGTCGTCGAAGCGTGCGCCCACCGCGATCATCAGATCGCAGTCGTGCATCGCCATGTTCGCCTCATAGAGGCCATGCATCCCGAGCATCCCGATCCAGTTCTTGCCGGAGGCGGGATAGGCCCCCAGACCCATCAGGGTCGAGGTCAGCGGGAATCCGGTGGCATCGGCCAGTTCGCGCAGCAACTGGCTCGCGCCGGGGCCGGAATTGATGACGCCGCCGCCGGTATAGAGGATCGGACGCTCGGCCCGCTCCAGCAACTCGACAAGGCGGGTGATCGCGTCGATGTCGCCCTTCTTCACGGGCTGATAGCTCGGCGTCTCGATCTGCTTCGGGCCGACATATTCGCCGGTCGCGAATTGCACGTCCTTCGGGATGTCGACCAGAACCGGGCCGGGGCGGCCCGAAGTCGCGACATGGAAGGCCTTGTGGATCGTCGCCGCAAGGTCGTCGGTATCCTTCACCAGCCAGTTATGCTTGGTGCAGGGCCGGGTGATGCCGACGGTATCGGCCTCCTGAAAGCCATCGGTGCCGATCAGGAAGGTCGGAACCTGACCCGAGAGGACGACCAGCGGAATCGAATCGAGCAGCGCATCGGTCAGCCCGGTGACCGCATTGGTCGCGCCGGGGCCGGAAGTGACCAGAACGACACCCGGCTTGCCGGTCGATCGCGCATAGCCCTCGGCCATGTGGACCGCGCCCTGCTCGTGCCGGACAAGGACGTGCTTGATGTCGTTTTGCTGGAAAATCTCGTCATAAATGGGGAGTACCGCGCCGCCCGGATAGCCGAATACGGTGTCGACGCCCTGATCGCGCAGAGCTTCGATAACCATTCTTGCACCCGTCATGCTTCGGGACATACCATTCTCCTTGATTAACCTCCGACACCTTGCCCTTTCTCGGGACTCCTCCGGCGCCGCGTCGCCGGAAACTATGGGGCTAACAGGGCAGGGTCAATGGCGATTATCCAATAAAGTGACCATGATTTGCCAATTATTGTAATTTTATTTCAATTTATGGCAGTCCGGGGAAATTATCGGGGCCGATGGGGCAGTGTAATACGCGCCACCTGCTCGACAATCGGGTCCACCGAAAGCGGATGGATGTCGGAATTGTGCTGCTGCGGGTCGCCGATCGACTGCCAGACCCCGCCCTTGTAGATCTCGAGCGCCGAGAACTTGGCCTTGTATTCCATCTTGCGGCTGCCGGGCACCCAGTAGCCGAGATAGATGAAGGGCAGGCGCGCGCCTCGTGCCAGCTCGACATGGTCGAGGATGATGTAGGTCCCGAGGCTCGCCGCCTCGAAGCGCGGGTCGTAGAAACTGTAGACGAGGCTCAGCCCGTCATCGAGCACATCGGTCAGGCAGACGGCGACCAGCCGGTCATCCTGCGAGGGCGAGGCGCCCGGTTCGGTCAGGCGATATTCGACCACCCGCGTGCGCACGGGCGTTTCCTCGATCATCGCGGCGAATTCGAAGATGTCCATGTCGGCCATTCCGCCATCGGCGTGCCGCATGTCCAGATAGCGGCGGAACAGCTCGAACTGCTCCTCGGTCGCCCAGGCGCTGGTCGCGAGGCGCCGGATGCTCTGGTTCCGGCGCTGAACCCGGCGCTGCGACCGCGTGGGCTGGAAATCGGCCACGCGGATGCGCGCGGACATGCAGGCGACGCAGCTTTCGCAGCTTGGCCGATAAAGGACGTTCTGCGAGCGGCGGAAACCCTGACGGGACAGCGCATTGTTCAGCTCGTTGGCCGAGTCACCGGCCAGAGCGGTGAACAGCTTGCGTTCTGCCCGGCCATGCAGATAGGGGCAGGGTTGCGGGGCGGTGACGTAGAACTGCGGTGCGTGGGGGACAGTGTGCCGCATCAATCGCGCCCCGCCTCAGCCGGGCCGACGCTGCCAAATAGGTGGAACTGTCGGAGCCTGATCAAAGATGCGCGCATCGGCAATGGGCGACCAATCGGATTTACTCTGAATTGCGGTGGAGCAAAGCGTAGCAACAGTTGCCGTCGAGGCCAAGCACGGAAACCGCGCCGTGGGGTCGCAATCTCGCGCGTGTCGCGATTGACCTTGCCGAAGCGGCGGATAGGTTTTGCGGATGACATTCGCCGCACGCATCACCCGCCTCCCGATTCCAGCCGACCCGGCAAGGGGGGAAGCCGCCCTGCAAAGGCTGGGCCCGCTTTCTCCCCGGATTGACGACCTGATCCGCGGGACGGCGGGTTGCAGCCCCTACCTCGCCGGGCTGATCGAGCGCGAGGCGGACTGGCTTGCCGCCATGCTCCTCGACCCCGCCGCGCCCGACCGCGATCTTGTCGCGCATGAGACCGCCGGATGGGAGGCGCTCTCGGCCGAGGCGCTGGGTCCGGCGCTGCGTGGGGCCAAGCGGCGCGTCGCGCTCTGGACCGCATTGGCCGATCTGGGCGGCGTCTGGCCGCTGGAGCGCGTGACCCGGGCCCTGACCGACCTTGCCGACCGGGCGACCGACCTCGCGCTGCGCGCTCATGTCGCGCAGGAAATCGCGCGCGGCAAGCTGCCCGCAACCACGAGCGACGCCGGCGGGATCACCGCGCTGGCGATGGGCAAGATGGGCGCGGGAGAGCTGAACTATTCCTCAGATATCGACCTGATCGTGCTTTACGACGACGCGGCCTATGCCCCCGACGACCAGTTCGAGGCGCGGGCCGCGCTGATCCGCGCGACCCGGAAGGCGGCGGCGACGATCTCGGACAATACCGATCAGGGCTACGTCTTCCGCACCGACCTGCGGCTGCGTCCCGATGCGGCGGTGACGCCCGTCTGCATCTCGGTCTCGGCGGCGCTTGGCTATTACGAGGCCGAGGGCCGGACATGGGAGCGCGGCGCCTATATCAAGGCGCGGCCCTGCGGCGGCAATCTGGAGGTCGGAGAGCGGTTCCTGCGCGAGATGCGGCCCTTCGTCTGGCGCCGCCATCTGGATTTCGCGACGATCCAGGACACCGATGACATGCGCCGCCGGATTCGTGATCACAAGGGACTGCACGGGCGGATCGGGGTGCCGGGCCACAACATGAAGCTGGGGCAGGGCGGCATCCGCGAGATCGAGTTCTTCACCCAGACCCGCCAGTTGATTGCCGGCGGGCGCGACCCCGACCTGCGCGTGCGCGGCACGGTCGAGGGGCTGGCGCGTCTGGCCGAAAAGGGCTGGATCCCGGTCGAGGTCGCAACCGAGCTGACCGAGCATTACCGCGAGCATCGCGAGATCGAGCACCGTATCCAGATGGTGAACGACGCGCAGACCCATCTGGTCCCGGCCTCGGCCGAAGGGATCGCGAATATCGCGCTGATGATGGGCGAGGCCGACCCCGCTATCTGGTCCGCGCGCCTTGAAAGTCGCCTTGAACGTGTCGAGGCGCTGACCGCGAGCTTCTTCACCCCGGCCGAAAAGCGCGAGATGCCGCGGCTTTCCCCGCAGGCGCTGGCGATGATCGAGCGTTGGCGGGCCTATCCCGCGCTCCGCTCGCAGCGCGCCCGCCAGATCTTTGCCCGGATCGAACCCGAATTGCTGGCGCGGCTGAGCGTCGCCGCCCATGCCGAGGAGGCGCTCAGCCGCTTCGACGCCTTCCTCGCTGGCCTGCCCGCCGGGGTGCAGCTTTTCTCGCTGTTCGAGGCGAACCCGCAGCTGATCGACCTGATCGTCGACATCTGCGGCACCGCGCCCGGCCTTGCCGCCTATCTGGCGCGCCATGCCGAGGTTCTGGACGGGGTGCTTGCCGGCAGTTTCTTCGCTGCCTGGCCGGGGGTGCATGGCCTTCGGGCGCAGCTTGACGATGCGATCGCCCAGACCCTTGCCGCGCCCGATGGCAGCTATGAGGGGGCGCTGGACGAGGCGCGCCGCTGGGCGCATGAATGGCAGTTCCGCACCGGCGTCCATCACCTGCGCGCCCTGATCGGGGCTGAGGAGGCGGGTGGGCAATATGCCGACATCGCCGATGCCGCCGTCGCGGCGCTTTTCCCCGTCGTCACAGCCGAGTTCGCGCGCCGCCACGGTCCGCCGCCGGGCCGCGGCGCCGTCGTCCTCGGGATGGGGTCGCTGGGGGCAAGGCAGCTCAACGCGGCATCGGACCTTGACCTGATCGTCATCTATGACGCCGACGGGGCGGAGAGTTCGGAGGGGCCGAAGGCTTTGGCGCCGCGCGCCTATTATGCGCGGCTGACGCAGGCGATGATCACGGCGCTTTCGGCGCCGACCTCCGCCGGCAGGCTCTACGAGGTCGACATGCGCCTGCGCCCCTCGGGGCGGCAGGGGCCGGTCGCGACCTCGGTGCAGTCCTTCCGCGCCTATCAGATGGAGGAGGCCTGGACTTGGGAGCATCTGGCCCTGACCCGGGCGCGGGTGATCGGCCATTGCGGAAGCGATGGCGGGACGCTGGCCGAGGAGGTCGAGGCGCTGCGGGTCGAGGTGCTGGAGGCCCGTGGCGGCGATCCGCGCGTCATGCCCGATCTTGCCGAGATGCGCGCCCGCATCTTTGCGGCCAAGGCGCCCGATGGCGCATGGGAGGCGAAAATCGGTCGCGGCAGGTTGCAGGATATCGAGTTGCTGGCGCAGTCCTTCGCGCTGCGGGCCGGCGCCTCGGGCAGGGCGCCCGCCGCGCAGATCCGCGCGGGCACCCGGGCCGGACTGATCCCGCGGGGCGAGGCGGAGACGCTGGCTTCGGCGCGAAGGTTCCTCTGGAGCCTGCAATGCTCGGGTCGCCTGCTGACGGAGCGGCCGCTCGACATGGAGAATATCGGCAAGGGTGGGCAGGCCTTCCTGCTGCGGGAAACCGGGGTGCCGTCTCTTGATGAGCTTTCGGCGCGGCTTGCCGCCACGATCGCCGCAGCAGGGGACATCATCGACGCGGCGCTGGCCGACCAGCCCGCGCCGGTCTGAAGGCGGCGCGGCCCGGGGCTGGGTTCAGCCGACCTCACCCACCAGAGGCAGGATCCGTGACGTCTGGGCGCGCGTGGTGCTGCCTGCCATTGCCTCGCCATGGATTGGCAGCAGGGTTGCGCTTGGCGCGGGGCCCGGCTGCGTCGCACCCTCACCCTCACCCTCGCTGCCGGGATCGAACAGGCCGTGCTGGGTCTTGTCCCAATAGAAGGGGCGGCGCACGATCTCATAAACCGCCTTCCAGCCCGCGAGGCATCCCAGCGGAAAATAGAGATGCATGGTCGGAACCCATGGCAGCAGATGGCGATGGGTCGACCCACGCACCGCCCAGGCGGCGACCGCCATGTTGAGGAGTTCGGAGGCGATGAACAGCCCGATCAGCGCCGGAAGCGCATAGCCGCCCAGCCGCCCGTCGAGCAGGTCGCGCATGGGATGGGGCAGGCCGAGGCTCAGCAACCAGAAGCTCCAGAGCACCGGGGCCAGCAGATATTGCGAGACGGAGGCGGCAAGCTGGACCTGCAGGGCGAGGAAGCGTCGCGCCCCGAGGTCGTTCCAGAGCGCGCGGGGATCGCGCATGTGCACGCCCCAGGTCATCGCAAAGCCTTTGAGCCAGCGCGAGCGTTGCTTGACCCAGGGCAGAAGGCGGCAATTCGCTTCCTCATGCGTGACGGTGTCGAGCATCTCGGTCCGGTAGCCGCGTCGCACCAGCCGGACACCCAGATCGGCATCCTCGGTCACGTTCCACGCATCCCAGCCCCCGACCTTTTCGAGAATGTCGCGGCGGAAGAACAGCGTGGTCCCGCCCAGCGGCACGACCAGATTCAGCGCCGCCGCACCGGCAAGGGTGCCGCGAAACCATGCGGCATATTCGATGGTGAAGGCGCGGGCGAGCCAATTGCTGCGCGGGTTGTAGTAATCGAGCACGCCCTGAAGGCAGGCGACATCCGGCGCGGCGAAGTGAAACCCCCGCGCGACCTTGTGGAGCTGGTCGGGTTCGGGCCGGTCCTCGGCGTCCCATATCCCGATGATCGAGCCGCGGCAGAAGCTCAGCGCATAGTTCAGGGCGCGGGGCTTGGTGCGGACCGGACCATCTGGCACCTTCACGACGCGCATCCATCGCGGGAGTTCCGCCCCCTCCAGCGCGGCCGATGTCAGCCGGTCACTATCCTCGACCACCAGAAGGATATCCATGAGTTCGCGCGGATAATCGAGCCGCGCCAGCCGGCCGACCAGCCGGTCGGCGATGTCGGCCTCGGCGAAAAGCGGCACCATGACCGAGATCACGGGCAAGGGCCCCGCCATCTCGCGCTGGGCGAGCCGGCCGGAGGCCACCGCCTGCTCCAGCACCCGATCGCCGGCGCGCTGGCGCAGGATCGCCCGGAAGGACAGGAGCTTCAGGATCATCGACACGAACAGGGTCAGGACCGCCCAGCCCGTCAGCACAGCGATCACCGGGACGGGCGCGAGCACCAGCCCCAGCGCGGCGAGGCCGGAAAGGGCGATGGCGATGCGGCCCACCCTGACCTCGTTCCGGGTGCGGCAGCTTTCACCGGCCGGGACGCGGGTTTCCGCCTCGCGGATCAGGGCGGTGCGGCGTGTGCCGAGGATCGCCTCCCGCGCCGCGTTTTCCGAGCAGAGCAGCATCCTGACCGTGCCGAACTCGGCCGGGAAGCGCGGGCGCAGGGCGTGGAACAGGTCGGGGCGCGCGGTCGCGACATAGGTGACGCCGCCGACGCGCCGCCAGGGCACGATCCCCTCGGCAAGGCAGAGCGCCGGGCCGAGCGCGTCGATCAGACGCGGGTCGGGGGCAAGTTTCGTGAGGTCGATGACGGAACTGCGCCATTGCCGGGAGAGGGCACGGGTCAGAGCCTCCTCGGTCACCCAACCCTGGGCCAGCAGGATTTCGCCAAGGCGGGCGTCCTGGCGCTTACGCATCGCGACGGCGCGCAGCAGGTCGCGCGATTCGACCGCGCCATCCTCGAGCAGGATCTGGCCCAGCGGCCGAAGATCGCGATCCTCGATCACCTGAGCCTTGGGCGGCGCGGATGCCGCGCCACCTTTCGGGTGGTCCCGTCGGAAGATGCTGAGCACTGGGCTGCCGGTCATGCGCGAATCCCTTCCTTTGGCCCTCTCTCGCATGAGGGAGGTTAAGGAGAGATTAACCGGCGACCCTCTCTAGGATCAGGCGCGGCGCGCGCGCATCGCCTCGGTGAAGCGGTCGAACAGATAGGCGCTGTCCTGCGGGCCGGGGCTGGCCTCGGGGTGATATTGCACCGAGAAGACCGGGCGGTCGGTCATGCGCAGGCCGCAATTCGAGCCGTCGAACAGGCTGACATGGGTTTCGATCACACCCTCGGGCAGGGTCTGGGCATCGACCGCAAAACCGTGGTTCATCGAGGTGATCTCGACCTTGCCGGTTTCCTTGTCGCGCACGGGATGGTTCGCGCCGTGATGGCCGTGCCCCATTTTCACCGTCCGGGCGCCAAGCGCCAGCGCCAGCATCTGGTGGCCAAGGCAGATGCCAAAGATCGGCAGATCCTTTTCCAGCAGGGTCTGGATCATCGGCACGGCATATTCGCCGGTCGCGGCCGGGTCGCCCGGGCCGTTCGACAGGAAGACGCCTTCGGGATCATGCGCCAGCACCTCATCGGCGGTGGCGGTGGCGGGCAGGACGATCACTTCGGCGCCGCTGCTGGCAAGCGAGCGCAGGATGTTGCGCTTGGCGCCGTAATCCAGCGCGACGACGCGGAAGGGTTTCTGCTCCTCGGACATGCCGAATTCGCCCGGCCAGGCCCAGAGGCCCTCGTCCCAGCGATAGCTTTGCCGGCAGCTCACTACCTTGGCGAGGTCGAGGCCGACGAGGCCCTTCCAGTCCCGCGCCCTGGCGACCATCTGGGCGATGTCGAAATTGCCCTCCGGGTCGTGGCGCAGCACGACATGGGGCGAGCCCTGCTGGCGGATGGCACGGGTCAGGCGGCGAGTGTCGATGCCGCCGACGCCGATGCGGCCACGGCGCTCCATCCAGCCGACCAGATCGCTGGTCGCGCGCCAGTTCGACGGCTCGGTCGGGTCCCATTTCACCACGATGCCCGAGGCGACCGGATCGGGCGCCTCGTCATCCTGCTCGGTCACGCCGGTATTGCCGACATGCGGGAAGGTGAAGGTGACGATCTGGCTTGCATAGGAGGGATCAGTCATGATCTCCTGATAGCCGGTCATGGCCGTGTTGAAGACCAGTTCGGCAACAACTTCGCCGGTCGCGCCGAAGCCCTGTCCGTAGAATACGGTGCCGTCTGCAAGCGCAAGACATGCGGTCGGTTTCTGGGCCATCGTCATCTCTCCGGGTAAATCGGCGGGAACCTATGGGCAGCGCCTGTTGCCGTCAAGGCTGGAAACGGCTCCACGACCTCGTGGAACCGTGACGCAGGGCCACGGGTTGACGCCGGATGCGAAGCTTAGGACAAGCGCGGCCAAACCACCAGAGCGAGGATCACATGGGATTGCGCGAACGTATCAGCGCCGACACCAAGGAGGCGATGAAGGCCCGGGACACCGCCCGCCTCTCGACGCTGCGGCTGATCTCGGCCGCGATCAAGGACCGCGAGATCGCGCTCCGCGGCGAGCTGGGCGACGAGTCCGGCCTCGGCGATGCCGACCTGACCGCGATCCTGTCGAAGATGGTCAAGCAGCGCCAGGAATCCGCGAAAGCCTATGAGGAAGGCGGCCGGCTTGAGCTGGCCGAGCGCGAGCAGGACGAGATCAAGGTGATCCAGGCCTATCTGCCGCGGCAATTGTCGGCGGAAGAGACGCAGGCCGCCATCGACAAGGCGATCAGCGATCTCGGCGCAAGCTCGATCCGCGACATGGGCGCGGTGATGGCCGAATTGCGCAGCCGCCACGCGGGCCAGATGGATTTCGCCGCGGCGGGTCCGCAGGTCAAGACCCGGCTGATGGGCTGACCGGGAAGGGGCGGAGGCGGTTATACCCGCCTGCCGCCCACCCATGTCTCGCCCACCACCGGATTGCCGCCGATCAGGCGGAAGCGCATCAGATCCGCGCGCAGGCCGGGGGCGAGGCTGCCACGGTCGGCAAGGCCAGCGGCACCCGCCGGGTTTGCCGTGACCGTCGCGATCGCACGGGGCAGGTCGTCCCAGATTTCCGCAAGGATCATCGCCCCGCCGATCAGGCCCGAGGGCACATAGTCTGACGAGAGAATGTCGAGTAGCCCGGCCCGCGCAAGCTCGGCGGCCGAGACATTGCCGGAATGCGATCCGCCCCGGATCAGGTTCGGCGCCCCCATCATCACCATGATGCCGTGTTCGTGGCAGGCCCGCGCCGCCTCGGGAGTGGTCGGGAACTCGGCCAGACGCACGCCATGCCCGGCGGAACGGGCGACATGTTCAGCGGTGGTATCGTCATGGCTGGCCAGCACCGCGCCCAGACGGTGCGCCACCTCGACTGCCGCCGCCTCATGCGCGTCGCCATAGCGGTCGCGCAGCGCCTTCATCCGGGCGACATGCTCGGCGAACTCGGCATCCGACAGCTTGTAGCGGCCCTGCACATATTGCGCGAGCTTCGAGAGGTCGCGGAACTGGCGCTGGCCCGGCGTGTGATCCATCAGGCTGATGATGCCGACGCGGTCGTCGGGGCCAAACTCATCAAGCTCGGCGATCAGGGTTTCCGAGCAGACCTCGGCGCGCAGGTGCAGCAGATGGCTGATGCGCAAAGCACCATCCCGGCGCAGGTCGATCAGCTCATGCGCCAGCTCGCGGGCGTATTTCTCGTAATCCTGATCCGGGCCGTCGCTGGTGACCGAGCCGACGCGCATGGCGTCGAAGACGGTGGTGATACCGCAGCCCGCCAGTTCCGCGTCATGGGCGATAATCGCCGCGGCATGGGGCCAGTCGACGCCGGGACGGGGACGCATGTGGCGTTCGAGATTGTCTGTATGAAGCTCGACCATGCCCGGCGCGAGGAAGTCGCCGCCCATGTCGAGCGCACCCGCAGGCACCGCCTCGCCCGGCCAGATTTCGGCGATCCTGCCCTCGTCGATCACGATCGCGCCGGTGACCACCTGATCGGGCAGGATCAACCGGGCATTGGCGAGGATGGTCTGGGTCATGGCTCGGCCTCTCTTGGGAGGGCAAAGAGGTGGCCCAGACGGCCGGATTGGTCAAGCGCCCTCGGGCGGGCAAAGCTCGGCGACCCATGCCGGAACGATCACGGTTGCGGGTCCGGTCCGGTGCTGGTCGAAATCGCGGCTGACGGCCGAGGTGTCAAGGTTCAGCTCGACCGTCAGGGCTCCGGCGCGCCGGGCATGCTGGGCAAGTCCGGCGGCGGGATAGACCTGCCCCGAAGTTCCGATCGCCGCGAAGATCTCGGCCTCCTCCACCGCCGCCCAGATCCGCTCCATGTGATAGGGGATCTCGCCGAACCAGACGATGTCGGGCCGCGTCGCGGGCTTGCCGCAGCCGGGGCAGGGGTCGATCGAGCGCATCACCAGCGTCGCGGGAAAACGCAGCCCGCAGGCGGCGCAAAGCGCGCCGAGCAGGCTGCCATGCATGTGGATCACCTCGGGCGAGCCGCCGCGCTCGTGCAGGTCATCGACATTCTGGGTGATCAGCGTGACGTCATGGTGCTTCGCCAGCCGCGCAAGCGCGCGATGGGCGGCGTTTGGCTGGGCGCGCGCGGCATCGGCGCGGCGCATGTTGTAGAAGCGATGGACCAGCACCGGGTCGCGGCGAAACCCCTCGGGCGTCGCCACGTCCTCGATCCGGTGTTCTTCCCACAGCCCATCGGTGGCGCGAAACGTCCTGATGCCGCTTTCGGCCGAGATTCCGGCTCCGGTCAGGACGGTGATGCGCATGACGATCTCAGTTGGCGCAATAGGCCTCGGCGGTGGCGGCGAAGTTCTTGTAGCGGTTCCAGAAGGCGTTGTCCGCGTCGGTCTTGGACATGCGCACGGCCTGGGCTTCCTCGGCATCCTTGAAGAAGCGGGCGGCGCGGCGCTGGTCGGAACGCGACAGCGTCATGTCTGCGACCTGCTGGATGCAGCCGCAAAGCGCGCCGCTGCGGGCCTTGCGCTCGGATCGGACACAGGCGGAATCGATGGGGCCAGCGACGGCAAGCGGCGTCGTCAACACGATCGCGGCCGCGGCGATGATCAGGCGGTTAAACATAACTGTCTCCTCGGCTTCAGCCATGCGGCGGGGCTGGACACCCTCACGAGGCCGCGTGTTATGGCCGACAAGTTAGCAGAATCCGCCCTCCCGCTCAATCACGCGGGCGAGAGACCATAGCTGGCGAAGTTGGCGGCAGACCGCGCAAGATATGCCTCTGGCTGCGCATCGGGCCGGGATTTGCTGGCCGAATCACCCTCAGGGCGGTTTCTTGCCGACCCGTGACCGGTAGGCCCGGCAGAGGCTGCCGCAGACCCCGTTTCGCGACATAAAGACGATGCGCGCGAACCACTTCCATACCAAAGCGGGCGCCGGCTGCTTTCCATCTGGACCGGCCGTCGCTTGCAGCATATGGCGAGGGCTGAATTCCCCGATTTAGAGGTCCGGTCCGATGGGCGGCGATAATTTTCGTGCGGCGATGCTGATGCTTGTCTCGATGGTGCTTTTCGCCGCCGAGGACATGTTCATCAAGCTGCTGACCGTGGACCTGCCATTCGCCGAGGTTCTGGGCATCGTCGGCCTGCTGGGCTGGCTGTCCTTCTGGCTGATGCTCAAGATGCAGGGCGGGCATTTCTGGACGCGCGAACTGCTGCGCCCTTCGGTCGTCCTGCGCAATCTGGCCGAGATCGTGGGCTCGATCGGGATCGTGGTGGCGCTGGCGCTGACCGATCTTTCCTCGACCGCGGCGATCATGCAGGCGCTGCCTCTGGCGATCGTGCTGGGCGCGGCGCTGTTTCTGGGCGAGCCGGTGGGCTGGCGGCGCTGGACGGCGATCGGCGCCGGTTTCGCGGGCGTGATGCTGGTGCTGCGTCCGGGCCTTTCGGATTTCCACCCCGCCTCGCTGATGGCGCTGGTCGCAGTGATCGGACTGGCCGCGCGCGATCTGGTCACGCGGCGCATTCCGTCCCATGTCCATTCGCTGCAACTGGCGGCCTCGGCCTTCCTCGCGATCCTGATCGGCTCGATCGCGATGGGGGTCGTGCTGGGTCAGGAATTCGTGGTCCCGACCCCGCGCCACAGCCTGCTCTTCGTGGCCTGCATGACGGTCGGCGTGGCGGGCTATGCGCTCCTCGTCATCGCGACGCGTCTGGGCGAGGCGGCGGCGCTTGCCCCCTTCCGCTATGCCCGGCTGGTCTTTGCCCTCACGCTGGCCGTGATCGTCTTCGGCGAACGTCCCGACGCGGTCACCCTGACCGGCGCCGCGATCATCGTCGGTTCGGGCTGCTATGCCATGTGGCGCGAGGCGCTGCAGCGCCGCCGCGAGCTTCGTGCCGCAGGGTGCGCGGCCATTCGCGGCTAGGACCGTCGCTATCCCTCTTCCCGCAACGCGTTTCCCCTTGTATAGCCCGGCCATGACCGACCTTGACCTCATCCGCAATTTTTCGATCGTGGCCCATATCGACCACGGCAAATCCACCCTGGCCGATCGGCTGATCCAGATGACGGGCACGGTCGCCGAACGCGACATGAAGGCCCAGATTCTGGACAGCATGGATATCGAGCGCGAGCGCGGCATCACCATCAAGGCGAACACCGTGCGCATCGAATATCCCGCCAAGGACGGGCGCACCTATGTGTTGAACCTGATCGACACCCCCGGCCATGTCGACTTCGCCTATGAGGTCAGCCGCTCCATGCGCGCGGTCGAGGGGTCGCTGCTGGTCGTCGATGCGAGCCAGGGGGTCGAGGCGCAGACGCTTGCGAACGTTTATCAGGCGATCGACGCCGGCCATGACATCGTGCCGGTGCTGAACAAGATCGACCTGCCCGCGGCCGAGCCCGAGCGGGTCAAGGAAAACATCGAGGACGTGATCGGCATCGACGCCCATGACGCGATCGAGATCTCGGCCAAGACCGGCCTTGGCATTCCCGATGTGCTGGAAGCCATTGTCACCCGCCTGCCTGCCCCCAAGGGCGACCGCAATGCGCCCTTGAAGGCGATGCTGGTCGACAGCTGGTATGACGCCTATCTGGGCGTCGTGGTCATGATCCGGGTCATGGACGGGGTCATCAGGAAGGGCGACCGCATCCGCATGATGCAGACCGGCGCGATCTACGGCATCGACAAGCTGGCGGTGCTGAAGCCCGCGATGATCGACATCGCGGAACTGGGACCGGGCGAGATCGGCGTGCTGACCGCCTCGATCAAGCAGGTGCGCGATACCCGCGTCGGCGACACCATCACGCATGAGAAGAAGGGCACCGACAAGCCGCTGCCCGGCTTCAAGCCGGCGCAGCCCGTGGTGTTCTGCGGCCTCTTCCCGGTCGATGCCAATGATTTCGAGGCCCTGCGCGACGCGATCGAGAAACTGGCGCTGAACGACGCCTCCTTCAGCTACGAGATGGAGACCTCGGCCGCCTTGGGCTTCGGCTTCCGCTGCGGCTTCCTCGGCCTGCTGCATCTGGAGGTCGTTCGCGACCGGCTGGAACGCGAATACGACCTCGACCTGATCACCACGGCACCCTCGGTCGTGTTCAAGCTGCACATGAAGGACGGAGAGGTGCGCGACCTGCACAACCCCGCCGACATGCCCGACCTGACCTATGTCGACCATATCGAGGAGCCGCGCATCAAGGCCACGATCATGGTCCCGGACGAATATCTGGGCGACGTGCTGAAGCTCTGCCAGGACCGGCGCGGCATCCAGATGGATCTGACCTATGCGGGCAACCGCGCCATGGTGGTCTATGACCTGCCGCTGGCCGAGGTGGTCTTCGACTTCTACGACCGCCTGAAATCGGTGACCAAGGGTTATGCCAGCTTCGACTACCAGATCAGCGAATACCGCGAGGATTTCCTGGTCAAGATGTCGATCCTGGTGAATGACGAGCCGGTCGACGCGCTCTCGATCATGGTTCACCGTGACCGCGCGGAAACCCGTGGCCGGGTCATGGTCGAGAAGCTGAAGGAGCTGATCCCCCGCCACATGTTCAAGATCCCGATCCAGGCCGCCATCGGCAGCCGCGTCATCGCGCGCGAGACGCTGTCGGCGATGCGCAAGGACGTGACCGCGAAATGCTATGGCGGCGACGCGACCCGGAAAAAGAAGCTGCTGGAGAAGCAGAAGGCCGGGAAGAAGAAGATGCGCCAGTTCGGCAAGGTCGAGATCCCGCAGACGGCGTTCATTCAGGCATTGAAGATGGATGGGTGAGGGTAATACCGACCCGCGTTCGGCATGTGAAAAAACGGCCCGCCGGCATTCGGCGGGTCTTTTTGTTTTTCGGCGGAGGTTTCCTCGCGCCAACCCCTAGCCACCCGACGACCCGCGTGTCTCGTCGGGCTACTGCCTCCGGTCGTCCTGCCCGCGCGGGCGGCCTCAATAAGGCTGCGGCGTCACCACCGGGGCGGCATAGGGATCGGTCGGGGTGGTCGTTGACGCATAGCCCATCTGGGTCTGGCTGGTTGCGGCCTGATCGGTCAGCAGGGCGCCGGCCGACTGCATGTCCCGGCCCGCACCTTGCACTGTCTCGCATGCACCCAAAGCCATGATCCCGAGAAGCGGGGCGAGGCGCAGATACTGTCCCATGTTTTATCCTTCCGTGACTGCTCATTTTTCTGGAAAAGCTAAAGCAATTCCGGGCGACCCGCCGCTCACGGAAGCGCGAGTCGGGGGCATGCGGCGAAAATCGGCGGAAACTCTCTCATCAGGCGGGCGTGGCGGCGGCATCCGCGGCCACAGCTCCGCCCGGCTTACATGCCGCTTGTCTGCACCTTCTGGCTTTCGCGGGTCACGGCCTGTCCTGCGGCCTGCATGTCCCGTCCAGCCCCTTGCACCGTCTCGCAGGCCGCGAGGGCGATCAGGGCAAGAACAGGGGTCAGCTTCATCAGTCGGCGCATGTCAGGGCTCCCGTAGGTATGGGTTTTTGATCAACGATTGGAGCGGATTAGAGACAGGTTCCCGCGCCGTTAGCAAGCCGTTAACCTCAGGCGGGGCAGGATCGCGGGCATGAGACCCGCCCTGATTCTTCCGCTGCTTCTCTGGGCCTGCGCCTCGCCCGCGCCGGGATATTTCGGCGCGGCGCGGCAGGACATCCGCGTCGAGGACATGGATTTTGCGGTCTTCGTCAAGGAAAGCGAGGCGGAGGTCATCCGCCTTGGCTATGCGTCGCGCAAACAGCGGGGCCGCGTGCCCGCGATGATGGTCGAGGCTGCCGAGAGGGCGAGCGGCTGCCGCGCGATTCCCTATAGCCTCAAAGCCCGGATCCCCGGCGATACGGGCGAGGCGCGGGTCGGTCTGGATTGCTGAGGCTTCAGCCGAGGAAAGCCGCCACGGCCTCGGCGGTTTCGGCGGGACGATCCGCGTGCAGCCAGTGGCCCGCCCCTTCAAAGAACCGGATCTGCGCCTGCGGGAAATAATTCCGGACCGCTTCGACCGCCGCCGGGCTGCAATAATCGGATTCAGCCCCGGCGAGGAACAAGGCCGGGCCGTCGAAACCGCGAGGTGTCGCATTCCTGGGCCAGCCGACAAGCGCGGGCATCTGTTCGCGCAAGGCTTGCAGGTTGAACTTCCAGCGCGGCGGGTCGGATTTCAGGTCCAGCGATTGCAGCAGGAAGGCGCGCACGCCGGGTTCGGCCACATGCTCGGCCAACAGGCGATCCGCAACCGAGCGCAGCTTCAGTCCGTCAAGGTCGACAGCCTCCATCGCGTCGATCAGCCCGGTCTGGCTGTGGGCATAGGCATAGGGGGCGATGTCCAGCACCACCAGCTTGCGCACCAGCGCGGGCTGGGTCAGCGCCAGCATCATCGCGGATTTGCCGCCCATCGAATGACCGACGACATCGGCGCGCCCCCCCTCGGCCCCGATCACCTCGGCAAGGTCGCCGGCAAGTGCCGCGTAGCTGTGGTCGGGATCGTGGAAGCTGTCGCCATGATTGCGCATGTCGACCGAAATGACGCGCCGCGTCTCGGCCAGACGCCGCGCCAATCCGCCAAGGTTCTTGCCCGATCCGAACAGCCCATGCGCCAGAAGCACGGGCGGCTGCGTCGAATCCTCTCCGGTCACGGTCATGTTCAGCATCATGTGCGGAACCTAGCGAAGCTGGCGAAAAGGTGCCAGAGGCGTTAGCCTGGTTCAGCGAGGGACAAGACAATGGATATCGGAAACATCAGGCCGATGGCCGACGAGGTCGCAAGCCTCATGGCCGTGCGCTTTGGCGGCGTGCGGCGCGGGCATCATACGGATCTGGAGCATATGCTGAAGCGGCGGGGCGGGGCCTTGCCTCGGCGCCTGAGGCGCGAGGCGCGGCGGCTGGCCGAGGCGGATCGCGTGGCCTGCCAGCCGCGGCTGGCAAGGCAACTCGACCTTGGCGGAATCGAGCATGCCCACAAGGCGCTGACCACCTACCTGCGTCCGCTCGGGCAGGGTGCCCGGCTGCGGGGCGGCATGCTGACCAGTGCGGCAAGCTTGCTGATGGGGCTGTTGATCCTTGCGGCGATCGCGCTGTGGATCATGGTGGAACGCGGGCTCGTCTGAGCCCGCGCCCCTCGGTTCTCACATCCCGTTATAAAGCGGGAAGCGTGCGCAAAGCGCCTCGACCTCGGCCTTGACCTTGGCTTCGACCTCGGCATTGCCTTCCTCGCCATTGGCGGCAAGGCCGTCGACGACCTCAACGATCCAGCGGGCGATCTGGCGGAATTCCTCCTCGCCAAAGCCGCGCGTAGTGCCGGCCGGCGCGCCAAGGCGGATGCCGGAGGTCACGAAGGGCTTCTCGGGGTCGAAGGGCACGCCGTTCTTGTTGCAAGTGATATGGGCACGACCCAGCGCCGCCTCGGTCGCCTTGCCGGTGACGCCTTTCGGGCGCAGGTCGGCGAGGCAGAGGTGGTTGTCGGTCCCGCCCGAGACGATGTCGATCCCGCCCATCATCAGCTCATCGGCCATGGCGCGGGCGTTCTTGACGACCTGCGCGGCATAGTCCTTGAAGCCGGGTTCCAGCGCCTCCTTGAAGGCGACGGCCTTGGCGGCGATCACATGCATCAGCGGGCCGCCCTGCAGGCCGGGGAACACCGCCGAGTTGATCTTCTTCGCGATATCGGCGTCGTTCGTCAGCACCATGCCGCCACGCGGACCGCGCAGGGATTTATGCGTCGTGGTGGTCACGACATGGGCATGGGGCAGGGGCGAGGGATGCTGGCCACCGGCGACGAGGCCCGCGATATGGGCCATGTCGACCATCAGATAGGCGCCGACCTCATCCGCGATCTTGCGGAACTCGGCCCAGTCCCAGACGCGGCTGTAAGCGGTGCCGCCCGCGACGATCAGCTTGGGCTTGTGCTCCAGCGCCGAGGCGCGGATCGCCTCCATGTCCAGAAGCTGGTCCTGTTTCCTGACGCCATAGCTGACGACGTTGAACCATTTCCCGGACATGTTGACCGGCGAGCCATGCGTCAGGTGCCCGCCCGAATTCAGGTCGAGGCCCATGAACGTGTCGCCCGGTTGCAGAAGCGCCAGGAACACGGCCTGGTTCATCTGGCTGCCCGAGTTCGGCTGGACGTTCGCGAAGCCGCAATCGAACAGCTTCTTCGCCCGCTCGATCGCCAGATCCTCGACGATGTCGACATATTGGCAGCCGCCGTAATAGCGCTTGCCCGGATAACCTTCGGCATATTTGTTGGTCAGGACCGAGCCCTGTGCCTCGAGCACCGCCTTGGAGACGATGTTCTCGGAAGCGATCAGCTCGATCTCGTCGCGCTGGCGACCCAGCTCCTTGCGGATCGCGCCAAAGATTTCGGGATCGCGGCTGTCCAGCGTCTCGGTGAAGAATCCGGTGTCGGTCATCTGGTCCTCATATGAAGCGGCTTGCGGGCCTCATAGACCCATTTGACGCGGCCCGCTAGGACGGATGCGACGGGCGTGCGGTAGAACCCTGCCGCATGACAGGGACTTGCGCCGCGCGGAACTGACGCCATGATACGCGCCCATGAAGATGCATTTCATTTCAAGCGGTACCGAAGCCGCCGTGACGGCGGCCGAAACGCTTTCGGAGCTGTATGGGCAGGCGCCGCTGCGCGAGGCCGAGGTGATCGTGGCCTTGGGTGGCGACGGGCTGATGCTGCATGTCATGCACCAGAATCGCGGCCTGCCGGTCTATGGCATGAACCGGGGCACTGTCGGCTTCCTGATGAACACCTATTCCGAGGCGGACCTGCCCGAGCGGATCGCCGAGGCCGAGGAAACCGTCACCAACCCCCTTGCCATGACCGCGGGCACCACCGACGGGCACGAACATTGCGCCTTGGCCATCAACGAGGTCAGCCTGCTGCGCGCCGGCCCGCAGGCAGCGCGTCTGCGGATTTCGGTCAATGGCCGCGTGCGGATGGAGGAGCTGGTCTGCGATGGTGCGCTGCTTTCGACGCCGGCGGGCTCGACCGCCTATAATTATTCGGCCAATGGCCCGATCCTGCCTCTTGGCACGGACGTTCTGGCGCTGACGGCGATCGCCGCCTTCCGGCCGCGTCGCTGGCGCGGGGCGATCCTGCCCAACTCCGCCACCCTGCGCTTCGACGTGCTGGAGCCGGACAAGCGCCCGGTCATGGCCGACGCGGATTCGCGCGGCGTCGACTCGGTCCTCTGGGTCGAGATCCGCTCTGAGACCTCGATCAGCCACCGGCTGCTCTTCGACCCCGGCCACGGGCTGGAGGAGCGGCTGATGCGTGAACAATTCGTTTGAGGCCGCCGCCCCGGCAGGGTAAAGGGCCGGGCATGAGCAACCGTCCCGAACTTCCGCCCGAAATCGCCCGCCGCCGGACATTCGCGATCATTTCGCACCCGGACGCAGGCAAGACCACGCTGACCGAAAAGTTCCTGCTGTTCGGGGGCGCGATCCAGATGGCCGGTCAGGTCCGCGCCAAGGGCGAGGCGCGGCGCACGCGGTCGGACTTCATGAAGATGGAACAGGACCGGGGCATCTCGGTCTCAGCCTCGGCGATGAGTTTCGAGTTCGGCAAGTATCGGTTCAACCTTGTCGATACCCCCGGCCACAGCGATTTCTCCGAGGATACCTACCGCACGCTGACGGCGGTGGATGCGGCGATCATGGTCATCGACGGCGCCAAGGGCGTCGAGAGCCAGACCCGCAAGCTGTTCGAGGTTTGCCGCTTGCGCGACCTGCCGATCCTGACCTTCTGCAACAAGATGGACCGCGAATCCCGCGACACGTTCGAGATCATCGACGAGATTCAGGAGAACCTCGCGATCGACGTGGCGCCCGTCTCATGGCCCATCGGCATGGGCCGCGATTTCATCGGCGCCTATGACCTGCTCAACGACCGGCTGGAGATCATGGACCGCGCCGACCGCAACAAGGTCGCGGAATCGATCCAGATCTCGGGTCTCGACGACCCGAAGCTGGCCGATCACGTTCCCGCCGACCTGCTCGCGAAACTGCGCGAGGAGGTCGAGATGGCGCGCGAATTGCTGCCTGCCTTCGACCGCAAGAGCTTCCGCGAGGGGCATATGACGCCGATCTGGTTCGGCTCGGCCATCAACAGCTTCGGCGTCAAGGAGCTGATGACCGGCATCGGCGAATTCGGCCCCGAGCCGCAGCCGCAAAACGCCGCCGAGCGCGAGATCGAGCCGGAGGAGAAGGCGGTCACCGGCTTCGTCTTCAAGGTTCAGGCCAATATGGACCCCAAGCACCGCGACCGCGTCGCCTTCGTCCGCCTCGCCTCGGGCCATTTCGAGCGTGGGATGAAGCTGCTGCATGTCCGCTCGAAAAAGCCGATGGCCGTCACGAACCCGGTCCTCTTCCTCGCCGCCGACCGCGAACTGGCCGAGGAGGCATGGGCGGGCGACATCATCGGCATTCCGAACCACGGCCAGCTTCGCATCGGCGACGCCCTGACCGAGGGCGAGACGCTGCGCTTCACCGGCATCCCCAGCTTCGCGCCCGAACTTCTCCAGACGGTGCGCGCGGGCGACCCGATGAAGGCCAAGCATCTGGAAAAGGCCCTGATGCAATTCGCCGAGGAGGGCGCGGCCAAGGTCTTCAAGCCGATGATCGGCTCGGGCTTCATCGTAGGCGTCGTGGGCGCGCTGCAATTCGAAGTGCTGGCCAGCCGGATCGAGATCGAATACGGCCTGCCCGTGCGCTTCGAATCCTCGCAATTCACCAGCGCGCGCTGGGTCGCGGGGCCGAAGGACAAGGTCGAGACCTTCGCCAATGCGAACAAGGGCCACATGGCGCAGGACCATGACGGCGACCTCGTCTATCTGACCCGCCTGCAATGGGACATCGACCGCGTGCAGCGCGATCACCCCGAACTGAAGCTGACGGCCACGAAAGAAATGATGGTCTGAACGCCGCCGCCGTGCCGCGAGGGGGAGTGACGGCCCGGCCTCAGGCCACCGTCACATCCATCGTGACCTCGGCATTCAGCACCTTGCTGACCGGGCAGCCCTTCTCGGCCTTTCTGGCGCATTCCTCGATCACGGCCGGATCGCCATTGCCGTGGACGGTGGTGGTCAGATGCGCGGTCTTGATGGTGAAGCCACTCTCGTCCTTGGCCAGCCCGATTTCGGACCTGGTCTCGATCCGGACCCCGGTGACGCCCGCCTCCTGCAGGATCAGCGACAGGGCCATGCTGAAGCAGGCGGCATGGGCCGCGCCGATCAGCTCCTCGGGATTGGTTCCGGGCAACCCCTCGAAGCGTGAGTTGAAGCCGTAGGGCTGATCCTTCAGCGCGCCCGACTTGGTCGAGATGAGGCCCTTGCCGTCCTTGATGCCGCCTTCCCATTTCGCGGATCCGGAATTGACGATCATGGTCAGTCTCCCTTCATGGCTGGATGCGCGGCCCAACGCATGAATGGGCGCCGGGTTGCATGACCGGGGAAATGTCACAAAACCGCCGCCTGACGGCTTTGTCATTTCCCAATCCGCCCCGCCAGAGGCTTGATAAGACGAGCAAAGCAGGAGGATCCCATGCGCAATCCCATCATCGCCCTGACATTGGCCGGCGTTCTGGCCATGCCCGCCTTCGCCCAGGATCATTCAACACATGCCACGATGGATCATGCCGCCACCGGTGCCTCGCCCTCGACCGCAGCTTATATGGCCGCGATGGAGAAGATGCATGGCGACATGGCGATCGAATATACGGGCGACGCCGATGTCGATTTCATGCGCGGCATGATCCCGCACCATCAGGGCGCGATCGACATGGCGCGGGTCGTGCTGGAACACGGCAAGGACCCCGAGGTGCGCAAGCTGGCCGAAGAGGTCATCAGCGCGCAGGAGGCCGAGATCGCCCTTATGCAGGAATGGCTCGCCCAGCACACCCAAACCGAGTGATGCTTCACCGTTTCGGAAATACCCTCGGGGGTGCGGGGGCAGACGGCCCCCGCCGGCATCATTTCAGCAACCGCTCCGCTTCCTGAATCGCAAAGCGGTCGGTCATGCCCGCGACATAGTCGAGGACGACGCGGGCGCGCCCCGTCTCGTCCCCGGCCGCCGTCGCTGCGGCGAACCAATGCTCGGGCATCTTCGACGGATCCGAAAGATACAGCGGGAAGAGGCCGTTCAGCATCTCGGTCACCCGCCGGCGCTCGACCACGACCGAGGGCGCGCGATACATGCGCTGGAACAGGAACAGCTTGATCGCCTTGAGGTTCTGGTAGAGCGGCTTCGAGAAGCGGATGATCGGGCCTTCCATGTCGCGGATCGCTTGGGCGCTTTGCGGCTGGAGGCTGGTCAGGCGGTTCTGCGCCACCGCGATCACATCCTCGACCATGACGCCGAAGACGCGGCGCAACGCCTCGTGCCGCCGTCGCATCGGGTCAAGACCGGGATGCAGGCTGTCGACCTCGGCGAAGGCCTCGCCGACGACGGGAAGCTCGGAAAGGTCCGCCTCGCTGAATAGCCCGGCGCGCAGCCCGTCATGCAGGTCGTGGTGGTTATAGGCGACGTCATCCGCGACGGCGGCGACCTGCGCCTCGGCGCTGGCATTGGTGTGAAGCTCCAGATCCCATTCGGCATTCACCTCGGCCAGCGCATAGGGCAGGGGGCCGGTGACGGGGCCCCCCGTCGGGCTTGTCCCGACAAGCGGACCGTTATGCTTGGCGATCCCCTCGAGGCTTTCCCAGGTCAGGTTCAGCCCGTCGAAATCGGCATAATGCCTTTCCAGCTTCGTCACGATCCTGAGGGCCTGCGCATTGTGGTCGAAGCCGCCATAGGGTGCCATCAGCGCGGCCAGCGCATCCTCGCCCGTATGGCCGAAGGGCGGGTGGCCAAGGTCATGGGCCAGCGCCACCGTCTCGGCCAGATCGGCATTCAGGCCCAGAACGCCCGCGATGGTGCGCGCCACCTGCGCGACCTCGATCGTGTGGGTCAGGCGGGTTCGGTAATAATCACCCTCATGCTCGACGAAGACCTGCGTCTTGTGCTTCAGCCGCCGAAAGGCCGAGGAATGGATGATCCGGTCGCGGTCGCGCTGCCACGGGCTGCGGAAGGTGGACATCCGCTCGGGCCAGTGGCGGCCGCGGCTTTCTTGGGGCTGGCAGGCATAGGGCGCCGTCATATCGTGCTGCATTCCTTGCGGGGTCTCTCTCCGAAGCCTATATTCCAGTTCCAAGGACGGAAACGGGAACGCCCCATGAACGTGGAATTGAACCTGCCCCCAAAGGTCACGCCTCGCGCCTTCGCGCGACTGGCCGAGATCAACGCCAAGGGCCCGGCCCGGCCGCTGCGCGTCGCGGTGGCGGGTGGCGGCTGCTCGGGTTTTCAATATGACATCCGGCTGGACGACCCGGCCGAGGATGATCTGATCCTGCAGGGCGAGGGGCAAAGCGTCGTGGTCGATCCCGTCTCGCTGCCTTTCCTTGCCGGAGCGGTGATCGACTTCACCGACGAGTTGATCGGGGCGCGTTTCGTCATCGACAACCCGAATGCCAGTTCGTCCTGCGGCTGCGGCACGTCCTTTTCGATCTGATCTGGCCTTGGACGCGGCGCGCGGCTAGTCTGCGCGCCATGAAGATCGCGACATTCAATATCAACGGCGTCCGCGCCCGCATCGAAACCCTGACCGGCTGGCTTTCCGAAGCGCAGCCGGACGTGGTCGTGCTGCAGGAAATCAAGACCCAGGACGAGGGGTTCCCGACCGAGCCGGTGGCCGATCTGGGCTATAATATCGAGACGCATGGCCAGAAAGGCTTCAACGGGGTCGCGATCCTCTCGAAGCTGCCGATCGAGGACGTGATGCGCGGCCTGCCCGGCGACGACACCGACGAGCAGTCGCGTTATATCGAGGCGACGGTGGTTGGTTCGCGTGCGGTCCGCATCGCCGGGCTTTACCTTCCGAACGGCAACCCGCAGCCCGGCCCCAAATTCGACTACAAGCTGGCCTGGATGGAGCGGCTGCGCCTGCGCGCCCGCGAACTTCGCGCGCTTGAGATGCCCGCAATCATGCTGGGCGACTACAACGTCATTCCCGAGCCGCGCGACGCTGCCCACCCGGAGAAATGGCTGGATGACGCGCTGTTCCAGCCGGAAAGCCGGGCGGCTTTGCGCCGCATCCTGAACGACGGCTGGACCGATGCCGTGCGCCTGCGCGACCCGGACAACCAGCGCGGTCCCTTCACCTTCTGGGACTATCAGGCAGGGGCATGGCAAAGGGACAATGGCATCCGCATCGATCATGTGCTGCTGTCGCCGCAGGCGGTCGATCTGCTGATCGATACCGGGATCGACCGCGACGAGCGGGCCAAGGACAAGCCCAGCGACCATGTCCCGGTCTGGATCGATCTTGACGCCTAGGCGCTAGACGCGCCCGGTCCGGTCCCCGTCGTCCGGAATCTCGTCGTCGTCGCCGAAGCGGGCGTCGTCGTCATATTCGTCCTCGCCCTCGCCGACATATTTGGATGAGAGCGCGATCGAGTGGTTGTCATGCATCGGATCCATCACGATGTCCGACGGAATCTCGCCCGCCAGCCATTCGCGGACCTCGTCCTTGGTCTCGTCGAGTTCCTGGCCGGTGACTTCGGAGATGTAGCGGATGAAGGCCCGCTGCTCGCCGTCGATCTCGTCAAGTTCGGCCTCGTCAGCTTCGGGCCATTTCTCGATGATCGCCTCGATAAAGGCAGACCAGTTCTCCTGAACATGTGACCATTTCATCAGTAACCGCCTCCTCCACCGATGTTGCCCTGCGCCCAACGGGACGCGCCGCTGATGTCCTCGCCGACTCCGGCAATCGTGTTGCATCCGGCCAACGCCAGAAGGACGACAAGGGTTGCGATAAGCCTCACGATCAATTCCTTTCTTCTTGCCACCAGGTTTCCGGCATGAATCCAGGCCAGTCGCCATAAAGTGGAGTATTTTCAGGATAATGCAGGTTGGCCTTGTGGGCCAAGCGGGAAATCCGGGCGTAGCTGACGGGTATGACATAGCGCCCGGCGGTCAAAATTCTGTCAAGCGCCCGGACCGCGGCGCGGTAATCCTCAAGCGTGGTGGCGTGGCCCATCTCGGCGATCATCGCCTCGGCCGCGGGAGAGTTCATCCCCATCCAGTTCTTCGTGCCGGGTTTTTCGACGCCCGCGCTGCCCCAGTAGAGGAGCTGTTCATTCCCCGGCGACAGCGACAACCCGCGCTCATACCAGGTCATGTCGAACTGGTAGTTGTTCGTCCGCTGCACATATTGGGCCGAGTCGAGCAGCGTGACCTTGGGCCGGATCCCGAGGTTTCTGAGCGATTCGGTGAAGATGTCGACGATCTGCCGCGTCTCGGCGCTGGAACGCATGGCGCTGCCCGACTGGTTCAGCAGGATCTCGAAGGTGAAGGGCTGGCCCTGGGCATTGCGCAACTCTCCCTGCTGGACGGTCCAGCCGGCCTCGGCCAGCAGCGCCAGCGCGGCGCGGATGCCCTTGCGGTCGATATGACGCTCGCCCCCTTCGGGCAGGGAATAGCCCTCGATCGTGCCGGGGGGCAGGTCGGCGGCAAATGGTTGCAGCAATTCCGCCTCCCGCCCCGTCGCGGGACCGGGCCGCATCGCGAGGTCCGAGTTCGAGAAATAGCTGGTGATCCGCGGGTCCTTGCCGCCCGAGAGCGTCAGGTTGATGAAGCGATAGTTGAAGGCCTCGATCAGCGCCTGTCGCACGCGCCAGTCGGCAAAGACCGGATTGCGCGTGTTCATCACCAGACCCATGATCCCCGAAGGGCGGCCGTTCGTGATCTCGGACTTGACGATCCGGCCCTCGCGGACGGCGGGAAAGTCGAAATCGCGGTCCCAGCGCGCGGCGACCAACTCGCGCCAGACATCGGTTTCGCCGGCCTTGAACGCCTCGAACATGGCATTGGCGTCGCCGAAATAGTCGAACCGGATCTCGTCGAAATTGTTGAGCCCGCTGTTCACCGCAAGGTCGCGCCCCCAGTAATCCGGGTTGCGGCGGAATGCGATGGCCCGGCCCGGATCGACCCGGTCGATGACATAGGGACCGGAGCCGATCGGCACCATCAGCCCGGACTGGCTGAAATCGCGGCCCTGCCATTGCGCCTTTTGCAGGATCGGACGCATCCCCATCAGCATGGCAAGCTCGCGGTCGGCGGTGTTGAAGGTGAAGCGGACCGAACGGGGGCCGGTCTGCTCCATCTTCGCGACCTTCGACCAGACGGCGGTGTAGCGCGGATGGCCCTTGGTCCCGAGCGTCTCATAGGACCACATCACATCCTCGACGGTGACGGGCGCGCCGTCCGAGAACCGCGCCTCGGGCCGCAGGGTGAATTCGACCCAGCTTCGGTCGGGATCGGTCTCGACGCTTTCGGCCAGCAGGCCGTAAAGCGTGAAGGGCTCGTCGATCGAGCGCGTCATCAGGGATTCGGTCAGGAGGCCCGGCTGGGTGAAGATCGGCCAGACCGGATTGCCCATCAGGATCCACGGGTTGAGCGAATCGAAGCTGCCCGACTCGGCCAGTCGAATCGTTCCCCCTTTGATCGCATCCGGATTGGCATAAGGCAGGTGTGAGAATCCGGGGCCGAGCGCGGGTTCTCCATACATTGCAATGGCATGCATGGGTTCGGAAGCACTTGCCAGCGGCATCGTTGCAACACAGGCCGCGAGGGCGAATGCGCGACAGATCGCGGATTCGTTAGCAAATTTGAAGAATCGCATGCTCGATCGCCCTGTTTTCCGGGTCGCTGGTTTTCCGATGGCCGACCTTAGCGCCCCGTTCCTCATGTGGCAAACTTACCCATTGGACTCATCTGGGGAAAAGCGTATAGATGAAGCACTGCTCGATAGGTTTCTTGCCTGTATGAAACCTGCCTCATGACTAGCGCCCGCCTTGTGCGGGCGTTTTTTTATGGGCTTTGCAGGCCCTCAATCCGGGCCTTTCACCCCACGCCCGGCTCACGAAGAAATGTCCCGGCAAGGTGATGCGCCCCGGGCTTGTCTCGCCCCCGCTTTTTCCACATCCTGCCGCCGAAACGACAAAGCAGTTCAAGGAGACGGCGATGTTCGAGACGTTTTTGAAGGGCAAGACGGCAGTGGTGACGGGGTCGAACTCGGGCATCGGGCTGGGGATCGCCATCGAACTGGCGAAGGCGGGCGCGGACCTTGTCCTGAACAGCTTTACCGACAGTGAAGACGATCACGCCTTGGCCGCGAAGCTCGCCTCCGAGCATGGCGTTGCCGTCCGCTATCTTCAGGCTGACATGTCGAAGCCCGCCGATTGCCGTGCGCTGATCGAGAAGGCGGGGCGCTGCGATATCCTCGTCAACAATGCGGGCATCCAGCATGTCGCGCCGATTCCGGAGTTTCCGGCTGAGAAATGGGACGCGATCATCGCGATCAACCTGAGCTCCGCCTTCCACACCACGGCGGTCGCGCTGCCGATCATGCGCGAGGCGGGCTGGGGCCGCGTCATCAACGTCGCCTCCGCGCATGGCCTGACGGCCAGCCCGTTCAAATCGGCCTATGTCGCGGCCAAGCATGGCATCATCGGGCTGACCAAGGTGACGGCGCTGGAAACCGCGCGCGAGGCGATCACCTGCAACGCGATCTGTCCGGGCTATGTCCTGACGCCCATCGTCGAGAAGCAGATCCCCGACCAGATGAAGACCCATAACATGAGCCGCGAGGACGTGATCGCCAAGGTCATGCTGGACCGCCAGCCCTCGGGCGAGTTTGCGACGGTCGAGCAGATGGGCGGCACGGCCGTCTTCCTCTGCTCGCCCGCAGCCGACCAGATCACCGGCACCTCGATCTCGGTCGATGGGGGCTGGACGGCGCTCTAGGCGGGACGCTTGCGGATCAGCTCGCGCAGTGTGCAGCGGGGCGCCTCGCCCGGCAGCACGCGGCGGTCAAGCTCGATCCAGTCGGCCTCGTCGAAGGCGGGGAAATGGGCGTCGGCACCGTCGATCGTCAGATCGACCTCGGTGATCAGGAGGCGCTGCGCCAGCGGCAGCGTCTCGCGATAGATGGCCTCGCCGCCGATGGCGTAGATGCGGTTGTAACCCTGCGCCCGCGCCAGTCCGATCGCTTCAGCGACCGAGACGGCGACATGTTCCGTAAGGGAAGGATTGCGCGAGACGGTGATGTTCAGGCGGTTCTTCAGCGGCTTGACCGGCAGGCTCTCCCATGTCCGGCGTCCCATGATCACGGCCCCGCCCAGCGTCTCGCGCTGGAACATCCGCAGATCCTCGGGTGAGTGCCAGGGGATCAGGTTGTCCTTGCCGATGGCCCCGTTGCGGGCGCGGGCGACGATCAGACTCAGCATCAGACCGCCACCGGAGCCTTGATCGCCGGGGCGGGGTCGTAGTCGAGGAACTCGAAGTCGTCATAGCGGAAATCGAAGATCGAGCCGACCTCGCGCGTGATGCGCAGCCGGGGCAGGGGGCGCGGCGCACGCTCAAGCTGGGTTCGGACCTGATCGAGATGGTTCGAATAGATATGCGCGTCGCCCATCGTGTGGATGAAATCACCCGCCTCATAGCCCGTCACATGGGCAAGCATATGGGTCAGCAGCGCGTAGGAGGCGATGTTGAAGGGCACCCCCAGGAACATGTCGGCCGAGCGCTGGTAAAGCTGGAGATGCAGCTTGCCCTGCTGGATCCGCACCTGCCAGAGCGTGTGGCAGGGCGGCAGCGCCATCTGGTCGACCTCGCCGGGGTTCCATGCCGAGACGATCAGCCGGCGCGAATCCGGGGTCTTGCGGATACGTTCGATCAGTTCCGCGATCTGGTCGACCTCACCGACCACGACCCGGCCATTCTCCTCGCGCACGGTCGGGAAATGCCGCCATTGGTGGCCATAGACCGGGCCGAGATCGCCATTCTCATCGGCCCATTCGTCCCAGATCGAGACGCCGTTCTCCTTGAGGTAGCGGATATTGGTTTCGCCCGACAGGAACCACAGCAACTCATGCACGATCGAGCGCAGGTGCAGCTTCTTGGTCGTCACCAGCGGGAAACCCTCGGCCAGCGGATAGCGACACTGCATCCCGAAATGCGAGATTGTGCCGGTGCCGGTCCGGTCGGTCGAGGGCGTGCCCTGTTCGAGAACGGTGCGAAGTGCGGCGAGATACTGGCGCAAGATCGGCTCTCCGGTTTGGAAGGGTGGCCGGTCCGGCCGCTTTGGCCCGGCTTATCAAGGATCGGCCGCCGCGCAAAGCGTCAATGGTTGTCGATAAACGATATTAACGATCATGTATATCGTGTATGATGGAACCGCGGAAACGAACCGCGCTGCATCGAAACGGGGATGGGGCGATGCTACTCGCGCACCGAACGGAGGATTCCCTGCCGGGTCTGGGTGAGCGCCTTCTCGATCTGCTGTTTCTGGCGACGACCAGTGCCGGGGACGCTGACCGGCTGCTGCCCGCCAGCCGGTGGCACAAGGTCATCCGCGCGTCCAATTGGCAGGTCCGCGTGGCGGGCCCGCGCTGGTTCATGATCTGGAGCGGCGATCATGCCCGCCTGTCACGGCGGCATGTGGTGCTGCTGCCGCGGCGCTGGGTCGGCCTGACACGGGCCGAGAACCTTGCCTTGGTGCAGGATCAACTGGCCCGGCACGAGGCGGAGTTGCGACATGCCCGGCCCGGCCTTGTCCTGCGCGAGGCGCAGCGGCGCATCGGCCGGGCATTGGCGCGCCGCCGCTGAGGGGCCATTCTGGGGGGCGGCACGGATTTGCTGCCCGGCACGGGCTTTGGTGATAGCCTCGCTTTCATGTCCGATCGTGGAGTTCCAAAACCATGCGTGCCATCCTCGCCCCCCTTCTTCTCATGACGGTAGCCGCTTGCGACCCGGTGCCGGATCAGGTTCCCGACCCTGCGGACCTCCGTTCGCGACAGGAGGCGGCCTGCACGGCGGCCATCGCCGCGCATGTCCGCCGCCCCGCCTCGGAGGTTTCCTCGCGCTGGCTGTCGGAGACGGACGGGGTGGCGCGCGTCGAAGCGAGGGACGGCGGCAGGGTGCATATCTGCGAGGTGAATGCCGCGGGGCAGGTGCCGCGCTATATCCATCCCTGAGCGCACGACCGTGTGGTGAATTAACAATTGCATTTTATAGTGTCATGATGCATTAAAGGGTCAGTCGAACACGACGACCCACGGGAGGAAATCATGACATATCTTCGCTCCAGGCTGGTTTCAGCCTGGCTGATGGCGGCTGCCGCCATCCTGCCCGCTGCCTCGGTTCAGGCGCAGGATCTGGAACTGTCGATCACCGCACCCGCCGGCGCGGGCGGTGGCTGGGATTCCGCGGCACGGTCGCTGCAGGACGTGATGATGCAGACCGGCAATGCCCGCAGCGTTCAGGTGATGAACGTCCCCGGCGCGGGCGGCACGGTCGGGCTTGCGCAATTCGTGCAGGGCGCCAAGGGCAGTCCGAACCAGATGCTGGTCGGCGGCATCACCATGGTCGGTGCGATCATCACCAACAAGGCGCCCTATGACCTGACCAATGTGACGCCGATCGCCCGCCTGACCGGGGATCCGCTGGTCATCGTCGTGCCGGCTTCGTCCCCCTATCAGACCATGGCGGACCTGATGGAAGGCATCAAAAAGGATGTCGGGCACACGATCTGGGCCGGTGGGTCGGCCGGTGGCGCGGACCATATCCTTGCGGCGCTCGTCACGCAGGCGGCTGGCGTCGATCCGGCCAAGGTGAACTATGTCGCCTATTCGGGTGGCGGGGAATCCCTTGCCGCCATGCTGGGCGGTCAGGTGACGGCCGGCGTCTCGGGCTATGGCGAGTGGCAGGGCCAGATCGAATCCGGCGACCTGAGGGCGCTGGCGATCTCTTATCCCGAACCGATCGAGGGCATCGCGGCCCAGCCGCTGAAGGCGCAGGGCATCGATATCGAGCTGGTGAACTGGCGCGGCATCTTCGCCGGTCCCGAGATCAGCGCCGAAGACAAGGCCACGCTGGAAACCGCCGTCCAGAACACGGTCGCGTCGCCGGAATGGAAGGAGCTGATCAAGGCCAAGGGTTGGTCCGACTACTACGCCCCCTCGGCCGAGTTCGCCAGCTTCATCGCCTCCGAGGATGCGCGCGTCCACGAGATCCTGAAATCCATCGGCCTTGCCGAATGACCCCCTGGGGGCGTCTTGCCCCCAGGACCTTCACCAAGGAAGGGTAGCCATGTCCACTTTACCAGCCAGCCGAATGCACAAGCCTACGCTGACCATCGGAATCGCCCTTTTCGCGATCGCGCTCATCACATGGCACGATGCCAGCACCATGCAGATCCGCGCCAGCTATGGTATGGGGGCCGACGCGGCATCCTATTTCGTGGCTGCCTTCCTCGCCGTCCTCGGGGCCGGTCATATTCTGGCGGCCTTCCGCTGGGCAAGCGAGCCGGGGCAGAGCGACTGGAAAGCCGTGGGTTGGGTCAGCCTCGGCCTGATCAGCCTGATCGGGGCGCTCTGGTTCCAGATCGGCTTCATTCCCGGCTCGACCCTGCTTTTCGCCTTCACGGCGCGCGCCTTCGGACGCCGGGCGCTGATCGCCGACCTGATCCTTGGCCTTGTCCTCGCCACCGGCATCTTCCTTCTGTTCAACAAGCTTCTGACGCTGGCCCTGCCGATGGGTCCGCTTGAGCGGCTGCTCTGAGAGGACCGGGATGGAATCGCTCATTCACCTGATGCATGGGTTCGGCACGGCGCTGGGCCCGATGAACCTCGCCTTCGCCGCGATCGGCGTCATCCTTGGCACGGCGGTCGGGGTGCTGCCGGGCATCGGCCCGGCGCTGACCGTCGCGCTGCTTTTGCCAATCACCTTCAAGCTTGATCCGGGCGGGTCGCTGATCATGTTCGCGGGGATCTATTACGGCGGCATGTATGGCGGCTCGACCACCGCGATCCTTCTGAACACGCCGGGCGAAAGCGCCTCGGTCGTGACCGCGCTGGAGGGGAACCAGATGGCGCGGCGCGGCCGGGGTGGTCCGGCGCTGGCCACGGCCGCCATCGGCTCATTCGTCGCGGCGCTGATTGCCACGGCCGGGCTTGCCTTCTTCGCGCCGATCCTCGTCAAGGTGGCGGTCAAGTTCGGGCCGTGGGACTATTTCGGGCTGATGCTGATTGCCTTCGTCACCGTCTCGGCGACCTTCGGCTCGTCGCCTTTGCGCGGTCTGACCAGCCTTGGCATCGGGCTGTGGCTGGGCCTTATCGGCATAGACCAACTGACCGGCCAGACGCGGCTGTCCTTCGGCGTCCCGAACCTGCTGGACGGGGTCGAGGTCACGACGCTGGCTGTGGGCCTGTTCGCGATCGGCGAGGCGCTGTTCGTCGCCTCGCGCCATTTGTTCAACGACGAAAAACCCATGGCGATCAGGGGCTCGATCTGGATGTCGCGCGAGGACTGGAAACGATCGTGGAAACCGTGGCTGCGCGGCACGGCGGTCGGCTTTCCGATCGGCGCGCTGCCCGCTGGCGGGGCCGAGATCCCGACCTTCCTGAGCTACACGATGGAGCGCAAGCTGGCGGAGAAGCCCGAGGAATTCGGCAAGGGCGCGATCGAGGGCGTCGCCGGACCCGAGGCCGCGAACAATGCCAGTGCCGCCGGAACGCTGGTGCCGCTGCTGACGCTGGGCCTGCCGACCTCGGCCACGGCGGCGGTGATGCTGGCGGGGTTCCAGCAATACAACCTGCAACCGGGGCCGCTGCTTTTCGTCCAGCATCCGGCGCTGGTCTGGGGGCTGGTCGCCTCGCTCTTCATCGCCAATGTCATGCTGCTGGTGCTGAACCTGCCGCTGGTCGGGCTTTGGGTGCGGCTGCTGAAGATCCCGCTGCCCTGGCTCTATGCCGGCATCCTGGTCTTTGCCTGCATGGGCACGATCGCCGCCAACCCCTCGGTGGTCGAGTTGATGCTGCTGGTCGGCTTCGGCTTCCTCGGATTCCTGATGCGGCGCTATGACTATCCGATCGCACCCGTCGTGGTCGGGTTGATACTTGGGCCGCTGGCCGACAGCCAGTTGCGCCGGGCGCTTCAGATGAGCCTTGGCGACCCGATGATCCTGCTGCAGCATCCGGGCTCGGCCACGATGATCGCCATTGCGGCGCTTGCCCTGATCGCGCCCTTTGCCTTCAAAGGGCTGGCGAAATTCAGGCAGGACGAAGACTGAGTCCGCATGACGGCAATGGCGCGGCTGAAGGGCCGCGCCACTTGCATGACCCCGCCCCGGCCCTGATACTCCGGGCAGTTTCAGGAGATCCCATGGCGCGTGTCAGCCTTTCCCCCCAGATCATCGCCCGGATCGTCGACCATGCGCGGGCGCAGAACATGCAGGCGGGCCAGCATCTTCCCGCCCAGCTTCTTGCCGACAGTTTCAAGGTCTCGCGCCAGCCGATCGTCAGCGCTCTGAAAAAGCTCGAGGATATGGGCATCGTCCAGTCCGCGCCGAACCGCGGCTATTTCCTCGCCTGCAACGCCGATGACATCCCCGAGATGGACGCGGACGCTGCCGGCGATGACGAGGTTTACGACCGCATCGCCGCAGACCGCATGGCGGGTCGCCTGCCGGACCGGCTGAGCGAGAACGAATTGATGCGCCTTTACGGCGTGGCGCGTGGACGGCTTTCGCGCGTGCTGCACCAGATCGCCGATGAAGGCTGGATCGAACGCCTGCCCGGCAATGGCTGGGAGTTCCGCGAGATCCTGACCTCGCGCAAGGCCTATTCCGACGCCTACCAGTTCCGCGCCGCGATCGAGATGCAGGCGCTGCTGCTGCCCAGCTTCCGCATCGACGAGGAAGGCTTTGCCGCTGCCCGCCGCCATCAGCAGGAGCTGTTGCAAAGCTATGAAAGCGAAAGCCGCCAGAAGGTCTTCGGCACCAATATCGAGTTCCACGAGATGTTGATGACCTGCGCGAACAACGATTTTTTCCTCGATGCCGTGCGGCGAATCAACCGGGTCCGGCGGCTGATGGAATATTCGATCACCCATGACCGTACGCGCCTGCCGCAGCAATGCCGCGAGCATCTGCAGATCCTCGACCTGATCGAGGAACGCGACATGCAGGCCGCCGCGACCTTCCTCTTCCACCACATCCGAGAGGCGGGAAACATCAAGGCGGCATTGATTGCCTGATTGCATTTCATAATCTAAAAATGCTATTTATCTCCCGACCAGCAGGGAGAGAGCATATGTCATTCACCGCCGCGTTCCGGGGCCGCAGGATCATCGATCTGCCGGCCGCAGCCGGGGCCGATCTTTCCCGGATGCCGCATATCCACCGCCTGCTGCTGGAAAACGTGCTGCGCACCTCCGACGCGCCCGAGGCTGCGCGCAAGGCGCTGCTCGACTGGCTGGCGACCGGGCGCAGCGAGGCCGAGATCGCCTTCCTGCCCGGTCGCGTGCTGATGCATGACACGACCTGCGGCCCGGCTCTGGTCGATATCGCCGCCATGCGCTCTGCTCTGGCCGAGGCGGGGCATGACCCGGCGCTGCTCAATCCGGTGCTGCCCGTCGATGTCTCGACCGATCATTCGCTGGCCGTCGATGCCTATGCGATCCCCGGCGCGATGGCCCGGAATATCGAGAACGAATACCGCCGCAATGCCGAGCGTTACCGCTTCATGAAATGGGCGACGAACAGCCTCTCGAACTTTCGCGTGCATCCGCCGGGAACCGGCATCATGCATACGCTGAACCTCGAACGCCTCGCGACCGTGGTGGCGGAACGCGATGGCTGGATCATGCCCGACACGCTGATCGGAACCGACAGCCACACGCCGATGATCAACGGCATCGGGGTGCTGGCATGGGGCGTCGGCGGGATCGAGGCGGAGAGCGTCTTTTTCGGGATGCCGGTCATGCTGCGGGTTCCCGACGTCGTGGGCGTGCGCCTGACCGGCCATCTGCGCGAGGGAGTGACAGCCACCGACCTTGCCCTGACCGTGACCGAGCGCCTGCGCCGGATCGACCTTGCCGACCGGTTTGTTGAGTTCTTCGGCCCCGGCGTCTCGACCCTTTCGGCGGGGGACCGCGCGGTCGTCGCCAATATGACACCCGAGTTCGGCGGAAATTCCGGCTTCTTCCCGGTCGATGCCGCGACCATCGCCTACCTGCGCCACACCGGCCGCCCGGCCGAGCATTGCACGCTGGTCGAGGAATATTGCCGCCGGCAGGGCCTGTGGTTCGACCCCGAGGAGGAGCCGGTCTTCACCAGCCGTGTCGAGCTTGATCTGGGCGAGGTCGAGGTCAGCGTCGCCGGGCCGCGCCGTCCGCAGGACCGCATTCCGGCCTCGGATACCGCACGCGCCACCGCCGTCCTGCGCGGCCACGCCCCGCTGCCCGCGCCCTTGGGCAAGTCGCCCGATGGCGCGGTCGCCATTGCGGCGATCACCAGTTGCACCAATACCAGCGACCCGCGCCTGCTGGTCGCCGCCGGTCTGGTGGCCCGCAAGGCCCGCGCGCTGGGGCTGAAGCCGCCCGCGCATGTCAAGACCTCGATGGCTCCCGGTTCGCCCACCGCGCAGCGCTATCTTGCCCGTGCGGGCTTGCTCGCAGACCTCGAAGCGGTGGGGTTCGGCATCGTCGGCTATGGCTGCACCACCTGCATCGGCAATTCCGGCCCCTTGCCCGACAGTGCCATCGAGGCGCAGGCCGAGGGCAGGCTTCAGGTCGCGGTCCTTTCCGGCAACCGCAATTTCCCCGGTCGCGTCCACCCGCAGCTTGAGGCCGGGTTCCTCGCCTCGCCGCCGCTGGTCGTGGCCTTTGCCCTCGCTGGCGATGTCGAGCGCGACATCCTGCACGACGAGATCGCGCCGGGCGTGCGCCTGTCGGACCTCTGGCCCACGGGGGAGGAGATCGACGCGGCGCTGGCGCGGGCAGGGGATGCAGGCGATTTTGCCGCCGCCTATGACCGCGCCGAGGCGAGCGAGCTTTGGCGCGACCTCGACGCGCCCGATACGGCGCTGTTCCCGTGGGACCCGGCTTCGACCTATATCCGCCGCCCGCCCTTCGCGGATTTCGCGAAGCCGCGCGCGCAGCGGATCATGGCGGCCCCGATCCTTGTTCTGGGCGACGACATCACTACCGACCACATCTCGCCCGCCGGGGCGATCCCGCGCAAGGGCGAGGCCGCCGATTACCTGATCGCGGGCGGAGATCCGGTGGATGACCTGAATGTCTTTTCGTCCCGTCGCGGCAATTGGGAGGCGATGCGGCGCGGGCTCTTCACCAACAAGTCGGTGCGGAACCTGCTGGCCGACGATATTCCGCCCGGCAGCACCATCCTGCCCGACGGCTCGGTCCTGCCCCTGTGGCGCGCGGCCGAGCATTACCGCCATGCCGGCGTTCCGGTCGTGATCCTCGCCGGGGAACGCTACGGCATGGGTTCATCCCGCGACTGGGCCGCCAAGGGCGCGGCGCTGCTGGGCACGCGCGCCGTGTTGGCGGTCAGTTTCGAGCGCATCCACCGCTCCAACCTGATCGGCATGGGCATCCTGCCGCTGCGCCTGCCCGAAGGCGTGACGCCGGAAACCCTCTCGCTTTCCGTGCGTGACCGTGTCGAGATCGACCTTGACCCCGCGCGGCTTGGCCCGCGTGCCGCCGTCGGGATCAGGATCCACCGGGCCTCAGGCAAGGTCGAATCTTTCGACGCCATCGCGGCCATCGAAACCAGCCTCGAGGTCGAGACGCTTGCCAAGGGCGGCCTCATGCCGCTGATCCTCGATCGGGTGATCGCGCGAATTCCCAAGGTTCCCGCTGCCTGAAGGGGGCAGGCCTTCAACTCATCAGCAGCTGGATGGCGGCATTGAAGGTCGCCTGCGGCATGTTCGCCTGCTGGAAGTTCGAATTGATGAGGATGGCATTGGTCGCCATCGACCGCGCGGCGATGATGTCGCGCAGCGCGACCCCCTGCAGCGCCATCACCTCGGCCTGCAGGGCATTGCCGGCACGATAGGCATTGTAGTCGACGCCCTTGTTCACGCGCACCAGATAGATATGGCCATTCGCGCCCGCGAACCCCTTGGCGACTCCGATATCGCGGGTGAAGGACACCATCTTCGACGCGTTCCCGAAGGCCTGGTGATTGTTGGGGTCATAGGGGTTGTTGGTGTAATCCGTGGGAACCGCGGGGCCGCCCCGATGCCCACCCGATTGCGGTCCCGCGGCCCGGGCCGGATTGGGGGTGGTCGGCAGGGCAGAATTGCCAAAATGATGCGAGAACAGCCCGCCCGCCGTGTCGATCTGGGCGGGCGTCCGGTGATCCCCCCTCAACGCGATCTCGCTGCCGGTCGCGGCGGCCATCGGCACCGCATGGGCGGGCTGTCGCGCGGTCGGAATCGCGGGGGACCAACTGCGGCTGTTTGGTGGAACAGGCGTGGCGGGAGGGTTGTTGAAGGTCATCATCGCCCCGGCGGTGGGCGTCACGGCGGGAGCCATCGGATGCCAGGCCATATCGAATCCCCCCTGATGGGATGCGATTATAGTCCGGCCGGATGCAAGGTTCTGTCAAGCACTGCCGAAGGCTATGCCACCGCATCTCTGGCCCGGTTATCAGACAGGTAGCCTGTCCAGTTCGGCGGCGTCCGCAAACGATATCGGCTGCCGTCGCCGGCAAAGGAGGGTCGCTTTCGCTTAGCCAGCAGGTCCGCCGGGAAGTATCGCCTCGCGCCCGGAAAACTGCTAGCGTGGCGGCCATGCTTAGCCGGGTCGCCCCTCTGGCCGTTGCCCTCACGCTCGTCGGGTCGCTGTCGGCGGGCGCGGAGGACCGTGGCTGCATTGTCCTGCTGCACGGGCTGGGGCGGACCGAGACGTCGCTTCTCGTGATGGAGGACATGCTCACCGCGCGCGGCTTCCGGTTGGTGAACCTCGGCTACCCCTCGACCGAGGCGACGGTCGAGGATCTGCTCAAGCATGTCAGCACGTCGGTCGCGAAATGCGGCGAGGAGCGCGTCAACTTCGTCACTCACTCGATGGGTGGCATTCTGGCGCGCGGCTGGCTGGCGGGGAATCGGCCGGAGAATATGGGCCGCGTGGTGATGCTGGCGCCGCCGAACCACGGCTCGGAGGTGGTGGACGCCTTCGGCGACCTCTCGATCTTTCGACAGCTGACCGGGCCTGCGGGCACGCAACTCCGCACCGGGGCGAAGGGGATCGCCGAGCAGCTTGGCCCGATCGACTTCGAACTGGGGGTGATCGCCGGCGACCGCTCGCTGAACCCGCTTTTCTCGGCTCTCCTGCCGGGCCGGGATGACGGCACGGTGTCGGTGGAAAGCACCCGGGTCGAGGGCATGGCCGATCACATCGTGCTGCCGGTGACCCACACTTTCCTGATGAACAATCCGCTGGTCATCGCACAGGTGATCTCGTTCCTCGAGACCGGCGCATTCGACCACGAGCTGACCTATCGCGAGCTGGTGCGCCGGATGATCGCGCGCTGATCGCGGTCAGGGCTCTGCCGGGCTCGCGGCGGAGAGGCGGGCGCGCAGCGGGCCACGCAGGACAGCGACGCGGGAGGGGTAGTCCGCGCTGAAGGTCCAATAGCGGGCCCCGGAGGGCGCCGCGCCCGGTTCGAGCCCGCGTTCATCCGGCGTCAGATGAAAGAGCAGCGTCACGAGGACGTCGTTGCTGACCCATGGATCGTCGTACCAGAAGGTATGTGAACTCGCGGCAAGGTCGGGCATCGCCTCGGGCTGCACCTGCAGAATCTCAAGACCCTCGCCCTCGGCGGCGGCAAGCAGCCATTCGGCGGCGTCCGGGTCAAGCTCGCGCAGGTCGGGCCGTCCCGCTCGCGAGGCGCGGTTGACCGCGGCGGCGAGGCGCAGCGCGCTGTCGCCGAGGTTCACCGCCGTCGTCACCCGGCGCGCCGCCCCGGAATAGGCGTCAAGGTCGTCGACGAAGCCCCGGAAGTCGGCGTCGGGCGCGGCGTGGTAGACTTCGCCGAGGCGGGTGGCGTCCTGCGGGCGTGCGCGGGCGAGGAGCGCCAGCGCATCGCTGCCAATGGTGGCACCGGCGCTGTAGGTGAAAACGTCGATCTCGCGCGCTCGGGTATGCCCGGCGATCAGGGCCAGGAACTCGGCGAGATGCGGGGCTCCCCCGAAGGCGTTCCTGATGTCGCGGGGGTAGCGCAGAAAGTTCTCGGCCGTCGGCCAGGCATAGAGCACGACCACCGCCTCGCGGCCGGCAAAATGCAGGAGTTGTGCCGCCTGCCCGGCGGCGCGCTCGACAGTGGTGTTGGCGCCATGCACATAGACGAGGACGTCGCGGTCCCGGCTGGCCGCCAGCGCCGCGTCAAGCTCGGCGAACCAGGCAGCGGCTTCCGGCCCCGGCGCCTCGCCGGGGGAGAGCGTCGCCTGCTCGCGCATGCGTTCGAGGTGGATGAAGGGCCGGTCGCCGGCATCGACGCCAGTGGTCCACTCACGGAGTTCGTCGAGGGTCGAACCCTCGCCGCCGATGCGCATGGTGGCCCGGCCAAAATGCAGCCGGCGATCAGGCGCGACGGTGTAGATGCGGTCCTCCTTCTGGCCGACCGGCAGCCGATTGGTGGCGTAGAGCAGTTCGAGGCGGGTGTCCTCGACCAGCGCGGGGACGATGTCGACCACCGCATCGCCGCCCTCCTGAAACAGCAGGGGCGGCGGCATCAGCCGCATGGGTGGATGGTGGAAGACAAAAAAAGCGGTGACGCCCGCCCCGAGCAGCAGGAGGACCAAGAAGATGCGACGCATGTGCCCTTCCTCCCGCGACAGAGGTCCGCATTCCTGCCGGTGATCCGCGCCCTGAAACCTGTCGGCGCGGTTGGCGGCATCATTGCGGCGTTTGATCACTATTGCCCATGCGTGTTCGGGTCGCCCATGCGTCACAGCATCACCGCGATCGGCGGACTCGACTCGAAGTTGCTTAGGATAATCATTAACATCGCGCTCATCGCCGTGGCAACGAACATGCAGGTCCGCAGGTGGGAGCGGCCGAGGTGGAGGCCCGCAGGGCCGGGTTCAAGGTCAGCACACCGGTCGCCCAGAGCCCAGAGCCCAGCGCGCAACCGACCATGACCACGACCACAGGCAATCGGTCCCAGATGAAAGCCCGATCACGCCGGCGATTATGGCGAAGACGATCCTGTTGTCGGGCATGCTGGCCTTGCCGAATGCAGTCACCAGGAACGTCTAACTACCTATCCTCGCGGCACAATTTGCTTGCCTATTCGATTGAGCGATGAATATATGAATTCGTGCGGGGGTTTATCGTCGCTACTTTAAGCTATCCCACATAATACTTTCGGCTGTGCAGTGAATGACGTTCTCATTTGCCCTTGGAGGGAGTGAGGGGGGGAAGCGCCATGAGTGCCGCATCATCGGGAGCGCCCGACAAGGGGCTGTTCGAGGGATTCCTTACAGCGATCGAACGCGTCGGCAACAAGGTCCCACGCCCGGCAATCATTTTCTTCCGGCTTATCGCGATTGTCATCGTCCTGTCGGCGGTGCTGAACCGGATCGGGCCGCGAGGCGGCCTTCATCGGCGGCGGTGGCTCCATTCCGGTCGCGACGTTGACAAAGGACCGGGGCGGTATCGACGTGGTGATGGCAGGCTTCGGCCTCTCGGACGACCGCATCCACAATCCGAACGAAAAATACGATCTCCAGAGCTTCCACAAGGGCATCCGTTCCTGGGCGCGAATGCTCGGCAGGCTCGGATCGCGAGGAGGCCAATCGGCCCGTTTCGACAGGCCGACCGGAATCGATCCGGCGGCGGATGATGGCAGTAGGAGGAGGACGTAAATGACCTCGAAGACACTCACTCTCATGAGTTCGGTCGGAATGGCGCTGACCGCACTTCTTGTATCGGCCTGCGCACCGCAGCCGACAGGCGACAACGTGAGCGCCGATCGGCAGCAGACTACCTCCCGGGTGACGTTCGGAACCATTGCCAGCAGTCGCCCGGTCACGGTCGAGGCAAATCCCCGCGGTGCCGGGGTGATTGCCGGAACGGTCGCAGGCGGGGCTGCGGGCGCAGCGCTGGGCAATCAGGTCGGCGTCGGCTCGGGCCAAAAAATCGCCACCGGCGTGGGCGCGGCCGCGGGCGCGGCGGCCGGCCACCAGATTGCGGCGTCGGCTCAGCGCACGCAGTCGACCGAGTGGTTCGTGCAGACCGAAGGCGGCGGCACCATCGCCGTGATCCAGGCAAGCCCGGTCTTCAGCGTGGGTCAGCGCGTCCAGATCATTCAAAGCGGCGGCACCACACGCTTGGTTCCCGCAACCTGAGGCGGGCTTCGCTAAGATCATTTGCGGCGCGTGCCGCGCGCCGCTATGAGGACGCGTCCGCCCTGAGACGCAACGTCCCTGACACGAGGGGGGAGGTCATTGACCTTCCATTGATGTTTGCAAGGGTCGGCCTGCCGACCGAAAGGAGGGAACATGGAACAGGAAGCAGTGGAAGTCAGCACCCATATGGGCGGGATCACCTTTGGTACATTCTTGCTCGACGTAATCTTGATCTTTTTGTTCGTCGTCTGGTTCTGGATCCTCATCCGGGTCCTGGCGGATCTTTTCCGCCGGCGCGACATCTCCGGTTTCGGCAAGGTGCTGTGGGTGATCTTCCTGGTCGTGCTGCCGTATATCGGTATCTTCGCCTATCTGCTGACGCAGGGCTGGGGCATGACCGAGCGGGACATGCAGCAAATGGACGCCGCGCGGGAGCAACTCCGCAACGTCGTGGGCTTCAGCGTCGCCGACGAGCTCGAGAAGCTCACGAAGCTCAAGGCGGCAGGTTCCATCACCGAGGAGGAGTACAGGAAGCTGCGCGCGAGGCTGGTCTGACAGACCGGCGGTCGATTTCATCCCAAGGGCAAGCGGGGACAACGCTCGTTTTTTCCTAAGGCTCGCCTTGTCGTGCCGCCGGCGCGACAGGGTCAGCTATGGCGGCGATGCCGCGGCTTTATTTCACCAATTGGTCGCCCGCCGCAGTTTGCTGCTGTGTGACGGCAAAACTCATCTTCTGTGTCGGGAATGAAAATTGGGACAGCGCTCTTACTGGGACGGCGTTGCCGTAAGGTAAGCCGGCCGACAGGATAGGACGGGCGGATCCATGCGAAGCCCACATAGTGGTGCGACGATGATGCTCCGACCCCGTCGGAGATAACACATTAGGTGATGATGAAACTGGGCGAAAATCAGGTCTAAGTGATTGATTTTGCCAAAGCCAAGTGGCGGAGAGGGTGGGATTCGAACCCACGGAACCCGTGAAGGCTCAACGGTTTTCGAGACCGCCCCGTTCGACCACTCCGGCACCTCTCCGCGCTCTTGGGTGGTGGCGGGGATTTAGACGGGCCGGGGTTGAAGCGCAAGAGGCTTCGGGCGAAAAAAGCGCGAAACTTTTCGCTTCCTTTTCATCGGGTGACAGATGGGACCTTTTGCAATCGTGATGCGCCGGGGCGGCGCAGGCAGCAGGCGCGCGGCGTGCCGGTCCTGATCGGGCCGCTGGCGCATTGGCTGCTTCGCGCGCGGCTGGCGCCGGGGGCGATGCGGACCGAGCCGCTTTCGGGCCGGCTGGTCGGCGGCCGCGATGCGGGCATTGCTCTGGGGGGCTTTCCGGTCCTCGTGCCGGGAGAGGGCTCGGTCACGGCATGGGAAACGGACTGGACGCCCGCGCTGGAACGCTATGCCGCGATCTTCGGGCTGCAGGTGCAGGTGATCGGCGGGCGCGAGGTCCTCGGGACCGGGGCTGGCGGCGCCGAGGGCGCATGGCAGCCGCAGCTTGCCGCCGGGATTGCGGACTGGCTCATCGAGCGTCAGGCCGACCGCCCTGCCGACGCCCTGCGCCGCAGGTTGCCGCTGATCGCCGGATGGGTCGCCTCGCGCATCCGGGCCGGGATCGAGACCGCTGATCTGCCGCATCTCGGGCCGGAGGGAGAGGAAAGGGTGCGGCTGGTCGACTGGTACGAACCCTATGCCGAGCATTTCTCGGTCGAATCGCTGACCCTGCGGCAAAGGCGTCATCGCGGCGACTGGTCGCCCGATATGGTGCGGGCAATCTTCGTGTCGGGGGATGCGACCGTGGTTCTGCCCTGGGATCCGGTACGTGATCGGGTGCTGCTGATCGACCAGTTCCGCCCCGGTCCCGCCGCAAGGGGCGACGCGCAGCCCTGGTTTTACGAGACGGTCGCGGGCCGGGTCGATCCGGGCGAGACGCCGGAACAGGCGGCGCTGCGCGAAGCGGTCGAGGAAGCGGGGATCACCCTGCGCAGGCTGGTCCCGGCGCCTCACCACTATTCTAGCCCCGGCGCCGTAGCCGAATATCTCTATCTCTATGTCGGCATCACCGACTTGCCGGACGATGTCGCGGGCTTCGGCGGACTGGATATCGAGGACGAGGACATCCGCTCGCATGTCCTGCCGCGCGCTGAACTGGCGCGGATGGCCCTTGCGGGCGAGATCCGGAACGGGCCGCTGCTGACGCTGGCGCTGTGGCTGGAACTCAGCGCCGCGCGGATTCGTGCGGAACTCGGGCTGGCTCCGGCCGGTTGATCACGGGATCGGGTCGCCCCCATGGGCTTGTCGCCCTGGGGCGGCGGCGTGTAGACCGGGGGCGATCATTTCGCGAAAGGCCCGCCATGCGCATCTGCCCCGACCTCGCCTCTGCCATCGGCAATACCCCCTTGATCCGCCTGAAGCGCGCTTCGGAAGAAACCGGCTGCGAGATCCTGGGCAAGGCCGAGTTCATGAATCCCGGCCAGTCGGTCAAGGACCGGGCCGCGCTCTATATCATCAAGGACGCGGTCGCGCGCGGCGAGCTGAAGCCCGGCGGCACCATCGTCGAGGGCACGGCCGGGAATACCGGCATCGGCCTCGCGCTGGTGGGCGCCTCGATGGGCTTCCGCTCGGTCATCGTCATCCCCGAGACGCAGAGCCAGGAAAAAAAGGACATGCTGCGCCTTGCCGGGGCTGAACTGGTCGAGGTTCCGGCGGCGCCCTACAAGAACCCGAACAACTATGTCCGCTATTCCGGTCGCCTTGCCGAGGAACTGGCGCGGACCGAACCGAATGGCGCGATCTGGGCCAACCAGTTCGACAATGTCGCGAACCGTCAGGCCCATGTCGAGACCACCGGCCCCGAGATCTGGGAGCAGACCGGCGGCAAGGTCGATGGCTTCATCTGCTCGGTCGGCTCGGGCGGGACGCTGGCCGGGGTCGCGATGGCCCTGCAGCCGAAGGGCGTGAAGATCGGCCTGGCCGACCCCGAGGGCGCGGCGCTTTACAGCTTCTACACCGAGGGGGTCTTCGAAAGCCCCGGCTCCTCGATCACCGAGGGGATCGGGCAGGGCCGCATCACCGCCAATCTCGAGGGCTTCACCCCCGACTTCTCCTATCGCATCTCCGATGCCGAGGCGCTGCCGGTGGTCTTTGATCTTCTGGAATACGAGGGGCTCTGCCTTGGCGGCTCCTCGGGGATCAATGTCGCGGGCGCGGTCCGGATGGCGCGCGACATGGGGCCGGGCCATACCATCGTCACCGTGCTTTGCGACTATGGCACGCGCTACCAGACCAAGCTGTTCAACCCGGAATTCCTGCGCGCCAAGGGGCTACCGGTTCCCGAATGGCTGACCCGCAAGCCCGCTGGCCTGCCTGAAGTGTTCGAGGACTGAGAGCTTGGGCATGCAACGCCTGATGACCCTGATCGCGGCATTGCTGCTGATCCTGTCCCTCGTGACGGGGTCGCCCGTCATGGCGCAGGAGCAGCCGCCCCAGCCTGATTACGACGCGTGGACGAAACAGGCCGATCAGGCCGAGGCGCTGCTTGAGACCGGCAAGGCCGAGGACGATGACCTGCAGGCCGCGCGGGAGCGGGCGGTTCACTGGCGCGAGACCTTTCAGGCGGCGCAGGGCACCAACTCGACCCGGATCGCGACGCTGAAGGACCAGATCGCCGCGCTTGGCCCGCTGCCCGCCGAGGGACAGACCGAATCGGAGGATGTCGCCGCCCGGCGCAAGGATCTGAACGCCCAGCTTTCCGAGCTTCAGGCGCCCGGCCTGAAGGCGGTCGAGGCCTATGGCCGCGCCGACGGGATCATCCAGCAGATCGACCAGACCATCCGGATGCGGCAGGCCAATGCCCTGATCCGCAGGACGCCCACGCCCCTCAATCCCGCGCATTGGGGAGCCGCCCTCAGCGAAGCTGCCGAACTGGCAGGCAAGGTCTATGCCGAGGTCAAGGAGAACTGGAAGACGCTGGGCAGCGGACAGGACCGGATCGAAAGGCTGCTGGTCACCTCCGCCTTCCTGATCGCGGCGCTGCTCTTGTTGTCGCGCGGCCGGCATTGGGTGGATTCGCTGCCCTCGCGCCTTTCGGCCCGCGCCAGCGACCGCTCGCGCGCGGCGCTGATCTTTGCCGTCTCGCTCGGCCAGATCGCGATTCCCTTCCTTGGCGTCCTGCTGGGCGTCGCGGCGCTCTCCGCAACCGAACTTTTCCGCGACTGGGGCCGTCCGCTGCTGATGGCGATCCCGGCGGCGAGCATGACCTTCTTCGGAGGCTTCTGGCTGGTCCGGCGCATCTTCCCCGAGCCGGGAACCTCGGCCTCACTGCCGCTGCCGATGACCGCGGAACTGCGCCGGATGGCGGCATTCCGCGCGACGATGCTGACATTCGCGCTGGCGATCCATCAGGTCGTGGCACGTCCGGTGCTGCCATTGTCGGGGTTTCCCAGCCAGAACCCCACCGAAACCGTGCCCGAGCAGCTCAGCGACGCATCGGCCGGCGTCTGGCACCTGCTGATCATCCTTCTGGGCGCCTTCTTCCTCTACCAGCTTTGTAACGTTCTGCGGCGCTTGAAGCCGGAGGGGGGCAATACCCCGGATTACCGCACCCGTATCGTCGTCTATCTGGGCATGGCGGGACGGCTTGTCGCGCTGGCCGCGCCGCTTCTGGCGATGGCCGGATATGTGACGGCCGCGAACGCGTTCCTCTGGGCCACGACCATGACGCTGGCGCTGGTCGGCCTGCTGATCGTCTTGCAGGACTTCATCGCCGACCTCTACGCCATGGCGAAGGGGGGCGACCAGTCGGCGCGCGATGCGTTGATGCCGGTCCTGATCAGCTTTGCGCTGGTCGTTCTTTCGCTGCCTCTCTTCGCCCTGATCTGGGGCGGGCGCGGCAGCGACCTGGGCGAGGCGTGGAAAAGCATCGAGGAAGGGTTCAGCTTTGGCGGTGTCCGGCTGTCTCCGATCGCGATTCTGACCTTCCTGATCGTCTTCGGCGCGGGCTATTCGCTGACCCGTTTCATTCAGGGTGCGTTCAGAAGCTCGATCCTGCCCAAGACGCGGCTGGACGCCGGCGGGCAGAATGCCGTGGCCTCGATGCTGGGCTATGTCGGGGTCGCGCTTTCATCGGTGCTGGCGATTTCCTCCGCCGGCATCGATCTCTCGTCGCTCGCCATCGTCGCCGGTGCGCTGTCGGTCGGTATCGGTTTCGGTATGCAGCAGGTGGTGTCGAACTTCGTCTCGGGCATCATCCTGCTGGTCGAGCGTCCGATCGCGGTCGGCGACTGGATCGAGGTCGGGGGCAAGCAGGGCACGGTCAAGAAGATGTCCGTGCGCGCGACCCAGATCCAGACCTTCGACCGCAACAACGTGATCGTCCCGAACTCGGACTTGATCACACAGCAGGTGACCAACTGGACGCGGGGCAGCCTTCAGGGCCGGATCATCGTGCCGGTGAACGTGGCCTATGGCAGCGACACGCGCAAGGTGGCCAAGATCCTGATGGAGATCGCCGAGGACCAGCCGACGGTGCTGATCAACCCGCCGCCCGCCGTGCTGTTTCGCGGCTTCAGTGCCGACAGCATGAATTTCGAGATCCGGGCCGTGCTCTCCGACATCAATGGCGGGATGGGCGTGACCTCGGATATCAACCATGAGATCGTGCAGCGTTTCGCCGGGGAGGGGATCGAGATCCCCTATGCGCAGCGCGACATCTGGCTGCGCAATCCCGAGGTGCTGGCCCTGCTTGCCGGGTCGGCGACTGCCGCAGGGGACGACGCTACGCCGCAGAAACCCGCAGCACCTTCCGCAGAGGCGGAGCCGAAGGCCGCGCTGACCCATCGCGACGAAGCGCCGGTCAATGACGATGATGCGGATGGGGATGGCGATGCAGACGGCGACAATGACGGGGACGGCAGGGGCTGAACGCCCCCGCCTCAGCCGCGCAGCCGCGCGTGCGGAGGTTCCTGCTCGGGGAGGCCTTCATGCGAGATCATGATGGCAAGCGGCCTCAGCCATGGGATATGGGCGCAGACGATCATCAGCGCCACCATGATCGGCACGGCAAGGAAGGTGCCCGCAATTCCCCAGATCGCGCCCCAGAAGGCCAGCGACAGCACGATCCCGAAGGATGAGAGCCGCAGCGTCTGCCCCAGCAGCATCGGATCGAAGATATTGCCGATCACGAAATGCACGGCCGTGCAGGCGCCTCCGATCACCAGCGTTGTCGTCGGGTCGCCGGTCTGGGCCAGCACAACCGCAATCGCGATCACGGCCGCGATGATCGAGCCGATGGTCGGGATGAAATTCAGGATGAAGGTGAAGGTCGCGACCGCGCCGGAAAGCTCGAGCCCCGCGCCGCGGAAAATCCCCCAGATCAGGCCCGCCGTCACGAAGCTGATCGCCGCCTTGACCACCAGATAACGGTTAACCCGGCTCATGATGCTGTAGGTGATGCGCAGCACCTCGCCGGCCCGCGCGGGGTCGCCGGTCAGGCGCTCGATCTTGACCGGGAACCAGATGCGTTCGGCGAACATGAAGCCGACGAAGGTCAGGATCAACACCGATCCCGAAATCAGGTTGGAGGCCTGCGAGGCGGCGGAACGGGCCCAGCCCGCGAAGTCGATGCTGCCAAGGAAGGTCACGATCGACTCCTGAACCCGCGGTCCCCAGCGTTGGCTGAGGCTGGCCAGCGTCGTCTGCGCGCGGTCGGCATAGAGGATCGAGGTCGTGACCACCTCGTTCACCTGCGCAACCACCGTCGTCGCCGCCCAGAGCAGGCCGATCGCGATGGCGATCAGCGCCAGCGTCGTCGCCAGCCAGTTCGGCACCCGAAGTCGCGCAAAGGCCGAAATCGCCTCGCTTGTGAGCGAGAAGATGATGATCGCGAAAGCAAGGCAGATCAGGATGAACCGCGCCTGCGTCAGCAGGAACAGGATCAGCGCAAAGGCGATGACGCCCAGAAATCCGGTCTGCAGCCGCTCGCTGAGCTGCGAGTCATTTGCGCCCAAGGCTTCCCCTTACCGCTTTGTCGATCCCGGATTCAGCCGGGGCAGGGCGCCCCGGCCCGGGTCTCAGGCCTCGGCCTCATCCTCACCGTTCTCGGCGATGCGGGCAACAGAAACCACGAACTCGCCGCTTGCCGTATTGAAGACGCGCACGCCGCCGGCAGAACGCGACCGGAAGCTGATCCCGTCGACAGGCACGCGGATCGACTGGCCCGTCGAGGTCGCCAGCATGATCTGGTCGTCACCCTCGACCGGGAAGCTCGCGACAAGGTCGCCGCCGCGCATCGCCTTGTCCATGGCCATGACGCCCTGACCGCCGCGCCCGCGCACCGGGTAGTCATGCGACGAGCTGATCTTGCCCGAGCCGGTGGCGGTGATGGTTAGGATCAGATCCTCGGCCGCCGACATCTCGGCATAGCGTTCCTGCGTGATGGTGCCCTCGGCGACGCTGTCCTCGTCCTCATCCGCCTCGGCGCCGTCATCCAGCGCGCCGGCGACCGCGCGCCGCATCTTCAGATAGGCGGCGCGCTCGGCCGGGTCGGCCTCGAAATGGCGGATGACGGACATGCTGACAACGCGGCTGCCCTCGGCCAGCCGGATGCCGCGCACCCCGGTTGAATCGCGGCCCTTGAAGACACGCACGTCGGTCGTCGGGAAGCGGATGGCCCGACCCGATGCGGTGACAAGCATCACGTCGTCACTCTCGGTCGCCATGCGGACGCCGATCAGCTCGACCCCCTCGGGCAGCTTCATCGCGATCTTGCCGTTCGACTTCACATTGGTGAAATCGGACAGCGCATTGCGGCGCACATCGCCTTCCGAGGTGGCGAAGACGACCTGATAGTCGTCCCAGTCCTTCTCGGGCGCATCGACCGGCATCAGCGCCGCGATCGAGACGCCGGGCTGGATCGGCAGGATATTGACGATCGCCTTGCCCTTGGCGGTCCGGCCCGCCAGCGGCAGCCGCCATGTCTTCAGCCGATAGACCATGCCATCGGTGGTGAAGAACAGAAGCTCGGTATGGGTGTTCGCGACGAAGAGGGTGGTGACGAGGTCGTCCTCTTTCGTAGCCATGCTGGACAGGCCCTTGCCGCCGCGCCGCTGGCTGCGGAATTCGGCCAGCGCGGTGCGCTTGATATAGCCGCCCGAGGTGATGGTCACGACCATGTCCTCGCGCTCGATCAGGTCCTCGTCATCCATGTCACCGGCCCAGTCGGTGATCTCGGTCCGGCGCGGCACGGCGAACTGGTCCCTGACCTCGCGCAACTCGTCCGAGATGATGGCCATGATCCGCTCACGCGAAGCGAGGATGGCGAGGAATTCGCGGATCGACTCCGCCAGCTTCCTCAGCTCGTCGGTGACTTCCTGCACGCCAAGCTGGGTCAGGCGTTGCAGGCGCAGTTCCAGAATGGCGCGGGCCTGGGTTTCGGAGAGGTTATAGGTGCCGTCCTCGTTCACCGGATGCAGCGGATCGTCGATCAGCTTCAGGTATTCGACGATGTCATGCGCGGGCCAGCGGCGCGACATCAGCCGCTCGCGCGCCTCGGCGGCATCGGCCGAGCTTCGGATGGTCGCGACCACCTCGTCCACGTTCGACACGGCCACGGCCAGACCGCAGAGGACATGCGCGCGCTCGCGCGCCTTGCGCAGCTCATGCGCGGTGCGGCGGGCGACCACCTCCTCGCGGAAGGTCAGGAAATGGGTCAGGAAATCGCGCAGCGCCAGTTGCTCCGGGCGGCCGCCGTTCAGCGCCAGCATGTTGCAGCCGAAGCTGGTCTGCATGGGGGTGAAGCGGAAAAGCTGGTTCAGCACCACCTCGGCGGTGGCGTCGCGCTTCAGCTCGACCACGACGCGGACGCCGACGCGGTCGGATTCGTCCTGAACATGGGCGATGCCCTCGATGCGCTTTTCCTTGGCGAGTTCGGCGATCTTCTCGATCAGGCTGGCCTTGTTCACCTGATAGGGGATCTCGTCCAGCACGATCAGCTGACGGCCATTGCGGCCTTCCTCGATCCGGGTCTTGGCGCGGATGATGACGCTGCCGCGACCCTCCAGATAGGCCTTCCGCGCGCCCGAGCGGCCAAGGATGATGCCGCCGGTCGGAAAGTCCGGGCCGGGCACGATCTCCAGCAATCGTTCGGTCGGGAGGTCGGGATTCTCGATCAGGGCCAGCGTGGCCTCGACCACCTCGCCAAGGTTGTGAGGCGGGATGTTGGTCGCCATGCCGACGGCGATGCCGCCCGCGCCATTGACCAGCATGTTGGGATAGCGCGCGGGCAGGACGGTCGGCTCGCGGTCCTTGCCGTCATAGTTGTCCTGATAATCGACCGTATCCTTGTCGATATCCATCAGCAGATAGGCCGATGGCTTGTCCATCCGCACCTCGGTGTAACGCATGGCCGCGGCGCTGTCGCCGTCCATGGAGCCGAAGTTGCCCTGACCGTCCAGCAGCGGCAGCGACATCGAGAAGTCCTGCGCCATCCTGACCAGCGCGTCATAGATCGCGGCGTCGCCATGCGGGTGATACTTACCCATCACGTCGCCGACCGGGCGGGCCGACTTGCGATAGGGCTTGTCATGGGTGTTCCCGGTCTCGTGCATGGCGAACAGGATCCGCCGGTGAACCGGCTTCAGCCCGTCGCGCAGGTCGGGGATCGCCCGGCTGACGATGACCGACATGGCATAGTCGAGGTAGGACGAGCGCATCTCGCGCGCGATGTCGATCACCGGCCCGTCATGGGGCATTACCGCACGTTCGGGCGCCCCGTTCTCGTTGGTGTCGTCATCGTCGTGATCGGGGGTATCGGACACTGGATCGCCTCAACATTTTGTTGATAACGGGTCTATCCCATACCAGCCGCGGGCGCAATCTTGACGGCCGGGAAAACGCCCCTCAGGCCAGTCCCGCGACCCTTCTGCGACCCCGAAGGCAGGCCGCCCAGAGCGCGGCGAGCCCGGCCGAGCAGATGGCGTTCCAGCCCGCCATCGAAATGCCGAAGAGCTTCCAGCTCACCTCGTCGCAGCGCACGACCGGGGCCTTTTCCAGCGCCGCCATCAGGTCCTGCGTCGACATGGTCGCAAGCCCCGAGACCCCGCCCGAGCAATGCTGCGGTCCCAGCCACAGTTTCAGCTCGACCCCGCTGTGATAGACGGCAAGGCCGAATGCGGTCAGCGCCGCGATCAGCCCCAGCAAGGCAAGCCAGCGCCGCCAGCCCAGAACCCAGATCAGCGCGCCGATGACGGCGGCGGCCAGATGCGGCCAGCGCTGCAGGATGCAAAGCTCGCATGGCGCATAGCCAAGGCTCTGGAAGGTCAGCGCGGCGGCGAGCAGCGCGGCGGATCCCGCCCCGGCCAGCATCCCGATCTGTTTGTGGGTCATCTGGGTCATGCCGTCCGGTTAGGGGCGCCCGGCCCGCCAGGCAAGTGCCGATTGCGTGATATCAATGAGGTTTCCATGTGAACACGCGGTAGAGATAGACCACCACCACCACCGCGATCACCAGCTTCGACAGCGGATCGACGTAATCGGCGACCAGCGCGTAATTCTCGTGCAGGACCAGCCCGGCGACGGTCAGCGCCCCGGTCCAGAGCGCGCTGCCGAGGAGGGTGAAGATCAGGAACTTCCCGAAGGGCATGGTCGAGAGCCCGGCCGGAACCGAGATGAGCGTGCGGATCGTGGGCAGCATCCGCCCGAAGAAGACCGCCGCCGCCCCGTGCCGGTCGAACCATTCCCGCGCCTTGTCGATATCCGAGGGCGCAAGCGTCAGGAGCCGCCCGTGCCGCGCCGCGAAGCGCTTCAGCCGCGCCTCGCCGATCGCCTTGCCGACGTAATACCAGAACAGCGTGCCGATGACCGATCCGACCGTCCCGGCAAGGATCGTCAGTCCCAGCGACAGATCGCCCCGCCCGGCGAGGAAACCCGCCAGCGGCATGATGATTTCCGAGGGAATGGGCGGGAAAAGGTTCTCGGCCACCATCAGCAGCAGCACGCCCAGATAACCCCAGCCCTCGATCGTCGAAACCACCCAGTCGAACATGCGTTACTCCCAATGCCTTGGGGCTTGCTGAAGATCGCGGGCGATGCTGTCAAGTCTCGGGGAGTATTGTGGATCGAAGCATTTGGAGTAGCCTGAATGTGTCGGGCATGGGCCGAGGAGGGGATTATTCATGCAATGGCGGGGTAGGCGCGAAAGCCGGAATGTCGAGGATCGGCGCGGGATGACGACGGCGGGCGCCGGGGGAATGGGCATCGTCGGTGTGCTCGTCGTCCTTGCTGTCGGCTATTTCTTCGGGATCGACATCTCGCCCATCATGGGTTCGATGGATCAGGGCCAGCAGACCGGCGAGACGCGCGAACTGACCCCGGAGGAGCAGGAGATCGGGCAATTCGTCTCGGTCGTGCTTGCCGATACCGAGGAGGTCTGGACCCGCGTGCTGCCCGAGCAGGCGGGTGTCCAATATGTCGAGCCGACGCTGGTGATGTTCTCGGGCGCTGTGCAATCGGCCTGCGGCGGGGCCTCGGCGGCGATGGGACCGTTCTATTGCCCGAATGACCAGAAGCTTTATCTCGACACCGATTTCTTCACGATCATGCAGCAAAAGATGGGGGCCGGGGGCGATTTCGCCTATGCCTATGTCGTGGCGCATGAGGTTGGCCACCATGTCCAGAACCTGCTGGGCGTCCTCGGCGAGACGATGAAGCTGCGCCAGCAGGTGGGCGAGGCCGACGCCAACCGCATCTCGGTCCTGACCGAGCTTCAGGCCGATTGCTTCGCCGGGGTCTGGGGCCGGAACGCCAATGAGCAGTTCGGCACGATCGAGGATGGCGACATCGAGGAGGCGATCAACGCCGCCGCCGCGGTGGGCGACGATACCCTGATGCAGCAGGCGGGCCGGGCCGTGCGGCCGGAAAGCTTCACCCACGGCTCCTCCGCGGACCGGATGACATGGTTCAAGCGCGGCTTCGACTCGGGCCAGATCGCGCAATGCAATACCTTCAAGGAAGCGGGGCTTTAGGGTCCCGCCTTGCCGGAGGAGGTCAGGGCCGGGGCAGGTGCATCCCGCGCGGGCGGTCCATGGTCGCCCAGTCCGGCCACAGGCCGAAATGCTCAAGCCCGACCAGCACCGCGCAGATTGCAAGGATCGCGAGAACCAGCTTGACGCGTTTCGCGCTGGGCGGGTTGCGTGCCCAGCGTGACGCCCGGATCAGCCAGATGAGGTTGTTCATTTGCCCGTTCCTTTGCTAAGTGCTGCCCGAAACGGAACAAGCTCCGGGACCATCTCTTGCCTCACCACAGCGACAGCCGCCTCCTGCCCTATACCGCCGACCAGATGTATGCGCTGGTCGCGGATGTCGAAAGCTATCCGCAATTCCTGCCCTGGAACACCGCTGCCCGCATCCGTTCGCGCAAGCCCGGCCCCGAGGGCAGCGAGGTGATCGAGGCCGATCTGGTGATCAGCTTCAAGGTATTCCGCGAACGCTTCGGCAGCCGTGTCACGCTTTGGCCGGGCAAAAGCCGCATCGACACTGAATATCTGGACGGCCCGTTCAGGTATCTCAAGAGCGGCTGGACCTTCGCCGACCTGCCCGAGGGCGGCTGCCGGATCGAGTTCTTCGTCGATTTCGAGTTCCGCAACGCGATCCTCGGCAAGGTGATCGGCGTCGTGTTTCACGAGGCGATGGTTCGTATCGTCCGCGCGTTCGAGGAAAGGGCGAAGGTGCTGTACGGCGCCGCCTGACGCGCAGACTGCCAGACCTCGGTTTCACGCGAAAGCGCCGCGCGGGCCCATGCCTCGACCTCGGGGTCGAGATCGGTCGCGGCGCGGGGCGAGACATTGCTGCGGGGCAGCTCGATCGGTATGCCGAGCCTCTGGGACAGGAACTCGACCAGCGCCGGCAGGGCCTCGTAGCGATAGAGATGTTCGATCCGGATCTCGCCCTTGGCATTGGCGAGGAAGTCGGATTGCCGGTTCAGCCGCGCATAGGCCGGGCGCTCGCCCTCCGACAGATAGTCGCGCAGGAAACGCTCGAAACTGATATGGGCGGTGCTGTTCGGATGCCCGATCAGCGCGTCGCGGGCGCGAAAGCGATACCAGCTGCGCAGCCAGTCCAGCGGCTCGCGGATCACGGCCACGCGCTCGAAAGCAGGGCGGCCCAGCGGCGCGAGCAGCGGCTTGATCTGGTTCACATATTGGCGGTGATTGATATGCTTGATCTCGGGGCGCGAGCGGAACGAGATCTCGGCGCGGGGGGCCAGCGCCTGCTCCAATGCGGTGGTGCCGGTCTTGGGGACGGAGAAAAGAACAAGGCGCGGTTCGAGGAAAATCAGCATATAAATCAAAAAAGAATGGCTCTGATCCAAGGCTTAGCGGCACAAGACCCGTCTTTCAAGCGATGCTCGGCGCGGGGGCGGTCAACCGCTTATGCCGGGCACCAGATGGCGGGCGAGGAAGTCCGCCATGTCGCCAAGCACATCCTGGCTACCGAAGGCGCGGGTGCCATGCCCCTCCTCGGCCAGCAGTTCGAAATCGATCGGCGCGTGCGGATCGATCCGGTGCCAGGCATTGCGCAGATGCTCGGCCTGATGGCCCGAGACGATGGTGTCGCGCATGCCGTGGCGGATCATCAGCGGTGGCAGCCGCACGCCATCGGACATGGCCGCGAGGCGTCCGACCGGGCCCATCGCCGTCGCCTCCCGCCGCTTTTCGCCGACTGCATAGCCGACCAGCAGCGACTCGACGCTTTCGGCGGAATCGGCGGGCGGGCGTTTCACCTGCAGCCCCAGCCGTGCCATGTCCGCGTCCATGCTGCCGAAATCCATCGGGCCGTAGAAGTCGATCACCGCCGCCGGCGGCCAGCCGGCCTGCACCATGCTGAGCGCGGCCGAGACCGCGAGGAACGCGCCGGCCGAGCGCCCGCCGATGGCCAGCCGGTCGGAAAGGCCCAGTTCGCCCGCATGTTTTAGCAGGAAGGCCGCGGCGCTCAGCGCGTCCTCCTGCTGGGCGGGCCAGCGGGCCTGGGCCGAGAGGCGGTAGTTGATCCTTGCGATGGCGATGCCGCGGTCCAGCACCTGCTGCGGCACCCTCAGGTCGCGCTTGTCGCCGGTCAGGAAGCCGCCGCCGTGAATGTCGAGCAGCACCGGGAAGGGGCCTTTCCCCTCGGGCCGGTAGATGTCGAGGGTGTTTCGCGCGGACCGGTCGGAATAGGCGAGGTCGAGCAAGCCCGGCGAGGTTCCGGGACTGCAGAGGGCCGGCGTCGCCAGCGAGGCGGCGAGCGAAGCGAGAAGCGTGCGACGGGTGATCATCGGGTCTCGGGCCTTGGGGATCTGCGCTGAGTTTGGACGCTAACATCTGCGGCGCCACCGACCAACCGCGGATCTGCCGGGGCCGGGGATGGCGTGGCAAATTGCCTACGGATGTGGCATTCGGGTTCCAGTTTTCCCGATCGCGCGGCAGCCTTGGCGGCTCAGTCCTTGAGGAGCAGCAGCAGCGCCGCCCCGGTCGCAGCCATACCGGGCAGAAGCAGCAGGCCCGGCAACCCATGGGCCAGCGCCGATTCGATCACGATCACCCAGACCGGCGTGAGGTAGGTATAGGCCATGACCTTGGCGGAAGGCAGCCGCATGGCCGCATATTGCACCAGCGCGGTGGTGATGGCGCTGGCGAAGATCGCGACATAGAAAAGCGTGATCCAGACGATGGCGGGAAGATGGGCCCAGTCGGTCTCGATGATCGCGCGCCAGCCCCAGATCGCGAGGATCAGCGCACCGGCGAGGAGCGTGCCGAAGGTCGAGACGAGTGGATGCTCGCCCCGGTTCAGGCGCCGCACCATCGGCGTGTAAAGCGCATGGGCGGCGCAACCGACCAGATAGATCGCCTCGCCCCGGCCGAATTCCAGCCGCAGAAGCGCCGCCGGGTCGCCCCGGAAAATCACCCAGAGCGATCCCGCCGCGCCAAGCGCCAGCGCCGCCGCCATGCGCGGGTTCATGCGCTGCCGCATCAGAAGCCAGGCGAATCCGGCCGTCATGATCGGGGTCAGGGTGAAGACTGCCGCGGCGGAAACCGGCGGCGCGGTCTTCAGCCCCTCGAACATGAGGACGAAATAGGCTCCGAAGAGCCCGCCGAGGACGAGATAGCGCCACGGCGCCCGGAACGAGCGGGCGGGCAGGCCCGGCCCCGCCAGCGCGACCGCGCCGATCACCGCCGCCGCGATCACGAAGCGTGCCGCCGAGATCGCCGCCGGGTCGATCAGGTTCGCCGCCCGCGCCCCGAACGAGAACGAGCCCGCGATCAGCAGCGAGAAGCCGAGCATCGCCGCATGGCCCTTCAGCGCCTCATGCGAGACGTGCCGGTGCATTCCTATTTCCGCCATTTCAGCAATCTTCCGTCAATGAGCATCAGCCCCGCCGCGATCAATGCCATGCCAAGCACATGGGCCGGGCCAAGCCTTTCGCCCAGAAAGAGCGAGCCGAGCAGGATCGCCGAGACCGGGACGAGGAAGGTCACGAGCGAGATATTCGTCGCCCCCGCCCGCGCGAGGATGCCGAAATAAAGCAGATAGGCGAGGCCGGTGCAGATGACCCCAAGCGCGATCGCCGCCAGCCAGTGCGTGGCGTCGGCCTGAAGCGGCAGCCCGTCCATGGCCAGCGCAACCGGTGTCAGCATCAGGGCCGAGGCCGTGACCATGCCCGCTGCCGCGACCTCGGGGCGGATGCCCATGCGCGCGAAACGGCGGCCATAGGCGCCCGAAAGCGCATAGCAGACCGCAGCGCCCAGCACCGCGAGTTGATGAAGCAGCCCATGCCCATGACCGGCAAACTGGTCCAGCCCCATCATCACCGCCACGCCGAAAAGTCCCAGCACCACGCCGGCAAGCTTTGTCAGGTTGGCGCGTTCGTCGGCCAGCACGGCCGCGCTGACCAGCACCGTGAAAAGCGGCGTCGTCGCGTTCAGGATCGAGGCGAGGCCCGAGGGCACCTCGGTCTGGGCGAAGGCGATCAGCGAGAAGGGCAGGACATTGTTGAGCAGGCCCATGATGGCGAAGGCGATCCAGGTTCCGGCGTCGCGCGGCACCGTCAACCCTCGGGCCAGCACGAAGATCCACAGGACCAGCGCCGCGACGCCCACGCGCAGGGAAACCAGCGTCAGCACCGCGAATTGCTGCACCCCGATGCTGATGAGGAAAAAGGAGCAGCCCCAGATCCCCGACAGCAGCAGCAAGAGCAACCAGTCCCGCGCCTCCATCCGGGTCGAGATAGCGCCATTCATACCGCGTTCCCCCTTTGCCGGATGCCGCGCCGGGGGCGGGCATCAGTTCCTCTGTCAGCGGAAAATCCGGCTGGAGCCTTGACCGCAAGTTCAGGCATGGTCAACTGGTATGGCGACGCGGATGGGGGATTTCCCCGGCAAACCGGCCCTCGGCTTGACTTGAGGGGGTATTCGGCCTATCCACGCCCGGATTCCCGGAAGGACCGCCCTTCCGGTCCCCGCGCGAGTCGGGGATCGCCCCCCGTCAGCGCGTTGCGCCCACGGGGGCGTTACTGCTTATCATGCGCCCTTTCGGGAGGCGCGCCAGAATGAAACCGACCGGCAACGACCTATGGAGGGCCGCCGATGTTTGAAAACCTGTCCGACCGCCTTGGCGGTGTATTCGACCGGCTGACCAAGCAGGGCGCTCTTTCCGAGGATGACGTCGCCGCCGCCATGCGTGAGGTTCGCGTCGCGCTGCTTGAGGCCGACGTTTCACTGCCGGTGGCGCGCAACTTCGTCAAGGCGGTGACCGGCAAGGCCACCGGCGCGGCGGTCACGAAATCGGTCACGCCCGGCCAGCAGGTCGTGAAGATCGTCCATGACGAGCTGATCAAGGTCCTGCAGGGAGAGGGCGAGCCCGACGCGCTACGCATCGACAACCCCCCGGCACCGATCCTGATGGTCGGCCTTCAGGGCTCGGGCAAGACCACGACCACCGCGAAGCTGGCGAAACGCCTGAAGGACCGCGAGAAAAAGCGTGTGCTGATGGCGTCGCTGGACACCAACCGCCCTGCCGCGATGGAACAGCTTGCGATCCTGGGCCAGCAGGTGGGGGTCGATACCCTGCCGATCGTTCCGGGCGAAAACGCGGTCCAGATCGCGAAGCGCGCCAAGCAGCAGGCGACGCTGGGCGGCTATGACGTCTATATGCTCGACACTGCCGGTCGCCTCCATATCGACGAAGTCCTGATGGACGAGGTGCAGGCCGTTCGTGACGTGGCCGCCCCGCGCGAGACGCTGCTGGTCGTCGACGGCCTGACCGGTCAGGACGCGGTCAACGTCGCGACCGAGTTCGATGGCAAGGTCGGGATCTCGGGTGTCGTGCTGACGCGGATGGACGGCGACGGGCGCGGTGGCGCCGCGCTGTCGATGCGCGCCGTGACCGGCAAACCGATCCGTTTCGTCGGCCTTGGCGAGAAGATGGACGCGATCGAGGTCTTTGACGCGCAGCGCATCGCCGGCCGCATCCTCGGCATGGGCGACATCGTCGCGCTGGTCGAGAAGGCGCAGGAAGTGCTGGAGGTCGAGCAGGCCGAGCGCATGATGAAGCGCTTCCAGAAGGGCCTGTTCAACATGAACGACCTTCGCAGCCAGCTTGAGCAGATGATGAAGATGGGCGGGATGCAGTCCATCATGGGCATGATGCCGGGCATGGGCAAGATGGCCAAGCAGGCCGAGGCTGCGGGCCTCGACGACAAGGCGCTGAAGCGCCAGATCGCGCTGATCAACTCGATGACCAAGAAGGAACGGGCCAATCCCGACATGCTGCAGGCCAGCCGCAAGAAGCGGATCGCCGCAGGCGCGGGCATGGATGTGTCGGAGCTGAACAAGCTGCTGAAGATGCAGAAGCAGATGGCCGACACGATGAAGAAGCTGGGCAAGATGGGCAAGGGCGGCATGCTGAAGCAGGCCATGCGCGCCATGACCGGCAAGGGCGGCGGCCTGCCCGATCTGGGCAATGTCGATCCCGCGAAGATGGCCGAGGCGACCAAGATGCTGCAGGACCCCAAGGGACTGGGCGGCCAGCTTGGCGGCATGAACCTGCCCGGCGGGCTGTCGGGTCTGTTCGGTAAGAAATAATGATCCGCAGGACCGAGGCCCTCAGCGTGGATGTTCCGGTGATCGAGACCGATCGCCTGATCCTGCGCGCGCCGAGGTTCGAGGATCTGGAAGCGATCACCGCCTTTGGCCTCTCCGAGCGGTCGCGCTTCGTGGGCGGGCCGGTCGAGGACTGGCAAAGCTGGTCCATTCTGACCGGCATGATCGGTCACTGGATCATCCGCGGCTTCGGCTGGTGGATGATCGAGGAGAGGGCGACCGGCCGCGTCGCCGGGCGCACCGGTATCGGCCATCACATCGACTGGCCCGAGCCCGAACTGGGCTGGCATCTCTATGACGGTTTCGAGGGCAAGGGCATCGCCTTCGAGGCGGCGCTGGCCGCGCGCGAACATGCCCATGCCGTGATGGGCCTCGGCCCGCTGATCTCGCTGATCGCGCATGAGAACATCCGCTCGCGCCGCCTTGCCGAGCGGCTGGGGGCGGTGCCGGAATCGGAAACCGTGATCCGGGGCACGCCATGCCTGCTCTTCCGTCACCCGATGGGGACGGCGTGACGATGACCCGTGACCAGCGCCCTCTTCAAGCCAGCCCGGTGCACGCGCCGTGCATCCAGCCCGGAGACCTGAATGACTGAGCAGACCGCCCGCGCCGCAAGCCTGTTGAAAGAGCATCGCGCCAGCATCGACCGGCTGGACGCGATCCTTGTCTATACGCTGGCCGAACGGTTCAAGCACACCCAAGCCGTCGGCCGCCTCAAGGCCGAACACGACCTTCCTCCGTCCGATCCCGCCCGCGAGGCCTGCCAGATCGAACGGTTGGAACGCCTCGCGCGCGAGGCCGATCTCGACCCGGAATTCGCGCGCAAATTCCTGAACTTCGTGATCTCGGAAGTCATCCGGCATCACGAGCAATTCCAGAAGTGACGGCGGATCAACCCCGCCAATCCCGCCATTTGTAAGGAGAATCTCAATGGCTATGAAAATCCGTCTGGCCCGTGGTGGCTCGAAGAAACGCCCGCATTACGCAATCGTCGCGACCGACTCGCGCATGCCGCGCGATGGCCGCTTCCTCGAAAAGCTGGGCACCTACAACCCGCTGCTGGCCAAGGACTCGGAAGACCGCGTCAAGATGGACATCGAGCGCGTGCAATACTGGATCAGCCAGGGCGCCCAGCCGACCGACCGCGTTGCCCGCTTCCTGGAAGCCGCCGGCGTGACCCCGAAAACCGAGCGCAAGAACCTGAAAAAAGGTGAGCCGGGCAAGGCCGCGAAAGAGCGTGCCGAAAAGCGGGCCGCGCGCGTCGCCGCCGCCTCCGAAGAAGCCGCTTCGGAATAATCCCGATGGCCGAGCGGATCTGTGTCGGCGCGATCGCGGGCGCCTTTGGCGTCCGGGGCGAGGTGCGGCTGAAAAGCTTCACCTCGGAGCCCAACGATATCGCCGCCTACGGTCCGCTCTGGTCCGAGGATGGCAAACGCTCGTTCACCGTGCGGCTGACGCGGCCGGTGACGGGCGGGCTTGGCGCCCGGCTTGCGGGCGTCGAGACACGCGATGACGCGGAGGCGCTGAAGGGCGTGACCCTGTGGGCTGATCGCGACAAGCTGCCGGCGTTGCCGGATGACGAATTCTACCACACCGACCTGATCGGCCTGTCCGTCTACGACGCGGGCGGGGTGCTGATCGGCACGGTCCGCGCGATCTATGATCACGGCGCGGGCGATATTCTCGAGATTTTCGGCCCCGGACGGAAACAGGCGCTGCTGCTGCCCTTTACCCGCGCCTTCGTGCCGACGGTCGACGTCGCTGCGGGCCGCATCATTGCCGACCCGCCCGAGGAAGAGGAGCAGGAATGATGCATCTTCTGTTGCTTGCGCTGGGTTTCATCCTGATGCTGACTGGCCCCTTCCTGCAGGGATTGACGGGCAGCGACAATCCGAATGCCTATATCTTCGCCCCGGTCATGCTGGCCGGGCTGATCCCGATGCTGGCGGGGCGCAACCTTTCGCCCAGCCCGAGGCTGATGGCGCAGGGCATCCTGATCTGCGGCGCGCTCTGCCTTGGGGCCTGGTATCTTGGCGGGCTTTTCGATCCGGTGGCGCTGAACGCGGCCGCCCCCATCGGCTGCGCCATTGCGGGGGCACTTGCGGCCGCCGCCGCCAACTTCCTGCGGCCCCAAAAGGCATGAGCGAGGCGTCCAAATCCCATGGCAGGCTCTCGATCCGCGAAAGCCTGCAACCGCGCGACCTGATGGCCGAACCGCAGGTGCGCGGCGCATGGACCGCGCAGATCGTCACCCTGTTCCCCGAGGCGTTCCCCGGCATCCTCGGCCTCTCGCTGACCGGCAAGGCGCTGGCCGAGGGGCTGTGGAACCTGCGCACCACCGATCTGCGCCCCTTCGGCATCGGCAAGCATCGCAACGTCGATGACACCCCGGCGGGCGGCGGTGCCGGCATGGTGATCCGCGCCGACGTGATGGATGCGGCCCTGCGCGAGGCGGGTAGCCACCTGCCGGTGATCTACCTGTCGCCGCGCGGCAAGCCCTTCACGCAGGCGCGCGCCCGCGAGCTGGCGAACGGTCCCGGCATGACGCTGATCTGCGGCCGGTTCGAGGGCGTGGATCAGCGCGTGCTGGACGCCCACGCCGTCGAGGAGATCAGCATCGGGGACTATGTCCTGACCGGCGGAGAACTTGCCGCACAGGTCTTGATCGACGCGACGGTTCGCCTTATACCGCGCGTGCTGGGGAATCAGGACTCTCTGGCCGAGGAATCCTTTTCCGACGGCCTGCTTGAACATCCGCAGTATACGAAGCCCGCCCAGTGGGAAGGCCGCGCGATCCCGGACGTTCTGCTGTCCGGAAATCACGCGGCTATTGCCATGTGGCGACGCGACATGGCCGAAAGGCTGACAAAGGAACGCCGCCCCGACCTGTGGCGGGCATATGAGCAAGCTCATATGGACCCGACAAAGGACCGACAGCTCTCGGGCGCATCAGACCAATCGCGGAACTACCGCGAGCAACAAGAGGATCAATAGCGATGAACCTGATCGCCCAACTCGAAGCCGAGCAGATCGCTGCGCTCGGCAAGGAAATTCCGGATTTCAAGTCCGGCGACACTGTCCGCGTCGGCTACAAAGTGACCGAAGGCACCCGCACCCGCGTGCAGAACTACGAAGGCGTAGTCATCTCGCGCAAGGGCGGCGGCATCGGTGCTTCCTTCACCGTTCGCAAGATCTCGTTCGGCGAGGGTGTCGAGCGCGTCTTCCCGCTTTACTCGACCAACATCGACTCGATCACCGTCGTGCGTCGTGGCCGCGTCCGTCGCGCCAAGCTGTACTACCTGCGCGATCGTCGCGGTAAATCGGCCCGTATCGCCGAGGTCACCAACTACAAGCCCAAAGCCGAAGCCAAGGCTTAAGGAGACGCGCCATGAAAGCAGAGATTCACCCCGACTACCACGTCATCGACGTCAAGATGACCGACGGCACCGTCTATCAGGTGCGCTCGACCTGGGGCAAGGAAGGCGACGTGATGTCGCTGGACATCGACCCGACCGTGCACCCGGCATGGACCGGCGGTTCGGCCAAGCTGATGGATGCTGGCGGCCGCGTGTCGAAGTTCAAGAACAAATACGCCGGCCTGGGCTTCTGAGCCCTCCGTCATCGGCAGACAAAGGAAACGCCGCCCGAAAAGGGCGGCGTTTCGCGTTCCGGGCTACGCTTTCGGCACGGTGGGCATGGCCGAAGGCGGGGGAGGCGCCCGGTTGCTGGGACAGGCCCCCGGCGGTCTAGATCATGCCGGCGAAAAGCGGCGACCAGACCGGGGCATCTGCCGGTCCCGCTGCCAGGGGCCTGCCGGTCAGGGAACCCCGACCGGTATCTATGGTGACGCGCCCGTCGCGGTAGCGCTGCAGGACCGGACCCTGCACGCTTTGATGGGCGGAAAGCGGGATGGTCGCATAATTCGGGACCGGGGCGCGGGCGCGGGCCAGCGCGGCAAGGCTGAAACGGATCATTGGCGGCTTCCCTTTTCGTCCATGCGTTCGATGAAGGTGTCCCAGCGCATCGGATCGCGGTTGCGCATGAGTTCGCGCGAGGTCTCGACCGGTTCGCGCGTGATCAGGACCAGCGGGATCCCCGAGATCCTGTGCGGCTTGCCGGAACAGCGGTCGATCAGCGACACCGAATAGCTGGGCACCGCGGACCGGATTGCGCGATCGGCGAAAGCCGAGAGATGGTTCAGCATGGTCATCCTTGGCCCCTTTCTGGCAAGAAACGCGCCGGAGCTTTGCCGGCAGGTTTATTACGACATAGTTGATCGTGTTTTGCAAGAAAAACTCTACTTGACGAATCGTGTATTATTCTAGGCCAATTCAAACTGTTGGCTGATGCTGCCTGCGCAGCCGGCTTGTCACCGTTCTGCCGCACCCGCTTCGACTGGCGGCGAGGGAATGCTTTCCAACCCACCGGTCGCCTCCTATTCTCGGGCCGCAAGGGCGAAGTCGGGCAGGGGGATTCGTGGCGCATATCATCGTGGTCGGGAACGAGAAGGGTGGCTCGGGCAAGTCCACAACCTCGATGCATGTCGCGACGGCGCTGGCGCGGATGGGCCACCGGGTCGGCGCGCTTGACCTCGACGTGCGGCAAAGAAGCTTTGGCCGCTATCTCGAGAACCGCATCCATTTCCTCGATCGCGAAAGCCTTGACCTGCCGACGCCGCGCCTTGGCCATCTTGACGGGGAAAGCCACGGGGTCGATCCGCTCTCGCACGCGATCGAGCAGCTTGAACCGGAATGCGATTTCATCCTGCTCGACTGTCCCGGCTCGCATACCAAGCTGAGCCAGATGGCGCATACGCTGGCCGATACGCTGATCACGCCGATGAACGACAGTTTCATCGATTTCGACCTGCTGGCGCGGATGTCGCCCGATGGTGGGATCCTCGGGCCGTCGATCTATGCCGAGATGGTCTGGAGCGCGCGCCAGCTGCGGGGCGAGGCGGGGGCGGGGCCGATCGACTGGCTGGTGCTGAGAAACCGGCTGGGCACCCAGCAGATGCACAACAAGCGCAAGGTCGGCGGCGCGCTGGAGGCGCTGTCGAAGCGGATCGGTTTCCGCGTCGCGCCCGGTTTCTCGGAGCGGGTGATCTTCCGCGAGCTTTTCCCGCGCGGATTGACGCTGCTTGACCTCAAGGACATCGGCACCGATCAGCTCAGCATGTCCAACATCGCCGCCCGGCAGGAGCTTCGCGACCTGTTCACGGAATTGCGCCTTCCCGGCGTTTCCGTGACGTTCTAAGCCACGCGCGAACCATTGTTGCGGGCGGGGGTTATCCCTATCCTTGCGGCACATGCTGGAGGAAATGAATGTCAGCAAGCGGCAGGCTCATCGCCGCCCTTTGGGCCGGTATCGGCACGGCTTTTCTGCTGGCATCGCCATTGCGGGCCGAGGAGGCGGGCGCCGCGACCGTCTCGCAGGAGGTGCCGGTCGTCACCACGGCGCAGGCGACCCGCGAGGTGATCGAGGCGCGGGTGCCGGTCACCGGCTCTCTGGTCGCGCGCCAACCGGTGCAGATCCATGCCAATGTCGTCGGGCGCGAGATCCGCGAAATCGCGGTCGAGGTCGGCGACAGCGTCAAGGCGGGCGATGTGCTTGCGCAGCTGGATGACGAGGCATTGGGCGCGCAACTGGCCCAGGCCGATGCCGAGCATCAGCGCGCGACCGCCGCCGTGAGGCAGGCGGAGAGCCAGATCACCAGCGCCGAGGCAACCTTGCGGCAGGCCGTTCTGGCGCTGAACCGCACGCGCAGCCTGCGCAAGAGCGGCAGCGCGGCGCAGGCGGCATTGGACGAAGCCATCGCGACCGAGGCCTCGGCGCAGGCGGCGGCGGCCTCGGCCTCGGACGGGCTGGGCGTTGCGAAGGCGCAACTTGCGCAGGCCGAAGCCGCCCGCCACATCACGCGTCTCGATCTGGACCGGGCGCGCATCCTTGCCCCGGTCGACGGCCTGGTGGTCGGGCGAAACGCCGAGATCGGGGCGATTCCGGCCGTCGGTGGCGAGCCGCTGTTCACGATGATCGCGAATGGCGAGATCGAACTTGCCGCCGATGTGATCGAGACCGCGCTGATGCAGATCAAGGCGGGTGACCCGGTCGAGGTCGAGTTGGCGGGAGCGGCGATGATCCCCGGCAAGGTCCGGCTGGTCCCCGCGGCTGTCGATCCGGTGACGCGGCTTGGTCAGGCGCGGATCTCGCTTGCTCCCGATACCCGGTTGCGCGTCGGCCTTTTCGCCAGTGGTTGGGTCATCACCGACCGTCGCGAGGCGCTGACGGTGCCCGCGACCGCGATCCTCGCCGATGACGGGGGAGAGCGGGTTCAGGTGCTGCGGGACGGCATGGTCGAGACCCGCCCGGTCAAGGTCGGGATCACATGGCAGGGCCGGCGCGAGGTGCTGGAAGGGCTGGAGCCCGGCGATGAGGTGATTGCGCGGGCCGGAGCCTTCTTCCGCTCGGGCGATCATGTGCGCGCCGCGCCGCCCGCCTCGGGCAAAGCGCCATGAATTTCGCGACCTGGTCCATCCGCCGGCCGGTGCCGCCGATCGCGGTCTTTCTGGTCCTGCTTCTGGTCGGGCTTTACAGCTTCAGCCGGCTGGCGGTGACGGCGATGCCGAATATCGACCTGCCACTGGTCAGCGTCACCGTCAGCCAGCCCGGCGCCGCGCCCTCGGAACTGACGCGGCAGGTGATCCAGCCGATCGAGGATTCGATCGCCTCGATCACCGGTGTTCGCCATATCAGTTCGACCGCGACCGACAGCGCGGCCTCGATCACCGTCGAGTTCGAGCTGGAGACTGATACCGACCGCGCGGTGAACGACGTGAAGGATGCGGTCGCGAATGTGCGCTCGGACCTGCCGGAATCCATTCTCGAGCCGCTGGTCAAGCGCATCGACATCAGCGGCATGGCGATCCTGACCTATGCCGTCAGCGATCCCGACAAGAGCATGGAGGAACTGTCGAAATTCGTCGATGACGTGGTTTCGCGCGATCTTTCCACCGTGCCGGGCGTGGCCAGCATCACCCGCATCGGCGGTGCCGATCGCCAGATCAATGTCGAGCTTGATGTGGCGCGGATACAGGCCTTCGGCCTGACCGTGGCCGAAATCTCGGACCAGTTGCGCCAGAAGAACATCGACATGGGCGGCGGCCGGGGCGACATGGCGGGGACGGAATATTCGATCCGCGCCCTCGGCTCGGCCCCGGATGTCGCGCGCCTCGCCGCGACGCCGATCCTGATCGGGCAGGGCAGGACCGTGCGGCTGGACCAGCTTGGCACCGTCACCGACGGGCCTAGCGATGAGCGCAGCTTTGCCCTGCTGGGCGGCCAGCCCGTCGTCGCCTTTGGGGTCTTCCGGGCAAGCGGTGCCTCCGACCTCGAGGCGGGCGATGGGACCAAGGCGCGGATCGACGAGATCCTCGCGCGCAATCCCGGCATCCGGATGGAGCTGATCGATGATGCGACCACCCATACCGCCGCAAGCTATCACTCGGCCATGGACACGCTCTATGAGGGCGCGGCGCTGGCGGTGGTGGTGGTATTCCTGTTCCTGCGCAACTGGCGCGCGACGCTGATCGCGGCGGTGGCGCTGCCGCTGTCGATCATCCCGACCTTCTTCGTCATGCATATGCTGGGCTTTACCCTGAACGGGGTCAGCCTGCTTGCCATCACGCTGGTCACCGGCATCCTTGTCGATGACGCCATCGTCGAGATCGAAAACATCGTCCGACATATCAACATGGGCATCCCGGCCTATGAGGCGAGCATGGAGGCCGCGAACGAGATCGGCTTGACGGTGATCGCGATCAGCTTCTCGATCGTCGCGGTCTTTGCGCCGGTCAGCTTCATGAGCGGGATTGCCGGGCAGTATTTCAAGCAGTTCGGGCTGACGGTCGCGGTCTCGGTTCTGTTCTCGCTCTTGGTGGCGCGGCTGATCACGCCGATGCTGGCGGCGTATTTCCTGCGCGACAATACCCATATCGCCGAGGGACGGGACGGTCCGCTGCTGCGGTTGCTGATGCGCATCCTTGGCTGGACGCTGCGCCACCGCCTGTTGACGCTGCTGCTGGGTCTGGGGGTTTTCGCGGGTTCGATCTTTTCGGCCACGCTGCTGCCGACGGAATTCGTGCCCTCGCAGGATGTCGGGCGCAGCCAGATCTCGGTCGAACTGCCGCCCGGATCCACGCTCTCGCAGACGGAGGCGGCGGCGCGGCAGGTTTCCGAGCGGGTGATGGAAGAGCCCGAGGTGCGCTCGGTCTTCGTCAATGGCGGGAACGGGCAGGTGACGGACGCCACGATCCTTGTCAATTACGGCTCGAAGGACCAGCGCGAGCGGTCGAGTTTCGAGATCGAGGAGGTGTTGAAGCGCGACCTTGCCGAATTGCCCGACCTGCGGCTGAACTTCCTGAATGAAGCCGGGGCGAATGATTTCGAGATCTCGGTTCTGGGCGTCACGGAGGCAGGCGCGGCTGAGGCTGCCGAACGGCTGATGGCCGCGATGAAGACGCTGCCGAGCCTTGAGGGCGTCACCTCCTCGGCGGCGCTTCAGCGGCCCGAGGTGCAGATCCATCCCCGGCAGGCGGTCGCGGCGGAACTGGGCGTCACGGCCAGCGCGCTGGCCACCACGCTGCGCATCGCGACGCTGGGCGACACGGAATCGAACCTCGCGAAATTCAACACCGGAGAGGAGCAGATCCCGATCCTGGTGCGGCTGAACGAGGCGGCGCGGCAGGACGTGATGATGATCCGCGACCTGCGCGTCCCAAGCTCGGCCGGGCAGGTGCCGCTGGAGGCGGTGGCCGATGTCTCGATCTCGGCCGGGGCGACCGAGATCGGCCGCTATGACCGGCGCTATCGCACCACGGTTTCCGCGAACCTGGCCGAGGGCGCGCTGCTTGGCCCGGTGAATGCCGAGGTCGCGGCGCTGCAACAGCAACTCGACCTGCCGCCGGGGACCGAGATCAAGCCTGCCGGCGATGCCGAGATCATGGGCGAGGTCTTCGAGGCCTTCGCCGTCGCCATGGTCTCGGGCGTGATGCTGACCTATGTGGTTCTGGTCCTGCTGTTTCACAATTTCATGACGCCGGTTTCGATCCTCATGTCGCTGCCGCTGGCGATCGGGGGCGCGATCCTGGCGCTGTTCCTGACCGGAAACTCGATCAGCATGGCGGTGGTCATCGGTTTCCTGATGCTGATGGGGATCGTGACCAAGAACGCGATCATGCTGGTCGAGTTCGCGCTCAGCTCGATCGACCGGGGCACCCCGAAGCGGGAGGCGATCCTCGACGCGGTCCACAAGCGCGCGCGCCCGATCGTGATGACCACCATCGCGATGACGGCGGGCATGGTGCCCTCGGCCATCGGCACCGGGGAAGGGGCGGAGTTCAGCGCGCCGATGGCGATCGCGGTGATCGGGGGCTTGCTGCTGTCGACGCTGCTGTCACTGCTGTTCGTGCCCTCGCTCTTCTCGGTCGTCCATGGCGTGCAGACGCGCGCCGCCGGCTGGCTGAAGCGTCGGATCGGGCTGAATTCGCCGCCGGAAGTGGCGGGCGAACAGGGCGGGGGCTGACTGCCCCCGCACCCCCGTGGGTATTTTCGAAACAGTGAAAAGGGGGCCGAAATGGCCCCCTCTCTCGTCTTTCGGTTCTGGCGACCGGATCAGGCCAGCATGCCCATCGGGTTTTCGAGATGGGCGACGATCCGCTCGAGCAACTGTGCCCCAAGCGCGCCGTCGATCACGCGGTGGTCGACCGAGAGGGTCATGGACATGACATTGCGGATGACGATCTCGCCATTCTCGACGACCGGGGTCTGGATACCGGCGCCAACGGCGAGGATCGCGCCATGCGGCGGGTTGATGACCGCGTCGAAATTCTCGATCCCGAACATGCCGAGATTCGAGATCGCGAAGCTGCCGCCCTGATATTCATGCGGGGCAAGCTTTTTCGTCTTGGCGCGGGTGGCGAGGTCCTTCATCTCGGCCGAGAGGGCGGACAGCGTCTTTTGCTGCGCATCCTTGAGGACCGGGGTGAAGAGCCCGCCTTCGATCGCGACGGCGACCGCCACGTCCGAGGGCTTCAGCTTCAGGATGCGGTCGCCGGCCCAGACCGCATTCGCGTCCGGCACTTCCTGCAGGGCAAGGGCGCTGGCCTTGATGATGAAGTCGTTGACCGAGAGCTTGACGCCCCGCGATTCCAGCTGCTTGTTCAGCAGCGCCCGGAACTCCATCAGCGCATCGAGCTTGGCCGAGCGGCGCAGGTAGAAATGCGGGATGGTCTGCTTGGCTTCGCTGAGGCGGGCCGCGATGGTGCGGCGCATGCCGTCGAGCGCGACCTCGGTCGTCTCGCGGTCGGCATACATCTTGAGGACGGTTTCGGTGGACAGACCCGCCGGGGCGGGAGCGGCTGCGGCGGCGGGCGCGGCGGCCCGGGGTGCTTCGGCCGGTTTTGCCGGGGCGGGTTTCGCGCCTTCAAGATCCGCCTTGACGATGCGGCCATGCGGGCCGGAACCGCTGATTGTCGCGAGGTCGATGCCTTTTTCCGCGGCGATGCGGCGGGCGAGGGGCGAGGCGAAGATGCGCCCGCCATCCGCCGATTTCGGCGCGGCAGGAGCCGGGGCCGCGGCTGCGGCCGGGGCGGATTCCGCCTTGGGAGCCTCGGCTTTCGCCTCGGCCTTGGGGGCGGGGGCCGTGCCGATGTCATCGGCGCTTTCGCCTTCCTCCAGCAGCACGGCAATGGGGGTGTTCACCTTCACCCCGGCCGAGCCCTCGGCGACCAGGATCTTGCCGATCTTGCCCTCGTCCACGGCCTCGAATTCCATCGTGGCCTTATCGGTCTCGATCTCGGCGATGATGTCGCCCGACTTGACCTCGTCGCCTTCTTTCACCAGCCATTTGGCCAGCGTGCCTTCCTCCATGGTGGGGGAAAGCGCGGGCATCAGGATTTCCGTTGGCATCTCGCTCTCCCCTTACTTGTAGGTGACTTTTTTCACCGCCGCGACCACCTCGTCCGAGGTGATCAGGGCCAGCTTCTCGAGGTTTGCGGCATAGGGCATGGGCACGTCCTTGCCGGTGCAGTTGATCACCGGCGCATCGAGATGATCGAAGGCGTTTTCCATGACATAGGCCGAAATGTGGTTGCCGATCGCGCCGACCGGGAAGCCTTCCTCGACGGTGACGAGGCGGTTGGTCTTCTGCACCGAGGCGATGATCGTGTCGTAGTCCAGCGGGCGCAGGGTCCTGAGGTCGATGACCTCGGCGTCGATGCCGTCCTGGGCCAGCTTTTCGGCGGCTTCCAGCGCGTGGCTCATGCCGATGCCGAAGCTGACAAGGGTGACGTCCTTGCCCTCGCGGGCGATACGGGCCTTGCCGAAGGGGATGGTGAAGTCTTCAAGATCCGGGACCTCGAAGCTGCGGCCGTAGAGGATCTCGTTTTCGAGGAAGATGACCGGGTTCGGGTCACGGATCGCCTGCTTCAGCAGGCCCTTCGCGTCCGCCGCCGAATAGGGCATCACCACCTTGAGACCGGGGATCTGCGCATACCACGCGGCATAGTCCTGGCTGTGCTGGGCGCCGACGCGGGCGGCCGCCCCGTTCGGCCCGCGGAACACGATGGAACAGCCCATCTGGCCGCCGGACATGTAGAGGGTCTTGGCCGCCGAATTGATGATGTGGTCGATCGCCTGCATGGCGAAGTTGAAGGTCATGAACTCGACGATCGGGCGCAGGCCGGCCATGGCCGCGCCGGTGCCGATGCCGGCAAAGCCCATTTCCGAGATCGGGGTGTCGACCACGCGGCGCGGGCCGAACTTGTCGAGGAGGCCCTGGCTGATCTTGTAGGCGCCCTGATATTCGCCGACTTCCTCGCCCATGAGGAAGACCGTCTCGTCGCGGGTCATTTCCTCTTCCATGGCCTCGCGCAGCGCCTCGCGCACGGTCATGGTCTTCATCTTGGTGCCTTCCGGCCAGTCGGGCGAGCGGTCGGCCTTGGGCGCGACGGGCGCGGCGGCGGCGGGGGCTTCGGCCTTGGCCTCGACCGGCGCGGGCGCGGCCTCGGCTTTCGGTGCCTCGGTCTTGATGTCATCGGCGCTTTCGCCTTCCTCGACCAGCACGGCGATCGGGGTGTTGACCTTCACGCCCTGTTCGCCTTCCGCGATCAGGATCTTGCCGAGGATGCCTTCATCGACCGCCTCGAATTCCATCGTGGCCTTGTCGGTCTCGATCTCGGCGATGATGTCGCCGGCCTTGACCGCGTCGCCTTCCTTCTTCAGCCATTTCGCCAGCGTGCCTTCCTCCATGGTCGGCGACAGGGCGGGCATCAGGATTTCCGTTGCCATCTGTTCTACTCTCCCCTCAGGCGTTCTCGGTGGCCGAGCCTTGCGGCAGGTCGGCGGCATAGATGTCTGTCCACAGCTCCTCGAGCGCGGGTTCGGGGCTTTCCTTGGCGAATTCGGCGGATTCGTTCACGATGTCCTTGATTTCCTTGTCGATGGCCTTCAGGTCATCTTCGGTCGCGTGCTTGCCGGTCAGCAGCAGGTCGCGCACATGCTCGATCGCGTCGCGCTCGTCGCGCATCTTCTGCACTTCCTCGCGGGTCCGGTATTTCGCCGGGTCCGACATCGAGTGGCCGCGATAGCGATAGGTCATCACCTCGAGGATGTAGGGGCCCTTGCCGGCGCGGCAATGCGCGACGGCCTTTGCCCCCGCCTCGCGGACGGCCAGAACGTCCATGCCATCGACCTGCTCGCCCTGGATGCCGAAGGCGGCGCCGCGGCCGAAGAGCGAGGTGGACTTGGTCGAGCGCTTGACCGAGGTGCCCATGGCATACTGGTTGTTCTCGATCACGAAGACGACCGGCAGGCTCCAGAGTTCGGCCATGTTGTAGGTCTCGTAGACCTGGCCCTGGTTCGCCGCGCCATCGCCGAAATAGGTAAAGGTGACGTTGTCGTTGCCAAGATACCTGTCGGCGAATGCCAGCCCCGCGCCGAGCGGGACCTGCGCCGCGACGATGCCGTGGCCGCCGTAGAAATGCTTCTCGCGGCTGAACATGTGCATCGAGCCGCCCTTGCCTCTGGAATAGCCGCCCTCGCGTCCGGTCAGCTCGGCCATCACGCCCTTGGCGTCCATGCCGCAGGCCAGCATGTGGCCGTGATCGCGGTAGGAGGTGATGCGTTTGTCGCCTTCCTTGGCGACCGATTCCAGCCCCACGACCACTGCTTCCTGGCCGATATAGAGGTGGCAGAAACCGCCGATCAGGCCCATGCCATAAAGCTGGCCGGCCTTTTCCTCGAATCGACGGATCAACAGCATGTCACGGTAGTATTTCAGCAGCTCGTCCTTGGATACGTTGGACGTGCTTTCCGGGGCTGCGGGCTTTCTGACCATGGGTCCTCCTCCTCGGCGCAGGAATAGTTCAGCGTTAAACTACTTCTAGGCCGGAGTTTCGGGAAAAGTAAACCTGCGATCTGCGGCGGTGGGGATTCCGGCGGCGGGCCGGTTGCGGGCTGCCTGAATCCCGGTCAGCGGATGATGATCTCGTCCGGGCGCATATAGCCAAGGACGTCGCGGGCGCGTTCGTCCAGCAGGTCCATGTCGAGATAATCGTCGGAAAGACGGTGGGTCAGGTTCTTCATCCGGTCGACCTCGGCCTGCAGCTTGTCGCGCTGCGCGACCAGTTCGCGGGTATCGGCCTTGATCTGCTCGCGGCGCAGGACGCCCGAGGGGCCCTGAACCGCGGCGAAGGCGAAATAGGTCCCCATCAGGGCCATGACGACGAAGAAGACCAGGGCGCTGATCGACAGGCGTTCGGACATCGGAGCGTTTCCTCGTTTTTCGGGATGATGCCACAGCATGCCGTGATGGGGAATCCCAAAGGCGGGTCATTGACAGATCCCGCCTGCGGCCCTTCCATGGCAGGATGAGCCTTGCCCAGATCCTTCGGAAAAGATCCTGACATGATGGCCCTGCTGCGACTGATCGGGTTGGTTCTGGTCATCGAACTGCTCTTCTATGTGCTGCTCTCGATCTATATTCGCAGCACCAGGCGAGAGGCGCTGGAAAAGGAATGGGACCGGCGCCATCCCGAGGCGGCCGGGAACTCGGCCCCGCGGCGCGAGTTCGTCCGCCGGTCCATGATCGGTTTCAGCAAGACCCTGCGCGCGCGTCTGGTCGGGCTGGTGCTGGTGCTTCCGCTGGTCGCGATCGTGGTGATCGTGATTCTGGTGAACTATGATTGAGGGGGCGCGATGCGCTGGTTTCTGACAATCCTTGGCGTGCTGTTCGGCATCACCGTGTTCCTGTTCCTCGATTACGCGCTGCCGTCGAAGCAGACGGTCCGGATCACGAACACCTATAACCGCCTGACCGAGATCGGCGCGAACTCGATCTTCTTCGCCTCGCCGGATACGGGAACGGTGCAGAACTCCGCCGGCCAGCGCGACGTGCGCTTCATCGACACCGTGCGTCCGAACGGCCGGCCCTATGTCTACCGCAACGAGGACACCGGCTGGATCTGGCCGCCCTATTTCAAATATGACAGCTCGAACCTGCATGCGCAGGCGACGGACCTGAGATCGACCTCGGCCAATCCGGAATGGGTCAGCGTCACCTCCTATGGCTGGCGGGTGTCGTGGCTCTCGATCTATCCCAATGCGATCGCGATCCGCCCGGTGGCGGGGCCGGACGTGCAGCCCTTCAACTGGGGGGCGACCATCATCCTGCTGATCATCGGGCTTTTGCTGTTTCTGATCTGGCGGATGTGGAACCAGTTCCGCGAGCGCAGCATCGACCCCGCCCTGCGCTCGGCCGACGAGGCCTGGGACCGGGTCGACGCACGCGCCGATGCCGCGCGGGATCAGGCGCGCAGCCGCCTCGGCCGCTGGTGGCAGGGATTGCGTGGACGTTGAGCTTGCCGCAAACCGCGCCGGCGACTAGCTTGCGCGGACCCACGAAAGGGGAAGCGATGAAGGATTCCGGTCGCCGCAATCCCGGCACGCCGCTGCAACTCGACTGGTTCGAGGGGCTGCGGATCAACACCCCCGCGAGCGAGCGGCGGGCGGCCAGCCTGACCCAGCGCCGCAGCCTGAAGAAGGAATGGCAGGCGGCGTGGCTTCTGAACGCGGTGCGCTGCATCGACCTGACGACGCTGTCGGGGGACGACACCCCGGATCGCGTGGCCCGGCTTTGCGCCAAGGCGCGCGCGCCCATCGACGCCGGGCAACTGGCCGCTCTTGGGGTCGAGGGCCTGACGACGGGCGCGGTCTGCGTCTATCCCACGATGGTTTCCGCGGCCAAGCGCGCGCTGGAGGGGTCGGGCATTCCGGTCGCCTCGGTCGCGACAGGGTTCCCGGCCGGGCTCATGCCCCTCGACCTGCGGCTGGCCGAGATCCGCTATGCCTTGGGTCAGGGCGCGGACGAGATCGACATCGTCATCAGCCGCGCCCTTGTGCTGCAAGGGAACTGGTCGGCGCTTTATGACGAACTTTCGGCCATGCGCGAGGCCTGCGGCGATGCGCTGATGAAGTCGATCCTTGCGACGGGCGAGCTGAAGACGCTGGAAAATGTCGCCAAGGCCAGCCATGTCGCGATGCAGGCGGGATCGGATTTCATCAAGACCTCGACCGGGAAAGAGCCGGTGAACGCCACCCTGCCGGTCAGCCTGACCATGCTGCGCACGATCCGCGACTATCGCGACCGGACCGGCTTCGCGGTCGGCTTCAAGCCTGCGGGCGGGCTGCGGACGGCCAAGGACGCGCTGAACTGGCAGGTGCTGATGACCGAGGAACTGGGCCGCGACTGGCTGCGTCCCGACCTGTTCCGGATCGGGGCGTCGTCGCTGCTCGGCGATATCGAACGGCAGATTTCCCATCATGTGACGGGGCGCTACGCCGCCTCGCACCGTCTGGCGGCAGGGTAAGACAAGATGCCAAGCGTAGGCGAGATCATGGAAAGCATGGAATACGGCCCCTCGACCGAGGACGCCTCGGCGGTCCGCGACTGGCTGTCCGCACGCGGAAGCTTCGGCCATTTCATCGCGGGACGATTCACGCGGCCGGGCGAGACTTTTGCCACGCGCGACCCCTCGACCGGCGAGGAGCTGGCGCGGATCACGCAAGGCTCGGGCCGCGACGTGGCCAAGGCGGTGCGCGCCGCGCGCCGGGCGGCGCGGGGCTGGGGCGCGATGGCGGGGCATGACCGGGCGCGGTTCCTCTATGCCATTGCCCGCACGATCCAGAAGCGCGAGCGTTTCCTTTCGGTGCTGGAGACGCTCGACAACGGCAAGCCGATCCGCGAAAACCGCGACATCGACATTCCGCTGGTCGTGCGCCACTTCTATCACCATGCCGGCTGGGCCGAGATCGCGGCGACCGAATTTCCCGAACTTCGCCCGCTTGGCGTCTGCGGCCAGATCATCCCGTGGAATTTCCCGCTGCTGATGCTGGCGTGGAAGGTCGCGCCTGCGCTGGCCGCCGGAAACACGGTGGTGCTGAAGCCCGCCGAATATACCCCGCTGACCGCGCTGGCATTTGCCGAGATCTGTGCCCATGTCGGCCTGCCTGCAGGCGTCGTGAACATCGTCACCGGCGATGGCGAAACCGGGGCGGCGCTGGTCTCGTCTCCGGTCGACAAGATCGCCTTCACCGGCTCGACCGAGGTTGGCCGGTCGATTGCCCGGACCCTCGCCGGGACGGGGCGCAAGCTGACGCTGGAACTGGGCGGCAAGTCGCCCTTCGTGGTCATGGCGGATGCCGATCTGGACGCGGCGGTCGAGGGCGTGGTCGATTCGATCTGGTTCAATCAGGGGCAGGTTTGCTGCGCCGGCTCGCGCATCCTCGTCGCCGAGGCGGTGGCCGAGCGGTTCGAGACGCTGCTCAGCTGCCGGATGGAGAAGCTGCGCCTCGGCCCGCCCCTCGACAAGTCGACCGATATCGGCGCGATCGTCGATCCGGTGCAGAAGGCCCGCATCCTCGACCTCCTGGCCGAGGCGACCGATGCCGGGGCCGAACTGGTCGGCGGCGCGGCGGGGCAGGGATGCTTCATCGCCCCCGGCTATCTCAGGAACATCGCCCCCGCCAATCCGGGGATGCGGAAGGAGATCTTCGGCCCCATCGCTACGCTCTCGACCTTCCGCACGCCGGACGAGGCGGTCGAGCTTGCGAACAACACCGCTTATGGCCTTGCCGCCTCGGTCTGGTCGGAAAGTGCTACGGTCGCGACCGATCTCGCGGCGCGGATCAAGGCCGGGGTGGTCTGGATCAATTGCGCAAACCTCTTTGACGCGGCCGCGCCCTTTGGCGGTGTCCGTGACAGCGGCTATGGCCGCGAAGGCGGGCGCGAGGGGATGCTGGATTACCTCGCATCACCCGCCGGGGCAGGGACGCGCAATCCACCGCCCACGCCGATCGCCGCCGCGCCCGAGGGCGAGCATGCAGAGATCGACCGCACGGTGAAGCTCTATATCGGCGGCGCGCAGAAACGCCCCGATGGCGGCGCAAGCTACCCCGCCCAAGGGGAGCTGATCCCGCTTGGCGGTCGCAAGGACATCCGCAACGCTGTCGAGGCGGCGCAAAGCGCCTTGGGCAAGTGGCAGGGGTTGGGCGGACATGGCCGGGCGCAGGTCCTTTATTTTCTGGCCGAGAATCTGGCGCTGCGCCGCTCGGAATTCGCGGGCTATGCCTCGGCCGAGGAGGTCGAGACGGCGATCCGGCGCTGCTTCTTCTATGCGGGTTTCGCCGACAAGTTCGACGGCGGCACCATGTCGGCAAAGACCGGCCACCTGACGCTGGTTCAGCCCGAACCGCATGGCGTGATGGGCATTGTCGCACCGAATGCCGCGCCACTGGCCGGGCTGATGTCGCTGGTCTTGCCCGCGATCGCGATGGGGAATGCGGTCATCGCGATTCCGTCGCAGGACCAACCGATGGCGGCGTTGAGCCTCGCGCAGGTTCTGGCCTGTTCGGATGTGCCGGGCGGTGTCGTCAACCTGATCACCGGGCCGCAGGAGATGCTGGGCGAGGCGCTGGCGGCGCATGACGGCGTGAACGCGATCTGGCAGCCCGGCCCGGCCCAGTCGATGGCGGGGGTCGAGCGTGCCGCCGCCGAAACCCTGATCCCGGTCTGGTCGCCGGAGGCCATGGACTGGTCCGCGCCCGAGGCGCAGGGCCGCCATTTCCTGCGCCGCGCCAGCCGGACCAAGACCATCTGGCTGCCCTATGGCGCGTTGCCGGCGGGCAGCGGCGGCTCGGCCTATTAGGCCGAGCGCAGCCAGTCGACGCCCGATTCGGTCGATGAGAGGGGCGTGTATTCCGCCCCGATCCAGCCGTCGTAATTGCTGGCCTCCAGCGCCCGGTAGAAGCTTGAGAAGTCGATCACGCCCGCGCTCGGCTCGTGCCGGCCGGGACATCCGGCGACCTGGACATGGCGGGTGATGGGGGCAAAACGCTCCCACAGGGTCAGGACCTGGCCGTGGATCATCTGCGCCTGATAGGCGTCGAATTGCAGCCCGAGATTGGGCGCGTCGACCTCGGCCAGAATCTCGGCGGCGAGGTGGAAGCTGTTCAGGTAATAGCCCGGATTGTCGCTGGCATTGATCGGCTCGATGGTCAGGCTGAGATGGGGCGCGCGCGCGGCCGCCCATTTCAGGTTCCTGACCAGCGTCGCCCGCGCCGCAGCACCCTGCGCGCGACCGGCCATGACATGGACATGCCTGACCTTGAGGGTGTCGGCCAGCCGCAGCGCGCGGTCGAAATCGGCGCGGAACCGCGCCTCGTTGCCGGGCCTTGCAGCAAAGCCGCGCGGTCCACCCGCCCAGTTCGGCGGCGGCGTGTTCAGCAGCACGAATTCGAGGCCGGCGGCATCGGCGGCGGCGACCAGATCCCCGCAGGGCAGGTCATAGGGAAACAGGATCTCGACCCCGTCGAAGCCGGCGCGACGCGCGGCGGCGAATCGCTGCTGCATCGGCAGTTCGGTGAAGAGATAGGTCAGGTTCGCGGCAAATCGGGCCATATCAGGGCTCCAGCGGAAAAGTGACGCCCCCCGAGCGCAGAACAAGGCGACCGTCACGGTCGGGCATTGCGGCCTCGGCAAGGCGATAGAATGTCTTTCGGTCGATCAGCGCCTCGAGGCCGCGCCGCACATGAACATAGGGACGCGGCATGTCGGGGGTGCCGCGCATCGTTACCGGATTATCGGGACCGGCGATCACCTGATCGCCCACATTGGTTACGAAGGTGATCGCCTCCGCCTCTCGATCGATCAAGGCATCGACGGCAAGGAAGGGGGCATCGACCACGCGGATGCCCACCTTTTCAACCGGGGTGACGAGGAAGTAGGCATCCCCCTCGCGCTTGAGGATCGACGCGAAAAGCCGCACCATGGCCGGGCGGCCGATCGGCGTGCCCTGATAAAACCATGTCCCGTCGGCCCGGATCTCCATGTCGAGATCGCCGCAGAACGGCGGATTCCACAGATGGACCGGCGGCGGGCCTTTTTTCGAGGCACGCGCGGCGACCTCGGCCAGCCCCTCGGCACTGCTCACAGGATTGTCAGTCTTTGCACCCATTACCAGTGGAGCCTTTTCCAACCTCATCCTATGCTGTCCTAGAGCAGAAAAGAGGCATTGTCATGACCACGGACGATCAACTTGTCGCTGATATCCAGTCCCTGACATCCCGTCTTGCGGAAGCGCGAGGCAGCGTCGAACGCCGCTTCGTCGGGCAGCATGACGTGGTCGAGCAGGTTCTGTCGGCAATCCTCTCGGGCGGGCACGCGCTTCTGGTTGGTCAACCGGGCCTCGGCAAGACCATGCTGGTCGACACGCTCTCGACCGTTCTGGGCCTCGATAGCGCGCGGGTGCAGTTCACCCCCGACCTGATGCCCGCCGATATTCTCGGCTCGGAGGTGCTGGACCTGCGGCCCGACGGCACCCGCGCCTTCCGCTTCATCGAAGGGCCGGTCTTTACCCAACTGCTGATGGCGGACGAGATCAACCGGGCGAGCCCGCGCACCCAGTCCGCGCTGCTGCAGGCCATGCAGGAGGGCGAGGTGACGATCAGCGGCGAGCATCGGCCGCTTGGCCGTCCCTTCCATGTCCTCGCGACCCAGAACCCCATCGAGCAGGAGGGGACCTATCCCCTGCCGGAGGCGCAGCTTGACCGGTTTCTTTTGCAGATCGACGTCGATTATCCCGACCGCGAGACCGAGCGCGCGATCCTTCTGGCCACCACCGGGGTCGAGCAGGGCGCGGCGCATCCGGTCTTCGACGCCGCCGGACTGGTCGCGGCGCAGGCCCTGATCCGCAGGATGCCGGTGGGAGAGACGGTGCTGAACGCGATTCTCGACCTTGTCCGGGCCGCGCGACCGGGCGCGGCGGAGGCGCCGGGCTGGATGTCCGACATGCTGGTCTGGGGGCCGGGTCCGCGCGCGGCGCAGGCCCTGACGCTGGTGACGCGGGCGCGGGCCGCGCTGAACGGACGCTTCGCCCCGACGCTGGAAGATGTCGAGGCGATGGCGGCCCCCGTGCTGCGTCACCGCATGGCGCTGAGCTTTGCCGCCCGCGCGCGCGGCGAGACGATCGAGGGGCTGATCGAGCGCCTTCTCGGCGACCGGATGCAGGCGGCGGCGTGAACCGCAGGGCCGCCGAACTCCGCGCAGATGCCGAAGCCGCGCTGAACGCGCTTCCGGCCCTGATGCTTTCGGCCGAGCGTCTGGCCGCCGCGGCGACCTCGGGCATGCATGGCAAGCGTCGCCCCGGCACCGGAGAGGATTTCTGGCAATACCGGCCCGCCGCCGCGGGCGATACCGCGCGCAGTATCGACTGGCGGCGGTCTGCCCGGTCTGACGCGCAATTCGTGCGCGACCGCGAGGCCGAGGTGGCGCAATCCGTCGTGATCTGGGTCTCGGGCGCGGCGGGCATGGACTTTTCGGGTGCACCCACGCGGCCGACCAAGATCCATCGCGCCAATCTTCTGGCGCTGGCGCTGGCGCTTGCGCTGCTGGACGGGGGCGAGCGTGTGGCGCTGGCCGGTCATTCTCCGCGGCCGGGCCGGGCGCAGGCCGATCGCATCGGCATGGCGCTTCTGTCCCGCGCCTCGCTTGCCGTGGACGACGACGCGCCCCCGCACGAGACCTTGCGGCCGGGGCAGCGCGTCATCCTGATCGACGATTTCCTTGGCGATCCCGCCCCGACCCTTGCGCATCTGGAGCGCGCGGCGGGTCTGGGGATCGAGGGCGCGCTGCTGCAGGTCCTCGACCCGGACGAGGAAAGCTTCCCTTATTCCGGCGCGGTCCTGTTCCGCTCGGGTTCGGGCGCGCTGCGCCATGACACGCGCGACGCGGGCGGTCTGCGCGCCGCCTATCTTGCACGGCTGGCCGAGCGGCGCGAAAGCCTTTCGCGCGCGGCGCTGAACGCGGGCTGGCATTTCGGCACGCATGACACCGCCGCGCCGCCGGCGCAGGCGCTGCTCTGGCTATGGTCGGTGTTGGAGGGCTGATGCTGGTCCTTGGTCCCCTCGGTTTCCTGACCCCCTGGCTGCTGGCGGCGCTGGCGGCGCTGCCGGTGATCTGGCTGATCCTGCGCGCCATGCCCCCCTCGCCGCGCCTGCTGCGTTTTCCGGGCACGCGGCTGCTTCTGGGGCTGAAGGATCCGCAGCCGGTGGCGCGGCACACGCCGTGGTGGCTTTTGCTGATCCGGGTGCTGGCCATCGCGGCGCTGATCCTCGCCTTTGCCGGTCCGATCTGGAAACCGGCGCCGGATCAGGCCGGGCAGGGGCCGGTGCTGATCGTCATGGATGGCGGCTGGGCTGCGGCGCCGGACTGGCCGCAGCGTCAGGCTCGCGCGCTGAGGGCGCTTGACCGCGCCGCCAGCGGCGGGCAGCCGGCGGCGCTGCTGGTCGCTGATGGGACGGCCACGGGCACGCTGCCGTTCCAGCCGGCCGAAGAACTGTCGGCGCGCCTGCGCGCCCTCCAGCCCGCCGCGTGGGAGACGCGCTATCCCCGTAACCTCGACGAGACGCTGTCGCAGCTTCCGCCCTCGCTTTCGGTGCTCTGGCTCAGCGACGGGCTGGACCATCCCGGTCGCGGCGAGTTGCTTTCGGCCCTGCAAGCCCGCGCGGCGGTCACGGTGGTTCCGCCGCAAGGCCCGCGCGTCGCGCTGGAATTCGTGGCGGGCGAGCAGCCGGCCCTGCGAATGCATATGGACAGCGCCGGGGCGGCGCCCGCCGTCCTGGCCGTCGGCCTTGATCCGCAGGGAACGCCGCGGCAGCTGGCGCGGCTGGAACCGGGCGAGCCCGAGGCCGCCTCGCAGGGGGTGACCAGCCGCCTGGTCCCGATTTCGCTGCCATCGGAGCTGCGCAACCGCATCTCGCGGTTCGAGGTCGAGGGGCAGGAGGCGGCGGGGGCGGTGGTGCTGGCCGATGACAGCCTGCGCCGCCGCAAGGTGGCGCTGGTCGGCGACGACCGGGCCAGCGAGGGCCAACGCCTGCTGCTGCCGCTGCATTACCTGCGCCGGGCGCTTGCCCCCCGCACCGACCTGATCGAGGGCGGCATCGACGACGTGCTTCAGGCCTCACCCGATGTGATCGTGCTGGTCGACCAGCTCTCGCTGTCCTTCGACGAGGCATTGCAGGATTGGGTCGACAAGGGCGGCCTCTTGATCCGCTTCTCGGGGCCGCGCATGGCCGCGTCCGAGCGCCTCGCCGACGAGACGCTGTTGCCCGTGCGCCTGCGCGCCGGGGGGCGGGACATCGGCGGCGCGCTGAGCTGGGGCGATCCGCGCGGCATCGCGCCCTTCCCGGCCGAGGGGCCGTTTGCCGGGCTGACGATCCCGCCTGACGCCATGGTGCGCGCGCAGCTTCTGGCCGAGCCCTCGCCCGACCTTGCCGCGCGGACGCTGGCACAACTGACGGATGGCACGCCGCTGATCACCCGCGCGCCGCTGGGGCAGGGGCAGATCGTCCTGTTTCACACCACGGCCAATGCGGAATGGTCGAACCTCGCGATCTCCGGCCTGTTCGTGCGGATGCTCGACCGACTGGTCCAGACCGCGCGGGCGAGTTCCGAGGCGCCCGAGGTCGAAACCGATGCCAGCACTTTCTGGACGCCGTTGCAGGTTCTCGACGGTTTCGGGCGCGCGGCCGATCCGCAGGATCTGGTTCCGGTCGCTGCGGCCGATTTCGCAAGGGGTCCGGCCCCCGGCGCGCCGGCCGGGCTTTACCGCGCGGGCGAGCGGGTGCTGGCCCTGAATGCCGGCGGGCCCTTTGCCCGCGCAGTCTGGCCGGGGGTCCGGCTGGAAACCGTGACCGCGGCACCGGGCATCGACCTGCGCGGCTGGCTGATCGCGCTTGCCGCACTCCTTTTCGCGCTGGACGCGCTTGGCAGTGCATGGCTGGCCCGCGGCAGGCAGCGCGCCCCCGGCGGGAGGGCCGCGGCATGAGGCTGGTGCTTGCCCTGCTGGTGATGATCGCCGCCGCCCCGCTGCGCGCGCAGGATCCCGACCCGCAACTGATCCGCGCCGCGGACGAGGTTGCGCTGGCCTATGTGATCACAGGCGACGCCCGCGTAGACGAGACCTCGGAGGCGGGGCTGCGGGGCATATCGGATGTGCTGACCGACCGCACCACGGTCGAGCCGGGCCAGCCGATCGGCATCGACCTCGACCGGGACGATCTGTCGCTGCTCACCTTCCTTTACTGGCCGGTGACCGAGAGCCAGCCTTTGCCGACGCCGCAGGCCTATGTCCGGCTGAACCATTTCCTGCGCTCGGGGGGGATGGTGCTGTTCGACACGCGCGACGGCGATATTGCGGGGCTTGGCGGGCCGGACGGGGCAGAGGCGCTGCAACGTCTTGCCGCGCCCCTCGACATTCCGCCGCTGGCGCCGATCCCGCGCGACCATGTCCTGACCCGCAGCTTCTATCTGCTGGACGATTTCCCCGGCCGCTATCAGGGCGCCGATGTCTGGGCCGAAGCACCGCCCGCCGGGGCCGAGGCCGCCGAGGGCGTGCCATTCCGCAACCTGAATGACGGCGTCTCGCCGGTCATCATCGGTGGCAATTCCTGGGCCGAGGCCTGGGCGGTGGGAGAGAACGGCCTGCCGGTCTATACCGTCGGCTCGGGCCTTGATGGCGAGCATCAGCGCGAGATGGCCTATCGCTTCGGGGTGAACCTGATCATGTATGTCCTGACCGGCAATTATAAGTCGGATCAGGTGCATGTGCCGACGCTGCTGGAACGCCTGCGGCAGGAGGAGGTCATCCAATGACCGGCCTCGTCTTCGATCCCCTGCTGTCCTGGCCGCTGGTGGCGGCGGTCGCGGTCCTCGCGGTGCTGATCGCGGTCTGGTCCTTCTGGCGCGGCTTGCGCGGCTGGCCCCTGCGCGGGCTGGCCGGCCTTGCCGCGGCGGCGGCGCTTGCGGGCCCGGCGCTGGAAAGCGGCATCAGGAACAAGCTGTCGGATATCGTGTTGCTGCTCGATGATCGCAGCGCCAGCCAGTCGCTTCCGGGCCGCGTCGGGCAGACGGATGCCGCGGTCGAGAACCTGACCCGCCAGCTTGCCGCCCTTCCCGATACCGAGGTTCGCAGGATTAGCGTCACCGACGACCCCGACGGCACCCTGATCGGTGCTGCCCTGTCGCGCGCACTGGCGGCCGAGCCGCAGGCGCGCGTCGCCGGTGTCATCGCGGTGACGGACGGGCTGGCGCATGACGCGCCGATGCTGCCCGCCGATGCCCCCGCGCCGGTGCATGTGCTGCTGACGGGTCAGCCGCAGGACTGGGACCGGCGGCTGGTGATCGAGGAGGCCCCCGCCTATGGCCTGATCGGCCAGCCGGTGACGATCCGCCTTCGGATCGAGGATCAGGGCGAGGTGCCGCCCGAAATCGCCGCAAGCCCGGCGCGGCTTCAGGTCACGATCGATGGCGAGCCGAGCCGCAGCCTCGACCTGCCGCCCGGCGTGACGCTGGATCTGCCGGTCGTTCCCGAACATGCCGGGCAGAACGTCGTCTCGATCGGCTTCGACGCGCCCGAGGCCGAGGTTCCCGAACTGACCACGCGCAACAACATGGCCGCGCTGCAAATTCAGGGGGTGCGGGACCGGCTGCGGGTGCTTCTGGTCTCGGGCGAGCCGCATGCGGGCGAGCGGACCTGGCGCAACCTGCTGAAATCGGACGCGAATGTCGACCTGATCCACTTCACCATCCTGCGCCCGCCGGACAAGATGGATGCGGTCCCGGTGGATGAGATGTCGCTGATCGCCTTTCCGACCCAGGAACTGTTCATGGAGCGGATCCGCGATTTCGACCTGATCATCTTCGACCGCTACCGCGTGCGCGGCATCCTGATGCCGCAATATTTCGACAATATCCGCCGCTATGTCGAGGAAGGCGGCGCGGTCCTCGTCTCGGCCGGGCCCGAGATGTCGACCGTCGAAAGCCTGAATCTGTCGCCCTTGGGCGCGATCCTGCCGGCACGGCCGACCGGACGCATCTATGAGGAGCCTTTCCTGCCGCGTCTGACCGATGACGGGATGCGCCATCCCGTCACCGCCGGCCTGCCCGGCGCCCCGAGCGACGACAGCGAGACGCATTGGGGGCGCTGGCTGCGCATGTCGCAGGTCCTGCCCGAACGGGGGTCACAGGTGGTGATGACCGGGGCGAATGACGAGCCTTTGCTGATTCTCAACCGCGTGGGCCGGGGGCGGGTAGGGATGCTGACCTCGGATCAGGTCTGGCTCTGGGGGCGCGGGTTCGAGGGCGGGGGGCCGCAACTCGAACTGCTGCGCCGCATCGCGCATTGGTCGATGAAAGAGCCGGAACTGGAGGAGGAGGCGCTGCTTGCCGATGTGGCCGCAGGGCTGACGGTCACGATCACGCGGCGAACCATGGCCGACACCGCGCCGCCGGTGCGGATCACCGGCCCTGATGGCCGGACCGAGACGCTGGCGCTGACCGAGGAAGGGCCGGGTCGGCATTCGGCGCGCTGGACCGCGCCGGAGCCGGGGCTTTACCGTCTGACCGATGGCGAGATCACGCGGGTAATCGCGCTCGGCCCGGCCGCACCGCGCGAGTTCGAGGAAACCGTGGCCTCGCCTGCGGTCCTCGGCCCCCTGGTCGAAAAGACCCGGGGTGGCGTGGTCCATCTGTCGCAGGGCTTGCCCGACCTGCGCATGGTGCGAGAGGGCCGGCCCGCGCATGGGCGCGGCGTCGCGGGTGAGTGGATCGCGATCACGCCGCGCGGGGCCGCCTCGACCTCGGGGATCATGCATCGGCCACTGTTGCCGGGATGGGGCTGGCTGCTGATCGTGGCGGGATTGGCGCTGGGCGGCTGGCTCAGCGAGGGGCGCGGCTGGCCGCGGCGGCGCGCGGCCTGACCGCCGGCAAACTTGCCAAGCGCGCGCCTCGTTGCTAGGCAAACCGAAACAGTTAACGAGGACCGCTCATGTCCACTGACGCGACCCCCTATATTCCGCCGACCGAAGTCGATCTGATGGCGATCAAGCGGATCCTGCCGCATCGCTATCCCTTCCTGATGATCGACAAGGTGCGCGACATCGTGCCGAACGAAAGCTGCGTGGGCGTCAAGAACGTCACCGCGAACGAGCCGCATTTCGAGGGCCATTTCCCGCAGGAGCCGGTCATGCCGGGCGTGCTGATCATCGAGGCCATGGCGCAGGCCGCCGCGGTGCTGGTCGGCGTCACCCTCGATCTGGCGGACAAGGGCATGGGTACCTATTTCATGTCGATCGACAAATGCCGCTTCCGCGCCAAGGTCGTGCCCGGCGACGTGCTGGAACTGCACATGAAGACCCTGCGCGGCGGCGGCAAGATCTGGAAATTCGAAGGCCGCGCCATCGTCAACGGCAAGCTTGCCGCCGAGGCCGAGGTGATGGCCATGCTGAACCGTGGTGACAATGGCTGAGACCCTGATCCATCCGAGCGCGATCGTGGACCCCACCGCCCAGATCGGCGAGGGGTGTCAGATCGGCCCGTTCTGCACCGTCGGACCCGAGGTCGTTCTGGGCCGGGGCGTGGTGCTGAAATCCCATGTCGTCATTGCCGGCGACACGGTCATCGGCGACGAGACGCAGGTATTTCCCTTCTCCTCGATCGGCGACTTGCCCCAGGATCGCAAGTTCAAGGGCGAGAGGACGAAACTGGTGATCGGCGCGCGCAACCGCATCCGCGAGCATGTGACGATGAACCCCGGGACCGAGGGCGGCGGCGGCATCACCCGCGTCGGCGATGACGGGCTGTTCCTGACCGGATGCCATGTCGCCCATGACTGCCAGGTGGGCGACCGGGTGACGATCGTGAACCACGCGGCCCTTGCCGGTCATTGCATCATCGAGGATGACGTGACCATCGGCGGGCTGGCCGGCATCCACCAGTTCGTCCGCATCGGCCGCGGCGCCATGATCGGCGCGCTGACCATGGTGACGGCGGATGTGATTCCCTTCGGACTGGTGCAAGGCCCGCGCGGCCATCTGGACGGGCTGAACCTCGTCGGGCTGAAGCGCCGCGGCGCCTCGCGCGAGGAGATGCATGCGCTGCGCGACATGCTGGCGAAGCTTTCGGGCGGCAGCTTCCGCGACACCGCCCGCGCCATGGCCGAGGGCGAGAACGGACCGATGGTGCAGGAGGTCCTCGAATTCATCCTCGGTCCCTCCGACCGCAGCTTCCTGGCGCCCCATCCATGAGCCGGATCGCCCTTATTGCCGGCGAGGGGCGCCTTGCCCCCGCCATCGCCGCCGCGCTGGACGAGCCGCTGGTCTATGCGCTGGACCATCTGAAGCCCGAGGTCGAGGCAAGGCCCTTCCGGCTGGAACGGCTGGTGCCCTTTCTCGACGAACTGTCTGATCAGGGTATCGACCGCGTCGTCTTTGCCGGCGCGATCCGCCGCCCGAGGATCGAGCCCGACCTTTTCGACCAGCGCACCCTGGCGATCCTGCCGCGCATCCTGATGGGGATGCAATCGGGGGATGATGCCGCCCTTCGCGCCGTCCTCGACGTATTCGAGGAGGCCGGGATCGCCATCGCCTCGGTCGACGAGATCCTGCCCGAACTCGTCCCCTCCGAAGGGGTGCTGGTGGGCGAGCCTTCGGCCCGCGACCAGAAGGACGCGGGCCGCGCGGCCGAGATCGTCAAGGGGCTGGGCGCGCTCGACATCGGGCAGGGCGCCGTCGTGGCGCAGGGCCTTTGCCTCGCTGTCGAGGCGCTGCCGGGGACCGAGGCCATGCTGGAATTCGCGCGGCTTCATTCGGGGCTGAAACCCGATCCCGATGGCCCGAAAGGCGTGGTCTACAAGGCGCCGAAGCCTGGGCAGGACCGCCGCATCGACCTGCCGACGATCGGGCCCGACACCGTGCGCCAGGCGGCCGAGGCGGGACTGGCCGGCATCGTTTGGGAGGCGGGCAGCGTCATCCTGCTGGAGCGGGGGGAGGCAATCGCCTGCGCGAAATCCACAGGCCTGTTCCTGTGGGCGCGGGCGTGAATTGGGTATTTGAAAAACGGCGAAAGCCCTCAGGCCTTTCATCGTTTCACAAATACCCACCTGCGGCGGCGCAAGCGGAGTGACGCGATGAAATTCTTCCTGATCGCGGGTGAACCTTCCGGCGACAATCTGGGCGGCCCGCTGATGGCTGCCCTGAAAGCCCTTGATCCGCAGGCCGAGTTCAGTGGCGTTGGCGGCCCGGCCATGGCGGAACAGGGGCTGGAGAGCCTCTTCCCGATGGAGGAGCTTTCGGTCATGGGCCTTGTCGAGGTCGTGCCGAAATACCGCCAGCTCAAGGCCCGGATCCGGCAGACGGCCGAGGCTGTGGCCGAGGCGCGGCCGGATGCGCTGATCACCATCGACAGCCCGGATTTCTGCCTTCGCGTCGCCCGGGAGGCCCGGGCGCTGATGCCGGAGCTGAGGACGATCCATTATGTGGCGCCATCGGTTTGGGCCTGGCGCTCGGGTCGTGCGCGCAAGATGGCCAAGGTCATCGATCATGTCCTCGCGATCCTGCCCTTCGAGCCGCCCCTGATGCAGGCGGAGGGGATGAGCTGCGATTTCGTCGGTCATCCGATCGCCGCCGAGCCGGTGGCCTCTGCCGCCGAGGGCCTTGCCTTCCGGGCCGCGAACGGGATCGGCGAGGCCGACCCGCTGATCCTGTGCCTGCCGGGTTCGCGGCGGGGCGAGGTGGCCCGCCTTGGGCCGCGCTTCGACGAGGCGCTGATGCAACTCAGGGACCGGATGCCCGAGATCCGGGTCGTGATCCCGACCGTTCGTGGCGTCTCGGGACTGGTCAGGGACATGGCGAAACGCTGGCCGACCGCTCCGGTCGTGGTCGACGGGGCCGAGGAGAAGCGCGCGGCCTTCGCGGCGGCGGATTTCGCGCTTGCCGCCTCGGGGACGGTCAGCCTTGATCTGGCGGCAAATGACGTGCCGATGGTGATCGGCTATGACGTCGCCCCGCTCAGCCGGATGCTGATCGGCCTGCTGCTGAAGACGGATACGGTGACGCTGGTGAACCTGGTCAGCGAAACCCGGACCGTGCCGGAATTCCTTGGGCGCAAATGCCAGCCCGGCCCGATGTTCAAGGCGCTGCTCGACCTGATCGAGAACCCGCAGGCGCAGGCCGCGCAGCATGCCGCGATGGCCCTGACCATGGAGCGGCTGGGGCGCGGCGGCGAGGCTCCGGGCCTGCGCGCCGCGCGTTCCGTCATGGCGGCGCTCAGTTCTGCGCGGCGACCACGATGACCTCGACCTTGTAGTCGGGGGTGGCGAGGGCGGATTCGCCGGTTGCGCGCGCCGGGGCGTGGCCTGCGGGCACCCAGCCGTCCCAGACCGCGTTCATTTCCGCGAAATCGGCCATGTCGGCCAGCCAGATCTGCGCCGACAGGATCCGGGTCTTGTCGGAGCCGCATTCAGCCAGCAGCCGGTCGACCTGGGCCAGAGCCTCGCGGGTCTGCTCGGTCACGCTTGCGCCGGGCTTGGCGACCTGGCCGGCCAGATAGGCGAGGCCGTTATGGCAGACGGCCTGGCTCATGCGGGGGCCGGTCTCGATGCGTTTGATGTCGGACATGGGATTCCTTTCGGTTTGGGCCGGCGGACTGGCATCAGCCGCCTGAGGCGTGCCGCCCTCATGCCAAAGGCGGCGACGGCGATCAATGCCCGCGAGGGCTATTCGCGACGCCGGGCGCCCGGCAGCGGGGGACTGCCGGGCGCAGCGATTCCAGAGGGGGAACATCGCCCGCCGATCATGCCCCGACCGCATAACGGAACTGTGACGATCCACCACCCTGCCGATGCCGGCGAAGATCAGAGGTCGAGCCAGGTCTTTGGCGGCGCGTCGAGCAGCCTGGCGTCAAATTCGGCGAGGCTTGCCGCAAAGTCATCGTCGAACCCGTCGGGAATGGATCTGCCCGAACCCTTCGATATGGTCGTCCCCTTCTGGGAATCCTCGGCCATGATCTGGCTCAGCGTCGTGGACGAGAAGGGCTTTCCCGAGATCTCGCAGAGCCTGCGGAACACCGGCTCGGGGTTTTGCACCATTTCGTCGTAATCGATCACCTCGATCGCCATGCCGCTCTGGCGTGCTTCCCGCGCGCTGCGGGTCATCTGTTCCAGCCGCATCGCCGATTTGCGCGGTGGATATTTGAAATGGGAATGGAAGGATCGCGCCCATCTGGTCGGGTCGCGCACCAGGAAGAACGAGATCGCACCCGGTGCCACCCGATTGATCGACGCGCAGATGCGCGTCACTTCGGAGCGCATCTTGACCACGAAATGCGTGGCCTGATCGGATTGCCGCGCCTTGAATGCCAGCGCGTTCAGCGCCACGCGGGTCAACTGCTCGCGCCTCCCCTCGTCCAGCGCGATCTTTTTCGGCCAGGCCAGATTGGTGAACGTATCCGGTTCGGACCAGGTCGGAAGGCCCGCGGCCTCGGTCAGTTTCGAGAAAAGCGTCGAGCCGCATCGCCCGATCGAGAAAATCAGAATCGGCGTTGCCGGAATGTCCGTGTCCCAAGGCGCGAGGTCGTCGAAATCCACGCTCACGCTCTCGGCTGCGTTGCTGCGGATCGCCTGATAGTAGAAGGGCGCCCGGCGCGGATCGCGGGAATCCTTGAGCTTCAGCCAGACGGCCTCCGATCGCTCGCCGTCGAAGTGATGCAGGTGGAGGTCAAGGAAATCCTCCAGTGCAAGCAGGTCGTCGGTCGCCTCGCCGAGGCTGAGGCAGGACCGCTGGGCCATCAGGGTAATGCCGCCCTGCCGCGCCAGAACGGGGGATCTACGAACGGCGATCTCATTATTCATTAGTGCGGGCTTCCTGGTCGGTGAATCATTGGCGATGCCGCCGACCTTGCGCTGTTTCGTCGTCGGTGTCAGCGGCTTTGGTCGCTTCTCCTGCGGATGCGCGGGCAAATGCCGGTCGAAGCGGCGCCCTTGCCGGGGCGCCGCCGGAGGTCTTGCCCTTCGGTCCCTTTACCAGTCGAAATCGTCGCTGCCGAGCCGGCTGAGGCGGGTATCCTCGATCACCAGATGGTCCGTTCCTGCCCTGATCACCACGTCGTTGCCGACCTGGCTTGCGGCGCCGCGGACATCCGACCAACTGTTGAAGCGGGCATAGGCGGACAGGTCGATCGTGTCATCGTCCAGCTCGAAATCGGTGATCCGGTCGCGGCCGCCGTTCCAGACGAACGTGTCCGCGCCTTCGCCGCCGGTCATGGTGTCATTGCCCGCGCCGCCGTTCAGGGTGTCATTTCCCTCATGCCCGATGATCCGGTCGCTGCCCGCCTCGCCGAACAGCCGGTCGTCGCCTTCGCCTCCATAGATGATGTCATTGCCTGCGCCCGCGCGGACCGTGTCATTGCCCTCGCCTGCGCTGATCGTGTCGCGGCCGGCCCCGCTGACCGCGAGGTCGTTGCCCTCGCCCAGCGTGATCGAGTTGTTGCCGCCGCCGGCATTGACCCGGTCATTGCCCTCGCCGGCATTGATCACGTCATGGCCGCCAAGCGCGCTGATCACATCGTTGCCCGAACCGCCGCTGACGCGGTTGTTGCCCGCGCCCGCGTTGATCTGGTCATTGCCTTCGCCACCATCGAGCGTGTCATTGCCGCCATGTCCAAGGATCGTGTCATCACCGGACATGCCCCAGATCTGGTCGGCGGCATTGGTCCCGCCCAGGCGGTTGCTGTCGTCATTTCCACGGATTCGTGCCATGGTTTCTCTCCGTCAATTCAGGATGGACCGGCATGGGTTGGATGCGGCGTCTGGCCGTGATCCGCTCTGGCTGCCGGTTCGGCCAGTGCGGAAACTCCGTGAACTCAGGCGCGGCCGCGCGCGGCCAGCCGCTCGCCGACCAGCAGCATCCGCATCGTGTTTTCGGCGGCATTGCGCAGCAGTTTTGCGCCCCCGCCGATGGCCTTCTGCAGCGAGCAGGGCCGGCGGATGATCGAGGCATAGGCCCCGATCCCATGATCATAGGTCTGGCGCGCGCCCTTTCCGATGGTGCCGGCCAGCGCGATGGTCGGGATGCCAAGCGCCTCGGCGCGCCGTGCGACCTCGCAGGGAACCTTGCCGAAAGGGCTTTGACCGTCCAGCGCGCCCTCGGCGGTGATGACCAGATCGGCGCGGCCCAGCAGGTTGTCGAAATCGAGATATTCCAGCATGATCTGGAAGCGCGGATGCAGGGTCGCGCCGGCAAAGGCGATCAGTCCCGCCCCGAGGCCGCCCGAGGCGCCCGCGCCGGGCATCGTCGCCACCATCTTCCCGGTCTCGGCCTCGATGGCCGCGGCATAGCGCGTCATGCCGCGATCAAGGCATTCGACCTGCTCGGGCGTCGCACCTTTCTGCGGGCCGAAGACGCGGGCGACGCCACGGGGACCGAGCAGCATGTTATGCCAGTTCACCGCGGCGTCGATCTGCACCGAGGCGAGCCGGGGATCGAGACCCGAGGTGTCGATCCGGGCCAGCCGCTCCAACGCCCCGCCGCCTTCGGGCAACTCCTCGCCCGAGGCGTCCAGCAGCCTTGCGCCAAGTGCCCGCGCCATGCCCGCGCCGCCATCGTTGATCCCGCTGTCGCCGCAGCCGATCAGGATGCGGTCAACGCCATGGTCGAGCGCCTGAAGGATCAGTTCTCCGACCCCGCGGCTGGTGGTCAGTGTCGGGTCGCGGCGATCGCGGGGCACCAGCGATAGCCCGGCGGCGGCGGCCATCTCGATCACCGCGGTGCGGGGGCCTGCGCCACCCATCAGTCCCCAGAAGCCGGCAACAGCCTCGCCGACCGGGCCGGTGATCCTTGCCGGGATCATCCGGCCACCGGTCGCGGCAATCAGCGCCTCGGTCGTGCCCTCGCCGCCATCCACCATGGGCGCGGTCAGGATCGTCGCGTGAGGGGCCGCACGGCGCACACCGCGGGCAATCGCCTCGGCCACATCCTTGACCGACAGGGATTCCTTGAAGCCCGAGGGCGCAATCAGAACGGTCAGTGACATCTCGTGATCCTTCTCTGCTGTCTGAAAGGCTTACGCACGACGCCTGACGGTTATTCCCGGGCTGATGAAAAAAATGCGCGGGGGGAGTGAAAAAAGGCGGCTGGTGCCGCCTTGCTCACTGAAAAATCCGGCGAAAGTCACCTGACGATCAGGCGGATTCCCAAGGGCCGCAGCGCGTGGTTCATGTCGCGCAGGGCACCTTTGGCCGAATGTCGGTGAACATGCCGCGACACGGGCCTGGGCTGGGTCCCGGTCTTGCGCAGCTGGGCTGGACGCGGAACCGGGCGCGCGGCAGCGATGGTTTTTTGGGGGGCGGCCGGCGGCATCAGGGCGATGGAGGGCGCAACCAGCGACGCCGCAGGCGGAGGCGGATTGGGCGCATCGCCCCTGAGGCCCGAAAGTTGCGCGGGCCAGACCAGCAGCGCAAACGCGATCAGCAATGCCGTGACCGCAGGCGCGAGGGGCAGGGCAAGCCGCAGCAGGTCGCTCTGGTCGAAACCGGCATTCTCGGCATTTCCGAAGATCGCCACCGGCTTGGCCGAGGCCATCATGCTCTGGCAAAATCCGGTGCCCATGACCGCGACCATGATCACCAGTGCGGGATCATGCCCGAGCGCCCCCAGCGGCAAAGCCACGGCGGGGATCAGCACCGCCGCGCGCGCCGAACGGGAGGTGATCGCCAGATGCGCGAGCACCGCCGTCACCGCCATCAGCACCACGACCGCCGGCAAGCTGTCCGACAAAGCGGGCGGCAAGGCAGCCAGCGCCAGACCCGCAAGCCAGCGGTCGGTTCCGCTGGTGGTCATGGCCTCGGCCATCAGGATCGTCGCGGTCATGTAAAGCAAAAGCTCGGTATCGACGGCGCGGAAGACTTCCTTGGGACGTTTCGCGGTAAAGGGTGGGGTCAACAGCACCAGTGCGCCAAGCAGCGCGACCATTGCCATGCCGATGCCGTGAAGGTCGGTGGTCAGCCACAAGCCGACCAACGCGCTCAGGACCGCGCCGATGCGCCGTTGTCGACGACGTTCCTGCGGGGAGGGGAGGGGCAGGGCGATGCGGGGCAGGGGCCGGAGCCATTGCTCACGCGGCACGAAGATCAGCAGGATCAGGGCCGCGCCGATCATGCTGGCAAGTGCCGAGAAAGGCAGCCCCAGCATGGCCCATTCGAGATAGCCAAGTCGGAGCCCCGTCGCGTTGCGGATCGCCTGCGCCGCCAGCAGATGCGCCCCGGCCCCGATCAGCGAAGCCCCCGCCGACAGCAGGATCACCGTAGGAAACAGCAATGCCAATGCGCGTCGCAGGCCTGCCTCGGGCACCCCGCCCGCGATGGCGGCAAAGACCGGCAGCAGCAAGGCCGCCCGCCCCGAAGTCGATGGCAGCACGAAGGCGGTCGCGGTGATCGCCAGGGTCAGCACCATGAAGAACGGCAGGACCCCCATGCCCCGCGCCAGAAGCGGCGCGACGAGGCGCTGGGTCAGTCCGGCCTCTTTCGCGACGGCGGCGATGACAAAGGACGCCAGCAAGAGCCAGACCAGCTCGCTGCCAAGCGCGGCGAAAAGCTGCGTCTCGGTCAAGACGCCGCCCAGAACCAGCACCAACACGGAGGAGAGGGCGACGATCGACTCCGGTATCCGCGTTCCGATCCAGCCAAGCACGGCCAGCGCCGAAACCGCCAGCACCACCCGGCCTTGCTGCGGCAGGGCAGGCGGAAGCCAGGCGAGTGTCACGATGCCGATCGCCAGCGTCGCCACGATCAGGTGACGAGGCTGCGGCAGGGCAAGGGCCGGGATGCTTTGGGCGGTCATGGCGTTCTCCTGTCCATCTCTGTGACAGGATTACGACCGTGTCCGCGATTTATTCCGCCAGCGCGGCGGCTTCTTCGTCAGGGGACAGGGGCGCCTGAGCGCCGGTCGCGGCGATTGCCTCGTCGATCGACCCCTCGCCCGAGGCCGGGTGATAGGCTTGCCCAGCATCCTCTGACAGCGCAACAAACCGCGCGGCCCAGCCGCCCGCGTCGCGACAGGCCAGAACCATGCGCAGCCGGTCCTGATGCGAGGTTTCATACTCACGGCAAAGCGTGCCATCCGCAGCCCGGAACGAGGCGATCATCGTCAACTCTCCCGCATCGCCAAGCGATTGCGCCTGTCCCGAGGGCAGGCGCTCCAGCGCGGCAATCTCGCCGGGGCTGAACTGCCCGGCGGCGGGGGTGTCCGCCCATTGCCACCAGCCAAGCCCGATCGCGACAACGGCAGCCGAGGCGGCGGCCGCCAGCCAGGGGCGACGGTTCAGGTTCGCGGGCTGCCACCGCGCAGCTTCTTCGGCGGTGCCGTTCGCAACCGAAGGCGCGGCCGCCGCGCGGATCATCGCCGCCAGCGGGTCGGGACCTTCCTGATCCTTGCGCAGCCCGGCAAGCAGCCTGCGCGTCTCCTCGAAGCGGAACAGGCGCGCCTGCAATTCGGGATCGGCGGCGATCTGTTGACGCAGCTCGCCTGCACGCAGCGGGTCAAGCTCGCCATCCGCAAGGGCCATCAGGGTTTCATCGTCGATCTGCATCGGCTCGTCCTCTCCGCCTTTGCCCGTATACGTCCCACCACTCATTTTATTCCCAGCCTTTCGGCAAGGGCCAGCCGGGCGCGGGAAAGCCTGCTCATCACCGTGCCCTGCGGGATGTCGAGGATGCGCGCCGTTTCGGCATAGCTCATCTCCTCGACACAGACGAGATGCAGGACCTCGCGCTGTTCGGCGGGCAGCTCGGCCATGACGGCCTCGACGCTGCGCAGCATCAGCCGGGCCTCGATCGCGGCCCCCGGATCGGTGGGCAGGGCCTCGGGCATCTCGTGGATATCCACTTCGGTCCCGGCGCTGCGCCGGCGCCGGGTCTGGTCGATGAAGCCGTTGCGCATGATCCGGAACAACCACGGCTCAAGCCGCTGGGACGGGTCATAGCTGGCCGCATGGGCAATGGCGCGCTCGACCGTTTGCTGGACCAGATCATCCGCCTGATCGTGGCGTCGGGTCAGAGACAGGGCGTAACGCCGCAAATTTGGCAGGAGCGCGATCATCGCCTCGCCGAAAGCCGCGTCCATTTATCCCCCTGCCTCGAAAAAACGACAAAACCGGGGAATAATAGAGGGCGTGAAACGTAGAATGTCCAGAAAGCCGCTCCGGAGGACAAGATGTCGCTGCGCCCGTTCCTGTTTCTGACCCTCGCACTCGCCGTGACCATGGCCGATCTGCGCCCGGAGGGCCCCGGCTGGGGGCCCGCGGCGGCATGGGCGGATGACGATGACGACGATGATGGTGACGACGACGACGATGACGATGCCCCGGTTCGGCGCCGTCAGGCGCCCCCGCCCGCCGCACGCGTGGCCCCCCTGCCTGTCCGTGCCCCGAACGAGGTGATCGCCCGCGGGCTTTCGGCTGAAGATCTCCAGATCCTGCGGGACGCCGGATTTCGCGTCCTGCGGTCCGTGACCCTTGCGTCGGGCGAGCCGCTGCACCGCCTGCGCAAGCCCGACCGCATGTCGATGGCCGCTGCAAGGGCGATGGTGCGCGAGGTCGGTTCGGCCAGTGCGGCGGACTTCAACCACTTCTACCGCCCCGGAAATGCCGAGGCGGCCTGCTCGGGGGCGGATTGCCTCGCCCGGCAGATGATCGCCTGGCCTGCGGAGACGTCCGGTTGCGGCGGACCGGTGCGGATCGGCATGGTCGATACCGGGCTGAACGCGGATCACGCCGTGCTGAAGAACGCCCGTATCCGCGTCCACCGCATTGACCCGGGCAAGGGGCTTGAGCAGTCGGACGCGCTGCACGGGACGGCCGTCGCATCGCTGCTGGTCGGCAGACCGGACAGCCGGACGCCCGGTCTTGTTCCCGATGCCGAGCTGGTGGCTGTCGACGCCTTTTACAAGCAACGCAAGGACGAGCGCGCCGATGCCTTCGCTTTGGTCGAGGCCCTGGACTACCTGACAAGGCAGCAGGTCGATATCGTGAACCTGTCGCTGGCCGGTCCTCCGAATGACGCGCTGGCCCGCCAGATCGCCCTGATGGCCGGGCAGGATATCGTTCTTGTCGCCGCCGCCGGCAATGGCGGTCCCTCGGCAAAGCCGGCCTTTCCCGCCGCCTATGAGCAGGTGATCGCCGTCACCGCCGTCGATCGGCGCGCGCAGGTCTATCGCCGCGCCAATCGAGGCGGGCATATCGACCTGGCAGCGCCCGGCGTGAATGTCTGGACCGCGGCCTCGATCAGCGGGGCGCGGACCAAGACCGGCACATCCTTTGCCGCCCCCTTCGTGACGGCGGCGGCCGCGCTGATTTTGCAGTCCGAACCCGGTCTTGCCGCGGCCGAGGTCAGGAGCCGCCTACAGCAGGACGCGCGTGACTTAGGCAAGGCGGGACAGGACGAGATTTTCGGCCACGGTCTGATCCAGCCCGCTGCTTGCCGGGGATAACCTTGAGCGGATGAGGCCTGGTCGACAGGACCGCAGCCTTGGTCTGGATCGGGCATCAGCATCGGTTGTCCCGAGGAAGCCCGCCAGCTGCCGAGCGGTCATTTTGAGCTTCTGCCGGTTTCGTGGACACGAAGATAAGATCGTGATCAAGGAACTGGAGAGTGGATATGACGAGACGGAAGTTCAGCCGTGAGTTCACGATCGAGGCCGTCCGGCTGGTGACGGAGCGGG